>Ga0207420_1000018_pt1 | contig 481344 bp, 417 predicted proteins | sample ThiBio_inoc_biof_FD_183941 | JGI IMG/M metagenome (GOLD analysis project Ga0207420, IMG submission 183941) | Wastewater bioreactor microbial communities from Cape Town, South Africa - Thiocy_inoc_biof (SPAdes) | ecosystem: Engineered > Bioremediation > Thiocyanate > Unclassified | place: South... | reverse complement strand
ACAATACAAGAAGAATTCATAATCATTGTGAACTTATGTCGCCGATGGATTATGAGGGAAAATGTGCTGTTTAATCAAATGCTGAGCTTATTATATTTAAGCTCTCCGTTTTCTTGACAGAGGACCAAGATTTCTGAGAAAATTCAATACTTAAATATTATCAAATTTATTAATGTCTTTCTATAAATAATATTCTTAGTAAGTAGGATAATTTAAGAAATGAATGATAATAATAGCATATGTTTCACGTGAAACATCGGAAAAAGCTCTAAATTTGACCTAGGTTTGCATTTAGTTCTAGTACATGGATTATATATACCATAATGATAAAAAATGCAAGAAGAAAGAAAATAAAAAAAATGCTTTGAAACTATTGGAATATAGGGAATACCTTTAGACTCATGAAGTAAATTATCATATTAGTATGCTTAAATTGATAAAAAACCAATAATAGAGAAAAAAAGAAATACAAAGAACTAAATAAACTATATCATAAAAGATAGATTAATAAGAAAAATAACTGATCAGCATTAAGATATTATTAGTAGTCGTTATATATATGATAAAGTAATAAAACATAAATCATTTAGTGTGAAAATATAGTGTTAGAAATAACGAAGATATGGATAAAAATCAATTGTAAACTAGGCACGACAAGGAATTAATGATTAAGTAAAGATGATAAAATATTAATAACAAATAATGAATAGCAAATGACAAATAATGAATAACAAATGACAAATTACAAATTACGAATTACGAATGACAGAAGATTAATGATGAATGATGAATAACGAATGAGGAAAAATAAATGACAAATGACAAATGACAAATGATGAATAAAAAATGATACATGACAAATAACAAATTATTAATAGAAAATGATAAATAGAAAGATGATTGAGACAATTATTTATAGTTAGCCGATCGGATCGTTTGATGATAAATAATAATATGAATAAGAACAGAAATAGATATACCACTAAAATAGAGATATCACTATAAAATGAATTGACTTTATTGTAAGTGAAATACAGTTAAGCGATAGTAGATAGTGGAAAAATGGAGGTAAAGTTATTAGCTCATCTGAATAGATTATAGTCTATTTAATTATATATTAGATCTGTATAGATGAAGTGTATGATGTATCAAATAAGTAATAGCAGCACTATACTTAAACTAAATAGTAATAACTGATATCAACAAGCTTAATAATATTGAAGTAGACATTCAATTAAATAAAAGAAGGATTTAGGTACACTTTTTTAGCTTAATAGGTTAAGATAGATATAAGTGCAGTATTCTAATCCAACTGTATAAGTTAGTTTAAGTCACAATACTACTTTTCTTAATGGAAGTATAAATTTTGATCTATAGGAAATTTTACAAATATAAGCATACAGGAGAATTCATGAGTTCATTTATAAACACTGAATTAAATAAAGATACCAGAAATATACTATTTATTGTAAACCCAGTTGCTGGAAATGGAAAGACAAAGGAAATTTTACCACTTATCAAGGCAAAGCTTAATCCTCATAAAGATCATATTAGTTATAAAATAATAATCTCAAAATTTAAAGGTGACATAATTTCAGAGGTAAAAAAACACTATGATCAAGGCTACAGAGAATTTGTAGCGGTTGGTGGTGATGGAACCTTATCTGAGTTAATCAATGGCTTTATCTTACCACTAAACGACAAACCCACAATTGGTATTATACCTATGGGAACAGGAAATGATTTTGTTAGAAATTTAGATTCAAATCGAGATTTGGACAAAATATTTCAAACAATCATTGACCTAAAGTCAAAAACAATAGATGTTGGTGTGGTAAATAACTACTATTTTTTAAATGTTTGTTCATTCGGAATTGACGGTCCAATTATTGAAGATACAGACCGCTTAAAGAAATATATACCAGGTCAAGGATCTTATTTATTAAGTACAATAAAAGCTGGCTTGACATTTAAGGCTTCAGAGGTTTACTTAAAATATTCTGGACAAACTATTAAGGAAAAAATGATTTTGGTTGCAATTGGAAATGGGAAGTACTTCGGTGGTGGCATGAAAATTTTTCCGGAAGCTCGGCTTGATGATGGCTATCTAGATATGGTAAAAGTAAAAAATGTAGGTAAAGTTAAGTTCGTAAAAGAGATGTCCAAAATTTACACAGGTAAGCTTGATCAGGTTGAAGAAGTGGCATATTCAAAAATTACAGAATTAGAAATTGATAATGAAGAAAAAAAATATTGGATAAATGCGGATGGTAATTTAGTGGGAAGAACACCAGCAAAAGTGAAGATTATAAAAGAGGGAATCAAATATTTTGCTACTGATTTGGTATAAATTGTAAAAAACATAGGGTCTTGGTTCAATTTTAATCTAATATGCTATAATTTTATATTAAATCTATTGAAAAGTGCTTAAACGCAAAAATTGAGAGATATAGAAAGAAATTAGGGGTTTTTATGGATTCATCAATAAAAGATATTAAAAGTGTGTATATTGAAACTGGAAGACTAAATAGAAATGTAATTGAAAAGGAAATTGCGATATCTTGGTACAAATGTAAACTTCAGTCGCTGCATCCAGGAGATCAAATAAGAAGAAACTTTACTGATTCAAAATGTAATTTTGAATATAGATTTAAAAATTATGTAGATTCGATCATTGACGGAAAATATCAGTACATTTTAGCGAATAAGAATTTACATGTCTGTCATTCTAGATTAACTGATGACTTATTAAAGCAAATTAATAGCATTGATGATTTATATTTAGGCACGAACGCAGGTTATATCGCCAATAAAATAAAGTCAAATTATCAGGTAAGATATGACGAACACTTTTTAGACGCACTATCTATTTATTGTACTTGTGGCATATATTTAAGTGATGGGAATACGAGCTTTGGGACACTAACATTATTCTCTAAGGATGAAGTTTCAAGCTATGAGATCATTAAAATCGTTGAAACCCTAAATAAATACTATAAAAAAGAAACGTTTGAAGTTTTACCAGTTGAAGATGAGAGCAATGACTACGAATTGGCATTATCTGAGCTTTTTAATTATGATTTTGACTATTTTCAAGATTTTGAGTATAAAGTCAATCGATTAAGTAGTCAAATGAATACTTTTCTAGTTAAAGGAACCGCAGGATCAGGAAAAACAACACTTTGCCAATACTTTGCAATGAAAAAAACTGGTATTATAGGCTATTTTAATGCTGAGGATGTAAATAACTTGTTACATGAGCAGTGTTTAATACGATTGTTGTCTCAAAATGATACAGTCATAATTGAAAGTATTGAAAAATTAAATGAATCATTATTAGGGTTGTTAACTGTTTACAGTGAAGGGTTAATAACACAAAAGTATAGCTTAAATCATAGTAATTACAAGTGTAAGACACTAATACTGTCAACTACTTATAGCGATTGTGAAAGCTCAGAGATAGATCTAGAAACTAAAGCATTTACAAAGCTTATATCTAAACTAACACTTTGTACTGTTAACTTGGTTAACAGTAGAGAATTTAAAGCTCAAAGTTATGATTTCGCCAAAAGAATCATTGAAAAAAGAAATATTAAAGCATCAAATAACTTCATTAAAAAGGTGGCTTTTGACTTAGAGCATACAGACTATAAGCATGCAATAGAGAATGTTGAAAACTCTCTTAAATTAAGTGTGAATGCGGCTTCAGACCAAGTAAGACTTCATATTAGTGACCATGAAATGAGCATGAAAACATTAGAAGATTTTGAACTCGATTATATACAAATGGTATTTAGGCAATTAGATGAAAACATAGCTGCAACTGCTGAAGTATTGGGAATTGGAAGATCAACGCTTTATAGAAAACTAGAAAAGTGTAAAATGTATCAAAATAACACACTTATAAACAAATGATAAAGATCTCATAATGAAACAAGGCCGAAGACGTATCAAAATGCGACATATTTTGATTAGCTTCGGTCTTGTTAAGTTATGTAAAAGAATAAATTAATCAGATTGACTTAAGGCATATTAAATTCAGAGGTGCAAATTTGTAACTGATAGAGTAAAAAAGGCCGTTCAAAAAATAATAGGAGTAGAAATCAGCATAAATATTGATCATTATTGTAAATTAAAAAATCTTTGTTAATGATTCAAATACAAACGTTTAAGAGAGTAACTGTTAATTAGAAATATAAATAGTTAATAATCAAATGTAAAATGTGTTAAGTTAACTATAATATTGTAAAGCTGTTTAATTAGAATATATAAGACTATCCATGTCCAATCTAATGATATTAATAGAATAAATAAAAATAGTATTTGAATAAAAGTAATAGTTTATGTAAAATTAGATATATAGTTCAAATCCAGTTTATATGCGAATTAAGTAATTTACAGTTAATTTACTGTAAACTATAGGGGGGTTGTTGTGTATAAGGTAAGTGATGTAGCCGAGCTTATCGGTGTAGAAAAAACTGAAATATTTGAAAAAATGATCACTCACAAAGCATTGCTAGATTTGAATATTTCCAAAATTGATGGTGTTACTTATTTTGATGAAAGAGGATTCGAAATATTAAAGACGCTATTTTCCAAAAATGAAGATATCAATCAAGTAGATAAAATCGAAGTTAAACCGATTAAAAGTATTTCAAAGTTTGAGAGAGAACGTGATATTTTGTATGACAAAGTCGAAATACTTAAAAACGAGTTATATAACCTAGATTCAGAATTAGAGTTAAAGGATGAAATGATCCAGAAATTTCAAGAAAAGTTACTAGAGGATGTAGAATTGCTAAATAAACTTCAATATCAAATGATGAAAAAATATGTGGAGTAGTATATGTATCGAGTGATAGAAGTAGCGAGAATGTTAGGTGTTAGTAAGGTAACTATTTATAAGAAAGTAAATAAAAATAAAAAGCTTCTTAAAAATCATATTCACACAAGGAGTAATATCACCTATATCGATGATACAGGCGTTGATATTATTAAAGACACAATTGAAATTAATTCTTCTGGATCTCTAGGCGGTATCAATGAGCTAGATGATTTAAAAAAAGAGTATATTGATGATTTAACAGAAATGATTGATTATTTGAGTTCACAGATTCAAATCAAGAAAAAGCAGGTTCAAAAGAAAGATGAAATAATTGAAACCTATAAAAGTATCTTAAAAAGCAATAGAGGAAAAATACAATATCTTGAAAGCAAGATAAATCAAGTAAACTAGGAGGATAAAGCTGTGGTACCTAAGAAATCTATTTTTGAAAGAATGGGTTTGATTGAGCATACTCAAAAAGAAGAAGAATTCGGAATTGAAGAGTCTAATGAAGCCATTGACTTTGATAACGTTCCTGAACCAGATTATGTACCTGACTTGACTCACATGGACTTAGACGTAAAAGAAGAAAAGAAAATTGAAATCACAGATGCAACTACTGAGAAATTACTTGAACCACAAGGAAAGTTAAATGTGGATGATATTCCAAAAAATATCAGTGATAAGCTTGATTTAATCATCGGCGCTTACGAAAAAAACAAATTAATGACCATCGATGAAATCTATCGAAATTCTCATCTAGAATCAGAAGTAAAAAAGACAATTTTTATGACCGATGTCTATCTTAAAGCAATTCCAGAGAACCTTCCTCTTGATATAAAGAGAGAAACGGTCTTAAATATTATGAACGTTTCAAATATCAGTTTAGATGATTTGTTAAACGATGCTTATAAGAGAATCGATTCACTCAATACAGTGTTAGAAGAAACGGTTTCAACAACTCAAGAAGTTTTCAATCGAAATGATGCTACCATAAGAGAGCTTGAGAAGAGAATTGAAGATATTAAGGAAATTAATAAAAATCGCAAAAAGTTCCAAGAAGATCAGAATACGATGATAGAATATGAAATTCAAAAAATTATCAATTTAGTCGAGTTTGTTAAGCCGAAGAAATAGCATATGGGTGAATATAATTTAACCAGAAAAGGTAAAATCGTCCTTTCTGTTTTCATTGCAATTCTTTTGACTGGATGGGTTTATTCAGGCCTCTATATTTTGAATTATTTAAAGGATAGAGCAGTTGTTAATGCTGAAGCGACTACTGAGGAAATTATTACTGAAAGTAGTGAGTTAAATTCAACTGATGTAACTGAAGCCTCAACCGATACAACTGCAGAAGAATTAACTGAAGACAAACAAGAAAGTGAAGGCTCAGAGTCAAACATCTATTCGGTATACGATCTTGAGGATTTAAAACTATTTAAAATAATCATATATTATGATAGTGAATTGAATAACATAATCCTTAGTAGTGAAGACCAAAAATCAATAGTTGAAATGCTTGCAACTTACCCAGAAGAAGTTATTGCTGTTTCGGGATATATAAATGGGTATCCTAATTTTGAAAATAGTGATAAACTTAGACAAGAGTCATTAAATATGGCAGAGGATGTCAGAGACCTTTTGGTTAATAGTGGCATAGAGACAACCACAGTCAAGGTTTATGGCTTTGGAACTGATTATCCTATCTCCAAGGATTTTGGTAATCAAGATAAGAATAATCGGGTTGAGATTTATTTTGAAAATCATTACGTTATTGGTAGTCAGTCAAAATAGTCATTCGCACTCGTAGCTCAGAGGATAGAGCAATCGCCTCCTAAGCGATAGGTCGGATGTTCAAATCATCTCGGGTGCGCCAAAATGAATGAAAGCCTTGTAACTAAATAGTTGCAAGGCTTTATTTAGTGCGCCCAGCATGGGCGCAATCCAACGGGTGAAAGTCCCGAACACGCCCTAGTAGTGGGAAGTGTATAGCTTAAGCCAAGGGTGTCGTGGGTGATTGCGAATCTGAAGGAAGTCGGCGGCAAATCTCTGGTCTGACGAACAGAAATCACATCAGGCATCGGTTAAGGATAAGGCTACTAATCAAGTCAAAGTCCAATAACTACTCGGAATTAACCGCCGTAAATGTGGCAGATAGATGGAGAGAAGGATTGCGTTCTTACCTGGGGAGATCTCACGGACGTTTAAGACACTATAGTCATTAACGGTTGAAACAAGATTTATCGTGAGAAGTCAGCCGAGACCATAGTAGTGGTCATGTCGACGTGACCATGAAGGGTTGAACCTAAGGAGGTGAAAGTCAATGAATGTTACCGAAATCGGGACAAAAGAAAGCAGAACACATCGTAAAAGCGATGGCTACTGTCAGAGAGATAGTGCGGAACACAAAGGGTATGACAGAGCGCTTACCGAAACGAGGATAACTGAAAACAACATCACCGACGCAAGCAGTGAAGAGTATGGCCTACTTGAACAAATTCTAGACCCCGAAAACCTGAATAAAGCATACAAACAAGTGAAGAGAAACAAAGGGTCGCACGGCGTGGATGGGATGAGTACAGATGAACTTCTGGAATATTTCAAACAAAACGGGAATACGTTAAGAAAAACCATACTAGACGGTAAATACCGTCCAAGTCCCGTCCGAAGGGTTGAAATCCCAAAAGATAATGGGAAGAAAAGACAGTTAGGCATACCGACAGCAGTAGACAGAGTCATCCAGCAAGCCATTATGCAAGTGCTATCACCTCTTTATGATGTGACATTTAGTGAGACAAGCTATGGCTTCCGCCCAAAGCGAAGTACCCACGATGCACTGAGGAAATCCATAGAATATGCAAACGAAGGTTACACTTACGTTGTAGACATGGACCTCGAGAAGTTCTTTGACATCGTAAATCAATCGAAGATGATAGAAATACTATCAAGAACCATCAAAGATGGACGTGTCATCTCATTGATTCACAAATATCTTAGAGCGGGTGCAATCGTGAACAAGCGATTTGAGGAAACTCAAATCGGACTCGCGCAAGGTGGAAATCTAAGCCCGCTATGTAGTAACATCATGCTTAACGAGCTTGATAAAGAACTAGAGAGAAGAGGCATACGATTTGTTCGCTATGCAGACGACATCATGCTGTTTGCAAGGTGTAAGCGCAGTGCCGCAAGAATCATGGCACATATACTGCCATTCATCGAAAACAAGCTCAAATTACGTGTGAATAAAGAGAAGACCAAAGTAGCCTATATCGGCCATGTCAAGTTCTTGGGCTATGGATTCTATCCTAGCAAAGGCTCTAAGATAAAACTCAAAGTTCATAAGAAGAGCATCGTAAAGATGAAAGACAGAGTGTGTGAAATCACCTCTAGAAGTAGAGGTATCAGTTATGAAACCCTAAAACTCGAACTGAAACAATATGTAAGGGGATGGGTCAATTACTTTAAACACGCGGACATGAGGATGTTACTGGAATCAACAGACGCTTGGTTGCGCCGTAGACTTCGTATGTTCATTTGGAAGCGGTGTAAGAAAGTGAAGACGAGATACCGCCTGCTGAAACAACTTGGCTACAATCATCAAAACGCTATCAAGTATGCAAACACAAGAAAAGGCTACTGGTCAGTTGCCGGTAGCCAAATACTAAGCTGTTCTATTACAGATGATGTGCTTCGAAAAGCTGGTTATCTGTTCTTCTTGGACTATTTGAAATCTGTTAATGCGTAAACTTGGGAACCGCCGTATACCGAACGGTACGTACGGTGGTGTGAGAGGTCGGGAGGATTATTCAATTTTCCCTCCTACTCGATTTAGAACATGATGTTATTATCAATACTGAAGGAGCAAAAATGAATAATATACACGAGAAATATATGTACGAAGCAATTAAAGAGGGTGAAAAGGCTCTCATTATGAATGAAGTTCCCATAGGAGCTGTTATCGTTAAGGACGGCATCATAATTGCTAAAGGGCATAATACACGCGAAATTCAAGAATCAGTAATAGGTCATGCCGAAATAAATGCGATACAAGAGGCTTGTCGTAAACTTGGTACGTGGCGATTGACAGAGTGTGATATGTATGTTACAATTGAACCCTGTCCGATGTGTGCTGGCGCAATATTTCAGTCGCGGTTGAGGGCAGTTTATTTTGGATCAAATGATGAAAAAGCTGGCTTACTTGGATCAAAATTCAATTTGTTTTCTATTGAAGGCTTGAACCATTATGTGCAAGTTTATTCTGGTATACTGGATGATCAGTGTAAAAGTTTAATGACAAGCTTTTTTAAAAAGAAGCGTAATAAATAAGGTTATGGAGAGATGTCCGAGTTGGCTAAGGGGCACGCCTGGAAAGCGTGTAAGGCTGTCATGGCCCCGCGGGTTCGAGTCCCGCTCTCTCCGCCAAATATATATAAAGCTATGCCGTGCTAGACGGGGAGGTAGCGGTTCCTTGTAACCTACAATCCGCTGTAGTAGGGTTGATGCTTAGCTGAGGACACCATTTGTAGAGTCTGCGCCTATTAAGTGATGTTGAGAATTGGGTCTTACGCAATAGATACTTGTGAACCTCGTCAGGTCCGGAAGGAAGCAGCGATAAACTTGACCATCTATGTGCCGTAGGGTCGCCTAGTTTGAGTTAACTAATAGGTTAACGTCTGTAGATATCTGTTCGAAGCTAAGTGCACGGCGTAATAAAGAATCATCACCAATTATTGGGGATGATTTTTTATTTATCTAAATATAGGATAGAGATAAATAAACGGTTTGTTTCTTTTATTTTTGATCAATTTCTAATATAATTTAAAGTAAGGCAAAAAAACGGAAGGAGAAAAGTATGAACCTAACACACTTGGAAAAGAAAAGATTAGTGGTTGGTCTTATTGGCATTTTATTTCAAATGGCAATGGTTCTATTTTTGATTCTGTTTTTGGTAAAGGTGCTCAAAGTGGCTATTTTAGTACCAATGCCATTAGTTTTAGGTGTAATGAGCGTGTTAATAATATTGACATTGCTATCAAATATATGGCTGATTTCAGTTATAAGAAGAGATAAGGCCCTTTTAATTACAGGGATTGAAGAGCCTTCAACTGCGGAACGTTTTTTGGAGATTACTGCTCTTAGAGAAGCCTATCTTGAAAAAATAGAAGCAATTAATAAAATCAAGAGTAATTATGAAGAAGAAAATCTTATCTCAAATGAAATCTATCAAGACTTAAAAAAATGTCAGTTTAATTTAAGAACGGCCGCTTCGGACACGAAGTTTAAAGAAGACAGGTTGAATAAATTAAATGATGGGTTTTTAAAAATCTCTAATAGCTTGTCCTCTCATGTGTGGCTAACAGATTATCAAGGGAAACTCGTATTTTTAAATGAAAGTATAAAAACGCTTTTAGGTCATCCAACCGCATCCGAAAATTTGGAAATATTTGATCTACTTGATATATCACCTATTCAATTCGACCTTTTTAGAAGAAGAAATTTTCAAAGTATTGAGATGCATTTTAATAACAATCAAGTGACCAATGGTAAAAATTCACGGGTCTTTTTTGACGAAAGTATAAAACGAATATTATTTATTGCCTCTATTTCAAATCAAGATAATCTAATGAATAAAACCTATTTAAAGAAGAGCAGAGATTTGCATTTCGTCAATGAAATAAGTAAAATAATCAGTGGCCAAAACTCAATTGAAACAACCCTTCAAGATGCAATTGATCGGATTGCTTTTTTGGGTAATTATAATTCCTGTAGTATCAGATTGGTAAATGATAATAATGAACTTGAAATAAAAGCATTAGGTGGCTACAGTCACGAATTTGTTATGAAAAACAAAAAGAATCCAACTAATTCGCATCTAGGATTTAGCTTTAAGAATAATCGTATAGTAATATTAAATGATATCAGCCAGATGTTATTTGAAGAGGCTGATATTGAAAATGTTTTAGTTCACAATAAAAGAGTACTTTATATTCCCCTTACTAACTATAATAAAACGCTTGGCGTGCTTGCTATTGTCAGTGATAACAAGTTTGACGAAGACAGTATTCAACTGCTTGAATCCATATCGATTAATGTCACAATAGCACTTGAGAAAATACTATTATATGATCGATTAAAATCAAACTATTTTAAAACCGTGGAGGCCTTTGTTACTGCAACGGATATTAAATCAGATCGATTTAACGGCCATTCTAGAAGAGTGGCTGAACTATGCAAGCTAATAGCAGAGAAATTATATTTAAGCTCAAATGAGATAGATGAAATATATATGGCTGGTTTACTACATGATGTGGGAAAACTTGCATTTTCAGATCATTCGCTTGATTATTATTATGATATTGATAACCATGGCTCAATTGGAAGAAGAATGGTAGAAAAGGTTGGTCTTACAAAGGATATTCTAGAAGGAATAGAATTTCATCATATTAATTATGATTTATCAAACTGTGTGATAGATGGTTTAAATGAGCAGCCCTACTATGCACAAATTATTAGAATTGCAAATGATTTTGATTTATATATGAATTATGAATCAACTGAGCCAAATGCACCAATGTTTATTAAAGAGAATCAGCATTTGGCAGGTACGGTTTATTCAAGTCAATTTTTGAGAATCGTAAACGATATAATTGAAAATCATTCAGACGCATTAAATAGAATTTACTCTAGTGAGGGGCAGTATGAATCATAAATACAGTAGTAAACTACAATTGCTGACTTTTATAACCATATATTTACCAGCTGCTTGTGTCTCTGTTTGGATTCTAACCTCTGCAATAGATGGGGTGTCAACGGGTAGTAGAATCGCTCTCATCATTTTGACACTGATCTTTGAAGGAATAGTAAACTTTATAATAACGAACAAGTTAGGTCGTGTTTTCGAAGCAGATTTACAAGCTTTAAAATCTCTAGATTCTAGTTTGACAGATATTTCTATATTAAAAAATAAAATAGAATTAATGACGCAAGCAGATGATTTGTATCAGAATGAAATTAGGAATTTGAAGCAACAAAAGGCAAATAATCTGCTAGAAATTGATAAAATTAAACAGCAGATTGATGAATTATCTCAAAAGGATTTTAACTTAACTGAAGAAATCGAATTACAAGATAAGCTAAATAAAGCACTAATGGAGTTGACAGCTCAATTTATTCTTCAGGTGGATTCAGAAGGGATCATTACGAGTATCAATACTGCTTTAGCCTTACGTTTAGGCTATGTGGCTAGTGAGCTTATAGGATTGAGCATTGGCGAGCTGTTTATGACAGATCAAGCTACCTTTTCGAGTAACAAAAATTCTTTTTCCGATCCGGTACTCAATACAAAGCAATGGATGATTAAATTAGTGAGATCGATAGACGAACCGGTTGCTGCTTATTTAAAAGTCAAATCTAATAATCCAAGCGCATGTGAATATATTAGATTTACATCAAACAAATTAGCTGATGGCACTTTGTTATGTGTAGGTAAATCAATTAATGATGAGCTCGCAATGCAAAGTAATATACTCCGAAAAAATAGAGAATTCGAATATATCAACCAAATCAATGAGAGTTTAATCAGCAATTGGGACATCGATGCACTCTTGGTCAATATAATTAACCGGATAGAGTATTTATTTGATACTAGGATGGGAGCAATTTATGTCTTAGATGATCTAAAGAAATGGCAGCTTCGATCAGCTAGGGGTAAAAATTTAACCGAGCAGGAGATTAAAAGCTTAGAAATTGAAAAGCATTTTGACCATTCAATTATAAATGAAACAAATATAAGATCAATAGAAGTAAATACAGAATTCTACAACTATTTAATACTTGCGCCACTAGAAGTGGAAAATGAAGTTATTGCAATACTTGTACTAGCGCTGTCAAAAGAAATGAGCCCTAATGATATTAGTATTTTAAAAATGCTAAAAAATCAAGCCTCTATGGTTATCCAGCGAGCAATTATCTATGATCAATTGAGAAATCAATACTTTGGAACCATTGAAGCATTGGTCAATGTCATTGAAGCAAAGGATAAGTATACCGAGGGCCATTCAAGAAGAGTTTCTAGATTTTCGGTTGAAATAGCTAAGGAAATGGGCTATAGTAATGAAGAAGTTGAAAATATTGAAATTGCTGGGTTGTTACATGATATTGGCAAGATAGGAATCGATCAAAATATACTGGCCAAGCGTGGAAAATTAACTTTGGAAGAGTATGAGGTAATAAAAAACCATCCTGTTAAGGGCATACAAATCCTTGAGGCAATTAGTTTTGATGATAAAATAAAAGAAGGCATCCTATATCATCATTTAAGATACGATTTAAAGGGATATCCTAAATGTGATTTAACTGAACTTCCTGATTATGCAGCGATCATTGGCCTTGCAGATGCCTTTGACGCAATGACGTCAGCAAGATCTTATTCTGCAGCTAAATCAATGTCAGTCGCATTAGAAGAAGTCATTAGAAATAAGTCGACACAGTTTGAGCCCATTGTAGTAGAAGTAATTGAAAGATTAATTAAAGAATCACCAGAAAAAATCCAAGATATTATAAACGACGTTGAAATCGTTCAATTTGAATAACTAGTATGAAATTAAGGAGACAATATGTCCTATCAAGCACTGTATAGGCAGTGGCGGCCAATTGATTTTGATGAGATAATAGGTCAAAGTCATATAACGATACCACTTAAAAATCAAATTCAATCTCAAAGCTATGGCCATGCTTATATATTTTCAGGTACAAGAGGTACTGGAAAGACCTCTACTGCTAAAATATTTGCTAGAGCAGTGAATTGTCTAGATAATAAAGATGGCAATCCCTGTAATAAATGTGCAAACTGCCTGAGTATTTTAGAGGATCAATTCATTGATGTTGTCGAAATGGATGCTGCTTCAAATAATAGTGTTGATGATATACGTGAGCTTAGAGAGCACATTAAGTTTGCCCCCTCAAGAGGGCGATATAAGGTTTATATAATCGATGAAGTTCACATGCTTTCAACAGGCGCATTTAATGCACTTTTAAAGACATTGGAGGAACCGCCAGAATATGTATTATTCATATTAGCGACAACGGAAATGCATAAGATTCCTGCGACAATACTTTCTCGGTGTCAAAGATTTGATTTTAAGCGAGTATCATATGAGCAAATTTTGGGCCGTTTGGAACATATATGTGGTCAACTGGGTATCGAATATGATGTAGAGGCATTAAAGCTGATTATTCAAAAAAGCGATGGTGCCGTTAGAGATACATTAAGTGCACTCGACCAATGCTTGAGTATAAGCGATAAGAAACTTAGAATTTCAGAAGTGGTTGAGATTTTAGGTGTTGTAGAAAAAACACAGATATTGACATTGGTACAGTTTATAGAGCAGAACCAGTCAGAAGAAGTATTGTTAACGGTTGACAACATCTTGAAGCAAGGAAAAGATTTAAATCAGTTTGTAAATTCTATGATAGAGGTCTATCGTGATTTGCTTATCGTTAGTATGGTAAAGGACAATCATTCACTATTAATAGATGCATCATCAGAATACATTGAATCCTTAAGAGACTTAGTAAAATCGGTATCACCATCTCATTTTTCAAGAGCATTAGATCATCTTTTAGAGCTTTCAAAGCAGCTAAAATACGCTCAAAATAAACGTGCATTATTTGAGGCCGTTTTAATTCGACTTTTATATCCACAAACTGAGATAAGCTATTCAAATCTGTTAGAAAGAGTCTCTCGTCTTGAAAAAAGGATTGAAGAGGGTGATTTTTCAGTAAAGAAAATCGGTCAACCTCAAGCCGTACAAAGAAATTATGAGGTGCCCAAAACGCAACCCTCGCAAACGACTAAAGAACCATCTAACACGATTAAGCCTGAAATAACAAGTCAAACAAATCATAATGATATTGAGTCATTTATTGAATTTACAGATGTGGAAGTATCAATTGCGAACATCAATGAAAAATGGCATCAGTTTATAGAGCAAGCCTCTGTCGAGAAAAAAGGTATAATGCCAATGCTTCAAGGTGCGCTACCGTATTCCTATAATGGTACTAAATGTCTAGTTAATGTTAGTCCCGAGAACAAAATGTTTTTATCAATTTTGAATAGCAATGCAAATGTAAGTGCACTGGGAATGATGCTCAGTCGTTTGGTTAAAAAGAACATTCAGCTTGAGTTTGTTTCAGAGGAAGTTCAAACCAACAAAGACAGTGAGGAAGAACAAATTAAAGATTTTTTTAAGGACTATACCAACGTTCTTGAAATTAAATAGAAAAGAATTCTAAGGAGGCAATATTATGGCTAAAGGTAAAGGTCCAATGATACCAGGCAATATGAATAATATGATGAAACAAATTCAAAAAATGCAAAAGGATATGACCGATGCACAAGAAAAAATTGAAGCTGAAAATTATGAAGCAACAGCAGGTGGTGGCGCAATTAAAGTAGTGGTCAATGGTAAAAAAGAGCTTATTTCGATTGATTTAAAACCAGAAATAGTTGATCCAGATGATATCGAAATGTTACAAGATTTAATTATGGTTGCTGTCAATGAAGCAATGAAAATTGCGGATGAAACCATGAATAAAACCATGAGTAAATTTACTGGCGGTATGAATATGCCAGGATTGTTCTAGGAGAATTAAATGTCAAAGTTTATCCCTGCTATTGGTCGATTAATTGACGAGTTTGCTAGATTGCCTGGCGTTGGGAAGAAAAGTGCCCAACGACTTGCTTTTTATATTGTAAATATGGAACAGAGTCAAGCGGTTGCTTTTGCTGAAGCCATACTAGATGTTAAAAGAAAAGTCAGGTATTGTGATCGATGTTTTAATATTACCGATCAGGATATCTGTGAAATTTGTCAAGATGTTAAAAGAGATCAGCAGATTATTTGTGTGGTGGAGACACCTCGTGATGTTATTGCTATAGAGAACACTAAGGAATATCATGGCTATTATCACGTTCTTCATGGTGCGATATCGCCAATGGAAGGGATTGGTCCAAATGACGTTAAAATTCGTGAATTGATCATTAGATTACAAGGAGACGAAACTAAAGAATTGATCATTGCGACAAACCCAACCATAGAAGGCGAAGCTACGGCGATGTATATATCAAAGCTACTTAAGGGGACCGACATTAAGGTAACTCGACTTGCACATGGTATACCTGTTGGTGGCGATCTAGAGTATGCAGATGAAATAACTTTAGCTAAGGCAATTGAAGGTAGAAGGCTCTTGTAGCAAAGATGATAACTCAATAAAGTAAAGTGTTAAAAGAGCATTATATTCTGATGCTCTTTTTTTGTTTCAAAAAAAATAGATTTACAAAATATGGAAATCATGATATGTTATTTACAAATTATGGCAAAGAGGTTGATATGCAAATTTATATATACAGTACAGAAGAAATAACCAAAGATAATTTGGATTTTCTCAATTTTAATCAACTCATTTACTTTGATGAGGTCGATAAAATAAAGAATCATTTCAGTGAAGAGTGGTTACCCATATTATTAATATGGTCGCAACCAAGTGATGAGATTGTTAAAGAACTTGAACAGCTCAAGTGGTATAAGAGACTCGTAAGAATGGGAATCAGATATAAGACGCAGGATAGTTTATATTTAGAAAACACAAATAAATATGAAATTTTTAAACAATTGAGCATACAGTACAAGAGGGATATTAACCAAACCTATCTAAAACTAATTAAGGAACTAATTTTAGATGAATCCGATTATCAATATTTATCTACATATTACGAAGGTATGGAAATAAAAGACTTCAATATGAAAGTGAACAAACGGCAAAATAGTCAATTTACTGGCATGATAGCATTGGTTGGGCAACAGAGAATATCTAAAAAGATGATTCAGGAAATGACTAGTAGGGTTTCTGGTCGAACTCTTTTAATCGATGGTAATTTATTAGCACCCTCGCTTGATGAGATTTATGGTATCCATCAGATGGAAACTGGAATTAGATCACATTTGACAGGCATAGATAATACAGGGATTAATGTCGCTTTGGATACGATTTTAAAAGGGATTGATATAAAAAGTAGTATCGACCAATTGGTTAAAAGGGTGTCACCCAAACTGGATCTTATGCTTGGAAATTATAATATATATAACTATGAACACTATGATGTTGGTACGATTAAGCGGCTTTTACTAAATTTACAGCAGTTATATGAATGTGTGGTCGTAGTCGTATCTGGATTTCCTTATGATGAAATGACAATGCTCACCCTACATATGAGCTCGGTGAATATTTTTACCACTTCAGGTTCACTTGCAGAAACCAGACATCTATTTCAGTTTATTAATTTACTAGAAGCCAAGCAGGGCATTGTTAAATCTAAGAATAAAATACTGTTAAAGAAAACGAATAAGTTAATTGACTTAAAAAGCAGATCTGTACTTAAATTTTTATTTAAAGATAATTTTTACAGTTCAGCTGAAACGATAGTAAGGAAGGGGATTGGAATAATAAATTAATGGGAGTGCTTAATAGTTTAATAGAACCTTTCGACACCAGTCGACAAATCGAGTTAAAAACGAATTTGTCTGTGGTGAATGAATTAATCGATGAGCTAATGTTTAATTTCGCTACCTTAATTGCGGATGTTGAAGAAGGTCGTGTTAATGAGCTTGTATTAAAAATGGAAATTGAGAAAAAAATCAATAAGCAAAAGGGTGTGTTTGATCCTGAGGAAATGAAACGTATCATTTTCGATACAATCTATGGCTATGGGATATTACAACCATTGGTGATGGACAATGACATCTCTGATATTGATGTACCGCATTATGATTACATACTAATTAAGAGAAAGGGAAATCAGGAAAGAATAGATTTAAAGTTTGAGAATGAAAAATCATTTACTCGGTTTTGCAAGCTATTAATAACCAGAAATGGCGGCGTTATAAACGAAGTTGATAACCATTGTCGAGTTAGTGATCATCATCATTTTTTGAGAATCAATGTCTGTATCTCTCCAAGAAATAATACAGGTACTTCATTAAATATTAGAAAGCATACAATCATTGCATACAAATGGGAGGAGCTACAATCACTTGGTTTTTTGGATTCAATGAGTAGTAGTCTTTTAAAAAAAATGAATGAAGAAAAGAAAAATCTATTAATCTGTGGTAAAGGCGCAGCTGGTAAAACGACTCTTTTAAGAACCTTGATAGATTCTGGGGATGAATTAGAGAGAATGTTGATATGTGAGACAGATTCCGAGATTTATCCACAGAAAAGAAATGCAATTTCACAAAAGATAAAGAAATCTGAAATTGGAGGTAAGTCACTTGAGCTTAAGGACTTAATAAGAGAGGGACTTACAATGAGCTTAGATACTTATTGTATAGGTGAAATCATAGGTGAAGAATCATGGGATTTTATTCAGGCGGGCTATACAGATCATAGAATCATAGGAACCATACATGGTTCAAATGTCGTTGGGGCACTGGACCGTATGGTGATGTTAATTGAAAATTGTACGAGAATTCCTTATGAAAAACTTGCTGAAATGATAGCGAATACCTTAGATTATGTAATTTATCTTAAAGACTTTCAAGTGATGAATATCAGTAGGATTTCAGGCTTTGATATGGACAAAAGGAAGTATGAAATTCAACCCATATATACTTTTGGTGATTGCGAATGACAATACTGATTGTATGTTTTAATGCTCTGGCAATTTTTTTGCTATTTCGTTTTCTATTAAAAATCGACTTTAGCAATAAATTAATCAATTTTCATCATATGACAATTTCCTATTATAGAAATGAAGGACTCGGACAAAGGCTTAAAAAGAGATACATTGAAGAATTGTTTTTAGAAGAAAAAATAACCTTATCAGAAATTTGGGTATTTTACTTAATTTATATTACGTTGATTTTTATATTAAACCTGATTACACAGCTCAATCCATTTTATAAATACAGCTTAAGTGTTCTTTTTATAGCACTCCCGTTTCTTTTAATGGAAGTAATACGAAATCATTTAAATAAGAAAATTGAACGTGGCTTGTTTCAGCTACTAACTCAGTTCAATTCAAGATTGATGAAGAAGGAAGATGTTATCTGTGCAATGTATGAAATTGAACGTGCTATTGACAACCAACCGATCCGTAAAATTCTTAGGCGTTTCAATCAATCGATACAAATCGGTGTTTTACCTGAGCAAGCCTTTCAAAATACAAAGCGCATTTGTACAAATGATTACTTTAAATACATTATAACAAATATTGAAATTGTATATAAAAGAAGGGGGAATGTCTCAGAGCTTATGAGGGCACTTGAAAATGAATATACCTCCATTCAGATAGAAGTTAATAAGAGGAAGACCGAACTAATACATGAGCTAAGGATGATTTTGGTATCGTTAGCGATTTTCCTCTTAGTTACCATAAAGGTGATTAATGATAATGACTATATCTTAAGCTTCTATAGTGGTCATTATGGACTTATAGCTTTGATTTCAGTTATCGTATCTTTGGGAATCGTGCTTGTGGTTAAAGGCTTTCTGAAAACATATTGAAAGTGAGTCTAAGACAAATAAAAGGACTTTAGGGTGAGGTAAATGATAAATGCAACAATTATTGCTATAAATATTTCTGCGGTCACTATTTTATTGCTTTTTATGGAAGCTGCAGGTGAGGCGCAGCGAGTAAAATCCCCAATTAAAACAAATCAGTTCGTTATGCGTCTAAAAAAAGATAGAATTAATTCTACAATTATTGCAAAAAATTTCTACAGAATTTATAAGTACTTATATATTCAAACGGTTACAGGTGCAAGACCTGAAGATGTATTGAAGAGCATGCATCAAATTGTGGACCATGTTTTATTAAAAAAGGTTCTTGTTTCGATGTCAGCAATTTTATCGCAAACCAATGATGTTGAAGAAGCATTAAACTATTTGAAAATCAAATTTGCATATGAGGAAGGCGAAATTCTGGTAGGAATTCTAAAAAGCATAACCATTAGCGGTCTATCACAGGAATCTTTTCTAAGACTAGATCAAATGCTTTTTCAAAAATATCTTGCACAGTTAAGAAAAGATACTGCGCAGATAAAGAGAACCTATTTTTATGCAATTGTGTGCTTTACAATAGCAGCTTCAATGATTATTTTTATACCATTGCTTGAGCAAATGTTAAATTCAGCGAATATTATATTTAACTAGGAGGTTATTTTAATGAAAAGAGTTTTCTTGAGAGCCTGTAAAAACTTACAAGACAGGATCTATGGTGCGATGGCTACCCTTAAATCTGAGGCGGGTGAGTTTGGAATTAGTTCGGTTATTGGGATTGCAATTGGATTAATTGTGGCAGCGTTTATATTAATTCCTGGCATTCAAACCTTTGCAAGCAAAATTATTTCAGATATGCAATTGTGGTGGACGAACTCAATTAGCACACAAATTTTCCCGAACTAATGAATATAGACCAAGTGGTTGTAATCGGGATATTACTAGTGGTCATTATGGCTATATTTGTTTCTGTGATAGAGCTTGCTACGCCTATCATTAAAAAAATAGAGTTTAATGCACTGTGTAGAAATTATACTTTATTAGCGGAATCTCAAAATGGATTGTCAAATGAAACACTACAGAAATTAAAAAACGAATTAATGAGCAGTGGCTATGAGATTATAGACATCCAGTCAAATGAAAATAATACGGTCATGAGAGGGAGTGAATCGGTATTAGTGGTAGAGGTTGCCTATAAAACAACGAAGCTTATTAATCTATTTAATAGAATTGATGAGACTCTCATTTTTAAGTATTCTCAGAACTTTATCGCAAGAAAGATCGTAATGTAGGATGAAATATAAAAAAAAAGTAAGCGGCTCTAGTGAAATTGGGATTGTTATTACAGCGTTCTTTATATTACTGATTATTGTAATGCCAATTTACTTAATGATTCAGGAATACGCTCTTTTTAATAATTTTAATCAAGAGCTTGAAGCAGAAGTAGAATTTGCATTAATGAATCAATTGATGTACTTAAATTCAAATGCATTTAGTGAAGCTAGGTTTGTCCTTAATTCAGACTATTTGAACAGATTTGCTTTAGATATTGAAAGTGATGCCCCACTCAATAAAATGACTCAAATAGAAAACCTTGAAATCACGTTCAAAACAATAGCGAGTAGTGCTGACATAATGGTTTCATTTAATTACGATTATGTCTCCCAAATTATAATGAGGGGGCATCTGACTAAGAAAATGAATGTGAAGCTAAGGTATCAATTACCTGTGAATCAATGAAAACAAATAATATAAATCTTTTGTGATATGAGGTCATACGAGATAAAAGCAGTGAGGATATATGAAAAGGATAGTAATGATTGTTGGTTTACTCTTATTTGGTTTCCTGTTAACTTATTATGAAGTGAGCTCTATTAGAGATGTAAATCAAAATGAATTGATTGAAATTATAGCACTTAAAAATCCCATTGAGGCAGGAGTGGCAATTACCACTGAAGACATAAAATATGTTTTAGTGGATTATACCTTTGATCGTGAGCATTATTTTTCAAAAGGCACCGATGTTGTCGGGAAAAAACTAGCGATTACATTAAATGAAGGCACCTTACTAATGGACCAGTTTATAAAGCAGGAGGGTGACTATTCACCTGAAAAAAATAATGCAATTACCAGTCTAAAGGTTTTGCCAGAGGAGTTTATTTGTTGGCAGGTTGGCGTTGGAGATCGCATAGACCTTGTACATGTTTCGTTTGAGCATGAGATGACCTTACTTGGCGAAGTGTTAATTAAAGGCATTTTTGACCAAAATTTAAAAAGCAATTCGAGCATGCCGACCTACGTTGTCGTTGAAGGGGAAGCTTATACGATAGAAAGGCTTATACTGTTAAGAGATCAAGGTCGCATCGAAGCAATAAAGAGATAGCTTACATTTGAAAGCGATCATATATATGCATTATAAAGACAATGTATTATTTGCTGAATTCTCTGATATAATATAACAAATAGGAGGTTTCAGATGAATTATAGCAAGCTTTCTAGAGAGTCTTTGATACACGAAATTGAACAATTAAACAAGGAAAAGGAACAAATTAGGCTCGAAGCAATAGGATCAAAGCTAGGTATTCACGAGAGCATAAATGATTTAAGTGTTCCTGCGTTTATTGTTAATTCAGACTATAATATCGTATGGGCCAATCGACATAGCTCAGACAACTTCAATGACCTACTTTCTCATAAGTGTTATAAAGTCTTTTTTGGATTAGAGGATGTTTGCTTTGGGTGTCCACTTCAGAACTGCTTTAGCGAGCTTTCGCATGAGGATTTTATTACAACTCGATTTACAGATGGATTGCTGAAGGAAATAGGCATTAAGCTTTTACCTGTAATAAAGAATGAACAAATAACAGGTGTCCTTGAAATTCAAACTGAAAATCACAAACAACAGTTTACAAAAAAAATAACGAGCATAGTAGACGCCTATGAGCACCTAAAACAAAAACATGAGGATTTATTAAATTTCATACAACACTACTCTAAATCCTTGAGAGTACCGTTAAGATCTTTCATTGGTTATTTTCAAGCCTATTCTAATATTGAGCCAGATAACCATGTTCAATCTGAGTATTTGAAAATGCTGGAAACAAATTCAGAGATGTTATATGAAACCTTAAATCGATTAATGGTATATATAGAAACTGAGAAGCTAGCTTATAATGCTAAAAAAATTACATTTAGTTTGAAGCAGGCAATTAATGAGGTGTTAGATCAGGTGTTAGCACTTAATCAGATCACAGAGCATTCGAATTACAGCCTTCAATATACTGAAACACTACCCGAGGTTGTCGTTGGCGATGCATTTGGACTTAAGATGACACTTGCCTATTTGCTAGAATTTGCACTGCATTCGTCATCAAGCCAGCTGATTGAGATAAGAATTTCAGAGGTACTGCAAACTCATTCGCAGCTTGCATTAAAGGTTAGCATTCAGACCAAATTTGATCCCTTAGTGACTGAAAAGCCATTTGAGTATTATAGAATTCGAGATAACATGTCCTTTGATTCCTTAAAAGAGTTTTCTCAAGTACTTGGAATTGAGCTTGCAAGAGAAATTGTTGAAAGTAATAAAGGTACTTTAGTCTTAAGTTCTGGTATTGATAATTATATCTATATGGATGTGAACCTACAGTTCGATAAAATCAATCCAAAATTTGAGGATATCGATGAAAACAGTATTAAAGAAAGACCCAAAATATTAATTATTGACAGTGAGAGGCTAAGACTTTCATTGGAAATTTTTAAAGCATACGACTTTTATTTTGCTTCAAATGGAGAAGATGCAGTCGCTGCATATTTCAAAAATGAACCGGATTTAACCATTATGAATGTTATGATCACTGGAAGTGATGGGTTTAAGGTTTTTGATGAAATAGAAAGTAGAAGACGTAAGGTAAAACCCATTATCGCAATTTCAAATAAGCTAATCGATAATGAGAGAGAATTCATGAGGGATTACGGATTTGATGAGTATTATCCAAAGCCCTTGGACGAAGAGAAATTGCTAAGTATCATAACTAGTTATATTTAGATGATCAAGCCATATTTAACACCATCCGGGACGCGCATAGCGTCCTCTTTTATGTTATAATGGAATATAAATGCAGAATTACGATTTGAATTTTCATAAGATTTTTAATAAGATGGACGGGAAATTAAGAAGAATTTTAGATAAATTGGAAGGTGAAGCATGAAATTTAGAGGGATTGCAAGTGCAGTGTTTGGAATGGAAGCCATCGTTGGTCAGGAGCTTAAGGATTTAGGCTTTGACAACGTGGTTGTAGAAAATGGCAGAGTTTTATTTGATGCAGATGAAGCTGGCATCGCAAAGGCAAATCTATGGGTAAGAACTGCAGAAAGAATCTATATCATGGTAGGTACATTTAAGGCGACTACCTTTGAACAACTTTTTGACCAAATATACAAATTGCCATGGGAGCTTTATATTCCAAAAGAAGCGACTTTCCCAGTCAATGCAAAATCGGTAAAATCCAAGCTATTTAGCTTGTCTGATATTCAAAGCATTAGTAAAAGAGCCATTGTAAAAAGACTATCCGGCTTATACAAGGTAGAATGGTTTAAGGAAGAAGCAGAAACCTACAGCATTCATGTGAATTTTTTAAAGGATGAGGTAACGGTTAGCATCGATACATCTGGAAGTGGTCTTCATAAGAGGGGCTACCGTGCTAAAGGCAATGAAGCACCGCTTAAAGAAACCTTAGCAGCAGGCTTACTATTAGTGAGTAAATGGCGCCCTTTTATCCCATTGATAGACCCTTTTTGCGGCTCGGGAACAATTGCTATTGAAGCGGCATTGATTGCAAAAAATATCGCTCCGGGTCTCAATCGAAGCTTTGATGCTGAAAAATGGCGCTGGATTGATGCAAGCATATGGAAAAATGCAAGAAAAGAAGCCTATCAGGCGATTAAGCAGGATGTTGATATTAAGATTGAAGGCTATGATATTGATCGACGCGCCATTGCTATAGCGAGAGAAAATGCCGAATTAGCTGGTGTTGAAGACATTATTCACTTCCAAGTAAGGGATGTTAGAGATTTCAGCACTAAGAATCAATACGGTTATTTAATTTGCAATCCACCGTATGGTGAAAGACTTGAAGACGAAGCTGCTGTTAAGTCCTTATATGCATTGATGGGTAAGGTATTTAAGGAATATACGACTTGGTCCAAATACATCATTACGTCGTATGATTATTTTGAAGATGCTTATGGTTCAAAGTCAACTAAAAATAGAAAGCTATACAACGGAAGAATTAAAACTTATTTTTACATGTACTTTGGCGAAAAGCCACCTAGAAGAAATAAAGAAGTGTCAGAAATGTAATTAATTCGAGGACAAGCCAACATGAAGAAAAGTATCTCAATTGCTATTTTGATTATATGCATCGTTTTTGTCATGCAATTTGAAAGAATCATGTCTTTAGCGACACGATTGGTGGATGAAAACTATAAAAAATCAGATAGTATTTACTTTAATCTAAATAATGACTTTGAAAATCGTGCACAAGTGTATGCGCTTAAGGACGCATATATCATTGTGGGTAGGACGAAGCTACAGTATATTTCCGAAAAAGGAATTCTCATATGGGAGAAAGACATCACTTCTCAAAATGTAAGTGTAGACACTGAGTCAAAACTAATGCTTTTAGCAGAAAAGAAGGCGGGGGATCTATTTCTCGTCAATGAATCTGGTGAGATAACTCAGAAAAGATTTGCAATAGGCAATATAGAATCCATCAGATGCTTTAGTGGGGGCTATTTTGGCGTATTAAAATCCAACCACGAATTTATACTTTTGGATAAAAGCTTAAAAACCGTTTCAAGCACAGAACTACCATCAGGAACGATTATCGATTACAAGATGAACCTTGAAAGACAAAATGTGGCTTTTTTACTACTGGATTTAAAGCATGCGGAGTTTAATACAAAGCTGATTATAACCACCTTTAACGGTAATATCGTTAGTGGAAGTAATATCTCAGAGGATATCGGCTATGCCATGCGCCTTAAAAAGGATAAGATCGTGGTTTTAGTCGACCATGCTATGATGAGTTTTGATTACGATGGCAAAAAATTAAGCGAGGCGACCTTTGACCAGACGATCAGTCAGTTTAAGCTGGCGGATAGCGTATTTCTGTATCTTAATAATGCCAATAATACCTCTGTGACGGTTGAAACCCCTTCAGAGCAATTAGTTGTCTATGATGATAACGGCAATATCCTCAATAGCTTTAAGCCACCATTTTTAGATATCATGGGTGTCAATGTTATGGATGGCAAGATTCTACTATATAATTCGAATAAGGTGGTACTAACTGATTTTTCAGGTAAGGTACAAGAAACCTATGATGTGATAGAAGACATTGTAAACGTACATGTAATGAATAACAAAGGCTTTGCAATTGAATACATGGATCACTTGGATGTTTATACGTTACGTTAAATGGAGGCATAAATGAATTGGACGGATGTCGCGGTTGCTGCCATATTGGGAAGCTGTATTTATTTTGGATGGAAGAAAGGGTTTATTGTTGCTGCCATTGAATTTATAAAATGGATTGCATCTTTATTTGTAGCACGCGTTTTTTTTGTTCAATTTACAAACTTTTTTATAGGCATACTGGGTGATCCTACTGAAAAAATTAAGACCCATGTCAGCAAGTATCTTTATGAGTCCTTTGGCTTTAGTATGACTTCACCTCAAACGATGACAGGAGGCGAAGTGGATGTTGCTGTAACCTCATTAAAGCTTCCCATGGACTTTGAGACTGGCATCAAGTCGCAGCTTTCAACAATGGTTACTAAGACGACGACAGATTTCGTCAATGTGGCAACACAAGAAATGAGTAAAATGATACTTTATGGATTAGGCTTTATCTTATTGGTATTCCTGCTATTAATTGCGTTTAGTATTTTTCAAACAGTTGCAAACATGATTGCAAAGCTCCCGATACTTAAAGAGTTAAATCAAGGTGGTGGCATGGTAATTGGTGGCGTAATCGGTGTAATTAGCGTCTACTTTATTATGGCCATACTCGGCTATTTAAAGACCTTTTCATGGGTTCAAGAAACACAGAGTGCTGTGGAAAATTCTCAGTTTGCCGTCTATTTTTATAAATACAATATTCTGCAATATTTGTTTAACCATATGTTGATTAAGGGTCAATTTTAATGGAGGATGATGATGGAAGTGAAAATTGATGCACGTGGACTGGCTTGTCCAAAACCGGTGATTGAAACTAAGAAAGCACTAGAAGGAATCAATGAAGGCAATATTATAACCTTAGTGGATAATGCAGTTGCTAGAGACAATGTTTCAAAGCTGGCAAAAAGCCTAAAGCTACATTTTAGTGTATCTGAGGCAGACGGAAATTTTGAAATAAGTATCTTTAAGGGCGCCTATGCACAATCGCCAGAGGATATGGTGCAAAAAAGACCAGACCTAGCTAATTTAGTTATCCTAGTTGGAAAAGATACACTCGGCGAGGGTGAAAGAGAACTGGGTGAAACCTTAATTAAGAGCTATTTTTATGCACTTTCAGAATCTGAGCCCTACCCAAAGGCGATTCTATTTGTTAATTCTGGCGTAAAGCTTACCACCTTAAATAGCCAGGTGATTGAGCATCTTAAAAAACTAACAGAATATGGTACAGAGATCTTAAGCTGTGGTTTATGTTTAGATTATTATCAAATAAAAGATTTTTTACAAGTAGGTGGTGTTACCAATATGTATCATATTATTGAGCTAATGAATGAAGCCAATAATACGATTACCTTGTAATAAGGTAAGCATTAATTATTAATTACTTGACTGAAAGATTATATGCTTAGTGCAATTAATAGTTTGAGGAGCAATATAAAGATTATGGAAAGAAATTACATGATTATTACATTTAGCTCAACGCATCAGGCGATTCATTTTGAACGTCTATTGTTGGGACGATTTGCTATAGAAATGATTCCAACCCCAAGAGATATAACCGCCAGCTGTGGCCTTTCACTTAAATTTGAGAAGGAAGATTTATCATCTATACTTGATGCTTTAAAAGCGGAGGATCTTTCTGGGAAACAATTGTATGAATATATAGAAGAGAAGCAGATTAGAAAAATGATTACAATTGGTTGGGAGGATGCGTATGCCACTAAAGCTTGAAGTCGGCGATCAAATTACAACGAAAAAACCACATCCCTGTGGCAGTCATAGTTTTAAAATTATGAGAGTCGGCGTGGATTTTGTCATAAAGTGTGATCAATGTAGCAAAGAAATATGGATTCCACGTGTTAAAATAGAGAAAAGAATCAAAGATATCTATAGAAATGGCGTTAAAATACCAAAAGAATAAAAAAAAACTTGCCATGTGTATAGGTCGATGATATAATTCTAATGTTGTAAGTGCGGCAATGCCGCTACTTCTCTGCCCTTTTTTAAGGGCCATTATGTCCATAGGGAGGTGTAAAGATGAGAAATTACGAGACTATTTTTATTTTAAAACCATCACTCGAAGAAGAAAAAAGAATTGAAGCAATCGAGAAATTCAAAGCGATTATCGCTGCGGATGGCGAAATAGAAAAAGTGGAAGAATGGGGTAACAGAAAATTAGCTTATGAAATCGAAAAGATTAGAGAAGGATACTATGTGTTAGTAAACTTTAAGGCTAATTCTACTCTTCCAAAAGAGCTTGAAAGAAATTTCAAGATTTCTGATGACGTAATTCGTTATATCGTCGTTAATTTAGAAGACAAATAATTGAAAATGGGGGCTCCTTAATGAATAATGTTGTTTTAATCGGACGTTTGGCAAGAGACCCAGAACTCAGATTTGTTCCCGGCAGCGGGATGGCAGTAGCCAACTTTACGATGGCGATCGATAAAGGATTGACACGTGAGAAAAAGCAGGAATTTGAAAGCCAAGGCAAACCGACAGCAGATTTCATAAGAATCGTTGTTTGGGGAAAACAGGCTGAAAACTGCTCACAATATTTAGCAAAAGGCAAACTCGTGGCTATACAAGGTTCTATTCAAACCAGCAGCTATAAGTCGAATACAGGAGAGGTCAGATACACGACCGAAGTACTTGCCAACCGAGTCGAATTCCTCGAATGGGGAGAAAAGTCACAGTCATCAACGTCAAAAGGCGATGATTTCAGCTTTGGTGCTGGAAGCTTTGAAGATTTTCAATCCATTGAAGATGATGATGATGTTCCATTCTAGAAAAGGAGGGAAAACTAATGGTTAAAAGACGTAGAAAGAGAAAAGGTTGTTCTTTCTGTCAAGATAAAGTAGAGTCTATCGATTACAAAGACACTAAGAAACTTCAAAAGTATCTTACTGAAAGAGGCAAAATTTTGCCTAGAAGAGTAACTGGTACTTGTGCTAAGCACCAAAGAATGGTTACTAGCGCAGTTAAAAGATCTAGAATTATCGCTCTTTTACCTTTCGTTAACGATTAAGTTTCGAAAGCAAAAGTATAAAATTAACGCTGTCCGATGGGCAGCGTTTGTTTTTTAGTGTATAATCAATAGAGGTAAGACGAAATGACTATTTTCCAGAACGTGGAGGTTTTTCACATTGAATAAGACAAGACAAATAACTGAAGCGGGATTATTTGCAGCTTTGATTGCAATTATGATTGTTGGGGCATATTATGTGCCTATCATTGGAGGCGTACTCGCCTTTTTATTACCAGTACCTGTTATCGTTCTGACTATGAAAAATAAGCCTTTGTATGTATTTGTCGCAGGTGTGATCGCAAGTTTGATCTCCGGGGCAATCATATCAATCATCAATGGATTGACCCTAGGTGGACTTGCTTTGATCATTGGACTTCCAATGGGGCTAGCTATAAAGAATAGAAAATCTAACTTAATGACGCTTTTTATCGGTACTGTTTCAGCAGCAATAGGATTATTTATAATCTTTACATTGCTTGAATTTGTATTTGGCGTTTCTTTTATAAGTGTTATTGAAGATAGCTTTAGAGTATCGATGGATCTACAAGCCAGTATTGGTACAGCAGCAAGTGATCTTGACGTAGATAAAACTGCAACATTAGATGAACTTCAAAAGGCAATGGATCAAGTGCTTTATATCACACAGCTAGTTATGCCTGCAATGATGATTGCGATGGCTATGCTGTATTCAGCAATAAATTTATTGTTTTCGCATCAAGTATTAAAGAGAATGAAAATTGATCATATACCACTTGGCACTTTTGATACGTTTAGATATCCTAAGCATCTTGCTTACGGTAGTATGGGAATGCTATTACTAGCTTACATCATCAGTTATTTAGGCTATGTGGATTCGGTGCTTCTTATGTCCAATTTAAAGTATCTGTTTGTCACGGTCTTTTCAGTTCAAGGCTATGCATTATTTTACGCTTTCTTTAAGAAAAGAACCGGAAAATCAATGTCCATCATTTTACTTGTATTACTGACATTGTTTGGATTTACTCAGTTACTTGTATTCCTTGCATTCCTTGGTTTCTTTGATGTTATGATGGATTTAAGACGCCTTGATATTAAAATAAAAAAAGATTAAGTAGACGTTATCGATAGAAAGGGATATTTTATGGGAAACAATAAAATGAGCAATCCATTTAAAGAAACGGTCAACTTATATTTAGTTGTTATAGCATTGCTTGTAATCGGACTTGCATTTTATAATCCTTTACTAGGTATTATAGGGGCATTTATTTTGATTAGTCTCATCATATACAATTGGCTTTCTGATCGAAATAAATCGAGAAAGTGGCGAAAGTATGTTGAGGCATTATCCACAAATATCGATAATGCAGCTAGGTATGCAGTGTTTAATTTACCTGTACCACTGGTTGTCATCGATATAGATGGTAAGATCAATTGGTACAACTCAAAGTTTACAGATATGGTTTCTGAAAAAAGTGTCATGGGTAAAGGGATCGTCAATTTAATTCCTGCGCTTAATTTAGAAGCATTTAAGCTTTCTGAAAATCAAGAAGCGGTTCGAATTGGAGATCGTACTTATGATGTCTATGCCAATATGGTTAACCTTGAGGATGACAATCCTCAAAACCTTGTGATTATGCTGTATTGGTTTGATGTGACGCCACTTACAGATCTTCAAATGCGATATGAGGAAGAAAAACCCGTTTTGGCTTTGATAAATGTCGATAACTTTGAAGACGTTATGAATGAGACAAAAGAGGAGAAAATTCCATTTCTTACTTCTGAAATTGAAAAACGCGTTAATCTTTGGGCAACTCGCATGAATGGGATGATAAAACGTTATCAAAAGGACAAATATATCGTTATCTTTGAAGCAAAGTACTTAGAAAACCTTGAAGCTAAGAAATTTGCAATATTAGATGATGTAAGAGAAATAGATGTTGGTAATAAAATTCCTGCGACACTGAGTATCGGTATTGGCTATAATGGCAATACGCCAGCGCTTATTGAAGAAGACGCATATGCTTGTTTGGAGCTCGCTTTAGGTAGAGGCGGGGATCAAGCGGTTATCAGAAGAAACAATACATTTGAGTTTTATGGCGGAAAGACAAAGGCAGTTGAAAAGAGAAACCGTGTAAAAGCAAGGGTTATCGCTCATGGATTTCAAACGCTTATCGACGAAAGTTCGAAGGTCATCGTTATGGGGCACAAATCGCCAGACATGGATTCGTTTGGTGCTGCAATAGGCATCTACAGAAGTGTTATCAATCGTGGAAAAGAAGCTGCCATCGTTTTAAATGAAATCAATGAAGGCATTGAAACGGTTTATGGCACAGTTAAGGATAAAGACATCTATCAGTTTGTAGATTCGCTGCAAGCGCTTGAAATGCAGGATGAGAAAACACTTGTCGTCGTGGTAGATACACATAAACCAAGCTTGACCGAATGCCCTGATCTGATAGAATCCGCAACAAGAGTGGTCCTTATCGATCATCACCGTAGAAGTACGGAGTTTATTGATAAAGCGGTTTTAAAATACATGGAGCCTTATGCTTCTAGTACTTCGGAACTGGTAACAGAGATTCTTCAGTATATGGAGAATAAGCCGAGAATTGAAAGAGAAGAAGCAGATGCACTCCTTGCGGGTATAACTGTGGATACAAAGAATTTCTCGCTTAAAACAGGGGTAAGAACGTTTGATGCGGCAGCTTATCTTAGAAGACAAGGTGCAGATACCATTCGTGTCAGACAACTGTTTCAGGACGATCTCGAGACTTTTATCGAAAAGGCCTCTATTGTGAGAACGGCAATACGCCATAGAGAAAGCATCGCTATATCAAGTTCAGATGTTCAAAGTGATAGTATTCAACTGATTGCTGCACAGGCTGCAGACGATCTGTTAGATATAAAAGGTATTAATGCATCCTTTGTCATTGCACAAAAGTTAGATGGTACAGTTTTTATTTCTGGACGCTCTTTAGGAGATGTTAACGTTCAAATCATCTTAGAAAAACTAGGTGGAGGCGGTCATCTCGAGGTTGCAGGCGCACAGTTTAAGGATGCAAATATCGAAGAAGTAAAACAAAAACTTATTGAAAGTATCGATCAATATTATGAGGAAGGGGCATCGAAATGAAAGTCATACTCTTAAAAGACATAAAGGGCACTGGAAAAAAAGGTGAGATTATTAACGCAAGTGATGGACATGCTAGAAACTACCTTATTCCTAGAGGGCTTGCAAAGGAAGCAACTGACGGAAGTGTTAGACAATTAGAGCACCAAAACGCTGCGAAAGAAAAACGTGCACAAGAAGAGTTAGATGAAGCAAAGGCACTTGCAGAAAAAATCAATACCTTCGAAATTACGTTTAAAACCAAAGCAGGAGAAGGTGGTAGATTATTTGGTTCTATTACCAATAAAGACGTTGCAGAAATGATTAAGAAGAAATACAGTCTAGATATCGACAAGAAGAAAATCGTTATGGATCAGCCGATTCGTACCTTAGGAACGACGAAGGTTACCATTAAGGTCTATCCAAAGGTTTCAGCTGAGTTGAAAGTTCAAGTGATTGAGGAGTAAACCACTTCATGAGAATTACATTAAAAATTGAGGTTATTTATGACCTATTTTTAACGTATTTTTCTGAAATATAAACAAATCTTAAAGCAAAAATGCTTAAAAATAGGGTATCATTTGATTAGACAGCAAGGAACGACAGAAGCAACTGGGAAATGACGTAAGCAACATGGATATGACATCAATAATAAGAAGATCGAGAGATCTTCTTATTTTGTAGGTGGAATTATCAGAAAAATCAGACAAAGGGGTGTAATATGATAGAATCCATCAAAAATGAAATTAGAAAAACACTTGTTGGAAAGGATACAGCGATTGAGAGCATATTAATTGCAATGCTTTCAGGAGGACATGTTCTTATCGAGGATCTACCGGGGCTGGGAAAAACGACGCTTGCCAAAGCATTCTCTGCAGCTATGGATTCGGAATTTAGAAGAATTCAGTTTACGCCGGATTTAATGCCATCAGATTTAATTGGCATATCAATATTCTCTAAAGAGAAAGAACAATTTGTTTTTCATCCGGGTCCAATTTTCACAAATGTGCTTTTGGCGGATGAGATAAATAGAACCTCTCCCAAAACGCAATCCAGCTTGTTAGAGGCAATGGAAGAGTTTCAAGTAACCGTTGATGGACAGTCCATTAAGCTTGAAGCGCCATTTATCGTCATTGCTACAGAAAATCCGATTGAGCTTCAGGGGACTTTTCCTCTTCCAGAGGCACAGCTGGATCGATTTATGATGCGAATTTCACTTGGCTATCCAACCGTTGATGAAGAGGTCGATATCCTAAGTCTAAAGGAGAAAAGTGCAGAGATTAAGCCAGTTATAACAAAGGAAAGCTTTCAAAGTGCAGTTAGCGACATAGAAAAAATATACGTAGATCCCGCACTTAAAAGCTATGTAGTTAAGCTTGTAAAGGCGACGCGTGAGCATCATTTGATAAAGCTAGGCGGAAGCCCTAGAGCATCGGTACATTTATTTAAGGGCGCTAAGGCTAAGGCATACTTAGAGGGAAGAGAATTTGTGATCGCATCCGATATTTCGGACATTTATGAGTCGATTATTGGGCATAGGCTGATTCTAAAGAGTGAAGCCATTCATAGAGGCTCAGGTCTTAAGGGGCTTCTACAAGAAATAGTAGATTCAGTTGAAGTACCTAAAGTGGTACGTTAGGGGGATTTATGACGAAGGGATTTCGTCGATTTCTGTATGTCTTAATGGCCTTTCTTTTAGTCGTATCGGTTATATCAGGGGGAAAAACACTTTATTATTTATGGTTGCTGACATTTTTAATCTGGCTAAGCATGGTCCTCATGCTCAGGCATAATGAACGTAACCTATATATTCTTTATTATACAAGTGATAACGTCGTTTCTTCTGGGGATGCAGTGAACATCGATTATAAACTGTCAAATACGAGCATCGTGCCAATTCTTCATGCAGTGATCGAATTTAAACTCGATAAAAAAATGGATACGGACTCAAGCTTAAAGGAGATCGCCTATTTTAAGAATTTTGATCGCATTAATTTTTCCAAGGACATTATCTGCAAGTATAGAGGGTATTACAAGCTTGGAAAGGTTAAGGTTGATCTTTATGATCCTTTAATGATCGGAAAAAGAACCATTGATTTTAACAAGGAAGTGGATATAACCGTTTATCCTAAGGTGATGCCAATTAAAGAACGCGTCCTTCAGTCGATGGACTTTTTTGGGACGCTTAAATCCAACCGACAGACACTAGAGGATCGCACAAATCTTGTGAATATTAGACCCTATCAGCCAGGTGACCAGCTAAAAAACATCCATTGGAAAATCAGTGCAAGAAAGGATGATTTACACACAAAGGAGTTTGAGCAAACTGTGAGCACAAAACTGGTTGTTTTGCTAAATGGTCAATATTCTGAAGGTCTAAATCTTTTAGAGGAAGAAGAGATGGTCTCATTTGTAGCCTCACTTTCTAAACGTTTTTTGGATGATGAAATCAATATGAAGGTTGTCGTCAACAATCATGCTGGCCTGATTTTAGAAGGGAACACAGGTAGTGATTTTCACAATTTTTTAGAGGCCCTAACTTCTTTTGAAAGTGATTCGGAGTTTTCATTTGCTAGCTTTGTCAATCGTTATATGAACGTTGACATGGTAAAATCTGGACAAGAGATTGTCCTAGTAAGTCAAACTCTAAGCCAATCCTTTTTCGAAGCATTGGCTCAAAATCATCAGAGATTAACCGTATTTACGTTTTCACCAAAAACACTGGAAGAAAAAGAGCTTTACGCAAAATATCAAAGTCGTCTCCTGAGATTACACTATATTGATCGAATAATGGACGTGACCTATGGACAATAAAATTAAACTTACAAAATGGGCTACAGGCTACGTCATTTTACTTGCTGTACTTTTTACAGTTAATTATTTTATCAAGCTAACTGTAGATGGCGCGTTATACTTTAGCGTCTCGATAATGGTGTACTTCGGTTTTTATGCCTTGTATAGGTATAAAAAGGTCACCTATAAATTGGTATTGATATTAGTCGCTTTATTGATGTGTCTCTATGCAGCCGATGCCATTTTAACCTACATGAATCGTCAAGAGCTAGTCGTTGAAGAAACCCTGACGCCAGTCAACGACGGTGAGCGTGTCGCGATAAGACATGATATAAAATGGGTGAGAGATCTTAGAGATCACTTGGATTATAAAATGCTAGTACCGTTTGGGAAATGGTTTATAGATGAAAAGATCAATAATGTCCCCTCTCATTTAGAAACATCAAAGCAAAGGCGCTATGAGTTGTACCTGCTGATTATTTTGGTGCTGGTGATCACGGTTCTTATTTTTCTAATCTATCGCTATCGCTGGCTTAAGCCAATATTGGTTATACCAATTCTATTTTATGTCTGGTTTTGGTATCAATTTGTAGACCTTCCGTGGCTTTACAGTGCCCTTTATTTTGCGGGTGCGGTGGCTTATTTCGTTATGGATCATCATGATAAGCTCATCAAAGCACATCCAGGCTTTAATACCGCCTATTATCCAGCGAAAAGTCTTATGATTACCAGCTTGGTTTTAGGACTGGTGATTGTACTTGTGGCTGGAGTGGTTTCTGCTGCTTTTCCAATTAATCAGGTAAATTTTCTGGTAGACCTTGTAACACCAAATCTTTGGGGGGCTAGGAGCGGGTATGAGGGGTCTAAGCTTCAAATGTACTCACTTAAGGAAACCGCATTTCAAGGAAACGGCGATATATTAGGAGGACCTTTAGGTGAGATCAATAGTGTCGATCCTTTATTTTGGGTAAAATTTGATAAGCCGATTACTCAAGCAGTCTATTTGAAATCGACTATAAAAGACAACTATGACGGTTTAAAATGGAACAATAATGGCATAACGTATAAAACGAATTACAAATATTATCTTTCGAATAAGGACAACATAGACCTTCTGACGAGTGGCAATTATGATGGCATATCTGGATCAATTAAAATAAACAGAAAGCTGACGAAGACCGTTACGCTCTTTACGCCTATGGGTCTTTATAAGACGAGCTTGGGCAACAATAAGGTCTATGCATCAGCGGAAAATGAGGCTTTTTATAAAACCGGTGCTTTTGTTAAGTACCTTAAGACGTATGACTTTTTTTCTACTCGAAGAGATTTTTTACTTTCACCTGAGGTAGATTATCTACAGGTTTCAAACCGAGTTGAGCCTAGAACCATTGAGCTTGCGAAACAAATTGGGGCCTTCGGTGAAACGGATTATGAAAAAATGTTAATGCTGACGCAATTTTTATCGCAGAATTACACCTATAGCCTGACGCCAGTCAGCAACCGAGAGCGTCGTGATTTCGTTTCCAGCTTTTTATTTGATACCAAAAAGGGCTATTGTACTTATTTTGCATCTGCGCTTGTGGTCATGGCGAGGATTAACGGCATTCCTGCGCGTTATGTAGAAGGCTTTAGAGTAGACCCAGATGAGGTCGATCCTGATGGTGATTACTCCAAGGTGACTGAAAAGGATGCACATGCATGGGCTGAAGTTTATATCGAGGGATATGGTTGGATGATTTTTGAAAGTACGCCTATCTACTCGGAAGCTGAAGGTGAAGCACTTGCACCTACACTTGAGGAGCTAATTCAAAAAGAGGAAACAACTGTGGGTGATGGTAGTACAGGCAATATGCCAACCACTGAGGCGCCAATTGATTTGGAAGATTTACTGTCTGAAAACGATGGTGGAAGAGGCGACTTTAATTCACCAGTGGACACTGAGGTGCTTTCAAAATCCTCTATATGGACAAAGTGGATGGTTATCGGTGTTCTATTTTTTGTTTTGTTAGCATTAATCTATATAAGATTGCCATTCAGATTTTTAAATAGAAAAAATACGCATGCCTTTGCGATAAGGATGATCTATGTACTGGCTTACTTACTTGCTGAATCAAAGGATTATCCACTTCATGAGCCTGAATACGTCTTTAAGCGAGCAGATTATCCTAAGGGTGAGGTTAATTTATGGCTTAAAATGCTCTATAGTAAGCCAGAGCTGGTGACAGAGGAGCAGATTATGAAAGCCATTGATCAAGCCCTAGCGCACTACAAGGATGTGGCAATGAACTACCGTCTACGTAAGGGAAAACTGAAATATCTTAAATTTAGGTATTTTGACATAGTAAAATTCATTCCTTAACTGTGTTATAATAAGAAAAAAATGCACTAGGAGTATTGCCATGAATTTGAAGACAATGCCACACGATATTAACGCAGAACAAAGTGTTTTAGGTTCTTTATTGCTTGACAGTGACTTGATAGGCGATGTTATGGATGTCGTCTCAAATGAGGACGAGTTTTATCATGAAGCGCACAAGGAAGTATTTAGAACGATTAAGCAATTGTTTTCAGAAGGAAAGACCGTTGACCTAATTACCGTATCAGATGAATTGACAAAGAATAAGCTGCTGGAAACCGTAGGTGGCTTCGAATATTTAACTGAGCTATCAGATGTGGGTACTTTAATCGCCAACGTTTCAAATCATGCGAAGATTATTCATGAAAAGTTTATGCTCAGACGCCTGATTCGCGCGTCAACTGAGATTGTCGATAAGGGATATGAGTCGCACGATGCGGAGCTTTTATTAGAAGAGGCAGAATCGAACATCTTCGAAATTTCGCAAAATAGAGATAAAAAAGGGTTTCAAGCTATTTCCGACGTCCTTCAGACGACTTATGAAAAAATCGTTCAGCTGCACGAGGATCCAAATGCCATGACGGGTATATCAACGGGTTTTGATGCACTTGACGAAATGACCAACGGACTTCAAAGATCTGATATGATTCTCATCGCAGCTCGTCCTTCCATGGGTAAAACAGCATTTGCACTGAACCTATGTCAAAACGCAGCGGTTAAAGATAAAAAAAGTGTCGCTATTTTTTCTCTAGAGATGGCGGCAGATCAGTTGGTACAGCGTATGCTAGCGGCACAGTCTCTCGTTTCTATCGGTGATATCCGTACCGGTCAAATTGAGGATGACGATTGGTTCAAGCTTGCAAGAAGCTCAGCTCAGCTTGCAGAGGCTAAGGTGTTTATCGATGATACACCAGGTATTACAGTAGCAGAAATTAGAAGTAAATGTAGAAGATTAAAGATGAATCACGGACTAGATATGATTATGATCGACTACTTACAGCTGATGTCAGGTGGCGGTAAGTCTGAAAACAGACAACAAGAGATTTCGACGATATCTCGTTCGTTAAAAGGGATTGCCAGAGAGATGAATTGTCCAGTAATCGCACTCTCACAGCTTTCCCGTGCATCTGAACTAAGAGCGGATCATCGTCCGATTCTATCCGACCTTCGTGAATCCGGCGCAATTGAGCAGGACGCTGACTTAGTTATGTTCCTCTATCGTGATGAGTATTACAACCCTGATACGGTGGATGAGAAGCTCAAGGGGATTGGTGAGGTCATCATTGCAAAGCAAAGAAATGGTGAAACCGGTAAAGTCTACCTTGCATGGCTAGGTAAGTATACAAAATTTGCAAATACCTCCCAAATGAGGTGATCTTATGCTAGAGTTTAGGAAGTTTAAGCGAAGTGATATCTACGCGTTTGAGAAATGGGGAGCGCATGAGGACCCGCGTTTTTTTCAGTATAACTTTCCCTTTAGATACAAGGAAGAATTTGACGGCTGGTACGATTCAAAGCAAAAGTGGATAAGGAAAAAGGTTTTTGGTCTCTTTATAGATGATTACCCACTTGGGTTTGTGACATTAAAGAACATCAAGTGGCTAAAAAGACGTGCAGAGCTTGGAATTGCCATTGATCCTAACTATTTAAGTGAAGGATTTGGAACTGAGATGTTAAAAAGATATCTCGAGTATATTTTTGAGCACTATCCATTTGAGGACATGCAGCTTCGAGTCGCGCATTTTAATAAACGTGCGCAAAAGAGCTATGAAAAGATTGGATTTAAAAAAGTAAAGGAAGTTTTAGAGCCCTTTGAAGAGCAAAGCTTTAGGGATGTAATTATGGAGAAATATCCTGAACAATTTCAGATGATTAGAGGCGTTCTTTACACAACCTTTTATGTGATGGTTTTTAACAAGAGCCAGTTACCATTTAAATAAAATCATATTTAATCTGCCAAAGAGTGACTTCATATGGCAGATTATTTTTTTTTTGAAATTACACTTTATAATTTATACAAAATGGCATATAATTGATTATAATGTATTTTTATTGTATTTTGTATTCACATACTTAATAGAATGAATGAAAAAGAGGTGTTCAATTGGATTTAACTAATGCTCAAAGTGTTCAATTAAAGGCTAGAGCAAAAATTAATCTTACACTGGATGTTCTTTCTAGACGACCTTCTGGTTATCATGATGTGGAAATGATCATGCAGCAAATCGATTTATACGACCTAGTAACAGTTACCCTGATCTCTGAAAAAAGAATTGATTTAACCTGCTCAGATTCATTTTTACCAACGGATGAACGCAATATCGCCTATAAGGCGGCTCAGGCTATGATGACGCGTTTTAATTTAGAGGTTGGATTTGAGATACAAATCGAAAAGAACATACCTGTAGCGGCTGGACTTGCAGGTGGAAGTACAAATGCTGCTGCAGTGATAAAGGGTATAAATCAGCTCTGTAAATTAGGCTTATCAACTGAAGAAATGCAAGGAATTGGCTTTGAGCTTGGTGCAGATGTGCCTTTCTGCTTCTGTGAAGGGGCAGCCATCGCCAGAGGATTAGGCGAAATTCTCGAACCGATTAAAGGGTTTGAAAATGCTTGGATGATATTGGTTAAGCCAAGCTTTGGCGTATCGACAAAAGACGTTTATGGTGGTCTAGAGCTGAGTGAAGTTAATGTACATCCAGATACACATAAAATGATAGAGGCACTAAAAACACAAAATAGAAAAGACATACTGAGTGGTCTTGTGAACGTCCTTGAAACGGTTACCTTGAAACTTTATCCTAAGGTCGAGGAAATCAAACAAACTCTAATGGCATTTGGCGCAGAGGGCGTTCTAATGAGCGGCAGTGGTCCAACTGTTTTTGCTTTTTACAGCAGCTACGAAAAAGCAAAAAAAGCGCATAAAAAACTAAAGCTTCAGTATTCTCAGTGTTATCTAGTAGCAACATATAATAAACAGTAAAAGTTAAGTGGAGGGGTTATGAACGTGAATTTTGACAAATTGGAAATAAGAAATTATAAACCACTAGGCGAGGTTGTTTTTGAGTATCTTAGAAATGCGATTCTTGCTGGAGAGCTAAAGCCAGGTGAAAGATTGATGGAGGTTACAATAGCAGATCAGCTTGGTGTTAGCCGTACGCCAGTGCGCGAAGCCATTAGAAAGCTTGAAAAAGAGAGCTTTGTTATTATGATCCCAAGAAAAGGGGCTTATGTTGCAGATTTAACCAAAAAAGACATCATGGAGGTTCTTGAAATTCGTAAGGAGCTTGAGGGCTTTGCAGCCTATCTTGCAGCTGAGAGAATGACCTTAAGTGAAAAAGAAGCACTTGGTAAGGTGGTAGAGCACTTTAATGAATCTCTTTTAAGCATGGATAAGAAAAGCATGATTGAAAGCGATAATGAGTTTCACTCATTGATCTTCGAGGGTACTAAAAATCAGAGATTAATTAATATCATTTATGATTTACACGACCAATTTCAACGCTTTAGATTAATTTACTTTAATGAATTCAATAACTTTAAAGAAATTCAAGCATCTCACAACCGTATCTTCGATGCAATCATTCGCCAAGATGGCGCAGTAGCGAGACAGGAATCTGAAAGCCATGTAGAGAGCATTAAAACGCTTGTTAATAAATGGATCGCAGAATAATGGGAAAAGAAAACATAAACATCACCGTCAAATCGATTATCACAAATGGCGCTGGTGAAATAAACGAAATACAGCAATTTACAGAAGCAACCTATAAAAAAGAGGCTTATAAGACTTTTCTTATGTACAAAGAAGTTGAAATGGAAGGGACTAAGACGCTTATAACATTTGAAGACGAAATAATAGCCATTAAGCGCTATGGTGAAAATACAAGTGTTTTGAAAATTGAAAAGGACGTATGGCATGAGAATATCTACCAGACCCCTTATGGTACCTTTGTGATGCAAACTTGCGGTATTGAAATTCATTGGGATGAAGTAAATATTGAACTAAAGTATTTATTAAAAATCGAAGGTGACGAAGAAAAGCCTTCTGAGGTGCAGATTAAAATAGATATGAAAAGAGAATAGTGCTATGTTCAAAAAACGCGAAGCAGAACACAAACGCTATAATTTCAGACAAATGGGAACTAGAAGACTAATTATATTTGCATTGGTGGCAAGTATTTTTCCAAGTGTTCTACTTACAATAAGTGAGTTTACTAAATTCATTGAATGGTACATTGTCATTTTATTTTATACAGTGGTGCTTTTATTTTTAGCTTTCGTCGTCAATGAATATTTCAACAGAGAGGTTTCTGAAAAGGTAAATGAAATTTTCAAGAATGAAGAAATTATCAGTCGTGAGCTCATTAAGATTAATACAGAAGAAAAATTGAAAAACGTTTTATCGCTAGAGTTTGAAAGGAGTCATCAAACTCAAATGCTTTCAACCGTTGTATTTTTTGATGTTGACGATCTAGGAGAAGTTAATAAGAAGTTTGATGTTTTCACTGGTGATAAAGTACTTATCGATATTGTAAAAATAACTAAGGCATTTATTCAAGAAAATAAAACCCTTTCAGCTAATGGCTGTCAGGTAGCTAGAGTTAAAGGTGATACCTTTGCAATCGTAATGCCAAATGTAACACAGACAGTTGCCTATGAGATTACCAATCAGCTCAGAGATCGAATTCACAGTATAAAGTATGCAGAAATTAAGGATCAAGATAAGGAAAGTGAGATTAACGTAACGTGTCGTTATGTGGTCTTATCTATTGATCAGTGGCAATCAGAGGATAAGTTTGTCCACTTAGCCTATGAGAAATTAAAGCTGGCAAAGGATTACGGAAAGGGAACAATACTATAGGTGCTGATTTTTCGGCTATAGCCGAAATGTCGGCATTTTGAATGTAGGAGTATGATATGCATCCGATTTTAACTCTTGAACATGTAAAAATAATGCTTGAATATATAAGTGATGGTGTTCAAATCGTCGATGATAAAGGCATTCTTGTCTATTGTAATCGTAATTCTGCTCTTCTTGATGATATTAATATTGAAGACTCTATTGGCAAACACATTACGGAGATTTATCCATCGCTAAAGGAGGAGGAAAGTACTTTGCTAAAAGTACTCTCAACAGAGCTGCCGATATTAAACCGTGAACAAACCTATCGAACCTATAAGGGTAAAAATATTGCAACCATTAACAGTACACTGCCAATAATAAATGATGGGAAAATAGTTGGTGCTATTGAAATTTCAAGGGATATTACAACCTATAAGGAACTTACTGAAAAAGTGATCGATCTACAGTCACAGGCGAAGAGCAAAGATGATGCTCTAAAAGTCCAGGATTCTGGAAGAAGAGGCTATCATTTTGAGGATATTATAACGGTTCATTCAGAATTCAATCGTGTCAAAGCAATTGCAATGAAAGCCGCATCTACAGATATCGCCATATTAATCTATGGCGAAACGGGAACCGGTAAGGAGTTGTTGACTCAAGCCATTCATAATTCTAGCAAAAGGAAAAACAAACCCTTTATTGCACAAAACTGTGCGGCTTTACCGAGCTCCTTGCTAGAGGGCATTCTTTTTGGAACCGTAAAAGGTGGGTTTACAGGTGCGGTTGATCGTCCAGGCTTGTTTGAACTAGCGGATTCTGGAACCTTGTTTTTAGATGAAATCAACTCGATGCCTCAGGAGCTACAGGCAAAGCTGTTAAGAGTTCTTCAAGATGGGAAAATAAGAAGAATTGGAGATACTAAGGAGCGAAATGTTGATGTCAGAATCATTGCAGCTACAAATATAGAGCCAAACCTTGCCATCGATTTGGGACTGATACGTCGCGATTTATATTATAGGCTAAACACAGTAACCTTATGGATTCCGAAGCTATGTGATCGTAGGGAGGATATACCTGTTCTAACACGCTATTTTATCAAAAAATACAATGGTTTGCTTTACAGAAGTCTCAAAGGAGTTACGCCAGAGGTGATGGCATTGTTCAATGAGTATCCGTGGGATGGTAACGTTAGGGAGCTTGAGCATGTAATAGAGGGGGCTGCTAACCTAGTAGATGGTGATCTGATCCGAATTGAAGACCTTCCCTACAACTTTAGAGTCTTTTATGACAAGCAAATGCCTAAACTACCAAGAAATATCGACATTACACCGGATTATTTTAATTTGCAGGATGCCCTCACTGAATATGAAAAGCAAATGATAACAAGGGTAATAGGTGAATCAGAGGGTAACATCACTAAAGCAGCAAAACGATTGGGTCTACCAAGACAAACGCTACAATCCAAAATGAAAAAGCATCAAGTTTAACGCCGAAAAATCGGCGTTTTTTTATTGTTTTTTTTGATGACTGCCATTCAAATTTTCAAACTGTCTAAAAAATTACGAACGCCAATAAGAAAATTTAATTTAGAGATTTGTAAACAGTAGTATACTATAAGCTATTTAGATAAGAGTGTACATAGATAAACTGTTAATGATTTACACGGTTAAAATAAGCATAATGTTTCAATAAATGTACAATTGTGAAACATTTGGCACAAGAATTGCACTTATAGAATACTATCGTTTATGGTTAACGGGATTGAGTCAATTTTGGGAGGAAGTTATGAAAAAAGGCTGTAAATTTGGAACACATCGTGTTATCGAACCAAAGGGCATATTGCCACAACCCGCACAAAAAATTTCTAATGACATGGAAATCTACGACAATGAGATTTTAATTGATGTGCAAACACTTAACATTGATTCAGCGTCATTTACGCAAATTAAAGAACAGGCAAATGGCGATGAAGAAAAAATCAAAGAAATAATGCTCGATATCGTTGAAAAGCAAGGTAAACATAAAAACCCTGTTACAGGATCAGGTGGTATGCTAATAGGTACAGTCGCTCAAATAGGCGATGCCTTAGTTGGCAAAACAGATTTAAAGGTGGGCGACAAGATAGCGACATTGGTTTCATTATCTTTAACACCACTTGTTATAGAAGAAATAATTGAGATTAGAAAAAACATTGATCAGGTTGATATAAAAGGGCAGGCAATTCTTTTTGAATCTGGCTTATATGCTAAGATTCCATCAGATATTCCAGAGAATTTAGCTTTATCGGTTCTAGATGTAGCAGGTGCGCCTGCACAAACGGCAAAACTTGTTAAACCAGGCGATACCGTACTGGTTATTGGCGGTGCTGGTAAGTCAGGTATGCTTTGCTTATATGAAGCTAAGAAAAGAGCTGGGGTAACCGGTAAGGTAATATGCTTACAGCACAATGATGCCGCTAAGGAACGCGTCATGGGTGCAGGGATTGCGGATGCATTTTTAGTGGCAGATGCAACCGATGCTGTAGAGGTATTAAGAAAAATCGAAGAATTAACAGATGGTAAAATGTGTGATTTGGTTATTAACTGTGTTAACGTGCCAAATACGGAAATGGCGTCTATTTTAGCAACTAAGGACGATGGTATGGTTTACTTCTTCAGTATGGCGACAAGCTTTACAAAAGCAGCTCTAGGTGCTGAGGGCGTTGGTAAAGATGTTACGATGATCGTCGGAAATGGTTATACTAAGGGACATGCTGAAATTACGTTACAAATCATGAGAGAGAGTGAAGTTTTAAGAAAAATCTATGAGGCGCTCTACGCGTAGGAAGGGGATTATCAAATGAGACATTACACTGAAATCGAAATGTGGAAAGACGTTACACAGGCAGAATGGGATTCTTGGGAGTGGCAAGTAAGAAACAGAATCACAACGCTTGAACAGCTTAATAAGGTGATTAATTTAACTGAGCAGGAGCAAGGCGGGGTATTGAAAACACTTGAGCTTTTAAGAATGGGCATAACACCTTATTATGCGATGCTTATGGATGAAAATGACCCAAAATGTCCAATTAGAATGCAGGCTGTACCAACCATATATGAAACCTATCAATGCTCAGCAGATATGGACGACCCACTTCATGAAGATGGCGATTCTCCAGTGCCTGGCTTAACACACAGATATCCTGATAGATGCTTGATTCTTGTAACCGATATGTGCTCAATGTATTGTCGTCACTGTACAAGAAGAAGATTTGCTGGTCATAATGACGGTGGCGTTCCAAGAGAAAGATTAGATGCAGCAATCGAGTACGTAAGAAACACACCTCAAATTAGAGACGTTGTTCTTTCAGGCGGTGACGTATTATTGGTATCTGATAGTTTATTAGAATACGTGATCAGCAAGCTTAGAGAAATCCCACATGTTGAGATTATTCGTTTAGGCTCGAGAACACCAGTTGTTATGCCACAAAGGATTACACCAGAGCTTGTAAATATGTTAAAGAAATACCATCCAATTTGGTTGAACACACATTTTAACCACTCTAAGGAAGTAACGCCTGAAGCTAAGAAGGCAATCGCTTTACTTGCCGATGCAGGTGTACCATTGGGCAATCAATCTGTACTTCTAAGAGGCATCAATGATAGCGTTCATATCATGAGAGACCTTGTTCATGATTTAGTAATGATGCGTGTTAGACCTTATTATATTTATCAATGCGACCTTTCAATGGGAATTGAGCATTTTAGAACCCCTGTAGCTAAAGGTATTGAAATCATTGAAGGCTTAAGAGGCCATACTTCAGGCTTCTGTGTTCCAACCTTCGTTGTGGATGCACCAGGTGGTGGCGGTAAAATCCCTGTAATGCCACAATATATGATTTCACAATCGCCAGAAAGAGTCATTTTAAGAAACTATGAAGGTGTTATTACAACCTATGCTGAACCAAGACCTTACGATTTAGATCAAGAGGGAGCAGTTCTGACAGAGGATCAAAAGCATCATGTAATTGCTGGTGTTGGTGGACTCTTACAAGGCAATAGAGTGAACATTGAGCTGAAAGAGCTCGAGCGTGCAAAAAGAACACATCATGAATAATTTTAAGTAGAAGGGAGTGCCTGCATGAAACTAATAGACCTATTTGAAGCGCAAGAGCGCATCATTTCAATCGTCGGTATGGCTAAAAATGCAGGCAAAACCGTCACTTTAAATCATCTAATCGAGAGTTTTGACGAAAACGGGTTCAGAGTTGGGATTACTTCCATTGGTCGCGATGGTGAGCGGACTGACATCGTGACAAAGACTGACAAGCCCATGATTTTTGTGAAAAAAGGGACCTTGGTTGCAACCTCAGAAATGCTGTTCAATTTGTCAGAGTCAAAAATGGAAATATTAGAAGTTACCGATTATCAGACAGCGATGGGGCGTGTGATTATTGGTAAAGCTCTTACGGAAGGGTTTGTACAGGTCGGGGGGCCAACGACAAATTCTGAAGTAAGAATGATATGTGAAAAAATGTGTGCCATAGGGGCAGATTTTGTTCTAGTTGATGGTGCTCTGGATCGGACCTCTTCAGCTTCACCTGCAATTACAGACGCTTGTATTTTATCTACAGGAGCGGTGATTAGCCGCGACATGTATAAAACGGTTGATTTAACCGCCTTCAAGGCCTCAATGTTCAGCTTAGAGTCGATAGATGATCCTATGCTCCTATCGGCTTGGGAGATGGCTGAGGCTTCAGGCAAGCCAGTTTTGGTTGAGTCGGATGGCAAGGTCGTACCTTTAAGTGAGGTCGTAACTGCCATCGGATCAGGTAAACTAATAGCAGATCAAATTGCTGAAGAGACAGTAGCAGTATTAATTCCTGGCGCACTTGTCACTCAGACGTTAAAGGACGTCATTTCAGTGAACAAGAGTTTACAGTGGGTGGTAGCAGATGCCACCCGATTGTTTATCGATTATAAAGATTGGCTCTACTTTAAAAGAGTGGGGCTTAAAATTAATGTGAGATATGGGATGCAAATAAAAGCAGTCACTGCTAATCCCTATTCACCACAAGGCTATTATTATGATTCTGAAAGCTTTGTATCAGAGCTTCAATCAAAGATTGTCGGTATACCTGTATTTGATGTAATGGCTTAGAAGATGAAAGAGGTTGGCATGATGGACTTTATCACTAAAAAAAATCTAACCGATTTGGACATGGGATTTGTACTTGATCGCCTCAGTCTAGTGTCGCCATACGGAGAAAGACATCGTAGAAGCTTAAAGCCATTTAAAAGTGAGGCAGCAGAAGCGCTTGATAGGGAATACGACAAATTAGAAGCAATGATCGCACTTTTTGAGCAGCGAAGAGCAGATGTACTCAGAATTAAAGAAGAGCTGAAGCGAATTAAGCTACTGGACGGGTCCTTTGAGCGGATTCTACAGGATGACGTATTAACGGAAACTGAGCTCTTCGAGATTAAGCAAATTGCCAGAACCATGCTCACCATTTTAGAGCTTCAAAACCTATTACAGTGGCAGAATCGTATTGGCGAACACCAGCTTAAATCCGTAGCGTTAATTCTAGAGCTGCTCGATCCAGAAAATTCTGGGACTCAAGCCTTTCATTTATACAGTGCTTACTCGGATGTATTGTGTGAAATAAGAGCACAAATAGAACGAGCTGATGTCGAGATGAAGCGCTATAAAATGAAGCAAATAGAGGCATTAGCGGATGAGGGATATCCTGTACAGCCAAATGGCGACATTCGCATTAAGTCTTTTGAGACGGACCTTTTAGATCGAGCAAAAAATGATGAGAGGCTATGCTATAAATCAGAGCTACCACTGTATAAGCTTTATACAGTTAAGCCATCTCAAAATTTAACCCAATTAAAAGAAAGCTTACTCTTAAAGGAAGAGCAAGAGGAATACGAGGTGAGAAGCCAACTCACAAAAGCGTTAAAAGAGAATTTGGAAACCCTAACTTCCAATACCGATGCAATCAGCTGGATCGACTTACTGATTGCAAAAGCGCAATTCTCAATCGCATTCAGATGTGTACGACCTGTGCTTCTTAACACTGAAGAAGTTGTAATGAAGGGTGCAAGGCATATAAAGGTTGCCATTGGATTAGAAAAACAAGGTAAGACGTTCACACCAATAGATGTTTCCCTCAAGAACTCAGTGACGTTGATTACCGGTGCCAATATGGGTGGGAAGACGATTTCTTTAAAGCTAATCGGTCTGATGATCAGTATGGCTCAATATGGTTTTTTTGTTCCCTGTGACTTTCTATCCTTTAAACCCTTTGATTATATCTTTATCTCTGTAGGAGATTTTCAGTCGATAGACATGGGTCTTAGCACATTTGGTGGCGAGATTGTCGAAATTGAACAGGCAATTAAACGCTCTAATGAGTATGGATTAATACTAATAGATGAGCTTGCAAGGGGAACTAACCCACTTGAGGGCTACGCAATTTCAAAAGCATTAATAGAGTATTTGACCCAGTATAGATCCAAAGCAGTTATAACCACTCATTTTGATGGTCTAACTGAGGTTATGCATACCACACACTATCAAGTGAAAGGACTTTCTGACATCGATCTTAGCATCGTTCGTGAGCGTTTAAACCAACACGGTGTAGGACTACTCCACGAGTATATGGATTATCGATTGGTAGAAGTAAGTCAGACAAAAGAAATACCCAAGGAAGCGATTAGAATTTCTGAGCTTATGGGCCTTAATAAAGAAATTTTAGACCGTGCAAAAGAAATATTAGGAGGATCAAATGACGAGTAAGTTGAATTTGGATTTTAGTATCGTTGACAAAGCGCGTCAATCTGCAAGAGTGATTGCTGAGGATACACAAAAATTCATCGACCGACACACCACCGTGGCTGTAGAGAGAACAATCGTCAGATTATTAGGTGTCGACGGAATCGATGATATTGAAAGACCACTTCCAAACGTGGTTGTAGATAACATCAAAAAAGGTGGCGGCTTAGCAGAAGGTGCGGCTTTCTGGTTGGGCAATGCCATGGTAGCTTATGGAAAGACAGCTCAAGAAATCGCAGAAGGCATTTCAGCAGGTGAAATAGACTTAGTAAAAGTGCCAGTGCAAGACATGGGAAAAGTGACTGAAGTCGTTGAAGCAGAAGCAGCAAAAATGGTGGAACGCATTAAGAATAACCGCGCTCAAAGAGATCAGTTCTTAACAGAAATAGGTGAAGGTCCTAAACCTTATCTATATGTAATCGTAGCAACTGGTAATATCTATGAAGACGTATTGCAAGCGCAAGCAGCTGCAAGACAAGGTGCCGATATCATAGCTGTTATTAGAACGACAGCTCAAAGCTTATTGGATTACGTACCATTTGGTGCGACTACAGAAGGCTTTGGTGGTACCTATGCGACTCAAGAAAACTTTAGAATCATGCGTAAAGCACTTGATGAAGTTGGCATGGAGGTCGGTCGTTATATCAGACTTTGTAACTATTGTTCAGGCTTATGTATGCCTGAGATCGCTGCTATGGGTGCGATTGAGCGTCTTGACGTTATGCTAAACGACGCTTTATACGGCATTTTGTTTAGAGATATCAATATGCAAAGAACGCTGGTTGACCAGTATTTTTCAAGAATCATCAACGGCTATGCTGGTATTATTATCAATACTGGCGAAGATAACTATTTGACGACTGCAGATGCTATTGAAGAAGCGCATACTGTTCTCGCATCACAGTTTATCAATGAACAATTTGCACTTCTCGCTGGACTACCTGAAGAACAAATGGGACTTGGTCATGCATTTGAAATGAATCCAGATACTGAAGATGGCTTCTTACTTGAATTATCACAGGCGCAAATGGCAAGAGAAATCTTCCCAAATGCACCACTTAAATACATGCCACCAACAAAGTATATGACGGGCAATATCTTTAAAGGTCATATCCAAGATGCACTATTCAATGTGGTATCGATCATGACAAACCAAGGGTTACAATTACTTGGTATGCCAACTGAAGCGATTCATACACCACTTTTACAAGACAGAGCACTCTCAATTGAAAATGCGAAATACATCTTTAACAACATGCGTCATTTTGGCGATGAGGTTGAGTTTAAAAAAGATGGTATCATCCAAACAAGAGCACAAGGCGTTTTAAAAGAAGCGGCGGATCTATTAATGGAAATCGAAGAGATTGGCATCATGTCAACTATTGAACAAGGCAAGTTTGCTTCTGTTACTAGAAAAATCGATGGCGGTAAAGGTCTTGATGGCGTTACTCAAAAGGGAGAGCGTTATTTCAACCCATTTATTCCAATGATGTTAGGAGGGAAGTAGGATGAGCGCGCAAAACGGATTGGATTTAACTAAAGTTAAACCTTATGGCGATACCATGAACGATGGTATGATGCAATTTTCTTTTACACTTCCTATTCCACTCAGTGAAGAAAGCAAGGAAGCAGCAAAACAGCTTTTAATTAAGATGGGCATAGAGGAGCCAGCAGTGGTTTCAGCACAAGATTTAGGCGTAGGCTATACTTTCTTCATCATGTATGGAAAATCAACACATACAGTAGATTTCACACAAATTGAAGTACCTAAGGTTGATTCTGACGTTATGGACAAATACGCAGTTGAAGACTTTATCGAAGCAAATATTGGTCGAGACGTGGTTATCGTCGGCGCTTGTACTGGAACCGATGCGCATACTGTAGGTATTGATGCGATTATGAATATGAAGGGCTATGACGGTCACTATGGTCTTGAGAGATATCATGGCATCAAAGCATACAACTTAGGCGCACAGGTCCCAAATGAAGAGCTTGTGGCGAAAGCGATAGAGCTTGGCGCAGATGCGATTATCGTGTCTCAGATCGTAACCCAAAAAGATGTTCATATCCCAAACATGACACAGCTGATTGAGCTTTTAGAATCAGAAGGCTTAAGAGATAAGATGATCATCTGTGCAGGTGGTCCTAGAATTTCTTATGAGCTTGCAAAAGAGCTTGGCTATGATGCTGGCTTTGGCACAGGTACTTATGCTGAGGACGTCGCATCATTTGTGGTTCAAGCGTTGGCTAAAAAATTAAACAAATAATCCATAAAAAAGACTCCGAAAATGTTTCATTCTGGAGTCTTTTTTTATTTACAAAGCAATTTTCGTAAAGTGTATTTTTTAAGTGAGTAAGGGCTTCTACCTACTCAAGACATTACTTTTATACAAATTCGTCCTCTTCATGTTTAATTATTTTTTACGTTTAATATAAGCGCCAATAGCGGTTAACATACCACCAACACCGTAGAATAATTCTACTGGCATTTGGCCAGTTTGAGGCAACGCATCTGCTAAAGGCGTTTCTTCTTCAGCGACAACCTCTTCGGTAGACATTTCCATGTTATCGTAAAAACTGTCAAAATTAAATGGCACCACAGCTTCACCTAAAGGTACGACTTCTTCAGTAACAGCCTCTGTAGGTGCTTCAGTTGTTACAGGTACAGTAACAACTACGGTTTCAGTAACTGTATTAGTAATTACTGCTGGTAAATAATAGTGGAAAATAACATCAAAATCGCCAGCTTCGGATTCTGAGCTGATGGTTCCTGTGTCATTATTATTTAAAGTATAAGCAAATAAGTAGCTTCCAATTGAAGCTGGATGAGGTATTGAGTAAGGTTCATCCAAATAAACCTTTATCTTTTCTCCTGGAGGCTGAACATCTGCATCTGCATTGTCCACATAATATGGAGTTGCCCAAACATAAGGATCTTCCACGAACATAGCTGTAGCTTCTACAGATACCTCAGGCATTACAAATGAGATATCCCCTTCATTTAACCCAGGAGTTGGCGATAAATCAAACTCTCCCAAATCCCAATAATCAAAAGAGAAATGCTCAGCAGGTGTTGCAGTTAATTCAACCAAGTCACCAACTTGATATGAACCATCACCAGTCGTTGTACCTGTACCTTCGGGATCGACCATAGTAGTCACATCATAATATGGTATTGGCTCAAAAGTAATTAGTATAGAGACATCGTTAGCTGGCATACTGAAATTATGTTCAGTTGATGTTGGCAATGGCGAATCTGAGTTAACAGTCCAGCTTAGAACGCGATAGCCTGGAGCAGCTAAAGCATCTATTTCAATTGGACTATTGAAAGGAACTGCTCCTTCCATATTTGATACATAACTGCCCATTTCAGGATCATTTACTGCTATGGACAGATTGTAGTTTAAAACTCTAAAATTTGCAGTAAAGGTATTGCTAAAAAAAGCATCAAAGCTCAAGCTCGAATTGGTACTTGATTGATTAGGCCACCAACTCCAATTTACAAATTCATAACCTGGATTAGCTGTAGCTAACAAATTTACATGCTGGCCAAACCAATAATTCCCGCCACCAGAAACATTTCCGCCCTCTGGTGGAGAAGCAACAACCGCTATGGAAACTGGCGGTTGTGGTGGAGGCGGTGGGTTATTATGGGCAAAAGTACTTCCCATCGTCCCAATGACTAGAACTAAAGTTAACATAACCATCGTTAAAACTTTAAATTTTCTCATTAATAAATCTCCTCTCTTTAATGAATAAAGAAAGGGTCGGTTGCACTATTCACTCCGCATCTCTAAAGTGCCCAGTTTCAAGAGATGCTTCATCATGTCCCTCTTTACTTACGTGGGTAAATAGGTGAAGCCCCCACTTCCTAAATTGCCTATTTTATTTGTACCAATAAATACAAAAAGTTAACATAATTTTCATTGTCATTCATGACAAACCATTAGATGACTTTTAATATATTTATTAATACATTTAAAGTAGACGTAAAATCATGTATAATGAATGTATCAATTTATGAGTATTTAGAACTGATACAGGAATATTTCAACAATGTTAACTTTATATTATTTCAATTGTATGTACTTAAAACAATAAACTAGAATTAGTAACAATCATTTGAAATAACAGGTATCATATCATCACTATATATTTAGCAACGCAGGAGGTAGCATGAAGCAAAGAATATTAAAGCACAAGTATGTTTTATCCACCTTTGGAATTTCCTTTTTATTTATGATGATTGCGTTTGCTGTCATTGGACTTTATCCATTTGGAAAAGGACAAATTATGGTAATAGACAGTTGGCATCAGTATTATCCATTCTTTCAGGAGCTCCATTACAAGCTTCAGCACGGTGAATCCATTTTTTATTCCTGGGATATGGGGATGGGGTCCAACTTTATACTCGTAATGGCGTATTACGCCTTTAGCCCTATTTATTTACTTTCAATTTTAGTACCTGCGCAGTTTCTAAGAGAGTTTCTTATGTTTGCAACGGCGTTTAAAATTGCACTTGCAGGTACTTTTTTTTCTGTATATATCAAGCATCAATTTAAACGAGAAGATTACACCATTACCGGATTTGGACTTTTATATGCATTTTGTGGGTTCACAATGGGCTATTATTGGAATGTGATGTGGCTAGATGCGGTTGCTTTGTTTCCTCTGATCATTCTAGGCATGCATCGCGTGATTAGCGGAAAGGGCTTTAAGCTCTATGTGATTACACTTGCAATTGCTTTAATCAGCAATTTCTATATTGGCTATTTTGTCTGCGAGTTCATTTTGATTTACTATTTTATTGCCTATTTTTCTAGGCGTGAAAAATTCAAATTTGGTCATTTTTTTAATCGCTCAATTCAGATTCTGGTCTACTCTTTTATAGCAATTGGACTTGCTGCTATCGTTTTGCTGCCAGCATTTAGGGGCTTACAGCTATCACATGCTATCGAAGGATCAAAGCCGACAAGCTTTAAGACCTACTTTACCACGCTCGAAATACTAAACAACCTTTTAGTAGGTGTCCAGCCAACGGTTAAAAGTGGTCTACCTAATATCTTTAGTAGCTTTATAGCATTGCTGATGCTACCCGTTTATTACATGACAAATAGAATTAAAATAAAAGAAAAAATACTTTATACTGGATTGCTGGTATTCTTTATCGCAAGCTTCAATATAAACTATTTAAACTATATTTGGCATGCGTTTCATTTTCCAAATGAAGTACCTTATCGATTTGCATTTATGTTTTCGTTTGTATTACTAACGATGGCATACAAGGGATTTGAAAACTTTGAAGAAACAAGGACAAAACAAATTTGGGCCATACTGATAGGTGTTGTCATTTATTTGATCGTCAATGAAAGTATTTCACTTAAAAGTGAGGTTCTCTTTGGTACATTGGCAGCAACCGCACTGTATGGACTTGTATTCCTACTTTATAGATATAGGGTAATTCGTAGAAAGCTATATGTGATTCTATTTTCAATATTGATTTTATCAGAAGCACTCCTATCAGCCATTTTGGGGTCTACCACCACAGGAAGCTCATCTAGAGCAGGCTATCCGTATTTAGGTGATGATGTTAAGGCAGCAGTGCAAAAGGTCTATAATGCGGATGACAGCTTTTACCGCATGGAGATGATTAAGTGGTATTCAACAAACGATCCAGCTTTGTATGGCTATCGTGGGGTATCTATGTTCTCTTCTACAGTAAACTCAAATGTGACGCAGTATCTAAAAACATTGGGATTAGCAGCTTCACCTGCGTCCAATCGCTATTTATATGCGGCGAGTACACCCCTCGTAAATGGTCTACTAAACGTAGACTATTTAATAGGAAGAGACGCACAGGGCACGAGAGATAACGTTGGGTACAGTCCATACTTAACAGAGGGTAAGGTCAATGTCTTTAAGAACAATTATCCACTTTCTATCGGATTTAGAGTAGATTACAATACGTATAACTGGGAGGGAAGTCCTTCCAATCCATTTATCGCACAGGAAGCATTTTTAAAGTCCGCAACTGGAAATGAGTACCAGCTCTATACCAATGTGCCAATATCCAGTGAAAACTATGTTAATATGGAGAGAACGAATTTAAGTAACGACCTAAGATATTCCTATAAGAACCTAGATGCTTCAGCAGTTGGAAATGCTGTTCTCTTCTTCAATGCACCAGAAACAAAGCAGATGTACCTTACAATGTATGCGAATCGTTCCTATAAAACAAAGGTTTCAATTGGCGGCGAGAGTCCAGTTGAATATGAAACGCGAAGGGGATTAATCATTGATTTAGGCGTACTTGAGAAAGGAACCGAAATCAAACTTGAGTTTGAGGTTCAAGCGGCAAACGAGGGGTATTTCAACCTACAGGCGGTTACCTTTGACCAGTCAGCATGGGAAGCTGCTTATGGTGAGCTTTCAGATGAGCAACTGATCGTAACTGATTTTAGCTCGACTAAAATTAAGGGGCATATAGACGCAAAGAACGATGGCTTTATCTACACCTCAATTCCATATGAGTTGGGATGGACAGTTAAGATCGATGGTGAAAAAATACTAACTGAAGCACTTGATGAAGCGATGCTAATGGTCGATGTCGAGAAGGGGTATCACGAGATTGAATTTAGCTATCTACCATATGGGCTAAAGCAGGGCTTTTTTATCAGCCTAATGGCACTTGCTCTTTTCATTTTCATGCTGAAGTACGGGCAAAGCCAACCAGATCCTGATTTTGTGGAGCCTGAAGTTTTAGTGTATACAAAGGCACTTGAAGAGATGCTCAAAGAGGATTTGCATGAGTCAGATATAGCGCATGAGCAACCAATAGAGAATGTATCAGAAGAAGTGAAAACATCAAAAGAAGTGAATGTATCAATACAAGAAAATAAGCTAGAGTAAAAATTGTCATCACAATAATAAAGCCTGACGAGATAAGCTGTCTACCGTTTTAAAAACAAGTAGCGCTTTCGTAGTCAGGCTCTTTTTATTGCTCAATGTCTTTCAACTCTTTTTTCAATAAGATAATGCGGGCGCCTTTTAATTTCTTCATAGATTCTTGAAATGTATAATCCAATAATTCCAAGCGAGAGCATAATCATCGATCCTGTGATTAAAATCAACAATATAACGGTGGAAAAGCCGCTAATAGCATTACCAAAAAAGAAATTAAACAAAGTTTGTATCCCCATAACGACAGCAAATACTAGGAATAACCCCCCAGCAAATAAAGTAAGATAGAGGGGCTTACTTGTATAGGATACAATGGCACTCATCGCTAGAAAAATCAGTCTGCCAAATGAAAAGTGGCTCGTTCCCTCAAGGCGATCTGCCACATCAAATTCAAAGGTAACGCTTTTAAAGCCCACCCAGCTCACGATACCTCTGAAAAAAACATTTCGCTCATTGAAGCTTCTCAGACTGTCGATGACTTGGCGATTCATTAATTTAAAGTCTGATGAATTGTCCATTTTAAGTCCAGTAATCCACTTGAGAACTTTATAGAAGGTTTTAGCAAAAAATTTATGTGAAAGAGTTTCACGCCCTCTCGAGGCTTTTATACCATCAACGATATCCGCATTGGTTTCAGACATGATTCGAAGCATGTCTTTGACATAACGAGGAGGGTGCTGAAGATCAGAATCCATCGTTAAATACAGATCCGCATCAACTGTTTCGATACCAGCCCTTAAGGCGACCTCCTTCCCAAAGTTTCTGGCAAATTTTATCCCAGAAACCTCGTTGAACTCTTTAGAAAGTGCTTCGATTACCTGCCATGTATGATCCTTAGAGCCGTCATCTACAAAGTGATAACGACAAACAATACCATCCTGATTGAGTATGCGTTTGATTTCTAAAAAGTTGGTTCTAAGGGCATCACCTTCATTAAAAACTGGAATAATAAGTACAAGACTTTTAAGTGAATTCATAACTGCTACTCCTTATAAATAATAAACTTGTAGATAAAAAAGTTCCAGCAAACGACACACGCCATTTTTAAGAAGGGTGAAAATAAAGCATTAATTCCTAAAACATCGGTTAAAAACCTCAGTAGAAACACATTTGCAAACACTAGATTAAAAAGAAAAAGCAATAAGTATAGAAACAGCTGTCGATTAACCCTACCCTGAGATTGGAAGGACCATTTTCTATTTACAAAGAAAGAGAACAGGAATACAAGTGCGTAAACAATGACACTTGCAAGGATATAATTAAGTCCGACGGCCTTATACAACAGTACGTATAAGCTGTATTCTATTCCAAATGCAGTAAACCCAGTAATTAAATATCTAGTAATTTGATTAATTGTCTTTGAGGATAGTTTAATATCAAATAAACGCATATGCTCTCCATTTATTAGGTTATATTAATTATATTATAAATAAGTACATTAAGATAGACAAACTAAAAGGTAAATAGTTGCATAAATACCCTGAAGCGAACAATTTAATAAAAAAGCGAACTCATTTATCATGAGCTCGCTTTAATTATTTATCCATATGATTATTGCAAAATACTTAATTGTAACTATTTACTTCTTTTTTTAAGGAAAACGCCAGCTGCAGTAATTAAGCTACCTAAACCATAGAATAATTCTGGAGATGCTTGACCAGTCTGTGGAAGAGCATCAGCAAGTGGGGTTTCTTCATCGTCTACGATAAACTCTTCAGCTTCTGTTGTCATTTCCATATTGTCATAGAAGCTGTCAAAGTTGAATGGCGCAATTGCTTCACCAAGTGGTGTATCTTCGTTCGTTAGTATTTCACCATTTGAATAAACATAGCTCACAGTTATAGAACCATCAATAAATGAACCGCTTGCATTTGAAGGTGTTTCAACTAATGAGTAGCCATCAAATGATCTTGAAGAGGTTTGATATAAAGTGCCAACGCTACCAGTGAAAGAGAATGAACTTCCAAGAGTATTACCTTCAGTATCCACATAATTTACTAAAACGGTTCCTTGTGGACCGATTGGTTGTTCCGGTACAACTGGTGGTTGTGTAGATGGTTGTGTTTGAGTTTCAGTTTCAGGTTCAGTTGTTTCTACTTTTTCATAGATATAGATTACATCGAAACTAGTTTCACCAAAGCTTCCTGAAGCGTTTTCTGGTGTGGTTTTTAGTTGATAGCCATTAATTGATTTAGAACTTGTTGTATAAGGATCAAGTGGATAGCCTTTGATGATATCATCAGAAGCAATTGATACATTGTCTTCATCAACATGCTTAACTGTTAAAACTAATTTATCATCTGGTGTATATACATAAACAACATCAAATGGAGAATCACCGTAAACACCATTTGAATTAGCAGGTGTAGAGCTTAAAGTGTAGTTTGGTATACTTTGTGAAGATGTTGAATAAGCTTCATCAGCATATCCACTGATGGTTGCAATCGCTACAAGGTCATGGCCTTCAGCATCTTGATGTTTTATAGTGATAGTAGTCTTTGGATCTTCACGATAAACATACGTTACGGTTGCATCATCTTCTGCATAGATGCCGTTAGCATTGTCTGGAGTAGTAATTAAAGTGTAATGAGCAATCACAGCTGGACTTGTTGTATAACTTTCGCCTGCATAGCCACTCATTGAGTCAGAAGGAGAAAGTGTATTATTATCTTCATCTACATAGTAAACGTATACGGTTGATTTATCGTTTTCAACATAAATATATTTAACAGTGATATCACTTGAATCATGTGTTCCAGTTGCGTTTACAGGTGTATCAATTAGTGCATAATGATTAATTGTTTTAGCTGCCGTCGTATAAGATTGGCCAACATAATTGACTACTTCTTCAGGAGCAGCAAGAACATTATCATCTTCATCAACATAGATGGCAGTAACTTTTGATTTTGGATCTTCCTTATAAACATAAGTTACTTCAAAGTTAGAATTTCCAAATAATCCAGTTTCTGTAGCTGGTTTTGTTAAAACGGTGTAGTGTGGAATGGTTGCTGCATTAATAGAATAATTTTCTTCAGCATAACCACTAAAGGTTTGATCTGCTGCTAAGGTTACATTTGCTTCAGAAACATGGTGCACAGTTAAGACGGTTCTTGGGATAGCAGTATTGGTGACATTAAGCACTTTATTTTCAGAGCAAGTAAGTGTAAATGAAGTACCATTTGCAATTGAAGAAGTATAATGAGCAGGAGTCACCTCTTGAACTGAATAATTACCAGGAACAAGGTTTGAAAATACTAACGAATGGTTTTGTGTTGTTAATGTGTTAATGACCACATTGTTTTTGAGAAGCTTAAATGAAACTTCAGTTGCTGCGTTATCTGAAAAAGATTTATTAACTGTAACAGACCCTAAAAGATTTGAACTAGTACCTGTAACTGTTTTAGTTACAGTTGCTGGTTGATTTAATCCTGTTGATACGAGGGTTTGCGTTTTATCGCGACCATCTTTTGGATTAAAGGCAAATACGTCAACATAGTTACTTTTGCCATTTAAACTTACTGTAAAAGATCCAAAATCTTGTGCTGTGGCAGAAGCTAGTGACTTTTTAAAAGTTACCTGTGTCCAACCATCGCTTACTGATGCTTCAGTTTTTGTGAAACCAGTTAAAGAAAGTGAAATCGTAGGATTCGCAAGTAAATTCTTGTAGTTAAATTGAATCACAATATTGGTACCATCTGAAGTTGCAGTTGGTTGCGTTGCTTGAATTTGGGGAAGAGCAGGTGCAGACTCTCCAGGTAGATTAGTCAAATAATTATAAACCTTATAAACATCGTTTTCATCAATACCAGGTGCATACCAATATGTCCAGTTTACATTTCTGTTGTTTGAGTACTTCCAAATTGCAGCTTGTATCGCAGTAACGGCTTCGGTACTTGTAAGCTGACTAATTTTGTTACCGCTAGATAACCCAGCGTTAACGCGTGCTTGCAAAGTGTCTACACTAATAACTGGAAAGCTATTATTGACGATTGCGCGGATTTTCGAAGCATTTGTAAGATAGCTAATGGATTCTAAACTACTAATTGTATAAGAGTTATGACTCCCAGAGCTAAGTCCATTTTCAAAATCTAGACAGTATGCAGTAAACTTGTTTGATGTATCATCTTTTTGTCGAACATTCATTAGAGAAGTATCAGTAGCTGAGTACTTATTCTCCATTAAAATAGCTTTTCCATTTGTGTTGCTGTTAACATACTCATAATAAGTAGTAGCTGCAAAGCTAGTTGCTGGAAATGTGCCGATTACCAGAACGGCAATAAGTAATAATGCAAATACTTTTTTTACAGAATTCTTCATAAAACTCTCCTTTGCCAAATCATATTATTGTTTTGGCAGTCGGACGATCTTGGTTTAATTCTTTGTAACTGATTTAAGTTAATTAAACTTTAGACTCCTGACTTTGCGTCCTCCACTTTCATAGAGTTTGCCCTTGCTATGCATAAACGTTAAATCACGTTTATCATTCTTTCATCTTGCCATGTGCGCAGCTTATCTGATTTCTCAGTGTTTAAAGCAACTGCATTGTGTATTAGGTTGATTAATTCTAGTTCGCTTCTAAAGTGCATTTTTTTCCTTGTGTCCAACCATTCAATCACACCTTGATAAGTAAAGTTTTCCTGATGATATACGGTGATTAAAAAGTTAGTCCCCATGTTCATTTGATTTTTCTTAGATGGTTTTTCCATTATTACCTCCGAGTGGAGACTACGCTCAATATAGTTATTATACATAGTCAGTGTGACAGAGGACGAACATTTGCGTGACATATAAAGAACATCGCTGTTACATATCTGTGACAAGAATTGTTATATCTAGAAGGTTATAATACAAAAATAAAAAAACCTTCGTCTGAAGGTTTTTAGTTAACATATATTGCGAACTTGAAAGGGGGCTATACAGAGCCTACAAATTAATACTACTTGCACTTAGCTCCTTTACTTGTGATACAGAGATGGATTGATTATTGGCAAAAGTACCTAAAATTCGATTTAAAATTTTATGCATCATATCCGAATCCACACCAGGAAGTAAAACGACAAATTGACTCTCATTCCATCGAGTGAACGTATCACCCTTACGGAGATGCTCCATTAAATGCTGTTTTAGATGGGAAATTCGCAAATCCTCTTGGGATTGAGAATAGCCATCAATTTTACTAGCATCCAAAACGCCTATGCTGAAAGTTACACCTGACCTTTGAGACCGACGTCTTTCAAGCTCATAGATTGATTTAAACGTATCTGTTTCGCAAAAGAATGCATTTTCAAGACTTAATTCTGATTCTAGCGCCTCATACAAACTACTATCATTTTTTAAAGGCTGGTGAGTCTGAAGGAGCTTTTTATAGAGTGCTTTCATGGAAGGCGATGGCTTTAACCCCATCTCATGATAGTAAAAACCGGTGATGTACTCATAGTGCTCAAGAGCTTCCTTTTGCTCACCCTTGTGCATTAACGCTTCCATTAAATTGAGATGAAAGCCCTCTTCATAGATATCAATGATGATAGCTTGTCTACACAAAGATATGATTTCCTCATATCTTCTAGCAGCCTTAAGCAGCTCAGAAGCATTCATTACCGTTTTAAGATAAAGTCTTCGATAATGGTTTCTTATAGAAAAAACCCAGTGCTGATCGACACAATCGGGCAGATAATCGCCGGTATAGATCTGAGTAGCAGCCAAGAAATCCTTAAGTGCTAGATCAGGGGCATTTTGCATAAGCGCCTCGCCTCTTTTGATCAGGTCCTCAAAGCTTTCAACATCAATATGAATCGGCAGCTGATCGTTCCACTTATAGTAACCATTTGAGAAAATTAAGGTCTTTAGATAGTCGTCATCTGTAGACTCCAAAAGCGCTTGTCTCAATCGGTGCATCTGACGTCGAAGCGTGCTTCTAGGATCACTATACGATTCAGTTACCCACAATTGGTCCATGAGAGATTCAGGTGTAAATACGCGATCTCTATGTGTTAACATGAATTTATAGAGTTCCCAGATTTTTTTTGAACCTGCAGAAGAATTTACGAGGGACTCACCATTTTTCATAACCTCAAATTTTCCCAGAGTCTGTATGATAAATGTAGGATTTTCATTAATAACTGGGGAAGTCAACATTAACAACTCCTTAGTAATAAGTATATTTTGGGAATAGAATATTATATCATGAAGAGAATATTGGTTACAATCAAACGTTCGAAATTTACTATAGTATATTAGTATAGTTATTATTACCAAATATAATAGTTGATAAACTGTTATATTAGAAATAATTTTAGAGATACAAAGATTTAACACAAGCCAAACTTTTAACTAAAAAAATAATAAATTATTACTCAAAATCGACAATTTGATACTTTACAGATTATTCACAAAGGGGTCATAACCTATACACAACTCTATTTTATTATAAGTACAAGATAAGTGATAAACAGATCGCTTAACACAATAAACCCCCAAAATATTTACCTAAATTGCAACAAAACCCCAATAATGAATTCCGAGTGGGCATCCCCCAAATTAACCCACTCGTGAAATTCCCCCCTTCTTAACTTTTAGATTGACTTTCATTCTTACGAATTGAAGTCTTTTTTTTTACCCATTTTTCTAAAAGCTAGAAGTCTTGTTATCTAAAATCATCTCGACAAATGCAGAAACGACCTCGCTGTCGTATTTCGTTCCAGAAAGCTCTTTAAGCTCAAGCAATGCTGCCTCGATGGATTTCCCTTTCTTGTAAACGCGATCGGTAATCATAGCATCATAGCTATCACAGACGGCGAGAATTTTTGCTTCAAAGCAAATCTCATCACCCTTTAGGCCATTTGGGTAACCCGTTCCATCTATTCTTTCATGATGCTGATAAATAATTTCAAAAACCTCCGGACTGAAGTTTTCAAGAATCAGCTTCTTACCGTGCTCAACGTGTAGCTTTATAGCTTCAAACTCCATTTGATCCAGTGCACCTGGCTTATTAAGAATTTCATCAGGAATCTTTATCTTTCCAAGGTCGTGATAAAAGGCAGCCTTGTTAATTAGATTAAGTGCCTTTGATTTATAGCCGAGTCTAACTGCGAGCTGCTTAACCAAATCGAAGACCCTTTGACTGTGCTCACCCGTATAATGATCCTTATCCTGAATTTCACGTATAAGTCGATCCACTACACCATGATGGTTTTCAAGTGTTTTATAAACGTCGTAGTTGGTAGCGTGTACAACGATGGTGGTATCTTCAAGCGTTTTTAAAGTATGAACCTCTGAGGTGTTCTTAAAGACGACGATATCACCAGATTTAACGATGGAAGCATCCTCAAAGACGAAGCAAGCGCCCTTTACGATATAATACGTTTTAAAATCCCCATTTGAAGGGAGTGGCTCTACATATAAAATACGATCTGATGAAATATGAAGAACACTAATTTGCAAATCTTCATCATGAAATTTTTTCTCTATTTGAGAATTTTTGTTCTTCATCTCATAAGTAGACTCAGCTTCACCAGAGCGTATTATTTTGTATTCAGACATAGAGGCCTCCATTGGTGTCTATACAGTGTTACAGACTTTTCATATTTCACTCAATTATACACAAAATAATCCTAAAATAAAAGTGGATTACATAATTATTAAGGCTATATGAGACATTGCCTTATAAATAAGAAATACTAATGTTACAAAACAAAGACAACCTAATATTTTACTTAAGAAAATAAACAAAATACCCGATATTCCTATTGTGGTGTATCCTGTCATAAGGGTGTCACATGCTTGTAAAGAGCCCTTAATCCAAAAATGATAGTTCATTTGATATAATAAAAGTAGTATTGACTATAAGGATAGATTAGTAATCGACTGTAAAAATGAAGTATTAAGCAAAAATAATTAAATAAAGTAATTAAATAAAGTAATTAAACAACAATTAGAGCAAGAAACAATAGATGGGTAAAAAAAAATCTGTGTGAGGTGCAATATGAAAAAAACATTAATTATATTATTGACGATAATAACGATACTTGGTTCCATTCCCCTTGATGGCATTCTATCGTTTGCACTTGTAGTTGGGACAAGCGGTGGCGCTGATGTCGAGGTAACAGATGTCAAATACGCCATCTCACATGAAGTTTTTCAAATTACCAATGGCTATATTGAAATTCTAGGTGAAAACTTAAAGGACGTTGAAGTTTTGTTTGAAAAGTACGGGCAAGGCTTTGTCAGTATGGGTACGAGAGTTATTAACTCATCAACGTTTGTAAAATTCAACCTCAACACAGATGAAACACAGGCCTTTATTGGTAGAGTAAGAATCGGGAACAGAACCATTAACTTAAATACAGGAACATTCCCAAACATTCAAAGCTCAAACAAACAAACCGTAAACAAGGATCAAACACCAAACAGTATTACATTTACAGGTAACTATTTAAATACCATCAACACAGGAAATATTACAGGTACCTACGGCTCTGGATTATCCTCAGCAACATTAGGTACAGGCTCGACCTCATCGACACTGACACTAAATAATCCCACAAATCCGGGGTCACTTGGCTATCAAAATATTATATTGAGAAAGACCGTCACAGCGGATCCCAATATTGAGATAGAGTATACCTACCAAAACGCATTTAGGATTATTGAGGACCTAAATCTTGACGATGTTCGTATGTTCCCAAATACAGGTGCAAAAGGCGATTCAGCAACAGGCGTTTTAGGTGACGAGGTTTATTTTAGAGCAGATAATTTTTCAGATACGAGAAACTATCAGGTTTACTTTCTTAAAGCACTTGATGGCTCAGATAAATTTACTTCTGTAAATAAAGCGCAATTTGTGTCACTTGGTTTAAATGTTAATGGAAACGAAGACGTATTAACCGTGCGACTTCCCAATAATAAGGATTTTGAGCGTCGTAATTACTATGTGGTGATTACAGATGTTCAAAATGGACAAGTCGTCGCCGAGCAGGTCGTGCTGCGGCAGGACGGCAGCTATGACGAATTTACAGTTATTCAGGCGGACTATAAGCCGTCCATTGTCAGTATCTATCCTGAAAAGGGTCCGGATACAGGTGGTAACGTCGAAATCAAGGCACTCAATTTATTGACTTTAAATATTCCAGACTTAACGACTACGGGTGCTTTTAAAGTGAATCCAACGAGTGAATCAAATGACGAAATCTTGGTTTTAAACTATGCAGATGGTGTCTATAAGGGCGAAAACGTCACGATAGAACGTAAGATTAACATGCAAATCGGTAAAAAGGTTAAATTCTACAAGGATACCGATGGCAATTTTCAGATCATTAAAGCGGCAACCGACCAAGTGATGGTCGTGACCGATAGTGTAACAGATGCAGAAACAAATCCGTTTAAGGATGTCATTATTGAGATTTCAACCGTACTTGAAATAAAAGATGGCGTGAATGCCGGAAAGCAGTTTGTGTTTAATCAAATTATTACGAAGACAAATGGCTTTGAATTTGAACCGAGTACCTTTACCCCAGTAATCGATAGCTTTACGCCGGGTATGGTTCAAATCGAAGATACAGCAACCTCGTACTCGAAGCTAAAGAATGAAACCTTAATTGCCATTCAAGGAGATAAGTTCTTAGTAGATCGCTTTGTTGACACGGATGGATCGGTAATTACAAGAAAGCCGACCGTGTTAGTTAAGAAAAATGACAACAATACCTTTAACAATAGGTATCAGCTTGGTTTCTTCCCTAATGAGGAGTATACAGGCGGTGGCGTAACGGTTAGAGGGATTATTAAATATAAGCTTAATGAAACTGACGCTACTGAACAAGTGCTTACTTACTCTGATGGTAAGCCGGTTCCGCTGGATATGGTTGTACTTGATGATAATGGCAATCTCGTAGACGGTACGAGCAGCAATCAAATTGGTACAAAAATCCTCATACGCATTCCAAGCAGTGCGCTAATAGCAGATGGCGGGATTAAGCACATTCAAGTGACGAACCCTACAAGAAAGTCGGCGGATTATGGTAAATCAAGTATCAAATCCGATTTCGTAGAGTTTATTAAAACCTCAGATATTCCAGTTATAGAGAGCGTTAAACCGAACATCATTACAGTAGAGGGTGGCGAAACCATTACAATTACGGGTTCCAACCTTCAAAATGGCTTAAAGCTATTCTTAGATGGCGAGGAAATAACCTCCTTTACAAGAGAGCTTGATACAACTGGAAATAAAATACTTGTGAAGTTTAAAGCGCCTCCTGGACGAGAAGGAACGACTCAGGTTCAGATTCTCAATCCGAGTGGTGGACTAGCAGTAAGCGACTTTACGTATGTAAAAACATTTAACAAGGATCCTATATTCAATAGCTTTACACCACCACTAGGTACGTACGGAACTATTGTTGTCGTAAATGGTGATAATTTCCTTAAGCCAGATCCTACTGCGGTTACTGAGCGTGGTATAGATGCATATCGTCTTATCGGAACAAGAATTTTACTCGATGGAAAAGAAGTAAATTCATATAAAAGAGATACCACTGGCAATATTATTTTTGACGTGTACGCAGCACCTTCGGAGGAAGCTTTAATTAAGCTAGATGCGGGGAAATCCGTTTACTCTAAATTTGCATCAAATAGTACGACCGTAGATCAAAGCACAGGTGCAGTGGTTACACTCTCAAACGATGCGGATGGCAATCCAGCAATCCTCACCGCAACAGAGGTCTATGCAATTAAATATTCAGGGGGTAGCTATCAAGCATATAATAAAAATGATGTGCTTATTGGTGCTGCGAATATCGCATATAACAGTGCAACTGCTGTGACGACGATATCGATCAGTGGTGGACCTACCTTTGTGTCTACGATGGATAACAATCTGATCCGTATTGGCCTAAATGAAGAGGGAAACAAGCAGGTATTTCTTTCTGACTATGTAGATTCTGTAACCTTAAAATCTGCCGATGGAGAAAGATTTACGCTTTCCTATAACTTTTTAGGACAGCCTATCTTGACCAATGGAAAGGATAAGAGCTACGTCGTTAAATATGAAGATTTGGATCAAATCGTTGCACAGGACAGTATCGGCTATACGCGCCCTATCGTGGTTAACGATCAAGGCATTTCACTCGATGGTACGCAGCTTGATATGATTACACCTTACACGGTGAATTCAGCAACGGGTCGAATCGATGGTAACCTCACAAAGGTACTTTCAAAAAATCAAATCATTTTCACAGTGCCGTACCTATCGACTGGTAAAGGCTATAAAGATATCAGTGTAGTAAACCCTGATACTAAGAGCGCAAGCAAAACGGGTAACAACGGATTTTACTATATTACTCAAGCGACATCTAACCCAATCATTACAACCATTGAACCATCAAAGGGATCTGTAGATGGCGGTTATTATGTTACTATTTCAGGTAGTGACTTTGAAGATGATGTAAGAGTTTTTATAGACTCTGTAGAGGTACCGGCTGCTGATACCTATGTGGCGCTTGACGGCTCTTGGATTAAAATAAAGATGCCAAAATCCATTAAAAAGCTCAATGAAGATTATGGTGTGGACGAATTGGCGGTACCTGTGGTCATCGTCAACCCGGATGGCGGTAACACAGGTAGAGACAAGGGCTTTACGTATATCATACCAATGTCTGATCCCGTAATATCAAGAATCGTACCGACAGGTGGGTCATCAAATGGTGGTGAAATCGTAGAAATCATTGGATATGAATTCAGATTTTACGAGCCATACGAGAACACTGTAGGCGGTCCTAATTACGATCTGGGGGATATCTTTGTCGATCAGTTTAAAAATGGCGTGTGGGACGACCTGTTATCCGCAGGTGTAGATCCTAATGCTGTAACCGCTTATCCTGAGCTGACGAACCCTTATTATGATGTGTATTATGACTCAGTTATTTTGCCAAAGGTGTATTTTGGTGAGAATGAGGCGAAGATCGTAGAGTACTCTAAAGGCTTTATTAAGGTCATTACACCTGCTCACAGTGCTGGTGCTGTAGACGTTTATGTCATCAATAACGATTCAGGTGTCAGCAATAAGGTTAAATATACCTATAATGCGACAACACCTGTCATCAATAGCATTGTACCTAACTTTGGTAGAAGACAGGGGCAAGAGCCTAAGGATATTTACGGATCGAAGCTCTACCGTTCTTTAGCCTACGGCTATAAGGATGATGATGCAACTCAGATACAATTGTTATCAGATGTACAAGCACTTGTAAGATTTGGCACCATAGATAATCGCAGCATCGACAGAAACTCAGCCAATTCTGGCCTAATTAACAACCAAAGGTCAACGGTGAATTTAGATGGTGGTCTTTCATTGAGCTACTATGGAGATTTGGGACAGGTTAAGCTGACGGTTACTGAAAATAACGTCATCTATTCTAGAACCTTTGACTATGACAATACGGTTGCGTATCTGCCACTTGGGATGCTACAAAACTCAGCTGGTGACTATTATGTGCCTAATGGTCTTAAAAATGTAGATAATACGGTGTACAGCGGGAATGCCTACGAATATGTTAAGCTAGAAATATCTGATCGTCGGGTATTTGTAGAAAGAGGCTATTCACCAAAGGTCACCTATGATAACGACACACATGTTACGGTTGTGACGCCATCCTATTACACAATAGGCAGTGTGACCATAGCGTACTATAACTCAGATGGTGGAAAAACCACAAAAACCTTTACCTATACCAATCCAGCTAGTGAACCAAAGATTTTTAATATTGAACCTCAAACCTTGTCGTTCGATGAAACGAGATGGTTGGTTGAAACCTCTATGGACGGTGGTATAGACATTGAAATTATAGGTAATGACTTCAGAGATAATGTATCGGTGTACATCGGTGCTTATAAAGCAACCATCAAAGAGGTAACTACGAAACAAATCAATGGGATAACCTACGATCTTATCGTTGCAACGGTTCCAAAAGCGACGGTCAACGACGTAGACAAGGAATACCCTATAATGATTCAAAACGAAGATAAAGGCCTGGCAACTTCCAACAATCTATTAGATTTAATTGGGCCAAACTACGGCTCATCGACATTGCCGTTCTTCTTTGTTTATAAAAAACCATTGTCTGGTCCTAGAATAGATAAGATAACGCCAACCAAGACTTCAATCTACGGAGGCAACAAAATTGTAATTGTAGGTAGTGATTTCAGAGAGGGTGCATACGTTATCATTGGAACCCGTGCAGGTATTCCAATATACAATGGTGTAATTTCAGATCGTGGGACAGTCTTAACCTTTACAACGCCAAATAATATGACCTTGGGTGCAAAGGGCGTACAGGTTCTCAATAATGATTATGGTATCGCAATTAAAAACCCAGGTATAACGGTTGTATCTGCACCGACCCTGTCACCAGTGATTACCGATGAAAATGATGTGGTTTTAAATCGAATTCACGTCACAGGCGGTCAGGTAATTAAGCTAAAGGGAACTGGGTTTGCAGAGGGCGCAACGGTTTACTTCGGTGGAGAATGGCTGACAAAGGGTAGCTCTGACACTGTCGCTGAGACAGAACAAGGAATCTACAGAGATGACTCTATTAAATTCGTTAAAGATGGTATTAAAGCTACTAAGGTAGAATTTGTTGACAGTGAAACACTTTTAGTCACCACACCAGTGGTTGACTTTGAAGGTGACGTCACCATAGTGGTTAAGAATTCAGATGGTGGTATTACGGACAACAGCGTTAAGCTCAACTATACGGTTCCGATTCCAAAGGATCCCTCTGGGCTGAAGGTTTCTGTTGTAGATAATCGATATATTAAACTTTATGACTTTGTTTCTGACACTGCCAACTACTTTGAAATCTATGTCTATATTGGAACAAAATCAAATTACGAGTTGATGAGCAATGATTACCGCGACTTTAAGTATCTTGGAATAACAAATATTGAGCCATATAAAATTACAACTTTACCAGGACTTGAAAATATGAGCCTTACAGATCGAGTTGTGTTTGTGGTGAAGGCAGTAAACAAGTTTGGCTCCTCAGGCTACTCAAACATTGCAGCATTAACCTATGAAAACACAAAAAATATTGAAGAGCTTGGTCCAGAGGACCTTGATGGTGACTTAGGTGTACCTAGTGGTCAAGACTATAATACCGTACAAAATGGCAGCATTATCACTGTTAATCTTGCGTCGAAAATCACTAAGGGCTTGGTAAATATTGATTTATCTGATTCGGTTACCGCTCAAATGACGACGAAGCGTATATTGCTTCCTGAGGGACTTGTTAGAACTGGCTTAACCAGCATTACCATCGAATTTGGCAACAGTCAATACAGGTTTACACCAGTAGCTGCAAATACAGCCACATTTAGAAGTGTAGCCGATCTTTACAGCGCATATGCTAGAATTGCAGAAGACACATCGATGAGTACTTCAAGAGCTTATCTAACACCTAATATTAGAGGTAAAAAGCAGGTTTCAAAGGTACACAGTGTCTCATTTGATGCAAGCTCCAATGAATTGACTAAGAGCTTTACACAGCTGGCGTCAACTATGGATTTAACCCTATATTATGATGCTACTGGCTTGACAACTGCAGGCGAAGCTCAAATTCAAATGTACAAATACAATCCGTCAACTGGCACCTACACTGCTGTATCTGCAACAGTAGATACCATTAACAATCGAGTGACAGCAAGAATTAAAGACTCCGGTCATTATGTATTGCTTGCAAATCGTTAGGAGGGAGAGGCTCATGAAGAAAATTATCATACTCATTTTAGTCGTTTGCTTAGTGACGCCACTTGCTGCATTTGCTGCAATGCCATTTGACGTACCAGTGCCGGAGTTTACGGCACTTAAAACGGACACGACAAATGCCAATACACTCACTGGCAGTGTCAAGGGTAAAGACATTATTACAAACAGTTATTTTAGTGATATTAAGGGCACGTACGGACATGAAAGCATCGTCCGTATGGCGGCTCTTGGTGTTGTTAAGCAATATGGTGACAAAAAGTATTATCCAGCAAAAAAAGCAACCGGTTATGACGTATTGGGTATGCTGGTTAGGATGCGAGGTAACGAAGCAGCAGTTATGCAAAGAGTGTATAATCAAGCAGGGTCGTCGACGACAGATGCTCAGCTCCTTCAGCTTCGCAATCAGGAATATTTAACCGAGGCACAGACACTTGGCATCATTACAGCCGCAGAGGTACTCAATCTCAACCAAGCTGTCAATAAAGAAACCGTAGCAGTTTGGACGGCTAGAGCGATAGGTAAAACACCTGTTTATACGCAACAAACCGTGTTCACATATTCGGATTGGGTAAATGTCAACCCGATCTATCGTTCACTTATAGAGGATATGACCACAGAGGGGATTATCCCATTGAAAAACGATGGCTCGTTTGGGCCTAAAGAAAACATCACAAGGGGTGAACTCGCTGTAATTGTTGCAGCTGCAACAGATACACAAAATACCGCACGAAACATTGCGTCAGGCTTTGGACTTGTTATTGGCGTCAAACCTGAAACCATCTATCAAAATGGCGACACGATTAAAAGAAATACAGTGACTGTTAAAAACACAGATGGCACAGTGACAAATCTTGTGAGTGAAACACATTCAAAGGGCAATCTCCAATATGACTATGTCGTTTATAAGAATGGGATTGTTTCCAACAATTCATATCTTAAACTTGGAGATGAAGTTGAATATGTCACACTTGCTGGCGTACTTCAATACGTTGAGGTTGTGGACCATAATTTAATATTAGAAAAAATTGCAGCTAACAGTGAAGCAGATATGTATACAACCTTTCATTATGGCACACTTGTAGACATAAACACTAAGACACAATACAAAAATGGTTCAACAGTTGTCACTGAGATTTACAGAGTAGTGGACATTACAGGAGATACGTTTGATATCCTAGTGGATGAGAATCTATATAATGGTCAAAGAGACGATGTTATTACCTATAAAAACAATTCGGTGGGCGGCGTACACTTACTAGCTGTTGGCGACGTAATGGAATATTTGGTCAATGAAAACAGAGAAATCATCTATATTAAGGTGGCACCACTTGAGAAGACCAGTCTTTCAGGTACAGTTAGAGAAATCACACCCTTGGCAGCAGATGGACCTGCGACGATGACGATCTATGGCTATGATGATAAGGTGTACCAGTTTCCACTTGCACCATATGCCAACCTTAGAATAAACGATCGCGTAACTGAGCTTAATAATTTTGTCTATGGTATGCCAGTTGAGGTAGAAATATCAAATGGTTATATCACACTTGTGGAGGGAGAATCCTATAGTGGTGAGCCAGGCTATATCCCTAAATATGGTAAAATGCGCATGGGAGACGTCGTTGCGGTTTATCAAAAAAGCTTTTCTGTAAAGCTGAGCGATGGTAAGACAGAATACTACACAATAACTTCAGATACTTCATTTACCAAAGATGGTAACACCGTAACAAAATCAGCTTTAAAATCGGGGCAGCCTGTAAAGGTTTACTTTGATAATATTTCATCAGACGAAGCATCCAAAGTTGAGATTGAAGCACCTGAGATCTTATTTGAAATTATTTATAAGGGTAAGATTAAGAACGTCAATGAGGCGAGAAAAGAAATACAGATCATTGGTTCGGACGGTGTTTCTAAGCCAGAATATATCAGTAACAACGATTGGCTATCTGCAGATACCTATAGCATTAATCTTAAGGTCGATGAAAAAACAGAGTATTATGCAGGCAATCAAAAATTGACTTTAAATGAGCTACAGAGAAATTATTCAGGCTATCAAACATACGCAGTTATTAAGAATGTTTATGGACAGCCAACAGTCGTTAAGCTCAGTGTAAAAACTGGTGGTGAAATGATGTTCTCTAGCACGGTGAGAACAATTGATCAAACCTTAGGTAGCTTTGATATTTCCACTAAAGAAAACTTCAATATTACAGAGGGTACAATCGTAATAAAGGACGGCCTTGTAGTGCCAGCATCACAATTAAAGGCAAGAGATACGGTCTTTGTCGTCTCCGAAAGTCCTATGGGCTCATATAATAAGAACGCTATGGTTGTCAAGGTTGTAACGCCATATGATAATATCTTTGATAGCATCAGAATTGGCGCAGTTGAAACAGTGAATCCATCTAATATCACTTTTAGAAATTACACCCAGTACACCAATAACTTTCTAAATGCTGTTAATACCAATGAATCTGGTTATTATAAGTTCTATACGGACAGTAAAATTGTCGACTTGACGGATTCGACAAATGTAAAAACAATAAAACCTGCTGACTTCTGGCATGCTTCTTATGCAAGAACTGAAAATTTGGATACCACATACAATCCATATACACAAGGTTTGCAGTATAAACGTTATTACGCCTTTATGGTAGTAAATGAAGCAGACAGCTCAATCATCGCAATGCATCTAAGAAGAAAAGGTCTTTTATCAGGACAGAATTTTGATGATACACTGTACAGCGAATCCGATCTACCTAAAAAGCTAGAGGACACGTTTACTGGTGCGGTATTGTCCAGAGGGATAGTAACCAGTGATGACGCAACGTGGGATCGAATTGAAATTACAGATTCACATGATTGGACAGATTACACTGGACAGTGGACTGCGAATAAAGCAAACATCTTTATTAAGTATACAGACGCAATTGTTATTAAGAATAATCGAGTCATATCGATTGATGACGTACAGATGGGCGATTATATCTACGTTATGCGTATAAAAGAAAGTGCATTGGTAATCTTTGTTGAGTAAGGAGTCACTATGAAAGTAAGATTAAAGGTAAGCATCGTTCTATTTTTGATGCTCATTTGGATCAGCACAACCACATATGAATCAAGTGCTCAGGTGGTCTGGATGGATGGCGGGCTCGTTGGCGATCTCATGATTTCAGGTACCAATGAATATCAGGAGCTCTGCTTTATCACTGGCGAACCCGTACTTTTGAAAGGGACGGTTAAGCTACCTACCATACCGACAGGTAGCGACAAGTACTCACTTAAATACACGTTTGCACTGAGTAACGCATCAAAAGGTATTACGCTGACAAGAGATATCACCTTTGACGTTACGAAGACGGCAAACAGTGGTATCGGTCAGACCGCCTACGAGCAGAAGCTCTCCAAATACACGGAGACCATCACCACTGGTGCTGGGACGTATACCCTGGGTAAATACACCTTTAATGAAAGTAAGCTTGAGGACAATACACCTGCAGTCAATTATTTTTCTGGCAATATTATTTCAGAAAGAACATATTATCTGAACGGTGACTATCTAAACAACGAAGGCTATGTTACGTATGTTATAGATGCTAAGCCAATTGTCGGATATGATCACCTTTATGGTAACAACGAAACCATAGTCGTCAGTCAAGAAATCCAAAGTGCAACACCTAATTCAAGCTACGATCCAAGTGTTTATGGTTCAAAGGAATATACGATTTGGACGGGAACGGTGGATATCGGCATGTCGTCCACTAAATCGGTGAGCTACCTCTATCAAAACACAGACCCGCAAAGCATTAGCTTTAGAGGAAACTACTTTCAGGTAACTAGCGAAGAAAACGTTTTAACCTACAAGTATTCACTGCCTTATCTAAGCGGTGGCAAGGTAGACACCACTAGTAGTAAGCGTAATACTGGCGATGTTCATATGAGCAAGGATGTGGTACTTGAGTCAAAAGCACTTGTAACACCGAAAATAAGAGACATAGGTGGACATTGGGCTGAAAAAGAGATTTTTCTACTCACTTCACTTGAGGTTTTCGATGTTGAGAAGGAATATTTCGTACCGAGTGGCGTCATATCAAGACTTGATTTTGGTAAGGCAATGGTCGTTGCGACACATGGTATATTACCAGAGCCAACGAGCACTCAGGTGATTAAACGCATGCGCCCAGGGGTTGAAACGCCTTACCTCGATATCCTAGTGACCGATCCTGATTATCATTATATTGAGTACATTAAACAAAACAATATCATGGCAGGCAAAAATGGTTACTTTAAAGGTGGCGAAACCTTAACCAGAGCAGAGGCAATCACCATAATGATAAAGGCTCTAGGACTTGAATACATGGCACCAGCACCGCCTTATAATACCAGCTTTACGGATGATGCAGCCATCCCTGAATGGGCAAAGGACTACATCTATATGGCCAATGAAATCGGCCTAGTATCGGGGACTCCTGAGGGCTATATCAACCCAAATAAAGCGGTTACAAAGGCTGAAGCAGCAGCAATGATCAATAGCTTCATCAATCATCTTAAGGATTATATCACTTATGACTACAGAGAAAAAATCCTAAATAGATAACGCGGACGAAATTAACAAATCCCACACGGTCAAGTGTTGAGCCACTTAACCGTGTGGGATTTTTAGGTTGCAACTAATTAAAATCGTTAGAGCTTTTATAGAAGGTGATGAATTGCTCTGGAAGCATTGGCTTTGCAAACCAATAGCCTTGAATGATATCACAGTCAAACACAGCGAGCACGTCACATTGCATTTTAGTTTCTACTCCCTCTGCTACCACATTAAAGCCCAAGGTATGTGCCATAATGATTAATGCCTCAACTAGCTTGAGTGCTTTGTCACTATTCATCATGGAATCAACAAATCTCTTGTCAATCTTCAAAACGTCTACATCGAGAGCGTGCAGGTACTCTAAATTAGAAAAACCTGTTCCGAAATCATCGATAGCAATTGTAAAACCCTTTGCTTTCAAGTAACCGAGCGTATACTTTGCATTCTCAGTAAGTGAAATCAGAGTGCTTTCAGTTATTTCTATTTCAAATGGATGCGTGAGCTCTCTGAAATGATGATCGAGCTTGCCGTTGATGGACGAAGCAGATATATTTACCGCTAGCTGAAATTTAAAGTCGCTATTAATCTCTTTAATTTGATTATGTATTACAGTGGCTTCTTTGATGATGTGCTCGGTTAGGCGATCAATCAAATACATCTGCTCAGCAATAGGGATAAATTCGTTTGGGCTAACGTCTCCATATTCTGGATGACGCCATCTTGCTAAAATTTCAGCACCATGGACCTTGTAATCCTTTAACGTCACCTGAGGCTGTATAACAATATAAATATCTCCGCTTTGTATCGCCTGTTCAAGGTCCTTTTCAAGTTGAATACGGCGCTTGAGCTGATCAAATGACCTTTGATCATACCACCTGATCGAATTGATACTTGGCGTGTTTGAATATTTTAGGTGATATAGGTTATCGATCAATTGGCTGGGATTTATACCATCCTGTGGGTACTGTGTCGCAAGCATCTGATACTTAAAATGAATTTCATGGGTTTCATAAAACTTAGTGCTTTCCAGCTGATTTATAATTTCAGCTAAATTTGTTTTTGAACCGATAAGTGAGTTTTGATCTGAAGGAACAATATAAGCTAAAACAGGACCATCAAGCTTGTATGTGGAACCATATGGCAGCATAAGGGATTGTATTCTAGAGAGCTCCTCAACATAAAGCTTGTGAATCGTACGATAACCAAAGTGATGATTTAATTCCTGCAGGTTGGATAGATCTATTGCAAGAACAATTAGCTTACTTTGTTCAGTAATGGCCTTAGATAAAACGTGCTCAAATTGTCTTTCATTAAAAAGACCGGTCTTAATGTCGATATAGATGAGATTTTTTATAAAACCTGTAGCACGATTGATGCTCATCATCAAAGCGACATTGAAAAGTGAAATCATGATTAAAAGGTAATTTAGGGTAATAATTATAGAAAAATATAGTGTTTTGTCCACATAGTCACTAATACTTGGATGAGAGGGTTCAAATGCAGCAAATATGTTAAGATAAAGCACGGTGCCGATACCCAAAGCAAGCGTCACTTTTCTGTTTTCATACCAAGTGCTAAGAATGAGCTGAATAAGTATGAGGGTTACACTAACAGAGATAAGTGCGATTAGGTTATTGCTTGATGGAAAAAGTGTCACAATCGATAAGCTGATCGAGAGGCATAATAAAATCGAAAGGTGCGCCAGGATTCTTTTTTCAAATATAAGCCCCAAAAGAGCAAGTACTTGAATCGACAAATTAATGCACCTTAGAGCTACTATAACATTGTAAAGGCTCTCTGTAACCAGAGATTTATTGGCAATCGTAAATACGATTGCCATAATCGTGTTTAATATAAAAATGATGATCAGACCCATTATCTGCTTCTTTACATTTTTAGTCATAAAGGTATCAAGATGCTCCATGTAAACTCCTTTCCCAAAGGGATAGAAAAAAGTAGACTACTCCAATTGGTTCAAATAGGTTTCAAAAAGGTCGACTAGATCGGGATCAAACTGTGTACCTGAGCATCGCCTTATTTCAGCCAGAGCACTGTCTAGGCTTAATGCTTTACGATAAGGTCGATCATTGGTCATTGCATCATAAGAATCAACCAATGAAAGAATTCGACATTCTAGAGGAATATCGCTACCAGACAGACCAAGAGGGTAGCCTGTGCCATCCCACTTCTCATGGTGCTTATAGATCAAGTCTGAGATCGTCTCAAGCTCTGGTGAGGCTGCAGCTATTCTTTGACCGATAGCGGTGTGCGTTTTCATAACCACCCATTCATCGTCTGTTAAAGGCCCTGGCTTTTTTAAGATGCTATCTGGAATTCCGACCTTACCCAAATCATGAAATTTGGTCAAAAGGATTAAACGGTCTAGGCGATGTGGCGGCAATTTCATAGCAATTCCAAGCTTGTATGCCAATTCACCCATACGGTCTGTATGCCCCTCTGTGACATAATCCTTAGCCTCTAGTGCCTTCATAAGCGTCTTTACAAGGTTTGATTTGCTACTTTCCTGTTTAAGCAGCTTGTGATTGAACAAATTATGATCCGCGGTCTGATATAAGCCTGAAGCGTTCAGCGGATTGTCCTTTGTTGTGGCCATGCCATATGAAACCGAAATTTTGAAGGTGCTAAGCTCATTGGTTCTTGAAAGTGCCTTTTCAAAAACTTCATGCTTCTGTAAAATGCTATCTAAAGGTAGTACCTCATAAAGAATTGCAAATTCATTTCCACCGATACGACTTATGATTTTGGCATCCTGATAGGTTGCGTTTAGATGGTTGGCAACTTGCTTGATTACTTGATCGCCAACGGTGTGTCCCAAGGTATCGTTGATATTTTTAAGGCCGTCGATGTCATAAATCAAAAGCGTTAAGCGATTGACAGGATTGATCTCATAACCAAGCATCGCTTCCTCAAATTTTCTACGATTGTAAAGACCAGTGCTACTATCGCGCTCAGCTAAATCCCTAAGCTGATTTTCAAGTAGAACTCTATTTGTCATATCGCGAATGATAATTAACACCTCAGAGGATTCTGCCTGCTGGAAGCGTGCTTCGTAGTGCTTTGTACCCTTTTCCGAATTTATAGTAAATTCAATGATTTGTGGCTTTCGATTTTCAAAGACTTCGTCAATCCCCTTTATCAATAGCTCAGTGATGGACTTGCTTCGCATCAATTGCATGACAAGAGCCGCTTCCTCCCTTCCGGAGGCAGAAAACGGTGTAAAATGATGCTGACGATTGCTCACCAACAAGATATCTGGAATTGCCATCATTAGCGCTTTATTACGTGCCCGAATTTGTTCCAGGGCACTGACCTTATCTTGAAGCTCAGGATAATAATTTTTTCGAATTGAATCTTCACCAAGACCAATAATTGCCTCTTTGCTAAGTGGCTTTTTAGGCTTTGAATAGGATGCCATATATTGATTTCACCTCATCGTAAGTTAGTTCTTTTGGATTGGTAACCATGCAGGGGTCACTCATGGCAGCCACGACCATGGCTGTCATAGTGGCTTCATTTGGGAAATCGAGCGAAACGTAAGATGGTATCCCAATAGATTCTCTTAGAGTGGTAATTTTTCTAACAAGAGCCGATTTAACCAAAAAAGGATCGATGGTGTATGCTTCCTCTATTCCCATAGCACCTGCAATATCTATATAGCGCGTCTGTGCACTTTCAAAATTGATATCTATCAAATGCTCAAGTAGAATGCTGTTGCATTCGCCGTGAGGCAAATCGAGAACGCCTCCGAGACTGTGGGCCATTGCGTGTACTGCACCTAGACTTGCGTTTGAAAATGCAAAGCCAGCATGCATTGACGCGAGCATCATTTGATACATCGTATCAAGGTTACGATTGGGCTTAACCGCGTGGATCAGATGGTCTTTTATGATGCGAATTGCGGCTAACGCATGTATATCGGTTATTGGAGAAGCAGCAGTACTTACATAAGCTTCTATGGCGTGTGTTAGGGCATCCATTCCCGTACAGGCGGTCAGGTATAAATCCATGGTCATAAGCGGCACCGGATCAATAAGCGTTAGGTCAGGTACGACCTTTTTACTGATAATCGCCCTTTTAATATGCTCCTGAGAGTCCGTTATAATTGCAAACTGGGAGACATCTGCAGATGTACCTGCAGTGGTTGGAACGCATATAAGAGGTGGGCCGGGTAGTCTGATTTCATCCACGCCGATATAATCTAGAATGTGTCCACCATTGGTTGAAACGATACTGATACATTTTGCACAGTCTATTGGACTTCCGCCGCCGATTGCTACGAGACAATCACAATCCTCTGCTAAAAAAAGCTCCGCGCCAAGCATCGCTTCAAAGTCCTTTGGATTACTGGATATATCATCAAAAATCACAAAGGCATACTGATCTCTTTCAAAAACCGCTAAAAGTGTTTTAAACCATGCCTGCTCAGACACAATCTTATCTGTAACAATCATGGTTTTACGTGCACCAAAATGCTTCAAGTATTGCGTAATCAAATGGCTAGAATCTAAACCAATGATTATCTCTGGAACTACAAATTTCCTTTGTTCAAACGTAGAATACATAAATTTACCTCTATTTTCACAGCTAGGCCAGTTTAAAATACATCAATTATGAGCAAAATATAGTGAGTTATTTAAACTTTTATACCCTTCGTAAACATAAAATAAACCGATAGCATCGCTATCGGTTTATTAAAAAAATGTAACCCAGTAGATTGTTTTTATAAAGCATTAAAGCTTAAATCGATTGATGATTGTCTCAAGGTCTTTTGCAAGCTCATTTAATTTCGCCGTTTGATCGTTGATTTCAGTCATTCCAGCAAGCTGCTCTTCAGTAGCTGCAGAAACCTCCTCAGTACTTGCAGAGGTTTCCTCAGTAGACGCTGAAATTCCTGTCATTGCATCGACGATAGCATCCTTAAGACGTAGCATTTGATTGACCTCGTTTTCGATCTTAACAAGCTCATTACCGAGATCGATAATCCCCTTTGAAATAACCTCAAATTGAGATTGAGTAGTCTCAACTGACTGATTTTGCTCAACCGTTACCTTTTTAAGCTCGTTCATGGTTTCGATAGATAGGCTTGAATGACTGTTGATTTCACCGATGATGCTCTTAATTTCGCCAACCTGATTTGAGGATTGCTCAGCAAGCTTTCTAATCTCCTCAGCGACAACCGCAAACCCTCTTCCAGCCTCACCTGCACGCGCTGCCTCTATAGAAGCATTTAGGGCAAGTAGGTTGGTTTGCTCAGATATACCGGTGATTGCATCGGTAATCTTGTGAATTTTCTCAGTGCTTTCAGAAACCTTAAGAATGACATCGTTGATCTTTCCAGTTGCTTTATTGGTTTCGTCATTAGCTGAAAGCAACTGTTTAACAATTTGTGAGCCATCGATACTTAGAGTTTCGACTGCTTTAGAGTATTCTTCAACAGTGGCAGTCGAACGTTTAACACCATCTATGCGATTGGCAAGCTCATTGACTTTAACGACGGTTTCTTCAGTGGTTGATGCTTCCTCGCTCACAGCTTTTGCTACTTCGCCAATGGTTTGAGCCACTTCATGTATCGCATTGGTTGTTTGATCGGTAACTTCCACGAGTGAATGTGCAAGACCAGTAACTGTACTAGAAGATTTTTGCATTGTTTCGATCAATTGTCTCATGTTTGTAAGCATTGTATTATATGATGTTGCAAGGGTGCCAATTTCATCTTTGTTTTTAATGTGGATTTCTGAGACATCAAGGTTGTTATTTGAAACCTCGAGTAAAGAATTAGAAATCTGACGTATTGGTTTTGCGAAACTACCTGAATAGATCGTAATAATAATAAGACCTAAAATTAGTGATATCCAAAATACTACAAAAATTGCGATTAAAATAAGGTTTGCACTGTCGTTAAAATCTTGAACATATGCACCAGCAGAAACAACCCAATCCCAATCTGCATCGTATTCTTGATAAGTAATTTTATCACCGATACTTTCTGAGCCAGGAAGCGTCCACGCGTAAGTAACAAATCCACCACCGTTCTTAGCAACTTTAATTTGTTCCTGAACCAGCTTGAAGCCTGATCCGGATTTGTCTTCCGTTTCCCATACGTTTGTACCTTCAAGTGATGGATGCATTACTTCAACACCATTAGAAGAATAGGCTAAAAAGTAACCGTTAGGTCCTAAATCTACCGTTTTACTAATTGGTCTTTTATTATCTGCATCTTTTACGCCGAGCATTTTTACGCGGACTTCTTCTTGTGCTTCTTCTAATGTAATGCTACCGCGTGAAACTTCAAGTTTCTTTGCATCGATAAGCTGCATAACTTGTTTTACACCGTTTTTGAGAATGGTTTCACCTTTTAAAGAAAGTTGGTTTTTTGCAAAGAAATAGCTTGTAGTTCCTATCGCTATAATAGGAATGATTAAAAGCAAACTTGAAATGAGAATGAGTTTTTTTCGTATTGATAACTTCAATTATGATGCCCCCTTTAATTTTTAAAATTGGTATTATACCCTATGTAATACCTTCGCTCACATCTATAATATACTATTTATAGTGGTGTGCAATCCTTTTAGGAAAAGTTCTATTAAAAAAACAAATAAATTCAGTATTATGCATATCTTCAGACTAAGCTTGTGGAAAATAGCATCTATGGTGAGTTTATATCCTGTAAAAGTTGTCTTTATTCAAAAGAATTTGAACAAAATATCAATTGTTTGTATAAGCATAGACCGATACAAGGTGCATCAGTTATAATAGTAGGGAACAAAAACGATAAAACTAAAAATTTATGTTGAGGTGAATCTGTGGTTTTTACAAACAAAATTGAAGAAAGAGATCTGCACAAGGAGCAAAAGCTGCTAATATTGGCTTTGTTTCCAACCTTATTTTTATTATTCGGTTTAATCTATGCACTTCTCGATCATGAAACGCTTTTAGGAGGTTTGAAAGCAATTGTAAAATCTCCAACCACTCTTTTAACCGACTTTATGGCATTGGGCGGCATAGGTGCAGCCTTTGTCAATTCTGCACTCATCGGTTTTTTTAACCTGTATCTGTTAAAGCGCTTCAAGCTAAGGATCAATGGTCTTCTAATTGCAGCGTTCTTCACCGTCTTAGGTTTTTCATTTTTTGGAAAAAACGTTCTTAACATTCTGCCGATCTACTTTGGCGGCTATCTATACGCGCGCTATCAAGAAATTCCGATGAAAAACATAATACTCGTTATCATGTTTAGTACCGCACTGGCGCCAATAGTAAGCTTTATTACCTTTAGTGGTATTTTCACAGAGGGCTTCAGCTATTTAATGGGGCTGATAACAGGGATTTCTATAGGCTTTATCATCGTCCCATTGTCGTCGCATATGATTCGCTTTCACGATGGTTTCAACCTTTATAACATTGGCTTCACAGCAGGTATAGTCGGTACGGTGATTACAAGCGCACTAAGGAGCTTCGACGTGGATATCGCTACCGTCAATATCATCCATGAGACCAATAGCCCTTATGTCATCGGACTTTTAGTTTTATTATTCTTATACCTAATCGGGGTTGGGGTGTATACCAATAAGGATGCGTTTAAACGTTACAAGGAAATCTTTGATTATAGAGGTCGTACCATTACAGATTTCACCTCCCTACTGGGATATGGTATTACCTTTGTCAACATGGGCGTATTGGGTCTAGCCAGTGTCGCCTTTGTTCTGATACTAGGTGGTGTCGTCAATGGACCAGTAATTGCAGGTATTTTAACGATTGTAGGGTTTGCAGCATTTGGTAAGCAGCCGAAAAATTGTTATCCAATAGTTTTAGGCGTCCTTTTGGCAGGTGTTTTTTTTGGCTACGATTTCTCAAGCACAACCTTTTTGATTTCAGCGCTGTTTTCTACCACCATCGCACCAATTGCAGGTGCATATGGTCCAGTAATTGGTGCAATAGCAGGAATGCTACACTTGACTCTGGTAACAAATATAGGTATTATTCATGGAGGGATAAACCTTTACAACAACGGTTTTTCTGGGGGAATCGTTGCTGGATTTATGTTACCAATCATAGATGCGTTTAAGAGGGGGAGTAGGAAGTTATGAGACACGAAATAAAAAAGCTCTGCAAAATAGTGGATGAATTGACGACATTATTTTTGAGAGAGGATACCAACGAGGTTGATTTTAAGATTATTACTGAGCCAGATCGCTCTATCGTGAGAATTGTAGATTATAATACAAAATATTCAGAGGAATTTATCAATCACTTTGAAAAGATGCTCAATAATCAAAGACAGTCAGAAATAGAGGAATATTACTGGCAGCTTGCAGGTGAAAATGATGACGATGATGAGCTGACTTTAATCAGTGCCATGATCGATTCAGCAACTGTTGAGAAAAGGGATGGCAACCTTTATATCGAGCTTGTTAGACTAAATAAGTAAGAAGACTGTAATCAGATTAAAGCGAACTTTTAGGTTCGCTTTTTTTGACTTTAATAGGGAGTGGCTTGTAATGGAGGCGCTAAAAATGGCATATCTAATTGGATTTTGTATGAGCATAATGATCAGTGGTATTGCATGGTATAAAAAAAGTCTGACTACGAGTGGCGCTATAGCTGCCACCGTTTTAGGCGGGTTGGTTTTCGGGGCTGGAGTGCCATCGCTTACGATCGCTCTTGTGGCTTTTTTTGTTTCCTCAAGTGTCTTATCTAAGCTGAGTCAATGGATGGGTGGTGCACAAATTGCACAGGTGGAGCAGCGATTGTCAAAGACTGGTCGCCGAGATTATACACAGGTACTTGCAAACTCAGGTGCTGCCTTGATGTGCTTGATCATGCTAATTCTCACAAGAAATCCTATATATGAAGTCGCTGGTGTTATTTCATTTGCTGCAGCGAATGCCGATACATGGGCGTCTGAGATTGGCGTATTAAGTCATCAAAAACCAGTGAACCTCATCTCTAGAAAGCCTACTGATAAAGGTATTTCAGGGGGTGTCACTGTACTTGGGCTAGTTGCATCAGCATTGGGAAGTGGCTTTATCGCTGTAGCCTTTATCTGTATTCACTGGGCGCTAAATTGTGTAGCGCCAATTGCTTTATTTGTCTCACCTGTACTTAACCCCATATACCCAACGCAAAAGCTGCTGATTTTTGGGGTCATTATCAGCGTTGCAGGTTTTTTGGGCTCTATATGTGACAGCGTGCTCGGAGAGCTTTGGCAGGTTAAATACGTAGAGGTTGAAAGCAATAGAGTGACTGAGCGAACCAAGGATGTAAAGGTGACCTATCTCAAGGGCGTTAGATGGCTAGACAACAACCTTGTGAATTTCATAAGTAATGCCATCGTTACCCTGCTAGGACTACTAGTGAGTGGGCTAGTTTGATTTCAGATGTAAATTGATTGTTAACTTACCTTGTAATTAGAAGGTTTAAGGGGTATAATTAATTCCATGACAAAGGAGGTTGGATATGGCACAGACGAATTCAGTTAAGAAAGATCCTAAAACACTATTAATGGAGAAAAAACTGCGTAAGCAGAGGCGAAATAAATTAATAAAAAGTGGTCTAGCGATATTGATGGCGCTTTTATTGATTGGAACTGCTCTTGCGCCAATATTCGCAGATACTTATATAGCAACCGACGAATTATATTTAGGAAATGGTCAAACCTTAGTTTCAGATAGCAATGTGACCTATACCGTACAAGCTGCAACTACTGGTACAGATGAGAATTATCATGATTTCATCGATTTTATGATAGACACCGTTCAAAGTAATTACTATAAGGACGTCAACAAGCAAGCGCTTATTGAAGGTGCCTATAAAGGTATTTTCAATGTCCTCGATCCATACAGCACCTACTTTACACCGGCAGAATACGACAGCTTTAATACCTCTTTAGAGGGTGAATTTTCTGGTATAGGCGCTTCCATCACAGAAGGGGAGTCTGGCTATGTCGAGGTTGTAGCACCGATTAAAGATACACCTGCTGACAAGGCTGGATTAAAGTCGGGAGATATGATCATCAAAATCGATGGCGTGGAGGCAGCTGGCTTTACGACAGAAAAAGCAGTTTCTTTGATTAGAGGCGAAAAGGGAACCGCTGTAAAGCTCACTATCAAACGCCCTGGCCTTACGGATTTACTGGAATTTACAATCGTTCGCGATACGATTATTATTAAATCAGTCAACTATAAATTATTAGATAATGGCATTGGATACATTCAAATCACAGAGTTTGGTGATAAAACCAGCAGTGAGTTTGACGCAGCCATGGCATTTATGACAAATAAAGACGTTAAGAAACTCATCGTCGATGTGAGAAACAATCCAGGTGGTTACCTCGATACTGCCATCCATATTTCGGATTATTTTATACCAGAGGGAAAATCGATTGTAAAGATCGATTACAAAGGAACGAATGATCGCACTTATAGAGCGACCACTGCAAAAGCACCTATGGACGTCGCTGTTTTGGTAAATGGTGGTTCTGCAAGTGCATCTGAAATTTTCTCAGGTAGCCTACAGCAAACGGGCAATGGTGTCGTAATCGGTACGACGACATTTGGCAAAGGTACCGTTCAAAATTTAATGCCACTTACAAATGGCGGTGCAATAAAGGTTACTATTGCAGAATACCTACTTAACAACGACTATAAAGTAAATGGCGTGGGTATCATACCAGATATTAAAGTCGAAGCACCAGTTAGTATGACGGATGAGTTGGCTGCATCCTTAGCACCGATAAACGTAAATGCAGGTTCGATTTCACTTAACGTATATGCAGCTCAACAAAGATTGGCGCTACTTGGCTACGACGTTAAGGCAGATGGCTCTTATGGCCCTATGACCAAAACGATCATCAAAGAATTTCAAACGGCACAGGGCTTAACCGCATCAGGTCTGTTATCTAAGGAAACCTTGACGGCTATTCAAGAAGCTCTGGTCTCAGATGGTTCAGAGTATGATCCTCAGCTTGAGGCGGCTATAGCGTTTCTTAATAAGTAATAATAATCATTGAGGGTTGCTGAAAATATAACATCTATTTTTAGCAGCCCTTATTTAATGTTAATTAGTATAGTTTTATTTAATGATTCAACGGTTTTCTAACAATGGATTAACAAGAAGTCATGAGGTAGATATGAAGCAAATCGTTATAGTTGAGGATGATATTAATCTAAGCCGAGGTCTTGTGCTGGCACTGAAGTCAGATGCCGTTCAATTGGTACAGTGTCATGATGTTAAAGCTGCAAAAGCCCAGCTTGCATGCGGCATGACGTCACTCGTCCTATTAGATATAAATTTACCAGACGGAAGTGGGTTTGAGATTTTAGAGCTAATTAAGCGCAATGAGCCTCATATCCCCGTCATCCTTTTGTCTGCAAATGATATGGATGCAGATATCATAAATGGACTTGAAAAGGGAGCCGATGACTATATAACCAAGCCATTTAACTTAGATATATTAAGGGCTAGAGTAAACACACAGCTGAATAGACTTCAAACAAAATCGGCACATGCTTTGGAAATTGAAGATTACAGGTTTGACTTTGAAAGAATGCAATTTAGTAAGGGACCTATTCAAATAGAGCTCAGTAAGATAGAACAGAGATTGCTAAGAGCATTGGTGGAAAACCGAGGGTTAACACTTCGTCGAGACCTTTTAGTCGAAAGAGTATGGCAAACGGAGGGCAATTGGATTGAGGAAAGCACATTATCGGTTACAGTGAAAAGGCTTAGAGATAAGCTGGACGCAGCGGATTATATTAAAACCGTTTATGGGATTGGATACACTTGGGTGACGAAGATATGATGCAATGGCTCTTTAACGAAATCATTATCAGTAAGGCTTTTGTAATCGTGGTTTTGGTCATAATGGTGAGCGTAATTGCTTATGCCATTTATAAGGTGCACGAAACCTCAAGCGTCATGAAAAAGCTTAAAGACATGCTTGACCATGCAGCCAATGGGACTTTTAACGCATCAGAGTATAATGAAAGTCTATTTTCATCAGTAGAAAATCAATTTAGTAAATACATTGCCTCATCTGAACGCGGTAGGATCATCGTCGAAGAGGAACGAAACCGCATTAAGGCGCTGATATCCGATATATCGCATCAAACCAAAACGCCTTTAGCGAACCTACAGCTTTATAGCCAGCTGATATCTGAACAGCTTCAGGAATCGGGACAAAGCGAGCAGCTAGAGGCGATCCGCGCAGTTCAAAATCAAACCCATAAGCTTAATTTTCTCATCGACATGCTGATCAAGCTGTCTAGGCTTGAGGCTGGCATTATTAAGCTATCGCCTTGCATAGCCGACGTTATGCCCTTGCTGAGTGAGCTAAAGCTAATCTACGAACCCATAGCAGAAACCAAGGGAATTGCTCTTTCGATTATACCGACTGAAGACAAAGCCATTTTTGATAAGAAATGGACACTGGAAGCCTTGGGCAATGTCGTCGATAATGCGATAAAGTACACCCCTGCAGGTGGTAGAATTATGATATCCGTTGCTGCGTTCGAGCTATTTATAGCGATCAATGTCACAGACGATGGGATGGGGGTTGATGAAGCTGAGCACGCCAATATCTTTACGAGATTTTATCGCTCTATGGATGCTGCAAGTGTTGATGGACTTGGTATTGGTCTTTTCTTGACGCGTCAAATCCTATCAGAGCAAAACGGCTACATAAAACTGAAGTCCTCAAAGGGCAATGGCGCCACCTTTTCCATTTATCTTCCAAAAATCTAAATCTTTCAGGATTGTCAGAATTAAAAAAGTGATCTAAAGAATTGAGTAAGATTCGTTTGATAAAATCTGTATTGCGTATACAGATTTTTATTTTATAGGAGGCGTGATGACGGTTTTAAAAGCTGAAGGGCTTAAAAAGGTATATGGCTCAGGTGAGCAAAGTGTATTTGCACTTAACGGTGTGAGCATAGAAGTGAAAAAAGGAGAGTTTGTTGCAATCGTCGGCACATCGGGCAGCGGCAAATCAACCCTATTACATATGCTGGGTGGTCTCGATCGACCGACTGAAGGCAGTGTTACGGTTGAAAATCAATCGATTTTTTCATTGAAGGAAGAGGCGCTGACGATTTTCAGGAGAAGGAAGATTGGCTTTGTGTTTCAAAGCTACAACTTGATTCCAGTTTTATCGGTATATGAAAACATCCTTATGCCCATTCAGCTGGATGGTGGCACGCCTGATTTAGAGTACATCCATCAAGTCGTCGATACCCTAGGACTTTCTCAAAAGCTACAGAACCTCCCCAATAATCTATCGGGCGGACAACAGCAGAGGGTTGCAATCGCTAGAGCTATGGCAAGCAAGCCCGCTATCATTTTAGCAGATGAACCAACTGGCAATTTAGATTCTAAAACCAGCCAAGACGTTATGAGTCTACTTAAGGTTTCCAATCAGAAATTTTTGCAGACCATCGTTATGATTACACATAATGAGGAAATCGCACAGCTTGCGGATAGAATCATCCGTATAGAGGACGGCAGAATCATTTAGAGGAGGTTTAGGATGCGAGTTGCGAATAGAAGATACTTATGGCTTTTAAGTATTCGAATATTGAAATCACAAAAAACAAGAAATCGAATCGCTGTTTTAGCGATTGCGCTTACAACGGTTTTGTTTACCACCCTGTTTACCATTGGGATGTCCTTTAATGATGCCGTACAGGAGGCAAACTTTAGACAGGTTGGCGGTTATGCGCATGGCACTTTTAAATATCTAAGTGAGTCAGAGTTTAATCAAATCAAGAGTGATTCTGAAATTAAAGCCTATGGGCTTAGACGTGTGGTTGGAATGCTTGTGGATCCGCCGTTTAACAAATACCATGTGGAGGTAGGGTACAGCGATGCAAATCAAGCAAAGTGGATGTATTGTGAGCCAATCGCTGGAGCGCTACCAAAGGAAGGCACCAACGAGGTCGCAACCGACTTAAAGGTGTTGGATTTACTCGGTGTTAAGCCTGAGCTTGGTGCAAAGATTGAGCTAGAGATAGACGTAAATGGCATTATGGTTAAAGAAAGCTTTGTCCTTAGTGGCTGGTGGCCTTATGATCATGCTGTAAAAGCCAATCATGTCCTGGTGCCTGAAAGCAGGCTGACCACTATTTTTAAAGACGCCAACTATGACGTCACAAAGAAAGACAATATTTATGTCGGTACCTGGAATATGGATGTCATGCTTGATAATGCGTTCCAGATAGAGCCCACCATGCTAGGAATCATAGAAAGAAATGGCTTCCAAGTGGAAGAGCCAATGAACGAGGATACGTATATCAATGTCGGCATCAATTGGGGCTATACCGGTGCACAGCTTTTTGAAAATATAGATATTGGAACGGTTGTCGGAATGATTGGCATGCTATTAATGATTACTGCAACTGGATATTTGATTATCTATAACCTCTTTCAAATTTCAGTCATGAATGACACGCGCCTATGGGGTCTGACTAAGACGATTGGATTAACGGGCAAGCAGATCAAAGGCATCGTTTACAAGCAGGCAAGTCTACTCGCTGTGGTAGGTGTACCTATGGGTATGTGTGTGGGCTATCTGACGGGTATCCTTCTCACACCAGTCGTTCTCAATCAGATGAATGGCGTTATAAAGGAAACCGTTTCTGTGAATCCAGCTATATTTGTATTTTCGGCTTTATTCTCTTACCTTACCGTCCTTGTTTCATGCTTAAAGCCTAGTAGGATTGCTGCAAGGGTGACACCGATCGAGGCGATACGGTATGTAGAGACAAACGGCTATCGATCAAAGGGACGTAGTAAATCCAGTGGCGTTAAGGTTTCATCCCTTCAGCTGGCATTAAGAAATTTGATGCGGAGCAAGAAAAAGACGGCAATCACGTTGCTTTCCCTGTCACTTTCGATCGTACTGTTGACGATGACGGTTACTTTTTCAAATGGCTTTGATATGGACAAGTATCTTTCAGACCTTGCGGTGGATTACATCGTAGCAGACAGCGACTACTTTGAGGTATCACGGCACTGGGAAAACGATAAGGGGTTGACGGATGACGTCATTAAGACGATGCAACAGATAGACGGAATTAGTGACTTTGGTAGGGTTTATGGATTAAACACAGGCGTCTCAGAATACGTTCCTGAAGCCTATTATAGAGCCTTCTTTGGGAGATGGAATGACGCGGCAACCGTTGATCAGATGATACAGGGTGCTAAAAGGGACAGTGCGGGCAATATTAACAATTATGCACAGCTTTACGGTATGGATCAGTTCCTTATGGATCAACTGACCGTAATCGACGGCGACCTCTCCAAGCTCAACGATCCGAGTGGGCGCTATGTTGCGGCCGTTTACAGCCTAGATGACTATGGACACGTGATGGCAGACTCGCATTGGGCGAAGATAGGCGATCAGATAACATTGACCTATGGAGAGGATAGAGATAGCATCTATGAAGTCGCTGCAACCGTTCAGGTACCTCATGCAATTGGTTACCGCTATTATGGTATCGATGAATTCATACTCAGTTCGGAGGTCTTTTTAAAGGATACGAGGACAAGTGACGTCATGTACGTTGCCTTCGATGCAGACGATGCCTCAAAAGCTAAAATCGATCAATTTTTGAACGAGGTAACAGCAAATGATTTTTCTAGCCTGAACTATGAGAGCAAGAAGACGCAGGAGGACGCATTTCGATCCTTTCAAAAGATGTATTTAACGATTGGTAGCTTAGTGAGCTTCATCATAGGTCTTATCGGTATATTAAACTTTATCAATGCGACCATAACCAGCATCGTTGCCAGAAAGCACGAGTTTGCTTTGATGCAGGCTATCGGAATGACAGGCAAACAGCTAAAAGCCATGCTTATCAGCGAAGGCCTGCTCTATACCGTGGGATCAGTCCTGTTTGTAGGTATAATAGTGGTCTTAACCAGTCCCTTAATTGAACATTTACTAAACAGTGTATTTTGGTTTATTACGTACCGCTTTACCTTAACCCCAGTTTTATCCGTGTTGCCAATTTTCGTAATTCTAGGCACCTATATTCCTATGGTCATCCTCAGATCTGTCAATCGATCGAGTATAGTAGAACGCCTAAGAGAATCAGAGCTTTAAAGACGAAGTACACCTGTTGTTATCAATAGGTGTACTTTTATTTGTCCATAGACTTGCACAATCCGATGAAATACCATAACATGAATGTAAATTAAACTTATCTAGCTGCTAGAATAGGAGGATTTATGAGTTACATAGATCAGTTATTTTCATATAAAAAAATCTACGATCAGTCTGGAAGTGAGCACTTGTTTATAGAAGCGATGAGGGAATCGCTACAGCATCATGGTACAAATACCGTGTTTTGGAAGGCGTCACTTTCTAAACTGACGCAGTACAAGTCAGTAGAGGACTTCTATGAAATAGAACCAATTCCATCTGACGTGTTTAAACGCAATGAGGTGCTCAGCGTGCCCATGGAGCACATCGTCCTACATGCCACCTCTTCAGGTACCTCAGGTCAAAAAAGTCAGATTTTCTTAGATCAGAAAACACTGGATCTTGGCGTAAAAATGATCATAAAATCCATGCGGTATCACGGACTTTTCTCTTTAATACCCACGAACTACATCATCCTCGGCTACGAACCAGGACCAAACAATGCTATGGGGAATACAAAGGTCGCAGATGGCATGCGCCGATTCGCACCGGCTTTACACACAAAATACGCCATCAGAGCCATAGGAAATTCGTATGAGACGGATATCATCGGTGTTCTGGAAACACTTAAAAAATATGAAAAAATGCGCCTACCAGTAAGACTACTTGGCTTTCCAATCTATCTAAGTCGGCTACTGGAAATTATGGATGAAATGGGCATGCCTTCACTTAAGCTCAGCAAAAAGTCGGTTGTCCTTACTGGTGGTGGATGGAAGCAGTTCGCTGGGAGTGAGATCCCAAAAGCTGAACTGCGTGAGCGCGTATTTACCCGTTTGGGAATCCCTAAGGAAAACATCAGAGATTTTTACAGTGCAGTGGAGCACAGTGTCGCATATCCAGAGTGTGAAAATCATCATATGCACGTACCGATCTGGAGTCGGGTAGTGATTCGAGACGTTAAAACGCTAAAACCACTAGGGTATGACCAGCCGGGATTTTTGAACTTCATCAGCCCACTTGTACATTCTATGCCGCTGTCCAGTGTGATGATGAAGGACATCGCCGTACTTAGAGAGGGCAAAACCTGTGGGTGTGGAATTCAGACGCCGTATTTTGAAGTGCTTGGAAGAGCGGGGATAACGCAGGGTAAGACCTGTGCCATAACTGCTGCCGAGCTTATAGGAGGTGAAGGCTATGAATCTGTTTAGAGGAGAGGCTTGTTCACAGGAAGATTTTGTTGGTCGCATATGTACCTTACAGGAGCAAATCTCCGAGGATTTAAGTCTACCTATTTTGGGGCCAGAAATCGTGATTGCGGCTGTGGATCGTTTGGCTAACCTTGTTACAAAGGATAGCGCCTTATCCCTACTTAAAATAATGGGCATCGATACCACGGGGATAGAAGACGTTTTAGAGCATACACTTGAGGATATGAAGCGAGAGGCACTTACGTATAAGCTCAGCAATGAGTTAAACGCCCCGCTGGGAGAATGGCGGACGGTTATAGATAATTCGGGTAAAAGGAGAAGAGAATGCTATTTACCACTTGGCGTTCTGCTTCACATAGGTGCTGGAAATACCATAGGACTATCGGCGTATTCAGTGATAGAGGGACTTCTCACTGGTAATATCAACCTGCTCAAGCTGCCTGAGGGCGAAGCGGGTATATCGTATTTCTTACTAGAGCAGCTGATTCGAATCGAGCCTAGGCTAAAGCCATATATATACATGACAGATCTATCCTCAAGTAGAACGTATGAAATTCACCAGCTAGCTGAGGCTTCTGACGCTGTCATCGCTTGGGGACGCGACGAAACCATACAGGCGCTAAGAGGATCGCTTCCTGCACATAAGCCTCTGATAGAATGGGGGCATAAGATTGGCTTTGCCTATTTTTCAGAAGGTGAAACCACAGATTTGGATTTGAGAGCGCTTGCAGATGAGATGTGCCAAACCAACCAGCTTTACTGTAGTTCTCCACAATGCATCCTATATGAAGCATCAGAGGGTGGCAGTTATGCATTCGCTGAGCGACTTGAAAATAGTCTAAAAGAAAGCTCTAAGACATATCCTCAAAAAGCAATTTCGCAAGAGCAGCAAGCCGAAATAACGTTTCTACATCAAACACTTTTACTTGAAAGCCATATAAAAGGGGTCGCCCCATTTACAGATGCAGCACACAGCTATGGTGTAATGATATCAGATATAAGTGAGCTTAGAGCTTCACCACTTTATAGAAACATATGGATTATTCCCATTAGAAGAGAAGCACTTATACAAGTTTTGAGACCACATATCGGTCATCTTCAGACGGTTGGGCTCAGTGTGCCAGCGTCATGTGAAGAAGAAATTAAGAGACTGCTTTTTAGAGCGGGTATCACAAAGATTACTAAATGTGGCGAGATGTATCTGGGAAAACGAGGCGAATCACATGATGGGAAAAATACGCTAAGCTTGTATGTAAAAAAAGTAGATGACCGGGAAAGATAAAGAACAAAATATTTTCCTACATTATATATATGCTTTTATATGCGCCTAAATGACTGTTTAAATAGTTCTTTTGAACTGGAACTTTTCTCAATATTTATCGTCTAACTAAATAATTGAGTAATACGAGGCTGATAGTGGTATATAACCTCTGTCATGGTATTGTAATGTCATGTAATCGTATGGTAACAGACTTCTTATACAAAAACATGTATAATGAGGTAGTACAAGTAGTTCTGTACTTTTACAGTTCTATTACAATAAAAAACTTTGATTGACCTCGCTTCTTGTAAGGTGATATAATCAGTAATAGGATTTTGCGATATCCCACGCGGGTTACGCGGTTCCGAGGCAGAGCTTTGGCCTTGGAAGGGGGTTATTGATCAAAACTCTCTTCTGTAACAAGAAGCAAGAAATTAAACCTAAATTAAAGGGAGGAATTCGCAATGAAAAGAGTATTATCTTTAGTATTAGCTTTAGTGCTTGTACTAGGTATGATCCCAACTGCTTTCGCAGCTGACGCGACTGGAGCTCAACATCTTTATGATCACGGCTTCATCACGGGTAAAGATGGCGCGACAGTTGACGCGAAGCTTGATGTTAACGCAAAATTAACTAGAGCTCAATTAGCAGCTTTAATCGCTGAATTAAACGGCGCTAAAGAAGAAGCTGCTGCATTTGCACAACCAGCTGATTTTGCTGATGCTGACACATTCCAAGATTGGGCTAAGCCTTTTATCGCTTATGCACAACAAAATGAATGGATGAATGGTTTTACTGATGACACATTCAGACCAGATGCTGAAGTACCAGCTCAACAATTAGCTGCTGTATTATTAAACGCTCTTGGCTATGATTTCGAATGGGCTAACGCTCTTCAAGTAGCTGCTGATCTTGGTATCGTTGTTTCTGGCGATGCATTAACAAGAGGCGAAGCTTTCGAAGCTATGTGGACAGCTGTATCAGAAGTTCCTATGAACACTGAAGAAGGCTTAACACTTGGCGTATTCTTAGGCAAACTTGAGCCAGAAGTACCAGTTGTTGTAACTCCAGAGTTAGTAGTTAAAGCTGTTAACGTATTAAACCCTAAACAAATCGAAGTTGTTTTTGGTGATTCTGTAGATCCTGACACAGTTATCGATGCTAATGGCGCTATAATTAATAGTACTGTTAAAATTGACAACTTAGCTACTGGATTCACAGGTGAGTTTAATGATGATAATACAGTATTGACATTAACAAAAGACGCAACAAATTGGACAAAAGATCAAGTTTATGTAGTATCAGTTCAAGGTGTAAAAAATGATCAAGCTAAAGCAGTTCCTGCATTTGCAGTTGCTTTAAAAATGGTTGATACTACTGCTCCTGATTTAGTAACTTTGAAATCAGTAACAAACCAATTAATTACAAGAAATGTTACTTTAGTATTTAGTGAGCCAGTTTCTTTCACTTCAATTAAAGTAAACGGTAAATTTGTAAGTGCTGTTACTGCTGATTCTGGATTTGGTGCAGTATGGACATTAACAACTACTGAAGATTTAGATGCAGGTTCTACTTACACAGTAGAAATCAACAATCTTAAAGATTTATTCAATAACTTAGCAGCTGCAAACGTTTCTGCTTCAGTTACAATTGTTAGAGATAATGTAAAACCTCTAGTTGTTTCTGTTACTCCAGTAAACGAAACTAAAATTGCTGTTAAATTTGATAAAACTATGTCTGCTACTGTAGGTGTTGATTCTTTCATCGTAACTAAAGTTGATCCATCAGGTAATACTATTGTTTTAACACAATCAGGTATTGCTACTAGATCATCTGTTAACAAAGATACTTTCTATGTGAATTTAGCATCTGCACCATTTGATACTTCTTCACAAACTACAAAAGACATTAAAGTTACAGTAAAAGGTTTATCTGATTCAGTAGGTAATACAATGGATTCTGTAAGTAACACTATCACAATTACTCGTGATACTGTAAAACCAGCTATTACTTCTGTAGTTCAAAAACCTGGTACACAAAATATTTTAGTTGTAACATTCAGCGAAAGAGTTACTTTAGCAAACGGTAGTGCTGTAGATGCATCTGCGTTTACTTTAAGAAATTCTGACGGTTCTGCAACTACAAACCCTACTGTTACAATTACTGGTGTTTCTGCAATTACTTCTAGCAATACAGTTGAACTTACTTTAAGCGCACCATTTGGAGCATCTGCAGCTTACAACTTAGTATTAATTCAAAATGCTCTTAAAGATACTGCAAACGTTGCTAATTACAACGGTGCACAAGTTGTATTATTTAACTTCACTAAAGATGCAAGCGTAGTTACTCAAATGGTTGCTACAATCAATACAACTGGTACAACTGTTGGTGGAGCTGCTACTGTAAATTCTACAACTAACAAAAAAGTTGAAATCGTATTCGATCAAACTGTTGTTGAAAGTATTAACCCAGCAACTGGAACTTACAAAACTGGTGCTGCTGATGATCCAGCGAACTACACTGTTGACGGTGTTGCTTTACCATCAGGTACTGTAGTTACTGTAACTGGCGGTCTTACAGTTACTTTAGATTTCTCTGCAGTAGCTGCTAGCAAATTGCCAAATGCATTTATCAATGGTGGAACTTTATCTGTAGGTGTTAGTAATGTAGCTTCTACAGCTGGTTCAACAGTTCAATACACAACAGCAGCTGTAACTGTTGTTGATACTACTAAACCAGTTATGTCTGCAGCTTATTTACAAGGTTCAAAATTAACAAGTTATACTTTTACTCTACAAATGAGTGAAGCTATGAACGCAGCAGATATTGATGATTTCACAATTGAAACTAGTACTCCTGCAGCAGTAACTATGACTGATCCATCTGTTTCAATTGCTGTGAACTCAAACAATAATACTCAAGTAGTTATCACTGTACTTGCAGGCGCTGAAGCAGATAAGATTTTTGCTGCATTAGCTTCTGGAACAATCACAGTTAAAACAATTGCTACTCCAACTGGTACTCTTGATAAAGCTACAGTTGCGAATGCATTAACTGGAAATACTACTGGTGTTACTGTTGTTAAGTACACTTCAAACTAATAATTGACTTTTAGTGATAATGTTTAGAAATAAACTTAATTATTGAAAGAGTACAGTAAGAGCGAGGATCTTTATTCCTCGCTCTTTTGTGTACTAAATATATTGACATATATGATAAATTAAAAATAAAACAAACGTAATTCTTGAAGTAGAGATATCTGTGTATCAAAATAAAGATCGTGTTAAATAATCAAACTAAAGTGATTCTTGGCTAAATGCTATAAACTATGAATAGCAAATTATCTTATCATTAGTCATATATAAAAGAAAAGAGGTACCATGAAAAAGAAAATCACAACATTTGAAGCGTTTAAAAATGAAGTGCTATCACCCGATGAAAGACAAATTTTGGCGCGTAGAACTGAGCAGATTTGTAGACTTATAGACCTAAAACAAAAATCTGATGAAAGTAAGATTACTTTTGTCGAAGAGGAAAAAACCGATAACATAGATCAGAGTAAATAATAAAGGGGTCACAGTCATGCGAAATAGGTCGAATATAGGCATCATCATGCTATTATTATTTTCAGTAATGCTTTTAACTGCTTGTGAATTAGATCCCTTTAATCAGCCATCTGATTATGCTAAAGAGGTGATTACAAAATTAAAGAAGGAAGCGGTTCTCGAACAGAGAGATTTTTTAGGTTATAAGGATACGCTGAGCTATCAAAGAGGCATAAGGGATGTGACTAGCTTCTATGAAGCCCTAACCTATACGCCTTTGACTGAAAAAGATGTCATAGGATACGATACGGCACTAGAATTACCGTTAAGAAAAGCATTATACATAGGACTGCTCAGTCCAAACAGCATCGTTGACTATGACGGTCAAACAGGTATTTCAAGAGAAGCACTATGCCGCCTTTATAGTGAAGCAATTCATCTGGCTGGAATAGAAGAAAATACATCTTTAACTGAAAGAGTGATAAATACACTTGAAACAAACTCAAGTGATAATAGCAATAAAGAAGATGCAAGGGTTGAGGATAGCCTGTATGTCTTTGGAAGCTACTTTGAAAGGTACAAACGCAATTATAAAAACTTGCTAACTGGTGAGGATTTAGACGAGGCTGCACAGCATGTTATTCGCGTTCGTGTCACATATAAAAATGAAACGAGCAAAATAATTAATGCTGCCTGCTTTGAAAAAGATCAGTTTATCAGCGCTTATCATGATTACAAGGATGCAGTAAAGGTTGAACTGATTTTTAGTGATGGCTCTATCGGAAGTAAAAATTTATGTGTTCTAGATACAAATGCTGAAGCGGATGTTATTGTTTTAGAGTATAAGGATTCGCCGGTAAAACCTGCAAAAAGTATGACAAATGTAGACTCAGTAGCTGGTAGGAGCGTATCTATGGTTTATAACAAACCAGATGGTACTGTAAAAAAAGGCTTTGGCTATTCCTATTTGGAGATCCCCAACAGTATCAACCTAACCTTGTCAGGTATAACTGGGCTTAACAGTAGTGGTGGCGGTTTGTTCAATAGTGAGGGAGAGTTGGTCGGAATGATCACCTCAGAGTTAACAGAGGAGGGTGTAATCCATAAGGCGGTATCTATGGCGGTTCTAAATCGACTTAGCTACGATAGAGAGTCATTTGATTACTTTGTTAAGGAGAGAGATACACTACCGCGTAAGCCAAATTTGATTGCCATCACGCAGGATGGCATTCACTATGATTTAAGGTGGAGCAACTTAGATTCGGATTACTATAAAATATACATGTCGATTAATGAAAGTAGTTTTTTTCTACTACCAAGTCAGTATGGAGAGTACAGATTCTATAAAGGGAATAACCAAACCTTTACCACGGTTCCAAATGGGAGAAGTGTTCAGTTTAAAGCAGTTGCTGTCAAAGGAGATCAAATATCAGAGCCTTACATCAGCGAGTTAAAGCACGCGTATGATGAAAGTAAATCAAAGTCATATACGGAGGTGCTAACTGAGTTTCCAGAGCTAAGGATAAAGAATAATAGCGTTGAGGTCAGTAGTATAAGAGTGTATGAGGATGGCGAAAATGAAATATATCCTTATATTGTTAATTACTTTATAAGTGATATGGATAAATACCTTGAGTTAACTGAATTCAATCCCCTCATACCCAATATCAGTGTCAGCTATGGTGATGATTATTGGTTTAAAATGCTAAACGCCAATTATCGCATTTGTCTTACCTACTACGGGGTTTACAGTGATTATGCTGAGGTTGAAGGCTTGTTGGAAAATATATCAGATGAGTCAGCAGAGATATATTATAATGAAGCGCTTGAAGCATACGAGATATATATAGAGCTTATATATGGTGAGAGTGACAGAGAAGGCTTTGAAAGGGTGAATTGAGTGAAGCGGTTTTAATCGCTTCACTTTTTTATTAATCGACCTGTTTTTGAAATTGCCAGGATATTCCTTCTATACTCTCATTTGGGACTAAGTATGAAAGTCTTGCCCAGCCAGTGATACCACTCGCAGTCTCTACTTCAACCCATGCTTCATTTCGTTTATTATCATTCTCACCAAAAGTTAAAACGCCGTTCCATGAGACAGTATCGCCATTTTCGACATAATCGACAATCTCACAGTTTTTGGTTCTAGGAAAATCTCTCACTAGAAGTGAGCTTGTTGTACCTTGCACCTTTAATTCATAATTAAAGACTTCTTTGATTTCGTCAGTTGTCATCGGATTAGGTGCGTTTGCCATATCTGTTGTCGCATCGACTATAAGTGAATCGAGCTTTGAGTACAATTTATAAGGTGCGTTGACCATGCTAGCAGAACCACTATAGAAGCTTGAAGCATAAACAAGTAGGATTGCTGCCAAATAGATAGGCATAAATCTTTTTTTAGTGTTTTCAGGCTTCTTAATAAATGCAATATAGCCTTGTAGCCTTAAGTCTATCCTGCAAAACACAAAAGACAGGGTATTATCAAGCTTATAAAAACCACCGCCGAGTATGTTGGTTAAGAAACCTATGATCATATCGAGGATGATGTAGATAAGATTAAGTACCTTTTTAATTAATAATAGGAACATGCGAATGAGCAAAAGAAATGGTTGCCACAAAACGACTGAAAAAAACAAAGACAAAGGAAGTAAGAGAACAATTATTCGAATAATTAAGGGTAAGGCATCCATATTATTGTCCTTCATCCTCCTTTAATAACGACTTTATAGCATGGTCTCTCGATAACTTGTGGGACTCGATATTATTACTTGGGGATTCTCCTATAGATAATTGGCCGCGTATATGATCTCTTACCTCAGCTTCAGTATAAATATTTCCCTTTACAAGCTTCATATATTTATCAAGGTCCTTATGGAAATGATTGCTTTCATATTCTTCAATTTTGTATACGGCTTCTTCCTCAGATATTTCACCTCTAGCTATTTGTGCACCAATAGCAGTGCGAAAATTTGTGATTAATGAACTGCCTATGCTGGATTCCTTTTTTCTTATCTCAGCCCCAAGCTCTATATCATCTTGCTTCCGAAGAAACTTCAGAGCCTCTTCACTAAGGTTTGCAGTGACTGAAGAAACTCTATATTTCACACCGACATCAGGCTCAAGCTGTGTGGGATACATCAACTTTTCTGTCAACTGATCTCCTAACATGCCAAAGTCAAGGACACTGTACATTTTTGTGATTCTTCTAACTTCTAAAGACAATTGATTATGTAAAAAGTCCTCAATAATTAGTGTTTTGTTTTGAAGTACAAGAAAGGGAGACGTATGCTCAAGTGTTAAGTTCAAGGTTATGAGAAAGTTGTAGGAGTTTTCTTTCGCAGGTGCGGTAATTTTAATCTCCTTTGTAATTGGATAATTAATTATCTCGATCAATTTAGTGTATTTTCCATCTCGTATTTGCTTGATCGATGTTCTTTCATTTACCAATAGGTCTTCATTTTTACCATCTACTAGAAGAAAGATAAGATTGCCCTTCTCAATATTTGGTTTGCTTACAAATAAGCCATTTTTAAATGGTAAAATCTTATTAATAAAAATATTGTTGTGCGACTCCATAATGCGCCTCCTTATGATAGTGATTGAATGGTTTGAATTACTTTATGCGTAAAATCATTTTGATTTTGATTTAAAAACCACATGATTTCTTCCATATACCAAGGCGTACAGCCTAAAACATAAAAGAGAAGTGTAAGCTTTTCAATATAAACAGCGCTACCATCGAAGCTTGATAATTCTGTCATATAAGCCTTGAGAATACTGAATAGCCTTTTTCTAAAATCATACTCAGACATAATATGTTTAAGTATATTTTCAAGTAACCTCAACTGCTTTTCGCTTTCTAGTACGATTAATGATAAACACATTTCCTCTTTTGAGACGAAAAAATAAGCATGTCTTACTAATTTTAGATAGAGGACAGCAATTTTTTCCCTTGATACTTTATTTTGTTCAAATTGTGTGTTGAGTATATTAAGTATAGCAAGCTTAATATGGGTAGATTGACTGGACAAAACGGCGATTAAAGCGAGGTCATCATGATTCCCACTTAATAATTTGTTTTTTAAGATAGAATAGAGCGATGTCTGTAAAGTAGCTTCTATCATCTCGTTTTCCAAATAAGAGATGAAGATTAAAAAGGCACTCCAAAACTCTGTCTTCTGCCACTCTACACAGATACTCGCAATATAATCCCTATATTGACTTTCATTGTATATAACATAAGCAGTAGCACCTAATGCCCAAAAACTTATCTTATGCGTGTATAGAAGTGGAAAAATAGTATTTTTCGCATTCGTACGGTCTTCAAGTATTATTTTTTTTAACGCTGAGCAAATTTGATATAAATTGTATTGATTATTGATGGTGACCGTACTCAATTCAACTAACCAACCTATGATCCCCTGTCTTAGTGAAGGAAACTGCCCCCATATGACTTCAAATAGCCGAACCTTATCCTCTTTAAAGCCTATAAACTTTTCGCCATCACCAGATATATAGATTTCACCCTCAATACCAGCGAGAACAGTCGCAATCGCTCTATGATGCGTAAAACCCGTGTTCTCTAGCTCTGAGCTTTGATTTGTGTAATTATTTGTTCTAAGTAAAGCTTCTTTTAATTTATGTACCAAATTTGGAATTTCAGCCAAAGAAGTTCTATCAAACAAGCTCATTATTACAGAGACGTAGAACACTTCTTCCTTCTGATGTTTTTCGATAAATTCAATACAATCGTTTTCTGTGGTTAAATCATATCGTTTGCTAACCTGAGTATCAATCTTCTGAGCGTTTAACGCATGAAGATCAGTTGGAGAATTAAAGATAGCGTGATTGATAATCGTCATATTATGCGCTTTGTTCGCATAGTTGTTCATGGACTGATCGTTTAGTTTAGCGCTTCTTAAATCATCGTAATCTTCAATTGCTTCTTCACAGATGGATTCTTCCTGATTTTCTTTAGCTTCATATTCAGTCATAGCTTCATCCTTAAATGTTAATTTTATTAATGAAAACCTGATTGGTTGCTTGATTATTTATGTTATTCATACTTCCTTCTTTTTGCTCAACACTTGGACTGCCTTTTTTATGCTTATTTAAAGCTATTTTCCCAGAAATATGTGAGGCTATAAAGGCTGCTCTGCTCTCTTTAAAGTAATTAAACTCCGATGGATTAAGTAGCTCAATTGGCAGCTCGGCGTGATCGGTATATATAGGTAAGACCCTGCCTGTTTTGCCCAGCTTCGAGAAGGCAATATGTGCTTCCTCCATCGTTACTTTTTTTCTTAGATAGGATTCGGATACAAAAAGTACGACATAATTTGATGATAAACCAAATATGTTGTAAAATACTTCTCTTTGATTTTTACCGCTTAAAGCCTCTTGGCATTCTGGGGCAAAAAAAACCGTGTAGCCCTCAGCTTTTAAATAAAAATAGACGTCCTTAACCAAATCAACTTCGTCCATTGAAAATGATAATGCTACATCATAAGACATAGTAAAGCCCTCCTTTAGGTTAACTTATTATAACTTAAATTGACATATTTTCCAATAATGTTATTTCAAAATAATGTCAGCACTGAGTAATCATGTGAATGATAATCTTATAAATACTGTAAATGCAATAAAAAGATGCTGCAAGTCTTTAAACAGACAAGCAGCATCCTTTAATTAGGATTACCATTTATTCATTTATTAATTTTGCCTCTACAAGTAGATTTCTTATGGCTGCAATGGCCTCGGCTGCAGTTAAATCCGCTAGAGGGTCCAATTGATTACTAGATTTACCATGAACGACATGTGTGGATAAAAGTGTATTTATCGAAGGCAAAGCCCATTTACTAGCGTCAGACAGGTCAGTAAACATAGAGGTATCTAAAGCCATATGATCCTGTAGATTAGTTATGCTCATAGCTCTTGATAAAATTGCAAACGCTTCCTCTCTTGTAATCATCTCATCAGGCTTAAAGGTACCATCAGCATAGCCTGAAATCAAGTTGTAGTTAAGAGCGGTATAGATGGCAATTGCATCCTTATGCGTAGCAGAGACATCTGAAAAAGTGGCGGTTACACTTGCATTATCACGATATAAACCAAGTGCACGAACTAGATATTCTGCAAACATACCTCTAGTAATCGCATGGTTAGGATCAAAAGTGTCCTTATTGATGATTACCTGTCTTGAAGCCATGTCGTTTACAGAAACCTTTGACCAATGTGCGTCAACAGAAGCGATGACAACTGGATGCCAAACAACGGAGTAATCAGAGTTGGTCAATGAGTTAAGTTTTGCATACCATTTGCCATTTTCTTCATAGACGTTGGTAGGAACGTGACTAAAGGTACCGTCTGGATTAAATACAATACCGGTGGTTATTTTACTTGGATCGACATCAGCAGGGATTTCCATGATGCGTTCCACATAATTTGTAAAGGTGTCGATGAGAACCTCGCCAGTAGTGCCATCTGATTTAGTCGTTTTTGCCACGATCTCGAAGGATACAGGTGCAAATATGATTTCAGCACCACTTTCCTTTGTCATAGATTTGTATTGATCGGTAATGCTAGCGTCGAGCGAAGTGATTCGAACTTCGATTTTTATATCTATGAGTGAAGCCTCAGAAACGCCCAATTGAGAGGCTACGTTACCGATAGTAAATTCACTAGCAGGCACAATATACTCGATGTTATTTTTCTTAATGGAGATATCAAAGGTATTGGTTTCAAGTTTTTTGATAATATCGCCAGTAAGCTCAACCTTTGTGATTTCCGATGTTGTATCGGAAACCGGGATTTGGATTAGGTTGCGATTTCCAGTTGGATTGGACTGGAGGGTGGATTCTATTTTACTGTCTATAAGAGAGTTGTTTACTTGGACTTTTACGACCGTTTTACTACCTTCAGTGGTCTTCTCCTCAGTTCCAGCATTTTGTGCAACACCATTGACGATGATCATAACCGCTTCAGTGGTCTTTTCGGTTGCTGGCTCTGTTGCAGGCTCTGTATTTGGTTCAGCAGCTGGGGCGGTTCGCGTAACCGTTACCGTATAGGTTGTGGTAGTTGTGCCATCCTCTGCTGTAACGACGACAGTAAGTGTGTTACTACCATAGCTTAAAGCAACTGACTGTGAAGCGGCACCACTTGTAATAGCTTGACCATTTAGCGTCAAGGTTGCTGCACTGTTATTTTTGGTTGCAGTTAAAGTAAGGCTACTAACATCAGTTGGTACTGTGAAGCTATACGCAGTTGTCCCTGAAGCAAAAGCTGGTGACAGAGTTCCAGTAGAAGCAGAAAGTGCTGAGAGTGTGGCATCATTAGATGGTACATTTGCCTCTTGATCTAAGTTTTCAGTGATCGTTCCAATGTCTGCGATGCTACCAGCTGCATAGTACCAGTCAAAAGAAGCAGTTGCCCCTGCGGCGATATTGCCCGGTGCGATGCGCATACCATAGGAGTCATCCCCACTCATCGAATATACTGAAGCTCTTGGGTCAACCCCTACAAGTCCATTAAAATCTAAGTCAGAATAGAGAATCATATCTGTGTTTGGATTGGTAGAAAAGAAAAGGACGCCTTCACTGCCAGTATAAATTTTCAGCGCCTTAGCCTGTTGATCTACGGCGGTTAAGTCAACAAATACACCATCGACTAGGTTCCCCTTTATTTTTGAAGGTGAATCGGTACCACCGACGTAATCATCCTGTGTTCCTGCCCAGTATTTCACATCGGTAATCTCAGAATCAGATTTGTTTTTAACAGTTGTGGTAATTTTTATGAAGGAAGAGGTAGCCCCTAGCTCATATCGGTTGGTTATCTCTAGCAGTTTACCATCGACGGTTAACTCGCCAGTGGCAGTCGCCACACCTGAGCCGCTGGATAATCCGGAGTAATTGTAAACGATGTTGGATAAGCTATTATCTAAAAGTGGAGTTGCGCCGTTGATGCCGATGCCATAGTTAAGTGGATAATCGGAGTAGGTCAGCTGCTTCCAGATTTGATTAAAATAGAACGGCTGCTCTAGGCCACCTTTGTCATTGATCGAATCCTCCGAACCATCTCCAAATCTCAACTTACCATTATTGATAATATGTGTCAAAGTGGTGGTTTTGATTTTATAAATTGCTACATTTGAGGCATCAGGCACTGTAGGAAATGCTGAATTCTCTGGAATATAGGCGATGATAATGTCGTTATTAACGATTAAATCAGTGACGCCTTTATCAGGCAATGCGTCAAATGTAAGCTCTGAATTTTGAAATTTCACATAATTTTCTGAGCTAACCAGCTTGTAGGAAGTGCCACCAGCGACGGTTAAACCACCCATAAAAACGCTGCGAGTTAAATCACCATTATTTAGAGTGATCGTCCCAGATGTGATCTCAAAGATGCCTCCGACAGATGATATCGTGTAATTACCAGGAGCAGCATTGGTCACAGGATCATATACATCTGCGTATGTAGCGCTGGGAATCGTTCCGATTATCAGCAAGAGAGAAAGTAATGCCGATAGAATTTTGTTTTTGCGCTTCATTTTTATCCTCCTTTTAAGTAATAATAGTAAGAAACTTTACTATATAAATTTTGTCGTATTGCATTATTTCCCCGATTATTGAATGGCAAACAAATATTAATTAACTCTTTTGGCGACTGCCTATGATCTGCCACATTTTGACCTTTGAACTCACAAGACTTTGGCGTGTATACTGTGATTAAGACGAAGGGGTCGCGTCCACCTGAGCTTAGGTTAATCAACTAAAATAAAGGAGTGTCTATTATGAAAAGAAATTTGAGCTTAAAAAAAATCGTACTAAGCTGTATCGCTATCGTTTTAATTGCAGCACCGACGATGTCATTTGCAGATACAGTCACACCGACTGAGAAAATTGACGCATATAGAACCAAACTTACTGAGGTGATTGGTAATTATGCGCCAGAGCTTCAAAGCACGTTTGATGGATTATGGGAAGAACACGACGCACTACATGCATCACTTAAAGCAGAACGTGAGAGAATTTTTTCTGAAAATGCGGCTGAGGGCAAGAGCTTCATGGAAAGTATCAAAGCAAGCCTACTTTCAAAGGAATTGACGAGAGAGGAAGCAAAGGTACAAATTGAAGCCTATAGAGCAGGTTTAAAAGCAGAAAGAGAATCCACCCAAGCAGAGATAGATGCTTTAAAAGCAAGCTATGATGTGCCTGAGGGTACGGTTAAAGCGTTAAATGAAGCGCTTAAGTCTGCAGTAGAGGCAGATGATTCAGAGGCAGTGGTAGCAGCACTTACTGAGATAATTAACAGTCTGACACAGCACCTAACCTTTGATCAAGCAAAGCTTGATTTGCTCATGACAAAATAGTCATAGTAGATTTGACTGGTTAAATTAATAATCACGCGATTACGGATAATAGTTATTTTATCTGTGGTTGCGTGGTTTTTTTGTTTGTGATTATTCCCGTGCCATGTGATTAATAGTTTAGAGTGGGTATATTAATTTAATCGAGTATTAAACAGCGAAGTAATATTAAAATAGAGGTGTGCCATGACACGTAAAAACTATGATCAAATGATTCTTGAACGTGTTGAAAAGAGCTTTGATTTAATAATTCCAATCTCAGCAGTTATTGCAGTTTTTAGTTCATATATAGTTTCAAAGTCAGACCAAAGGAGTAATTTTGTTTACTATGATCTGATAATCTGTCTTTTCCTAATAGGTGTCTATTTATTAAGAAGAAAAATTAAGATTCATACAAAAATCATCATCGTCGCGCTGGTAACGACGATTCTTGGTACCGCCTCACTCATTCAAAGTGGGTTTTCAGGAACTGGCGTCATATTAATAGCGCTAAGTAATCTTGTTATTGTAAGCTTTCTTTCAAAGAAAATGGGCTACTATTATACTGGTATTTCTATTTTGGTATTTTCATTGCCGCCTATTCTATTAAAGGCCAATATCATAGGCTATGAAGGTACAATTGCATATCTATTAAATAATCCTTCAGAGTGGTTTTTGCATATTGTAGCATACTTGTTGTTTGGACTTGTGATGGTGGTTAGTATTAATGCGATCAAGGACTATTTGCTGGAAAACATAAATGAAGGGAAAATTCACTCTGATCAGCTGACACAGCTGGCTTATTACGACTCCTTGACGGGAATTATAAACAAGCACCGTTTTGTAGCGGATATGAATAAAAACAAGGTTGAACAGGGGTGGGTCGTTTTACTTAGCATTAGAGGCTTAAACTTAATCAATTCTATATATGGCAGTGACGTGGGTGATAACGTTATAAAGCATGTGGCGAAGCAATTAGCTCTTAGCTCCAAGGAAGGAGAGCTCGTGGCTAAAAGTGGAGGTAACGAATTTATATGGTACAGTCGCTCATATGACTCAGATGTCATGATGAATCGCCTGCTAATCCTGCTAGAGAATATTCACGCATCTGCAGAAACGATCGATATGCCTGCAAAGTTCAACTTGAACATTGGATTTGCTGGCATAGATGAGCCCTACGAAAATATAGCTAGAATCATTCAGAAATCATCTATAGCACTCGAGCAATCAAAATCATCTAAGGGTGCAAGTATCACTCGTTACGATCTCGAGCTTGAAAACGAGTTTAGAACAGAGGAAGAGCTACGCCGATTTTTACTAAAGGGGATTGAAAATAATGAGTTTTACATTAGCTATCAGGAAAAAAGAGATTGTGTAGAGGAACGAGTGGTTGGCCTAGAAGCACTTGCCAGATGGCAATCGCCTGAGCTTGGCACAGTCTCACCTAGTAGCTTTATACCCGTCATAGAAAAAGCGAGCTTAAGCCAAACCTTTGGCAATATGATTATACGCAAGGTGCTAGACGAATATAGTATACTTGAGAGCAAATACGGTGTAGGGATTATGATTTCAATCAATATTTCGCCGGTTCACTTGTCGTCTGATGAGTTTAGTAGCTTCATTATAAAGGAAACCCTTTCTAGAAACATCAATCCAGAGTCCATTATACTAGAAATAACGGAGGATAGCTTAATAGAAGACTTTGAAGGTATATCCGAAACACTGTTTACTCTGAGAAAGGTAGGCTACAGGATATCTCTAGACGATTTTGGAACGGGGTATTCTTCACTTAGCTATTTGTCCAGACTTGGATTTGACGAATTAAAAATTGACAGATCGTTTGTTCAAATGATTGGAAAGGACGATCGAACCATAAATCTGGTCAGGGCGATTATTAACTTAAAGGACACCTACGGAATTGATATTGTAGCAGAGGGCGTCGAAACCGTTGATCAAAGTGAAGTCCTTAAGATGCTTGGGTGTAATGTCCATCAAGGGTTTTTATTCTCAAAGCCAAAGCCAATAGAGCTGCCGCTTAAAAGTTGACATAACATTGATACGTGCATCGAATTGTGTTTTTCATAAAATTGGTAATGAAAAAGCTAAATATTAATATGGCTTAACAATTGATGGTATAAATACAATAATAAGGAGATAATTATCGTTATTTTTTGTTATTTTGCATCAGTCTTATCTAAAAAATACAAAAAACCAAAAAAATTTTAATAAAAATTTAACTAACTTTGTTAAAAGCGATTGTCAAATTCTATAGATATGGTAAAATCGTAACTGAGGAATGTTTTACAAGGATTATATATAAATTAATAAGGGGGTCCTTAATGAAAAAGGTATTATCTTTCTTAATGGTACTTATGTTAGTTGCGTTAAGCGTACCAGCTTTCGCTGATACAGATGCGACATCTTCTGCATCTGAAACTACAGGTTCTTACACTGCTCCAACTACAACTACTACTACTGCAGCTCCAGCTCCAGTTGCTGAAGGCAACGCTGTTGTTTACACAGTAGTTAAAGGTGATGTATTCTGGAAAATCGCTAAAGACAACGGTTTAACTACTGCAGCTCTTTGGAAATTAAATCCACAAATCAAAAACCCTAACGTGATCGAAATTGGTCAAAAAATCATCGTTAAAGCTGGCGCTCCAGTTGCTGAAGTTCCAACAACTCCAGTTGCTGCAGCTAAAGATAAAATTTACGCTGGTTTAGGCATGATCGATAACTACAGAACTGGCCACACTAGCTTCAACGTTGTTGGCGCTAGCGTAGTATTTGACAAAGATGGTAAAATCTTAAGCGCTAAAGTAGATATCACTGAGCTTACTCCAGATGATTTCAACTGGATCAGTGAAGAAGCTGCAGATAAAGCTGCTCAAGCTGCTGCTTTAGAAGCTGGTATCGTTACTAAAACTGAGTTAAAAGAAGTTTATGGTATGGCTGCTAAAGCTACTACTGGCTTAGAGTGGTACCAACAAATGGAAAACTACGAAAAATTCTTCGTAGGCAAAACAGTAGCTGAGTTAAGAGCTTGGTTCGAAGCTAACACTGATGTTAACGGTAGACCAATCAAAATCGGTACTGAATTAAAACCTGAAGATCAAGCTAAAGTTGACGCTTTATCTGCTGATGAACAAGCTGTATTAGCTGACGTTATCACAGGTGCTACTATGTCATTACATGATGCTCACGGCTACATTCTTGAAGCAGTAGAAAAAGCATATGCAAATAGAGTAGAAGTTAAATACTAATTTTAATTAAAGTCGTTTTAATTAAAAACATTCCGAATCTTAAACGAGTCTGAAAAGACTCGTTTTTTATTTTTTGTTGTAAAATCAAATTTGAAATCATTAAAAAAAGTGTCTTGTCACACAGATGTCACACAGATGTTCTTCGGATGTCACAACAGGGGGTATACATAAGATAAATAATTCTGAAAACAGAATTAGCATCATTTTTCTTCCGCATCCTAAGGAGGCCTATATGAAAGTGGATCAAAACTCAAGAAAACAGCTGAATGTGGGCGGAACGAATGTTTTAGTAACCATCTATGGAGATGATGACCTAGAGCTTCAGGGTCTGATTCAGTGGTTAGATTCTGGTAGAAAAATTCATTTTAGAAATGCTTTCGAGCTGCTTTCGCTATTAGAAGAAGCAGTAGCTATTCAAAACAACAGGGAAATTACTCGAAGAACTTGGAACGAAAGTACAAGTACAAAGGGGTTGAATCGAATCGTTTGATTCGGGAAAGGGGGATAAGTTCTAAGTCAGTATTTAATTAAAGACGAACGAAAAGGGCAAACCCAGCGAAAGCTGGCGACGCAAAGTCTGGAGTCTAAAGTGAATAGAAAGCCAATTTCTATTTTTACAAAGATCGTCCGACTGCCAAAGAAACTATTTGGCAAAGGAGAAAGTCTTATGGACAAAAATCTAACTGTAGTAAATCCATTGGTTAAGAGAATATTTTCGATCCTCTTAACATTCGTATTGGTGCTAGGCATGATACCCGCACCTACATTTGCGTTACCAGATGGCGTAACGATTACCAATTCGGGTAGCGACCCGACAACTGCACTTCCAACTTCACTTCAAAATGGTGAATTATGGACTGACAAAAGTGTCAGTTATGCAGGGGATGGCATATTTAATATCACATTAAGTGCGATCGGGCAAGATTTTAAGGTAACAAATCCACCTAAAAAACTAGATGTAATTTTGGCACTAGATTTTTCTTACAGTATGAATTCAAACTCAAAGCTTACTAATGAAAAAAATGCAGCGAAAGCTATTGCAGGTAATCTTATCGATGCAGGGCATAGAGTTGCTATAGTGAAATACAACGACAGTGCATCGTTACAGTATAATTTTTCAACCAATAAAACCAATGTTCAAAACAAGATAGATGAGGGCTTTGGAGGTACTTACACTGATATTCAAAATGCATTTTTAGTATCAGAGCAAACCTTTAATAACAGACCATCTAAAACCAATCAGCCGGTATTAATTATCATAAGTGATGGTGAACCAACCATTTACCATGAGAATTTAGCTGATCATAGCATTAACAGCCAACGTCATCAGTCCGCTTCAAGTGGTAGTGACTATGTCTGGTGGACCATTCAACAAGGTATGAAATTAAAACTTGGTCAAGACGGCATTGAGTCAGACGATGACGTTAAGATATACACTATTGGATTTGATTTATTGGGTAATTCTCTAGCTGCATCGACATTGCAACCAACTGAATCGAATACCAGCAGCGTTAGACCTTCAGCTTATAACTTTGATGAAAGAAACAGACAAGAATCTGGACTTTATAGAGTTAAAAGCAATGGTAGTTTGTATACACCAATTGAATCAACTGGTACGATTACCACTGTACTAGGAAATTGGACTGCTAATACGGCTTCTTCAAGTCCATCTAATTATTTGGATGATCCTGTTTTATCTGGAAGTACACAAATTATAAATGGTACAAGATATAAACAAGGTGTCAGATCTGGAAAGGACTATCAAAATATTATCTTTAATCAAGAGGCATTTAATCAAAAGTATTGGGAAGATGGTTTTATAATCGGAAGTGATTACACATCACTTTACAATGCTCTCAATGCAATCACTCAGAGCTTTTCTGTTTCAAAACCGCTTCAATACATTTCAAATACTGGATATTCAAATCTAGTGATCGAGGATGTTTTGGGATCAGGGTTTGAATTGCTCGGTTTACTGCCAAGTGGTATGAGTCAATCAGGGAATACGCTTACTTGGACTGTAAATGGTGATGATTTTGTAACCATGCCAGTGGACAGCGTAGCAGTTGACCCTCTGAAGGTAAGTAAAGTTACCTTCCAGGTTAAGGTAAAGGATAATGCAGCAGTCAACACGCAATTGTTTACAAATGCTTCAGCAAAAGCGACGTTTACTGTAACAGATGAAAATCCATTTTATCCAAGTGCACCTTTAAACAGGGAACAAAATTTACCGAACAAGGGCTGGTTAACCTTAAGTGCACCTCCTGTGCATGCAAGTATAACCGTTACAAAACAAGTTATTGGTCCAGTTACCAACGTAGCTAGAGTTTTCAGCTTTACACTTTATGATGCTGCAAGCAATGGCAATGTAGTCAGTGGTCCAATCAATATCACTGTGACAGGTGCAAGTAGCAATACAGGCACATTTACCTTTGATATTCCTTACAATGGTTTTAGTAATAACCAAGTGACTTATTATATCCAAGAAAATGAATCCGCACCAAATAGCTTCTGGAGCTATGATAATACAGCTCGTAAAGCGATTACTTTGTCAAGAGCTGTACCAACAGGTTCTAAAACCTTTACAAACAGCTATGCACCAACGGGTACCTTAACTGTAGACAAAACTTGGACGGGAGACGGCCCAGATACGGCTGCAAGCTTCAAGCTCTATAAAAAGGTAGGCAATGATTGGGTTGCTGCTTCTCAAGGTAGCTATTCTATAGACACCAGCTCACCAGCTACTTCACAAGTAACCATCAGTAATTTAAGCTTAGATACTGAATATAAGGTAATTGAAGATCCAATGTTAGATTATGAGGTTTCTTATTCACCTCAAACGATAATGTTTAACTCAGCAGATCTAATAGCTGGTAATGGCGTTTTAACAAAGAACATTACCATTACAAATGAATATCATAAACCTATTGGAAAGATTACGATTAATAAGGTATGGTCAGATGCTGAGGACGTAGCTCAGGATAGACCAAGTGAACTGACCTTTAACATCGTTGGTCCTGAAGCGTATGATGGTCCTTCAACTATAACCTTAAAGGCATCGGAAGGCTGGACAAAGGATTTTGAAACAGAAGTCTTTGGTACTTATCAATTTACTGAAGTTCTTCCTTTAGACTATGTGATTACTGAAAATACACTTAACCCTCAATCACAAAGTGTTTCTATCTTACCAGTAGATGCTAGAGAAGCTAGCTTAACGTTCTCTAACACTTATGTTGAGCCTAAAGGTAGTTTAACCATTAAGAAGATTTGGGAAAATGAAGATGATTTATATGCTTCATATAGACCAGATTCAATCACAATTAAGCTATTTAAAGATGGTGTAGATACACAGCTTTCAGTTGTTTTACCTGAAGCGGATGATACACCTTGGGAACACACATTTACTGACTTGCCATTTGGTGAATATTCAGTTGAAGAAATTGATGTCCCAGATTACACGGTCACTTATTCAGACAATGTATTTTTGAATAAGTTTGATGACAATCACGGCATATCAGAAAGAACAGGCCAAATTAATATTACCAATACCTTTGATGAACCAAAGGGAAGTATTATAGTTTCAAAAACTTGGGTCGAAACAGATGTGGATGCATCCGTGGTTAGACCAAGTAGCATCGTCGTATCACTCCAAAAAGATGGCGCCCCATTTGATACAGCTGAGTTAAACGCAGCGAACAATTGGACGACAACCTTTGATGAGCTACTACTAGATAACGGCATATATACAGTTTCTGAATCCTCAACAGATTCTGATAAGCTCTCTATGTATGCTGAGCAAATTAGCTACAGTGCAAATGAAGCCTCTGAAAGTGATTTGCAATTAGGTCCAAGCTCTAGAAGTGGAACGATTGCAATTACAAACACCTATGCAAAAGGAACGATTACAGTGAACAAGGTTTGGGAAGATGGAAATAATCCTGTTGCTGAAAGACCATCAGGTGCATTTATTACGCTTCATAAGGTAACTATTTTACCGCCAATCGTAGTTGATCCGATACCAGATCCAGAGCATCCAGATCAATTTATAACACCACCACCTATCGTTCAACCACCAGTTGATGAAACTGTAGCTACCTTAGCGATAGTAAGACCAGTAAATGCGCCAGTAGTATTCTATAATCTAGAATTAGGCGATAATATTAGCTACTATATAACTGAGGGAGACATTCCTTTCTACAATTCATCAATTAATAAATCTTTAGTTGTATTAAATGAAAATAATCAAAATGATTCGTTTACAGTGACAAACACTTATACAGATCCTAAAGGCAGCTTAACTGTTAACAAGACTTGGGATCATGGCAATAATCCTAACCAGCCTACTGAAGTAACCGTTGAGCTTTATGAAGATGGTATCTACAAAACTCAAGCGACATTTAGCTCAAATTATACTTTTACAGGTCTTGATTTAGGAAAGACTTATACCATTCTTGAGGTATCAGTTGACAATTATAGTGCAGATTACAATGGTTTCGTAAGCTATAAACCTGTAAAAGGACAAAGTAGTGTGGCTGGAGGATCAGCGACAATTGAAAACACTTATATTCCTGAGCTGAATGACTTAACCGTCAACAAGGATTGGGTTGGATTAGTGGGCGCTCCAATTACCGTTACACTATATAGATCTGTAGGCGAAGGCTTATCCTTAGTTGGAACAACCGTACTCGATAACGAAAATGAATGGTCTCATACTTTCACAGGACTCGAAATCTATGGTCCAGGTGGCGTGAGATACACTTATTCAGTTTCTGAAAATGGTGCAGGACTATCGTTATATGACACAGATACCTCAGACACGGCACAATTAAATGTAGAGGTACCAAGTGAAATTACAATTACAAACACCTATTCACCAAATAAAGGTGAACTTACAATTACTAAAACTTGGTTAGGACTTGACGAAGAAGAGATAACACCACCAGTTGACTCGGTTGAAGTTAGATTAATCGTCAATGGCGAACCAGAAGAAACCAATATGGTTTTAAACGCTGAAAATAATTGGACTGTAGTAAGAACTGGTCTTAATGCAGAGGCGACCTATTCTGTAGAAGAAATGACAACCTTTGAAGAGTTTGATGTATCCTATAGTGCTTCAGAAATCACATTTGATGCTGAAAACCTCAAAAAATCCGTTGAAATCATTAATCTTAGAACAGAAGATCAACCTAGCATCGATGTTAATAAATCGATTTCAAATGCATTAGTACAGCTTTCATCAGGCACAGCAACCTTTAATTACAGTGTTGAATTAATTAACAATGGTAACAGAACTCTTAATGCACTTAGAGTGGTCGATCTCATGACAGGACCTCAAGGCTCAAATAGGGTTTACGCACCAGCTCCAAATAGTCAGGATGAAAATGGTGCAGTATTTGAATTAGAGGGCTCTTTGAAACCGGGTGATAAGGTTGTCTTTAACTATAGCGTAACTGTAAATCTAGCAGGAACTTATGTAAATACTGCAACTGGTTATGGTTATTATGTAGAAACTGAAGTTAGTGATGATGGCACTGCAACAGCAGTAGCAACAAATCCACCAACACCTACTCCAGATCCTGATCCAACACCAAACGGTTTGGTAAACGTTACATTTGTGGATACAAATGGCGTTACTTTATCAGCTGGCTATCAAATGGTTGGAGTGGTTGGCACTAACTATTCAACCACTGCTAGAGATATCCTTGGCTATGATTTAGTAGCAACACCAGCAAATGCAAATGGTACCTTTATCAATGGCACACTTTCAGTCGTATATGTTTACGATGTACCTGTTGAGATCACAACTGAAGAAACACCTTTGGGCGAAGCGACTACAGAATCAACAACTGAAGAAGAAGTGATTGTGGATGAAGGCACTCCTCTTGGTGAAGCTTTACCACAAACTGGTCAATTACCTCCAGAGCTCTTCTACGGCATCGGTAGTATCGTTACTGCAGCAGGTGTCTTCATGAAAAGAAAAAACAAATAGAATGCATAACGACAAATAAAATCAGTTAAAAAGAGAGCTGTATCAAAGTGATTCTAATATCACTTTTGATACAGCTCTCTCTATTTAGCCATACTCTTTCAGGTGGAAAATCAGAGGACTCGACGTAAGAAGATTATATTTAGTTACCAAATCCCATGCCTCTGCCGCCCATCATGCCACGACCTCTGCCATAGCCAGTGCCAGTGCCTAATGCACCATCGACGTTTTGACCATTAAAGCCAGTAGCGTCTTGAAGCTGTACGCCAGTACCGCCACAGTAAGCGCCTTGACTTAAACCTTGACCAAAGCCTTGACCATTCATCATGCCAGTACCGTCTGTATTATAACCAAATCCCATGCCGTATCCAAGCATGTTTCTCATCATGAAGCTCTGAGTACCGTCACAATTTTCTAGTGCATCGATTATGGTTGCTGCTTGCTCTTCAGTTATTTTACCTTCTTTGACTAGATCGTTAATTCTAGTGATTTTAGCTTCGATCATTTGATCGAAAAAGGCTTCATAAACGCCAGCTTCAGAAGCAAGTGTGCCGTAAGTTTTTGCAGTGTCATAGTGAAGTGCATAAGCCTCTTCAAGTGTAATGCCTGTTAAATCCGCATAGGTTTGAGCTGGATTAAAAATTGCATCTGCAAATGATAAGGTTGTCATCCCAATCGCTAAAATTGCGAGGGCTACTAATAGTAACGTTTTTTTCATAAGTATCACTCCTTAAATAAAATAGGTTCTATCCGAACCGGGTAAGCATTGCTTAACTTCAAATTCAGTATAGAACCTAATTGTGATAGAAATGTGATAAAACGGTCAAAAATTATTGAAAGTTTAAAAAGTGATATATGTGGTTGAGAACATAAAAATATAAAATGAGATTAAAAATTATTGAAGGTCTCAGCTGCGTTATAAGAGCTTCTCACAAGTGGCGCAGAAGCGACATTTGGCACACCGATAGATTTTGCATAGGCGCCATAGGCATCAAACTGATCGGGATGTATATAGGAGATGAGAGGGGCATGCTTTTCTGAAGGTGGTAGATACTGTCCTATGGTTAGGATATCGAGTCCAGTTGCTTTGAGCTCAAGAATCAGTTGATTCACCTCATCTACTTCCTCACCAAGTCCTAGCATAAAGCCAGACTTCGTAAAAATAGTGTCATCGAGTGCTTTTACTCTAACCAAAAGCTCAAGGCTTTGCTTGTAATCGGCTTCAGGTCTTATGGTGTCATAGAGTCTCGGCACGGTTTCGACGTTGTGATTGATGATATCAGGTTTTGCAGCTACTACGGTTTTAAGTGCCTCATGATTGCCTAGGAAGTCGGGGATAAGCACCTCAATAACGGTACTCGGAGCTGCTTTTCTAATCTCTGTGATGGTCTGAGCAAAGTGTCCTGCACCACCATCGGGTAGATCGTCTCTCGTCACTGAGGTAACCACAGCGTGCTTTAGTCCCAGTTCTGCCACCGCTTTTGCGAGGCGGTAAGGTTCATCGATGTCAGGTGGTAGCAATTTGCCGCTTTCTATATTACAGAATCTACAATTGCGAGAGCACGTACTTCCCAAAATCATAAAGGTCGCCGTTTTCTTCGAAAAACACTCAAGTCGATTTGGGCAGTTTGCACCTTGGCAAACGGTATTGAGGTTGAGTGATTGAATTAATGAATTGACACCAGATAGATTTTTAGGATTTTGTATTTTAACTTTTAGCCAGTCGGGCTTTTTAAGATATGGCTTTTTCGATGCGTTTTGATTTTCCATAGGGTCTCCTTTTCAAAAGAGGTTATATAGTAACATATTTTGTACAGTCATGAGTTAATGACTTTATAAACCAACTTAATTATACCTCAGTCATAAAATCAGCAAAGGCTTCTGCATCAATCCCTTGAAGATAATCGCCAAGATGGATAGACGTAAGGACAGTGAGAATATCACTTTTCTCATGTTTAGTGCCTATCATTGCTTCACATAACTCGTTCGTTTCTTTAGAAGCGAAAAAGTCACCGTGAATGGCAAGCTGCTTAATGATGCCCTTTTGAACGGTAATCCCGAGTTCGACCAGTCCACTTGGAAACTTTTTAATGTTCGTATAATCGTACTTTGGTGAGTCGCCGTAATTCCACTGCCATGTGGCGTATTTTTCATCGACGAGCTTTTGAACCGCTTCAAGATCGTCCTGAGTGAGTGAATAGTAGCTGCAATCTTCAAAACTGGACATGATGTGCTTGTAAATGCCAGATTTAAAGGCGCTTACGGTGAGCGATTGGTCTGGCAGATAGGCTTTTATGTTAGTCACTCTGGCTTTAACCGAGTCAATGGCCTTTCCTTTGAATTTCTCTTCTCTTGGTGTTAGCGCATTTGCCAAGGCGCCGAGCTTTGAGTCGAATAGAAGTGTGCCATGATGTAACGTTCTGGATTTGATACGATACTGTGCATTGCCTGAAAACTTTTTATCCTCTATGACGAGATCGTTTCTGCCGGAGAACTGTGCAGGTGCACCAAGGTGGTTAATATAGGAGATAATGGGTGCCGTGAATTTTTTAAAATCAGCAAAATTACCCAAGGTATTTTCGATAAAGGTAAAATTAATGTTACCTGGATCACAAAAGACAGTACCACCACCGGACATACGCCTTACGACCTCTATCTGATGTTCTTGGACATATGGGATGTTAATCTCGGTATAAGTGTTTTGATGCTTCCCAATCAAAATGGCATTTTCACTCATCCATAGCATGAAAAACTCATCTTCAAAATGTGTCATGAGGTATTCCTCAAGGGCTAGGTTAAACGCTGCAGAGTAGGAAGGGGTAACAACCAGTTTCAATAGAACCTCCTAAAGTCGCAAAATACAAATCTGGCGGAATGGAATACAAATTTTGTATAATGCTTATTGTATTTTTGTAAGTTCATCTTAACAGAATTATGTGAACTGGACAAGTTAAGTTAAATTAAAGCAATTTATTCATGGGATAGGCTAGACTTTTATTTAGAGATTAGCTGTGATAAAGTAGTGTTATGAAGCTACGATGTATAAAAGTGGCTTTATCATTTAAGGCAACATGAGATATTAGGTAAAATTAGATTGTATTTTACCATCAAAGTTAGAAGATATAGATGAGGGAGGAAAATATGAAATTCGGTCATATCGGTATTAAGGTGCTGGATATAGAGGCATCCATCAAGTTTTATCAGGAGGTTCTTGAAGCTAAAATCATTAAGGATTATGTCTATCCCAACAGTCGGTTGGTTTTTTTAGAAGTGGGTGGTACCATACTTGAGCTGATCTCTAAGCCAGAAAACACTGAGCGTCAAATGGGTCCTATCGAACACATCGCGTTTAAAATTGACAGCCTAGCAGAGCAGATGCGCAAGCTGGATGCGCTAGGGATACCCTATACTGAGCCGAGAGTGGTGGGAAGCGCAGAGATTATCTTTATCGACGGTCCTGACCATGAAAGATTTGAATTCGTTGCACGTGTTCAGATGGCATAGTGCATAAATGGTTAAATCATATATAGTGTTTGGTTTATATCTGTAAAAAGTTAAATCTGATATGAAGTTTAACGTATAAAATCCGGTTGTCATTTGAACCTTTGTTCATTTTGACAACCGGATTTTTAGTTAAGTACGTGCTAAGCTTTATCAAACAAGTGCTTAAACTCACCATAGCCCTCTTCATCGAGTTTGTCGTATGGGATAAATCTTATAGCAGCACTGTTGATACAGTACCGAAGGCCGCCATGAGCCTCTGGACCATCCTCAAATACATGTCCCAAATGACTGTCGCCCGCTTGACTTCTCACCTCGATGCGATTCATAAAATGAGATCGATCCTCTAGATAATGGATCGCTTCCTTATAGATGGGTTTCGAAAAGCTTGGCCAACCACAGGAGGAATCAAACTTATCATTCGAAGTGAAGAGTGGTTCGCCAGTGACGATGTCTACATATAATCCCTTTTCGAAGTGGTCCCAATAATCATTTTGAAAAGGTCTTTCCGTGCCGTTTTCCTGAGTGACCTGGTAAGCGATGGGGCTCAGCTTATTTTTAAGCTCCGATGATTCAGGTTTTTTATACTTTTCTTTAAGGTTTTCCCTTATTTTATCTACTGCCATATCCTTCTCCTTATCTGCAACAAACAGTTATGCCTGAGATGTATTTACCCATAATTTTAGAAAATATGCAAAGGGGTTGACAGGATTATAATGATTGTATATATTGTATATATACAATATATTGGAGGTACCATTTGCACATTCATATTAGTAATTCTAGCGGCGTCCCGATCTACGAGCAGATTAAGGACGGTATAAAAAGCGCTATTCTAAGTGGGGAGCTGGTGGAAGGTGAGGCATTACCTTCTATGCGCATACTAGCGAAAGAGCTTAGAATCAGCGTCATAACGACGAAACGAGCATATGAAGAGCTAGAAGGTGAAGGATTCATCGTGTCACTGGTAGGCAAGGGCTCGTTTGTCGCCGAAAAAAACAGAGAGTTTATCAGAGAAGAAAACCTCAGGCGGATGGAGACACTTTTACAGCAGGCAGTAGAGCTAGGGCGAATGAGTGGTCTTGAAGCGGATGAAGTCAAGGCACTTGTGGATTTGCTTTACAGAGGAGAATAGGAGAAAGTTATGAACGATGAGCATTTTTATGAGAATGCCCTAGAGATCAAAGGGCTGACAAAAAAATACGATGGCTTTAAGCTAGAGGGTTTGGATTTGTTACTGCCGAGTGGTTGCATCATGGGATTTGTCGGCGAAAATGGTGCGGGTAAAACCACCACTATAAAGTCCATACTTGACCTTGTACATAGTGACTCGGGCGAGATTCACGTCTTGGGACAGGATGTGAAAAAAGGATTAACGCATATTAAAGAGAATTTAGGTGTGGTCTTAGATGAGAGCTTTTTTCCTGAAGCATTAAACGTGCAAGGTGTCGATAAGATCATGAAGCGCGTCTATAAAACATGGGACTCTAGTAAGTATATGGGGTGGATTGAACGTTTTGAGCTACCGATTAAGAAAACCTTTAAGGAATATTCCCGTGGGATGAAGATGAAACAGGCCATAGCGGTAGCGCTTTCACATGACTCTAGGCTACTGATTTTAGATGAAGCCACAAGTGGTCTTGACCCACTGGTAAGGGATCAGATATTAGACGTCTTTTTAGAGTTTATTCAGGATCCGAGCTGTTCGATCTTTATTTCATCGCATATCATTAGCGATCTTGAAAAAATCTGTGATTACATCGCATGCCTGCATAAGGGAAGGCTTGTTTTCTCAGAGGCTAAGGACGATTTAATTGAGAAATATGTGGTGTTCAAGGGGGACGAAGTGACTTTCGATAAACTGCCCTCTGATAAGGTTATCGGCGTAAGAAAGAATAAGTTTGGAGTTGAGGCGTTAGTAATGCGTGATGCAGTCACCTCTGATATGACATATGACAAGGCGAGCATAGAGGACATCATGCTTTTTCACTATAGGAGGAAATAAGATGCTGGGTTTACTATATAAGGATATCGTTAATTTAAAAGCGCAATTCAAGATTATGGCTTTAATGATTCTACTCTATAGCTTTTTTGCCTTCGCCAGTGGCAATTCTGCGATGCTAGGCGCAATCATAACCATTCTTGGCGCAATGATGCCTATCACTGCACTCGCATATGATGAGAAGGCGCATTGGGATAAGTATGCTCTTACCATGCCGGTTTCAAGGAATCAAATCGTCATGAGTAAGTATCTACTCGGCTCGGGATTCGTCTTGATCGCCTTTGTGATCAATTTGATCTTCAATCTTGTAACGGGTATGATGCCTGCAGAAATGTTTCTTCCGGTTACCTTCGCTCTGACAGCAGCAGGGTTTCTATTTATGACATTTTTGTTTCCTGTGATGATTAAGTTCGGCGTAGAAAAAGGCAGAATGATGATGTTTCTTCTTATATTATTGCCGACCATCGTCGCTTTGATTGGCAGCAAGCTTAATTTACCATTGCCGTCTGAAGAGATGATTTTACGATTGCCATATATTGGTTTTGCTGCATCGATTCTCCTTTGTGGCTTTTCACTGTTGATTTCAATGAAGATTTATCAAAACAAAGAGTTTTAGCAATTATATGTTTAATGAATAATCATAGCGCGTTTTAACCTTATTTTGTTATAATGAACTCAGAGAGGGTATTTTTAAAAAGACGCTCAAAGGAAAGGGAATTATAGGCATGCTGGAAGATAAATTGATTAAGCTGAAAGGTCTGATTGAACGAAGTGAGCATATTGTTTTCTTTGGTGGGGCTGGTGTTTCCACAGAAAGCCAAATTCCTGATTTCAGGTCAGCAGATGGGCTTTATGTGAAGAGCAGCAATAGAACCTTTTCACCAGAGACGATCTTAAGCCATAGCTTTTTTATGAGCCATACTTCTGAGTTCTATGCTTTTTATAAATCCAATATGATTTATGAAGCTGCGAAGCCAAATGCTGCACATTTAGCTTTAGCAGAGCTGGAGGTCAGAGGCAAGCTTAAAGCGGTGATTACTCAAAACATTGATGGGCTGCATCAAATGGCGGGATCGAAAAATGTGCTTGAGCTGCACGGCAGTATTCATAAAAACAAGTGTATGTCTTGTGGAAAAGCACATTCGCTAGAGCACATTATCCACAGTGAGGATGTGCCGAAGTGCATAGAATGTGGTGGCATCGTCAAGCCTGAGGTGGTCTTATATGAAGAAAATCTAGATATGTCGGTTTTGGATCGTGCGGTGAAGGCTATCGCCTCTGCTGATTTGCTCATCGTAGGTGGCACCTCGCTTGTGGTCTATCCTGCTGCGGGTTTAATCGATTATTTTAGAGGAACCTCAATGGTACTGATCAATAAGGATACAACGCCGCAGGATCATAAGGCAGGTCTTCATATTCATGCACCTATCGGTGAAGTTTTATCAAAATGTATAGAATAATCGGTCAGGGAGGACAATTGAAAAAGATAATTATAGTTATTTTAGGATTATTATCGGTTATTCTAGTTGGCACCTTGGATATATACCTAGGGGCCTATATATCCATTTACCTACTTTATGTATTTCCAATTGTTTTAATAAGCTATTTTAGTGAAAAATATTCAGGTCTGCTGGTCGCTATCTCATCTGCAGTCATGTGGACTTTTGTCGATTGGTATCTTAGTAAAAACTTATACCATGCTTCTAGTGTGGCGATTGAGTTTTTTTCCAGGATGGTTATATTTTTGGTAATTTCCATCATGGCTTATCAATCTCGAAGGAACAATGATCAGCTTAAGCGGATGGCCTATACAGATCAAAAAACGGGTGCTTACAATTACAGGGCATTTCTTGATCTGGCAGCTAGAGCGCTGTCGTTCGCCAATAGACAGTCACTTCAGGTCTATATCGCTTATTTTGATATGGATAAGTTTAAAAAAGTGAATGATACCTATGGTCATTCGAGAGGTGATGAGGTTTTGGTTGCATTTTCACAGATTGCCCTCGATCAGATTAGAGCATCTGATATCTTTGCGAGGATAGGCGGGGATGAGTTTGTATTGTGTGTATCGGGTATTAATGAAATGGATCTGAATGTGGTATTAGGTAGAATCGCTCAGAAGTTTAAGGATGAGATGTTGAGACAAGGGTTAGAGGTATCGGTAACCTTTGGTTATACAAATGGCTTAAACCGTAATGAAGATTTAGAAGCCCTCATACACGAAGCGGACGTAAGTATGTACCAGCATAAGGATAGCAAAAGAGCATAAATCGAAAGGAGAATGCAAATGAGAGCACATGAGATTGATTTTGAAGTTTTTGGAGACGATTTACAGTTTGTAGAAATAGAGCTTGATCCGAGAGAAAGCGTTGTAGCAGAAGCGGGTGCTATGATGTATATGGAAAATGGCATCGATATGGACACCATTTTTGGTGATGGATCAGAAGGGTCTGGCGGTGGCGGCTTTATGGGTAAGCTTGCAAGCGCTGGAAAGCGTATGATAACAGGTGAAAGTCTTTTTATGACTCAGTTTACAAATCAAGCCTCTGATCGCAAAAAAGTAGCCTTTGCAGCGCCTTATCCAGGTAAAATTGTGCCTGTAGATTTAGCTGCATATGGTGGTAAGATTATCGCTCAGAAGGATGCTTATTTGTGTTCAGCAAAGGGAATAAGTGTTGGTATTGAGTTTCAACGTAAAATTGGCGTTGGCTTCTTTGGCGGCGAAGGCTTTATCATGCAAAAGCTAGAAGGTGATGGGCTTGCCTTTCTTCATGCAGGTGGCACCATTATCGAAAAAGAGCTGGCTGCAGGTGAGCTTCTGAGACTGGATACGGGCTGTTTGGTGGCGTTGACTGGCAGTGTTTCCTATAATATTGAGATGGTTAAAGGAATAAAGAGCGCAGTATTTGGCGGCGAAGGCTTGTTCCTTGCAACCCTAAAGGGTCCAGGTAGGGTATGGCTCCAATCCCTTCCATTCTCACGTATGGCAGACCGCATCCTGTCTAGTGCAAGAGCACATGGCGGTAAATCCACTGGTGAAGGTAGCCTACTAGGTGGCCTCGGCAACCTACTAGACGGTAAATAAAATATAATAAATCACTGACCTCAGTATGCTAGCGTTTAATCTAGCATATTGAGGTCAGTTTTTTTGCTCACAGTAAATAATAGTATACTTATAATTTCACTACGCACTCAGCAACTTAATCATCTTCGCCTGTGGCACCATCTGTATAAGCAAGGTGATTTGAGGTCCGTTACTTTGACCTAAAATCATACGGTAGATAATTTCGAAGAATCGTTTTTGATCCTTACGTCGTTGACTGGGAGAACTGTGCTGTACGATATCGTAGATGGTTTGAAGCAGTACCTCTGAGCTCATATGATTAATTTCAGTTGAGGCGATCAGATTTTTAAAGGTATCAATCCAGTTTTTTTCAGTCTGAGTCAAGGATTTGTAATAAAAGCTATTAAAGATGTCCTGAACGGTTGGTAGTCTTTTTGAGCTTAGGTTTCTCAACCAAAATTCCACATGCTCACATTTCATATTAAACGCATTGAGAACCTCTTCATTGCTAAAATCATACTCGGTCATTAACGACATGAGCAGTGAACGATCAAAGTTTAAAAGTGGTAGTGTGGACGCGATGTTGGAAAACTTAGGCGATGTAGCTATAGAAGCATTAGGCACTGAAAGCTGAAGCATTTCAGCAATAGGTGCATCGAGGCTCTCATCTGAAAAATAGCGACCTACCAATCTTTCATACTCTGTGTAAAGTCGGTTAATATCTTCGTCTAGCCCGATATCAAAAGCATCTCTGTGATCGTATTTCGAAAACAGAAATAAGATGATCTCAGCAGGATAGACCTTTAATAGATCTGCAGGCGTGATTAGATGGCCAGTTGAGCTGGACATTTTTGCCGAGTTGCCTTTTAGACCGATAAATTCATAGGGAATATAATGTGGCGCAGGTCTAGAAAAGATTTTTCTAGTGAGGTCGCTCGAAACTCTAAAGCTACCATTTTCTGCCGAGTGATCACGTCCGCCTGGTTCAAATACGACGTTTTCATGTCGCCATCTCATCGGCCAATCTACCTTCCAGGTTAATTTGATACGGTTGAACCCTTCTAGCTCAGTGTATTCGTGATGGCCACATGCACAGGTGTATTCTAAGATGTCAGAATCGCTATCGTAATGCATGTCCGTCATGGTATCCTTGCCACAGCTTCTACAGTAGATGTTGATCGGATAATAGCTTGCACGCTCGACTTCATCCCAGTCCTGTGTTTTGTAAGAGGTGATGATGTCGTAAATTTGATGACGGTTCAACAGCGCCTCACGTATCGCCTCAGTGTACGTGCCTGCTTGATACATCTCTGATTGGTAGATAAATTCTGGATAAATGTTAAAACGTGCCAAAGCACTTTCAAATTCTGCTTCGAAATGCGCTGCATATGAACTATGACAGCCATATGGATCAGGTACTTCGCTGTATGGTAAACCGATATACGCCTCAAAATGCTCTGGAATACCTGCAGGTACTTTCCTAAAACGATCATAGTCGTCCCAAGAAAAGATAAATCTTGTTTTTGCACCAAGTGACTCAAGTGCTCTTACGACAAAGTATGTGGTCACCACTTCTCTAAAATTGCCAATGTGGACATGACCAGATGGACTGATGCCAGACGCACATACGATGGTTTCTTCAGTGCCATGTTGTCTAATTAATTCAGCTGCCGTTTCGATTGCCCAATGCATAATATACCTCCTAAAATGGGTTAAGATTATATAATGCGCAACTGGTTAGAATCGAACCGACAACTGAAGTGACTGAAGCTTTATGTTTATTTTTCCACCTGGAAAATGTGACCAAATAAAAAACTCCCGACATCAAGACATATGTCTTGAGGACGAGAGTTAAACTTCGTGGTACCACCTCAATTTGTCGTTAGAAACGACCTTTTTCAAGTACGCCATAAATGGTTATACTCTATCCTGATAACGGGGGCAACCGTTGCAGCATCTTCTATCTGTAATTAAACGATAGATTCCTTGCAAAGCTCAGAGGCTTTTTTCTTCAAAATGATCATTTCTCCTTCTCAGCAACCGGAGTTCTCTGTAAAATGTCTCTTCTGAATACTCTTCTCTTCGTAGCCAGTTTTGCATTTTGTTAAAAATTATAATAATGCATAAAATTACAGGTGTCAATAGTTTTTATAAATTAATTTTAAGCATTTCTATGTGAGGCATATCATCCTCAAGATAAATTTCTGAAACCGCCGCAAATCCAAGCGACTCGTAAAAGTCCTTTAGATATGCCTGTGCAGAAATTCGAACAGGGACATTGCCGTAAAGCTCTTTTACTGCATCGAATGCCCTGAGCATTAATTGGCGACCAAGCCCTGTTCCTCTTGCCGCATCAGCTACGATGACCCTTCCAATAGAAACCTCATCCAAATGATTTTAGTTCCCAATTCATAATTAACCTCCAAATTGAATTGACACTATTATATCATTATTCCATAGGGTATGTTAAACTATTAGAAAACAACCTGTATCAACTCTGTTTAAAGACGTTCAAATATAAGCGAAAATAACGAAAGGGATGAAAATAAGTGACTATTATGAATAAAAAAATCAAAAAAGAGAATAATAATAAAAAAGCAAATATACAGAGAGTGACAGCATTTTTACTACTGATGATTTTTATCATTGGATTATCGGCATGCGGGAATAAAGACGGCACCACAAAAAATGACAATCCACTGGCTGGGGATGAACAAAAAAGCTCAGGCTGGTACGCATATGAGGATCAAAGCACTGGTTTATATGGCTATAAAAACAAAGCGGGGGAGGTTGTAATAGCGCCAACCTACTTGGGAGCTGAGGATTTCTATGGCGGAAGAGCCATCGTAAAAATGAAAGGTGCTGCCGATGCACCCACTTATGGTGTTTTAGCAGACGGTGTTTACGGTATGATTGATCCAGATGGAAATTTTGTGATAGAGCCAAAGGGACTATTAACAAGGGTCGATACATGGCATTACTTGTATGCTGAACCAAGTGAGTTTTTTGGGGGCTATGGACCTGATCTGAATAGTGTAATGAAGCGAACACTAATAGATGGTGAAGGCAATCCACACGGCACAACTGCTTTTTACTATGTTATGCCTATTTCAGAGCATGTACTTCTAGCGAACGATGGTAACAAATCATTATTTATTGATGACGCTGGCGTTAAGCTTGAAAATTTTCCTGATTTCTATTTTCCTGTTACAGCATCAATGAAGGATGGGAGTATAATCGTTCGTCCTTTGGACGATTCACAGGATCGAATACACTGGATTCTTTCACCAGAGGGTGAGATTAAAGATGAAATTAAATTAAACGAAGGTATCGGTGATGATATTAGCTTTACAACCAATATCCTTTCACCCTATATAGGCACATCTGTTTTTTATCCTGAAGTAAAGCTAAAGAATTTAGAGGCACAATCAAAGATTAATCAGACTATTTTAGAGCTCGCAAAGGTACATGAGAATTTTGGTGCTGAAGAGGGCACTATTGTCGACCTAAATCAAGTGACACAAATTAATTATAACCTTGAAGTCAACTTTAACATTGGGCTTACGGGTAATGTATTGACCTATGATGTTTTGGGATATTGGTATGGATTTGGCGCCGCACATCCAAATAGCTTTCAAAACAGCTATTATTTTGACTCTGAAACAGGTGATCAGCTGATTATAAGTGATCTCTTTAACAGTGATTCAGAGTGGATGGACGCTTTAATTACATCTATAGATGATGCTTTTATGAGTAACGATGAAATGTATTTGTTTATTGACCACGATACACCAAAGGAGCAAAGATTGAAGACCTTTAAGGAAGGTCATTTCGAGGTATCGTTAACAAATGAAGGATTAAAGGTCTATTATCCAGAGTATGAAATTGCACCTTATGCAGCTGGCTATCCTACCTTTGATATTCCTTATGAGAGCTTAGAATCATTTTTTAATGTAAAAGGCAGATTTTATCAGCTGTTATTTAATCAATAATTTTTTATGAGTGCTGAATAATGAGTGGACGTGAAATTTATGGTGATTAATACTTCTAAAAACACCTTACTTGACAGTTATATTTCACTTGCAACAGAGAATACAAAAGAGAAATTTAAAACAAAAGATGTAAATTTGGTTAAGGTCACAAGCATGGATGATGCAGCTGTTTCAAGAGAAATTAAGAGGCTTGAGCAGTGGGAAGCGCATGTTGTTTCCCATGAAAAAATGCATCTGCTTACCTCTGGTGGCTTAGCTGGTGCGCCTAGCTACACCTATACCTATGGGCCAGATGGTAAGAAATACATTCAGGGAGGGGAAGTGAAGTTTTATCTGCCGTCAGGACTTTCACTTGAAAACGGGAAGGCTGCAGTGGAAAAGCTTAAGGCAGCTGCCACAGCGCCGACTGATCCGTCACCCTCTGACCAAAGAGCATCTGCTATGGCAAGTGCAATTGAAATTGCACTCGAAAATAAATTGATCCTTAAGAAAATAAAAGAAAGCTATGAAAAGGCGAAAGAGCAAAGAGAAGCGTTTGACTCCAGTTTTGGGGAAAATGCTTCTGTATTCGCCTCGTTTAAATTTAACGAGGTCAGTGGCTTTGAGCTGTTTATATAAATTCTTACATTTTCTCAAGGTTTCAGGTATTGTTTGACGGTTTTTAGACTTAATGATATTTTATATATGTACTTATTTATATCAAAGATTTAATATTTGGTGGTCTTATGTCTATTGATTTAAAAAAGCTGGAAAAATTAAATACTGCTGATTTACAAGTAATTGATCGGTTGATTGCGATGCCAACCATTTTAGCTAATAAAAATAAGGTCGCATATATTAATCCTCAGTTTTATAGTTTGTTTGGGTATGATTTGCAAACACTTAATGAACGCGGATTGGATCAATTTATTCACCCTATACATAGAGATGGTTACGAGCAGCTTTGCCATAGAGCATTAGTGGGTGATGCCTTCAACGAGCAAAGTGAGCTCTGTGTGCTTCCTGCTTGTGGCAGTGAATTTTGGGTTGAGCATAAAACGCGCATCGTCAACTTTGAGGGTGAGCCATTTTTGTTGTCTCATCTTATGGATATTTCTGAGAAGAAGAAGGGTGAAAGACATCTTTCTAAGCTTTTAAAGCTTAGAGAATCTATGCTGGGTATAACGCAGTCGGTTGTGAGGGCAGAAGGGGTTATACAGATTTACAAGGATGTACTGAAGAGTGTCGTATCCTGTATCGATAATGCCAAGCTCGGCACAGTTATGCTTCGCGATGGGGACTATCTTAAACCAGTTGCACAGATTGGCTTTGATAATAGTATGATGACCAATTTCAAGCTTAAGACTGAAGATTTATTTTTGTATAGAGAAACTAAGGGACGGCTTGATGAAATCGTTATTATAAATGACTTAAGCAAATATGGCGATTATTATGGGTTTAAGACAGATGAGGGATTTGAGGCACATATAAAATCTACATTATCTGCACCAATATACATAAACGGTCGATTTTTTGGCGCAGTAAATGTTGATTCTACAGAGACTGACGCATTTGTTTCAGACGATATTAAGCTGATGACCTTTATAAAAAGCAATGTTGAAATTGCACTTTCAAATCAGCTACTATACGAAGAAAAGGCGTTTTTATCGAGATATGATGCTTTGACGAGCCTTTATAATAGACATTATTTCGACAACATGTTCGAGCACGTCATCGATAAATCAAATCGTTATGGCGAAAAATTTAATCTTGTCGTATTTGACATAAACGACTTAAAGCAAATCAACGATGAGCATGGACATATCGCTGGGGATGAGCTTCTCAAGTATTTCTCCCAAAGTAGCCGCTCCTTAATCCGTAAGAGTGATTTACTTGCAAGGTATGGTGGAGATGAATTCGTAGGTATTTTCTACAATTGCTCTAGAGAAAAACTAAGAAAAAAAATCGACACACATCTGAAATCACTAATGGAGCAGCCGTATTCATTTGGTGGAAAACCTTTTGTTTGCTCCTACAGCTACGGCATATCCACCTATGGTGAAGATGGGACCACACTCAGTGAGCTCTTTAGAGTTGCCGACGACAGAATGTATCAAAATAAAATTAGATATAAATTGGGCTTTGATTTTTTGGATGCATTTGATACCAGTGGCTATAGTGTCAAGTCAATAGGGTAGAAAATTTAGCACTCACGTTATTAAGATTGAACCAGAGACGCATTTGCGTTTCTGGTTTTTTTATGCGTATGTTATACTGTTTATGCTAGATTGATTTTTTTATGGGAGGAAATATGGACACGAGTATTTACAGCTATGGTCTAATCACAGTCGTTTGCTCAATGATTATCATGAGTGATTTAAGAAAACGCGTATTTAATAAAGAGGACATCCTCTACCGAGTAAAAAATAAAAAGAAAAGCAAGTATCTATTTTATCTTTTGGGGTTAAGCATTCCAGCCATCATATTAATTGCAGGCGTTTTACTCAGCTATCATATTATTTTAAAAATCCTTATTTTCATAATGAGTATCGAAATGGCAATCATTTGGACATATATTGAGCTAGGGGATACACTGATTACTACGAAATATGCTGGAAAGGTATGGTATGCACAGTTTGAGAAGGTAGAAAGCTATCAAATTTTACCATTTAAAAATGAATACTATCTCGCCTTAAAAAGAAAAGAATCAAAAAAACAGGATATGGTACCCATCAACAAAGAGGATATTGAAACTGTACGCAATATCATGGGAAAATTAGACATACCATTTAAAACGGTATAGCCGCATCATAACCATTGCTTTAAATGCTACCTCTGAGGTAGCTTTTATTGTTTTTTGATCGATTAAGAAAATGTTTACAATAGTGTACAAAATAATTGTGGCAAATTGCAAAATAATTAACAAATTACTTTTATTATTTGATACAATGGATTTAAGTGGTCTGCAAACGGTTGACGCAATATTAACGAAGTATTGCAGATTACAAATTTTGATAAAGGGGTAAATTTATGGAAAGAAAGATTAGTGCGTTGTTATTAGTTGCAGTGATGATTTTAACCATGGTTGCATCCCCTGTGGCTAGCTTTGCCGCTTTAGATGCGACTACATCAGCGACAACAACACCGACAACACCGACCGCACCGACAACACCGACCGCACCGACCGCACCAACAGCACCGACCGCACCGACAGCACCAACTACACCAACAGCACCAACTACACCTGCAGCTGAAGGATATTCAATTCCTACAATTGTTAGAGTTCTTTACTTTGGAACAACTGGCGCAGATGTAGAGTTACTTCAAAATTATCTGATCAAATTAGGTCACGACATTGAAGCAGATGGTATGTTTGGTAACATGACGCTTAAAGCTGTAAAAGCATTCCAAACAAAAGCTGGGCTAGTTGCTGACGGCTATGTTGGTAAAGCGACAAATAAAGCAATCTACGAAGCAGCTGGTCAAACAGACGCTGTAACAACTGCTTCTTTAGTAAATGATATTGAAGCTTTCAAGGCTGGGATTGGGTCAGAAGGGAAATGGATTGTTACAACTCTTTCTGATTTAGTTTCAGAAGAAGAATTAGTGGTTGAAGGTACTTTCTTAAATGGTAAGAAGGATGCTACAACTGGTGAAGATGTGATTCAAAGAAAAATTGGTCTTTATACGCAGGATGACGATCATAATGTAACTGCAAGATTCACACTTACAGCACCAAAATTAACGATTAACAGCCCTAACATGAGATTACAAAGCGGCACCTTCTATGGAGATGTATATGTTAATGCGGCTGGCTTCAATATGAAGGATTTTGTTATTGAGGGTAACCTATACTACTTAACTCAGGAAGCAAAAGATTCAGCATCTATGGATGCAAAATGCAAAGTAACTGGTGAGGTTGCTTTAGTAGAAATCATCGAGGGTACTGATGTTGTAACAACTGCATCATTAACCTATGAAACCGATGTATTTGCTAAGAGCTTAGGCGCTGAAGGAACATGGATTATTTCGACCTTAAAGGATATGACCTTTGATCAAGAGCTTGTCTTGACTGGCGAATTCTTAAATAACAGAGGCGCGGTTCAAAGAAAAATCGCTCTTTATAGCCAAGATGAGGATCACAATATCACTCGTAAATTTACTTTAACCGCACCAAAGCTTACGATTGAAAGTCCAAATGCTAGAATACAAGGCGGTATTTTTAAGGGCGATGTTTATGTAACTGTAGACAATTTCCAATTGGTTAAGGCGACTGTGGATGGTAATATTTACTTTACAACACAATCGGCAAAAGACACATTTGTTATGGATGCTGAAAGCTCTGTAACAGGTGAAAAAATATTAACAGAAGTAGATGCAGTCGTTTCACCTTCTCTTTATAGAGATGAAGAAGCATTAATCAAAAATCTTTCAAGTGAAGGTACTTGGATTATTTATGCTGGGAATGATTTAACGACAGATCAACCACTTTATTTAATGGGTGAATTCACTTATAAAGACGTGGTACAAAGAAAAATCGCTCTTTATAGCCAAGACGAGACCAGAAAGGTGACTAGAAGATTTACCTTAACAGCGCCTATGCTCGTTATCAAGAGCGCGAATGCGAGACTAGAAAAAGGCAATTTTGTTGGGGATCTTTATGTAAACGCACCAAACTTCAAGCTCAATGTTGCTGAAGTGACAGGTAACATCTATGTCGGTCCATATGCAACTGGCTTTACTATGGCAGATACAACCGTAACCGGTAATGTCTACTATGCGAGCCAACGCGTAATGGATACAGCAGTTATAGATGATTTAACAACGGTTTCAGGTGTGACTGAGCTTAAATAATCTATATAAACTATATGCAAAAGGAGCGTACTGATCAGGTACGCTCCTTTACTTTCGCGAAAGCAAGAAACAATCACTTGTTAAAGATTGTTAACATAAACAACGCGTGATATAATGTTGATAAATAATAACTATTGGGGAGAGTTTTATGAAGGAGAATGAGATTGTTGATCAGATTAGTCAACTTGAACATAGCCCTCAAGAACAAATTAATGAGTTATTAAAGGTCATCCATTTTGACAGTGAGATCGTGGATGATTGTGAAGCTATGCGCTTTTTACTTCTAGGTAGGGGCTATCTAATCACAGGAAAGAGCGATTTGGCAATCAGCTTTCTCAACAGAGCATTGACGTACTTTGGCAATCACTATGACAAGCTGGCAATGTTTTATTGCTATAGCAATATTGGCATTTCGTACCGTGAAGAAAAACAATACGACTTGGCTCTAAGAGCATTGAATAAGTGCTATAATCTTGCCTTCGACTTGGATGATTTTTCTTATACGATTCAAACGCTGGTGCATATCGCCTCGGTTTATAGTTCTCTTGACAACATACATAAGGCGATTGAGCTCCTGGACAAAGCACTTGAATATCGCGATAAATTGAAAAACAATAAAATTCTAGGGGATTTATATAACAACTATGCCTTTGTATTGCTTGGTATATCTGAATATGAACGCGCTTTAGAATTCTTTTTCCTGGCATATGAGGTATATGAAAGCATTTATGGTACCTCCTTTAGTACAAATGGATTAATTGTTATCGGTAATATAGGTGAAACCTATGCAATGAAGGGTGAGTACGACCAAGCAATGGTATATCTCAAGCAAGCACTTGAAAGCGCCATTGCGCAGAATATTCGCTTTGTCGAAATGGATTGTCATAAAAATTTGGCACTTACCTATGAGGCAAAGGCTATGTACAAGGAAGCGCTTGAGCATCAAAAATGCTACTCCTTTTTAAGAGAGCAGGTAAACGATGCTCAAAGCAAGGAAGCGATAGATCACTTAAAACAAAAGCTTGAGGATGAGACAAAAAAGAGTGAAGAGGAAATTCACATACTAAAAAATGTTGAACTCAAAAATAAAACCATTGAGCTAGAGAAAACACTAAAAAATTTATCCAATATCGGAAAAATTGGTCAAAAGTTAACCTCTTCTATGGATTTGGAGCAAATTTATGAAATTCTACGACACTCTATCTCAAACCTGATGAAGGTTGACTTATTTGGAATTGCACTTTATATCCCAGAGGATGATATTGTCAGCTTTAAGTATTTTGAAGAGGGTGGGCTAAAGCTACCACTTAAGGAAGTGGATGTCAACGATACCGTTTCATTGGCAGCTTATTGTATTAAGAATCAAACCGATGTTTTTATAAGAGATTTTGTAAATGAGTCAGATTATTATTACCCTCAAGGCTATTATATGGGTCTAGGAAATAATAAGGAGCAAAAGACGCAATCCATCATCTATACGAGGCTGGTAAGCGAAAATAGATGTATAGGTGTGTTAACGGTACAAAATTACAAGGTAGATGCTTATACCGATTCGGATTTTGAAGTGATCAAGGCACTCGCTACCTATGTTGCAATTGCAATCTCAAATGCTCAGAAGAAAAATATAATTATTGAAAAGGCAAATGAGCTTGAATTTTTAAGCTACAATGATCCATTAACCGGGCTTTTAAATCGCAGGTCCTTCAATCAAAGAATCAATAGCTTGATCAATAATCCGATTTTTATGCCTTTAGGCTTAATGATTGGTGACATGAACTATTTAAAGCATATTAATGATCGATTTGGACATATATGTGGCGATCAATACCTAATTGCAATTTCAGAGGTTTTAAAAACACATGCAGGAAATTCTCCCGTTTATAGATTGGGCGGAGATGAGTTTGCAATCATTGTTGTCAACACGAAAGAAGAGGAAATGAGGCGGCTTGAAAAGAAAATTAAGGAAACCTGCCATGAAACCGTGTTGACAGCTGGAAGCTTATCTATCTCATTGGGCTTTCACATTGCAAATCAGACGAGTGAAAAGTCTGAGGATCTCTTTTCTAGGGCTGAATCTGCAATGTATCAAGAAAAAAAGAATTACCAACGAAAAGAGCAAATTAGAATAAAATGATTTTTAATGCCATCTAATTATTATATGAGCATTATGAAATTCAATAAGCAAAATAATCAGTTCAATAAGCAAATCAATCGGTTAGAATAGACCCAATTTTGGGTCTTTTTTTTATGTAAATGATATGAAGTGATTACAATGTGTGAATAACTCTCAAATTGGAATCATATTTATCCAGTTAACATAATACAACCGAGGTAATGATAATGAGTTTCATTTGATAAAACAATATCAATAAAACCTCAGCAACCGCAATATATCAAGATTGTTGATGAAATGATTACAAAAATGAATAAACTTTAAAAAAAGTTGTTTTTTTAAAGTTAAACAGGGTATTATAGAGTTATCAAGAAGTAGAAAATGAGTCACACAATAGAATGCAATGGGGAATTAGAAAGATACGATGAAGTCTATTTTATATCTGGGCGCCTTAAATAGATGAAGTGAGTGGTGCAACCGACTTTCCGTAAAGTTGGAAAGGGAGCAATGAAGTATTTCTTGTAATCTGGGCACTTAAGAAATACGGAGCGAGTAGTGCAACCGACCTTTCTTTAAACATTCGTTTAAAGAGAGGAAATTTATGAAAAAGAGTATAAAACAAATATTTGCGATTGCACTCATAGCTTTACTAGCTTTAGGTACAGGCTTCAATGCATTCGCAGCAACGGTAACGCCGACGCTTAATAGTTCAAGTCAAGATCCTGTTCTTGCTGGGTATTATACCGACAAGATTGATTCACCTTATGACGTTACAAATTTTAACAGCCTATTAAAAATTGATGCAGATTTCTACGCAAATAAAAAGTTTTTAACATGGTCATCTGAATATCCTGTTGAATACGTATATGTAAAAGGTGGTAATAGTGGTTATTTATATCACTATCCAGGTGGATCGTATGGTGACTCTGCTTTAAGAGCACCTGATAATCATGGTGGCCAACAGCCTCAAATTAGTCACGTAACCTTCTACTACTTGAAAAAAGGTAAATTAGTCATTAACAAAGATGTGTTGGGTAATCCACCTAGCAATGAAACATTTACTTTCAATGTAACAGGTCCAAATAATTACTCAAATCAAGTTACAATCGTTGGTGAAGGCAGTGTTACTTTAACTTATTTAACTTATGGAACTTACACGATTACAGAAACAAATATTCCTACTAATTATACGGTTGGTGACGATAGCGTTAATAAATATATTAATAGTCTATCAGGCGGATCAGTGACATTTGTTAACACATATGTTCCACCAACAACAGAAGCAACAACAGAAGCAACAACAGAAGCAACAACAGAAGCAACAACAGAAGTGACTACTGAAGCAACAACAGAAGCAACAACAGAAGCAACAACAGAAGCAACAACAGAAGTGACTACTGAAGCAACAACAGAAGCAACAACAGAAGCAACAACAGAAGCAACAACAGAAGCAACAACAGAAGCAACAACAGAAGTGACTACTGAAGCAACAACAGAAGCAACAACAGAAGTGACTACTGAAGCAACAACAGAAGTGACTACTGAAGCAACAACAGAAGCAACTACTGAATCTACAACAGAAGCGACAACCGAACCACCAACTAATCCTCCAACAGAAGCAACTACAGAACCACCAACTAATCCTCCAACAGAAGCAACAACTGAAGAAATTCCTACTGAGCCTGTTCCATTAGGACCAGCAAATGAACCATTTAACTTCGATAGTTTCTATGACACAATCCAAGATACTACAGAAGAAGTGATTATTGATGAATCAACACCACTTGGTAGTGCTTTACCACAAACAGGACAATTACCTCCTGAACTCTACTATGGTATCGGATCAATTATCAGTGCAGCAGGGATTATTATTAAACGTAAAATCAAATAATCAATAAATGAATGCTTAAAGCCGAAGATGCCTTTCTAAATGAAAGGCGTCTTTTTTTTGAGAAGATGGAACTTTTAAGAGTTCCATAACGTCTTATTACAATAAGGTTTCAAAATAATGACAGAATTAAGACAAGATGCGGAGATGGGGATGTATAAATATAAAAATAAATGGGTCTTGAGTGCGCTAGTTGTAGTTTTGATTTGCGGTGGCCTAGTTATTGGCATTCAATATAAATTAGAAGAGCGTTCGCATAGTAAATTAAGCGATTTGCATAAAGCCATCAAGGACACCTATGGCGACTTTTATATTCCAAGTCGAGCAATTGACGCTGATGAGCTTGAGCTTAGTTATGGTATTTCAATGGATGATGTGGATTCCTATATAGCGGAGTCTGCTATGATGTCCACCTATGCAGATGTCTTTTTAAGCTTTAAGGCCGTTAAAGGCAGGGCGGATGTTATTGAGACTGAGCTAAAAAACTATAGAGGTGAGCTGCTAGCTCAATTTTCGGATAACAAAGCGGTCTATGCTAAAATCGAAGCTTCACAAGTCTTTCGATATGGTGACTACGTCATCTATATGGTGGTCGGTCAAAATTCTGACAGCATCAATTCCGATGAAAGCACCTATCATGAACAAGCTAAATCTGAGTTTATAAAGTGTCAAAAAATTGTAGTAAAACTATTTAAGTAATATTTCAACGCTTACAACTGAATTCTGACAGTCTAATGATAAAGCTTTACCCCTTTTGCTATTTTGTCCTTTGGGTTCCTCTCTACCCTTAGGATCAAAATAGCTTTTTTTTGCAACTGTTAACTTTTTGAGAATAATTCTCAATGATGTTAGTGTCCCGAAATTTAGGGTATATCGTAAACAAGGCATTAATAAAATCAAAATAGATGGAGCTGTTATGAAAAAACGAATGGTGATTATCTCAAAAGAAAAAAACCCATATGTGAACCATGCAATCGAGGAGATTCTATTCACGACGTTTGTCGATTATGAACAGATTCTTTTTCTTTGGGTAAATGAGCCATCCGTCGTTTTTGGAAGAAATCAGAATCCTTGGCATGAAATAGATGTTCGCTTTGCCAAAGAGAAGGGTATTCATCTACTGAGAAGAATCTCAGGAGGAGGTACGGTTTATCACGACCTCGGAAATCTGAATTATTCTTTTATAGAGCATCATTCACTTTATAGTGAATCAGAGCATTTTGAGCTGATCATAGCAGCACTGGCTGAGTTAGGTATTCAGGCAGAGGTCTCCCCTAGAAAGGATCTAGTGGTTGACAGCCGTAAAGTGTCTGGGAGTGCCTTCTTTATGAAGGGGCTAAGACGTCTTCACCACGGAACGCTTTTAATCGACACCGATTTAGAGACGCTCTGGAAGAGTTTAAAGGTGCGTGATGAGGACTTTAAAAACAGATTTGAGATGGGCAGAACGATCCGATCGGTACCTAGCCCAGTGGTCAACCTCGCGGAGGTTGAACAGCAGAATAAAAATCAGCAGAACGAAAATCAGCAGAACGAAAATCAAAATAATGAAAAGCGTCTCAAAGTAAATGATGTGATCGGCGCGATCATCGATACCTATTACAGTAAAAACGCGTATCAGGTAGAGGTGGTCTCAGTTGAGGACATCCTAAAAGCACATCAGCCGGCCGTTGAAACTTTAAGTAAAAAATTGGCATCTTGGGAGTGGATATTTGGTGAAACGCCTACTTTTACTTATACAGATGAAGCAGGTTCAAAGCACAGTTTCAGTAGCGGTACGGTTACGCCTGAGGGCATAAATTCACTTTTTTAAGGAGGGCATTATGTTTCTTGATACTTTTGACCCATTGAAAGACAGTATGATTCAGATTATGGATAAGGACGGTAAAATCGTCAATCCAGACGCGATGCCGGAGCTTTCCGACGAAGAAATCGTGAAGCTCTATGAAACCATGCGCTATAGCCGCATTATCGATGAAAGAACGCTCCAATATCAAAGACAAGGTCGTATGCTAACCTATGCACCGAACCTTGGACAGGAGGCAACTCAAGTGGGTTCCATAGCTGCTGCAAGACAGACGGACTGGGTAGCACCTTCCTTTAGAGAGCTGGGCATCTGGCTTTACAAAGGGGCACCACTTGAAAATATCTTTTTATACTGGTTTGGTAATGAGTTTGGCATGAAAATGCCTGAGGAAGTAAGAGTGCTTCCAGTTTCAGTACCAATCGCCTCACAGCTCCAACACGCAACCGGACTTGCTTATGCAGCAAGATATCAAGGAAAAGATGACGTGGCACTTGGCTATGTCGGTGATGGCGGTACCTCACAGGGTGACTTCCATGAAGCGCTTAACTTTGCAGCGGTACAAAGCTTGCCGACGGTGTTTATCGTTCAAAACAATCAATTCGCAATCTCGACGAGAAGAAAAATTCAAACCAAGGCTGGAACGATTGCTCAAAAAGCACTGGCTTATGGCATCCCTGGCGTACAAGTAGATGGCAATGACATCTTTGCGATGTATGCCGTAACAAAGGAAGCCGTCGATCGCGCTAGACGTGGCGATGGTCCAACGCTCATAGAGGCTTATACGTATCGTATGGGCGCACATACTACTTCTGACGACCCAACTGTCTACAGAAAAGATGAAGAAGTGGATGAATGGCGTGACAAAGACCCAATCGATCGACTCAGAAAGTATATGATCGAAAAGGACATTTGGGATGATGAAAAGGAAGCTGCATTTTTCGCTGAAAAGGATAAGTTTGTAAAAGAAACCTTTGAAACAGTTGAAAAATCAGGTCTTACCCCTCTAGAAGACACATTTGATTACGTCTATGCTGAAAGGACACCTATCCTCGAAGCACAATATCAAGCAAGAAAAGCTTTTTATGCAAAGGAGGGCAAATAGATGTTATTAAATTTAGTTGAAGCGGTTACAAACGCCCTTGATGTGGCAATGACTCAAGATAAAAATGTCGTGGTATTTGGCGAAGACGTCGGCGTAGAAGGCGGTGTTTTCAGAGCGACAAAGGGATTAATGGAAAAATACGGCGCAGAGAGATGCTTCGATAGTATCTTAGCCGAATCCAATATTATCGGTTCCGGAATTGGGATGGCGATCAACGGCCTAAAACCCGTTGTAGAGATTCAGTTCTCAGGTTTCATGTTCCCTGGTTTCAACCAAATCGTAACGCATGCAGCACGTATGCGTAACCGTTCAAGAGGGCTCTATACAGTGCCGATGGTCATCAGAATGCCATACGGTGGCGGTGTAAGAGCACTTGAGCATCACTCAGAGAGCTTAGAGGTTCTGTTTGCACACACGGCAGGACTTAAAGTGGTTATCCCATCGACACCTTACGATGCAAAGGGCTTGCTACTTGCGGCGATCGCAGATCCTGATCCAGTGATTTTTATGGAGCCAAAACGCATCTATCGTGCGTTTAAGCAAGAGGTACCAGATGAATACTATACCATCCCTATTGGCAAAGCAAAGGTTGTCAAGGAAGGTAAGGATTTAACCGTGGTCGCTTGGGGCGCTATGGTGCGTGAGACGCAAAAAGCCATTGAGACACTAGAAAAAGAGGGTCACAGCATCGAGCTAATCGATCTCAGAACCATTTCGCCGATCGATAAAGAAACGATCCTAGCAAGTGTTCAAAAAACAGGTCGATTTGCAGTGGTACATGAAGCGGCACAAACCTATGGTCCAGGCGCAGAGTTGATCACCATCGTCAATGAAGGCGCATTCTTATACCTTGAAGCACCTCCAAAACGTATTGCAAGTAATGACACGATCGTTCCTCTGCCAAAGGGCGAGCATCACTACGTGCCAGATACGAGCATGATCCTTAGTGAACTTAGATCTGTACTAGAATTTTAGGAGGTAGGATATGTTTCATGTAAAATTTGCAGACATAGGAGAAGGCATACATGAAGGTGTTCTCCTGAAACTGTTTTTCAATGAAGGCGACACAGTGAAAGAGGGCGATTCGCTCTTTACTCTAGAAACCGATAAAGTAAATGCGGAGATTCCCTCTCCTGTAGATGGCGTTATGAAAGCCATCAAATATAAGGTTGGTTCGAAGGTACACGTCGGCGATGTCATCGTGGTAATCGATGATGGTGAGCCGGGCATTCGCTCTAACATGGAGGGTGGCGAGGCAATTACTGAGGAGAGCTCAGGTTCTGGGTCTACCGTAGAAGCGTCAAATTCTGCGGCTACACCGCAGTTAGACCAACAAGCTGCTCCTGCAGTAAAACACGAAACCGTAGAAGAAAAGGGCAGCACTTCTGTCGTTGGACAGATCGAGATATCAGATGAGGTCATCGCATCCAGTGGTGAAGCATCTGCACCTGTGGCTGCTGTATCAAATAAAAGAGTACTTGCAACGCCAGTGGCAAGAAAGATGGCAAAAGACCTCGGTGTGGACATCCAAACCGTCGTAGGTACTGGTCCTCAAGGTAGGGTTATGAAAGACGATATCCGCAAAGCAGCTGAAGCAAAAGGCAGTGTAGCGTCAAAATCAAGTGATGCACAGACTTCTAGCGGTTCAGGCATGCCATCAGGCGGTGCAGCTTCTACTGCTTCAAAGGAAGGTAGAGGCGGCTATCCAAAATATGCAGTCCCTCAAATGGATCGTGTTGAGCGCGTTCCAATGACCATGCTTCGCAAGACCATTGCAGACAACATGGCACTTTCTAAATTTACCATTCCGCACACGGCTGTTATGGATGAAGCAGATGTTTCAGAGCTTGTGGCATTTAGAACCGAAGCGAAGGAACTGGCGTCAGCAGAGGGCGTTAAACTCACTTATCTTGCTTTCTTTATCAAAGCAGTGGTAGCGGGTCTTAAAAAATACAAAGGTCTCAATGCATCACTCGATGAAGTGGCGGAAGAGATCGTCTATAAACAGTTTTATAACATCGGTATCGCCGTGGATACACCGGACGGCTTAATGGTACCTGTCATAAAAGATGCAGATCGACTCAGTGTCTTTGAAATTGCTGAGAAGATCGAGGATTTAAGTGCCCGTGCTAGAACGAAATCACTTAAACTGGACGAACTTGGCGGTGGCTCATTTACCATCACTAACTATGGTGCAGTGGGTGCTAGCTTTGGCGTACCGGTGATCAGACATCCTGAAGCGGGTATCTTGGGCGTAGGTGCCATCGTGAAAAAACCGGTGGTAAAAGACGATGAGATCGTCATTCGCTCCGTGTTGCCACTTTCACTTTCATTTGATCATCGTATCCTAGATGGTGCAGATGCAGGTAGATTTGTGGGATTAGTGAAGCACTTACTTGAAAATCCAAAAGTCTTACTCATGAGTTAGGAGGCAGTATGAAAAATTATGACGTCATTGTCGTTGGTGGTGGGCCAGGAGGCTATGTCGCAGCGATTAAAGCTTCACAGCTGGGCTCAAAGGTAGCTCTTGTGGAAGGTGATCGCATCGGCGGCGTCTGTCTGAACTATGGCTGTATTCCAACGAAAACCCTACTCAGAAGTGCAAAGCTCTATCAAGATCTGATGCATGCAGAAGGATTTGGCATCGACATTGCAAATCTTTCTGATGTGAAGCTCAACTGGGCGAACCTGATGAACAGAAAAACCAGCGTCGTTAACAAAATCGTCGGTGGTGTGGAGCAGCTCGTTAAATTCAATAAAATAGATGTCTACAAAGGGTATGGCACTGCAAAGGACGCGAACACTGTCGTGGTGGGAGATGAAACCCTGCAGGGAAAAAATTTGATTTTAGCGACTGGCTCATCGGTTATGATTCCAAAAATCGAGGGAATTGATCAAGCACAAGAAGCAGGCATTGTCATCGATAGTACAGGTGCAATCATGCTGAAGGAACAACCAGAGTCGATTACCATACTAGGTGGTGGCGTTATTGCGATTGAGTTTGCAACGCTCTTCAATAGCCTAGGCACTAAGGTAACGATTCTACAAAGATCAGACGCCATCCTTAAAAACCTTGATGCAGATGTTAGAACCACCATTCAAAGACATCTAGAAAGCACAGGCGTTGAAATAATCACAAACTCTTCTCTCAAACGTGTAGAAGGCGGCACCGTCGTCTACGAGGTAGGCGGTGAAGAGAAACGCATCACATCGGATAAAATTCTTGCCAGCCTTGGCAGAACACCTAACCTCAAAGGGTTCGAAGCACTTGGCATCAAGACCGATAAACGCGGCGTCATCGTAGACGATCAAATGCGCACCAACGTGAAGGGCGTTTACGCCATCGGCGATATGTGCGGAAAAATGATGCTGGCACACGTTGCATCAGCAGAGGGCATCGTGGCAGCAGAAGCGATTCACGGTGACGAAACCAAGATCGACTACAATAAGGTGCCTTCTTGTATCTATAGCTTCCCAGAGGTAGGCGTCATCGGTTATTCTGAGGAAGCTGCCATCGAAGCAGGCTACGATGTCGGTACCAGCATGTTCCCACTTAGTGCCAACGGTAAAGCTGTGGCAGAGGGTGAAACCACTGGTTTTGTTAAAATCGTGCACGACAAGAAATACGGCGAGGTTATCGGCGTTCATATCGTTGCCTCTCATGCGACTGACATGATTGCAGAAGCAGCAGTGTCTATGGAGCTTGAAGGAACCATCTATGATATCGCTAAAACCGTCCATCCACATCCAACACTTTCTGAGATCGTTATGGAAGCGGCGCATGGCGCGGTGGATAAACCAATTCACATGATCAAAAGGTAAGCTTAGTCTGAACTTAAATCAGAATTAAATGTAGATACCAAAACAGCTAGAAGAGATTGTATCGGATAGCGCTAAAAAAGTCGGGAACTTTCCCGACTTTTTTTCGTCTAAGTAAGGTGGATTGTTGGTTAGTTGTAGACGCAAGTTCACTTATATATTACTTTTTTGAAAGAAAAAGTTTGTTAGGAATTGCTTATTCAGTTATAATAGAATAAGTTATAACTGAAAATATTTGTAAAAATTTATGCGCTAAAGGTGGTAAATTTTGAAAAAGCTAATGAAGCATGCCAGACAACTTATTTGGACACTTCTCGTTTTGATCGTTCTAGTGTTTGCACTCCAGTTTGTAGATTTGTTGGATGTTTTAAAGCAGAGAGAGTTCATTAAAGGCACTATTTTGATAGGTTTATCAGTAGCGTCATTAGGTATTCTGGCTTATTTGCAGCACAGATATATCAACCGACCGTTGGTTCAAATCGAGGAACAAATGGAAGTGATCGATGTCGACATTAATCCTGACTATTATCTCAGCATACCAAAGGGATCACCACTTAAAACCATGGTGGAAAAGCTAAATGCAATTTTAAGTAAAACCTATACGATGGTGAGGGAAATTCAGAACGACAAGGAAGAGCTGCATGCATTAAATGAAGAGCTTGAAGCGTCCTTTGGACAGCTGGTTGCGATGGAACAGGAAGTCACGAAGCAAAAGCTTAACTTTGAAGCGCTATTTCGAAATGCACACGAGGCGATAGCGATGTTTGACCATGAGCATAACGTTATCGACTGTAACAAGCCTTTTGTCAGCATGTTTGGTTATAGTCTGTTTGAGATGCTAGGCAAAAATCTGGATAACTTTATCTCAGATCCCAATCACATAGGTGACGCCAAAGTCCTCACCGTTCAAGTTTTCGACGGTAGACAGGTACTATCTGAGGGCGTTAGATATAATAAGCATGGAGATTCAGTTGAGGTTGCCATTCAAGGTGTGCCTATGCTGATAGACGGTCATGTTATCGGTGGTTATGCCATCTATACCGATATTTCAGAGCGTAAGCGAAATGAAAGACATTTGGCGCACATTAGTACACATGACTATTTAACCGATCTTTTAAATAGAAATCACTTTGATAGTATAATGAACAAATTCTATCGTGGCGAACGCCAAATGCTGGGCTTTGTCATGATCGATATCAATAACCTTAAGCTGGTTAACGACGCATTTGGCCATGTGGTGGGTGATATGGTCCTTGTAGAAGTTGCGAACAGAATCACACAGAGTGCCAGTCAAGCGTTTGAAAACTGTAGAGAAGTAGACGGCTGCATCATAGGTCGTCTAGGTAGTGATGAATTTGGCGTTTTAATCCCAGATTCATCTAAAGTAGTGCTAGAGAATTTTGTTGAGGTTTTAAAAGTAAAATGCGCCAATATAAGACTGGGAGAGGTTGAAATTTCTGTCGCTTATGGTTGGTCTGAAATCGATAATACCATTGATACACTCAAATCCTTACTCAAAAATACAGAAGACAACATGAACCGTAACAAGCTTATCGAATCACCATCAGTAAGAGCAAAAGCTGTCTATGCCATCGTCAATACGCTTCACGAGAAAAACAAACGCGAGGAAGCGCATAGCAGACGTGTCGGTAGCTTAAGCTATCAGCTGGGTCAACACCTTGGCGTCTCTTCAAGAGAGCTAGATGAGCTTAAAAGTATGGGGCTGCTACACGATATCGGAAAGATTGCGATAGACGATCACATCTTAAACAAACCGGATCGTTTAGATGAGGAAGAATATACTGAAATTAAAAAGCATCCCGAAATAGGCTACCGTATCCTCAGCTCTGTTAATGAACTTAGCGAGATGGCAGAATACGTACTCTGTCACCACGAAGCCTACGATGGTAAAGGCTATCCTAGAGGCTTAAAGGGGGAAGAAATCCCTTACCTTTCTAGAATCATAGCGGTAACGGATGCCTACGATGCCATGACGCGCGATCGTTCTTATCGAAAGGCGATGACGCAAAAGGAAGCGGGCGAGGAGCTAAACAGATGTGCGGGCACACAGTTTGATCCACACATCGTCGAGGTTTTCTTAAAAAATATGGAGACGCTGGATGACATCACCATTTAAACAAACGTAACATATGTAACGGAATTAGAATTTTAAACCTGTTATAGTCATATCATAAGAGATGACATAACAGGTTTTTTCATTTGGCTACAATAAAAAAGGTGTATCCAATAGGCAGACTAAAATAAAAACAAGTTTTGAGAAGGAGAATTTATGATTACGAAAGATATGACAATAGGTAGTGTAGTGAGAACTTATCCTAATACACCAGAGGTATTATTTAAATTTGGCATGGGCTGTGTTGGCTGTCCATCCGCACAAGCAGAGACACTCGAAGAAGCATGTTTGGTGCATGGCCTTAGCATAGACGCTTTGATGACCGCACTTAACGATTCAGTGAAGTAGGTGATAAGATGAGCGCATTTTTAGGACCGATCCATTACTGGTTATATAACAAGGTACTTTGGCACGAAGCACTATTAGAAGACATTTATGCAGAAATGAAAAATACAGAAGCAGTCGCTTCACTTAAGAATAACTTAGAAGTGAGATATGGTTTACCAGAGACATCAGAGCTTTCAGATGTAATCGACGCTGGTAACATCCACGGCTGGCTACAAGAAAAAATCCATAGCCTTGAATACCGCATGGCAGGTGCCATCACTGAAGGACTTTCAAAAGAGTGGTTGTCGGTGGAAGGACTTGCGATGCTTTACAGAAGCAATGGCGAGAAAGCAGCATTATCAACTTCCAAACCCATGACGACACCGCAAGAACTCTTTGGCGTGATCTATGACTACCTACTTGAGGGCATGCCTTGTGATCGCGTCAACCAACCGATCGAATCGACAGAAATTTCATTAACTTGGATTAAAAGAACCTGTCTACACACTGAATTTTGGGAAGCTGTAGGCGGTGACATAGCGATCTATAATCATCTTAGAGCGGCATGGTTAGAAGGCTTTGTAGACGAATCATTTGAACTTCAGATGCAGGATGCATCCACCTATACACTCACAAGGAGAGTAGCATGAGCACACAATTAAACGGAATCAAATTAATGGTGGAAGAGCACGTCTTAATCAAAAGAATGCTAAAGGTACTCAGAAATGCTTCCTATATGGCGATTCAAACCGGTGGCATCAACTACGATGACTTTGCTGAGATGATCGACTTTGTTAGAAGTTATGCTGACCGTCATCACCATGGCAAGGAAGAGCTTTTATTGTTTAATGAAATGGTAGCCCATGGTGGCCCCGCTGCTGAAAAACTCGTCACACATGGCATGCTTGTTGAGCATGACCTTGGTAGACTCCATATGGCAGAGCTTGAAAAAGCATTAAAAGCACATCAAGAAGGCGATTTAGAATCAATTGTGGATATCGTGGCAAATGCCGTATCTTATACACATCTTTTACACCGTCATATCGATAAAGAGGATGGTGTAGTCTATCCATTTGCTGAAAGAAGCTTAGATGCAGCACTTTTAAGCGAAATTGACAAGAAATGTGAAGCTTTTGAAAAAGAAGCAGATGTAAAGGGAATACAAGCACATTTCACACTAGTTTTAGAAAAACTAGAGTCGAAATATATAATGAAATAATCAAACCAGACTTCAATAATATATCGATAAAAATATAATAAATAATTAAATGAAAAAATGGCCTACTTAGTTGTGAGCTGTTTTTTTTATGCTTACATCTTGTTTCATTCAAGGGATTGAGAATGCCTTATTATAGTATTTATGCACCTGTCGTGGTATGATTATAGAGATAGAGAAATTTTATATAGGAGCATAGCATGTTTATCGCAAGACAACCGATTTTTAGTAAAAATATGGATGTATTCGGTTATGAGCTTCTTTTTAGATCGGGAAGTCATTCCAAGAGCTTTGATGGTATTTCTTCTTCTCACGCCACTGCAAGCGTCATAGGCGGATTGTTTGAATCCGGCATCGATGATATCGTCGATGACAAGCGCGCATTTGTCAATTTTGATGCGACATTTATCAACTCGGACCTTCCAGAACTCATCGATAGTCATAGATTGATTATTGAAGTCCTAGAGGATGTTGTCCCTGATCAAGTGTTGATCGACCGTATCGTAGATTTGAAAAAGAAGGGCTATCGAATTGCACTTGATGATTTTATCGAAGGCTATTCTGAATACCCTTTGGTTCCATATGCGGACATTATCAAGTACGATATATTGGCGACACCTCTGGATCAGATTCAAAGTGAAGTGTCACGCGCACTTAAAGAAAATAAAGTGCTGCTAGCAGAAAAGATTGAGACGGAAACTGATTTTATAAAAGCTAAGGAGATGGGATTCACCCTGTTTCAGGGGTATTTTTTCTCAAAGCCCTCTATCATAAGTAAGCCATCGCCGAAAGCGACGACGAAGGCACAATACGGCAGAATTATAAACGAGCTGAAAAAAGAAGAGCCTTCTTTTCAGGTACTCGCTGAAATTATAGAAAAAGATGTGAACCTCGCCTATAAGGTGATGCGTGTCATCAGCTCAAGAGCAGGAGATGACTTAGTTTACTCCATCAAGCGTGCACTGACATACATGGGCTTAAAGGAGCTAGAGCGATGGATTAATATTCTAATGATTCAAGAGCTAGGCGACAATAAGCCTAAGGAGTTGACGCACATGTCTTTGATTCGCACGAAATTTGCGGAGGCAGTTGCAATTATGGGAGGGCTAAAGAATTTAAAATATGAAGCCTCCATGATGGGACTTTTCAGTACCATAGATGCCATGCTAGATCAAAAAATGGAAATTGCACTTGAGGATATTTCTTTACCTGGCTCGATCAAGGATTCTCTTATTAGAAATCAAGGGGTTCTAGTGCCAATTTATCACCTCGTATTGTCCTATGAGAGAGGGGATTGGCAAATGGCAGAGCTAATGGCAAAATCATTAAAGCTGAACGAAGGCGATTTGTTTACCGCTTATCTGGAAGCGGTTAAATGGTCATCTGAAACTGTAAAGTTTGTGTGTGGTTAAGGAGGATTATTTGTCACTTAATAAAATTATTTCAAGTGTACAATTGATTTGTGATGCCATAGCAAGTGTGGTAAACATTGACGTTACCATCGTCGATGAGGACCGCATTAGACTGGCTGGAACTGGAAGGTATCAAAGTAGTATTGGCGAAGTGGTTAATGAACACTCTGCCTTTAGCTTTGCTTTGAGGGAAAGCATGGGATTTATCATAGAAAATCCAGGTGAGCATCAAGCGTGTTTGGACTGTAATTGCAAGGACAGGTGCAATGAACATGCTGAAGTGTGCTGTCCGATTCTACTAGGAGGTAAAACCATTGGCGTCATCGGACTGATTGCCTTTGAAGCATCCCAAAGACAGGCACTTATAAGCAATCAAGATAACCTGATGTCCTTTTTGACTCGAATGGCGGATTTGATTGCCACCAAGCTAAAAGAGTTTGAGAGTCATGAAGCGCTTGATTTAATGGCAAAGGAGCTCGAAGTTGTATTTGAAAGCATCGACACTGGTCTATTGGCATGTGACCGAACAGGTAATGTAATCAGGGTCAATCAAAAGCTTAAACGCATTTTTCATCAGGAATCAATTCTACAATTAAAAGACCTTTTCTACGAAAAGGATTTAAGTTATATATTAAAGCTACAGGGGAATAGTAAAAACCACTATGTTACCTTTAAAAACGGAAGCCAGGGCATCGTCGATGTGGCTTTAATCAAGATGCAGAGGGAAACCAAGGGCGTTCTACTGACGATTAAGACGCTTGAAGAGGTCATGAATACCGTCAATGATATGGTCTTAGATACACCGAGTACCGGATTTGATCAAATTATAGGTGATTCTGCCATGCTTTTAAGCTCTAAGGAACTTGCATTAAAAGTGGCATCAAGCACCTCAACCGTTCTCATTCTTGGTGAAAGTGGCACGGGTAAGGAGTTGTTCGCAAGAGCCATACATCATAGCAGTGATCGTAAGGATGGGCCATTTGTGGCGATTAATTGTGCGGCTATTCCGGACTATTTACTGGAGAGCGAGCTGTTTGGATACGATGAAGGGGCTTTTACAGGGGCAAAACGTGGAGGAAAACCAGGTAAATTTCAGTTAGCAAGTGGCGGTACCTTGTTTTTAGATGAAATTGGCGATATGCCACTACATCTGCAGGGAAAGCTCTTAAGAGCGCTTCAGGAGAAGGCCATCGACCGCCTTGGAGGTGCTACTGCAATTCCTGTGAATGTTCGGGTCATTGCTGCAACACATAGGGATTTAGAAGAAAAAGTTGAAGAGGGTGCCTTTAGGCAGGATCTTTATTATCGTCTTAATGTTATTCCAATTACACTACCGCCACTTAGAGATCGAAAGGATGATTTGATGCTCACTGCGCAGCATCTGGTTTCAAAATGGTGTACGCGTCTTTTAAAGCCAGTTCCACGACTTTCTGATGCCTTTAGAGGTGCAATACTCATTTACGATTGGCCGGGAAATGTCAGAGAGCTTGAAAATGCAATTGAGTATGCAATTAACGTATGTGATGGCAATCAGCTTGAATACTGGCATTTGCCAAAACGCATTATTGCAAAAATTGAACCGAAAGAGACTTTCGCAAAACAGGTGAAGCAGTCTTTAATTCAGCTGACACAGGATCAGACGCTACCTCCGATACACGAGCATGAACAAAAAGAGGAACGGATTGTAGCCTTAGAGATTATGGAAAAGCGACTTATTCAAGCGGCACTACTGAAATTTGGCGATTCGGGAGATGGTATCGCTCAGGCAGCACAAGCCCTCGGCATCAGTCGAGCGACACTTTATAGAAAAATCAAAGCATTTGAGGATTTAAAGGAATAGTGGAAACTATGAAATGAGAGCTATAATGGCTCTCATTTTAGTTAATTTATTTGCATATAATCAGAAAAACAGATAATTAAGAAAAGAATTTTCTACTCACACCTTATTTTTTGCCACAATTCTGCCGATATATAAATACGGTATGGATACTATGGTTTTTACACATGGAGGTGTAAGGATGAAAATTGCTAACTATGAAGTAACGCAACAGGCTTCATCTGCTTTTTCACGGTTAGAAACCAGCATGACTAAGCTTGAAACCTTTGTGGTACAGGGAAATGGTAATGCCAATGTAAATGCAAATGCTGAGGGGCAGCTGAATCAGCCTTCAGTGCTCTTGTCTCTCTCTGACGATGTTCAAAATGTAGATGGGACAAAGACGGATGATTTGTTTCACCTTTCTGAAACGGACAAAGCAAAGATAAGGCTACTTGAAAGCTTTATTAGCGCCATCACTGGAAAGAAATTTAAGTTCCAGCAGGTTGTCAAGTCAGATGAAAGCGAAGGCAAGTCTTCACCAGAAACGAAGGGTTTGAAGCTAGGCCATCATAAGCCTCTACAGATCAGTGATAACAGAGGTGGGGCGTCAGAGGGATTTGGCGGAAGAATTATTACGACACACTCAGTAAGTGAACAAGAGTCAATGCAGTTTCAATCAAATGGCGTCGTTAAGACAGCCGATGGACAGACGATTGAGTTCTCGGTCAATCTTCAAATGGCAAGATCATATGAAATGACTTCTACGACGATGATTGAGTTCGGTGCAAAGCTACAGGATCCATTGGTACTTAATTTTGACGGCAAGGGGATTCAGTTTGGTGATCAGTCACTACAACTTGATATTAACCTCGATGGCACAGTGGATACGTTTAAGAACTTAGCTTCGGGCAGTGGTTTTCTCGCTTTAGATCAAAATGGCAATGGAACGATCGACGATGGTTCTGAGCTATTTGGTGCGAAGACGGGCAGTGGTTTTGGAGAGCTTAGTGCGTATGACAGTGATGCCAATGGCTGGATCGATGAAAACGACACGGTTTTTAATTCCTTGAAAGTTTGGTCAGTAGGTGCAGATGGCACGATGACTTTACTCGGTCTTAAAGAAACCGGTGTTGGCGCAATTTATTTAGGTGGTGTGGCATCCTCTTATCAGATGAAAACCGGAGATGAGCTTTTAGGTAAAATCAAGCAGTCTAGCGTTTATCTGAAGGAAAATGGTGGTGCAGGCACGATTCACGAAATCGATTTAAAACTGTGATGGTTTGATTCGTGTTGAAGATGCTACCTGTGAAGCAGAAAATTATAATGAAATAATGGGGAAATATAAATAAAGCTACTATAAATTTTAATTTATAGTAGCTTTTATTAAGCCGCAAACACCCTTTATTTAGCCATGATCTTGTTCATGGTAAAGTCCGAGGAATCGATGTCCAAAGATTTTTATTAACTCTATTAAGTTCACTGAACCCCCCTTTGTTGAGTCACTTGGGAGGATTAATTTCCAATGTCCGCCTCTATTTGCCACTCATTCTTCTCATTCTTCTTCCATATAGTCATATACCGACCTGTTTCTTCTTTCTCAATGCCATCTTCCAACCATTTACGTACGTAATTTCCATATGTGAAGCCCAGTGTACCGTCATCGGACACATCTGCATGCATCGGATCCCATATCAAACTGTAACCTGGCTGCGAGAATATATTGCTCATAGCATTGAATATGCTTGCCGGACCTTCAATTAAATTACCATTCTTTCCAACAAGTCTACCGAACTCACCAAAATACTTTGCCCAGCCTTTAGCGCCATCTTTTATGGTATCTCTGCAAAATGATTTTTCCATCTCTTTTAGTTCTTGAATCCAGTTCGCCTTTTGTAGGTTCTTGTTCATGATAATCTCCCCTCTTTAAAATAATTCTATGCATGAATGCCAAATGCCACAATACCTGAATGCCACCTTGTCATGTGAAATAAACTCGATTTTGATTTTAACATTATTTCATCTTATCAGACACATCCACTACGGTGATTTTCCCTGAGGATTGGTTGACCACATACAGCCTACCTGATGAATCAAAAGCAGCAGTTGTTGGGCGGTTAAATGGATTTTTAGACTGTAAACGATCGCCCATAGCCCATAAAAACTGACCTTCACTGTCAAATACCTGTAAGCGGCCATAATCATAATCAGTAACATAGAGGTTACCATCTGGCGCGATGGCAATGCCCTCTGGCGTTCCCGTGATACCTATGTCTTCACCCATTTTCCAGCTGATGAGGAAGTTGCCCAGCGCATCAAATTTTTGAAGTAGCTTCGTTTCATAATCTGCCACATAGATGAAGCCCTCACGATCCACAGCGATCCCTGTGGCATGTTTAAAGTGGCCACTTCCTATGCCTGGACCACCAAAACGCATGATAAAGTTGCCGTCGTTATCAAACTTTTGAATATAAGGGTTACCATCGTCAGTGACGTACACTTGACCGTCATTATCCACGGTGATGCCAATGGCTCTGACAAATTGTCCCTCTGCAGTGCCCTCCGTTCCCCACTGTGTGATGAAATGGCCAGTAGCATCGAACTTTTGAATGCGATGGTTGGCATTGTCCACCACGAAGACATCATCATTTCCATCGATGGCGATGCCACCGAAGCCTAAGGTACTGAATTCACCCTCGCCGCTGCCTTGATTGTCCCACTTATCGAGAAGGGTGCCTTCTGTGTCGAAAATAAGCACTCGGTTGTTGCCTGCGTCACTGATGTATATATGATCTTTTGAGTTGATGACGATACCGTATGGCGCATTTAAAGGGTCCTCAGCTAGCTCAATCTCAAATAAAGTTTCGAAGCCGCTTGCCATTTCTGAGGCGGTTTCTGTAGTAACTACTGTTGTACTATCGGTTGTAACTACTGCAGTACTTTCGGTTATCCCTTCTGTGGTTGCTATAGTCGTCGGTTCTTTATTTTCACCACAGGCGGTCAGTAGAAATGCCCCAGTGGCGATGATTAGGATGAGCATCAACGTTTTCATGTGTTATCCTCCATAAGAGTTAGCCTTTTACAGTTAATATACCCTTTCGCTTCCAAATTATGACCATTCAAAATATAACATTTTTATAATCAGAATACTGGGACTCTGGTAAGATTGCCATATCTTTTAGGAGGCAAATTGCATTAAACAGAGCAAGCATGAGGTTAACATAAATTGTGTACAATTGGTTTGTTTTTAATTTCGTTACAAATCAGTCATAAAGATAGCAAGAACTAACTAGTGATAATTTGGTACTTTAGTATTAGAATAATACTTGATTGTTTTACTCGGAATTATTATGCTAAGTCTATATCTGACATTTACTCAGTTGTATTATAGGACTTAAAATTTAATTGGCGTGTAGCAGAATGAATAAGGGTATAAGACAAATATGGCTAAGAGAAAGAGAAGTAAGCTTATTTGTATGATCCTTTAATTGAATAGAGGAGGTCGAGAACATGATGACACATGAACCGAAATTATTACTTAACGTATTAGGCATTTCTGAGATGGTTCTATTTAAAGGCAATGAAGTATCGATCAAAGTTGCAAAGGAACCTTCTCGTGATTTGGAAAGAGATTTAGTAGAAGACGCAATGTACGCGCTTGGCGTCACAGTGAAAAAGCCAAGTTCAAACGGGCAGTATGATGTGAAGGATTTTTATCGTTTTGGCGTGATGCTAGAAGTGAAGAGTATTCGACTTGAAAAGGACGTCTATTATATGGATGTCAAAGCGCTAGACAAAGTAAAAATCGACAAGTTTTATCAATTGGAGTCGATTCTAAAGGCAGATTATAGCTATGAACCGACGATTAGAGACATGGATGACGTGCCATTTGAAGATATGCTCAACCACATTAAGCATTTGGTACAGGAGATTAGCACTTATTTTAAAGGCTCGGAGCCATTTATTAACTATATCGAAGAAATCCACGATCTTGAGCTTTTGTCAGGTATTTTACTCCAATACCTCAACATCAGCATCGACGATAAGCAAAAGATTTTCGAATCAAAAACCTACAGCGAAAAGGGCTTAAAGCTCATCGATGCTTTAATTAAGCAAAGAGAATCCTTTGCGTTCCAAAAGGAAATGAGTGAAAAATTCTCACAGGAAGCGAATAAGAACTATAGAAAAGCATTCCTACGCGAGCAGCTGAAAGCCATTCAGGAAGAGCTCAACGAAGAAGGTAGCGAAGGCGGTAAAAAGGATTACAAGCAAATGATCGAGGAATCCTTAATTCCTGAAGAAGTAAAAAAGGTGGCATTTTCTGAAAGCGATAAGTTAGAAGGGCTTTCACCACAAAGTGCAGAGCGCAACGTCGTTGCCAACTATTTGGATTTATTGCTGGCATTGCCTTGGGGTAAATTTAAAGGCGGCGAAATCGACATTGAAAAAGCGAGAGCCGTTCTGGACGCAGACCACTATGGTCTTAAAGATGTTAAGGATAGAATCATTCAGCATTTGGCTGTTTTAAAGCTTAAAAAAGAAAAGCAAGGCTCCATCCTACTTTTAGTAGGTCCTCCGGGAACCGGTAAAACCAGTCTAGGTAGAAGCATCGCCAAAGCACTTGATCGTCCTTACGTGCGCATGAGCTTAGGTGGTATCCGAGATGAAGCTGAGATCAGAGGTCACAGAAGAACTTATGTGGCAGCGCTTCCTGGCAGAATCATTCAAGGGATGAAAAAAGCGGGTCAAACCAATCCGATATTTGTTCTAGATGAAATCGATAAGCTTCAAGTGGGCAACAGTGGTGATCCTGCCAGTGCGCTCTTAGAGGTGCTCGACCCTGAACAAAACAATTCGTTTGCCGACCATTATCTCGAAGTCCCTTATGACCTTTCGGACGTCTTTTTCATAGCGACAGCAAACTCGCTTAGAAGCATACCTGGGCCACTACTTGATCGTATGGAGGTTATCGAAATTTCAAGCTACACGAACCTTGAGAAGTTCCACATCGCGAAGGATCACTTGATTCCAGACGTTCTTGAGGAGCATGGCTTGACGGATTCTGAGCTAATCGTCGAGGAAGACGCCATCAAACACGTGATAGATGCGTATACGCGAGAAGCCGGCGTGCGTGGATTGAAACGTCAAATGGCATCCATCGCTAGGGTGGTTTCAGAGAAGGTGGTCCTCAACCAAGTGCCACTGCCATATCACGTGGATGAAACCATGATCTACGACCTACTTGGCAAACCGCTTGCGAGACATGATCTTGCAGGTACCAACAATGCCATCGGCGTTGCGACAGGTCTTGCATGGACACCAGTCGGCGGCGAGATACTCTTTATCGAGGGCTCATTTATGCCAGGTGGTGGTCAACTCATCTTAACCGGTAAACTCGGCGACGTGATGAAGGAGTCCGCAAGGATTTCACTCAGTTTGGTAAGATCGCGCTTAGCCTTCCAAACACTGAATTTTGAGTTTAACAAGAAGGATCTCCACATACACGTACCTTCAGGTGCCGTACCAAAAGACGGTCCATCAGCGGGTGCAGCATTATTCTCTGCTATATCATCATTGATTTTGGGCAGAAAAATCCCATCTGACATCGCAATGACGGGTGAGGTAACGCTTAGAGGCAATGTCCTTCCAGTTGGCGGCATCAAAGAAAAAGTCATCGCAGCTCACCGTGCAGGCGTAAAAAAAGTCTTATTGCCACAGGAAAACTTGAACGACTTGGATCAAGTGCCTGAGGAAGTAAAAGAAGAACTCGAGTTCGTCGGCATTTCAAAGGTCGAAGAGCTGATCCACGAGTTGTTTGGACTTGAACTCCCTGAAAATGAACCGTTGGCGGATAGTACGTTTGATCCGGAGCAACCGACTTTTTAAATTAAGATGTGATAAAGATTAATCTTCAAAACAGTATATAGAAAGACCCTATAGGATAGATTCTTTTTGAAAGTCTACCTATAGGGTCTTTTTGATTAATAATTGATTATAATTTTTAGAAAACGGTAGGTTACTCAGACTTTTGGTAGTTAAAACTCCACTGAACGCCAAATTTATCTGTTATAGCGCCATAAATGGCATCCCAATAGGTGTCCTCTAAGGGGTTGGTAACCTGCCCAAAGCTTTTAAAGGCTTCGAATAGCTCGAGAATTTCATCTTGACTTTCACAGTCTAAATGTATGGTATATCCTGTTGCAAACGCATGTTGATCAGGTTCTGGAGTATCAGAAGCATAGAGTTTATTATCTTTAAAATAAAGTTCAGCATGAAGCACCCAGTTTCTCATCGAATCGTCCATATCTGGAAACATATCCTTATTAAAACGCATGATGTCACTAACCTTCCCACCTAGTGCTTTTGCATAAAGTTGAAGGGCTTCTTCTGCTTGACCAGCAAAGTTTAAATACGGTACTAATTTCATTTGAAACCTCCTATAATTTTCTAATCTACAGGTTGATCTATTAAAATTGGATTGCCTTCTGGATCTACAATCACTAAACTGCTTGTACTGCATTCTTACCACAAAATTACGCCATAAAACACATTGTAAGTGGATTTCACACTATAGCCTGAGTACCTGTGGAGGTACTGTACCCGAAGCGCTTGGTAAATGCCAGCTGAACTTGGTTCTTTAATAGAACCATATCCACCGGATGACCGATGATGTTCTCGAGGGAAGTAACCCCTCTTGTAGCGAGACCACAGGGTACGATGGTTTGAAAATCTGCGAGATTTGTATTTGCGTTTAGTGCAAAGCCGTGCATGGTGATGCCGCTTTTGACTGAAAGTCCGATAGCGACGATTTTTGAACTGCCAACGAAGACGCCAGAGTTGATCTCGTCTCGAATGGCATTTATGTCATAATATTCTTGTAAAAGCTCGATAAAAAGTGCTTCGAGTTCGTGAACGAAGGTTTTGATACTACCACCGTGATTCTTTTTTATGTTAAAAATCGTATAGCCAACAAGCTGCCCAGGTCCATGATAGGTGACATCTCCACCTCGTCTCGTACGAACGATATCAAAGCCCATATCTTTTAAGGCTTCATCGGGTAGGAGGATGTTTTCTGATTTAGCATTGATCCCCATGGTAATGACTTTTGGGTGCTCTAAAAGCAGAAGTTGATCATCAAGTCCTTCTCCTACCTGCTCCAATAGCTTTTCTTGTATATCGTAAGCTTCAAGATAGTTGATAACGCCTAAGTCGCGTATGTTTAAGTTCATGGCTACCTCTTTATAATTGATGTTTTTGGGTGAGGATTCAATACATAGTTTAACATGAAAATGAGGGATAATTAAAGGTTTTGATGGGTGAGTTATGAATTGGGGAGTTGATTTATCTGCTCCAAATCCGGTTAGTAAACTAAAGGATTCTCCACAGATAAATCAACTCCCCAATTCTAGAGACTCATGATCAAAATTAAAATTATCAGTGAGAAGGAGAGATCTGCTCCGAATCCGGTTAGTAAACTAAAGGATTCTCCGCAGATAAATCAACTCCCCAATTCTAGAGACTCATGATCAAAATTAAAATTATCAGTGAGAAGGAGAGATCTGCTCCGAATCCGGTTAGTAAACTAAAGGATTCTCCGCAGATCATACAACCACCCATTTCCATAGGCTCATGATCAAAATTATAATTATGAGTAGGGTGAAAAAAGAATTGTGAAGTTGATTAATCTGCTCCGAATCCGGTTAGTAAACTAAAGGATTCTCCACAGATAAATCAACTCCCCAATTCTAGAGACTCATGATCAAAATTGTAATTATGAGCAAGATGAAAAAGGAATTGTGGGGTTCATTTAACTGCTCCAAATCCGGTTAGTAAACTAAAGGATTCTCCACAGATAAATCAACTCCCCAATTCTAGAGGCTCATGTTCAAAATTATAATTATGAGTAGGGTGGAAAAGGAATTGTCTTTAACATAGCAGGCAAAGATTTTATAACATTGACTATAATAAAACCCGTATAACATTAACCTCGGAGATTCCTTTGCGAAGCAACCGGAATTGGAGAGGTTGATGTTATACGGGTTTTAGTCACAGTTAGCAAATTCCTTTGCGAAGCAACCGGAATTGGAGAGGTTGATGTTATACGGGTTTTAGCCACAGTTAGCAAATTCCTTTACTCTGCGATATGATCAAGCATCACATTGAGAATGACATGATCGACTGTATCCATAGCGTGTCGTGATAAAACGCCTAGATTTTTAATGGTCGCATCAGCTGTTTTTGCGATAATGCCGTTGCCATCTGGTACGGTAACGCCACTCATAGAAAGTAGTGCCGATTGAACTGCTGCAGATGCGGAGGTCGCAAGCTTGAGAGAGCAGCCAACCTTTGCGCCATCACAGATCATGCCAGTTGTGTTGGCAATCATGTTTTGGATGGCCCCTTCTAGCTGAGGGCGATTCGCACCCATTAGCCATGCGAGGGCTACTGAGGCGCCTGTACCAGCTGCAACGCCACAGCCACAGAGAGCTGAAAGTCTTCCGATGTTGCTTTTGATAACTCCGTTAACGAGGTGACTGATGGCAGCAGCTCGTGCTAATTTATCATCCGAAACAATGTGCGTATTGGCATATGCCACTACAGGTAAAAGTGCAGTAATGCCATTATTGCCACTGCCATTACTGCTCATAACAGGCAGAGGTGTTCCTGCCATTCGAGCATCTGAAGCTGCTGCGGTTAGTATCATTGAACGATTCATTAGGTCATCAGACAAAATGCCCTTGTTGATATTCTTTTGTAGAGATCTGCCAACCTCCATACCACAAGTATTTGCCAAGCCAAACTCTGCTATTTTACGATTCATTTCAAAGCCTTCGTTGAGAAAGCTGATTTCCTCAAAGGGAAGGGTTTCAACGGCATCTATCAAATCAATTATTGGATAATCATAAAGGGGATTTCTACTGCATGAAGGCGCAGTAGGTGGTTCATCAAGAATAATTTCGCTATTGGTTTCAATTCTTGAAAAGTGATCGTGCCGGCTGTCGATGATTGCGCGGCTGTAGACTGTACCATCAGAAATTTTTGCATCGATATAGACTTTCTTTTCGGTATCAGCAATTCTTAAGTAAATTCGCTTAGTTTCCATAAGCTGATACGCAGTTTTTATTGTTCGCTTTGTGACGTTCTTGAAGACCTCTAGACCATCAGCAGAATTACATGCAGTGACGCCAAGCGCAACCGCAAGCATTAATCCCACTTCATCAGTACCAGGAATGCCAACAGCAAGACCATTCTTAAAAATATTAGGGCTAACGGAGACTTCAATGATTAAATTCTCATTTGCGATGTCAAGTGACCCTTTAAAATGTGACTTCGCCATAGCAACAGCTAAAGCGACAGCAACTGGTTCGGTACATCCCATCGCAGGTTTTACTTCTTCTTTTAAAGTATCAATAATCATCTTTGAAAATGGTAAGACAGCACTTCTCATAAAAACCTCCCAAGCATTCTTGTTTTAATATAAGTGCAAAAGACGTGCCAACGAGGTGAACAAATAAATTTAGTGGGACAAAAATCGTGAATCAAGTAATCGCCATTAGCAACTACAATGGGTCTAAAAGGTGTATTTACAAATTAAGAAGTGATTTTCAATTTGAGATTCAAAATAGGATGGGCGTTTTCAAACTGAAAGCTTACGATTAAGATTAAATATTCTCAAAATGAGAAGAAATTTCGAAAAACAAATTCTCATTTTGAGAATTATATACCGAAATTAATGCCAGTCTCAAATTGAGAATATAAAAGGTGCTGGTGAATTGAGTTAAAAGAAAGGCAAAAAAAAATGACGCTTACGCGTCGGGTGGAATGAGTACGTTATGAGGAATTATTAACGTTAGTGTTGTCCACAAAGTATTAGAAATTAATAAGGGATTCCCCCTCCATAGGGGGTAATATTAGAATAACACAAACCGTTTTAAATTTCAATAGAATATTTATATAAGGCTTGTAATTGAATCATTTAGTAAACTAGAAGTTTTATTCAGTTATTATTTGTAAAAAGCTATTGATAAATGGGCTGTTACCAGACTTAAATATAACTTCTCTTGTAAAGGTTGGATTATCAGTGATGATATTATCTACACCTAGTCGATTCATTCGTTCTATTTCTTTGACACTGTTGACAGTCCAAACAAATATCCGCTTATTCTGATCGTGTATCTGATTGACTTGTGTCTGATTTACAAATGTTGAGTACATACTAAATAAATCTATCGATGTGTCTGTCAACATAGTCTTACTAAGTGTATAGGTTATAAGACCTGTTTGAATATCAGAGTCTAAAGCTTTTATTTCACGAAGTGTATCTATACTTGTAGAAGTGACGACACATTGAAATTTGAGATCGTATTGTTGTATCAGCTCGACTAGCTGTTTGGTTGAGCTTGGCGAGTTGAGAACGTCTTTGAAATCTATATTAATCAAGACTTTTCCTTTAGCAAATGCAATTGCTTCTTCTAATGTTGGAATCTTAGAATCAGAAAAATCAATACTCAGCCAACTTCCCGCATCCAAATCTTTAATTTCTGAGTAATTAACTTCCCAAATATAACGGTCTAGTCCGGTTGTTCTTTTTAAACTGGAATCATGAAGTAAAACTAAGACCCCATCAGCTGTGCTTCGTACGTCTATTTCAATGTAATCAACGTTAGTGTCAATTGCTGCTTCAATGGCTACAAGTGTATTTTCAGGATATTCGTGAGAAAACCCTCTATGGGAAGTAATTTCTATGGCGTCGAAGGAGACCGCGTTTAATACTGAACCATTACGAATCCAATTATAAAATAAGACCGTATCAATAAATAGAATAAAGACAACAATTATAGTTATCATTTTTCGGGAGGATAATAATTTTAAATTCGGATTTTCTAGACTCGATATGACAGGTCGAAGTGAAAAACTTAATTTATTGAATAATTGAATTGTAAGAGAAACTTGGCTAATCGTGCTGACATAAACGAAGGTAATGAGAAAAAATAAATCAAATTTCTCCAAAAGTGTCATAAACGCAGCTGATGAAATTGACTTCTCACTCATCAATCCTATAAAAAAGGCGATTAAGACGATACTGGTTGCATAAATTATTGCAAATATAACAATCAACATAAGCGATAATGATAGAGAATAGAGAAATATTAGACATTTTGACTTAAAATTGGTTTTTTTAGATAATGCGTAAGCCTCATTCATGGTAATTTTTTTTGACAAGTAATAATCAAAAACAAAATAACGTTTTACAAACCCATAGACGAGTATAATAAGCAGGAAAAGGCCAACGAGATAAAGTAAATGATGTGGCATTTTGTTTAATGTGTATTTTAAAAGCTTGTTTTTTTGGAATAGGAAGAGAATAGCAGGCAGATTAATTATTATGGTATAAAAAATCAAGGTTGGGATCCATTGCAATGAAAACTGGAAGAGAGTTTCTACCATTTTGACTAGGGATGTAGCTAGTAATAAAAAGGGATTTGGTCGTTTTCCAATTAATGCGTAGTAATAAAAGTGAATTAGGTTATAATATTCAAATAACAGGAATATCATAATAATCAAACCTATAAGCAGGTAAAGCAAAATACTTGTCGGTAATAACATAAAGCTCAATATATTACTGAAAGTAATAAAGCTAAAATGTGACAGCTTAATTGAAAGCTCTATGATGGAAAGACACAATGGAAACAAGCCAAAAAACATCAGAGAAAAAATGATACCCTGATTAATGACGAAAGCCAATATATTTCGAAAGAGATCTTCATATATATTTAGTAGAATTGATTTTTTTTTCATAAATACGCTCACTTAATAGTCATTATCTAATATAATATATAATAAGTAATGAATGTCAATTATTAGCATAAGAATTAAACAGATTACTGAAGCGAATAACTTATGTATTTAAAAAAATATTGAAAGGTGGTATAAAATGAGTTTAAAGGAAGTTACTTTAAAATTTACCAATGAATTTTCAGGAGAATTAGTTGCGCCAAAGGGTATAGTTAAGATTGGCACTGAAGAGGGAACCGTTTTACCTTATGATATGTTATTAGGTGCTCTAGGGTCATGCTTATACTCAACCTTTTTAGATATCATGAATAAAAAACGCGTTCCATACGATAGAGCTGAGATTCATATCGTAGGTGAAAAAAGAACAGAAGTGCCAACAACGCTTAAATGGGTAAAGGTTGATTTCAAAATAGTTAATCCTGAAAAGGAAGTTGGCATCGAACAAGCAGTAAAATTAGCGACAGAATATTGCTCAATCTATCAGACGATTTCACATGTGGCTGATATGAGCTATACGTTTAGTATCGTTACTGAATAACGAAGCTAAGTTAAGCTAAATTAAGCTAAATTAAGCAAAGCTTTAACTTAAACTTCAGGTTAATAAAGAATAATCCTGTAATTAGATAAGATTCTAGGAGTGTAATGTGCCATTCTAGTGGAAAACTACCATTGCCCGACTTATCTGTGTTACAGGATTTTTTGTTTTTCGTTTAAGTCTAGTTTAATGATCTATACCATTAATGATCTATGTTTCATACAATTTCTGGTTTTATTATACTATCAATATTTATCATTATTCTATCAATATTTATCATTATTTATCAATTTTAATCGTAATAATTACTACTGAGTATCTTCAGATCAGTTTTTCTTGAAGACTGATTTTAAGTTAAGGTTAAAGCTTTCTCGCATTTAGCTCAGATGTGATTTGGACGAGCTTCGCTTCATCCAGTGTATAGCGCTTTCTAAAATATAGAATAGTGAGAATTAAACCTACCATTGGAAGTACAATCATGATGCTTCTGAGTCCCAAAAGGGTTGATGCCGTTTGCGTCTGTGCATTCACATCGAGTTTGATGAGATCAATCCCTACGCCTGCCACTAAAACAGAGATCGCTGAGCCCAGCTTAACCACAAAGGTTTGAAGCGAGAAAATGACACTTTCTGTTCTGCGATTATTTTTCCATTCGCCATAATCAACGGTATCTGCTAAGAATATGGTGGTTAGAACGGTTGCAATTCCAAATCCCATGAAAATGACGACCGCAGCAATTGCTAGTAAAATCATACTTCTAATCGATAGCATCCCGAAGATAAAGAGCATGGTATAACCGACAAGCGTGATACCAATCGCAATGGTAAGCAATTTTTTTCTGCCAAATTTTCTTCTGAAAAGTGGCACCAAAGCCATAGAGAGAATCTGAGCAAGTCCGCCGACCGTACCGAAGATACCAAACAGTGCTGCGTTGCCAATGTCGTACTTAAAATAATAAATGGCAAGCTGTTGCGTGATATAAAGTGAAGAGTTAAACATAACGATGGCGATGACCACTATAAGCGCTTGGTCGTTTGTAATCAAAGAATGAAACATTTCCTTGATGGTTGGACTTTTGGTAAATGGCTTTTCCTTTTCCTTTACGTTTAGCACAGTTATTAAAATAGCGAAGATAAAGAAGATGGCCATAAAGATGGAAAGCTTAGCAAATCCAGCATGTTCACTACCAGAGCCAAGTAGAGGAACTAATACCATTGTGAGGCCTACTGGTAGTGCAAAGCCTAATCCGGCGCAGCTTCTAGCGATAACAGAAAGCTGCTCTCTTTCCTTGCCATGAGAGGTAATGGCAGGAATCAGTGACCAATAAGGTATGTCCATCATGGTATAAGTGACACCCCAAATGACATATAATATAGAGCTATAGATTAAGAGCTTGGAGCCTGTAAAGCTGAGTGGTACTGAGAACATTGCCACTAGAACAACCGCATTGGTAAGGGTTCCGATCAGTAACCAAGGTCGAAACTTACCCAGTGGTGTCTTCGTTTTCTCGACGACAATACCCATAATTGGATCGTTAAAGGCATCAAACAATCTAGCAGCCATAAAGAGAACGCCAATAAAGGTTGCACTGATACCGAGTACCGTGTTGTAGTAGTACATCAAAAATCCAGCCACTAAAGAATATACCAAGTCTTTTCCCACAGCGCCAACACCATATGCGCTTTTTTCTTTTGTACTTAAGCTCATATTTCCCCCAAAATAAATTTATTAAGTAGTTTGATGGTAATTGATTTCATTCTGCTTAGATGAACAATTTTATACTTCATTTTATGATTTAAATAGATATCTATTACAACTAATTCAGATGAATATAAAGTGCGATTAATATCAGCTACGATAACTAAATTCCTAAGATTTAAAGCATTCAAAAGATAGTGTTACAGGTTCGATTTCATCATGGTCAGCGACCTTGATGGTTAAGGTTGCTGGTCCTGAGAGACCAATGGTTTTAATATAGGTACCCGTCATACCACCTTGCAAGCTAATGACGTTTGGCCCTACAAGCTCTGCGTTGCCTTCGAGCTTTAGTGATAGCGGTGCGTTTAGGTAAGTAGAGATGTTACCAAAGGTATCCTTTACCTGAATGCGAATCGAAGCGACATCGTAGGTGTCTTTTTCATGTAACTGAATGGTATCTGTAAGTGCTTCGATGTGTAAATGGGTGGATGGCCCTTTCATCACTTCAGCGACCACTTCACCGTTTTTAACCGCTTCAAAGCGATAGGTCGTCGCAGTGTCGCCCCAGTTACCGATATAGGTGCTGTAGATTCTGACCCCGTCCTTCAGAGTGAATGGACTTGTGAGGATCAGCTTCGCCGCCATCAACTTATATTTAAGTGGAAGATTGGCTTCGCCGTATTTTGCACCAGCATCGAGGAGTTTCTTTACCGTTTCCGAGGCACTTTTAGAGTATCCTTCGTTTGTCATCAGTTGATCGCCGATAAAATCATCGATCAGGATCGGTGGATGGGGCAGTTCGTTGCATTCTTTACGATCGTTGTCTCTACCTATCTTGTCTCTTTTGAAGGTCTTAATCATACGATGGTTTTTATAAAACCGAACCTCGTCTGCGTTGGTATATGCGGTGATATTGCCGATGTATCCAGCGGGATAATCACCGATGCCCATTTCAGAGTCCAGTGTAAGGACGGGTATTTCATCCTGTTGACTTGCATAGACTGCAGCTGCTAGCTTTGGATTTCTAAAAATGTCCGTTACACCATGATGACAGATTCGATCGCCACTGCCAAACTCTTGATGGGTGTTGTAGTCGAAGAAGCACCACCCGAAGCCGCCGGCGATGTTGCCGCTTTTATATATGGCATCGAAGACATTAAAGTGTCTTCTTGCGTGTTCTCTACGTCTTTGGATGCTGTCATAGGATTTCGTCGGATACATATGACCATTGAACTCAGAGATGAGATATGCCTTTGAAACGTCTGGTGTGACCTTGCTTTTATCCAGTGCACCTACGTTTGAACCAATGTGTGAAAAATCGTTAAACGTATAGACGTCTTCAAGTAAGTTGCTTTTTCGAATATAACGAACGCCACCTGTTGGTCTTGAAGGGTCAAGCGCCTTAGCTAATACATTCGTTTGTTGGTAGAATTCATCATCATCCTGTGATTCATTGATTCTAACGCCCCATAGTATGATCGATGGGTGATGGCGATAAGCGAGAATCATTTCCCTGAGAGAGGTGAGTGCAATTGCTTTCCACTCACTGTCACCGATATGCTGCCAACCAGGGATCTCAGTAAAAACCAGTAATCCGAGCTCGTCACACCGATCTATAAAATGGTGCGATTGAGGATAGTGAGAAGTCCTTACCGCGTTACAGCCAAGCGCGTACTTCAACAAATCCGCATCTGTCTTTTGTGGTCTTTCTGGCATGGCATAGCCCACATAAGGGTAGCTTTGGTGACGGTTGAGACCACGTAAAATGGTCTTTTTTCCGTTGAGGTAAAAGCCATCGCTTTTAAACTCGATCTGCCTAAAGCCAGCTCTTTTTTCAGAGGTGTCAATGAGAGTGTCTTGGTGCTTAAGTGCGACCTTGATCTGATACAGTTTAGGATTTTCAATCGACCAAAGCGTGAAAAGATCAAGATCGACCTCTGCTGTGTGAGTCGTCGCATCGCTAATCGGGTAAGCGGCATGATAGCAGAGCTGCGTATCGTCCCATATGTCAACTTCGAGGGTATAGCCTTCTACAGCAAGGGATTGATTGAATGTGGTTTGAATTTGAACGAAGGCATGTGAACGATCCGCTTGTGATGGATCAGCATACGAGCGTTTGACCTGTGAGGCATCAACATGTGTTTCGTAGTGTATGCTTTCAATGTAGATGTCAGGGCGATAAAAAAGTGTGACCTCACGATAGATCCCCCCGTAGGTCATATAGTCGATGACGTGCCCAAAAGGTGGCAGATTACTGGTTTCACGGCTATCGACCACAACACAGATTTGATTCTCATCGCCAAATTGGACGTGTGGGGTCAGGTCGAGTGTGAACTCGGTATAACCACCATAATGTGAACCAATGTAGGTTTGATTGATATAGACATGTGCGATATGCGCCACTGCGCCAAACTCGATCATGCAGAGCTGATTTTTCATCTCAGATGGGATTGTGAGTGTTTTAGTATATGCGGTAACTTTGCTGTAGAGCGATTCAGAAAAATAGTTCAGCGGAGTTACGGCAACGGTATGTGGGATGTGGATCACTTCAAAGCTGCCATTTAGCTCTGGATAAGTTATGCGAGTTGCATCAAAGGTGATTTCAGGGTAGAAATGCCAATCGAAATTGATGGGTTGTTTTTTTGTCATAGCGAGCCTCCTTGTTCCTAATTCTATTTGCGTACGGCAGCGCCGTCGATCAATAGGTCGATCATCGCCTCTAGCGCCTCACAGTAGGTTGCACCGCCGAGATCTTCTTTTGATTCCAGTAAGAAATGCTCAATGCTGGCTTCTACCATACCTTTAAAAATATTAAGATTGATAGGTTTGATGACACCTTCGTCAATCCCTTGTTGTATGAGTGCGAGCGTCGGCTCCCAATCGGATTCGATTCTGTTGGCAACAGCTTCAAAGAGCTTTGGATAGCGTTCTTTGATGGTATGAAATTTGGAATAATCGATTTGTTGATACACCTCAGGAAGGGCGATGATCACCTTTCTGATTTTCTCCACAATGGTGTAGCTAGGATGATCTAAAATTTCCTTTTCAGCCTGCTTGATGGCTTTAAAGGTTTCGTCTAGCATGGCATAGAGTAAAGACTCCTTGTCTGGAAAGACGGTATAAATGGTTTTTTTACTGATGCCTATGGATTTTGAAACGTCTTGAAGGGTGAATTTTGCGCCATATTGATTAAACTGCTCAGCTGCAGCAGAAAGTAGATTTTCTCTTAATGTCATATTTGCCTCCTTGATGTGTAAAAAAGCGCGGAAACCCATTTTGTATTTTCGGTTTCCATTTAATCATATTTAGAATATTCAGTCAAGTGATTGGATGAAAAATTGTTTGGAAATAGATTCAAAATAAAGACTTGAGGCAATATAAAAACCCTAGCAAATCTATGGATAGATTAACTAGGGTATAATTTTAGTTTATCGCAATGTAAAGCAATCCCATTAACTATTTTTTAAAGCCTTATGAATTTCATTCATTTTATTTCTACTCAGTGTATAGGGACGATAGGAGTAAAATGCTAGGATGAAGCTGACCGCACTGCCTACGGCAAGTAAAAGCGAAAGTCCAGTTACCGTACTGTCCAGCTGTACCGCTCTTGCGGAATCAAATTTAAGTAGATCCAGCGCCAGTCCCAATAGGAAGATGGCAACCGATTGAGAAAGCTTATAGCAAAGGGTTAAAGTGCCATAGAAAACGCCTTCTTGTCTAGCACCTGTTGCAAGTGCTTGAGAATCCACGGTGTCTGCAACCATTGCCTGAGGCAAGGTAAAGAGTCCGCCTGTACCAAAACCGCCTAAGATACCGAAGGGAATAAGATAAAAGACATTGCCATAGAGGGCATCCTTAAAGATCGAGCACGCGATAAAGTAGACGCAAGCGAGAAGTGCCATTAAAAGTCCAAGCTTAACACCCTCTTTTTTCTCAGTGCGATCGGTGTATTTGATCCAGAACGGCTGACTAAGGATGCTCATAGCGAGCTGTGTCCCTACGATGATGGCAATCCCGTTGTTATTGAGGCCAAAGGTATACGTATAGACGTGAAGTCCGAGTGTACTGATGAGCGCACTCGCAATATTTGTAAACAAGTAGCCAAGAACAACCGCTCTAAAGTCTACGTTTTTAAAGGCGTAATAGATTTCTTTAAAAAACTGTGAGATATTTCCGCCTTCTGTTCTCATAATCCTAGCATTTAGCTGAGGGATGAGACGGCTGGTGGAAAAATAAGCGGAGAGCATGGATGCTGCCATAACCACTGATGCAAAGATCGCCATATTGTGATACCCATTAGGATTCAGCTGACCAACAGGATATTCAGGTGTGCTTCTAAAAAAGAGAAACATCCCAAGTGCGGTTGCGAAGAACAAGCCCAGTAAGAAGAATGTGGTTTTAACCGCTTGTATGCGCGTTCTATCGGTATAATCGTCGCTGATCTCAGCAGCAAGTGCCGTATAAGGGGTTATATAAATGGTTAAAAAGGTCTTTACAAAAAGGACAAATACAATCATCAGAAGCCATTTGGTCAATTGACCTAGATCTGCTGGAATAAACCAAAGCAGCAGGTTGACGATAACCGTTCCAACCCCACCGATTAATAAGTAGAGATGTCGTCTGCCAAAGCGACTGCTTCGGGTCATATCGGACAAATACCCCATAATAGGGTCTGAGAGTGCATCCCAAATGATGCCGATACTGACCAAAATCCCAATGGAAGCGCCAGACATTTTTAAAATGACGGTGGCGTAAAACACCAAATATGCCGATATTATCTGTGTGGTGAGTCCGAATCCTATGTTTCCGAAGCCAAAGCCCCAGAGTGTGCGTTTTTTTAGTGCTTCCATGGTGTTCTCCTAACGAAGTTTTAGATTCTGAACTCATTATATGTCAACGCTTCCCACCTTGCAACACGTCTCAAATTAAACTTTGGTTAAATTTGAGATAAAACGTATCGAAGGGGCTGTGTGAAGACTATAATTATAGTGTGGTATATTGAAAATCTTAGGCTATATAGACTTTAATTAGCACCTCGGTTGTGATAAAATCGAGTCAGTTATATAGAGTCAGTAAGAGTGTATAAGTGATCTAGTATTTTGTGAATTAATATTTTGCATTAGATGCATCATATGCTTAAATCTAGCCAGATAGAAATTGAGGACAATTATGGTAAATAAAATTGACACAAATATTCAAGCGAGAATCGTCTCTAGCTTCGAGGGTCCAAGTCAAAGCTATTACGATGCGAAAAACCGCTTCGAATCTATATTAAGAGATAAGCTCGGCGTATCTACAGGTACGTCACAGGGCTATGGCGTTGCAGATGCAACAGTAGCCAGCAACCTATCTGCGATGAACAATACCTCTGGCGTGTATTCAGTCAACAATGTGTACTCAGACGTCAGATTGGGATCAGGCGCAACCGCAGATGCCATCAATGCAAAGCTTGAAGGCACTGGCATGGCAGGACTTGGCGATGCCTTTGTGGCAGCTGAGGCCAACTATGGCGTCAATGCATGGTTTCTAACCAGCGTGGCAGCACATGAGTCGGGCTATGGCACCAGCAAAATCGCGCAGGATAAAAACAACCTCTTTGGGTTTCAAGCCTATGATAGCTCACCGTATGCAAGCGCGGCAACGTTTGCTTCTAAGGCAGACAGCGTGGACTATGTGGCGAAATACCTCTCTGAGAATTACCTAACAGAGGGTGGCAGCTACTACAATGGCGTGTCCATCGACAGTATTGGTAAAAGCTATGCGACAGATCCAGACTGGTCGACGAAGGTGAAGAAGGTTATGGCGAACCTACTCACCTATTAATGGAAGGCGATGACGTTTTACCATAGCGTATTAAGGAATTTTAGAGGCGCTTTATGATCTTTCGCGTTAAAGCTCATAAGCGGATAAATAATAGTTAAGAGAGTCAGGAGGCGACCTGACCGAGAAAGGGTAGAGGTAATTTATGTCTAAGGTGTATTTTAAACGTGTGGAAAATAAGGATATTCAGGCACTTAGCGATGCTGCTTTGATGCTTTTAAAGACGCTTGTGGCGGAAGACGGGCATAGCTTTACAGGGACTGTACCGCTCAAGGTACATTTTGGCGAAAAGGGCAATAACACGTATGTGCCTTCTGCTTGCTACGATGGCGTTATCGGCTACCTAAAGGAACAAGGCGTGGATTCGGCATTTATCGAAACCAACGTTTTATATAGAGGTGCAAGAACCACTGCTGAGAGTCACTTAGAGATCGCAAAAGAGCACGGGTTTACACAGCTTCCTGTCATCATCGCAGATGGTGAAATGGGTGAGGCGTTCGACGAGATTGAAATTAACAAGGAATTCTTTAAGACGTGTAAAATCGGAAAAGCGTTTGGGGATTACGACCAATTCGTGGTAATGAGCCACTTTAAAGGGCATGGTGCTGCTGGTTTCGGCGGTGCGATGAAGCAGCTTGCCATGGGATTTGCTGCGAGAGGCGGTAAAATGGCACAGCATGCTGGGATCAACCCAGTGGTAAAAGAGCCAAAATGTATCGCATGTGGTCTTTGCTTTAAAAAGTGTGACGTCAATGCCATCGAAATGCGTGAAAAAGCATACATTCACCAAGACAAATGCGTAGGCTGTGCAGGTTGTATCGCAGTGTGTCCAGTAGGCGCAATCGTCAGTGACTGGTCGGGCAAAAACTTCAAAGAAAAAATCGCTGAGTACGCATATGCGGCTCAAAAAGATAAAGACAACGTGTACATTTCATACCTCATCAACGTAACGCCTGAGTGCGACTGTATGGGACAAAACATGCACACCGTAGCAGAAGACATCGGTGTTTTCGTGTCGAAGGACCCAGTTGCCATCGATACAGCTTGCATCGACATCTTACAAAAAGAGTCAGACGAAACCTTATTTGATGACGGACGTGCTTCCATCGTACATGCGGTGAAAATCGGTCTTGGATCAGATCAGTATGAGTTGATTGAGTTATAAGAAAATCAGCTGGTTTTGACTTAAATCAGATACCGACTCATTTGATTTTTTTGTCAATGACAAAGAAATCACTCAGACCATTTAAGTGGTAAAATTAAGCTACTTAGATCTGAGATATCTATGGGGAGGTGTCTATGAAAATTAGTGTAATTAGGAGCTTAACAGTTTTATTCGTTATTAGTCTATTTGTAATTGTTGGGTGCTCTAAAGAAGTGAATACTTCTAAAATTAATGAGGAAAATTCGTCAGATATTAAGGCGGAAACAGAATCTATATTAGAAGAAACATCAACAGATACATCCGATTTTGATCCTGGAAATGGATTAGAACCGATTGAAGCCGAAGCCTTTGTAGGGTATTGGCGAATGCTTGAAAGAGATGAAAATGGTGAGGTTGAGGATGTTTCAGAATATCCAATTTACTTCTTAGAGGTTACTGAAAATCGACTTTATATCATTACAACATCTTTAAATGAAAATGAAGGCTACTCATCTGCTGATAAATATTATGTACTTGATGGTGCTTATTGTTATTATGACTATGATGAAATCAGTCAAGATAACTATAAAAATGCACTAGAGTCGCCTTGGGGTGGTCGTTATGTGGTGGTGTTTGACGATGAAGATCATCTTGTATTGACAGAGTATTATACAAATGTCACACCAAATGATGCATATAATAAATACACTTATTTGAAAATACCCGCAAATGAATGGCCTATAAGCGAGTAATTATTTGTTCTTAAATGATGTAATCTGTACCTGCTTTCTAGAGTTTTTCTACGCTGAAAGCAGGTATTTTTATAGAAAAGGAATATAAATGATTGAAAAAAAGTTTAAAAATTGGATTCAAATAGTAGTACTAACAACGCTTGTATTTTTTATATTATCTGGCTGCGGAATTACCAGTAACCTTCAGGCTACTAATGACGATCAAGCTTCAGAAAATGTTTCAAGCAATGAAAACAATTTGCCTGAGAATGATGAACAAACAACTGACGAGCAAACATCTGAAGCGGGCAATCCCTCTGTAACTGATATTGCAGATGAACGATATTCGCTGACTATTGCCTCAGATTTACACGTGCTTGCTCCTGATTTTATGGGAGATAACTCGGTATTCGACGCATTTGTGGCAAGTGGTGATGGTAAGTTGATTCAGTATGCACCGGAGATTATCGGTGCCATGCTTGAAAAGGTGAATACGGATATTTTGATTTTATCAGGCGATTTGACCACACATGGCGAGAAGGCATCTCATCAGTGGCTTGCAGATCAGCTGAAAGCACTTGAGGCGAAAACGGGAACACGTGTGTTTGTCATCCCTGGTAATCATGATATTGATAACCCCTATGCAAGAGATTTTAGTTCAGGGAAACAGGTTGTGGCAGAAAGTGTCACACCTGATGAGTTTGCTTCGATCTATGGCGCATTTGGTTACGACGAGGCTTGGTCAAGGGATCCAAACTCACTAAGCTATGTGATTCAGCTGGATAAGGATTATTATCTTTTGATGCTGGATACCTGTAAGTATGAGGACAATCAAAGCCTTGGCTATCCACTTAAGTCTGGGGACATAAGACCAGAGACTTTAAAGTGGTTAGATGAAGTGGCTCAAGAGATCAAGGTAGAAGCGCCAGAAGGTGCGACGGTAATATCTAGCTCCCATCATAATTTAGTTTCGCATTCGCCGGTACATGACAAAGGGTTTGTCATAGATCACGCGGAGCGAGGGCTAGAAGTGATCAATAAGCTGGGGATAAAGCTGAATTTTTCAGGACATATCCACATTCAAGACATCGTTTCGGTGAAACTTTCAGAAGAGGATTCAGAAGTGGATTCAAATCAAGACTCAACTGAAGATTCAAATCAAGATTCAATAGGTGACTTAAAAGAAAATTCCAACTATGATTCTGTATTTACTGAAGTAGTCAGTGGCAGCTTGATTCAATACCCTCAGACCTACGGTGTGGCGAAGGTCTCTAGTGATCGAGTAATCTACCAGACACAGTGGGTGGATATGGCGAGTTATCTCCTTTCACATGAACTCGATAGTGATGAAAAACTAGCATTTTTGAATGCCTTTGAGTCCAATGCAGAGCTTAAGTTTAGAGCGGATTCTGTGGCTTTAATCGATGCCTCGCTACTTAAAACGCATTCACAAGAGGAAGTAGACGCGATGCTCAGTGTATTCGCAGATCTTAACGAAGCGTATTTCGCCGGAACGGATAGCGATGAAGAAAGAAAGGAAGCGATTCGAAACGGAAAAGGCTACGCCCTTTGGACACAGGAAAAAGAAGGGTTTTTAAGCGGATACGTCGAATCCATGTTATTAGATACTTCGGACGATAACTTTTATGAAGGCGATTTGAGGTGAGCATGGTTTATAAAAGGACGATTCAACTCTATATTTTTGAGCGCGAGGGCGGACACTGTTATCATTGCGGAAAGCTTCTAAAACCTGGAAAGATGACGCTTGACCATTACTATCCTAGGAGTCTTGGCGGCACGGAGGAGTACTATAATCTCGTGGCGTCTTGTAAGCTTTGCAACAAGTTTAAGAAAAGTGTGGTGCCTAAGGATTGGGTCGAGGTCAATATCGAGCTGCTTTTAAGGGCGATAGCAGATGAAAAAGTCGTGTTCGATCAGAGCCTAAAGCATGAAAAAGAGTTTATCGTCAGTTTGTTACCCAATGTGCGAACGATAGAGCATTCTAAAAGTGGCACAAAGTTTGAGGGGCGAGGGTTTAGAGTGCTGATAAAGGACAATCGCGTGGTGAAGCTGGTGCGGTATGGAGAGGTCTAATGACACTAAATTGATGCCGTTTGTGGACTTTAGTATATTATTGACTAATACCCCTTGGGGGTATATAATGATGAGGCAACGTTTGTTGTCTAAAATATATTTTTGAGGAGTCATGATATGGTTAAGGTTTGTAAGTGCTGTTCAAACATGGATGTTGACGTGTTAAAATCTCAATTAGAAGGAATCGAAGTTGAGTTAGGTTGTGTTGACAACTGTACAGATGCTTCGGGTAAAGCATTTGGTTTAATCAACGAAGAATTAGTTGTGGTTGAAGATGTTAACGCCTTTGCGAAAGAGGTTTTGGCTAGAAAATAGCAAGGAAGTCATAAGGAATTAATAAGGAATTAATAGGTTATTCGTTTCTGTGATAAATAAAATCGTTCATTTAGGAAAGTATGATCTGGATGGTTTAATAAATTTATAGTGTAGTAGTGTTCTTAAGCCTTGCATCTGCAAGGCTTTTGTTATATCTTAAGGATAACGGGAATAAAGGTAGAATTTACCAAAGTTAGTTTCAAAGTTTAACATATAAAAGTTTAGGAGAAACGATGAGAATTACATTGATCACTGTTGGGAAAATTAAAGAGAAGTATTTTACAGGTGCGATAGAGGAATACGCAAAGCGTCTAACCAAATACTGCACGCTGACTCAGATAGAAGTGGCAGACGAAAAAGCCCCAGAGACGCTTTCAGATAAAGAGATGGAACAAATCAAGGACAAAGAAGGCGAGCGGATCTTAAGCAAGGTAAAGGATTCGCAGTATGTGATCACCTTAGAGATCAAAGGGAAGCAACTGACTTCAGAGGAGCTTTCGGAAAAACTTTCAAGCCTCGGACTTGAGGGAAACTCAGATGTGGTGTTTATCATAGGTGGGAGCTTGGGTTTGTCGGATGCTGTGATGAAGCGGTCTAACTTTGCACTGTCGTTTTCGAAGATGACGTTTCCACATCAGCTGATGAAGGTAGTGCTGCTAGAGCAAGTGTATCGTGGGTTTCGGATTATGAAGGGGGAACCTTATCATAAGTGACTGCTGTTTTTTGAACACTATGTTTTCTCGCATATCTCATGTGGAAGCGGTCGTTAAGTTAGAAAGACGCTAAACAAAATAAATCAATGGATTTAGCCACTGAGTGTACAGATGACATTAAGTGGAATATCGTGCATGGAAACATATCAACTGGCTCTATCATTTGGTGTGTTAGAAAAGTGATAGATAGAACATACTATTATATCCGAGTTAAAATAGGCGAAAATTACAGATTGAAATAATATCGAAGTAAACAGAGAACTACGTCGAATGGGTTTAGTCACTGGACAAGGCAATCAAGACTGTAAACCCAGAGGTGATAGAAGTTAACCAAGAACTGGTGAAAAAAGTTGACCTACAGCATCGTGGTACATATGGGCATGAAAATAACCTTACGACTTCACTTCGAATCCTGATGACTGAGAGTGCGGACAACTACAGTGATTAGAAACTGTGAAATAGTATAGAGAACAATGGCCGTAACTGTAATAGCAGTTGCGGTTTTTTACTATTCATAAAGATATGCTTTAAGAAATAGAAAAAACTTGAAAATTATGCGTGTCCAAATGTGTCCAATAATAAATTGACAAGCGGCGAGCAAAATGCTAGAATAGAGCATGTAAATACAGAAGTGTCCAAAAGAGGTGTAAATATGAAATCTAATTTAGTTGTGAAACTAATAGAAGCGCATAGCTCAGGGAGCGAAGATGCTTTTAAGAATGCGTTGATTAATTTAGCAGATGATGAAGAAAAAAAAGGCAATGCAAGCACGGCCTTATCATTAAGAAATGCTTATGTTTATGATAAAAAGCGCTCTGTGTCTTATGCAGATAGCCCGCTTTCAGAAATGTCATTTTCGGCACAAACGGCTATTCCTACTCCTAAAGACAGAGATAGTACATTGGAATTATTGGAAATATTAACTCCTAAAATTAATTTGTCTGATGTAGCGTTGCCCGAGAAAACAGTTCAAGTTCTCAAGCAAACTGTGGCCGAGCAAAAGTCTATGCAACAACTTGTTGACAAAGGGGTGGTGCCTGCCAACAGGCTTTTGTTCTGTGGCCCACCAGGTTGCGGAAAAACTCTAACAGCAAATGCATTGGCTGGGGAACTCGAAATACCAATAGCCTATGTAAAACTTGATGGACTTGTTTCTTCATACTTGGGACAGACTGGGACAAATATTAGAAAGATCTTCGACTATGTAAAAAATAAGCGCATAATGCTATTCCTAGATGAATTTGATGCTATTGCAAAAAAAAGAGATGATTCAAACGAATTAGGAGAACTAAAGAGAGTTGTAACTACATTACTGCAGAATATGGATGCCATGCCAGCTAATGTTTTTCTGGTGGCTGCAACTAATCATCATCACCTCTTAGATCCTGCAATATGGAGAAGGTTCAATTCTTCAATACTCTTAGAACTACCAAACCTTGATCAGCGAATACAAATGATAGAGCGCTTTTGCGCAGAAAAGATGCCTGAATTTTCGATCGATCTAAAAACATTAACAATCCTATCTGAGGGAATGAGTGGTGCAGAGATTCAAGGATTTTTATTGTCGCTTGCAAAATATTGTGTGTTAGAGAATTTAACAGGTTCGATTTCTCAAAAAGAAATCGCAGAAATTTGGTTACAGCAAAACACTCTATTTGTCAGTGAAAACAGTGATGATTATATTAAAGCGCTATATAAGTTAAAAAAGAACGGAATTGCATTAAGAACATTAGAAGACATAACCGGCATACCAAAATCAACTTTAGACTATCGTTTTAAGAAGGAGGGAATGAATGATGAATGATAATAAGAGGGAACATTTATGGATACCAGATGAGGAAGTTGTTCGTCTAGATAAAACTCTTACTGCTCGAACTACTCCGAGAAATATCCCATATGGAGAGCATGGTCAAAAACTTAGTTCCAGCTTGCAAGCGGTTAAGCAAGCTATTGAAAATGTAGCAGCAGATGACTCTCTAGTAGATTCAGGATTATTGATTTTCAAAATAGAACTGCCTGAAGGCGAGAAAATCAAAGATAAAAAAGATCTTTTTGCTTCAACAGGGATGCAAGTTAAGGCTGTAAAAAGCGAGAATAAGGCTATAGTTGCTACTACAAAATCTCAGTTTCAGTTGTTGAAAAAACGTGTGGATGATTATACTGCTACAGGTACTGGGAAAACCTATTTTGACTATGTTGAAGATTTTAAAGCGTATATTGGTAGTGAGAAAAACTCAAGTACTTTACAAAAAACAACATGTTCAGAAACAGTTCCATTGACTTTGGATATCCAATTGATGCTTGTGCCTAATTTGGGCGAAGACATAAATAGCTTAGCGATTCAACGAATAGTTGATAAGATTTCGGGACAAGGTGGGGACGTTCAAGAAGAACCATATTATCTATCCGATAGGACCCCTGTAATACGTGCGATAATTCCTTCTAGTTCACTATTCCATTATGAAAATGATTCCGCAATTTACAGAATAGAAGAAACTGATTTTTTTAATGCAGATGCAGCTTCAAAGAATGCGATTGATTTAAATGATTTGGAACTAGATGAAAGTATATCAGTTGATACATTACCAATTGTAACCGTTTTGGATTCAGGTGTTAATTTCCCACATAAATTGAAGCCCTTAGTTGTCGAGCACTGGGTTGATGGAGCCTCTCTTGGTGGGGACACCGACCATGGTACAAAAGTTGCGAGTAGAGTTGCATTCAAATATATTTGTGATCAGTTGCCGGGAACAAAAGTCGTACCTAGAACACGAATCATTGATTGTAATATATTGGATGGAAGTGTACCAGTAAATATTTTTATTAAACGTATCCAAAATGCGGTTGCTAGTTTTAAAGATATATCGAAGATATATAATTTGTCAGCTAATGCCACAACTCCGATTGAAGGAGATGAAATGAGTATTCTAGGTTATGAATTAGACGAGTTGCAACTTAAGCATAATGTGCAATTTGTAGTTTCTGCTGGTAATCATCAGCTGTGGAGCTCTGAGACAAGTTTAGAAGACATTCTAGATGATGATGATTCAAGAGTTTCAGCACCTGCGGATTCGATGTTATCAGTAATTGTCGGTGCTGCATCTGGAGAAAATCATCCCAACTGCCTTTCGACTTTCAACGAAATTACATCATATAGCCGAAGAGGCCCAGGATTTAATGGATTTAGCAAACCAGACTTGATTGCTTATGGTGGTTCGATTATAAACATTGCTGGATCAGTATCAGTCCCAGAAGACAAATATTCCTTAATGTTGGACAAGAACGGTAAGCTGACGCCTGATGCTGGGACAAGCTTTACTGCTCCGATAGTGGCAGGAGACTTGGCAGAGATTTTAGGGGTAATTCCAAGTCAAGACATTTTATTGGCTAAAACCTTGCTATACCATAATACAAAGCCTATTTGGGACGAAGATAGCATCACAGATGAAGAATTATCATTTGCTCACAACCTATATGGAAGAGGATTATCTAACGTCGATGAAAGCAAGTATTCATCACCTTCAAAAGTAACTTTTGTACGAACAGGTACCTTGAATCGAGTTACTAAAGAGAGAGTCACAATATTTATGCCAGAAATTCTAGCGGCACAAGTAGGAAGAAACGTTGCGAAGGTAACAGTAACATGTATCTCTATGCCGCCAGTAAATAGAACAAAAGGGACAGAGTATTTAGGAGCATATATTAGAGCGTCACTGAAGAAAAGCAGTTCAGATGGGCGGCTGATACCTGTCCAGCAGGACTTTAAAGAAGGGCGACAGAAGTGGGATGTATGTCATCAATTCACTAAACTTTTCTCAAAATTTGAGGCTGGTGATTGGCAAATCTGGCTTGAATTGTTTTCGCGCTGGGATGATGATAACTTAGATGTGCCATACGCTTTGGCTGTAACCATTGAGGATGTCAGCAATACATTAGATGTCTACAGCGAAGTAGAGGCACTAAATAGGTATCAAGCGATGAACACGATCAGATTGCGAGTCGATTCACAGGCTTAGTATAGAGAAAAATACAGTTACATGCGGAGTTTGTTAGAAAATGCAAACTTCGCATGGCTACGTAATATTGTACCAGGCACAGCACTTAAGTACCTATTAAAACCGTAGTTAGAGCGGTACGGTGAACCGTATCACAAGTAAAAAAATGTATTTAGAATTAAAAAAATATTCTATTCTATGACATAGTTTAATAACTGCCCAAATAATCGCTACCTAAATATTAAAGCGACATTTTGTATGATGAGCCATTATCGTTAACTAAAGTCTTTCATAAAAGAAAAAAAATCAAAATGCCATACAAAAGTCTTTTACAAAAGACTTTTGTATGGCATTTTTAACTCGCACAATATTACTAGTTCTGTTAAAGAAAGATCTTTAATTACCTAAATATAGTCAAGTAACTACAAATTATTCAACAATAAACCAATATCACCAGAATTGCTAACATTTAACAATCCTTACATCACCCATAGATCTTAATTCATCTTAGAAACATGATCAACCAGCTGAGCCAACGCTTCCTTAATAGGCGTAGCCGATCGACCGAGAACCTTCTCAAGATCATCACTTACAACATCAAGTGAATCATTTCGAATACTTTCTTGAATGCCCAAAACGATAGGGATAACGAAATCAGGTAAACCCAATCCCTTCATAATCTCTGCATATTTTTCGTCACTCACTTGCTGTACAGAAATCTCTTTACCCAATACCGTTTGAAGTTCAGATACCAGTTCTTCTTGGGTTAAAGGCTTGCCAGAAAATTCATACACTGTATTTTCATGACCGCTACCGAGAAGTACAGCAGCTGCAGCCTCTGCATAATCTTGTTGTAGTGACCAGCCGACTTTTCCATTTCCTGCAGAGGTTACCCATGGTGCACCTGACATAACACCTTGAATACTTCCAATTTCATTTTCTAAATACCAATTGTTGCGTAGGAAAGAATAAGGGATACCGGTTTTAAGGATCGCTGCTTCTGTTGCCACATGAGTTGGTGCAAATAAGTTCTTGCTTTCAGTTGCATTGACGATGCTTGTATAAGCAATAAATTTTACACCTGCACGCTCAGCAGCTTGAACTGCATTTGCGTGTTGACGGGTTCTGGTATCATTATCACCATCGGCAGAGATAATTAATAAGCGATCAATCCCTGCAAATGCAGTATCTAGAGTTTCTGGATGGTCAAAATCGCCTTGACGAACATCCACGCCACGAGCACGAAGTCCTTCTGCTTTCTCTGGATTACGAACACTAACCGCCAATTGATTTGCTGGTAAAGTTTTAAGTAGTGATTCTACGACCTTTGTGCCTAGTTTACCTGTAGCGCCTGTTACTAATATTTTCATTTTTTATGCCTCCTTTTAATAGGGTAGTTGTTTAATTAATTGTAATATTATATTATATCCTTAGGCGGATTTTTAAAAGTAGGCACATTTTTATGACCTAGTCATAAAAATATAACCAATAGAAAAAGAAGGTGATTTAATGGCTCGTACTTCTTTCGCAGGAGAGATTCCTAAAGAACAAGTTACAGTATGTCCAGTAACAGAAACACAAAACATCATTGCTGGAAAATGGAAAATTATTATTTTATGGCATCTTAGAGAGACAAGACGCTTCGGTGAGCTTCAGAGACTGGTACCTGGAATTTCGAAAGGGATTCTTACCAGTCAGCTTAGAGAACTGGAAAAAGATCAAATGATCAACCGCAAGGTGTATCAGGAGGTACCGCCTAAAGTCGAGTACTCTTTAACTGCTGCTGGAAAACAGTTTATTCCGATACTTGAAAGCATGGGAGAGTGGGGAAAGAAATATGCGATCAGCAAGAAAGAGGAATTCTTAAGTGTAAAATAGTGATTTCAGCAAAATTGTTAATAATATAAAACTCAAATTATTGTAAAATTCTTATGGATGCATAGTATTAATCACAGAAAAGTGATAATTAGTGAGAGAAATGATTAGTGAAAATCATTAATTAGTATAAATCAGTAATAACGTATATAAAAAAGAACTCATACTATTTAGCTTATAATATCAAGCTAATAAGATGAGTTCTTTGTATGTGTATCGCTAATTTACTTTAATTGAATCGCAAATTTATAAGCAATTTAATATAGATTTATATGCAAGATTTATGTGCATTACTAATTTAGTTTTATATGCAATGCAAATTCAATTACTACATGAATAGTTATTCTACCTTCAAATGTTTTCATATAATTTCATATGATTTCTTACATCACCCACACAACAGATCAACCTTCCCAAAACAACCGAATCGTCTCATCCGAATTCGCTTTTCCAAAGAATGACCCAATTAAGAATGCAATCAAGGCGATGAACAAGGTAGGTACGATTGGATGTGTACCGAAAACCTGTATGCCTTGGATGGTAAAGAAAAAGAAGGCAGCGATACCTGTAACGATGGATAGGATAGCGCCTGTTGCGTTTGCTCTTTTCCAGTAAAGGCCTAGCAGTGTTGGCCAGAAGAAAGCGGCTTCTAGACCACCGAAGGCAAAGAGATTAATCCAAACGATTATTGAAGGTGGCTTAATCGCGAAGATAAAGACGATAAGCCCAATGATCGCTGTGGTTACAAAGCTGATACGGTTTAAGTGCTTCGCTTTCAAATCCCCTTTACCATAGCTGAGATAGAGATCCTTGATGATCGAGGCTGAAGCCAAAATAAGCATAGAGTCTACCGTAGACATAATCGCTGCAAGTGGTCCAGCGATAAAGATACCTGTTAGGATAGGTGGTAGTACCTTAACTGTTATCCCAGGAATCGCACTATCACCTGAAAGACCTGGAACGACATATGCGCCAAGTGCACCAACTAAATGCATACCGAGCATCAAAAATCCAACGACTACAGTACCGATGATCATGGCACTGTGAAGTGACTTTGAGTCCTTAAAGCCCATACATCTGACTGTGGTTTGAGGTAAGCCAAGGACAGCAAAGCCAACGAGCACCCAAAACGATAAAATATAAGGAATAGGTACTTTGCCACCAGAGGTAGGTGTTAAGGCGTCTGGATTTTCAACGATCATTTTTGCAGTGATGTTATCCATACCGCCACCTGCATGTATTACTGCAACCAGAAGCACTATCGTTGCAAGCACCATGACCACACCTTGGATGGCGTCGGTTATTGCAACCGCTTTAAAACCGCCGATGGTCGTATAGATAATTACTGAGATGCCAAAGATGACGAGACCAGTAACATAGGAATAGCCGGTTACCGCTTCAAATAGCTTCGCACCACCGATGAATTGTGCCACCATTGCAGCGGCAAAGAAAACAATCATTGCGATAGAGGTCGATATGGCGATAAAATGATTGTCATAGCGTTTCTTTAAATAATCGGTGACGGTAACTGCATTGATCTTTCTAGAGATGATGGCAAATTTTTTACCGAGGACACCAAGTGTTAAAAAGGCTGTTGGCACTTGTATCATGGAGAGTAAAATCCAAGCGTAGCCTCTTGAATAAGCGACGCCAGGGCCACCGATGAAGCTACTTGCACTTGAATAGGTGGCGATTAAAGTCATGGCTAGTACAAATCCCCCCATAGAACGCCCTCCAATGAAGTAGTCCTCTAAGAAGTTGCCATTACTTGAAGCGCGTGAATTGGTATAAAATGCGATCGCCAGCATAGAAAAGAGGTAGACGATCATAGGGATTAAAATCATTAGATTATTCATGGTGATCCTCCTCTGCTTTTGCGTCATCTTCAAATGGGATGTCCTTAAAGTATCTTTTTACGACAAAAGCAAGAAGTGCTGATATAAAGACATATCCTAAGATACAGCTATAAAAGAACCACGCTGGGAAGCCTAAAATATAGTTGTATTCAGAAATGTCCTTTAGCCCTAGGCCGTAAGCAAAGGCAATCCACCAGATGAAAAATATAACGTAAAGTCCAACGGTGATGAGGGCCTCCTTGTTGATCTGTTTATTTTTTTCTTTAAAATTCATAGCTATTCTCCTCATTTATAATCAAAAAGGCAATAAAAAAAGATGTAGATTGAGACCTAAATGTCTATCTACACCTGCTTAGAATCGTTTATGAAGTAAAGCTAAAAGCCACGAAAAACGATGGTTTTGATCTGTCCTTGGCCGTGGCTCAAAGCAGATTGAAATGAAAAAAATATTCTAGCAGGTATGATTCATAAAGATATCATCCAATCGCATAATATCATATATTTCAGGTGGATTCAACATTAGGCGAATACATCGATGAAATGGTTTATTAACGATGTGCTTGCTTAAGTTGATTCATTTTACACGACACTATATAATGAAGGTCAGAGGAGATTGATTATAAGCCGTTACTTGAAAGCGTCGGGGGGAAGAATTCGATATGAAAATAATCATAAAAGGTTTATATACATTTTTGGTATCAATGACTGTGGCGACCTTATTGGGTTATCTTTTCAAAGAACTTGGGTTTCCAGAGACCAATATAGTCATCGTGTATTTATTAGCCATACAAGTAATAACTTGGCTCAACGAGCATTTTGTAGTAGGTATTTTGAGCTCCATAGGGGCAACGTTGACCTTCAACTATTTTTTCACAGCGCCTTTTCTAACCCTGTCCGTACAAGATCCAAGCTATATAATTACGTTTATTATCATGACCTTATCCTCTGTTCTAACAAGTACATTGACGACTCATGTTAAAAAAAATGCAGAAATTGCTAGAGCTCGTGAAAGGGAGACCTTGGTATTATACAATTTGACGAGTCAACTGACGGATGCTATGGATGAAAAAAGCATCACTAATATTGTCATTCAAAATCTCAATGGTTTCCTCTCTAGAGGGATCGGGTTGATCATATGTTCAGTGGATGGTACCCTAGATCATCATTTTGTCTATCAGGATAGTCAGCTTCATTTAATCCGTGAGGTAGAAGGGTACCACTTGCTAACCAAACAATTAAAGGATTTAAAGGCTAGTCATTTTGAAAATGAGGAATTTATTGATTACCCCATCAAGGGTAGAACGGGGGTATTGGGAGTATTAAGAATTCATAAAAATGAGAGCCTATCATTAAATCAAAAAGAACATGTACTCATACTATCGCTAATAGAGAGTACGGCATTGGCATTAGAAAGAATCCGGATTACTGAACAAAGGATTATTGATAGAGAACAGGCAAATCAAGAGCGATACAGAAGTACTTTGCTCAGATCAATTTCTCACGACTTAAGAACGCCACTATCAAGCATCTTGGGCAATTCTGAAAATTTGATACAAATGTCTGAAGCATTTAAAAGTGAAATCCTTACAAATACACTGATTGGGATTCACGATGAGGCGGATTGGCTCTATCATATGGTAGAGAACATACTGAGCTTGACCAAATTACAGGAAGGAAAGCTGGCGGCAAGAAAGCAATTGGAATTAGTTGAAGAAGTCATTGGCAGTGTTATCGAGCGGTTTTCCAAAAATTTTTCCACCCGTAATATAGAAGTACAAGTTCCTGATGAGCCTATTTATGTTCCTATGGAAGCAAAACTCATTGAGCAGGTATTATTTAATATTTTAGACAATGCTCACAAGCATACAGCCGACAATGATATTATTAAATTGTCAGTGCGCAAAGCTGAAACAGCAGATGGAATCATTTTTTCTATTGTTAATTTTGGTCCAAGTATATCTCGGGAGGATTTACCCCATATTTTTGAATTGTTTTATACCTCTCAACTCGTCAGTAAGGGTAAAAGCAATATAGGCTTAGGATTGCCAATCTGTCAAGCTATAATAAATGCGCATGGAGGGACAATCCAAATTAGAAATATTGAAGAGGAAAAAGGCGTTGAGGTTACTTTTACATTGCCTTTGGAGGATGTATCAAATGAATGATATCAAAGAGAGAATTTTAATAATAGAAGATGATCAACAAATAAGTCGATTTATCAATTATGCTCTAGAGCTCGAAGGCTATAGTACCAAAGCGGCTAATAATGCTCAAAATGGGTTAAGTATTTTGGTTACTGAGAAAATCGATCTTGTGCTACTTGACTTGGGATTGCCCGACTTTGATGGATTAGAGGTGATTAAACGCATTCGCGAGTGGTCAGAAGTTCCTATTATTGTAATTTCTGCAAGAGATGCAGATAAAGAAAAAGCGATTGCTTTAGATTTAGGGGCAGATGATTTTCTAACCAAACCATTCTCTTCTGTAGAATTAATGGCAAGAATAAGAGTTGCTTTTAGGCATGTTCAAAGAAAATCGGCATTGGATCCACGAACGATTTTCTCTATAGGTGAGTTGACCTTAGATATGGAAAAGCGTTTATTATATCGGGGGAAAGAAGAATTACATTTGACACCGTTAGAATACCAATTAATAATCTATTTGTTTAAAAATATAGGAAAGGTGATCACCAATCAAACGTTGTTGAGTGAAATTTGGGGACATGGCTATGGTTCAGACACACAAGTTTTGAGAACACTGATGGCGGGACTGAGAAGGAAAATTGAAGACAATCCTGCAAAGCCCAAATACATTATCACTGAAATTGGTGTAGGGTATCGACTAAAAGATGAATAAGTAAATAAGTTAAATATGATAGATAAGTTAAATATGATAAATAAACTAAATCAGATAACTATAAAATGCTCGAAATGAGCATTTTTTTTTGTGCCAAAAATGCTAACAGCTTTCTAACAGCTTAGGTTTCTTCCTCACACCAATATAACAAGATAGTTGATAGACTATAGTTAAGAAATTATTAATTAAGAAGTTAGTAGTAAAAAAATATAGTGAAGAAGGTGTTACGATGTCTGAAAAGAACCTTGATAGGGATGTGCCTATTTTCGTTGAAATTGTCACATTATTAAAGAATAGAAGTCTTGAGGATGCAGAGCGGTTGATATTGCAATCATACAAATCGTATCCCAATAGACCTGAGCCACACAATTTAATGGGAATACTTTTGGAAAAAAGATATGACCACGATGAAGCTATGAAGCACTTTAGAATTGCACTTGAGATAGATCCTACCTATCTTCCCGCTCAATACAATCTTTTGCACTATGGTACTTTTTATCCTCAAGACCATTGCGCTTATTTAGAGGAAGAGTGCTATGCAGCTGAGGATGAAACGCTTGATAGTGATCCAATAAGTAGAATAGTGTATGGACATAATCAGATTGGGCGATTATTTAGGAGGAATAAAAAATGAAATTAAATGAGAAGAAGCGAGAATCTTATATTGTGGTTATTGGATGTGGTAGGCTGGGTGCAATGTTAGCAAATGAAATTTCGGATAGGAATAATAATGTGTTAATTATTGATCGAGATAAAAACTCATTTAGAAAGCTATCGCCTGCATTTGGCGGTATATCCATGATGGGTGAGGGAACTGACTATAATATTTTAAAGGAGGCCAATGTGTTTGATGCGGATCAAATTATTATTGTTACAAACAATGATAATGCTAACATTTTAATTGCTCAAATGATCCGAGATAAGAATAATTTGGCGAATATTTATATAAGGCTATATGATCCAGAACGAAAGGAAGTTTTAGAGGGCCTTTCAGTTGAAATGGTTAGCCCATTGCTACTCTCTTATGACGTTATTAACTTAAAGCTAAATGAGGTGATGCAATGATTAAGAAAGTAAAGCATGCACTGATTATAGGTAGCTTCAATAGAGGACGAGTTTTAGCAAAGGCATTAATCAAAAGTGGCTATCGAGTTACTATTATTTTTAACAATCTAGAAAAATGCAAAATATTATCTGAAATGGCTGGTGTAACGGTGATCTATGGGGATGAATCCAAACCCTATATTCTGGAGGATGCAAATGCTTATAATGCGGATTTGGTAATTGCATTGTCACAAAGGGATGAGGACAATCTCATTATTTGTGAGCTTTGCAAAAGAAAGTTCAACGTTAAAAAAACCATTTCGGTATTAAACGATCCAAGTAAAACAGATTTGTTTTATAAAATGGGTGTCGATTGTGTCGTTTGCGATGTGAATGCCATAACAAATTTAATCGAACAACAGGCTTTATACGATGGTATTATTAAAAACATTCCAACAGGTGATGGGAGAATCAATATTAATGAAATTCTGATTTTTAATAACTATCCAGCGATTGGGAAAAAACTATGGGAAATCAGACTTCCAAAGGAAGCGATAATTGCTTGTATTATCAGAGGAGAAGAAATTTTAATACCTAGGGGTGAAACACAAATTTTGATCGGTGATAAGTTGATTCTTATTGCAACGGATCAAGATGAAATGGCAGCTATAAAGGAGTTGACAGGGCTGATATGAATAGGATAAAGCGGTATTTAGTGAATAGAAGCAATTTTGGGAAGTTGATTATGATCGTAGGGTTATTAATGGCAGTACCAATCCTGGTAGTGCCCTTTTATCCTAGTGAGACCAATTATATTCCCTACTTTCTAATACCATCCCTGCTATCTATCATAGCTGGGGCTGTATTAGTCATATTTGTTAAAAAACAAGATTTAGAAACAAATTTGCAGAATTTGAGGGCTTACAGTCATATTATTGTGTTGAGTGTATGGCTATATGGTTTTATTATGGGTGCAATGCCATTTTATCTATCTGGTATGCTGACCTTTCCTCAAGCATTGTTTGAATCTGTTAGTGGCTGGACGACCACAGGTCTGTCTGTTGTAGAAGTAACTCATGCGCCACAGATTTACCTTTTTCATAGAAGCTTTATGCAGTTTTGTGGTGGTATGGGTTTTGTTATGGTAATGATCATGTTTGTTCAAGGCAAATATGCGATGAGTCTGTTTACCGCTGAGGGTCATCCTGATAAGCTCATGCCAAATCTCAATCGTACGGCGCGTACAGTTTTGATAATGTTTCTCGTACTTCTAGTAATTGGAACAGGTTTGTATGTGATATTTGGCATGCCGGTATTCGATGGAGTGATTCATGCGATGTCAGCGCTTTCTACGGGTGGTTTTTCAAATAAGGTTGACAGTATTGGCGCATATGGCAGTGTCGAAATAGAAGCGGTTACAATTATATTAATGATTATTGGAACCATGAATTTTGCCGTACTTTTACATTTCATGAAGGGCAATCTGTTACAAGTCGTAAAAGTCAGTGAAGTGAAACTACTCTCTTTTTTAACACTGGCATTCACTTCACTCGTTGGATTTTCAATATTTTTCGAGGTCTATCACAAACTTGGCTATAGCCTGAGAGTGGCACTATTTAACGTCATTTCAGCGATTTCAACGACAGGCTATTCTACAGTTACGTATGTGGAATGGCCCGATCATGCAATTGGATTAATTATAATTCTTATGATTATCGGTGGCGGTATTGGCTCTACAGCGGGTGGTCTTAAATTGTCACGTGTTGTAATTATGCAAAAGGTCGTCTTTGAAAACTTCGTTAAACGTATCAGTCCATCTAGAAAAGTGAAAACATTATTTTATGTTAAGGCACAGGGTAAGGTTGCTATAGATAATGAGCTTGTTGAAGATACCTTCAGCTTCTTTTATCTCTATTTAATCATCCTTGTAATCGGCTCGATATTGCTTTCAGCTTCGTCTGGTTTTGGCCTTTTAGAGTCTATGTTTGATTTTTCTTCGGCCCTTGGAACCGTTGGACTTTCAGTAGGCGTGGTAAGCTCAGCTTCAACTCCCTTTACTCTGTATATATTAATTATAGGAATGATACTGGGAAGACTTGAAATTTTTATTGTACTGGTTGGAATTTATTCTGGAATAAGGTGGATAAAGAAGATATTTTCTATTGCATTTGGGAAAGCATTGTAGATTGAAGCGCACGTCAAAATCGTAAAAAATTGTTCAATACTAAATCAGTTAGATATTACGCAATAAGGGTGATTTAAAAACTGATGACTCGACGTAAGATGGTTTTTATTATATGATTAAAAAAATAGGGTTACATTGGGAGTGCAAATTGCCAAAACGAAGTAATATATCGATAAAAACCAAGTACAAAACCAAAGAAGAATGTATGGAGAACTGTAGAGATGTTAAAGGAAAGACGATTCTTGCGACCACTTATTCGAGACAGATCAGTGGTGAAGTTTATCCCGACGGTAGCTTTGTGCTGAGCAGTAGAGCAAAGGGCAGCGCGATGTTTGAGTTTAAGGGTGTGATCAAAGAAGAAGAAGATGGCGTCTATATGCAGGGAGAGATCATAAAAAAGCCTTCAGCCATTAAAATCGTATACGGTTCAATCCTCATTTCGACAGTCATTGCGATAGCGACGGTACTGACGATGAAACCCGTTTTTATTTTATTTGCAGTCTTGTTTGCAACGATGCCATGGTTAAATTTGATGATTATTAATAAAAGCGATTTCTTGTATAAGGATATTTTGAATAAAGTTGGTCCTTGAATTGATTAAGTAACTTTTCAAAGTAGATCGGATTAAAATTGATAGTCATAAACTAGACCGTCATATTAATAATTCAGTAATCGAGGAGACCTATGAAAAAACAAATCATTTTAATATTAATCCTAACAGCACTAATCGCTCTATCAGGGTGTTCCAAACAAACGGTTGACCCACAACCTACGGTAGGAGAGGGTCAGTCAGAGGCGACCTACCTTGATCCTTCTAAGTCAACAGCTGAACGTGTGTCTGATCTCTTAAGTAGAATGACGCTTGAAGAAAAAGCGGCTCAAATGGTGCAAGGTGAACGCAATGCTGTAACGAGCAAGGATTTAAAGACCTATGGTCTTGGCTCAGTACTCAGTGGTGGTGGCAGTGTTCCCGGTGAGGGAGCGATCCATGACTGGGAAAAGATGATGAACAGTTATCAGGATGCGATTTTATTACGCGACTTAAAGATTCCGATGCTTTACGGGATTGATGCCGTACATGGTCACTCAAATGTTAAAGGTGCAGTAATTTTCCCTCAGAATATAGGCTTGGGTGCTGCAAATGATCCAGTCTTAGTAAAGGAAATGGGTAAAATTGTAGCGGATGAGATGAAGCTCACAAAGATCATTTGGAATTTTTCGCCATGTGTGGCAATTGCCAGCGATCCAAGGTGGGGGAGAACTTATGAGTCGTTCTCTACAGACCCTAAAATCGTAACAGAATTAGGCAATGCTTATTTTGAAGGCATAAAGGAATCAGGTGTCATAGCGACGGCGAAGCACTATGTGGCTGATGGCGGTGTTACCTTTGGAACCGGCAGTGGTGGCAACCTCATCGATAGAGGGGACGCACAGATGTCTGAAGAAAAGCTGAGGGAGATTTACCTAGAGCCATATAAGGAACTGGTTAAAAACGGTGTACCGGTGGTAATGGCATCCTTTAGCAGCTTTAATGGCGAACCGATGCACAGTCACAAATACTTATTAACAGATGTATTAAAGAATGAGCTTGGCTTTAAAGGCTTTGTCGTCTCCGATTGGGAGGCCATCCACCTGCTAGAGCAGGGAGCTGACTTTAACGATCAAGTACAGCTTTCAATCAATGCAGGGGTAGACATGCTGATGGAACCCAACGCTTGGTTGAGCGCGATTGAAGCCATTGTGACCAATGTTGAAGCTGGTAAAATTCCAATGTCTAGAATAGACGATGCAGTTAGTCGCATATTGACGGTTAAGTTCGAGGCTGGACTGTTTGAAGATCCTTATCTAACCAACAGCGAGACAAAGGTTACCGAGCTAGGTGATGCGAAAAGTCGAGAAGTTGCATCTGAGCTTGTTAGCAAGTCGTTGGTACTTTTAAAAAATGAGGATGAAATCTTACCTTTCAAAAAAGGTGAAACTATTTTGGTGCTTGGTCCTGGAGCCGATAATATGGGAATTCAATGCGGTGGCTGGACGATCTATTGGCAAGGGTCACCTGATATCGCAGGCTATCCATTGACGACAGGTACGACCATATTAGAGGGGTTACAAAGTCTAGGTGAAAAACAAGGGGTTACGTTTATAACCGATGCAAATCAAGCTTCAAAAGCGGACAAAATCTTGCTCGTACTAAGTGAAGTGCCATATGCTGAAATGAATGGAGATACCGCTGATATGAGCATCACGGGTAGCTTAGCTTCGCCTGAAAATAAAGCAGCGATAGACTTGGCAAATGCGCAAAGCAAGCCTATAGCTACGTTGTTAATTGCGGGAAGAGAAGTCATTATCGATGACTATGTCGATCAATGGGATGGACTGGTTATGGGCTTTCTACCTGGAAGTGAAGGACAAGGCGTTGCGGATGTTTTGCTAGGTGTGAAGGCGTTTGTCGGTAAGCTGCCTATGCCTTGGTACAAAAGCGTTGACGATATAGGCAATAAGCAAGCTGTACCGATGTATCCACTCGGTTATGGGTTATCCAATTAAATAGAGCTGAGCTCTCATGTGCAATCTAGCACTGAGAAGCTCAGCTCTTTTTCATTATTCGAAACCTCTTTTTAGTGTGAAACTACTTCTTAGTGTGAAACCTCTTCTTAGTGTGAAACCTCTTCTTAGTGTGAAACTACTTCTTAGTGTGAAACTACTTCTTAGTGTGAAACTTCTTCTTAATGTGAAACTTCTTCTTAATACGAAAACTCTTCTTTTAGTAGCTTTTTCATGATTTTACCAGTTGCATTTTTAGGAAGTGATTCTCTTACGATGATTTTTCTAGGTAGCTTAAAGCTTGCGGTACGATCTGTCAGGTGCTTTTTCAAATCACTTAGATTAAACGGCTTACCATCTGCTACGACGATAAACGCGAGTAAAGACTCGCCCTTTTTCTGGTCTGGAACACCAATAACAGCAGCCTCTATAACACCATCGTACTGGTAAAGTGTTTCTTCTATTTCCCTCGGATAAACATTTAAGCCACTGACGATAACAATATCCTTAATTCGATCGACGATGTAGATATACCCTTCATCATCTATATAAGCCACATCACCGGTATGAAGCCAGCCATCCTTAATTGTATTTGATGAAACTTCTGGTAAATTAAGATAACCCTTCATGACGTTAGGTCCCATAACTAGAAGCTCACCGGGTTTGCCATTTGGAAGCTGATTGCCATGTTCATCTACAATTTTTACTGAGATACCGGGAAGTGCTTTCCCTATGGAACCAGCTCTTGTATCATCTAGTGGGTTGATTGAAACGACAGGAGAGGCTTCCGATAAACCATAGCCTTCAAAAATTTTCAGGTCAAATTTTTTCTTGAAATTTTCTAAAACTTGAACTGGTAAAGCAGCACCACCTGATATAAAAAGACGAACAGTAGCGAAGATTGCTTTGGTTCCCACCATAAGATAATAATTGTACATCGCTGGAACGCCACTTACGATGGTGATTTGCTCCCCCTGAATGGTTTGCAGCACCTCCTTTGGCAAGAAGGCATCCATTATGACGATAGTGGAACCAACCATTAATGATGTCAAAACGCTAACGGTCCAAGCAAAGCTGTGAAACATCGGCAGTACACAGAGAACACTATCCTTAGTCGTCATGCTCAAATAGTCAGCGACACAAGAGGCATTGCTACAGAGGTTTTTATGCGTAAGCATAGCACCCTTAGGAAAACCAGTGGTGCCAGAGGTGTAGATAATGACCACGACATCCTCCTCAGCTCTAGCGATAACCTCTTGCTCAGTAATCACCGTTGAGTGAATAGCAGTCTCAAGCTCTGGAATCACAAGCTGACGATATTGAGGTGCTAGTTCTAGCTTTGTCATTGTGATTAAGTGTTTCATTTTTGCATCCTCTGCAATATAGGCGATTTCGCTTGGCGTAGACATGATATTAAGCGGCACAACCACTGCACCTAATGCAACAACAGCAAAATAAGCATAGATAAATTCAGGTGCATTTTTATAGAAAAGGCCGACATTTTCACCTGACTGCATGCCAATGCTTTCGAAATAGCTTCTGTACTTTTGAACGGTTTGGTTTAAGTCTTTATAAGTAATTGAAAGAGTTCCAGATTTTAATGCAATAAGATCCGGTGCACTTGATTTAAAAATTTCATGTAGCAACATAAATACCTCACAATAGAATAAATTTATTTAAAGCGTCATTATAAACAACATTTGATTAGATTCTATCACGAAAGATTTTAGAGTTAAAATAAAGAGTTTATAAAGCTTTTTGGCGAAAAATAAACAAAAAAATAAGTGAAAAAATTGAATCCAGACAACCGCTGCAATCGTGATTGATGGTGCCTTAAAATTGGTATAAAAATCATAGAGCATATTTATATGAATAGTTTTCATATATGAATAGTTTTGTTACATGAATAGTTTTTACACATGAATAGCTTTTACACATGAATAGATGAATAATTGGTATTACTAGCTGATTTCAGATAATTAAAATGTAAAATTGGAGGCAAATATGAACCCAAATCCTAAAGAAATTCCAAGCATACTTGAAGCAAAACCATTACCGACACCGACTTCTGAGGGTAAAATAGAAACCAAAGGGGCACGCATCTGGTACAGTGTCTACGGGAATGGCAATCCGCTGGTTTTACTTCATGGCGGACTTGGAAATAGCGAAAATTGGTCTTATGTGGTAGAACCTTTGACCCGTGCTGGCAATCAGGTTATTCTGATGGATACCAGAGGACATGGTAGAAGCCTAATTTACGATGAGACATACTCGTATGGTCAAATGGCAGAGGATGTTAAAACGATTCTCGAGTTTTTAAAAATCAACAAGGCAGGTTTTATCGGATGGAGCGACGGAGCAGTAACCTCTATGATACTGGCAGATCGATATCCGGAAATGGTTACAGGTGTTTTCTATTTTGCCTGTAACATGGATGACAGTGGTACACTCACCGAACCTAACTTTAACGAACAAGTAATATCGATATTTAGAAGACACCGAAGTGACTATGAAAGACTAAATACCTCTGAAACAAAATTTGATGATTTTGTTGGCAAGGTATCTGAAATGCAAAAGACAGAACCGAATTACACCGCATCTGATTTAAAACGTATCAAGACACCTGTTTGTATCGCACAAAGCGAGCTGGATGAGTTTATTAAGATGGAGCATGCAGTTTATTTGGCAGATACATTACCAAATGCAAAGCTTAATGTTTTAGAAGGCGTCAGTCACTTGGCACCCCTGCAAGACCCAGAACTTTTTGCTACTGAAATCATCCGTTTTTTTATTCAAAATCTGTTCACAAATTGTTAATGATAATAATTATCAATTGGTATTGACATTGAATTAAATAGTAACTATAATGGTTACAAATAGAGGTGATAAACATGTATTCAACGAAATTTTCAGTTAGTCTTCATATTTTGAGTCTGATTGCATTAAAAGAAGAGAAATCAATAACCTCAGATTATATTGCAGGAAGCATTAATACAAATCCTGTGTTGGTTAGACGACTTATGAGTTTGCTGAAAAAATCTGGCCTAATTGTGGCTCAGACCAAAATAGGTGCTACTGGACTTGCAAAGCCTGCAAATGAAATATCGATGAAAGAAATTTTTATTGCAGTTGAGGGCGATGCGCCTATATTTAAGATTCATGAGGACACCAATCAAAATTGCCCTGTTGGAGCAAGGATTGGTTCAGTAGTGACACATGTTAATCATCAAATGAAAGAGAAGTTCAATGAAGAGCTTGATTCTATTTATCTAATCGATATTCTTATGGACTTGGATGAACAAACAAATATAAATGACCATACGGAGGTAATGAAATGAAAACAATTGGTATCGTAGTAGGCAGTATTAGAAAAGGATCTTTTAGTCAATCAGTTGCAGATTATATCGCATCTAAACCTGTAGAGGGTTTTGAGTTCAAATTTATCGATATTGCAAATCTACCACTCTATAATCAAGATTATGATGAAAATTCTCCTGAAGCTTATGTGGCTTTCAGAAATGAAGTAAAAGCAGTAGATGCAGTTTTATTTGTAACACCAGAACACAATCGTTCGTTCTCAGCAGCCTTAAAAAATGCACTTGACGTAGCTTCTAGACCTTATGGTCAAAACGTGTGGAGCGGCAAGCCTGCTGCTGTAGTCAGTCAATCACCTGGTGCAATTTCAGGATTTGGCGCATACCATCATTTAAAACAAGTCTTAGGCTTCCTTAATTTGTTCGTGTTACCACAGCCAGAGGTTTACCTAGGTAATATCATGAATGCTTTAGATGAAAATGGTAAATTAAGCAATGAAAATGTTAAAGGCTTTTTAGACAGCTTTGTTGGTTCGTTTGTAGAATGGATTAATAAATTCTAATCGCTTCGACAAAGTTAAAATCACACTTGGCAAAAAAAAACAAATCCCTCATGTCATCATGAGGGATTATTTACGTTTCTTTTTTGATTCGATAGCCATTCAAATAAGCTGACCGTTTTACCATCAATCGTCTGTGTACACGAATTGTTCAAGGTATATATCCACGACCAATGCCCGTGATAGACATAAGCCTTGCCATCCTCAGTATTATACCTTCCAGTAGGATCGATGACATAATCGTAGCGGCTGTAATAACAGTTTTGGTTGCCTGCACGAAGCATTCTATCAAAAAGCGCATTTGAAAAAGTATCTAAAGGAATGAAATTCCCATTAGGATCGTAAAGGGGTACCCCTGACAAACGGTCAAACCTCGAGATACGAATAACGGGGTCATCCTGGGAATGGACGAGCCATATAGGTATATGCTTGATTTTTTCTATTCGCGCATCAGTCAACCATTCGTTTTCAAATACCTCGCAAGTAGGAAATGCCGCTGCAAAGAAATCAGGGTAGTCAATGAGGAGTCTAACGGTCATATAACCACCATTTGAGCAGCCACCGATATAGATGCGATCGATATCAATCGCATCGTGCTCAGAGATAAAGGTGTCAATTAATTCTTTTAGTGCTAAGGTATAATGAGAATAACCATCACTTTCTGAAACAGTAGTATTATAGACAGAGGCACCATTATAATCCATCCACATCGTTGGCGCTTGAGGTACGAGTATATAAGCGCCTAATGGACCGAAAAATCTTTGAATGTCCGAAGTAATAAGATTGGTAACTTTGTTGCCTAAAAGGGGAATTGAGGTATCAAGTCCGCCTTCCCCTGCACCGTGTAGCCAAATGATGAGTGGTTTTTTACACGTTGATGTCACTTGCTCGGTGTTAGAGGTACTCTTAGGCTCAAAATGCGCATAGGTGAGCAAAACATCATCAAATTGGAATGCTTGATTCTGAACAAACCTATCACAGAGGGGGTTTAATTCCCCTGTACATTCATGAAAGACCCCCTCGCCTAAAGCAAGGTCATCTCCAGTATTTGATTTAAGCTGATGCATAGGCATTAAGGCTATCTCATAGCTCGTTTGTACGTACTCATTTCGACCAGTAGATGCGTTGTAATTGAAGGGTGAGCCCTCTATTTTATTCGGGCCGACTTCAAGCTCAAGGGTAATGTAACGGCTTTCCGCTGTTTGGTTACCTACAGCATCCGAGCTATAGGCTGCTGTAATTTTTCGTTCAAAAATCTGTGTCTTGGCATAGGTGCGTTGAACCTTGACACTGAAGTCATCCTTATTAAACGATTTTGAGTCGACTATGGTCTCAAGATCTAGGATGATTTTGTCTATTGCCGGGCCCCAATCATATCCGTTGGTAATCATTATATAGGTCATCTGGAGATTCTCCTTAATTGAAAAGAGGTTAGCTAATGGTTTCCTCTCTATAGAATAACATCCCTAATCCCACCACTGCAAGAGAGACGATCAGATAAAGCCCAATACTTGGATTTGTGATACCGCCATAGACGATGACAAGTGCACCTAGTATTGCACAGAGGGGTACAGCATACCGTTTCCCAAAGCTAAGATCATCAAATGTACGAATATACCAGATATATAAAAAGATATATAAGCCATAAATCATTACAATAGGAATTTCATCGAGTCCGATGTATCTACCGAAGGTTTCGTTTATACTAGCGTACCACAGTGCAGTATAAACCAGGGAAAGAGCAGCAGCGAAAAAAGCGGAATATGTTGGAATACCTGTCCTTGGATTGACAAGTGCAATCTTCTTTGGAAAGGGACCTTGATTTCTAATCGCCAGAGAGTAAGGGATTCTGATACAAGAAAGAACGAGTCCATTCAATGTTCCTAGGCAAGAAATGATAACGAAAACGGTTAAAATGGTGGATGCAACAGAACCAAACAGCTGTGTAGTAGCAGTCGTGATAGCACCATCTCCCTGAGCAATAATCTCAGAAGTTGGTAATACCGATGCGATGCCTAAAAAGTACGTGACATAGACCACGAAAACAATAAATGCCCCCAAAACAAGTGCTTTAGGAAGATTTTTCTTCGAATCCTTTATTTCACTGTTGATCGTCACGGCAGTTATCCATCCTTCATAAGCAAATGCAGTTGCTACAACGGCGTTTGCTAGAGTCCCTCCTGAGGCTCCAATAGTATTTGCCGCAGAAGAGAAGTTGTCGAAGGTAACGTGGTTGAGTAATCCTGAAATTGTTCCAATTATTGCAACCAGGCTTAAAGGAATAAGCTTAATAACAGTTGAACCCACTTGTAATTTACCTGCTAAAAGGGGAGCTACGCAGTTAATAAGATAGATGACAGCAAGGTATAAAAGCGCTAAGCCCCATGTCATTGGCGAATTTGAAGGGTTATCACTACCAGATAATATCATCGTGTAGAGGGCTGCCACCCAAGCGAGAATTGCCGAGAGTGGTGTATAATATAGAACGCCCTTAAACCAACCCACCAAATAACCAAAGCGCTTGCCATATGCCATCTCCGAATAGTCGACGATTCCGTTAGATTTTTCAATTCTCTGTGCAAACTCCGCAAATACCAACGATCCAAAGATCATGGAGAAGGCACCCAAACCCCATGCGAGTAAAGCTAAAATTAGGTTGCCATTTGTTAATGTCAATACGTCATCGGCCTTGAAGAATACACCTGAACCGATTACGACGCCGACCACCATTGCAATAGCAGTGGGAAGCCCATATTTTTTCTCTAGTTTTCTTTCCATCCTACACCCCTTGGTTTTTATTGGTGTAATTTTAAGTGTTTCAACTGAGTCTGTCAATGTATTTATATAATACATAGCATATAGAAATATAGATAAGTTATAAACAATTTTGAACATTAGTTTTCTTTACGGCTTTCCAAAAGCCGTTTATAATTATAAATAGGAATCAAAATAAAAAGGACAAATTTTACCATCACAGAAAGCAACTCTCAGAGAAGTTTCTGTGATTTTTATATAGGAAGGATATGCTTATGCCAAACAGAGAGAGCAAAAAAGAAGAAAGACGAAAAAAGAGAGAAGCTTTTTTTAACGATGCTGAAATTTGGTGGGATAAACTCGATAATACAGCACATATATTTCCTGTTATTGCAGGAGAAAATATGTCTAACGTGTATAGAATTAGTGTGATTTTAAAGGAGGACATTATTCCTGAAAAACTGCAGGAAGCACTTTCAATGGTCCTTCCCAAATTTAAAGGATTTAACGTTAGATTGAGACAGGGGCTATTTTGGTATTACTTTGAAAAAAATGGGAAACCGGCACCAACCGTTAGGGAAGAGTCCTACTATCCATGCCGACTCATCGTACCACATAAAAATAGAAGCTATTTGTTTAGAGTTAGCTATTATAAAAAGAAGATTAATTTAGAAGTGTTTCATGTGCTTTCAGATGGGATGGGTAGTCTGGCTTTTTTAAAGGAGCTTACCTATCAGTATTTGAGACTGGTCCATCCAACCCTACGTGATAACCATGGCGATACCTTGAGCAGTGAAACCTCTATGAACCGTGAGGACAGTTTCTTAAGTAATTTCAAAAAGAAAGCAGCAAAGCCATATGTTTCTAATAGAGCATTTTTAATAAAGGGGCCAAGACTTACAAAAAACGAGGTTGGAATCCTACATGGCTATATGCAGGTAGAACAGCTAAAAACCTTATCCCGAAGCCTTGGGGTTACAATTAATGAGCTATTGGTTGCCGTTTTTACGTATAGCATCTATCAGGAGCATTTAGAAGAGGTAAAGAACAATAAAGCCATAAGAATAGCAGTTCCAGTTAACCTTAGAGGTTTTTTTGATTCAATTACAACTAAGAATTTCTTTGCAGTCGTTTCATCGGAGTTTCATGCAGCTAGAGACAATTATACCTTCGAGGCGGTATTAGAGATTGTCAAAGCTAGCCTTAGAAATCAGATTACACCTGATAATCTGATGAAAATCGTCTCCTACAATGTATCCAATGAAAAAAATCTGTTGATTCAAGTGCTGCCATTGGAAATTAAAAAGCTTGCGATGTACTATATATTTAGAAAAGCATCTCTTGCCAATACGTCTACGATTTCCAATCTTGGTAACGTGGTATTTAAAGAAGAATATGCACCCTACATCGATAAATGTAATGCAATAATTGCATTGTCTAAAGGACAGAATCTTAAGGGGATTGTGTGTTCCTATAATGGGGTACTTTCTTATACCTTTAGTTCTATTTTGGTTAAACCAGCAATTCAAAGACGGTTTTTTAGAAAGTTTGTCGAGCTTGGAGTTGACGTAGCCGTGGAGAGTAATGGGGTGTACGATGAGTAAATGCAATCAATGCAACATAGAGGTTAAGGACAATAGCGCAGTTTGCCCACTTTGTCAAAGTGTTTTAGATAAAACAGAAAGCGCTGAAAATTTGTATCCCAACGTGCGTGTTATAGCAAAGCGAATTGATCTTATGATTAGGGTATATGCATTTGCGGCCATCGTTGTTGAAACCTTTCTCGCTTATTTTAACTATAGAACCTATGAAACATCTTATTGGTCCGTGTTGGTAGGGGTTGTTTTGTTTTATGTCTTCATCGCACTTAGAGTCACCTTTAAGGAAGGCTATGAATATCGAACGAAAAGCATCATGCTAGTGACCATAGGCGTCCTTTGTATCGTACTAATCGACCTGTTGACAGGCTTTAGAGGCTGGTCGCTAAATTATGTTTTACCCTCTGCTATCATCCTTTTTAATACAGGTATCGTCGTTGCCATGTTCATCAACATTAGAAATTGGCAAAGCTACATGATGATTGAGCTGTTTACAATCCTATGGAGCATACTCCCTTTTATTCTAAACAGAATGGGCTTGCTGACAAAGATGAACGTCAGCCATGTGGCATTGGGGTATTCGGTTTTATTATTTTTAGGAACAATAATAATAGGAGGCAAGCGCGCCTCCGATGAGCTTAAGCGTAGATTTCACGTGAGGTAGATATGTCAAAGGAACCTAGCATTAGAGGTAAAATCGCTCGGAATATGATCGCCAGCATCGCATCAAACAAGCTAGTTGGGCTTAAAATAAATATCGGTAGCAATTTAAAAAGTAAGAGTTTATTCAAATGGATCTATCCACAAAGCTTTAAGAGTGAAACCATAAAAAAGGCTCAATTTACCATGGAAACAGTGGCTAAAAGCCATTCTCAGACTAAAACGGCAATCCTTTACCTTCACGGTGGTGGTTATGTGGGAAAGCTAAAAAACAGACATCGCCTCATGGCTATAAAATACTGTGAAAGTATGGAGGATGCCATGGTTCTGATGCCGGATTACAGAACTGCACCTGAACATCCTTATCCAGAAGCTTTGGTGGATGCGATTGATGCGTTTGATTGGCTAATTAGGCAGGGCTATAAAGAAAATGACATTATCATTGCGGGAGATTCAGCAGGCGGTGGACTTGCATTGGCAGTTTGCTTGTACCTAAAGCACTACATGCGTAATCTCCCAAGAGCCATCATTGCAATGTCTCCTTGGACTGATATGACTGCAAGTGGTGCATCCTACATGTTCAACTATGAAAATGATCCACTTTTCGGCAAAACAAAAAAATCCCTGTTATATAACAGAGATTATTTAGGAAAAGCAAATCAGCAAACACCATATGTTTCTCCTCTTTTTGGAGATTATAGCGACTTTCCGCCTATGCTTATACAGGTCGGAGGAGACGAGATGCTACTTTCTGATTCGGTTAGAGTTGCTGAAAAGGCGAAAAAGGAAGGTGTCAAGGTCTGGCTTCATGTCTATGAAGGTATGTTCCATGATTTTCAAATGGCTGGCGACCTAATTCCTGAGTCTAAGGAGGCTTGGCATGAGATTGCCGAGTTTATTAGAACTTTTTCCCCTTAACTCGCTTCAGTCTAAAGAAGTCTTCGCGCTCTTTCTCTTCCAGTGAATCCTCAATCCATTTGGTGAGCTCTGAATATTTAGGAATTTGAATTTTGTCAAGCGCATTGGCGCGCTTACTGGTCTTCCTAATTTCTTCAGCGAGTCTAAACACCGCATTTTCAACCTCTGCAAGTCGGTACAGTAGCTGCTGAACGTCCTTCATCTTCATCACCGTAATATCCACCGCTGAGTTCGTTCGATAAAACCCATACGAAGGCGCACTACCGCGTTTGGTCTGCTTAATGGTCGGCAGCTCGACGTTCATAACGCTTTTATTAAGGATACTGATGTCCTCATCCTTTGGAATAGAGAGTGCAGTTTCCATGACCGCATTTGTGCCCATGGTGATATTGGCGTGCATGAGAGCTTCATAAACCTCAGTAAACACCTCATCGATATCCTTTTGTAGTGTCTCGACCTCTTCCATCATGGACATCATTTCCCGAATTAAAACCGTACGCTTTTTATCGAGTAGCTGATACCCTTGCTTTGAAAAAGCAAGGAGCGATTTTGACTTCATTAAATTGGCTTTGGTTGGCGTCATTTTTTCCATAGTACACCTTATTTCCGTCTGTAATACTTGCGAATTAACTCGTCATTGAGGCGGTCGAGGGCTTCTGGTGGCAATTCGCCGAGAAGCTCCCAGCCTAGATTTAAGCTTTCCTCTATGGTGCGACGAGTGGAGAAGCCTTGACTGACAAACTCCTCCTCAAACCTTTTGCCAAAGGTCATGTAGTGCTTGTCGATATCTGACAAATCGGCTTCACCGATGATTTGAGCAAGTGAGCGAATGTCCAAAACCTTTGAATAGGATGAAAAAAGCTGATTGGCAAGATCCGGATGATCCTCTCTTGTAAACCCCTCTCCGATACCATCCTTCATTAATCTTGATAGGGAGGGCATGACGTTGATCGGAGGGTTGAAGTCCTTGTTAGAAAGCTCTCTTGATAGAACGATCTGTCCCTCAGTGATATAGCCAGTAAGGTCTGGGATTGGATGAGTGATGTCATCATTTGGCATAGTGAGTATCGGTAAGAAGGTAATGGAGCCATTCTTGGTTTTTAACATTCCAGCACGTTCATATATAAATGCGAGATCTGAATAAAGATACCCTGGATAACCCTTTCTACTTGGCACCTCCTCCTTTGCCGAAGCGATTTCCCTTAAGGCTTCACAATAGCTGGTCATATCGGTCATAACCACAAGGATATGCATGTCCGCTTCAAAAGCGAGGTATTCAGCTGCGGTCAATGCACACTTAGGGATGCTCAAGCGCTCAGTGACAGGGTCGTCAGCATAGTTCATGAACATGACGACGTTGTTAATCGTACCACTTTCCTCAAAGCGTTCGACGAAGTAAGCGCCATCATCTTTGGTAATCCCAATGGCAACGAAGCATACGGCAAATTTTTGCTCAGATTCAGAGGCGATTTTAGCTTGACTGACGATTTGAGCTGCCAGCTCCTTGTGTGTCAGACCATTGCCTGAAAAAATGGGAAGCTTTTGACCACGAATCAATGTAAATAAGGTGTCAATCGTTGAGATACCCGTTTCTATGAAATTTCTAGGATATTGTCTAGCCACTGGATTAATCGGCCTTGAGTTGATGTTATAGCGTTGACTTGCAAAGATGGGGCCACCACCGTCGATGGGTTCGCCCACGCCGTTGAACATTCTTCCTAGTATGTCCTTTGAAAGTCCAATCGTAAGAGGCTGTCCAGTGAAGCGAACAGAGCTGTTGACAGTACTCATTCCCGAGGTGCCTTCAAAAACCTGTGCTACCACCATATGTGCGTCGATTTTAATGACCTTACCAAGTCGTCTTTGTCCTTCTACTGAGATCTCGATGATTTCACCATATTTTGCTTCATTGATCCCTTTTAAGAAGATCAGGGGACCTTCAATTTTATCTATTCTCAAATATTCCTTTAACATGGTGCCTCCTATTCGTATTCTGACATTAAAGCGTCATAATACCCATCGATGTCTCGAATCAAGGCGTCAATTGTCTCCTTGTAATCATTTGGAATCGAGTATTTCATTTTGACGACGCGTTCGAACAGCTCTGTATCTTTGATACGAGAAATTTGAATGCCAAGCTCAGAGCAAGCCTTAGCTCTGTCGTATAGGTGTAAGACGACCTTGAGCATACTAAATTGCTTTGCAATCGGCACAAAGGAATCGTCCTTATGAAAGGCGTTTTGTTGTAGAATGCCTGTTTTTAAAATTCTAGAAATTTCTAGTACCAACCGCTGTGAATCAGGGAGTACGTCTTCACCGACCAATTGAACGATATCCAAAAGCTTACTTTCCTCTTGTAAAAGCTTCATGGCGTTGTTTCTCATCACCAGTGCATCCTCACCGACATTTGTCACATACCAATCACCGAGCATTTTTACATAGCCACTGTAGCTGGTCAGCCAGTTGATCGCTGGATAATGTCTCGAATATGCGAGCTTTCTATCCAGTGCTAAAAAGGCATTAACATAACGCTTAGTGTTTTCAGTAACTGGCTCAGAGAAGTCGCCACCAGCAGGGGAGACTGCGCCTATAACGGTGATAGAGCCCTCTTGGTCGTTCAAGGTTGTCACATAGCCTGCGCGTTCATAGAATTCTGCAAGTCGATAAGGCAGGTAAGCTGGATAGCCTTCTTCTGCAGGCATCTCCTCTAGACGGCCGCTGATTTCACGAAGGGCCTCAGCCCACCTAGAAGTAGAATCCGCCATAATCGCCACATGATAGCCCATGTCGCGGTAGTATTCAGCGATGGTGATACCTGTATAGATGCTGGCTTCACGCGCAGCAACTGGCATGTTAGAGGTGTTGGCGATTAAAACCGTACGCTCCATTATGGCTTTTCCCGATTTTGGATCGATGAGCTTTGGAAATTCCTCGAGAACGTCTGTCATCTCATTCCCACGCTCGCCACATCCGATGTAGACGATAATATCGGCATCCGACCACTTGGCTAGCTGATGCTGCGTCATGGTTTTTCCCGTACCGAAGCCGCCAGGGATAGCAGCAGTTCCACCCTTTGCAATAGGGAAGAAACAGTCAAAAACACGCTGTCCTGTGACGAGTGGCTTGGATATTTTCATCCGATGCTTAGAAGGTCTAGCCTTTCTAACTGGCCATTCCTGATACATTCTTATATCGTGCGTGATGCCAAAGGCATCTGTAATTTTCATAACCACTTCATTGGCGCCATGCGAGCCATTCTCTGCAATAAAGGCAACTGTGCCGCTGAGGGCGGGTGGCATCATTAAGCGATGCTCGACTAACCCGGATTCGAGGATGGTCGCATAGATATCACCAGCAGCTAATACATCGCCAAGCGAAGGTTTAAAGGCTACATCCCATTTTTTATCAAGATCGATACTGAGCAAGCCTATCCCATTTGGGATAAAATCGGCATTCATTTGATCGATGCGCTCAAGTGGTCTTCCGATGCCATCAAAGATGCTACCGATTAACCCTGGACCAAGCTTAAGTGAGAGGGGAACCCCCAAACCGTAGACGGTTTCACCTAGCTCGATGCCCTCGGTTTCTTCGTAAACCTGAATGGTCCCTATGGCGTCATCTATAGAGATGACCTCTGCAATGAGCTTGTCTTCTCCCACAAGAACCATCTCACGCATTTTAAATTCTTCCATTTGGCTACCTTTAATAACAGGGCCATTAATGTATATGATTTTTCCTTCATTCGCTTTCATTCTGAATCTCCTCATCGTCTTCGAATAAGGCATTAACCTGCCAGCCAAGATCATCCATTATGTGCTCTAGCTCTGAATTTAAGGTGTAATCGTATTTGACTCTGCCATTTCTGACGAGGTAAAAGCCACCGATGATGGTATCATCAATATGTGAACGAAAATTAATGGGAAGAAGATCTACATCAAAGGCTTTGACGCCCACTAAGACATCGTCCTCACCCTCAAAATCCTTCAATGCTTTTTCTAGCTTATCCTTAAAATAATGTGCATAGCCAGGTGACTCGGTAAATTCAACGATTGCTGATTTAAGATCCGACTTTAACCGATTAAAAAGTGCATTCTTTTTAATGAGAATTTTCTTTTGAATTTCTGATTCAGTTTTAGATAAAAGCTTATTTTTGTCCTGTAGGGCTCTTTTTTTAACCCCTTCAAGGTACTCGCTTCTTTGCTCATGGTATTTGACCTCTAGATCGTCTAGGATTTGAGCGTACTTTCGATTCAGTGCCTCTAGTACACGTCGATCCTCTGAGACACCCTTTTCCATAACCATTTTTGAGAAAAGATCAATTTTTACATCTATCGTAATGATAAGATCACCCTCTTTATTATAATTTTAGACCAATGGAGTTTTTAATGTACTTCATAATGTAATCTTTGTCCTTTAGACCATCGGTTTCTGGAATTTGAATGATTAGCGTATGCTTACATTCCAGTTTGATCGGCATAATATAAGGCTTAATGCGATTGTGAATGTTCTCAGATACCATGATTAAGGCAATTTGAGAATCCTTTATCAGCTGATCGATGAGTGACTTCGCCTCCTCGTCTGAGTGGATGAGTTTGCCTTCTATACCGCCCAAACGCATCGCTGTTAATGTTTCCTGTGACTCACAAAGACAATAGGATCGCATTATAATTTTCCTAAAATTAAAATAGAGATAATCAACCCATAGATGGCAATCCCTTCTGCAAGCCCGACGAAAATCAAGGTCTTACCAAGGATCTTAGGATTTTCTGATACCGCTCCAAGTGCAGAGGAACCAACGCTACCAACTGCATAGCCAGTGCCTATCGCAGCAAGACCAGTTGAAAGAGAGGCTGCGATAAAACCAAGCCCAGAAGCACTTGAGGTAGTGGTAGCTGTAGCAGTCGTACCAGAAGCGGCAAAAGAAGCACCGGTAAATGCTGAAATCGTTCCAGCAACTAGCATCAAAATAAACAAAGCCACATTTGCACCAAGGATGAACTTTAGCTTGCCCTTTGCATTAGCATCCTCTTTTTTCATGAAGTAAATTCCGAGACCTATGGTAAAGACAACGACGAACCCAAGACTTAAAACATAAAACATGCGCTACCTCCTATAGTTTGTCAGGCATATATGGCACGCCATCACCTGAATAGTATTTGCTAAAGATTTCATAATAGAAGAGTCTTAGCCCTTGAATAAATACGATAAGACCCTCTAATCCAATAATGATCGCATTACCTAAAAAGAACATTAAAATATTACCACCTGTATTGCCGATCATATCTGCCAAGGTTTGAAAGGCGATAAACAGACCGACATGGTTGAGTGCAAATGCACCAACCCGTATAAATGAAGTGCTATTACTTAGTGTGCTGAGCAAGGTTTCTAATACATCAAAGCCACTTTCGATATAATAGCCATCGGATTCATCCTCTAACCTAAACCCAAATCTACCATGTAGAATTAAATTGGTAAGTGGCAGTTTTATAACCAGTAGAGCCATGGATATAACAATTGCTATATAGAGTATAAAGCTTGGTAGAATCACAATTTTAAATCCTAGGTTCAATACCACTAAAATGAGGCATGTCATTAAAAAAGCACCGTTAAAGCCATTTCGTCCGAAAACACCTTCCTCGATATCCCCAATTCGTAGTTTATTAATAATACTATAGACAAAGCTGACATAGAGCAGGAAAATTCCAATGCCTATGGCAAGCTCAAGCACTAGGTTAATATTATCAATAGGTCTAAGATAGTAAAGTCCTGGTAAGAATTTTGAAATCACTTTTTCATATCCGAAAAAAGAATCATATAGAACCCCGAATAGCATTGAGCCAACGCCGATACGGGTTAAGATACCACAAAATTCTGGTGCAACTTTCTTCTTTAGAAGTAAACCTGCTAATACTAGGATAAGCCCTTGTCCTAGGTCGCCAAACATGGCTCCAAATAAAAAGACATAGGCGATCCCCATAAAAGAGGTTGGGTCAATCTCGTTGTGAGATGGTGTGCCATACATGTTCACGAGCGTCTCGAATGGCTGAAAAAAAAAATTGTTTTCCATCCTAGTTGGTACGGGGATGAGTGGAGAAACTTCCTCCGAGGTCTTATAGGAAACTAATATATCCGGATGCTTTGCAAATGCATCTTCAAAATGATCCTGTTTCTCACTTGGGACCCAGGCGGACAAGTATGCAAAATTTGCTGTCGCACCAACCTTCACGCGTATGGTGTCCATTTTTGCTTCCATAATCAGCTTAGAGTAGAGGATGTCAATTGCTTCACTTTGCGCGTTCAGCTTGTGCTTGGCATTATCCAAAACCTCTTTTAGCTGATGCTTATAGGCGTGTAGATCTTCATGAATCTGTTCTAGCATCCTTGAAGGCACGTCAAGATAGCTTTCTGGAATTGCTATCTCCATAAAATTCGTACTTCTTAAAATTCGCCCCATTTCCACATCTAGGCTCTTTGGCGTCAGAATCATGTAGAATTCCTTTTCCTCGGAGCTGCCTACATGGAGAACGATCGCCTTGATGTTTTCATAGTTTTGTGCGATTTTTCGCGCTTTTTCACGTGTTAAATAACCGAACTTCATTGTAAAATGATGTAGATTTATGAGCTTACTAAAATCCACATCAATATTCTTCATATAATCAAGAGGCTTAAGCTCTTCTAATGTTTGAATATTTTCAGTAAGACGCCGTATATCTTCGGTTTGACTGGCATAGTCATCACAGAGCTGGTCGATTTCCTTTTTTATATTCTCGAAATGATGCTCGCCATGCATGTACTTTGTCTTAATTTTTGGCTCGTATTTCATATCCTTTAGTGTTTGCTCGAGCTTCTGCGTGTATTGCTTGATTTCCTTGTTTTCCTTTATGGGGACAATGTCCTCCATATCCAAGATTTCATCTGCATGTTCTTTAGAGATACCGATATTGAATTCGCCCTCGTTAATCTCTAAAAATGTATCTATGAACTCGCATTTGCCGATGAGAATCAAGTCGCGGATCAACTCATCCAGTCCGTTTCTACGACAGACTATATTGACCATAGATAGTTTCTTAATTGCCATTTAAATTACCTCTCAATCTCTCGGATAAGCAAGTCTTTCACATCCTCTGAACGGTAGTGAATGCCCTCCAAGATGGTAAATAAATCTCTAATTTCATATTCGAATTTAAACAGTAAAACAACTGGAATTGCAATAGAAAAGGTTGCTTTCTTCGTATAATCATTGAGTGCATAAAAAAGGTGTCTCTCCATTGCTCGTTCCATCATATATTCTTTGTCACTAAAAATATCCTTATAATCACCACTCGAAATAAATGCCCTAAATTCGTCAAGGGGCAAATAACACAGCATTCTAACTACCTTATCATCGTAGCGCCTACCGTGTAAAAGCGTAAAGTTAAATAGCTCCTCAGAGGAAATATCAAAGAACCTTCGCCCTCGATATAGCCATTGAATGTTTAGGATATCGATGTTGATGCCTAACAGCTCGAGCATAATTTTTCGGTCGTAGCTGCCCAGCTTTGTGATGGCTTGATAAAGTCTGTCAAAGTAAAGCTTGTCGAGTACCATTTCCATATGGAAGACCATGAGTGACGAATCGTCCTCAATAAACTGCTTCAAGGGCTTATAGTATAGAGTATCCTTCAAGCCCTCGATAAATTCTGTAATCGTGCTTGCCTTACTCAGCTCAGAGTAATCTAAGTTCGTGTAAAGCGAAGAGAAGATTAAATGGGTTTCGAGGTCTTCAATTTTATCATTTCTAGCCAAAAGTCTTAGGTAGAGCTTAAGATTCTCAACCTCATAACGAAACAGCAGGGCCTTAAAAAAATCCCGATAATTATCGACATAGTAATGATAAAACTTTTCATACGTACTAAAAAAATACTTTTCAATTCGAACCTCAATTTGATCCAAGGATTCACCCTCAGCAAATTCCAAAACGGCATGATAGTGTGTTTGGTTTTTTAAATAATCGATGACCTCCTGATTGGTTTCAAGCTTTAGTAGCTCTTTATAATGATAATCTGATAGCAGTCGACCCAAAATGGCTTTGGCCTTAGCGATGGCGGCTGCATGTGTGCCCACTTTATCCACATTCGCCTCCTAACGCTCAAGATTAAGTTTATTGATCGCGGCTTTAATTAATGCTTCCTTTCCTGATTCGTATAGCTGATCCATCGACTCGAGCTTACTTTTGCATTCAGCTTCCTTTTCATCCTTCTCCTTATTTGCTTCGGAGAGGATGAGGTCATAAAGCTTTTTACCTTGCTCTGCCTGAAGTAAATTGGAGTTGTTTTCTATATTGCGCCGAATATCCTTGAGCTTTTTCTCTCGATCCTTTATCTCTACCTGTAGCTGTTCAATCGTCTGATCGGTACTTGCATCGATCTCAATAATTCGCTTTAATACGGATGTGGTTAAAATATCATCCAAATCGATCACCTTCTAATCTTTAATGTAATTTTAAAGCCTTTAAAATTAATTATCTCTGAAGATATCATTATAACTACCCAATAGTTATGGAAAATAATTAAAATCAGTTATAATGTTGTTAAGGGTAAAAAAATAAATCGTCTATTAATGATTTTCTACCTTAATTATAAACCTGATTTTACAGAATTGTATGAATTTTATGAATTTAACGATAAAATTATATGCAAATAGAGAAATTTGTCTGCCAAGGGGTATAGCTTTAACTAACAAGGGAACAAAACATAATTAAAAATGATGACTCTATGATAAAGAAGGAGAAAAATATGGCAAAATTTGATATAACAAAATCCAGCTTTGGTGGCGTCTATCCACTCTATATTACAAAGGCTGAAAGAAAAGGGAGAACCAAGGCTGAGGTAGACGAAATCATATTTTGGTTAACGGGGTATGATGAAATGGGGCTTAAAAAAGTAATCGACACCTCTGTTACCTTTGAGGATTTTTTTAAAGAGGCACCTGAGATGAATGCTTCAAGAGGCCTAATAAAGGGTGTCGTTTGTGGTGTGCGTGTTGAGGATATTGTAGACGATACCATGAGGGAAATCCGATATCTGGACAAGCTGATCGATGAGCTGGCTAAAGGTAAGGCTATGGAGAAAATTCTTAGAAAATAGGATATAATAATAGGATATCAAATCTTAAATTTGGAGGCATTATGTTAAAGACATCAAGACTGATAAAATCTGAAGATTTGAACCATCATGGAACGTTATTTGCAGGTAGAATGGCGGAATGGTTCGTAGAAGCTAGTTTTGGCGCAGCAGCTGTCGCTGTAAAGAATCCCGATCAAATCGTCTGTCTCAAGGTACACGGGCTTGAATTTAGACGTCCTGCAAAAAAAGGAGATCTAATTGAGCTAACTGCTCAAATAGCAAACCATGGCAGAACGAGCATCACGGTGCACTGCGATGCAAAATCAGCGATTAGTCATGAGCCCTATGTCAGCGGGTTTATAACGTTCGTAAATGTGGATGAGATGGGTAACAAGCAGCCTCATAACCTAGAAATCTCCTATGAAACAGAAGAACTAAAGCGTTTAAATTTAGAAGCAAAGGCATTAAAATAATAATTTAAGAGACAACAAGAGAATAATGCTGTACTTGTCTTTAATCGTAATGACAAATACAGCTTTTTTATGCTAAAAAAAACCAGCCGCCTGAGACGAATTAAATGAAACCTAAAAATCCACATAATAACCACAAATTCTTATTTTATAATCAAAATGAGATTATCTGTAGGAGGGTTCGGATGGACGAATACCAGAAGCAATATCAAATTAAGATCAGCGGCATGACCTGTGTGCAGTGTCAGAATAAAATTCAACGGGAATTACTTAAACATCCTGGAGTCGTCGAAGCAACTGTAGATTTCAAGAAAAGCAGCGCTTCTATCGTCTATAATCAAACGATGACCGATGAAAATAGAGTCAATCAGGTGATTATAGATGCTGGCTATGAAATTGATGCTAATAAAGCCAGTAAAATGGATAGTGTCAATCGTTCTATTGAAGTCTTAGTCAGTATAGGACTAATGTATTTTATCATTCAAAGATTTGGTCTTTTAAATTTACTTTCGCCCAATCAGTTGGTAACCACCACTATGAATTATGGCATGCTATTTGTCGTAGGCGTTTTCACCTCTGTGCATTGTATTGCAATGTGTGGTGGTATCAACCTCTCACAGAATATTCAAATCGATACAAACCTTGGTGAGCTAGGGACAAAGGATCATTTTAAAAAAGCTGTACCTTTACGTCCAGCTTTCTTATATAACTTCGGTAGAGTTGCGTCTTATACTGCTGTAGGATTTATCGTTGGCGGTCTTGGCTCTGTACTTGATTTTTCGTTAACCCTGCAAGGCGTAATTAAGATCCTTGTTGGATTTTTAATGATTGCCATGGGGATGAACCTGTTAGATGTGTTTCCGATATTTAGAAAATTCGTACCTAGGCTGCCTGCCTTTTTGCAAAAACTAAAGCCTTCTGGTAAAAATAGTCCACTTGTTGTAGGGCTTCTAAATGGTTTAATGCCTTGTGGGCCACTTCAAGCGATGCAGCTCTATGCTTTATCGACAGGAAGTCCGATAAAGGGTGCGTTCGCAATGCTGATGTTCAGTCTTGGTACGGTACCTCTGATGTTTATATTGAGTGTCACCAGCGCCTATATGAGTAAAAAATTCGCTCAAAAGGCAGTTGCCATTGGCGCAATGCTAGTGGTAGTAATGGGACTATCCATGTTCAGTCAAGGAATAGCGCTTTCAGGTCTTAATAGTACGAGCTTTGCTCAAACCGAGCCGTCCGAAACCTTTGCGATAGATGATACGCTATCACCTCAGATTATTGAAAGTACACTTAATACAAGAAGCTATCCTGAAATTACAGTTGAAGCTGGAAAACCCGTTGTTTGGAAAATTATCGCACCAGAGGGTACCGTTAACAGTTGTAATAATCGATTTTTTATTAGAGAATATAACCTAGAGGTTACCTTAAAAACAGGTAATAATGAAATTCGTTTTAATCCTGAGCAAACAGGTGTCTATAATTATACGTGCTGGATGGGAATGGTATCGGGAACCATAAGAGTCGTGGCACCTGGGTCTGATGCTGTAATCGGGGACACAACACCAGCTCCTGAACCGCCAAAGCCAGCAGGCTATCAAATTCCTACAAATGAGCTAGAAATTGCAGGTATCAAAGCAGCCGAGGACAATAAGCTGTACCAAGAGGTCAAAATTACACTTACAGATGAGGGCTTTTCGCCAGCAGTAATCGTCATTCAGAAGGGCATTGAAACAAGATGGACCATTGATAATCAACAGACCGAGGCTGGTAATTTCGAACTAAGAGTACCAAAGTATGCGACTAAATTACAAATTAGGTCTGGCGAAAACCTATTGATGCTTTATCCAGATCAAGATTTTGAATTCACAAACGCTAACAGTCAGTATTTTGGGTATATTAAGGTAGTAGAGGACTTAGAAACCTTTGATGCTGAAAGCGTCAAAAATGATATCAGTCAATTTGAAACCCTCATTTATCCAGAGGAAACTTATCAGTCAAACTCGGGTGCATCCTGCCATTAAACCATAGATCATTAGGAGTCATAAATATGGCCAAAATTTTAATCGTTGATGATGAAAACAAAATATTAGAGGTGGTTGAATCTTATTTAGTGAGTAAAGGCTACCAAGTTCAGGTTGCGGTAAATGGCTCTGAGGCACTAGGCATTATTAACTCAGGACAAATTGACCTAGTTGTTCTAGATTTGATGCTACCAGATATCAGTGGCGAAGAAGTGTGTCAAAGCATCCGGCAATCAAAAAATGAACGCGTTAGATTAACCCCAATTATTATGCTTTCAGCGAAATCGCATGAGGCAGCTATCATCGATGGACTTAAAACAGGTGCGGATGACTATATGGTTAAACCCTTTAGCTTAAAAGAGCTTCAGGTTCGTATTGAAACTGTGCTAAGAAGATTTGATTTGAGTCGATTGCATTTAAAGCCTACAATTTGGCAGGATGATTATTTAATGGTGGATTTGACTCACCAAACGGTTAGAGTTAATCATGAGCTCATCAGCCTAACGGTCAGCGAGCTGAGAATTTTAATGACAATGCTCGATCAACCCAATCATATTTTTACAAGGGAGAAATTGATCGATTCGGTTTTTGGTGAGGACTTCGACAGCTATGATCGTGTAATCGACACACACATTAAAAATTTAAGGCAAAAAATCGAAAGGAATCCTAAGGAGCCTCATTACATTAAGACCATATACGGTCTCGGTTATAGATTTGGTGGTGAAAAGTGAAGGGTGGATTAAAGAAAGAGCTTACGATTACCATTACGGGTATTGTTCTATTAAGCATCGTTTTAATAAGCATTGTCGCCAATGTGTTTATTAATAAAGAGTTTGAAAAATATGCAAAAAAAGAACAATCTGCTAGATCAGAGGAAATCGTTACCCATTTGGAAAGCCAATATCAGCCTCTTTTTCAGTCCTGGAATGACGACTATATCCATGGACTCGGCATGTATGCACTTTATGAAGGCTATATCATCCGGTTATATGACAGCAAGCACAATCTTGTTTGGGATGCTGAAAACCACGATATGGCACTTATGACAGAAGTGATGCAAGCGATTGAAGCTCGAATGAAGTCCAGTAAGCCTTTTTTTGAAGGTGGCTTTGTCACGAAATCCTTTCCACTTAGTTATGATCATACTGCTATCGGAAGTGTTGAGATTACGTTTTATGGTCCATATTTTTATACTGAAAATGATTTGAATTTTCTCAAGGCACTCAATACGATTTTTTTCGTGGTTGGTTTGATTGCTTTAGTTGGCGCTATGCTAACAAGCCGATTGATTTCACAAAAGATGATTAAGCCGATCTTAGATACCGTAGAAGCTGCAAAGCTAATATCGAAAGGTCAATATAAAGTAATGGCTGAAGATATACCAGAAAGTGAAGAGCTTAAGGTGTTGGTTACCACCATGAATCAGATGGCATCGTCCTTAGAGCAGCAGGAAAAATTAAGAAAGCAGCTGACTACTGATGTTGCGCATGAGCTCAGAACCCCTTTAACAACCGTATCTTCACATTTGGAAGCGATGATTGAAGGCGTTTGGGAGCCAACAGAAGATCGGCTACGTAGCTGCTATGAGGAAATCGGTAGGATTACAGGGCTGGTTTCTGATCTTGAAAGTCTGTCGAAGGTCGAAGTGGATAACCTTAAACTCACCAGAACCAATGAAGATTTATTAGAGATCCTGAATGCTATTAAATATAATTTTGAGATTGAAACACGGAAAAAGCAGATTGAATTCACGGTCACAGGGACTTCTGTAATCGCTTCTATTGATAAAGATCGCATCTACCAGGTTATCGTAAACCTAGTCTCAAATGCGATTCATTATACACCTGAAGGGGGAAGTATTCGCTGCAATATCTCCAAAACGGAATTGGAAGCGATACTGGAAATATCGGACTCAGGAATAGGGATTTCAGAAGCCGATTTGCCCTATATATTTGAACGATTTTATAGGACAGATAAATCGAGAAACCGACGTACAGGTGGCGCTGGGATAGGCTTGACCATAGCAAAATCAATCGTACTGGCACATGGTGGTAGTATAGAGGTTGAAAGTGAGTCCAGTCTTGGTAGCCGATTTATAGTAAGACTCCCGCTTAAAACGATTTGAAAGGTGTTTATCATGATTAAGAAAATCAAAGCTTCTTGGCAACATTTTTTACAGACACTTGCTGAACAGAATAAAACGAACTATGGTGAGGGTGGCATTAATTGTTGTGAGTTGAAAAAGGCAAATTCAGACCAACCAAAACAATCCTAATCAATGTAAGCTCTTTCAGGGACTTATGATAGACATAAAAAAATCATATAGCCGTTCGTTTAACTCACCACTAGGTAAACTAAAATGGCCCATGTGTTTTAACTGGGTATAGGTGGCATTTGCTAGTTGATTTGCCAGCGACTCATGATGGTGTGCGTGAATGATGTCGCGTCGACCCGAGACGATTAGGATGGGCATGGTCAGAGCCGTCTTATCGAGTGTGAGTTTTTCCATCATTAAATTGAGTTTTTCTTGAAATCGACCTATTAAAAATAACATCTTAAAAGGGGTTAGAAGGCGAATGAGTGACTTGAGAGGCACTCTAAATCGCGCTTTTAAGCCCTTTTCGTTATAGTTAGGGCTAATCAGAAAAAGCCCAGTGATCCGATCGGGAGCTTTCATACCAACCTTAAGTGCGATGTTAGCGCCGTCGCTGAAGCCAATAATACCAAAGCGACTTAGTGAAAGCTGGTGGGCTATCTCTATGATATCCTCTGCGAGTAAATCAAGTGATAGCGGCAAGCTGCCATGTTCTGAGCTACCATGACCTCTCGCATCGACAGAAATCACTCTAAAATCACTTGAGAGTAAATGAATCTGACGCATGAATATCTGAGAGGATTGATGATTGCCATGAAGTAAAATAATCGGTGTACCATTGCCGTACAGCTCAATATGGTGATTGGTTCCGTCTTTTGTTTTAATGTACATCTTTTGACCACATCCCTGTGAGATAGCTTTTAACTGAATCAAATGCCAATGCAGTGAGCTTACCTGGTACCTGAGAGCGAACGATGGCATAGGCATATTTTAGTGAAAACGGTTTTGGTAGGTAGGCGTAGTAGCGTGTCTGCCAATGAGTTGGCGCATACTTTTCCTTTGCGTGATGTAAGGCTTTAAAGTTGTAGAAGGAAGTCATGTGATCGTAGATATAGTTAAAGAGCTTAGGTGTTATTTCTGACTGGTTATCTGAATTCACATTATAAAGAGGCGAAAGACCCATTGTCCCTTCGATCACACCTTCTGATTTAAAGGTCATAAAGGCTTCATAGATGATTTTCTCAAGCGCACCCTGAGGTGCATCCTGTCTTCGTCTTGTAATTTCTGCGATATAGCCCTTTTTATCGTTATAAGGATTAAAAACACAATAAGCTAATACTTTTCCCGCAGCATCTGCAGAATAAAAATAGCGTCGATCCATCGGATCTTCAAAGTTGTTCTTCCCAAGCATGAAAACCAGCTCAGGTGAATTTTTGGACTTTAGCCACTCATCGGTGATGGCTTTTAGCTGTAAGATGATGGCGTCTGCAGTATCAGAATAAGGGTCTAATTCAGATACTGTTATGCCAGCTTTTGTGGCGTGGTTAATCGCTGCTCTGACTTTTGCAACTTCACCGCCCTTAAGGTCATAAAGGCTGAGATCAAAGCAGGCATCTTCACCGCACTTCGTAAAGCCAAAGCCGTATTTTTCATAAAGGGATTTAAAGCGATCAGTGATATTCATCATAAGAATGTCATAGTGATTTAGATCGGCGAAGGTTAACAGCTCTCTGATCATCTCCTCTGCTTTTTCATCTGAGCAGATGATATCACCGCAAAGTGTCATGACATTGCCAACCGTGGTATAGGCACAAACGCCCTGACCATCTTTTGTAAAAAAGTAGAGCTTGTCTGATTCTAATGCCAAATAGGAGGTTGGATTTTCTCCGTATTTGACCACCAGCGGCCGTGCTTTGTTTTTTTCATTACGGCTAAGGACGGGATATAAAATCAATGGTCTTAAAACCGCAATCAATGACAGACCTATCAAACACCAGAAAGCGCCAATCATCGTTCTTTCAAAAAGACGACTGGTAAAGGTGTGCGTTACAAATAAGGAATTATCCATAAAGAACAAGGCTTTTCCACTCTCTAGAATAATCTCAGCAATCGAGGCTGTTTTTGAAAGATGACTTTGTAGCCTAAAAAGCCCAGTCACGATAAAACCACTGTAGACTAGCGAAGCAAATATAAGGTATTTAAGCGCATTTTTTATGTTCCTTGGCTGTGACTTTATGCGAAAATACTTGGATTCAAGCGTAAGTATGATCAGCATTGTGGCATCTATGAGAACAAATGGCAGTGTCAGTGGGTGGACGTGTGATAGGTGTCCAGCCAGCGATGCGATCAGCGACAACAGCGCTATAACATAGGCGACGCGTTGGCGTCTGCCCAGATAAAATGCCACGATCACCATCAAAATCCCAGTGACTAAGTAGAGGGTGTGATGAATCGCCAGCATAGAAAGGTTAAAGGTATGTGCCAGGATTTCTTCATCGAGGTCGTAATAGCTAAAGGGGAGTGCAAAATAGATATTACGAATCCCAAGGAGCATATAGGCGAAGATAGATAGATTGAGCAAATGTCGTTTCATATGAGACCTCTCTGAGTATGGATTTTGTGAAATTTGAATTGGATGAGTGGAGGTATTACCTATTGAGATGTATACAAATGGAGATATATACCCGTGTCAATCTAAACCCGTGTTGATATATACCCGTGTTGATATATACCCATGATACTGAAATCCTCGCAGATATCTTGGCGATTGAAGTGTTATTCTATGTGGTATAATTGGGTTGATAAGCCATATAAGGAGGGGAAACTTATTTTGGAAGAGCTAATAATTGGCGGAACGTACAGACATTTCAAAGGCAATCTTTATAAAGTGTTGGCAGTTGCTAAGCACAGTGAGACAGAGGCGCGCATGGTCGTCTACCAAAAGCTCTATGGTGAGCAGGACGTATGGGTAAGACCCTATGATATGTTTTTGGATATGAAGGAGACACCTGAAGGCTTTGTAAAAAGATTTCAACTCATTCAAGAGATCTAAGTAGACACCTTAATCTGTCTGAATGCTTGAATTTGAATGAAATATGAAAGCAAAGGGCTTTGAAACAGGAGGGAATATGAAAAAGAAGAGTATCTTATTGATATTGTTAGTGGCTATGATGGCGGTACTTTTGACTGGCTGTCTGCCTGGTGACAGCAAGTACACCAGCGAGGATCCAGCGGGCTTCTTTTGGGGTATCTGGCATGGCTGGCTAGCGCCACTTTCATTAATTATCGGCTTGTTCAATGACACGACTCGCGTGTACGAGGTCAACAACACCGGTTGGTGGTACGATTTTGGATTCTATATCGCCATCATCAGCGGATTTGGAGGCGTCAGACTTTCTAGAAAGAAAGCAAAATCTAAGTCAAAGTCCAGTAGGGATGACTATTAATAAAATGAAAAACGTCTCAAGCGGTACCGTATGAAGACGGTATGCTTGGGACGTTTTTATTTGATTACTTTAAAGTTTTATTGGTGATTTGTTCATAGAGTTTCACAAACATCACAATGGCTTCTTCTCTTGTTACATTACTTTTCGGAGAGAGTTTGCCGTTATTGCCAGCTATAATAGCATTGTTGCTACAGAATTTAACTGCATCAATGGCCCAACTGGAGATGGATGATTGATCTTTATAACTGGTTTTTATAGCTTTGGTATCATAAGTTCTATTTTCGATATTTTGAGCAAGTTTGTAGATAACGACGCAAAATTGCTCGCGGGTTATTGTGTTTTGTGGACTAAAATGTTCTTTATCTGTACCACTCAGTATGCCAGCCTTAAAGGCTTTTAAAATGGCTTCACTTTCAGTATCTTTAAAAGTTGAAGTATCAGCTGTTTTCAGAGTCCCGACATATTTTTCGAGAATTTTTACTGCTTGAATACTCACTTCACCTCTCGTAATATCTTCCTGATACTGACTGAGAATACTATTTTCAACTAGATTTTCAGTAATTGCAATCGCGATGCTTCCTTTCGCCCAATTTGAGGCATCCATGCTTATGATTTCTGGAATTGGCGTAAAATCATCACCATTTTCATTGTCATGTGATCTTATTAAATTAAGTGTTGTGGTCGTTACGCCTCCAGCGCCATCGTAAGCATTTACCTTTACGACGATATCGTTATTTTTATAGTTTGAAAAATACAAAATATTACCGATAACACATCCTTTATCAGCTTTATAGACCAACGTGGATTGCTCATTATCTTTGAATATTCGATTTAAATCAATCCAACCACTAAAATTTTTCGTTATATAATAAGTGTGAGAGGTATCTGAGCTTGGAGCAGTGTTTGTACCATTAAATATTTTATTGTCTTTGATTTCTACTACAGTATCATATTGTGTATAAGGGAAGAAAATCACGCCCTCTTCATATTCGAAAGTCATTCTATATTTTCCATTTGGAATGCCTCTTAATTTGTAAGCATCCTGAGATTGTTCATTCACATAGCTATAATAGCCTAATATAGTTTTATATCCTTTTATTCTGTATGTTGCTTTCGTTTTAGTATCTGTTAGGACGAGTATTGGGTTTACATAGTCATGTTCAGTTATGACGATACTACCGCCAACGTTGTTAACCAGTTCATGGAGGATAACACCATCTCCACTATCTAGCATGACCTTCTCTTTAACTTCTTCTAAAAAAGGAGAGTCTATTATTAAAGGTTCAAAAAGATTTATATTGGTAAAGATTTTGTAGAATAATTCTCGATTATTAAGCGCATGTTTAAAACAGTAAGTTACATTATAGATATTTCTACCGAGCTTAACATCATATGAATCGGCGACGCCGTCTAGATAACTCAAATCTACATTTACTACGTAACTTAATGAAACTGGATCTACAATTTCAATTTGATTGAAATAAGCTTCTGGAGCTAGTTTAAATGAAACATCACTAAAGTCTTCATAGGTAAGATCAAAATCATCTAAATAACACAAGTAATCGTTATACAATACTTCAGGTGGCTTAATACTATCTGAATAACTTGTATCATTGTAAATTTTCACAAAAAAATTCCCTTTATCTTGTGATATTGAATAGGTTCCGCCTGGGTTGTCGTATACTTCTTGGGTTATTAAGAGTTGTCTCATGCCAACCGTATATTGTAGGACTCTTTCATATAAGGGACTAATATATTTAGAGTTTTTAAAGCGATCTAATGGAATGTTGTATTCCACGTAAGCATTGTCCCCGAATTCCCAATCGGACTCAAAGGTTACGGTTTCACAACTGAGTGGTTCGAGTAAGGTAAGACCACTGGCAAAGAGACCTCTAAAATAAAATGGTGTATCCGAATAGGACAAGTTTAAACAGCCATATGTGATTCGATGTGCCTTGGCCATTGCTGTAAAATCAATATTGAGCTGATAAACATTTTCATCCATAAAAAGAGAAGAAGGCTCATCATAAATGTTTTCGTCTATATCATATTCATAAAATTCCATTTGTGGACGAAAATTGTCTGAACCAACAATGTTTCCAAGAAGATCAAATGCAATAATTGAAACATTGTAATCAGGGATTAGAAATTTTGAATTAATTACGGTTTCTTGACTGCCATTGGTGTTGTTTATTGTAACGGTTAGCATATGTTCACCTAATTTCAATTTACGAATGTTAAGTGAAGCGTCTTGTACGCTATCTGTAGAATACAAGGTTTTAACAGGAACACCATCTACCAAAAAATCGATGGTCTCAATAGTATTATCTGAGTAAAATTTAATGGGAAGATCGAATTTATATTCGGGGATGTTGTCAACGTTTGCATAAGTATGTCCAATCAAGTAAAAAGACTCACTTGAGGCATAACCAGTTAAATTGATTTCGCCGTATCCGAAAAATTGATCCTTTCCTAGAGCGCCAAGATCTTTTGTTTGGGAAAGCATAATTTTTTTTACTTCATCAGCGTCCAAATCAGGCTGATCTAGCCAAATTAGCGCAGATGCTGCTGATATAAAAGGTGATGCCATAGAAGTTCCTGACATCGAAATAGTTGTATTATCTAGATAGGTGCTGACTATATTTTCGCCAGGTGCACAGATATCAACTGAATCACCAAAGTTAGAGTAAGATAATAAGCCACCAATTGTGTTAGTTGCACCAACTGTAACGACATCATCAAATGCGGCTGGATACAGATAACCATTATCAGTAGCATCATTTCCAGAAGAAACAACTACAATGACATCTCGGTCTATTGCGTATTGAATCGCATTTTCAAGATAGTTGGTTTTTCCTTCACCTGATAGTGACATATTAATGACTTTTGCACCTTGGTTAACAGCATAATAAATACCGGTAACTATATCAGAATCCTTAGCCAATCCCGATTCATCAAAAACATCTATAGGTAGAATTTTCACATTTGAAGGAGTAGACATTGCGATTATTCCAGCAACATGAGTACCATGCCCATTTGTGTCATCATAATCTTTCCTGTTATTTACAGCATTATAACTAGGTAACAATCTTGATTTGAGTGATAAATTATATACATCTACACCTGTATCTAATACAGCAACGATTATATCTGTGTTGGATTGAGCAACTTTATTAGATAATTGTGAGAAACCAAGCTCCTCGGCAACATATGGTACAGATAAAGTAGTATAAAAGTAACTAAACTCGCCTTCATCGAAAGAACGATATAAATCGGGTTCAAGGTAAAGCCCCGTTTTAAACTCGCCGTTAATGTCGTATGTAATCTGTGTTGTGCCATCACTTAATAGTTGATATTCAGTAATACTGTCACTGTTGACGCTAACAGGTTTTGTGGTATTATCACCATCCTCATCTGCCAAGAAAAAAGAATCTTTTCCCGTTTTGTCTTTTGAGTCTAGCGTATTAACTGCTTGTATTTCTTGAGTTGATGTGTTTTCAATTAGGATTGTTTCTGCTAATGAGATAGTCCCGTAAAAGTTGAACTGAAAGATGGTAGAGAGTGTTAATAGAAACAGGCTTAATAAGAGTACTTTTTTTCTTCGCATACTTCCCCCAGGAAATGATTTACCGTGAAGAATGTTAATACATTAACAAATATAATTCTAGATAAAAGTTCTTTTTTTACAGAGTTATTTAGTTGTATATGTATAAAATTTCCACTAGCTTTAATAGTATAAGTTATCTGTTTAAAATAGTAAACCCAAAACACCAAAAAGTAGACACCTTAATCTAGACATCTACCTTTGGTGTTTCTATATGATATGGATAATGATATTCCATGCTATGCATAATAAGTACCAATTGATTAAAGATTTTCAAGGGTATTAAAATGTGATAGTATTAATAAAATAAATGATGGTTAGGCAATTAATGATAGTAATTATTTGTTTGGATATAAATATCTTGATTAACTATTTTAAATGAGGCGCATATGAATAACATTACACTGAAGATTAAAAATGAATATGAACTTATTAGAGCAAACACCATTCACCAGGTAATGATCATTTCCATTGTATTTGTCTATCTAACCTCACTTCCAAGTATCATATTCTCCACCTATGATATTCAAATGAAGATATTAACGATGGCGATTTTTTCTTTGATTTCGACCTTTAATTTTGTTATTGCATATGTTGCGAAATATTTAAATTTTAGCAGTAATACAAGATTTAGGATTTATTTGGGAATGTCGTTGTTTTATATTCTACTCATAAATTTTTCATCACCTGGAAAGTATTTGACGACATCCGGAACAGCGGTGTTTGTTTTTTAATCATCATGTTTCTTAGTCTCTCAAGGCGACTATTAATAATTTAGGGCGTCGTCACTATTTGTCTTTGTGTAGTTAATGGGTATTTGGCTATTGGACTAACGATTTCAGTCGGTAGTGGTTATGTTTTTAATATAACGGGAATGGTACTAATGGCGATTTTCACCCTATACAAAGGGATTGAGATGTATAGAAAATTCGAAGCACTCTATCTCGATCAGCTATTGTCCCTAAATGAGATGAACCTAGAACTTACTGCTTTGAATGAAGAGTACGTCGCAGCTGAGGAGGAGCTGAGATATCAGTATGATGAGATATCCAGATTAAATAAGGATTTTTCAAATTTAAACGATTTTTTAAGCGCCTTACTCAAGGTTACTGAAGACGGCTTTTTAACCTATAATTTGCTCAACAAGGAAGCAAAGCTATATAACAGAATGACAAGCCTAATGGGTATTGACACATATGAACTCATAGATGAATTACCAAATTTTTACCGTAATATTGACGACAAGGATAAAAATGAATTTTCGGAGCTATGGAAGCGTCTCTTAAAGCATGAAATTCATTATGGTAAAATTGAGGTTGCGTACCGACACCAGGAAAAGGTACACGATCTTAGATTGGCACTTCTTATTTCACATTCTAAGTATGGTGAAACGGTTCTAGTAATAGCGGTTAAGGATATTTCTAGCCAAAAGAAAAGTGAAAGAGAGCTGCTTTTCCAGGTCGATCATGATTTACTGATAAATGCCTACAATCTCGATGGGGTCACCATTTACTTATCAATATGAATAATAACAACAGAATTAACCTCATAAATTTATTTTTATGAGGTTTTTCGCGCCTTTAACCCTAGTTAACTAGGCATTAATACCTAGTTAACAAAAAGTTCATGTTATAATTTTCAAATTTCGTGTACATATAAAACATTAGTAGATAAGTAAAAAATCATAACTATAAAATAATGAGCGGATGAGGGATGGTATGAAAAATAAAAACAACTTTTTTGTCAATCTAAAGATTAGGAACAAGCTCTATTTGGGATTTTCATTTATGATTATTATCATTGTAATTCTATCTGCAATAAATGTGGTCAATTACAAGGCGATGAATAATCAAATTAAAATCTATGATCTCGTTTCTGAAATGGAAGCGAATGTATTAGCTGCAAGAATTGAACAAGTTAGATACCAACAGGATGGCTTGGCAGAAACCTCTGCTAAGGTTCAAAGTAGTCTTGATATAGCTAAAACCTCTATTGAGCAAGCCTCTAGTCTTATGAAGTCTGAAACAAATATTATTAACTCAAAGAAAATAATCCAGGACCTAGATACGTATAAGACAAGCTTCAGTACATATGTGCAAATGGAGGGCGAGAAGGATAGTCAAAGTGTTATTATGCAAGATGAGTCTATGGTTGCTTATGATCGACTAAATGAGACACTCAGACTTGAAGAGGAATTTATCCTTACACTTACAGTATCTGAGGAAATTAAAGCCTCATACGAAAAATATGTATTACTCAGAAAAATTAACATGGCATTTATGAGCATGAATTCATATATGAAGGATTATCAAATTGATAAGAACGCTGAGAATCACAAAGCCTTTGATGATAGTGTTATTCAAGTAAAGGATGAAATCGCAAACGCTAGAAAGATACTAAAGGCACAGGATGTGCTGGACGAGCTCGATATAGCAGAGGCTTCGATCATATCCTACGATGAGGCTTTTGATAAGTATTTTGATTTATCTACGCAACAATCTGACGTAGCAGCCTCTGTAAGAGCCGTTGCAACAAATATTTCTGATACCGCATCGGTCATCAGACTGGGTGTGTTGGATTATGTTGATAATCTGGAAAACAGAATTAATTTCTTGAATTTAATTTTAACCATAGGTGCAATTGCGCTAAGTGTCCTTATCGGTTTAATTATAACTTCTCTAATTACTAAGCCAATTAAAAAGACAGTGGCTATTATGGACAATATTGCAGCCTATGATTTATCAACCGATCTCGATGCGCATTTCATCTCAAGAAAAGACGAAATGGGACACCTAGCAAGATCCATCAATCAGGTAAGTCATAATCTTAGAGATATTCTACGAAATATCAGCAATACCTCAGATCAGCTTGCATCATCTGCTGAAGAGCTTGCTGCTACCAGTCTTATGAGTGCCAATTCAGGCAATGAGGTTGCAAAAACCATCGAAGAAATCGCCGAGGGCGCTACCAACCAAGCTAAGAATACGTCTAACGGTGTGGACAGTGCCAATGATTTAGGCAGACTTCTCGAGCGGGATGCAGATCGAATCAATAGCCTTTCGATTGCAGCTGGTCAGGTGAGTCAGCTTAAGGATGAAGGAATGAAAATTGTCGACCATCTCGTAATAGAAACGGATCGAAATGGCCAAGCATCAAATTCTGTATATGATATCGTTCAAGAGACGAACAAAAGTACAGAGAAAATTGAGGTAGCAAGTCAGATGATCAAGAGTATTGCTGATCAAACCAATCTTCTTGCATTAAACGCAGCGATTGAAGCGGCACGTGCTGGTGAAGCAGGTCGAGGCTTCTCTGTAGTGGCAGATGAAATTAGAAAGCTGGCTGAACAGTCGACTGCCTTTACAGAAGAAATACAAAATACCATCAATGATTTGATTAAGAAATCTCTACAGGCAGTGAATACAATGAAGGATTCTCAGCAAATTACACTTTCGCAATCAAAAAGTGTTGAGTTGACATCGGACAAGTTTATGGGTATTTCATCAGCCGTCGATCATATTTTGAATCAAATCACAGAGATTACTGAATCAAGAAGAGTGATGACCACTAAGAAAGAGGACCTAATCGATCTCATGGGTAGTTTATCGGCGATTTCGGAGGAAAATGCAGCTGGGACAGAACAGGCTGCAGCAGCAATTGAAGAGCAGTCAGCATCCATGGATGAGATCTATGAAGCGAGTAATGAGCTAGCTAAAATAGCTGAGGAGCTAAAAATGGCAGTTTCTAGATTTAAACTTTAGAAAGATGTCTGGTCACCCTCCTAATTACTTCTCATATTTTTAAGTTTAAGAACCCCCTAAGTGTGTATACAACTAATAATGTATATAAACAAAGGGGGTTCAATTTATTTGTTTCTCATAACGGTTATAAAGCCATCCATAATTTTATGACTTACTCTAAAGCCTTTCCGTATATAAAAATTAAGCGCTTCTGTGTTACCATTGTATACAAATATAAAATGATCGTGTATAGCCGTAGATTCATCCAGCCAAGCTATGGAACGATTAAAGAGTTCACTTCCTAATCAAGTCATTGCAAAGCTCTCGTAATACTTCAATGTTAACTTCATGTAAAACTTCGTAAGTAATTCTCATAATTAGCTCCTTTTTGTTGACCATAATATACCTTTCAGTTACAATTTTAAAAAAAAGTCAGAAATACACAAGTATGCAATATTTACTGATTAAGGAAGAATAAACTGAGTAAAGAGGATACATATGTCGAATGATAAATATATGAGCAAATACGATACCTGTCCACTTTCCGCTGCAATCGATGTGATAGGCGGTAAGTGGCGACTTCCGGTAATCTGGGCGATCCATAAAAATGGGGTTGTAAGATACAATGAATTAAAAAGGCAGGTGGAGGGTATCACAAACATGATGCTGACCCAGTCGCTAAAAGAGCTGGAGGGTCACGGTGTCGTCAAAAGAACTCAATATGCAGAGATTCCACCTAGAGTAGAGTACGCGCTTTCTGAAAAAGGTGAAGCGCTTATACCGACGTTAAAGGGGTTGGCTGATTGGGGTAAGGCATTATAATTAAAGCGTTTGAGGGGGCTTATGAAAAAATTTGTTCAAAGTGGCTATCAGTATCGAAACCTGTCATTGATGATCCTACTATTACTAACCGTTCTGGTTTTATCAGGCTGCTCTGAGAAGCATGACACTGAGCTGATAGAGTTTGGGACATTAAACCTTAGCGATTGGGTACCTAAGGATGATGTAACTGTAAGGCTAAATGGGGAATGGGAGCTCTATCCAGGAAAGCTGATCGAGCCAGGAGAATTTGATGCCTATAAGTCAGATAAAATTTATTTCAATGTACCAAACCCATACACGAAAGGGGCGCATGGCGAAACTCTTGAAAAAGAGGGTGTTGCAACCCTTAGACTGGTTATCAAAATGCCCAAAACAGCACCTGATACTAAGGTGTATGGGTTAATCGTAAGACAGGTGATGACAGCATCAAAGGTTTGGATCAACGGCGTCGTTTATTCTGAGGTTGGCGTCGTTACCCAAGACCCAGAAGCATTTAAGGGCAGCTTTGAGAGACAGGTGATCACTTTTAAGCAGGAGCTTCCAGAACTGGAAATAGTGATTCAGGCGGCGAATTATCATAATATTGTCGCCAAAATAAGAGACATTCAACTAGGGACGGCATTGGCTGTCAAGCATCACTATATGCACAGTGTTTCATCTGATATTTTTATTACAGGTGCACTGGCAATTATGGCAGCATATCATTTCGCATTGTTTTTTAAACGGCCATCATATAAGGCACCACTTTATTTTGGTTTTTTCTGTCTAATTATAGCGCTTCGAAACGTAATGGTAGGCGGCAGGTTTGTCTATGAAATTTTTCCAAACATCACAATTGAACAGCTAAATCGGACCGCATTTTTAACTGTATATGGTGGCTTACCGTTTATCGTCTCATTTTTTAGAACACTTTTTCCAAGGAAAATACCTGCTAGGCTCCTGCATATCTTGGTGGTAATGACACTAGTGGCGAGTAGCTTAACACTTTTTACACCAATCGTTATATATAGTAGGTTGCTTATCCTATATGAGGTTGTATTTGCAGCCATTTTCCTTTATTTACTATATGCGATTTTCTATGAAATTACGCAAAAAACACAGGGTGCAACGATTCTTTTTGTTGGTGTACTCGTCTATGTTGGCGCTACTTTTAATGATATGCTGCTTCAAGAGGGCATTATTCAAACTAGGTCACTTGCTTCAATTGGATTTTTTATTTTTATCTTTTCTCAGGCTTATATTATGGCAATCCAATTTTCAGATGCATTTGATAAAGTAGATAAGCTGATGGAAGAAAATAAAGCCGTCTATCGGGATGACTTGACAGGGTTACTAAATAGAAAGGGCTATTATGAAAAGGCAGAAGCGGTTTTAAAGGAGGCGAGAGGTAGCAAACGGTCCTTTGCTATCATTTATGGGGATTTAAACCGATTTAAGCAGGTCAACGATAATTATGGACATAAAGAGGGCGATAAAGCATTAATCATGACAGCCAGCCTGTTGGTAGAAGGCTCGCATAAGTCCGATGTAGTCGCTCGATTAAGTGGAGATGAGTTTATTATTTTATCAACGGAGCTCAGGACTGATGCAGCAGTGTTAAATCGAATTGATCACATTAGCAATTTATTTGACAACTATAATATAAAATCAATTAAGCCTTATCAGCTATCTATCAGTATGGGATATGCACTCTACGATGCAGATGCAAATCAAAGCCTAGATATGCTGATGCTGGTTGCAGATAAAGGTCTTTACTTACAAAAAGAATCGTTTGCAAAAGCAAGCGACCGAAGAATAAAATAACGATGATATAAGGTGGAGCAAGACGATGAAGAAGACAAATGTAGAACGTATCTTAGAACAAAGTAAGGTCAATTTTACAGTGGCACATTATGAACCCGACGATGGAAAAATAGATGGCGTATCGGTAGCTGAAAAAGTAGGTAAGCCTGTGGACTGCGTCTATAAAACACTGGTGACAATAGGACAGAGTAAGCAGCTTTATGTATTGCTAATCCCCGTAGCGGAGAATCTAGACCTTAAGAAAGCCGCGAAGGTTTGCGGTGAAAAAAGCATCGATATGCTCCCTGTAAAGGATATTGAAAAGCACACAGGTTACATCAGGGGCGGATGCTCACCGATAGGGATGAAAAAGAAGTACAAAACCTTTATTCACGAAACTGCAGCCAAGCTCGTCGAAATAACGGTGAGCGGTGGTAAGATTGGGACGCAAGTATCACTTGATCCCGAAGCACTAAGGCATATGGTACAAGCTGAGTTTGCAGATTTAATTACAATTTAACCTTTCAAAAAAATGATATGAATCTTTATTGATGACTATCATTTTTTTTTATGAAACTAAATCGATCTTTGAAACGTTATAAATATAATGTATTCATTTTGATAGAATTAGTATAGTAATGCAAATGTAACGAATACAAACATGTCACAAATACATTTTATGAGTTATAATGGTTGTATGTGAAAAAAAGAGGAGAAAAGTATGCGGAAAATTGAACACAAAAAATACTCAAGAATTTTCAGTCTTTTGATGATGGCAATCCTATTAATTTCTGGTGTTATTCCAACTGAAATTTTTGTTTTAAACTATGCCGATTCAGATCCGGGCTTTAGAATTACTGGTGCGGCGTTCAAGTACAATGGTGTCGATCTCGTTGACGCACCTGGTACAAATGGTCCATTTGAAAGTGGCGATACCCTTAGCTTTACCTATAATTGGGCTATCGATGAAAACACTGTAATCACAGCAGGAAATAATTCGATAACACTCACTCTACCAGATGTATTCCCGATGAACGCTGAGGCTTCAGGACAAATGATGGACGGTGATGGCGTAAGCTTTGGTTCCTATAATGTCCAAAACAGAACCTTAATTTTCACTTTTGACGAAAATGCAGGTCTTCAGTCCAATGTAATTGGAGGTGCCAGCTTTAACTTAACCTTTGATTTTGAAGATGTCATCGTTTCTGAGCCTTATACATTGGTTTTGCCTTTTTCGGAAACCGTACAAAAGCAATATCAATTAGTTGTAAAGCCCAATCAGAGCACACCGAGTATAAAAAAGAGTGGCAATGCTTTAGCAGGATCGGAAATAGAATGGCATGTCGATGTAAATATGAACCTAGCAGATTCGGGTAATCTTATTGTGTTTGACGCTTTAGACAATCGATTGACCTTTGACACAAATGATGTTGAAATATATCCGATTACTGTAAAATCAGATGGAAGCTACACCGTATCTAATACGGCGATCGACCCAGCAGATTATACAGTGAATTATGTTCAGAGTCTCGATAACTCACCACACCAGCTTTCCTTTGACATCGTCAACTCAGCTGGAGGAGCTATCCCTAAAGCCTATCAAATAAAGTATACGACACAAGTCGATGCGGATAAAATCGACTTTAGTCAATCCAGCTTTACCTATGCCAATACAGGTACCTTCAATGGCAATTCAAGTACGGCTCAGGTCACGATCAATGGTGGCAGTATCTTGTCTAAAAGTGAGTACGGAAGCGGATCAAGTACGGTGAATCCAAGTAATCTGGTATGGAAAATCCTCGTAAACGATCCAGAATATCCATTAAAAGCAGTTCGATTAGAGGACGTGCTTCCTTCAGGCCTTAAGTATGAATCCGTTCAAATACTCGATGAAAATGAGGTTGACATTACGGCTTCACTCGCTGCGGCAATTCAGTACGATTTGCCTACAAAAAAATTCACGGTTAACTTCAATGATCTCTCGAATAGACGTACCGTGCTTATTACCACATCGGTGGAGACGGATTATATTAATTCGCTATCAACAAGTGGTACTGCTGCCTTAGTTCAAGTTGATTTTTCAAACACTGCATCACTCTTCCAAACTCAGAACGGCCTTGAAAGTCAAAAAGATGCTTCTCATAGCATGATCGTTAAAATAGGGAAGGGGATCTACAAGACGGGAAGTGCATCCGTAGGCTACAATGGTGAAAAATACATCGATTGGAAGGTTTACGTTAATTTAAGCAACGTCGATCTTGGGACCAATCAAGTGACGGATACTTTAGATACGAGACAAACTTTACCGTTAGCAGAGAATCAAATTAGTCTTTATCCAATTACCGTAGATGCAAGTGGTAATTTGGTAGAAGGCGGAGTAGAGCTAACCAACTATACGCTAACATTTGATGGTACCGATCCAACTCATCAATTTAACATCGTGTTTCCATCAAACATTACGACGCCTTTTGTAATCAAATACAGAACAACCATAGATGTAGAGGATTATGATAAAAGCAGCTTTACAAATACAGGCACTATAGGAACGGGTAGATCGTATGCGGCAACTGTCAATAAAAGCATTGCTAATACGTTCGCCAAAGCCAATATCGATATTGATTCCGATGGTATAGCCTTTGACTACGCAACAAAGACCTATGATTGGAGAATAACGGTTAATCCTGTACGTGAAGCGATTAATGCGCTTGAAATCATCGACACCTTGTCGAATGGCCTTTACATGACACCTGCACAATTTAACAGCATACTCGTTAAAAAAGGAAATCTTGTATTGATTGCAGGTGTGGATTATGCGATTGTATCGGACTCAGGTTCAGGAAAAATAAAAGGCTTTACGATTGATTTCTCAGGTGGCTCGGCAAATCATGTTGTTAACAATGATGTTTATACCGTCGAGTACAAGACGACGATCGATCCAGATGTAGCCTCAAATAATGGCAACTTGGATTATAGTAATAATGCCGAATTTAATTGGGATACGAAAACAGACTTACCTGTAGTCACGACTAAACCAAGTCTTTCAGCTCTCCAAAAATACAATGGAAGCAAGAGTGGCACTTTAGATCTTACCCAAAAGAAAATCAACTGGGAGATCAACGTCAACTACCTAGGTAAGAATTATGATGGTCTTGTGGTCACCGATCCTATCCAAGTAGACGCCAACGGAAGTGGGCTTAAGCTAGAGAGCGGCTCCATAAAGATTTATAAAGATACCGTTAATGCCTCTGGTAATCTAAAAACAACTGGAATGACTGAATTGTCAGCAAGCGATCTTTCGGCTGCTCAAATCGTCATAACTGAGTTACCGGATCAAAATAGCTTTACAGTTGCATTTAATGGGACGATTCAGGAACCCTATCGCATCACCTATCGTACGGACATGGTTGGTATTTCTAGCACACTATATACCAACACAGCTAACACCAATAAGGGAGAAAACTATACCGCTACAGTAACACATGCACAGGGGCAAACCTTTATTGATAAAACTGGCGCTAGGGACGGACAGGTAGTGAATTGGGAGCTTACTATCAATCAAAGTAAATCTACCATTTCCAATTTAAAAATGACAGAGCAGCTCAACGAAGGACTTGAAATTGATACAAATAGCTTTAAGCTATTTAAAGGCAGCGATGAACTTGTTTTTAGTGACTATTTTACTGTAAAGGTCAATGAACGAGCGCTTTCTTCAGATCCTCAGAGCTTTGTTATCGAAGCAATTGTGCCAATTGTTGATACCTTAAAAATTAAGTATCAGACTGAGATCATTACAGATAATATCGTCAGCAATTCCTTTTCGAATTCTGTTACCTTAGAAGGCGCATATGTTCTCTCAGGAACAACTCAGAAAACACAGACCATTTCACATAATATTATGGAGTCAAACGGATGGGCGATTGGCCAGCTTGGAAGCTTCACAATGACCAAGGTCAATGAGCAAGGTGATCCGTTAAGTGGTGCTGAATTTGAGTTTTACAAGGGAACGACATTATTGGGTAGGCTGACGACAGATTCATATGGTGAAATTCACGTAGGAAAACTAAAATATGCTACTTACACGTTAAAAGAGATTAATGCACCTACGGGATATCAAATCGCAACTACTTCTACTGAAATTATCATCAATAGCACAGTAGACAAAGCTGTAACGATACAAAATGATGCATTGAGAAAAATTGAAATTACCAAATATGCGAAGGGGAGCACGACACCTCTCAACGGTGCAATTTTTGAAGTTAAAAAGGACGGTATCTTGGCTGGCACTCTCACTACTGATGTGGCAGGGAAAGCAACCTTAGATTTGCCATATGGCACCTATGTCGTGACTGAAAAAACAGCACCCTATGGTTATAACAAGTCATTGGATATCATTCAGGTGGTCATTGGCAAAGGGGATAAAAATCCAGACGACAGCTTAAAGCTTGTCTACGGCGTTACTTTCGAAAATGAACGTATTCCCAACGTCTATATACCAGAAACCACTGAACCAACCACTGTACCGACAACTGAAAAAATAACTGAGCCAACTGTTGAAGTAACAACGAGTGGCACGACTGAAGCCACAACACAGGCTACAACTGAAAAAACTAAAGAAAATGAACCAAAAGAGGGAGAAGTACCTATTCCAGAGGGCGGAAAACCTGAGATAAAGACACCTCCTAAAAACGGAACCGTAAAAGTTGATGAAAATGGAAAATGGACATATAAACCAGATCCAGGTTTTATCGGCAAAGATAAATTTACTGTCATTGTTTCTACACCTGATGGAGATGAAGAATTTACCATTGATATTGAAGTAGAAGAAGTACCATTGGGGGCTGGCATACCAGAACATCTACCTCAAACCGGTCAAACTGCATCGACCATGTATTACGTCATTGGGTTGATGCTGATACTCTTAGGGATTTACTTAAGAGTGACAATTAAGTCTAAAGAAAATCATTAATCGTACAGTCACACTTAAAATTAAAAGTGCAGTTGCTCGAATGGCAACTGCACTTTGATTTTTTTGACTTTGTTTTGACTAGTTATTTTCAGTAGCTCTCATTTTTTCTTGCTTGGTTCTTTCGACGAATCGACCTAAGAAAAAGGCGATAATTCCAACACCGATACCCGTTTGAACACAGAAGAGCAAGCTTTCGACTTCTCCAGGCAGCTCGCCATCGATCCAGCGTTCCATAACCGGTGTAAACCAAGGCTCATATTCGGTACCTGTAATTTCAGATACCACCTGACTGCCAGCATCATCAGAACCGCCAAATTCTGCACCTTTTACGAGGAAAAGTGGAACGATCGCTATGATTAGAACGAGGGAGAGCAATAAAACGACCTTTAACTTTGTATTTTTCATCACTCTTCACCTACCTTTATAAAGCCAATGCCCTTAAGCTCTGATTTTGCATAAGTTTCAAGCGCCATGATGATTAAGACGCTGAGGATACCTTCGATAATCGCGAGAGGGATTTGAGTCGGAGCAAAAACTGCGAGGAATTTTGCGCTTGAAACCAGAAACCCACCAGACTCTGAAGGATAAGCGAGTGCAAGCTGTAAGCTGGTGATACAGTATGTGAAAAGATCACCTAATGCTGCAGCTAAAAACACGCTCATATGCTTGCCGACTTTGAGTTTTCGACAGATCACATAGATGGCATAGGTTAAAAATGGTCCTGCGATCGCCATTGAAAATGTGTTTGCACCCAGTGACGTCAAGCCGCCGTGTGCAAGTAGAATCGCTTGAAAAATGAGTACAATTACGCCAAGTACACTTACAGCAGTTGGACCGAAGAGGATTGCACCTAGGCCTGTGCCTGTCATATGCGAACAGCTGCCTGTAACTGAGGGGATTTTTAACGATGAAATGACAAAAATAAACGCACCGGACATAGCGATGAGTGTGATTGATTTGCGATCGTTGTTAACCGTTTTCTTTATAGATAGATAACCCAGTACTAAGAATGGCAGTGTAATTGCGCCCCATAGGATACAATACATAGGTGGTAGATAACCTTCCATAATGTGCATTGCATTTGAAACTGGTACAAAGCCGACGATGAAAGCAATGGCGATACTGACCATAAAGATCGTTTTTTGTTTCAAATTCATGATGTTTCCTCCCTATCAAATATTGGTGTAATTTTTAATCAGCGCTTTTAGCGCTTCAGAGGTTCTTGGATAATCATCATTAGCAGGTAGAAGGGAAGCTTCTACCATGGCTTCATAAACATCTAGCAGGCTTGGCTTTACGAGATTTGCTCTTTTTAGAAGTGTATCGTTCTTGAAAATCTCAAGAGCAGTTCCATCCCCTATGATTTCTCCCTTGTCGAACACCACCACTCGGTCTGCCCAGCGATAGGCAAACTCAATATCGTGAGTGGACAAGATCAAGGTTTTACCCGAAGCATTTAGATCGTGAAGTAGGTTTTCGAGCATTTGGCTGCCCACTGGATCAAGAGAGGCGGTGGGCTCGTCAAATATAATGACTTCAGGATGCATCGACAGAATACCTGCTATCGTGACGCGTTTCTTTTCACCACCACTTAGATAATGAGGTGGGCGATCTGAAAGTTCGGTCAGGTTCAAGGTTTCAAGTGCAGCGTCAACGTGCTGAGTTACCTCTGAACGAGATAGCTTTAAATTCATAGGTCCAAAACCGACTTCTGAACGTACGGTGGACGCAATGATCTGGTTATCTGCATCTTGGAAAACGATGCCGATGTGCTTCCTAAGATTTTTAAGACTGCCCTTATTCAGCTCAGCTCCGCGATAATGGATCGACCCTTCATCAGGTGAATAAACCCCATTTATATTTAAAAAGAAGGTAGATTTTCCAGACCCATTTGCGCCGATAACGGCGATTTTTTCGCCTTCACTAATGATGAGGTCAATGCCGTTTAAAGCATTCGTACCGCTGCTATAGGTATATTTTAACTGTTTGACTTCTAGTATGGTTTCAGTGCGCATTTTATCCCCTTAAGTATGAATTTAGCCCTACCATGAAAATGAAACAAACGAGAACAGATACCGTTGCTAAAAGCTTAGGATTAAAGTATCTTTCTTCCTCGTAGTAATGGTATTCACCTTCATAACATCTGGATTCCATTGCAATATAGTATTGATTGGCCTTTTTAATGGATTGAATGAGTAGCCCAGCTGCAATTTGACTAAACGTCCTCATGGAGGCTTTATAGTCGACATAACCATTCCTTGACTCAGCAGCATTTTTCATACGCATCGTAACGTCTAGTAGTATGAAAATAAACCTATAAGTCAGTGCCATCAGCTCTATGATCAAGCTTGGAAGACGACACTTTTTAAGTACTAAGATTACCTCTGAAGATGGCGTAGTAAGCGCCAACATCTGCAAACAGCTAATGGCTGCAAACATTTTTAATCCCAATAATCCAGCTGCTTTTAGAAGATCTAGATTTGTGTAGAGATACCCACTAAAAAATCTGACCGAAAAACCGGATGGCACCAGCGTGCTATAATCGACACTGATCGTCAATAGACTCAGAAGAATGAAAGTTATCGGAATCGAAAGAACTCTCAAATACTGAACCAGACTTAGTTTGCCGATAACGACCACAAGAAACATCGCTGTCACCAAGATCATCGTGGAGACCAGCGCTGAATCGAATCCGATTCCCATCAAAAGAAGTGAGATTGATAAAACTGACTTTAGTACTGGATGCCAGTGTTTTAATCCCGATTGATAGGCGTAGTAATCGATTGAGAGCGATTCGCCGTGATGATGATGTTTTTTATCTTGTGTTTTTGCTGATTTTAGGACGTTTGCGAAGAGGATCATAATCATGATCAAGATGTATGATAATGCAATGAGTCTCATTTGATTCCCGCTTTCATAATAAATTAAAAACAAAAAGACCTCTCGAAACGAATTCGAGAGGCCATGTCATCAATGCTCATAGCAACAAGGTTTTCAGATGCCCAGAATAGGCGCACTTCAACCGTGTATCTCCTCTATATCTTCGTAGAGTTTACAGATACAAGAAATGGCAGGCATTCTGACTTAAGCATCAACATCTTTTCCACCTTCCCAGTTACCCAGTGGCACTACGGAAAAGACTCTTCTATTACAGCGGCGAGACCGTGAGAGATTTACACTCCACTTTCCTTTTAACAGTAGAAAATCTACTGCACCTATTTCTTTATTTAATTACGACTCTAATTATAATGGGTTGATAAGAAAATATCAATTGAAATTTTTTACAATTAAATGATAATTAATGAACTTCCGCATGTATACTTGCAAATGAATGGTTTTAGTTTTATAATGAAATTGCATATTGTAATATTTTATTCAAGTGGTGATAATTTGATTTTTTCAAATGACGATAAAAACAGGTTTCTAAAGGCGTTTACAGAAATTATTAAAAGCATCAACGGAAAAGGGCCAAAGAATATTTATATTAAATATTATGAAGATGAAATGCACGTTGTATTACAAGGTGTGGTTACAGAATATGAACGCTATTTAATCGAAACCTTTGGCAGCGAAGCGATTGATATTTTTACTAGCTTTTATCAACGAGATTGCTTGAATACGGAGTATAAATTTTTAAATAAAATCAACGAAAACTATCATTTTAGCTTTTATAAGCTAGAGGCAGATTTTTTAAATGATATATTTGTATATAAAATGAAGATTAAGCATCAGAGTAATTTGATTGAATAGCTTGGTTGGACTGTAGGAGAGATTTTTTTATCTGGCTGAAAAGTAAAACCGATCTTGATATGTCATATGACATATTTAAGGTCGGTTTTTTGTTTGCACTATCTTGGATCGTTATACTAAAAATATATTAAATGAGGGAGACAAATGTATGAAGGGGATTAATAACCTTAAAACAGGGACAAAAATTATTACTGGATTTATTTTTGTCGCGGCGATCACTGCCGTTGTGGGAATTGTGGGGATGCTGGTTACACAAAAAGTCGACGGAAATTTGGAAGCGCTGTACAACGAGCGGTTGATCCCAAACGCTATTTTGGGAAAGATACAGCTTAATCAAGCAGATGCACGCTTTGAAATGGGAGAGCTTCTCTATAAATCACAGCTAGGCAATGTTGACAGTATTATAAGCGACGTAACTCAGACACTAAATCGTATCGCCTCAGAGAACAACGATTTGATTAAGGAATATGAGGCGAGCAACCCTAAAGAATATGAGCTGGCATTATTAGAGGCTTTCAAATCCTCAAACACAGCTTATAGAGAATATCGTGAAGAAATCATTTCTCTGGTGTCACAGAAAAAATACAGTCAAGCGGTAAAGCTGAATGAAATGGCTGCTGAGTTAAGAGAACAAACTGAAAGGGATCTGGCAGATTTAAAGGAAATGAACAACACTATTGCCATAGAGCTTAAAAATACAAGTGATGCCAATATGAAAATTGGAAGAACCACAACTTTAATACTCACCTTCGCAAGTATTTTTTTAGCGATCTTTATTGGACTGGTGATAACTAGGAACATAGTCAAAGGGCTAAAAGAAACGGTAAAACAAGCAGAATACTTAAAAGAGGGTGACTTTAGACAAACGCAAAGTGAAGCCTTTACTAGTAGAAAAGATGAAATCGGTAGACTTGCAAAGGCCTTTGAGGAAATGACCACTAGGCTCAAGTCACTCCTAATAACAATCAATAAAAATAGCATGGAGGTGACCTCAACAAGCCAAGAGCTAAGTGCAACAGTTGAGGAAATCAATGCTCAGGTACAGAATGTCAATTCTGCCACACAAGAGATTGCAGCTGGAATGGAAGAAACCTCTGCTGCAATAGAGGAGATCAGCTCATCCGGTATACAGATTAGAAATTTTTCTGAGACCTTGGTAAGTCAAGCGCAAGAAGGCAACTCAAACTCACTTGAAATTGCAAGCCGTGCTTCTAAGCTACGCAAAGGAGCAGAAAATGCAAGGGACAATGCAATCCATATTTATCAGGAGAGACAAAGAGAAATTAACGCCTCAATTGAACGTGGTAGGGTCGTGTCGGAAATCATCGTCATGTCTGAATCGATAGAAAAAATATCAGATCAGATTAATTTATTGGCACTCAACGCCGCGATTGAGGCTGCGCGTGCTGGTGAACACGGACTTGGCTTTGCAGTTGTTGCAGATGAAGTAAGAAAACTGGCGGAGGCTTCTAGGAAATCCGTCGATCAAATAAATGTTTTAGTTGAAGAAGTAAATATTGCATTTAATGATCTTTCAATGAACTCAAATGAACTACTCACATTTATTGACACAAAGGTAATCGCGGATTATGATGTACTTGTAGAGACAGGAGATTTATATCTCAAAGACGCAGAATATGTTAGTCACTCTATGAATGCCTTTAATCTCAGTGCAGGGGAAATAAACTCGGCTATTGATCATATAAACACAGCAATTGAATCTGTAGCAAGCGCAATTGAGCAGGCTACAGCTAGCAGCCTAGAAATCACAGGGAATGTCGAGGCGGTTACTAAGGCAATCGATGAGGTCTCTAAGGTGGCTAATGTACAGGCTGCGTTGGCAGAAGAACTCAATAATAATGTGAATCTATTTAAAGTCTAGCAGAATTATTATCCAGTCAGTTTAAAAAAAATTAATGAAAGCGTGTTTAAAATACTAATTAAAATCCCAATTTGTTTCGATAAATATGACCAAGTAGATCTATATATATTTATATGAAATACCAAACCAGATCAAGAGGGGATTTCCCCTCTTGCTATTTTATAAAGGTAGGCAATGATGAAAGCAGAGTTTGAAGAAATAAGTAAAGGCTGTGACAGTGATGTATTAATTAATCTAATTGATAACGCACCGATAGGTATGATTTTGCTGAATGAACAGACCGAGGTTATCTATGCAAATGAGGCTATGGCATCCTATTTTGAATACTCTCCTGAGGGTGACCATCAACAATTTGGTAATCTATTTAACTGTCAAATCGTTTCAAATGCAGAGGAAGACTGTGGCACCAAACGCCAATGTACCAACTGTAAAATTAGAAATAATATAAAGAACGCAATACGCTACCGACGTGCAATTAAAGACATCAAAGTACATAAGGCGTTTATAAATAACGGGATTACACATAACAAGTGGCTGGATATATCCATTGTACCCATAGTAAGGACGGATGAAATCCAATTGATTTTGTTTATTAATGATATCACTGAGAGTGCAAAATACCATATTGATTTTGAAATGGATCAGCTGATGCTCTACGAAGATAATAATAAAGAAAAAACGCAATTTCATGAAGGCGTACTCAATGAAATCAGCGAAAATTGTAAGGGTGATGGACAAGCCTATTTAATGTTAATTGAACTAAATCATTATCAACCCATTAAAGACACATTCGGTGCAATCTGGGCAGACGATTATTGTATGGACTTTATGAACTATTTCTATACTCTAATTGAAAGTAAAGATTATGCATGTAGATATTCTGAAAATCAAATAATGACATTTATACCTTGCTCAAGGTTTGAAGTTCAGCATTATCATGATCAGATCGGTGCGTTTAATTATAAGCATTTTAGGATTAAATCTGACATAAAGATAAAGACGCTTCGATTAACTGCGAAAAAGTCAAATAAGGATCATTTAAATGATGAGGAGATTTATCTTTCTTACTTCAGAAGCATCTCTCGTCTTGAAAAGGCTAATGATTATGAAGTAATTGAGTGGGAACTCTAATTACGTCACTTATTTTGGAGGAGAAATGCAAAAAAAACACAAAGTAAAGGATGATCAATTACTTGAAACGGCACCTTTAAAGTTTGATAGCTATCCATGGCAGATCATTATAATCTACCTGATATTCGGATTTTCATGGATCATCTTTTCAGATAATTTTTTATCTATAATGGTTAAGAACCAAACTACCTATGCCATTGTACAGACCTACAAGGGTATGATCTTTGTCGGGTTGACTGCACTCTTATTGTATTTTCTAGTGAAAGCATATTATGACAAATCCACAGATTTGTTAAAAACGATTACGTATAAAAACCACGATTTAGTAACATATTCTGAAGAGCTAGTGGCAATGAGTGATGAGTTAAATGAGAAAATTTTTAAGTTGAACCAAACGATGGATGATCTAGTATCTCAAAAGCAATACGTCTATGAGATATACAATAACAGTAATACCGCCATTTTAGTTTGGAATCTGAAGGGCGAGATCATGGATGTGAATGATCGGTTTATTGAGCTACTGGGGTATGGTGAGGCTGATCTGATTGGGAATAAATGGTTTGAAATCATTTTACCTGAATCTGAGAAAGTAATCGTTTCTGAAATCCTTACAGGTCTCAAGGAGAATTACAATGTTTCAAACTTTGAAAATAAGGTTAAAACCAAAGATGGTCTTATTCTCGATATGATTTGGAATGATTCTTTAATACAAAATCCCATCTCGGGAATGCCGATGGTAGTCTCATTTGGTATCGATATTACGACTCAGAAGGAAAATGAAAGAAAGGTTTATGAGAACGCATATACGGATCCATTGACCAAGTTAGGTAACCGAACTGCTTTCGAGCAACAGGTACTTAGCTTGATTGAGCGAAATCGTGACTTCACAGTTTATTATTTAGATATAGATAATTTTAGAAACATTAATGATTATTACGGGCATAAATATGGTGATTTGTTTTTACAAGAATTAACCGATCGAATGTGTAAGAGCTTTTCAAAATGTGGTTTATTCCGTTGGTGTGGCGATGAGTTTATGATTATAGACGAAAATACCTCACAAGAAAAAATCAAACGAATGTCAGAGCTAATTGTTAGCGAGCTAACTCAACCCTGGGCATATGAAATTGTGGACTATAATCCTACAGTAAGTGTGGGCATTGTCAACTATCCTCAGGACAGTAGAAGCATGGATGAAATCTATAAAAATATTGATTTGAGCCTTCATCATTCTAAGGAAAAGGGGCTATCTAATATAAGCGTTTATCGTCCTGAATTTCAGAGTAATTTTGAACACCGAGTTGAGGTTGAAAAATTAATACATGATGCAATTCAGAAAAACGCCTTCGAGCTTAATTTTCAGCCTATTTTTCATCTTGAAACGCGTAGCATACGTGCAGTTGAGGTGCTTATAAGATGGAAGGATAAAAGCATTGGCATTTCAGCTGGTGAATGGATTGCGGAAGAGACAGAACAAATACTGAAGGTAGATCAATGGGTAATTAAAGCCGCATTTGAATTTTCACAAATGCATCTCAAGGGAAGAAATGTAGTGACTACGATAAATATATCGTCTAAAACCTTGCTATCCGATGCCTTTATCGATTTCGTTGGTAAAGCAAGCAGAGAATTTGATATTGATCCGAAGACGATTGAGTTTGAGTTGACTGAGCATTCGTTGATTGATGATTTAAACAGAAGCTTGAAAAGAGTTAAGGATTTGAAGACGTTGGGCTTTAAAATTGCTTTAGACGATTTTGGTACGCGATATTCATCACTTAATTATTTGAGCCATATGCCTTTTGACAGCCTTAAAATTGACAAATCCTACGTAGATAAAATCGTGAATCAAAGCAGTGATTTAATTATAGTCGAGCAAATTGTTATGCTGTGCAATCGCCTTAATATTGTAACCATAGCTGAAGGGATTGAAAATTCCGAGCAGCTGAGACTACTCCAATCAATTCACTGTGATTTTGGACAAGGCTATTTGTTTTCAAAGCCAGTGGACACAGAGACAATTGTGGCGATGCTTTAATGAAACTGCGTATTAAAGCAAATTCTTAAGTGGCGATGCCACTTTTTTTGTGGCATTCAGTGGTTATTTTTCCTTCCTTTTTCCTAGATCAAATGATACTCTAGTAGGGAATAAATAATTAATCTTTAAAATTAACCATTTTAGTAAAACAATTCTGGGTATATAAACAGCTAGTAGATTACCATTAAATGAGAATAGAGGTAAAATGGAGATGAAGAAAAAAAGCATTGGCGTAATTGCCATCCTAGTAATGATACTTTCGCTTTTATCCGCATGTAGTCAATCCAGTAATAAAAACCCACTTGATCCTGAAAAGCCGATTACAGTTACCATTTGGCACTATTATAATAGCAGTACCAAAGAAAAATTTGATGCCTTAGTAAGTACATTTAATGAAACCATTGGACTTGAAAAGGGAATCGTAATCGACGCGCAAAGTCAAGGGGATGTCAATCAGCTGGCAGATGCAGTTTTTGATGCTGCCAATCAAGCAATTGGATCATCGCCAATGCCGGACATATTTGCCTCTTACCCAGATAATGCTTATCGCGTCAGTCAAATTGTACCTTTGATCCCACTTAATAGCTACTTTACCGAGGAAGAGCTAAAAGCATATCGAGATGAGTTTTTAGAAGAAGGTAGATTTATCACAGATCATACGTATTACATTTTGCCAATAGCGAAATCGAGTGAAAACTTATATGTCAACGAAACAGATTGGAGTTCCTTTGCCAATGATAATGATCTTACTGAAGCCGACCTACAAACCTGGGAGGGGTTGTATCGCGTTTCCAAGCTTTACTATGAGCAAACGGGAAAGAGCTTTTTTAGCTTTGATGCAACTGCGAATTTTATGATGGCAGCTGACAAGCAAATGGGTGAGGAAATCTTCTCTTATAATGAGGACGGCAGTGCTAAATTGGCACTAACTAAAGAGAACGCAAAATTAATTTGGGATTATTATTATGTACCGTATATCCATGGCTATTATGCAAAAACAGGACGCTTTAGCTCAGATGATGCAAAGACGGGTACGGTGCTTGCCTACACAGGCTCTACAGCTGGTGCTGGCTATTTCCCAACTGAGGTTACAACTGACGATCAGACGGTCTATACGATAAAGTCATTAGTTTTACCATATCCATATTTTGAAGCTGGTGATAAAATCGCTATTCAGCAGGGTGCAGGCATGTGCATCAGTAAAAGTGATTATGCGCATGAATATGCATCGGCGCTGTTTTTAAAATGGTTCACAGATCCAGAGCAAAACCTTGATTTTGCAGTATCTACTGGATATTTCCCAGTTCAAAATTCTGCGATAGACGCAAACAAGCTAAAAGAAGCTTCTACTAAAGCTGAACGAATAAATCCAGCAATAGAGCAATCTATAGAATCAAGTATTAAAATGTTTGATAGCTATAAGTTATACAACAGTAAACCTTTTAACGGTAGCTATGATATGCGCGTCTTTTTAGATGCGGACTTATTTGATAAGGTGACAGCAGATTTATCCTTACTTAATAAAAGAGTAGCTGCTGGTGAAAGCAGAGAAAAAGTAATCAATGAGCTTACTTCCGAAACCAATTTTGAAGATTGGTTTAATCATCTATTGACTGAAGCAGATCTCATCATGAAATAATCGGAGACTACTATGATTAAGTGGCAAAAAAAGTCTATCCTGTCGAGATTGTCTATGATGACACTGGTAATTGTGCTATCACAGACACTTCTATTGGTAGCGTTGCTGGTATTTGGTGGTGTTTTCAACCAAGCCGAGTTAAATGCCTACCAGACCTTTTATGATAAGGTTAATAACAGGCGAGATTATCTACAAAGAGAGATGAAAAATAGATGGACGAATATCAGTCCTTATCTAATGACGATTCGAAAAGCGGTGACTGAAAATGCAGATAGTCATGACGACTTTTTTGAAGCCTCAGTGGATGAGTTAATTTTGATGCTTAGAACCAACCAGGTTACAGGAGCGTTCATTATTTTAAATGAGTCAAGGGTACAGGATTATCGTTATCCATCTCTCTATATAAGAGATTATGACCCGCAGGCAAATGGCTATACTGACGATGATCTATATATGGTTAGCGGCCCCTCAGACCTTGCAAAGAATCTTCAGATTCCATTAGATCAGGGCTGGCAGTACAATTTACAGCTAACGGAGGAGAATACCCCCTTTATTCAAAAGCCCATTGAAAATGCAATGGTTACAAGTAAATCTAATCTAGTGGGATATTGGAGCAAGCCCTTTAAGCTGATGGACGGCGATATGGACATCATCACCTATTCAATGCCACTTCTAGATTTGTCTGGCGAGCTCGTCGGCGTCGTAGGCGTAGAAATTTCAGTGAGCTATCTGTCCAAATTTCTTCCAGCAACGGATCTTCAGCCACGGGACTCACTCGGCTATATTATCGCTTATAAAGAAGACACCTCTGATGCGCTTATCCCCATTGTGACCGCAGGTGCTTTACAGCAGAGGCTCATAGATACCAGTCATCCCCTTGAGTTATCGCTTGAGGATCAGAGTAAAAAGATTTATCGTTTGACCAATCATTTTGGCAATGAGGCAATTTATGCTTCCTATGAGAAGCTAGGTCTATATGCACAGAATACACCCTTTGAAAATGAAGAGTGGTATCTCATAGGATTTATGAGATCGGATTACTTGCTCAGCTATGTTAATCGAATTGCGCAAATATTGGAAATTTCGATAGCACTGTCGATTGGTATTGGGATATTAGGTGGTATCATCATCAGCTATCAATTGTCTAAGCCGATAATTGGACTTGCAAAGGAAGTGAGAGACTCCAACCAGATGCAGGTGATAAAGCTCAGTTCGACTGGGCTGAAAGAATTAGATGAATTGTCCTATGCAGTGGAAACGGCAAATAAGATGATGCTTGATTCTGCGTCCAGACTATCAAAAATCATCGATCTAGTAGCGCTGCCAATAGGGGCGTTCGAGATGTCAAAGCAAACAGAAGCAGTCTTTGTCACCGATCAATTCTACGATATTTTAGAAATGACAGAAGCTGAAATTTTAGCTTCTCATGATAAATCCTCATTCACTGAAATGCTAAGACGTATTTTCTCAAATCCTGAACCAGAGGAAGAAAACGTTTTTAAGCTAAGTGGGATGCCAACGCGATGGGTAAAGGTGATGATTAAGGAAACGGATAACGATGTGCTAGGTGTCATTCAAAATGTCACAGATGAGATTTTGGAGAAAAACCAAATCAAGCAGGATCGAGATTTGGATCCACTCACCAAGCTGTATAATCGAAAGGGATTTCAATGGCGAGCTGAGAAGATTATACCCGCTGCAAAAGGTGCCAATGCACTACTTATGTTTGACCTTGACTATTTAAAGCAAATCAATGATTCCTATGGTCATAAATGGGGCGATATGTACATCATAAATGCTGTAGAGAATCTAAAGAAAACTGCTCCAGAAGAACATATGCTCTTAGGTAGACGCTCTGGTGATGAATTTGTAATGCTATTACACGATTATGAAACCAAAGAGGAAATCGTTAATGCAATCAATCAATTTTTTGTGCGATTGGAGGAAAGAAAGACTGTGTTTCCAGATGGTAGCTTAAAAGCAGTACGCATATCTGCTGGCCTACTATGGCTTTCAAATAAAAGCTTAAGCTACGATGAAATGCTACATTATGCCGATGAAGCGCTTTATGACTCGAAGCGCTACAATAAAGGCTCATATACCGTTAGTCAGCTTAATTAGGAGGCAGCATGGAAATTTTTAATCATAGAGCAGAATCCTGTGGAATTGCCATAACAATGACAGCGGTACCCTGTGGAAGAGACTATTCTATTACACTTTCTGGCGGAGATGTTCCACATATAGGAGCCACTGCGATAGCAGTACCAAGAGAAAGCTTAGATAATTCGAAATATCCACTTGAGGGGAAAAAAAATTCCGCAAGTGCCAGTGTAATTTGTGTGACTGGACATAAAGAGGATGAGCTTGCAAGAGGTGTCGCTTTAAAGCTATGTACCAAATGGCAGGTCAACTGCGTGGTTTCAGCGGGCATTCACCTAACGAAGATAGAAGCTCATACTTTTGAGATAGTTGAAAATATCGTGGATACCCTAGTTCATACCTTTAATGAGTGGGTGACCTTACAAATGGAGAACGTCGTTTTGGTCGACGAAAGGAATCAGACGATTGGCACGATGGATAAATGGCGAGCTCATAAAGAAGGGCATCTGCACAGAGCCTTTTCAGTCCTTGTTTTCAATGAAAAAAATGAATTGCTTCTACAAAGAAGAAGTGCAACCAAATATCACACCCCGCTCCTTTGGACCAATACTTGCTGCTCACATCCAAGAGTAGATGAAAACGTAATGGATGCTGCGCACAGAAGACTGAGGGAGGAAATGGGCTTTGACTGTGATATTACGCCCTTGTTTGAATTTTTATATAAAGTGGAATTTGAGCCAGGCCTGTTTGAGCATGAGTACGATCATGTTTTTATTGGTAAATATGAAGGAGAAGTACCCTTCGATCCTTCTGAGGTAGATTCAGTGAGGTGGATTGATTTAGTAAAATTAAAAGGTGAAGTTCAGAATCATCCTGAAAACTTCACCTATTGGTTTAAGCATCTATTAGAAAATGGATTTGATCAAATTCAGGCGGCAATTAGCTAGTCACTACGCGACATCTACCTGCTTGTTTTCCAGAATATAAAGCTGTATCAGCACTGTGGATGCAATCATCTATGGTGCTTTTTTTATCGTATTGGCTCATCCCAATAGTAAGGGAAACCTTAGTTTCAACTGGGCTAAAAACCTTACTCGTAACCAGTTCAATTAATTGATTCGATAGTAGCAGTGCATTTTGTGTGTCTGTTTCATATAAGAGAATTAAGAATTCTTCACCACCCCATCGACCAATTATGCCTCTTTCGCCTAAGAAATCAGCTATTAGCTTTGAAAGCTCAATGAGTACCTGATCGCCCACATCGTGCCCGAAGGTATCGTTAATGAGCTTAAAGTGATCGATATCTGCAACTGCTATGTGAATACCTGCATCTGAAACGACAGCTTTTTCAATCTGTGAGAGCATATGCCTTCTGTTGGGAAGTCCAGTTAAGTAATCGGTATTTGAGAGCAGTTCAACCTCCATAAGTGCTGTTTCTAAATCCTCAGATCTTTTTTCTAAATCAGCAGTTCTCTTTTCAACCTCACTTTCAAGCCTTGAATTCATTTCCTTAAGCTCTAAAAGGATTTCACTATTTTCAATTGAGAGCATTTCAGATTGTGAAAAGGCGTATGCGGACTTAGCTGAAAGCATATATGCTTGTAAAAACACAAAAAATGTCAAACCAAAAGGGATCATGGATGGCATGTTTTTAAGCGTCACCTCATATAGATAGTCGTTAATAAAAACCATAATCAAACAGATGAAGCCAACCAAAACAGCTCCTGTAAACGGTACTCTTCTATAATAGCCAATGATCAAACGATAAAGCATATAGAAAAGCGTTGAAAATCCTACGACCATATAAAGGCCTAACAGTCGATCGAGCCACGTGAAGGGTAAGAGGAGTGCAAGCAGGGTATACACAAAGCTAATCCCTAGAGAAATAGACACAGAAGCTGGGCTGATGAGCGATTTAAATGAGCTGTATAAAAAAGCACAAAGACTTGAAAAGCCCAAATAGACAGCGATGTAGGTAAAACGAGCAAAGCTTTTAAAGTTGAGGTCGAAAAGGGTTGGCAGGAATCGTTCTCCAACCAGTAGCATTCGAAAGGCAAATGCTAAACAGAAGATGCCGAAGTAAAGCGGTGTTCTATCCTTATTGCGTTTGATAAACAGTCCAATGTGATAGACACCCATGATGAATAGGATACCAAATAGCAGCAGATCCCTAGAAAGCTTGAACTTTGATGCATCTGAAATTTGATCGGCATGACCTAACAGAGGAGATTTTATTGCTCTATCTCCAAAATGAAAATCTGAGGCTTGATAGATAATTTCAGCTTGAGAAGCAATAGGTTTGAAATAGGTTTGAGTTTGTTTGTAATAGGGTTCACTGGTGCTTGCATCTACGCCAACCTTTCCGACCTCAGTTTGGAGTTTATCATCTATAAAAAGCCTGTAGGAACTCATGTAGATGTCAGTTGATAAGCCGTAGATGGTATCATCAGGGGGCAATAGAACGGTCAGATGATAGGTGCCGTAAAAGTAATCGTCTTTTACAAGATCACTTTTAAAGGTATCCCTTGATGAGGGGAGAGTTATGAACTTTGGCTGTAAACTTGAATCAAAATGCATATCCTTTAACGAATAAAAGGCATCGTAATAAAAAGCCCATTCACCATTTAATGTAACCGGTCCATCCTGATTAAAATCCCATTCTCTCAGGTCCAGCACGCCATTGATCGCTTTTGGTTGAGATGAATTTGAGCTTGATGGCAGCATCAAGGGTATGAGAATGACGCTTAGAAATCCAATAATTAATAATAGTCCTAGCCAAGTTTTATTTCTCATAAGAATCCTTCCTATTACATCTATATGAAATAATTGGTATTCAATATTCTTTAAATTTAGTTTATCATAAAGATAATAATAATAGATATGAATATTGATGGAGGAGCTATTAAAGTAAGAAAAAGTTTGGAGGAAACGATGTTAATTATAGAAACGGAAAGACTTATTTTACGAAGCTGGAAGAGTGTAGATTATATAGAATTTAGGAAGATAAATGCAGATCCAGAAGTCATGCGCTATTTCCCAAAAGTACTAGATGCTGATGAAAGTGATCAGTTTGCAGAGCGCATCCATGCCGACCTAAAGCTCAATGGCTATGGCCTTTTTGCTGCAGAGGAAAAGAGCAGTGGTAGCTTTATTGGTTTTATAGGCTTCAAGGAGGCCAATTTTGAAGCGGATTTTACACCCTGTGTGGAGATCGGTTGGCGATTGTGCAAAAGGGCTTGGGGCAAGGGCTATGCAACTGAAGGTGCAAGAGCGTGTTTGGCAAATGCATTCGAGAATTTTGGACTTGAGGCGATTTATAGCTTTACAGCGACGATCAACCGCCCCTCTGAAAATGTTATGAAAAAGATCGGCATGAAGAAGATTGGCGAATTCGATCATCCGAGATTGGAACCAACAAGTCCATTGCTTAGACATGTTTTATACCGATACGAGAAGAAGGATTATTATCGAGAGGCTATAAAAAATTATTCGCCAATCAATGAACAAGAGGCTTCCGACAAAGCCATGATAGAGGATTTAATTAAACAATATGGGGACAAAATACTAACGCGTGATGTCGATATTGCACATTTGACCAGCTCAGGTCTGATACTAAATCAAAGTCTAGACAAAATCCTCATGGTTCATCACAATATCTATAATACCTGGGCTTGGACAGGTGGACACGCAGATGCCGATACGGATCTTTTAGCGGTTGCAATAAGGGAAGGCCTTGAGGAAACGGGTATTGATGTGCTTAAACCGTTAACTGAGCTGCCACTTTCTATAGATGTACTAACCGTCAATGGGCACTACAAAAGAGGCAAGTATGTCTCTGCACATCTACATTTGAATTTGTCATATGTACTGATTGCATCTGAGTCTTCTGCACATCAAATTAAACCAGATGAAAATAGTGGCGTTATGTGGGTATCGGTAGATGCGCTTGAGCAATATTCTAACGAGCCCATTATGATTGAGGTTTATAGGAAAATTGTGAATAGAGCGAGAGCGCTTCGAATAGAAGACCTCAATAAATAGTTTAAAATAGTGATATGTCATACAGTTGTCACTTGTGTGGCAACCCCCTTGCTTGAGTAAAAGCTAGCTTGCTTACAGCATAACAATTAAGGAAGTGAAAGATATGTTTGAATTATCATTTAATAAAGTCATGAAATACATGGGAACACATTTACTGTTAGAGGACTTATCCTTTCAAATTTACTCAGGTGAGCGGGTTGGAATTGTGGGTCCAAATGGATGTGGCAAGAGTACCATTCTTAAATTAATAGCTGGTATAGAGCCCTTTAACGTTTATATTGGTTCGTGGAGTGTTGGATATGACAAGGGTCTGATTAATGTACCAAAGGAAGCAAAGGTCGCCTATCTAGAACAAATACCAGTTTATCCAAGCGATATGCTAGTTAAAGAGGTGCTGATGCTTGCCTTTGAGGAAACACGAGCCTTGGAAATCAAGCTGCGCTTACTTGAAGAGCAAATGAAGCATGCAGTCGAACTTGAGCTAAATAGTTTACTTAAGCAGTACGCAAGTGCAACTGCGGCATTTGAAACGGCTGGAGGCTACGAGGTAGAAGAAAAATACAATCGGATCTGTATTGGACTAGATTTTCAAGAGGCATTTTTAAATCGACCTTTTGAGCTCCTAAGTGGTGGCGAAAAGACAACGGTTATACTGGGTAAGCTCTTAATGGATCAACCGGATATTCTACTTTTGGACGAGCCAACCAACCATTTAGACACAAAGGCAATCGAGTGGCTAGAGGGATATTTAAAGCAATATAAGGGCATTGTCATCATCGTATCCCACGACCGATATTTCTTAGATCAGGTGGTTGAGAAGGTCATTGAGATAGAGGGTAAGACTGCGAGGTCCTATAAAGGGAATTACACCGATTACGTCAGGCAAAAGGAAGAGCAGGTTCGTATTGAGCTAGCGCAGTTCATGGAACAGCAAAAGAAAATCAATCAGATGGAGCAGGCGATCAAATCCTTGAGGGACTGGGCGATTCGAGCTGACAATAATAAGTTTTTTCGTCGAGCTGCGAGCATGCAGCTGAAGCTTGAGAAGATGGATAAAATGGATCGTCCTCAGATCGACAAGCCTGGAATGAAGCTGGGATTAAATGCGGTAGGGAGAACGGGAAATGAAACCATAGTGGCTACAGATTTGTGCAAAGCCTATGAGGGTAAGGTACTTTTTAGTTTAGCAGATCTACTGGTACATTACAGGGAAAGAGTTGTCCTCGTTGGACCAAATGGAAGTGGTAAAAGTACCTTTATCAAAATGCTATTGGGCTTTGAGTCAGCAGATAAAGGTCAGTTAAAGATTGGCTCAGGTGCTAAGGTTGCCTACCTTCCACAGGAAATCGAGTTTGAAAATACAGCTTTGAATGTACTTGAAACGTTTAGAGATGGCATAGACATTCCTGAAGGAAAAGCGCGTGAATATCTATCAAAGTTCATGTTCTTTGGACCACGTGTTTTTACACCTGTTTCTGCTCTTTCCGGAGGCGAACGGATCAGGCTAAAGCTGTCTAGATTGCTTTATGAGGAAGTCAATCTCTTGATTTTAGATGAGCCCACCAACCATTTAGACATTGATGCGATAGAGACTCTTGAAGAAGCGCTTGAGAATTTTAAAGGTACCTTATTTTTCATTTCTCATGATCGCTATTTTATCAACAAAATTGCCAAGCGTCTCATTGCCATTGAATCTGGAAAGTTGGTCAGTTATGAAGGCAACTATAACGACTATCGTATTGAGCTTCAAAAGAGACAGGACGTAATTGCAGCTACAACATTAAAGCCTGAGCCTTCAAAAAAGAAAGAAAAGCGCAATGAACCGGATGAAGCTGTGATCAGGCAACGTGCCATCGAGAAGATAGAGAAGGAAATCGGATATCTAGAATTTGATCTTGCACAGATAGAGTCAGAAATGGCGGAATGTGGTGACGACTATGCGAAACTCGGTGAACTATATGAGCTGAAGAACCAAAAACAAGAGGCATTAGATGCTCTTTGGGAGTCGATGCTGCAATAACACATGTAAGAATTTAAAAGCCTAAGCGATATAATAACACTCTTCATAGGATCGGTCCTCGCAGCGCTGCGAAGCCTCCTTCAAGTGTTCATTATTTAGCTTAGGCTTTATATTTTTAACTTATATCTTTTTAATGCGGTTGAGGAGTGTGATGACCGCTTTTGAGCTCTCATCCATCTCTAGTAGAACAGATTCCGCTTTGCTTCGATCGCCAGAATTATATGCCTTAATTGCTCTAGCAGCTTGTTCGTGTAAGGCAGCATGTGGTTTTTCCATCTCTAGGAGTAAAGGGCGATACTTGTCGATGCTCATTCCTACTGTATCTACCCATTTTCCCAATCTGCAGGTTTTATGAGTACCAACCTGCTCTGGTGAGAGATGATCAAAGCCTAAAATCATGTTATATACGCGCCATCTCCAAATGAGGTGATCACAAATACATAGCTCAAGCTGGTTTGAGATACTAAGTCCGTCTATATTTCCTATAGCTTCTATACGAATGCGATCCACCATTTTACTAATGGTGTAGAAGACTTCACCTGTCTTGTTGGTTTCAGATCTTAAATGCTGAATTTGTTCATTGATCAAGCTTAAGCTTGATGCCATTTCCTCAGTTGCTGCTGTTTGCTCTTCAATATTTGCTGTAATTTCTAAAAAGTTCCTGCTGATCCCCTGAAGCGAGGCGCCCATTGCATCCATACCGGTCATAGATTTATCAATGGCATGACGACCGAGAGTAAATGTATTGGTTGCATCATCAATTGAATTGGTGCTTATCGTTACTTCCTTTGTGAGGCTGGTTACTAGAGCTTGAATTTGTTCAACCTGTTGCTTGGTGTTATCTGCAAGCTTTTTGATTTCATCAGCGACTACAGAGAAGCCTCGTCCAGCCTCGCCTGCTCTTGCAGCCTCAATTGAGGCGTTAAGTGCAAGTAGATTGGTCTGATTGGCAACCTGCTTGATGACTGCTACCATGCCTGCAATTTTTTCTGCCTCATCGTTGACTCGATGCATCGCATTTTGAGCCTCCTGCGTTTTGATGAAGGCTTCTTCAATTTGCTTAAAAGCACCAGTAATATCCCCCATACAGCCTGAGGTAAGTGCCAGAGCTTGGCTTGTACTATCACTAGAGGCAGCCACAAATTCAGAAATATCAGTTACAGATGCACTGACCTCCTGCGAGCTTGCTGCAACTCCTTCAACGCGAATCGCTTGATGATCCATGTCTACTAGCATTTCCTTAATGTGATCCTGACGCGTCATAAAAGTAAGTAATTCATTAATTGACATTAACGATTTTTGAAAGAATTCATCCTGCTCACTTCTCTTATGACTAGGCAATGTTTTAATCTCGTCTTGGCTTGACTGTTGGTGCATAATTGCACTTGTGAACGCTTCATTTTTCTTATCCCTCTTACTTAATTTCAACATATTTATCTCCTTTTATCTCTATAGACCCCATTTCTATAATTGACAAATTATGTATAAATAGTTAATGATGTGAGAGAATATGTAAGTGGGTGTAAGTATTCATTTACACATCGTATCATAGTTGTGACAAAATTCACAGTCTTATTTATTCCCTTTGTAATTTTATGCGTGATATTCGTATTATGGTGTATAAATGTAATATTATAAGTTGAGGTTATTTGAACACGTATAGCAGCTTTTACAAAAGATAGAAATAATAGTTCGAGGCGATTTTATGATAAATAGACAAAAATCAAAAGACCACATAAAGGCAAAGGTAACAGCAATTTTGATTGGCGTTATTATGTTTTCGATAACCGTGGGATTCTCCTTCTATGAAATGAACCGGATAAATCAAGCAGAAACACTCCGAATAACGGAGAATTATATCTTCTTTGACACTACCATAAGGAATATGATTTATTCCAAAATCAACCTGATAAAGGGTGCAATAGCTTATATTCAATCCTCAGATAATTTAACGGATGAGGCATTCTATAATTATATGAACCATCTTTTATCAGAAAAGGATGAAATTATAAAGAATGTTGGCGTCATATATGGTTCGACCATTCACTGGAATTATCCGTATGAAGAGAATAAGGCGAGTATTGGAATTGACCTAATGACCTTTGAAGCTCAAAGACCTTATATTGAAAGAATTCAAAGTACGCTGAAGCCTATCTTTCAAGGTCCTGTCGACCTAGTTCAGGGGGGAAGGGGTTTCATAATTAGATACCCATTTTCTAAAAATAACGACACTTACTTTGGTCATGTGAGCGTGGTACTTAAGGAAGAGGTTTTCAATGAGGTGCTTGCCAGCCTGGAAAAGTCGCTAAAGGTGAATTTATTAATCAAGGATGGTGAAAAGGTTATCTATGGAAACGAAGGCACCTCAGCTGATAAAATTCATTGGTTTGAGTTTGAGGATGGCTTAATTAATTGGAAGCTGGGTTTAAGCATCGGCAGTCAGCCTTTTACAACCTATATCAATATGGTGATTTATATTCTTATAGGTATTTTGTTACTTGCAGGTACCTCAGTTTTTAGCTTTGTTATTTTAAGGGCAAATGATGTCATCAAGAATGAGTCAATTCACGATCACCTCACAGGGCTACGCAATAGAAATTCGTTAGATGAAACAATCAAGCAGGTTTTTGCATCCGCAGAGCGGAATACTCACGATGCTGGGATTCTGGTTATCGATCTAAATCGCTTTAAAGATATCAATGACACCTATGGGCATATAATAGGAGATGAGGTGCTAAAGGAAACAGCTGATCGCCTACAGCAGGCCATTCGTTCAGATGAAATGCCATTTAGAATTGGAGGGGACGAGTTTTTAATCGTCGTTCCAGTTGTTCATGAAAGAGAAAACCTACAGCAGATGAAAAAAAGATTGAAGGGCGTGTTGTCCTATAAGCTTGATATCAATGGTTATAATGTTTTGGTTACCGCTAGTATTGGGTATGCGGTCTACCCTAAGAATGGACTTGATTTTGATACGCTTTTTACCATTGCTGATGAGCAGATGTATGTGGATAAAAGTACAGTAATTTAGGTATGAAGGAAACCTCATTAAATCCTTAAATAAGTATTAAATGCAATGTGACCACCTTGTCACATTGCATTTATTATGCTATTTTCAAAATATACTAAGTCAAATTGACTTACAGAAAGGGGTTTGTCATGAAAATTATTGAAATCAATCAGTTGACGAAATACTACGGCAAGCATCGAGGCATAGAAGGCGTCTCCTTTAGTGTGGAAGAGGGTGAAATCTTTGGGTTTATCGGTCCAAATGGCGCAGGAAAGTCCACAACGATTAGAACGCTCTTATCTCTTATTTATCCAACCAGTGGTTCGGCAACTATTTTTGGAAAGGACTGCATTCAATTTGGTGATGAAATAAGAAAGGACATCGGTTATCTACCTTCAGAGGTCTTTTATTATGAAAATATGAAGGTAATTGATGTGCTTAAATATTCAGCGAGCTTCTATGAAAACGTCGATATGAGTAGAATAGAAAAACTCTCAAAGGCGATGGATTTGGACCTCAATAAAAAAATAGAGGACCTATCATATGGTAATAAAAAGAAAGTGGGCATTGTTCAAGGCTTACTTCACGAGCCAAAGCTCATTATTCTAGATGAACCAACCAGTGGTTTAGACCCATTGATGCAGCAAAAATTCTTTGATCTAATACTTGAAGAAAATAAGAAAGGTGCGACGATCTTATTTTCATCGCACATTCTATCTGAGGTTCAAAAGCTGTGCACGAGAGTTGCAATTATAAAAGAAGGTAAGATTGTAAAGGTTGAGAATATTAATGAGATGCGCAACAACACCTATAAACGCATCATTATTGAATCAGCATCAGAGGGTATCTCAGCGAAATTCAATTTTGAGGGGATTACGAATTTGACATCGACTGAGGATGGCATTCAATTCCTTTACAAGGGTAACATCAATGAAATTATTAAAGTGCTCTATACCTTAGAGCTTAAAAATATCATTATAGAAGAGCCAACACTTGAAGAAATTTTTATGCACTACTATTTAAAGGAGGCGTAATATGAACATTTTAAAGCAAGAGCTTAAAATGGGCAGAAAATCCTTAATGGTATGGGGCGTCTCTTTAGTTGGCACGCTCGGTCTTTTTATGGCGATGTATCTTGTCATTCGCGATCAGGTGGCAGATTTTCAAAAGGTCTTTGAAGCTTTTCCACCTGAGTTTAGAAAGGCACTTGGCATCACCACCACAAATCTAGGTGAGGTGCTGGGCTATTTTAGTTTTGCATTTCTCTATGTTTTGTTGGCAGGATCTGTGCAGGCGATGAATCTTGGTGTATCTGTTTTGTCTGCGGAGGTCAGAGATAAAACAGGGGATTTTCTATATGTTAAGCCCGTCAAAAGAAGCAAAGTCATTACCATGAAAATGCTTGCTGTCTTTATTCAAATCATCATAATGAACGTGGTAATGATTGCTTCTAGCTATATCATTATTAAGCTTGTTAGTGATCAAAGCTTTGTATTTAAAAACTTTTTAGCGATGGCTGGAACACTTTTTATGCTACAAACTTTTTTTGCCTTCCTAGGTCTCGCGGTATCTGTATTCTTAAGACGTATTCGAACCGTTTTACCTATTAGTATGGGTGTGGTGTTTATGTTTTACATCATCTATCTGCTCAATCAAACACTTGATGATGCAAAATTAGCCTGGCTATCGCCCTTTGGTTATTTTGATCTATCCTATGTTTCAGAGCATTTTGCTTATCAAGGTAAATTTGTAGTTGCATGGTTTGTTTTAAATGCCGTATTTATCTTTTTTACTTATAAAATTTTCAGTAAAAAAGATCTACCGTCTATATAGGAGGTTCATATGAACATTGTACTTAGAGAGCTTAGGGCGCATATGAAGTCTCTAATCATATGGTCGATTGCACAGATTTTTATCATTCTAGCAGGGATGATGAAATACGTTGGATTTTCTTCATCTGGCGTGGATTTAAAAACCATGCTTGAGGGTTACCCTGAAGGTATGATGAAAGCATTTGGAATGAATCGAGTGGATTTAACCACTGTAGAGGGTTTTTATACCGTATTTTTCCTATACTTTATGCTCCTCGCGGCGATACACGCGGTGATGCTCGGGGCGGTTATCATCTCTAAAGAAGAAAGAGATCACAGTGCGGATTTCATCTACTCTAGGCCTGTAAAAAGAAGCAAGGTTGTCTTCAGTAAAATGACGGTAGGTGTTATTAATATCATTGTTTTTAACATAGTTACATTGGTTACCTCGGTTGTAATGATTGCTCAAAACAATGACGGCAACGGTTTATTACCAGAGGTCTCACTTTTAATGCTGGCTCTTTTCTTTATACAGCTCTTCTTCCTGACGCTAGGTGTTTTACTAGGTGCCGTTATGAAGACGACTAAGGCAGCAACCTCAACAGCAACCGGCATCGTGCTAGGGACGTTCTTTTTATCGATCGCATCTGATTTAAGTGATAAAGTAGAATTTCTAAAATATATAACGCCTTTTAAGGCTTATCAGGCAAGTGATGTCGTGCTGGATCATACGATGAATGTGGTTTCAACGATAATACTCGTCGGGTTGAGCATTGTGTTTGCCTATGTGGCAAACCAGAGATTTTATAAAAGAGATTTATCCGTTTAAAAATTAGCAAATGCCCTATCTTTTAAAGCGATTATGTGTGAAATTGCTGTCTGATTTTACACCTGTGAGTTATAAGAGGTGGGGTTTTATAATGTGTCAAATGTCACAATTATATTAAATTGGGTATATAAGTAACAAGTAGTCGGTTGGATGAAGTATAATAATGATATTACTACAAATAAAAAAGGAAGTGATGAAATGAGTAAGATAACGAAATTATTCAAATTTGTTATGACACAGTTAAAGCGTTCTATCGAGCGATTTCCTATCACGCTCATCTTTAGTTTATGTTTTATGGCATCAGTGATGACACGTGTTCATATGTCATATGACGCCATAGGTACAGATACAGTTGAAAAATGGATGATGGTGTTTGCGTTAGGCATTCCAATGTCGGCACTGGCTAAAGTTACCAATGAGCGATTTCAATTTGATGGACGCTACAAGTATTTGACATATGGCATTAGCATCCTGCTCCCATTGCTTTACTATCTAACCATCCCAACTTCTATGGGTGATTACTTTATCATGAGATTTTTGGCACTTTGGGGTATTCTATTTTTAATGTTCCTGACGATGCCTTATTTTCTTCATCGAAAGGGTCTGTCAAGGTACGTCCTACACCTTGCTGGAAAGTTCTTTATGACAGTGCTATTTGCAGCCGTTCTATATGGTGGTATTGCAATGATGATTTTCACCATAGAAGTGCTATTCGACTTCAATTGGTGGGATGAAATTTATTTTGATTTGTTTATATTTATTGCTGCAACTTTTGGTGTGACACATTTTTTAGGAAATGTTCCCGAAAAAAATCAAGCAATTGAACTAGAAGAGTACTCAAAGCTATTTAAAAGCCTGTTCCTTTATATTGTGCTACCAATTATCAGCGTTTATACCATTATACTTTATGCCTATTTTGTAAAGATATTGTTTAACTTTAAGCTACCTGAAGGCGTTATTGGTAACCTGGTACTATGGTATGCATCTGTAAGCGTTATTACGCTCTTCTTTGTAAGGGATCTTAGAAGCAAACTTGAGTGGCTTGAAAGGTTTTTTAGAGTCTATATTCCTCTTATGACGGTGCCATTGATCATGCTTTTCGTCGCTTTGTTTATCAGAATTAATGCATTTGGCTTAACGATGCCAAGGTATTTTGTTGTGACGCTGGCCATTTTTTCTACGATCAGTGTCGCTAGTATGTGGCAAAATAAAAAAGAAACAGCAGTATTAATGATGATTTTGCTTATTTCGATGACGACCTTATCCTTCTTCGGACCATTATCAGGCTATCAACTGACGTTTAACAGCCAGTCCAATCGCCTTGAAGCTATGCTAACACAAAACGAAATATTGAATGCAGATGGATCATTAACGCCAAATCCTAACGCTTCAAAGGAAGGACAAGGCGAAATTTCCAATCAAATCAATTTTTTAATGCGTGCTTACCCTGATAAAAAAATCTCAGCGTTACCAGATGGGTTTAAAGCCGATGATACGAAGGAAGTGTTAGGATTTGAGCTCCTATATTATTGGGGGCCAGGTAATACGATTGATGACTATATCAATTATTACGTTAAAACACCTCAGCAGGTGATTGATTTAATGGGCTCAGATTATCTCGTTGAGCTCAGTAGCTATGATCAAGCCTTCGAATACGATTTAAACGCATCCTATCATATTAAGCTTGAAAATGACAAGCTGGAGCTCACAAGAAATTCTGAGGTGATTCTGTCAGAAAATCTACGAGAAGCAGCTGCAAAATTCTATCTGAATCAGGAGAGCGTCCCTCAACTTATCGGGACAGATGGTACGATTGTTCATTTGATTTTCCAAAATATAGACGGTCGAAAGCTTACAGATCAAACACCTGTTGAAGTAATAGACCTAGAAATTAATGGTTTTACAGTACGTATGCTAATCGATTTAGCAGAGTAATTTCAGAAGAACATTTTAGCAAAACAATTTAGCAAAACAGAAGTAAGAAGTAGATCCTCGTCAAGCATTTGCATGGCGAGGATTTTTTAAAGTGGTCATAGTTTGTTCACTTTCTGTTCGTTGCTTTTTATAAAATCAAATTGTATAATATTTTGTAAATCGAAATAAAATGACCGAAGACGGAAGGTAAAAAAACATGAATCATGAAGAAGAAAAAAAAATGGCCTTACATTATAATACGACTTCTTTCGTTAATTCACAGACAAACTTTTTTAAAGCGCATGCAAGAAAGCAGCCCACGCTTTTAGGAATGGAATTTGAGCACATACTTATTGATAGAGACACACTTAGAAGCTATGATTATTTCGAGCCAGATGGACAGAAGGAAATTTTTGAAAGATTGATGTTCCAAGGCTGGAAGCCCATACTCATCGAAAAGGGTCAGCTACTTGGACTGGAAAAAGACGGAGATACCCTAACGCTAGAGCCTGGCGGTCAAATAGAAATCAGTCTACGACCTCTAAGTAAAATAATAGAGATCGATGATTACTACCACAGGGTTTTAGAGGATCTAAATTCTGTATTAAAGGAAAATCAGGTAATCGCCGGAATCGGCTATCATCCTGTAACACAAATTAAGGCGCTATCACTTTTACCGAAAGAGCGTTATGGTCTAATGTATCGCTATTTTGAAAACAATGGCATCTATTGCCACAACATGATGAAAGGAACGGCAGCGACTCAGGTGTCTATCGACTATTCCGATGAGCAGGACTTTATCAAAAAGTTCAGAGTTGCAAATTATCTTTCGCCAGTTCTTGCATCTCTCTTTGATGCAACACCATTTTTTGAAGGAGAACCCGTCAAGGGTGCTAATATGCGTCTACGCATTTGGGAAGAAACCGATATTAAAAGATCAAAGCTTATCCCTGGAAGCCTAGACCAGCTTTTTGGATTTGAGGATTATGCTAGGTATCTTTTAAATATACCACCAATACTCATATATAGTGATGGCACCTTGATCCAGACGGAAAATGAAAGGCTTGAAAGGTTACTTGATACTTATCCCTTAAAGCCTTCTGAGCTCGAGCATATACAAAGCATGGTTTTCCCAGATGTGAGACTAAAAAGATACATTGAGATTAGAATGCCAGATTCTTTACCCTATCCATATAATATCTCTGTTGGAGCGGTGATAAAGGGACTCTTTTATAATACCGAAAATCTAGAGAAGTACTATCAGCTTAGCCTCAGTGCGAACGACAGCTGGGTGATAAAGCTTAATAATTGGCTCTCGTCAGGTGAGGATTCACGGTTAACTCCAGTGGAACACAATGCATTTATTCAACTTAGGAAAGACTTGCTTATAGACGCGATTCGTGCACTCGATTCTGAGGAAGCACGTTACGTTAAGGCACTTAAGGAAATGGTTGATACTGACACTTCACCTATGGTATATATGCGAAGAACATTTAATCGTTCAAAGGAAGCATTTGTTGAATTAGTAGACGTTAGGAGGACTTGGGAGCATGTTGGATCAGAAATTAACCGATGATTTTATGAAGGCTTATGAAACCTATAAGCATGATTTTGACAGAGTAAAAGAGGCAGTAGCAAATTCTAAGGCAATCTATAAGGGAGCACCAGTACCATACTTATATCTGCCAATGCTCTATTTTGATCAGGATATAGATACTTTTAAATATGCGTTAAGGGGCATTCACGATATCTCAAAGCGCACCATAGAGCTCTATCTAGAAGACGAGAGTGTGAGACAGCTCTTCAACTTTGATTCTAGACTAGATGCTTTAATCAGGGTGCCTCACCATTACGATACGACGGTTCCAATGGGCAGATTTGATATCTTCTACTATGGCGAAGGTAGCTTCCAGTTCTGTGAATTGAACGCGGATGGCGCTTCTGCTATGAACGAGGAGTTTGAACTGAGTAAGATCATGTCTCAGACGGAACTGCTTAATTCCGTCAAGGATACCTATGATTTTCAGGCATTTGAGCTGTTTCACAGCTGGGTTGCTGAGGTTAAAAGCATCTATGCCTCTTACCTTAAAAATACAGGTAAGTCTTCGGCCTTCACTCAAGAAACAACAACGGATAACACGCCACATAAAGGGTCTCCCTTTGTTGCAATTCTTGATTTTATCGACAAAGGCAGCCCACTAGAGTTTGAGATGTTTAGAGATGCTTTCATTGATGGCGGCTTTGAATGTGAAATTGTTGATCCAAGGGATTTGACAGAAATAGATGGGAAATTGTATATTAAGGATAGAGCGATTGATATCATCTATCGCCGTTTGGTAACGAAGGATTTAATGGATCGCTATGATGAAGTTCCCGCTTTGATCAATGGCCTTTTAGCAGGGAAAACGTGCGTGATTGGCTCGATAAAAACACAGGTCATCCACACCAAACGCTTCTTTGAGGTGCTTTATGATGGGGGACTACGCGCTAAGCTTTCCAGTGATCAAATCGCATTTATTGACAAGCACGTTCCATTTACACGACCGCTAAAAAGAGATGAGCGTTTTGAGGATTATCTCGAGCATAAAGATGCCTATATTATTAAGCCGGTAGATTACTATGCATCCAAAGGTGTGTGTGCTGGAAAGGACTACACAAACGAAGCTTGGGAGTCTTTACTTGAGGAAAAGGTAAATGAAGATTTTATCATTCAAAAATACTGTCCACTTGCACTTACAAAGAATTTGTATGAAGCTGCAGATGGCGATGTAGAGGTGAAGGACTATAGTACAATAACGGGTCTTTTCACATATAATGAAAAGCTAGCAGGTATCTATGTTAGGGCGGGTCTTAATGCTATCATTTCAGGCTTACATGACGGCTATACGATGTCAACGCTAAAAGTTATTAAAAAATAGGAGGTAGGTTATGGGTTTTTTATGGACAACCATACACGTTAAAAATTTAGAAGAGTCAATCGCATTTTATCAAGCTATCGTGGGCTTGCAGCTTAGAAGACGCTTCAATCCTTATCCAGGTAGAGAGCTTGCTTTCCTAGGCGTCGGCGAAACAGAGATTGAACTCATGCAAACAGATGGTGAAGAACTTCCAGGCAGAATTGAGGGCATTTCAATTGGTTTTTCCTGTGATGATGCAGAAGGACTTAGAATAGAACTGATCGAAAATCAATTCGAGGTAACTGAAATTGAATCGCCTAATCCAAACATCAAGTATTTTATCGTTAAGGATCCTGATGGTGTGAATGTGCAGTTTGTGCAGGATATGCGGAAAGGCTAAGTAGATTAATATATGAAAAATAGCCCCTCCTAAGGATATACTTCCAAATAACAAGCGGTTTCGGCTGCGCCTGCAAATTGTCATTTGGAAGTATATCCTTAGGAGGGGCTTTTTAATATACTAATACATAGTGGGGGATAAGAAGTTTAGGCTTTGCCTGCAAATTGCCATTTTGATGGAACTAACAGCAAGAGGGCTTTTAATTTACATAGACAAATGTTGCTGCGCCTGCAAATTGCCATTTTGATGGAACTAACAGCAGGAGGGCTTTTAATTACAAAACAAATGTAGCAGCGCCTGCAATAGTCATTTGGAAGTACATCCGTAGGAGGAGCTTTATTATAAATTACATATATTAGGAGGGGTTTATGAAAATTGTTTCTGAGGTTATGGCTAAGATGATTGCTTACTCGAATGGGAATCTTCACGATATCAATCATCTCTTAAAAGTACATGGGTATGCGAGAACGATAGGGATTTTAGAAGGGTTAGATGTAAACGCGCAGAAAACTCTTGAAGTGGCTGCTATTTTACATGACATCGCTTGTCCGTTATGTCGTGAGAAATATGGAAATACAAATGGTCGATATCAGGAGATTGAGGGGGAGAAGTTGACTTTTGAATTTCTCAAGTCCTTTGAAATGGGTGAAGCATTTGTTAATCGTGTGGCTTATCTGGTTGGTCATCATCATACGTTGACGCAGATTGAAGGCATGGATTATCAAATTTTAATAGAAGCGGATTATATTGTAAATGCTGATGAAAGTCAGCATAATGAAGATAAAATAAGAAATGTGATCGATCAGTTATTTAAAACGAGTAGCGGTAAAGCACTCATCGAGTCGATTTATTTTCCAAAGAAAGCAACTCTTTAATGCAAACCTGATATTTTAGGGGTGTGGATAAAATGAGAATTATTTTCAATTAAAGCAAAATTGAAGAATTAACAAACCCATTTGGGGTAAATATGACATTATAAAATGAGGTGATTTATGGAAAATTTATCGAATGCAAATGGGAACTGGAAGCGGAAAGCGGCTAGGTTTTTAATCAGTCAAAACGTCTCTTTATTTGGGACTTCATTAGTTCAGTATGCGATAATGTGGTATGTGACGTTATATACTGGGTCAGGGTTCATGATGACCTTATCGATCATCTTTGGCTTTTTACCAACCTTTTTCTTATCGCCTTTTGCAGGGGTTTGGGCAGATCGGTTTGATCGCAAAAAGCTCATCATCTATGCGGATGGTGGGATTGCACTAGCAACTGCAGTTATGGTGGTATTCTTCTTAATGGGCTATGAAAGTGTTTGGCTCATGTTTGTTATCTCTGCCATAAGGGCGTTTGGCTCATCGGTACAGCAGCCAGCGGTCAATGCATTTATCCCGCAGTTTACGCCTGAGGATCAGCTGATGCGCGTCAATGGAATCAATGGCAGTATTCAGTCCTTTATGATGCTCATATCGCCGATGGTCAGCGGTGTCTTAATGACACTTGCACCCATCGAAACCATCTTCATGATCGATGTGGTAACTGCAATTTTTGCCATCTTAATAATAGCACCGCTTAAGGTAGAGCAGGCGCAAAAACAAATACAACAGCAGGGTGAAAAAATAGATTACTTCGCAGATTTAAAACAGGGCATCGACTATATTCGTAACCATGCCTATCTCAAACGCTTTTATGTTTTTATAGGCGTGTTTCACTTTTTAATCACACCGGTGGCCATGCTATCGCCACTTCAGGTAACCCGTAATTACGGTGGCGTCATATGGCGACTGACCGCAATAGAGATCGCTTTTTCTTCAGGTATGCTAATAGGTGGACTCCTAATTTCAGCATGGGGAGGCTTTAAAAATCGCATCCATACCATGACCCTGTCCACCATGACTACCGGGCTACTTATACTTGTTTTGGGAACGCAAATTAACTTCTATGTGTATCTGTTCATCATGTTTTCAGCCGGTATCACGATACCACTTTTCAGTACGCCATCAACCGTACTCTTACAAGAAAACGTAGACAATGTCTATCTCGGTAGAGTTTTCAGCGTCATGTCCATGATCTACAGCGTCACCATGCCAATCGGCATGCTTTTATTCGGTCCACTGGCAGACGCCATCGCCATAGAATGGCTCTTACTCGTCACAGGCGCACTCGTCTTCATTCAAGGCTTCTTCCTAATTGGCAGCAAAGTATTAGTCACAGCAGGGGAAAAACGCAAAGAATTCCCATCGGAAGTTTAACTGCATCAGAGCCTTGAATGGATTGAAGTATCGTTTTACTGACATGTGAATTAAAGCCTCGTGTAATTAACCCCAAAACGACAGGGTTTCGGCTATGCCTGCAAATTGTCGTTTTAGGGTTAATTACACGAGGCTTTTCCATACTCAATCATGAGTAAAAGGTTAAAATCCCTACTTCAATTGTGTGAGGCAATTAAAGCATCAAAATTTATTTAAGTTTATGTCTAAAGAAAGCCAGATAATAGCACCCCCAAAACGACAATTTGCAGGCTCCGCCGAAACCCTGTCGTTTTGGGGGTGCTATTATCTGGCTTTCAATTACATCAAAGTTTGACAATTAAATCCCGAGCACACAGGTAGGAATTGTTAAGCTTTTGTGAATGATACTGTTTCTCGTTGACGAACGCCTCAAGACGCGGTATCATTATTATGAAATAAATCCGATTAAATTACTAGGATATAGGAGGCATCTATGCAAATTATTAAAATAGAGAATTTAAAATCACAGGTAGAAGGACAAGATATTCTCAAGGGAATTGATCTTACGATTAACTCAGGAGAGATTCACGTTATCATGGGTCCAAATGGTGCGGGAAAATCGACGCTTGCCAATGTATTGATGGGACACCCTGCTCACGAAGTAACCGATGGCAGCGTGTCTTTTTTGGGCAAAGACCTTTTAGACATGAAAGTAGATGAGCGTGCAAAATCTGGGCTCTTTTTATCTTTCCAATACCCTCAGGAAGTACCAGGGGTCACAGTAGAGAACTTTATCAGAACGGCAAAGAAAGAAGTGAGTGGCATCATGCCAATGATGACGCATTTTAATAAAGAGATTAAAGGTCGTCTTTCTGAACTCTCTATGGATGAAAAATACCTAGATCGTTATTTAAACGTGGGCTTTTCTGGTGGTGAGAAAAAGAAAAACGAAATTTTGCAAATGGCAGTGTTAAATCCTAAGCTCGCGATATTAGATGAAACGGATTCTGGTCTGGACATCGACGCGATTCGCGTGGTCTATGAAACGGTGCAAAAGCTTTCAAGTGAAAACAATGCCATCTTAGTGATTACGCACTATAACAAGATTCTAAATTATATCAAACCGGACTTTGTCCATGTACTCGTAGACGGCAAAATCGTAAAAAGCGGCGATTTGTCTTTAGCTGAAGAAATTGAACGCTCAGGCTATGAAGTTTTCAAAGCAGAAAAAACAAGTGAAGCAGTGCGTGCATAAGGAGGCATCATGGCAAATAAAACCTATATTGCGGACGTAGATCGTGGCATCTATGATGTCGTTAATCCTGAGAATCACCGCTTTGTAGCGGACAAAGGCTTAACTGAGGACATCATCAGAGACATTTCTAAGGAAAAAAATGAACCCGAGTGGATGTTAGAGTACAGACTTAAATCCCTCGAAATTTATAAATCAAAGCCCATCCCAACTTGGGGGGCAGATCTCAGTGACCTCGATGTGGAAAATATCGTGCACTATGTAAGACCTAACACTGACATGAAGACCAGCTGGGACGATGTGCCAAGTGAAATTAAGGAAACCTTTGAAAGATTGGGGATACCTGAGGCGGAGCGCAAGTCGCTTGCAGGTGTTGGTGCGCAGTACGACTCAGAGGTCGTCTACCACAGCATGCAGGAAGAGCTCATCGCACAGGGTGTGGTCTATACGGATATGGACACAGCAGTAAAAGAGTACGAGGACATCGTTAAAAAGTATTTTATGACGATTATCACCAACCGAGATCATAAATTTTCTGCGCTTCACGGTGCGGTTTGGTCAGGTGGGTCGTTTGTCTATGTGCCAGAAGGGGTCCATGTGGGACTGCCTTTACAGTCGTACTTTAGACTCAATGCCAAAGGGGCAGGACAGTTTGAGCATACGCTCATCGTCGTGGAAAAAAATGCGAGCCTCCATTTTATCGAAGGGTGTTCGGCGCCGAAGTACTCGGTTCAAAACCTACATGCCGGTGCAGTTGAGCTTTTCGTAAAAGAAGGCGCAAAATTGAGATACAGTACCATCGAAAACTGGTCGCGCAATATGTATAATCTTAATACCAAGCGCTCGGTCGTAGATAAAAATGGGAAAATCGAGTGGGTTTCAGGCTCGTTTGGATCGAGAGTGTCCATGCTTTATCCGATGAGTATCCTAAGGGGCGAAGGGGCAACCAGTGAGTTTACTGGGATTACTTTTGCTGCGAAGGGTCAGTATCTGGATACGGGTACAAAGGTGGTACATGCTGCTCCAAATACCAGCTCTATCGTCAATTCGAAATCCATCTCTAAGGATGGCGGTCACGCTTTCTATAGAGGACTTTTAAGAGTGACGCCAAATGCAGTAAACGTCAAGTCTACAGTCAATTGTGAGTCTCTGATGCTAGACAGCGACTCGAAGTCAGATACACTTCCTATTATCGAGATCGGCAACGATAAGGTCGATATTGGGCATGAGGCGAAGATTGGTCGCATCAGCGATGAGACGATTTTCTATCTCATGAGTCGAGGCATTGATGAAGCAGAAGCAAAAGCGATGATCGTAAGAGGTTTTGTTGAACCGATTACGAAGGAGTTGCCACTGGAATATGCTGTTGAGCTCAATAATCTCATCACACTAGAACTTGAAGGCACGATTGGTTAGGAGGACAGCATGATAAATGAAAATACAGCTTCAAATAATGAAAACAGTTTGGGTCGTGATGATGCATCAAGTCATGAAAAAGCTTCCAGCTATGCGATCCCAACTTGGAAACGACTCACTTTACCAGAAACACTCTTCCCAGTTCGTAGTGGTGAAGTTGTGGAAGCGCTTAGTGTAGAAGGAAATGCCATAGAGGTGACGCCATTTGAAGCGTTTCATGAAGAATGGTTTTCAGATGCAAAATACACGAAGACATTGGGTGAGCCATTTACATCCTATATTTCAAATGAAAAGAATCACGGCTATGTCATTCGATCAACCTCAAGAGCGTTTGACGCCCCTGTCGTGAAGCTAAACTATAAACTTAGTACGGAAAAGCCACTTCTAGTTGAGAATCAACTCTTTATCGCAGAAGAAGGTAGTAAGCTAACCGTCGTGATCGATTATACTTCTGATGAGAACGGTGTAGAGCTTCAGCATTACGGAACGACAAGAGTGATCGCCAAGAGAGGCAGCACGGTTAGAGTGGTAAAGATTCAAAGATTAGGCGCAAAAGCGTTTAATTTTGATCAAAACTTTTCTGAAGTATTTGAAGGCGCCAAGCTAGAGCTAATCGATATACAGCTAGGGGGTCAGATCAAGGCGGTTGCCTATGAGTCACACCTTGCTGAGCGACATGCTTTTGCTGATTTACAATCGCTTTACTTTGGCGATCAAGGCGAAGCTCTGGATCTATCATATACGATGAAGCATTTTGGCCCCAAAACAGAGTCATTGATCCTTTCAAAAGGCGCACTTGGTGGCGATAGTAAAAAGGTCTTTAGAGGCAATCTCTTCTTTGAAAAAGGCGCGACACAATCCGTTGGTAGAGAGAAGGAATACGTTGTTCTTCTAGATGAAAAAGTCAAATCCGATTCAATTCCGGCACTCATGTGCTCAGAGGATGACGTCATCGGCGAGCATGCTGCAAGTGTGGGTCAATTGGATCATGAGAAATTATTCTATTTAATGAGCAGAGGCTTATCGCTGGAAGAGGCAAAAAAGCTGGTGATAAAAGCATCGTTTGAAGAGGTTCTGATAACACTTAAGGACGACGGGCTTAAGGATTCTATTTTAGAAGCGCTGGACAGGAGGCTGTAGATGGGAGTAGGCAGAGAGGCACACGAACTGAATATGGTGCGTGAGGAATTTCCAATTTTTAAGCAGCACCCTGCACTGATCTATCTTGATCATGCCGCTACCTCTCAAAAGCCAGACACTGTGATAGAGCGAATGAAGCTCTATTTAGAGGAGAGCAATGGTTCTCCGCATCGCGGGGCGCATCTCCTCAGTGTTGAATCTACGAGACAATACGACTATGGACGTGGACGTGTTGCAGAGTTTATCGGCGCGAAGTCGCCTAATGAAGTGATTTTCACTAAAAATGCGACTGAGGCACTTAACCTGGTGGCACAAAGCTATGGCAAAGTCAATTTGAATGAAGGGGACGAGATAGTGCTTGCAATTACCGCACATCACTCCAATATCGTGCCTTGGCAAATCGTAGCAAAAGAGAAGCGCGCTGTACTGAAGTACCTGTATATCGATGAGACGGGCCAGTTTCTATCAGGAGAACTGGATAAAATTACTGCAAAGACTAAAATCGTGGCTTTTCCCTGGATTTCCAATGGACTGGGCTGTATACATTCACCAGAGCCTATCATTCAAAGGGCACATGAAGTTGGGGCAGTTGTAGTCTTAGATGCGGCACAAGCCGTGGGACATGTTCCTGTAGACGTCGTCACTTTAGATGTGGACTTCCTCGTGTTTTCAGGGCATAAGATGTATGGCCCAACAGGGATTGGTGTCCTTTTCGGCAAGCAATATTTGCTTGAGAAGATGCCACCCTTCTTAACAGGGGGCGATATGATCGAATATGTAGAAGAGCAGGAAACGACCTATGCGCCTATTCCAGAACGATTTGAAGCTGGGACACAGCATGTGGAAGGTGTCGTTGGACTGGTAGCTGCCATCGATTTTATTCAAGGTGCTCGACTCGACAACATTCGTTTGAAAGAGGAGCGTTTGGCGAAATACGCCTATAAAAGGTTATCAGAGCTAAATTATGTGACGGTATATGGACCAAAAGCCGATGAACCTCGAGGGGCATTGGTGACCTTTAACGTGGAAGGCATCCACCCTCATGATATGGCGACACTTTTGGATCGCAAAGGCATTGCTATAAGAGCAGGGCATCATTGTACTCAGCCGCTTATGAAGTATTTGGGCATTCATGCCTCTTGCAGAGCGAGCTTTTCTATCTACAATCACGTTGAAGAGATAGATGCTTTAATTGAGGGTATTAACTATGCAAGGGAGGTATTTGGCTATGTCAATGGATAATTTATATACAGAGCTGGTAATGATGCACAACAAAAGTGGTCATAACAAGCATCTACTAGAGCATGCCAGTCATATAGAGCGCGGTCATAACCCGAACTGTGGCGATGATTTGACCCTTCAAGTAAAGCTTGAAGAGGGTGTCATCACTGATGCAGCTTTTTTAGGTAGTGGCTGTGCCATCAGCCAAGCGGCGATGTCCATCATGATCGATCTGGTTAAGGGTAAAACTGTGAGTGAGGCAAAAAATCTCGCAGAGCTCTATCTAGGAATGATTAGAGGAGAGTCAAGATCAGAGGAAGAGCTAGAGGCTTTAGCCGATGCAGCACTTTTTGAGAACTTATCAAAGATGCCTGCAAGGGTAAAATGTGGCACACTCGGATGGCATTGCTTAACAGTCGTTCTTGATAAATAATGCTTATACAAGTATAATGTGTGAGGCAGTATATGTTTATGAATACTTTTTAGTGGTATTTTATAGATATATAGTGTCTCTTTATTTTGAAATAGAAAGAGGTTTTAACATTTATGTATGACATCAGGGATATCATTGAAAAATGCATCACGCTAACAGAAAAAATAAAAAAGGAATATATCAAGCTTCAAGAGGATAGCGGCGATATGCGGATGCGTATACTAATTGGCGTTTTTATTCGTTCTGCTAACAATGATATTGCTTATTATCAAAGAGTTAAAGGTACACTCACGGATGAAATTGCAGAAACAATTGACTTTGGTGTGTTTGATAAGATATCTAACCTCGTTAATCAATTTGCTCGAACCATTGTACCGATCACGATATTTGAGAGAAGACCGCTTGTCAATTATGCACTGTCTCAACAAAAATCCATTTATGCTCTTCTTGTAGACATACAAGGTCGTATGGTTTTCGGTGAGGAAGAGACCTCTATTGCATATTATGTGCTATCAGAGCTAATTCAAGAGAAGCTTAAGTTCATTAATGAGCTAGAACAAATGGTGCAATAGCTTTCAGAATATTAAGATTTTATTACTAGTATCGCTATAAACTTATGGATAGATTAATTATGCTATAATGATGCTAATGAACTGTTTGAAACAACCGTTGTAAGGTAATAATAATATATAACACTATCGGAGGCATAAATGAGCGAAAAAAATCAAGCACCAGTAAAGACTGTAGCAAAAATCATGTATGCGCTAAGTATTCATATGAAATATGGGGAAGTTTTACATGTAGAAGGACTGTCAAAGGAAGAAAAGGATAAGTATTTTGATCTTGCAAGAAAGGAAAGCGGTACTATGCTTGTTGAGGATCGAAATAGCGTGAGACACCTTCATAGTCAAGATATTGCAAAAATTTCTGTTAAGGCCTATGACGAAAAGTACAGTAAGCTGTATCACCCATTTGAAAAGATGTTATTTTCAGAAAGTAGTCTAGGCAGGCGCGTTTTTAGCTTAATTATTAAAGCCTTTATTGTATTATCAATCGTTGGAATGTTAGCTGTATTTGGTTTGGCGATGATTGATGGGGATATTATGGATGTTTTCTTTAATGGTGAGGTGTTATCTGCAACCTTGTCAAAGGGATTTGATATCATCAATAAGATTTTTGGATTTACCGTGATTCTTCTTATTTTACTCAATCTCATCGACTTGATTTTAGGACTTAAAGCGCACTATTATATTAATCAAGATGGTGCATATCCTGTAGAATTCTCAAGATTAAGCAACGCATTGGTTACCATTGCCTTTATCATTATTTTTACTTTAGCCAAAATGATGCTAGGTTTTGTTGCAAACATGATTTAATAATTTTTTAAGCTAAAAAGCCGGTGTTCACCAATTGTGAACATCGGCTTTTTATATTTGGTTAATCATTTTTTAATGGATTTGGGGTAAATTATTGTTAAAGCATTAACCTAGATAGATTTGGAGGATTTAATGAGTAATATCTCGAACCGTCACAACACAAAATGGATATTTTTAACCTTTGGCTTTGTAGCCATACTGGCTTTGAGCACCGTGGCCTACATAGGATATGAAAATGCTGTAGAAAGAGCAGAACAGGTCACTACCAATTTTTTTGTGAGGCTATACGAAGCCAATCCATCTACCCTGTCTGGTTTATTACCTGAAGATACACTTTTAGCAAATGAAAAATCTTTTGAAACCTACATTACAAAGCTTAACCAATCCGTTGATAAAAAACTTAAGGGACGATTTACTGAAAAGTTTAAAAAAGAGCTAATGGGTAATCGTCTTTGGATGATGGCACCAGATATTGCTAAAGCGAAGTCACTATTAATATCGGTGACGGATGTTACCCTAGAACGTGTCAATATTGAGTCTGATGAGATTTACTTTAACTTTCAAGTCACAGTTGAATCAAAGCTCAGCGAGACGGATGAGTTGTTCAGAGTAGATGTGGAAAAAGGTCAAATTAGATTGGTAAGACAGGGCATCGGTTATCGCATCGATCATATAAATTACACAGCTTCACCTTTTATTAAGAATAGTATATGATTAATAGGACAGAAACTGTCCTTTTTTAATTTCTAAATTGATTATAATAGTAGTAAGGAATCCTTAAATATAATTCTTGCAAGAATTGAGGGCGATAATGGAGACGATAGAAATACTTTTAAATGTAATTGCTTATATTGAGACAAATATAGAAGAGACCATAAGCGCTGAGATTGTGGCTGAGTATGCAGGCTATTCAACAGATTATTTCCACAGATTATTTGGCATATATACTGGTGAAAGCCTCGTCGCATATATTAGGAAGAGAAAAATGACCTTTGCTCTTAAAGACATTCAAGCGAATCAACGCCTAATAGATGTGGCTATAAAATATGGCTATGGCTCAGAAAGAGCATTCTCAAGAGCCTTTAGCGGTTGCTTTCACATGTCTCCAAAACAAGCGAAGAAAAGCAAAATTGTCATCCAACCGCCTTTGACAATTGCACCGTTAAAAATTGATGGCTTTAAAGGAGATCTGAAATTGGAATATTTAAGTGATGTTATGTATAAGTCATTACCTCAGATGCGAGTAGCCAGTCATGTGGTGATTAGTGAAAATCCTGAGGATGAAGTAATCGCGTATATGCAAGGGATAATGAAAAAATATGAAATACCGGATTCAGCTGAGCAATATGGCTTCGATTATCCAGTGAGTGAATCTGAAGCTGAAAGAGGCTACCGCGGCTATGAGTACTGGGTTAGGATGGATGAAAGTATAGATGAAACGCTATTATTAAAGGCACCAGTTACAATTAAGTCTGTTCCAAGCTATAAATATGCTGTCATTAGAATTACAGAGCCTTTTATCGACCCTTTCGAACGAATTCCCAAAGCATGGCAAACACTGGTTAAGTGGATTGAAGCCAATAGCCTTTATAATCGAGAACTTAGAGAAGCAAAATGCTTAGAGCAAGTTACGGTAGATAATGGCGTAACCTATATGGATATTATGATTCCGATTCAGAGCTTGTAATTAAAGTGCTAGATAAGGGAATTGAGTATTAAATAAAGCTATGGTGTAGAGTTATGACACCATAGCTTTTTAGGTTGTTTCAGAATTATTTTATAGAGTTTGTGTTAGATCGAAGATTTGAACGCCCAATGCGTCCTGTGGTTCGCTGATGGAAGCATGATCGCCTCTTCCCATATCCACTCTAAAGCCAGCACTTTTAATTCGACCCTCAATGCACTGACGGCAATGAGCCGCTTCGTCACCTGTGCAGATTTTATCCTTATAGAGCTCGTATTTCTCTCTTACATCTGTAGGTGAAAGATTGGGCATAACGACGTTTGCACCTGCCTTAAGTGCTTTTTCACGCCCCTTAGGATCTAACGTTCCCATAGCAGTAGTAGAAGGGAGAAGTGCTTGAGGTAACAAAAGTCGTGCAAGAGCGACCATGATCAATGTCGCTTCAACCGTGCCACCCTTTGAGCCCCTTAAAGGTGTCTCATCATGTGGGATATATGGGCCGATTCCTACCATTTCTGGCTGTAACGTTTTAATAAATCTCAAGTCGGCAACTAAATCAGCGCTTGTCTGATTAGGTAGCCCAACCATAAAGCCTGCGCCAACCTGGAAACCTAGTTTTTTAAGGTTGAACAAGCATTCTCGTCGGTTTTCAAAGCTCATTTTAGGGTGCAATGCTTCGTAAAGTTCCTTTGAAGCCGTTTCATGTCTTAAAAGGTAACGGTCAACGCCTGCTTTTTTTAAGGCTTCGTAGCTTTCATAGCTTCTTTCACCAACTGAAAGTGTGACCGCACAGTCTGGGTGATTGGTTTTAATCGCCGTTATAATTTCTATTAAGCGATCGTCTGTAAAATATGGGTCCTCTCCACCTTGAAGTACGAATGTACGATAGCCCAACTGATAACCTTCTTCACAGCAATGTAGAATGGCGTCTTTACTTAAGCGATAACGATCGACATTTTTATTTTGCCCTTGAATCCCACAATAGCTACAATTTTGCTTACAGTAATTTGTAAATTCGATTAGACCTCTCATAAAAACGGTATCTTTATAAAAGAGAGACTTTTTATCAAGCGCCCTTTCAAATAAATAGGGTGTGGTTTCTGCATCGATTTCATCTATGATTCTGAGTAACAATTCATCTGATAAATCTTCATTCTCGTAAAGTTGGTCGATCAATTGTTTAATGGTTTGCACATTTACCTCCAAAAAAAAATTCTTTTACCGAGAGATAAAAGAAGGACAGCACAAAATATATGGTCTGCTTCCTTTGAGATAAGAAATCTCTACTCTCTTAGGGGGGGACGATGAATAGACATTTACAAAGACGCATCTCGGTAAATACCTTGCTTGTTAATAATTTATCAAATATTTTGATTTCTGTCAAGACTGTTTTTGTCGTTAAATATAACACTTGTGTAACGGATGAGATGGGATATAATTAAAATTGATATTATTTGAAGAGAGGTAAACACATGAAGAACAAAGATTTTCCGTCAGGACATTGGACAAATGCAGTCGTAAGTGAAGTGGTTCAGCTTGCAGATCGCCTTCTTGGAAACGAGTATGAAGTGATGGAAAAAGGCAGACAGGACATCGTAACAACATTGGATATTCAAATGGAGAGGGAGATAAAAGCACTCTTATTGAGTCGGTTTCCAAACGATGGATTTGTTGGTGAGGAGGAGAATCAAACGGCATCTAATCATAAGCGGATTTGGGTTTGTGATCCAATTGATGGAACGCTTAATTTCACACAGGGGATTCCCTATTTTGGCGTTCAACTGGCGCTTTTAGAAGGGGATGCTGTGCTTTTTAGTATGATTTATTTGCCAAAGCTTAAAGAGCTTTATACGGCCATTTTAGGTCAAGGCGCTTTTTTAAATGGTACCTCTATTGCGATAGCTCAAATTCAAACATTAGAAAAAAGTATTGTGACCTTTGGTGATTTTTCAAAGTCAAACCCAAGCTCAAGAACCTTTCAAAATGAATTAATCGGACGATTATTGGGAAAAGCGATGCGCATAAGAATACAAGGTGCTTCTTCAGTGGATTTTGCATTTGTTTCAAGTCATAAGAATGCGGTTCACATTTTGTTTTCTAAAAACGTTTGGGAACTGGCACCGGGTATATTACTTGCAAAGGAAGCTGGCTGTGTTGTTCACAAATTCAGTGGTGCCACTCATGGCTTTGAAGGAGAAGGATTGATTATCAGTGCCAACCAAAACATTCTTGATGAGATATTAATAGAAATAGAAAAAATGTAATCATTGTGAAACCGATCATATGCAATAGGTCAAAGTAAAACAAAGTAGAAAGGATCAATTATGAAAAAATCAGTGCTTGATATTATGAATCATGAGTATCTTTTAACCAACGGACTAGGAGGCTATAGTTTTGGTACTGTGGATGGGACAAACTGCAGAAAATACCATGGTCTTTACTGTGTTAGCGATAATCCACCGGTGGAAAGGTTTCATTTGATTTCTAAGATGGTGGTTTCTGTCGTGGTGGGGGAGAATGTCTATCCATTTGTTTATGAAAACGTTACCGGTGTTCCAAAAACAGAATCTAACCTTACAGCCTTTACCCATAAGGGAATCTTACAAAGACGGTTTCATGAGCCTACTATAGGAGCTGATTTAAAAGAGCAAATCGCTTTGGCTTATGGTAGCAATCATCTTGCAGCCAAATATAAATTAAGCCTACCAGAGACCTTAGTTCATAGAAGTGATGTGAAAATTAAGTTTGAGCTTTTGGTCAACTTTAGAGATCATCATGAGACGATTACTCCAGAACTTGAAAAGTATACCGCCGTTTTTAATGAGGACAATCAAATGGCAGTCATTTCCGATCAGCAACACACGGTGTATGCTCAGTTTATCAGTGAAGAAAGTATTTCTTATCGTTGTCCGCTCAGTCTAACAGCAGAGAGCTATTATCCTATCGAAACGGAGAGAGGCTATCCAGACATGGAGGCGCATATCATAGCTGTAGAGGGGATTATAAAACCAAAGTCAAATACAGTAACCTTCGAACTAAGAGTGAACACCACATCTGATTTTAGTTCATTAAGCGAGATTCATGAATCGAGAACGAATCGATATGACCAGCTTATGAAAAATGCGGGTGCAGAATCTGAAGTTTTAAAGCAGCTGGTACAAGCTTCAGACGATTTTATCGTTTATAGAAAGACGACGGGAAAGAAAACGATCATTGCAGGTTATCCTTGGTTTACTGACTGGGGTAGAGATACGATGATTTCTATACCAGGATTAACCCTTGAAACCGGTAGATATGAAGAAGCACTTGAAATGATTGAAGGCTTTTTGCAAATGGCATATAAGGGCATTATCCCAAATAATTTTCCGGATGAAGGTCAAGCACCTATGTACAATACTTCAGATGGAACGCTTTGGTTATTTCATGCCATGTACAAGTACATGATGAAAACCAATCACTTAGGTGCACTAGAAAAAGTATATCCAAAATTAGTTGAAATCATTGATTTTCATGTTAACGGTACCATAAATGATATCTATATGGATCAGGATGGCCTACTCAGTACAGGAAATGAGACCACCCAGCTAACTTGGATGGATGTTAAGGTAAATGGATGGGTAGTAACCCCTAGACATGGTAAAGCAGTAGAAATCAATGCACTTTGGTACAATGCACTTCAAATCATGGCGGCGTTTTCAGCTATGCTTTCAAATGGTGAGGAACATAAGTATTTAGAGTTAAGTGCCCGTACAAAAAAGGCATTTAATGAGCAGTTTTGGAATGAAGCAGGGCAAAATTTATATGACCTGATTATTGATGGCGAAGCGTATGACATTCCAAGACCTAACATGATATTCGCCGTGAGCCTACCTTTTTCAGTTCTGAACCTCGATAAGCATAAGGCGGTTGTCGATTATGTGATGAAGCATTTTAAAACCCCATATGGGTTAAGAACTCTTAGAATGGAGGATGAGAATTTTCAACCGATCTATACTGGTGATCTACTTAGTCGAGATGGTGCATATCACAGAGGAACCGTGTGGGCTTGGTTAATGGGACCCTATCTAGAGGCACATTATAAAACCTACAAGGATCTTTCGTATTTACAAAGTGCATTAAAGGAATGGATGATGCATTTGGAAAATGGTGTGATCGGCAGTTTATCAGAAGTGTTTGATGCGACAGAACCGTTCAATCAAAAGGGATGTTCAGCACAGGCATGGTCGGTTGCTGAGGCGATTAGAATTTGGAAAATAGCGAACAACGATTAAGGATAAAAAAGTAAATGACAGATAGAGATAGAAAAAACTGCTAAATTGGGATATATTAGTATTAGAATTGGTTATTTCACTTTTTATAAAGTAGAGGTGAGAAATGAAAACTCTATTAGAGTCATGGCAGCTTGATATAAGTAACCTATTAACCGTACCCTATGATAGACGATTAAAAAGGCTGGGCCTACATGAGGAACCTGTCTTACCTGTCACCTATGACGTTTTTTTAGAGCGTCTTTACACTGAGGATTTGACAGACGTCTATGATCAGTTTTTGGATTTGATTAGTGGTGAGATTGAAAGGTGCCAATATTCTTATCGCATAAGACTTACGAATGGTGGCTATGCGATTTTTGAGGACGAAATCATCATCACGGAATATACATCAGATGGGATACCATCAAAAGCAGAAGGATTTACATATGATCTTTCCTTATCTGCTAAAGATGCTATTTTGAGTAAAATACCTGAAAGAGATCCTTTGACATTTCTTAAAACAAGTGATGCATTTTTATCTGAATTGAAGCAATCCATCGAGAAGCAACGCAAATCCATGTTTTTCTTAACGGTGGCAATGATATGTGTAGACAATTTTGCACAAATCAATTCAGCTGAAAGGAGAAGGGTTGCAGACCGAGTGCTCGTCCATGTCGCACATGCAATTGAAGCGGCGTTGCCTGAGGAGGCATATACGGCTAGGTTTGGTGTGAACTGCTTTATTTTTGCACTTCCAAATACACCTAATATTATGGCTGAGACGATAATAAATAAAATCATCGAAGACATTCAAAGCATTGCATATGCCGTTGAACCACAGCCTATTTTTTCATATGGCCTAAAGGAATATTTGGGTGAGACACCCTATGAACTGATTCAGATGTTAAAGACTAAAATCAAACAGGCTTTTTAAGTCTATATTAAAGCCTATAATTTGGTAGAATACATTAAGTTTATATGCATTAAAAAGGTGCTTTTGCAAGAATCGCTAAGCACCTTTTTTACGCTTTTTATTTTGTTATGATGTAAAACTGACTTGTAAGTGGTGGCAGTGTGAATGAATTTGAACCGGTTTGAAGGGTTAGGCTCTCACTACCTGTTAGTTCTTTTAACGACATTGAATCAGAATAATCAAAGCTAATGGTTTTTTCAGAATCGCTAGCATTGATTGCTACTAGTAATCGTTTATTTTCCTTACTGATTTCATAGATCATAGTAAATTGATCTCTGTAAATCAGGTGAAAGCTACCAGAATAGTTTTCCTTTACTTGCGCTAAAAATTGTAGATACGGAATTAAGTTTGTCTCATCATTGACTTCAGATTGACTGAAATCCATAAAAGCTCTATTAGCTGGATCATAAGCCCCATCCATTGCGATTTCAGTTCCGTAGTAGAGGACTGGTATCGCAGGGTAGGTATAGGTGAAAGCAAGTGCCAATTTGGTGTATTCTACTTGATTTTTAGGATTCTGGCTCATAAATCTCGCATTGTCGTGATTGTCTATGAACAAGGCGTTTTCAGTAGGAGTAGAAAAATTCTTTTCCTTTTCAAGGGCATTGGCCAAGGATAAAATGTTCGGTTTTACATTAAATGCGTTAATAATACCGTTATACAAAGAGTAGTTGGTTAAACTGTCTATGCCGTCTTTATGATAGGATTCAAGGGTATTTGTGTTACCATCCCAGACTTCGCCCAGTAAAAAGAAATCGGGATACTTTTCTTTAATCGCACCTGAAAAATCCTGCCAAAATTCATGTGAAACATGGCGCATGGTGTCGAGTCTAAAGCCGTCGATGCCGGTTTGGTCAATCCACCAAAGGGCGTTTTTAATAAAATAGTCCTTTACCTCAGGATTGGATTGATCGAGATCAGGGAGACCAGCCAACCAACCGGTTTCAAGCTCGTTTGCATCCTTGAAGTTATTCAGTGGCGTATCAGGATGGAACCAGTCTGCCTTGTCAGGATCGGAAAGCCAGGGTGAGTTGTAGCCGGTATGATTGACGACGTAATCTAAGATCACTTTAATGCCCATTTCGTGCGCTTGATTCACAAGCGTTTGAAGGGTAGCCATATCGCCAAAATGTGGATCGACGGACTCAAAATCGTAGATCCAGTAGCCGTGATAGCCGTTTGGGCCATTGGTCATAACCGGCGTCAGCCAAATTGCAGTTGCCCCTAGAGATTTTATATAATCCAGATGGTCGATGACACCTTGAAGATCACCACCTTGAAAGGCTCTCATATCTTCTTTGTTGACATCTGGAAGGTTACTCTCTGGATTACTGTCTGCAAAGCGATCGACCATAATAAAATAGATGATGTCATCGGAAGTGATGCGCGCTGTGATTTCTGTGGTTGGACTCTCAGCGGTGGTTGATTCGTTCGCTTGAGTCGCTTCATTCGATTGAGTTGCATCTTTCTCGTCTGAAGCTTCTGAAGTGAGCGGTGTGGTTTCTGATGGAAGGGCATTTTTACTTTGACACCCCATTAATAAAACTAAGGTGAAAATAATGAGTAAACTAAATTGAAAATGTTTCTTGCCTAATTGAAATGTCATTTTTCCTCCTAATTCATGCAAGCGGTTGCACCTAAAGGGATAAAAAATCACCCATTTGTGATGCGTTTATTTCTAATTTTAGGGTATTTATGTGCTAAATTCAATACAAATTATCTTTCTACTATTATTGACAAGCATTAAGAAACAAAATATAATGAGATTGTGCAAACGGTTGCAGAAATAGACTCAAACAAATTCTAGCAATTAACATATATGGATTTTATGGTGAGTAAATTAGTAGGTTGGATGGAGAGAGGTTTTATATGAGACAGAGAAGCAGTGGTGTACTATTGCATATTTCGTCATTACCGGGCGAGTATGGCATCGGTGACCTTGGAAAAGGCGCTTATGCGTTTTTAGATTTTTTAGAGAAATCAGGACAACATAACTGGCAGATACTGCCGATCGGGATAACTGGCTATGGGGATTCGCCTTACCAGTCTTTTTCTGCGTTTGCTGGAAATCCTTATTTCATCGATTTGGCAGAGCTGATCGATATGGGTTATCTAGATAAAAAGACCGTCGACAAAGCGGATCTTGGCAAAAGCAAGCATAAAGTCGATTATGAAAAGCTATATTTTAATAAAATGCCACTTCTTAGAATGGCATATGAGAACTCAAAAGTAAAATTAAGCCATGAGCTCAATAAGTTTTATGAAGCTGAAAAGACTTGGCTTGAGGATTTTGCACTTTACATGGCCATCAAAGCACATAATGGCAATCGCTCTTGGATCGAATGGGATAAGGGCTATGAAAATGCAAAAACGGATAAGGTTGCGAAATTTAAAGAAACTCATAAGGACGAAATCTTCTTCTGGGTATTCACGCAGTATTTCTTCTTTAAGCAATGGTTTGCTTTAAAAGCCGTTGCAGCGGATAAGGGCATCACCATTATCGGAGATTTACCGATCTATGTGGCTGAAGACAGCTCAGATGTTTGGGCAAATCCTGAACTTTTTAAACTCGATAAAACCTCTAAACCAATCAGTGTCGCTGGTTGTCCGCCAGATGCATTCTCTGCTACTGGACAGCTTTGGGGCAATCCAATTTACAATTGGGAACACATGGACAAACAAAATTACGCTTGGTGGATCAAGCGAATTGACTATAGCTTAAAAATGTTCGATGTGATTAGAATCGATCACTTTAGAGGGTTTGAAGCCTATTGGGAGATTCCATATGGCGATCCAACCGCTGAAAAAGGTGAATGGACAAACGGCCCAGGTAAAAAGCTTTTCATCGCAATTAGAGAGGCACTTGGCGATGTGAACATCATCGCAGAAGACCTAGGCTATTTAACAGAGGGCGTTATTGAGCTCAGAGAATTTACAGGCTTCCCAGGGATGAAAATCCTTCAGTTTGCATTTGATGCGAGAGAGGAAAGCGATTATCTCCCTCATAACTATTCTGAAAACTTCGTTGCTTACACCGGCACACATGATAATGAAACCATCGCAGGTTGGATGGACAATGTGGCTAAAGCGGATAGAGACTTTGCTATGGACTACTTAAAACTCGATCGCAGCGAAGGCTACCATTGGGGCTTTATCAGAGGGGTTTGGTCATCAACAGCGTATCTTGCCATCGCTCAAATGCAGGATTTCTTAGGACTGGACAACAAAGCGAGAATGAATTTCCCATCGACTTTAGGTGGCAACTGGATCTGGAGAATCACTCAAAAGGATCTTTCAGATCACCTAGCAGATAAAATGAAAAAGATCACCAAATTATACGGAAGATTATAATCCTTCTCATTCATAAATCTGGTATTCTGTCGTATAACGATAGATTGCCAGATTTTTTTATCTCAATCCAGTGCCATAGGTCATTGAAAGCCAATAGGATACAAAAACAAATGAAACACGTATAGCAAATGAAACACATAAAGCTAACAGGACAATGAGAACCTGTCTGCTAGATCCAATCTGATTTTAAACTTCGGAGGGGGTAACCAAGAAAGAAATGAAGAAAGAAATTAATAAGACCAACGTTAAAATACTGGGCTCCATCATTAAAATGAACCGTATTTGCCAAAACATGAGTCAAAAATCGCTTTCAGAGGGCATCTGTGTCAGCTCCTACCTCAGCCGTATCGAGAATGCTGAGATCATCCCCTCAGAGCAGGTGATTTCAGATTTATTTGATGCCCTCGCCATTCACTATAATGATTCGGAAGGGTTTATTCAGTCAGGCAAAGTCCTATTTCAGAGGTTCCTAGATGAGCTTAACTTCAACGAGTTTTCCAACTCTAGGTTGATTTTTGAACAGATCAGTGCAGACTCTGAGAAGTACATGCATTCGCCTTTGATTATCGATTACTACATCGTACAGTTGGCCTTTTATTGTACACGAAAAGAACGAGAAATCTTTGAAGAGACACGACATTTGCTAGAATCGGTCGAGCAGTTGATGAATGCCGAACAAAAATTTAGGTATTATCTCTACTGGGGCATCGATACGGCAAAGGTAGCCAAAGACTATCCAGCGGTGATCGAAATTCTAGATAAAGCGAGTACCTACGGTGAAAATGGTCACCTCTATTACTGGTTGGGATTCGCACACCTTTCACTTCGAAAGGATCTCAGTGCCCTGATTCAGTTTCAAAAAGCACTGAGTACTTACTTAGACGAAGCAAATTTGTTGAGCATTATCGGCAGCTATGAAATGCTGGGACTTACTTTTTATGCATCTAATGATTATGAAGGGGGTAAACCCTATTTTGAAAAGGGACTTAAGCTGGCCACCAAACTGGGCTCTCACATACATGAAAGTACGTTTAGAGACAATCTTTTATGGGGTGCTTTTAGACTGGGTCAGCTGAATCCGGAGGACAGTTTTAGCAGTGACTGGGAAAGTTTGAGTGAATGTGTCACAGAAAGAAGTATCCCTAACCAGCTGACACACTTATTACAAGCGATCGAACAGTCTAACACCATGTTTGTCTCCACACTTAAGCCTTTAAAAAAGGAACGTTTTGTAGAGCTGATGATCAAGCATTTGGACAAGTTAGATTGGCAAGGGCATATGATTGACGATGAAAAGCTACTATTAAAGCTGATTCAAATGAGTAAAGGACTTAATTACGAGCTTGAAAAATACTATTCAAAAATGTATCAAAGCTTCCTTATACAGCATAGGCGGTATAAAGAAGCTCTAGAAATTCAAAATGTTTGATTAAAGGTTTCTGGTGAAATAAGCCTTTAAAACGAGTTTGACAAATGCCATACCAATCATGACACAAAACAAAGTTAAGAAAACGACATCGTTTACGAAAAAAGAGACGACACATGCGATGCCTAAAACGACACTGTAGACGACCATCGAATAGCGACTTGTCTTTTCTCTGATTAAGATACCGCGTTCATCAGCTTCTTTGATAAACAGCTGTTTGAGGGCGGTTTCATTTCGCATTGCAATGACCAGCTTTGTGAGCAATATAAGATCAAGTCCAAGAAGACCGATGGAAAAGCCCAATATAAAGCCACTGCCAGCGTCATCTGTAACCTTCGACGATACGAGTAAGTAGCCAATAACGATAACGAGTGCGATAGCAATGTGCATCACCATTCTTTTGGTTGCTTTTGATTTAAGTGTGCTTGTTTGTGTGTTTGTCATGATTATTCCTCCATTTCTGTAAAATCGAAAACCTCTTCTATGGTGAGGTTAAAGTGTTTGGCGATCTTATATGCCAAAGGTAATGAGGCGGTGTACTTACCAACTTCTATGGATGTAATGGTCTGTCTTGTGACGCCAACCGCCAAGGCCAGCTCTTCCTGTGAGAGCTTATTCAGTTTTCTAAGTTCGGAAATCTTATTTTTAATGGCAATCACGCTCCTTATTGCATAGTTAACTTTGCAATTTTAGTATAGCACACTTTGCAAAATATGCAAAGCAAACTTTACAAATTTAATATTTATTTTTTCAAAATGTGAAATGTTTTTTGTGAGAGTAGCGTTAGCGGTTGATTTTGCTTAGATATTCTCACTGTAGTTAGGTGTTTTTATGTAGCGGCTTTAAGTATAATTAATCTAAAGGTTTATAGGACGATGCGCCTTATTTCAGTGAAACAACCTTATGACGGACATTTATTAAATTATTAAAATTGAAAATTAAGAATTGAAGCTATTGGCATTTAAGTTAGGGCTAAGATGAAAAATAATATTACCAAACACTTATGGAACGATAGAAATTTATTTAGGAGCTGACTATGAATTTACACGCGATTTATCATGAAGCAAAAAGTAAATACGCTTATGCACTAGATGCAGATACTCTAAATCTGCGCATTAGAACCGCAAAAGGAGATGTTTCAAGTATCAGCCTTATTTCAGGTGATCCATTTAATTGGGTGCGTACTGAAATGGCTTCTGAAGGTGATTTTACACAGACGCATAGTTGGGTCAATACATCTGTAGATATGGCGCAAGATTATAGCGACAGCTTATACGATTACTGGCTGGTGAGTATCAAACCTGATTTTAAACGGACGCGATATGCATTTGTGCTTGTTTCAAGTGAAGAAACCGTGTTCTACGGTGCACATGGTGCTGTTTCTATGAAAAAGCATCCTGAGATCGTATCGAGTTTAAACGATTATTTCAACTTTCCTTACTTGAATCACGAAGATATTTTCACAGCACCTACTTGGGTGAAGGACACCGTATGGTATCAAATTTTCCCTGAGCGTTTTGCTAATGGTGATCAGAGTTTAGATAAACCATCTGTATTACCATGGGGAAGTGAAAAGCTGGTTACAAATGAGATGCATTTTGGTGGCGATTTAAAGGGAATCATCGAGCACCTAGATTATATCGCTGAGCTTGGTGCGACGGGCATCTATTTTACACCGATCTTTGAAGCACCTACAACGCACAAGTACGATACCATCGATTATTTTAAAATTGATCCTGAGTTTGGTACCAATGCGGATTTTAAAAGGTTAGTCGAGGAGGCACATAAACGCGGGATTCGCGTCATGCTAGATGCGGTGTTTAATCACTGTGGTTTTAAGCATCCTTATTTTCAAGATGTTGTTCAAAAAGGCTATGCGTCAGAATACGCAGAGTGTTTCCATCTCAAGGCGGAGCCCGTACTTAACTTTGAACTTAATAAAGAGGGTTTTCCTGCACCTAAAAAGCCTTTAAAAGCAGGGGATCTCAATTATGAGACTTTTGCCTTTACACCCAATATGCCCAAATGGCGTGCAACCAATCCAAAAGCACAGGAATTTCTAATTTCTGTGGCGGAGTACTGGATTAGAGAGTTTGATATCGACGGCTGGCGTCTGGATGTCTCTAATGAAGTATCACATGCCTTCTGGAGAACCTTTAAGGAGCGTGTTAGAGCGTTAAAACCGGATGTTTTTATCTTAGGTGAAAACTGGGACGATGCAACCCCTTGGCTACGCGGTGATCAGTTTGACTCGGTGATGAACTATGAGTTTACTTATCCAGTATGGCATCTGCTTAGCTGTGAGCCACAGTATTCAGACTATGATGCATTTGCGTATAAGGATGCCATGAGTCGTTTGATTGTGAGCTATCCGCCGAATGTAGGGGAAAACCTATTCAATCTACTAGATAGCCACGATACTTCGAGAATCCATACCTTACTGGATGAAGATGTGAGAAGAGTTAAGCTTGCATTTTTACTACAGATGACCTTTGGTGGAACGCCGAGTGTTTATTACGGTAGTGAAGTCGGATTGTTTGGCGTTCACGATGGTAATAGACAGTGTATGATATGGGATGAAGCTGAGCAGAATTTGGATTTGAAAGCGCATGTAAAACAGTTGATTGCACTTAGAAAAGCGCATCCAGAGTTTAAGTCCATGACCGTGCAATGGGATGAAGCGAGAATGACATCTGATCTTCTCATCTTTGATAAGGTAGAAGGGACTTCACGTACGAAGGTGTTGGTAAATCTATCAGATGCACCGGTTACGGTTAATTTAAGTAAAGCGGTGCAGCTAGATCTCTTTACAGGTGAAGCGTTGGCGGATTCAGATTTAACTGAGTTAAGCATTGCGCCAATTTCCTTTCGAATACTGAAATAATATGTTAAAATGAAGCTGTGTTGATGGTGTGGCATCGACACAGCTTTTGTTTGCAGTTTAGCTGTGAACAGGGCAAATTAGGTGATAAATAACTGAAAGGGGAAAGCCAATGGCAGATTTACTAAAAGATTTAAAACCTGAAAGTGTTTTTCGCAATTTTGAGGCTTTGACGCGTATTCCAAGAGAGTCGGGAAACGAAGCGGCTGTGGCAGCATTTCTTGAAGCATTTGCAAAAGAACATGGACTTGAGGTCGTAAGAGAAGCATCCAACAATATTATAATTACAAAACCGGCGACTGCTGGATATGAGCAAGCACCTACTGTGATCCTGCAAGGGCATACTGATATGGTTTGTGTAAAGCTCGATGAACTCGAATTTGATTTCGAAACGATGCCTATTCCGATAGTGGTTGAAGGCGACTATATAAAAACCAAGGGGACAACTTTAGGTGCAGATAATGGTATCGCTGTGGCGATGACAATGAGCGTATTGGAAGATAAGACGCTAGAACATCCTAAATTAATCGCTCTTTTTACAACTTCTGAAGAAACTGGAATGGATGGTGTCATCGCACTTCAGCCTGAAAATGTAAAAGGGGATATTCTCATTAACCTCGATTCTGAGGAAGAAGGCGTTCTATTGGCGTCTTGTGCAGGTGGCGTTAATAACATCGCTGAGCTACCGTTAAGCTATCAACCAGCAAACAAAATGGAAGCCTTTAAACTCGTTATATCGGGTTTAGCGGGTGGACACTCAGGTGCTGAAATCGATAAAAATAGAGCCAATGCTATCAAATTGGCAGGTAGGGTTTTAACGACCTTCAAAAATCACTTTGAATATGATTTGATCGCTATCCGCGGTGGTGAGAAAATGAATGCCATTGCAAAGCGTTGCGAATTTGAATTTATGATCAACTCTAGAGACGTTATGTTGATGGAAGAGCTCGTGATGTCTTTAGAGGCAACTTTTAGAGCTGAGTATGAAATTGCAGACCCAGCGATCAAGCTTGAAGCGACTGAGATGGATTCACCTAAAGAAGTGCTTTCTACTGAAACGAGAGATAATATCGAGAAGCTATTAAGATTGACGCCTTTTGGGGTTTATACCATGAGTGCAGGCATTAAAGGATTGGTTGAGTCTTCAAATAACTTAGGTGTTTTAGAGATGACAAGAGAAACGCTTAAGTTGACAAATGCACTAAGAAGCTCAGTTAAATCAAAAAAACAAGAGCTAAATGAAGTTATGGCAATCATCTGTGAAACTGTAGGCGCTAAAAATACGTTAACTGCTGACTATCCAGAGTGGCAATACAGAGTAGAGTCGCCAACGAGAGAGCTTATGAAAGCAACTTATCAAGAGATGTTTGGCAAAGAGCTAAAGGTAGATGCGATTCATGCTGGACTTGAATGTGGCTTCTTAAAAGAAAAACTCGGCGACATCGATATGGTTTCACTTGGACCAGAAATGCACGATGTGCATACGCCATTTGAAAGACTTAGCATCTCGTCAACTGCTAGAACCTATGCGTTTTTGGTTGAGGTGCTTAGGGGCATAAAGTAGCTTATAATTTGGTTTTATTTTATACGCAGTCGAAAGGCTCATATTTTAAGTTCTCCGAATCCGGTCAGTAAACTGAAGGATTCTCTGAACTTAAAATATGAGCCTTTCTTGCATGGTGTAAAAGTAAAACATATTGAGCGCATGTAGTAAGTTCTCCGAATCCGGTCAGTAAACTGAAGGATTCGGAGAACTTAAAATATGAACTTTACAATAATAATACTTAATTATACAACTAAATATTTTTATTTAGAATTTTGATAGTAAACAGTTTGATTAAATTACATTTTGAAATTTGTGAAAGAATTCTAATCAAAATCCATCTTTAGCACTACAAATGGGGAATTATAATATTTTTGTATTCTACCTGTATTTATTACATTGATTGTATTCAAGATGCTTTGATAGGTGTTCAGGAATTATTTTCTATATAGTTGATTTATTGTATTAATATCAAATTAGAACATATATGGTTTTTACTTGTATTATTATCATCGCTTGATTGAACTTAATGTTAACAGATCAAAATCTATATGGCAAAATGTATTCTAGAAACTTTGGTTGATAAAATGAAGATGTTAAGAAGTGTGAAAGAAAAATACGAGTTTAATAAAATAATCAAAAATCTATTATTTCAAGTTTAATAAGTAGTCCATGATTCCTCTTTTGTGTGTAATAAGTATATGCTTTTTTTAAGTCAACTTAATTGGGTTAAAAATAAAATTATAGCATGATAGGTTGCAGCAAATTTGTGTCAATATCAATTTTGCATACATAGTTAAATTTATTAGATGGGGGGATGACTGTACATAAAAACTTATTATGGATGCTGAAATTAATATAATTATTTTATAGGAGAAAATGTGATGAAAAAGATTTTATTATTAATTATTACTATTACGTTACTTTCTTCACTATTTATTATTAATAATTTTGGAAGTAAAAGTGAAGATGATTGGATTTTCTTTGATGATTCTCAATACCAAGTATTTTCAACATCAGATAACGAGAAAATTTTAACAAAAATTCTACAAGATAAAGATTATTTAGAAATTATGGAACAGCTTATCGACTTTGATATTAAGCCTATGACCTCCGAAGAGCTAAAAAAAATAAAGGAAGATAAGGATGCATATCTACCTGACAATATATTGCCTGATGGAAGATATTTAAAGGAAAATTGGGTATCGCTTCAAAATGAATTAATTAAGGAAAAAACAAAATCCTTTGTTTTTGGTTCTGTTGAAAAGAATAATTCAGAAGTGATGATAAATGTAGAAAGGGGAACTAAAGTCACTTTTGAAAAAGTAAGTAAGTTAGCTGGAGATATTTTAGTTCCGATTTCAAGTAATCTTGAAGCATTTAATTATTCAATAAGTAAAAATGGAAAGAAAACATTTTTTGCTGGAGAAAATGGATTATATGTTGTTGATCCTCAAACAAACAATGTAAAAGAATTATCAAAAATTGATGACTTAAAGTACAGAGAGCTAGTTGAAAAGTCGTTTAAGAAATACAACTTAAATACAGTGTTTGCAAATAGTGCAATTTTACCTTCTGATGATGGTAGCAATGTGATTTTTCTGTCAAATCGTGATTCTTTTGATGAGAACATTAATGAAATATATCTATCAAATGTTGAGGACGGAAATGTTAAAGTATTAAAAACTAATAAAAAAGAAAACTATTATCCTCAAAGTTGGCTTGATGACAGAAATATACTTTTCTCAATAATTGATTCTTCTGTTCCTGAATTATCTATAATAGATATAGATCAAAATGAAATAAATCTAGGGATAAGAGGATTTGTTTTGTCTGTAAGTGGTCATTATATTGCTTATACAGAAGAACTAGGTGGTAATGTTATTCATATTATCAAATTCAATGAAAATAAGGTAGAAGAGGTTGGAACCTATGAAATTCCTGGAAATATAGTTTCGTATCAAGGTTTCAATGGTTTTAGCCCAAATAATGATGAATTTGTTGTAATTTATTCTCCTCAAAATGATTCAGAACATGTTTTCGCTACATTGTTGGACATCAAATCAAAAACAAATAAGATTATTAACAATCTACCAAACGATGGATCAATTATATCAAGCTGTGATTGGATTGATAACAAGTCGATAATGATGACAATAGGTACATTGAGTAATAATGATTTAAAAACGTTGACAAATTCTACTTGGATTTATAACATTAAGGGGGAGAAATAATTATGAAGAAACTCAGAGTTTTACTATCAATTTTTTTACTTGTATTCTTAATTTCTTCAAATACAATGGCATTTGCTTATAACTCTTATGATGAAGTATTCAGAGGTGCTTATGATGCAACTACACGATGGGGATCACCTGTTAAAAATTCATCTGGTTCAATTATATGGCCAACAATTAACAGTAAATGGTCTGAACCTAGAAAGGTTGGAACAACACCTCATGTTGGAGTTGATATTCCATTGGTAGCAGGAACTCCTATTGCTGCAGTAATGACAGGAACTGTGTATCCACAATATGATCGGTATAACACCTTATCACAAAGATATGGATCTACATCATTATATTGTCATTATGAACATATGGACAGTATTTCGATTTCTAGTGGTACTGTAAGTAAAGGTAGTACTGTTGGGTTATCTGGTGCAGTTGGTGCAGATGGTGCATATCACTTACATTTTGGAGCTTACGATACGATTGGTATGGTTAATAGACTAGCATATAGAAATGAAACTTTTTATAGAGATGCATCTAGTTGGAATTATGGAAGAAATGTTGATGTTTACAGTCAATGTATTTGGTCTAATAATACTGCTAAGTTAACTGCAGTTTTTAGTGGCACTAATAATACACATGACGAACTTCCAGCAGAAGTTATTATTTTCTATAGAGTTGCTGGGAGTTCAGTTTGGATTAATGGAGGTGCGATGTCAAGAAGTGGTTTTGATTACTCATACTCCTTTACTGGGAAATATCCATCTGGAACCAATATTCAATGGACAGCAAGAATTAAGAGAAATATTTCAATATCAGTTCCTTATTTATGGGCTCCTTCAAAGTACTATAATCCCAGTATAGATCCTAATTCAAACTCATATCCTTATGCATATTTTTCGAATATAATAAGTTAAGGATTGATTGAAATCATGAGATGAGGTGATTCTATTAAAAAACTTATTTTTGTACTTTTACTTTTTTCATTTATACTATATGGATGCAAACTTGAAACAAGAGTCGAAACATCCACTTTAAATTCCAATTTTGATGAAACTTCTGTTGAGATAATTACAACATTTGAAACTACTGAAGAAACACCGAACATCGAAACAGAAGAAAGTACAACTAATACTATGGGTAATTCTAAATCGCATTACTTAACTAAAGACGATATTTTAGAGTTGTCTTTTTATTTACCAGATATGACAATTGAAACGGCAGAGTTAAATGGATATGTATACAGTGACTCATATGGTGCCGCTATTTATTCAAAAGGATCCGTTCAGTACGTGTTCTATGATGTCGAAGGCACACCAAATCTGATTTCAGTTATATCAAATGAAGATGATATTCAAGTGATGGGAATTAAGATAAATGATACCTTTGAGGAAGCTTTGACTAAATTACCTATAGAGTTTATTTGGAATGAAAATCAAGCATATTTAATTTATGGTAAGATGCCTAGTGAAACAGATGATATATATCCGGCACATGGTAATGCTAACATCAATGCAAATGGAACTGGAACAATAACACTAGTACCAGAAGGGTTATATCCGTTTGTTCAGTTTATATTTAATGAGTTTAAAGTAATAAAGATAAACATTATTTGTTCTGATTTATAAATATGGCTGTTATTTGATTTTGCACACAAAAATGAGCGTATAAACTAACGTCGGAGGTTCCTTCAGTTTACTGACCGGAACTGGAGACGTTAATTTATACGCTCATTTTACTTTCATATGAAAATTTTAACCAAACTTATAAAAGCCCTGCAACTGTACTTCTAATCTCAGTCTTCTCAATCGTACCGCCGTGTTTGACTTCAGCAGATTCAAGTGCTGCGATCTCTTTTGGTATCTCGGTTCCTGTGATCTCAGAAAGCTTTCTGATACGGTCAAACGGTGTGCCTTCTGTTGCATCATGTCCAAGTGCTTCTAGTACGCTGTCTGCGAACTTATATGGGCTTGCCGTCGCTGCGATCAAAGTATGGGTGTGATCACCAGTTGCTTTAACGTAATCCTTATAGACGCTATATGCAACGGCGGTGTGTGGATCGATGAGGTAGTGATCCTGTGTAAAAGTTGTTTTTATTTCTAGCTGTGTTTTAGCTTCATCGGCGTAACCGCCATAAAATGAATCTAGTTTAGCCTTGATCATAGGTGATACTTCATACCTTCCAGATGTTTTTAACCCATTCATGAGCTGCTGAATCTGCTCGGTATCTCCACCTGATAGATGATAGAGCAAACGCTCAAGGTTACTTGAAATCAAGATATCCATAGAAGGGGATGTGGTGGTATGAAAGGCTCTGTTGGTATCGTAGATGCCAGTGTTTATAAAATCCGTTAGGATGTGATTTTGGTTGGAAGCACAGATGAATTGATGCACGGGTAGACCCATGTGCATCGCATAATAGGCTGCGAGTAGGTTGCCGAAATTACCTGTGGGTACGCAGATGTTAATCGGTGCGCCGAGAGCTATAGTTCCCGCCTTAACGAGCAGCTTGTAGCTGTTAAAGTAGTAGATGATTTGGGGGAGCAATCTGCCGATGTTGATTGAGTTTGCAGATGAAAAGCGATAGCCGCGTTCTCCCAATAGTGCCTTTAAATCTTCGTCGTTAAAGAGCGTTTTTACAGCGGTTTGCGCATCGTCGAAATTGCCGTTGATTCCGAAGACGTGAACGTTGTCGCCGGTTTGCGTGGTCATTTGCTTCTTTTGGATGTCGCTTACACCGTCGGTTGGATAAAAGACGGCGATGTCGATGCCACTGACGTCAGCAAACCCCTCAAGTGCAGCCTTTCCAGTATCACCAGAGGTTGCAGTTAGGATTAGAACGGATTCCTCACTTTTGGTGTGTGCAATACTGGTAAGCATAAAGTAGGGCAGAATTGAGAGTGCCATATCTTTGAAAGCTTGTGTTTTCCCGTGAAATAGCTCTATAAACGAACCTTCACCAAGAGTCTTTAAAGGAGCGATATCGTCGCTTGAAAATTTGGTGTCATAGGCGCTATTGACATTGCTTTTGATGGTAGCTGTCGTAAGCTCGGGCATGTAGGGTTTAAAAATAGATTCAGCCAATTGCGGATAGCTCATAGCTAAAAAATCAGAGCAGTGAATGTCAAATTTGGGAAACTGTGTGGGCACATAGAGACCACCATCTGGTGAAATGCCTTGTATAACGGCTTCAGCAAAGGTTTTATTTTCAGTTTTCGAGCGAGTACTTTGGTATTTGATTTCAGACATGGTGTCCTCCTAATTGTTACGAGAATAAAATTAGTTTATTTTAACATGAGGTGTTTTTTAAGACAAGTTCATTTTTATTACAAGTTCATTTAGGAATGAATCGTTAACATTTAGGAAAAAAGTTCATTTATCATCTCAATTAACATTAGTATGGGAGTATGGAATGGGAATGGGTCGCCGAACAATTAGAGAGGTGATCATGAAACCAAAAATTAAAGTCGTCATGTTTATTTTTACTTTTGTTCTATTTATTGCCATCGTATTAAAGGTAGGGATTGGGGAATCCTACATCAATTATACGATGAAGTCTTTTTTTGAATCTATTTATAATTTTAAGAGCAGTAGTATCAATCAAAATTCATGCTGGGAGGAAACCGTAAATTTTATTGAGACACAAACGGATTTACTGTGTTCGAAATCTGTAAAGGAAACTTTTTTACATAAGTATCTACACCTTTTAAACATAGCATACATAAAAGAACTATCGCTAGCCGTCAAAGAGGTAACCTTTACAAAGCTTTCAGGATTTAAAACGGATAAGGTTTATGCTTTCGTTGTCAAAGTGAGCATTTATAACCAATATACGAATGAAGCGCTGCTGCTAACAAATGAAGGACAGATTCAGTTAAAGCAATCGTTCTTAAATTATAAAATTTCGAGTTTGAAAATGTCAGTGGATCAAGTTAGAGATTATTTGAGTACTTTGGATTAGTGATTTGAGGTAAAGGATGATAAAAAAACGATACATGGCAATTGCAGGTAACCTCTTCGACTTAGAGTCAGAATCTATACATGCTATAAGGCTTAGGTATGGGCTTGAAATGTTCTATTTGGGCATATCCAAGCTTTTAGTGGTTATCGTATTGTCTATGGTGTTGGGCATCTTTTGGCAGTCAATTATAACACTTGCTGCATATAATCTTTTGAGACAAACGGCTCAAGGCTTGCATGCTAAATCCTCAGTTAAATGTATGATATCCAGTTTAGTCTTCTTCATAATGTTGCCTTGGACGGCTGTACATGTTGCAATTAACCCCTATTTGTGCATCGCAGCCGCCTTGGCGATCCCACTTTTGGCTTATTTATATGCACCCTCAGATACAGCGAAGAAACCGATCATTAATAAGCGGGTTAGAGATCGACTAAAGAAAAAGTCAATTATTAGAGGGCTGATTTTAACTGGATTAGTGGTCGTTATACCTGATGCTGAAATTAAATCATTGATAACTATAGGCGCTTATGTTGCCTTGTTATATGTCTTACCAATCACTTATCGAATTATGAAGGAAGAGAGGAACAATTATGAGAAGTTTGAAAAGCTTAATTGAAACAAATGCGGTATCAGCTATTGAGAAAGTCATCCTTAGTTTTTCCGATCAAGAAAAAGACTGTACATTCGTGCTTATCGATGAAGTCGAATATCCAAAAGAACTTATTGCTCTTGAAATTGAAAAAGAGTAAAGCAACTGAATTTTGTTAAGATATCCTATTAAGGACATTTCCAATTTCCTAGCATCATCATATGGCTTCTATTCCACAATATGGTATAATGAGTGGATAAGGGGGGCATATCGATGGTGCATTTTTTTCAGTTGTTATCATCAGCCGGGTTATTGTTAGCTTTATCAAAACTATTTTTAAAGGAAAGATTTAAGCTCTTATTAGATGTCTCTATTACAGTTGCGCTGACGATGATTATAACTTTGGTCAGTTATTTTTTTAATGTAAATGAAAGCTCGTTAGGGATTGTATATTTAGTTGGGTTATTCGTCTATTTTTATACGATCAATAAGAAAGTTGTGATAAACATACTGTGTCTCTCGGCGAGTATGATAATTGCAATTCTAGCAGATATGCTTTCCATTACACTGATTTCAATGGTAGTAGGAATATCGTCGGTTGGTACTGATAAGCTTCGCTCAGAGCCATCTGCTTATTTTGCTTCGTTTTTATTTATGGTGGCGATTGCGCTGGGAATGGCGCTATTGGTTAGCGTGTTCTTTTCAAAAAGTCGGGAGAGGATTAAATTATTTAATTGGAATGAGTTGCCTACACTACTAGGTGTTATCGCAGTTGCAGCTTTTTTATTCCTATATTGGTTGACGTTTACTGTGGTGTCATATACGACGATTTCAAGGGCGATATTGTTAATCATCATGATGGTTATCGTAGGTGCCATTTTAGTTGCATCACTTTTCTTTATTAAATCTAAGACCAGTGTGATTGAACTTAAAAGTAAAGAAAATGAGTTAACTCAGTTAAAGATGTATACAAATGAAATTGAGAGTATGCAACAGGAAATCAGAAAGTTTAAGCATGATTATATGAATATATTGGCGTCACTATCTGGGTACATAGAACAGGGCAACATGGCAGGCTTGAAGAAGTACTTTGATGAGAAGATTATGACATTCTCAGTACAAAAAGACGGAATTGACAAAACCGTAGATCGTTTGATTTATGTGGAGCAGGAAGAATTAAAAGGTCTGTTGGCAATGAAGGCAATACGTGCTCAAGAGGCGGGTGTAAAGGTAGAAATCGACATGGTGGAGAAGGTTAGATTCCATATGGATATTGTTGATTTATGCAGAATTGTTGGGATTTTTGTGGATAATGCAATTGAAGCCGCTGCTTTATCAACAGAGAAAACCATCGCTATAGGAATGGTAAATGTGGCAGAGAGATCACTACTAATAGTTACGAATACAGTGGCGGATATGGTACCAATCTTTAAACTGAGAGAAAAGGGATTTACCACAAAAGGCAATAGTCATGGTTTAGGGCTTGAAATCGTCAGGAGTATACTTAAGTCTTACCCAAATGTCAACAATGATATGAAATTTGAAAATCAGATGTTTACACAAGTACTTGAAGTTAGAGAAGCGCAATAAGGAGTAAAAATGATTTCTATATATCTATGTGAGGATCAAGACCTTCAACTTGAGCAAATTAGTCAAATCATCGAGAATCATATCCTAATCGAGAATCTTGATATGAGCATCGCATTAAAAGCTAAATCTCCGACCCAATTACTAAGTGCAATTGAAGGCAATAAGACCAGCAACATTTACTTCCTTGACGTCGATCTTCGTAGCAGTATGAACGGTATAGAGCTTGCAGAGGCAATTCGTAAAAGCGATCCAAGAGGCTTTATCATCTTTGTTACGACACATTCGGAGATGAGCCACCTGACATTTAAGTACAAGGTAGAGGCACTCGACTTTATCATTAAGGGTGACCTTTCTACTTTAAAAAGGCAAGTGATTAGCTGCCTGGATAATATCACACAAAAATTAGCTCTGGCATCACCAGAGCTACAAAAGCGCTTTAATTTGAGAACCAAGGACAAGACGGTAAACGTCGCGTACGATGATATCTACTTTTTCGAAACGGCGTACGCCGCTCATAAAATCGTCATGCACTGTAAATCACAAATCATTGAGTTTAATGGAAATTTGAGTGATATAGTGGATCAATTGGACGATTATTTTGTAAGATGCCATCGATCATTTATCGTCAATCTGACCTATGTAAATCAAATCGATCACACAAAGAAAATGCTACATCTTAAAAATGGTCAAACCTGTATCGCATCCACCAAAGGTTTAAGGCTACTTAAGCAAAGACTTAATGAGATTTTTCCTGACCGTTAGGCGCGGTCAAAGCACGCATATAGCTCAGATCGATCCCAATTGCGCCCATAGGCGCCGTTATCATAATTGCAAGGACCGCTACCGTTAAAATCAGATGACCAGATGCCACACCTGCAGATAAAGGAACTGCACCAATGGCAGCCTGTACGGTAGCCTTTGGTAAATACGCCACAGAGCAGAAGAGACGTTCTTTTGCTGTGAGTGACGTTTTAAGTAAGCTTAAATTAACCCCAACCACCCTGAATACAAGAGCGGCTAGAATCAGTACGACCGCTAGTATCCCAGCGCTCTGTAAATAACGAATATCCACCGCAGCACCTACAAGAACAAAAAGTAGAATTTCTGCCCCAACCCATATTTTAGAAAATTTTCCTTTTAGTCTTTTGGCAAGTACGTCATAGCGTTTCAGTAACGTAGCACCAAGCGCCATGACTGCGATCAGTCCAGACACTGGTAGGTAAGGCTTTAAGAATGCTTCAAGTGACACAAATAAAAATGAGACACTGAGCAAAATCAAGACCTTGATGGTATCTCTAATATGGAGCTTCTTAAAAACTGCAACCATAATGAGACCGCTGACGATCCCTAAAAGGATACCAAGAAATATGGAAACAGGCACCTTCAAAAGTGTCATTGGGCTGAAATGATCACCGCCATACATACCTAAAAATGCAGTAAATAAAACGATCACAAAGATATCGTCAACCGATGCCCCAGCCATAATGAGCTGAGGTATTTTTTTATCCTTGCCATAGCCGGCTTCCATAAGGTGTAGCATCCTTGGAACGATAACAGCTGGTGAAACGGCTGCAATAACCGTTCCCATAATAGCAGCTTCTATTAGAGAAATATCAAAAAATTTAGGTGCTAGCCATACAAATGCAAGAATTTCGATGGTGGCTGGTACGAAGCACATGAGGATAGCGGGCCTTCCAACCTTCTTTAAGTCCTCAAGATCAATCGCTAGCCCTGCACGAGTTAAGATAATAATTAATGCAATCTGCCTGAGCTCAGAGGAAATATTGAGAATATCATCTGATATCCAATTGAGAGCATAAGGGCCAAGTAGAATGCCAGTTAAAATCATGCCCATAAGTCCTGGTAGTTTTAATCGGTTAAAAATACCACTGAGTGAAAAACCTAAAATGAGTATTAAAGACAAACTTAATAACATAATACCTCCAGTTGCATACTTTTTAATATAGTTCACAAGCAATTTGCTTTATAGATAATTAATTGGCAAAAAAAGTCCTAAAAAAAGCTGATGGTCCTGTGAATGATATCACAGAAGTCATCAGCGTACACGCGGTTTAAGTCCTAAAGACTAAGGGAGAACCTCATTCCCAACATTGGTAGGATACCACAACAATCATCACTTGACAAGTTTTTGAAATGCGATTATATTAAATTTAACATAAAGTATAGGCGATGAAAAGACCAGTAAGTTTGATTAAGTCATTAGAGAGTGGAATCCACCGGCTGAAAGATTCCTTGATTCATGATCAAACTGAAACCTACCTTTGAGCTTGCGAAAACGCACGGTTCGGACCGATATCTCCGACGTAAGTGAACAGGATTTCCTGTTAATTAGAGTGGTACCGCGACCCTTCGTCTCTATCTGAGATGAAGGGTCTTTTTATTTAGTCACAAGCACACTAGTGTCATTATCGGAGAACTCTCTGAGGACTCGATGTCTGAGGATTCTATTAAAAGGAGGCTATATGAGCAATAAACAAGAAAAGGATTTTGTAAAAGACATTACAAAAATGGAAGATGACTTTGCACAGTGGTATACAGATGTTATTAAGAAAACGGATTTGGTAGATTATTCACCTGTAAAAGGGTTTATGGTCATTAAGCCATATGGCTATGCGCTTTGGGAAGGGATTCAGAGCTTTTTGGACAAACGGTTTAAAGAAACGGGACATCAAAATGTCTATTTTCCTCTTTTGATTCCAGAGAGCTTACTAAACAAAGAAAAAGAGCACGTGGAAGGCTTTGCACCTGAGGTGGCTTGGGTAACTCATGGTGGGAGTGAAGAATTAGCAGAAAGACTCTGTGTACGACCAACCTCTGAAACGATCATCTGCTCTATGTATTCAAAATGGTTAACCACATACAGAGAACTGCCATATCTCTATAACCAATGGTGTTCAGTTGTCAGATGGGAAAAGGCAACTCGTCCATTTTTAAGAACCTCAGAATTCTTATGGCAAGAAGGGCACACCATCCATGAAACGGCTGAAGAGGCACAAGAAGAGACACTAAGAATGCTAAACATCTACATCGAAATGGCAGAAGAGCTTTTAGCGATTCCAATGGTAGCGGGTCGTAAGTCAGATCGTGAGAAGTTTGCAGGTGCTGAAGCAACCTATACTATTGAAGCATTGATGCACGATGGTAAGGCACTACAATCAGGAACGTCACATAACCTAGCACAGCATTTTACAAAGGCATTTGATATCACCTTCCAAGGCAGAACGGGTGAACTAGAATACCCACATCATACTTCTTGGGGTTGTTCAACCCGCCTCATTGGTGGCGTGATCATGGTTCATGGTGATAACAGAGGACTTGTATTACCACCTAGATTGGCACCGATTCAAGTCGTAATCGTACCTATCGCACAAAAGAAGGAAGGCGTTTTAGAACATGTCAATGCGCTTTATGATGAGCTTAAAGCAGCAGGAATTAGAGTTAAGCTAGACGATAGCACAGAAAATTCACCAGGCTGGAAGTTTAACGAATACGAAATGAAGGGTGTCCCACTTCGATTAGAGGTTGGGCCACGCGATATAGAAAACGGTGTGATGATGGCTGCAAGACGTGATACCTTGGAGAAAGTGACACTTGAGAGAGCGGATGCAGCTCAAACGGTGAAAGCACTTCTTGATACGATTCACTATGATATGCTTGAAAAGGCAAGGATTAGTCGAGACGAAAAAACTTATGTCGTAAAATCTTATGAAGAGTTTAAAACAAAGATGGTTGAAACACCAGGCTTTGCTAAAGCGATGTGGTGCGGCGAAGAAGCCTGCGAAGCTGAGGTAAAGGCAGAAACCGGTGTTACCATAAGATGTATTCCATTTGAACAAGAAAACCTAGGTGATACATGTCCTTTCTGTGGCAAACCTGCTAAGCACATGGTTTATATGGCAAAGGCATACTAAAAGGAATCATAGTATATGAAAAGGTAGCAGATCCTAACACTTATTTAGGACATGCTACCTTTTATTGTACTTGTTCAGCTTATATTACCGGTAATATTTAGACCAGACAGTGGCTATAGCTTAAATTTCGAAACACTTTCATGCAATGCTTTTGATCCTTGATGAATGATATTAGCTTGCTTTGATACGGCGCTTGATTGCTCAGAGACAAGACTTGTTTTATCTGCTATGGTCATCGTACCCTCTGAGGATTGAGCTGTTGCATAGGTGATTTCATTTATGGCCTTTGAAATCGTTTCCATAGATGCGAGTAGCTGCTCAGCTGTTGCACTGAGTTCGCTTGAAATATCGCTAAAAACCTTAGCGTCTGACTGATATTCAGTGCTGGTATTAACAAGTAAGTCATAATCGCCAATTACCTTAGATTCTACGAAGCTAACGATATTTTCTGCATTACCCACAAGGCCCCTAACAATATCTGTAATTTGTTCTGCAACTGCTTGAATTTCCGTTACCGATGCTTTTGACTGCTCTGCAAGCTTCCTAATTTCATCAGCAACAACTGAAAAGCCTCTACCAGCTTCACCTGCACGTGCAGCTTCAATTGCTGCATTTAACGCCAGTAGATTTGTTTGCTCTGATATTTGAAGAATGGTGTTGGAAAGAACATTTATCTTATCTATTTCCTTTGAACGTTCTAATGATTCCTTGAGGTGTCCTTTTGATTGTTCATAGGTGGAGATTGCTACTTTTTTTGAGGACAATGCAACCTCCAGCAGGGATTTTGCCTTCGTGTTAATTTGCATTGAAGAATTTGCGCCCTCCTGTGCCTTATCAGATACAAGATGTACCGCATTTTCTATTTCCTTAGTCGTCGCATTGATTTCTTCACTGCTTGCTGCTGATTCCTCCATACTTGCTGAAAGCTCCTCTGTGGCAGCTGATACATCTTGAATATTGTCGTTGAGTTGCAATAGATAATCATTTACCAATGTGACGGATTCATTCATGTTATCTGATTCGGCGATGACACGTCCCATGATGGTATGGAGATTATCTAAAAAAGCGTTAACTGAAAGCGTCATCTTCCCGAGTTCATCACTAGATGAAACTGCAAATCTTTGAGTTAAGTCGCCCCCACTTGTTGCAAGCATTGAAAGATCTTGATTGAGTCTTTTAACTGGCTTTAAAATCATACCTGAGATGATCAATCCAAAAAGTAAGGATAAGACAATTGAACCAATTAACACCCCGCCAGTTACAAGATTAATTTGATTGCTTAGAGAAATTGCATCGGCTACTGATACCGTCGAGTTTGATTTATTAAGATCGACGAGCTCACCAAGTGCTTTGTTTAGCATGCTGTAGGATCTTGCGTTGGTTCTAAGTGATTGCGTTACCATATTGTTGTAATTGATTTGTGAGACTTTGCTACGATAAGTAGACTCAAATGACAAATAGGTGGTATGATCATAAGCCCATTTCTCATATAGTGGTTTAACATTTGTCCAAAGGGCAGTCTCTTCTTCTGAAATAGATAGAGACTCATAATTGGTCATATATGTACCAATTAATGAAAGTTCTTCTTCCATTTTTGCAAGATACTCGTCTCGCATCTCCCTGCTGAGCTCAGGAACAAGAAGGGCATTCTCATAGCCTGCAACTAAGCCAATCGATTCACTTATATTCAATAAAGCATCGACGCTCGGTAGATTGACTAACCCAATTTCATCAACCTCTGACTTTAACTTCCTAGTACCCAAAATGCCTACAGCCCCAACAACTATAGTTAATAGCGTGACTAGAATAAATCCTCCGAGGATTTTTTTTCTCAGTCCTAAATTTTTAAGCATGTCTCACCCCTAAAATTAATAAATGACTAAAACGCGCATTTAAATGAGCATTTTAGTCATATTAGGATAGCATATTGAAGCAAAAAATTTAATGGTTTCAATAGAAATAGCCAAAATTTTTGCAAGTTTTTTGTGCAACTTATGTCATTTTTGTATCAGTGTCTTTCATTTGGTATTTTCAAAGGCTGATATGATACCACCACCTATCAGTACATCCTCCTTGTAACAAACCATTGCTTGTCCCTGTGAAGGTGCGCGGACGGGTGTTTCAAAACTAACCCTTGCGCCAGATGCGCTAATAAATAGCTTTCCTTGGTATTTTTCAGACCATTGACTTAAAACTGCTGTAATTGAAATCCCCTGAGTGTCATTTGATAACTGTGTTTTTAAGCTCGGTGAAATAAGATTAAATTCAGAACAAAAGACCTCGTTGTATAACAAATTATCTTCGTTTCCTAATACGACATGATTGGTTTCAGGATGAATGGCAACAACCACGTATCTGCCATTTAAATATTGACCGTCCCGACCCATGCCAAGGCGTCTTTTTTGTCCTATGGTATAGTGTCCAAACCCACTATGAGTTCCCAATACTTCTCCTTGAAGATTGATGAAGTCGCCCTGGATGCTGCTTGAGCTTTCAACCTCTTTAAGAAAGCGACGGTGATTCTTGTGAGCGATAAAGCAAATGCCTAGACTGTCTTTTTTTTGGGACAAGGTAACATTCAATTTTGAGAAGTGAGCCCTGACTTCTTCCTTGCTGTTTGCAAAGCCTAAAGGAAAAATAAGCTTAGACAGAATATTTTGATCCAAATGGTAGAGGTTATAGGATTGATCCTTTTTCTCATAGCCCGCCTTCTTTAAAATATATTCTCCAGAAGCAGTGTCAAATTCACATTTCACATAATGTCCAGTCGCAAAAAAGTCCGCACCAAGCTGGATACAATCGCTTATGAGCTGACCGTATTTAAAGTGTTTATTACAATAAAGGCAAGGATTAGGAGTTCTTCCAAACTCATAGGCATCGATAAAGGGTGTTATGACTTTTTCTTTAAAGGCATTTCTATAATCCAAAACATGATGAGGTATCCCAATTGCAGCTGCTACTTTTTTTGCAGCTTCTATCTCGTGGTGCTGATGATCAAAGAGCCACATTGTAACGCCAAAAACCTCATAGCCTTGTTCTTTTAACATAAGTGCGGTGGTACCGCTATCGATACCACCGCTAAGACCTACTGCTACTATAGACATTATTCTTCCCTTTCATCTCCAATGAAGGCAACCGCAATCATATTTGGGCCAACATGAGAGGCAATCGTCATACTGAGCTCGCTAATTATTAATGTTATTTCTGGATCAATCTCTTTAATTGCGTCGGCAAGAGCAAGTGCATCCGCCTCACAATTTCCATGACCGACAATTACTGCAGAATGAGAGGATTTTTGATAATGGGCTTCGAATTTTGATGCCAGCTGCGCGATGGATTTCTTACGACCTCTTACATTGCCAAAAGGTTTAATTCTACCATCATTGCCAACACCTAGTGTCGGTTTAACGTTGAGCATACTACCAACCAGTGCTGAAAAATGTGAAATACGACCACCATTTTTTAGATAATTTAAGTCATCAACACCGAACCAATGATGCGTGCTAAGTTTTACAGATTCTGCCCATTCAGCAATTTCATTTGCATTTTTACCTTGATTTACAAGCTTTAAAGCTTCCACAATAATCGTACCTTGACCGATTGAAGCTGATAGTGTGTCAACAATCTGAATCACAGCCTCAGGGTAATCTTCAAGAACGGTTTGTTTTGCTAACATTGCAGAATTGTATGTACCACTCATACCAGAGGTAAATCCTAGATAGATGACCTCTTTGCCTTCCTTAACACAGTCTCTAAACGCGCATTCAAAACGATAAGAGTTAATTTGTGAGGTCGTCGGCATAATTCCCTGTCTTAATAAATCGTAAAAGTCTTTGTGCTTATATGTTTTTCCTAAATCATCGATGACTTCTCTATTTTGGATTTGAATTGGCATACCAAGGACGTGCAATAGATCCGAATGACTTTCCACAAAGTTCAGTGGAAGGTCACAACACGAATCTGTTATGATTTTAATGTTCATAATTGAAGCCTCCAATTTTGTGATAGATGTACCGTTTAATTGGACTGTCGTTTGTGCTTTATCATAAATGTAACATAGGATGTAAGAGCGATAAGTTTGAAACCAACAGCAAGAATAACAAGGTATTGCAACGATTTGGATTCAGGCATGAGCAGAAGTAGTACAATAGCTAGACTGAAAACAACCGTAGCAAATTTACCAAACAGGTTCGATGGTATGATCATTTTTTCCTTGCGCATGTATAGATATATGCCTGCACATATCATAAAAAGTTCTTTCATAAGCATGATTGCCAAGACCCAAAGTGGTATAATATGGTCAAGGTAGAGTGATGTTAGTGCCGCAAGTAGCATCAATTTGTCTGCTAGTGGATCAAATACAGTTCCAAAGGGTGATATAACTTGGTACTTTCGAGCTAAATAGCCATCTAAGAAATCTGTAAAACCGGCAAATATAAAAATTATAAGTGCTATTGTGTGTGCAGCTTCCATAGTGGAAAAGTACACCATAAGAAAAACCGGTACAAGACATAGACGGATGGCAGTTAATAGATTGGGTATGTTTTTCAACCAGTAACACTCCTTTCACGAAAGGCCCCAAAATTAAACGTATACATGTAAATTATAAACTATTCCGTGTCAAAAAGCGAAAAAAAGTATCATATGTTTTAAATATAGAAAATACTGGTATAAACAATAACGACTATCAATAAAAGAGGAGGCATTATGAAAAAAATAGTACTATTACTGATTGTAGCCATTTTTGTGTTATCAGGGTGCCAAAGTCAATCTGCTGAAGAGCCTTTAAAGGTTGGTATGGAATTAAAATATCCACCCTTTGAAACTAAGGATGCAAATGGAAATCCAGATGGTGCATCGGTTATGCTTGCTAACAAACTAGGAGAATATTTAGGACGAGAGATTGAGATCGTTGAAACCGATTATGGTAGCTTAATACCAGCACTTGAACAGGGTAAAATTGATTTGATTATTTCGTCCATGACGATTACACCGGCAAGAGAAGAAGTGGTTGATTTTTCTGAGCCTTACACAAACAGCCAGCTGATGATGCTCGTTTATAAGGATTCTAAGGTGCAATCAGCAGAGGATTTAGACGATCCTTCGATTATCATTGCTTCAAAGACTGGAACGATAGGTGCTTTATGGGCAGCGCAAAATGCACCAAATGCCCAAATTCGTAATATTGATGAGGAAGCATCTGCTGTTTTAGAGGTAGCTCAGGGTAAAGCGGATGTCTTTATCTACGATCCGATTTCAATTATTAGACATCATGAAAATTATCCTGATACCACACGTGCAATTTTAGAGCCCTTACCAAATACCAAAGGGTGGGGGATTGCAATGCGAAAGGGAGAGGAAGAGCTAAAAGAAAAAATTAACGCATTTATAGAAAAGGCGAAAACCGATGGCACCTATGATAAAATTCGAGAGACCTATTTACAAGACAAAATTAAAGAATTTGAAGGTTATGGTCTAGAATTTTTCTTTTAATGAAGGAATTAAAAATTCAGGCTCAAATTAAAATCGATTTTATGTTTTAATTATAAGGTTGAAGATTAGGATTATAAAAGTCCTCTCTATTCAAAAAGAGAGTGACTTTTTTATTAAAGTTCATTTTAATTTAAGTTGAACTGATAGCTTTGATGAATTACCGAATAAACTAGGAGCGACAAATGAAAAAAATACTAAGCTTTCTTGCAGCAATTGCAGTCTATGTTCTTTTATTCTATTTCGTATCGTCTAGAGCGCTTGAAAAAACAACAGATTACTCTGTTTATTTAAACTATTGGCGCGTAATTCTTGACGGATGGCTCACGACGATTGCCATCAGTGTGGTATCGCTTATATTAGCGCTTGTAATCGGACTTGTTCTTTATCTAATGACCGTTTCAAAATGGCGTGTGCTCAAGTATCTATCGGAAATTCATAAGACCATTATTTTTGGTACCCCTTTAATCGTAATTGCTGTTATTGCTTACTATTATATAGGGGATGCATTTAATATTGATTCTAAGTTTTGGGTAGGTTCATTGACACTTGGACTGTATATCGGTGCATACATTTCAGATATTTATAAGGGTGCAATTGAGAGCATTCATCAAAACCAGTGGCAGACCGCAAAAATGTTTGGATTTACAAAGTATCAAACGTATCGATATATTGTGTTTCCTCAGGTGATGACTTCAATTTTGCCACCTCTTGCTGGTCAATTTGCTATGACCATCAAGAGTAGTGCTCTTTTGGCTTACATGTCGACAAATGAGTTCCTAAATTCAATACAAACCATTCAGTCGATTAGCTTTAGATATCCTGAGGGCTTTTTAATTATTGCAGTGGGATATCTGATCCTAACCGTTCCACTTATTTTTATGGTAAGAACACTAGAAAAAAGACTTAATTACAAGGTGGCATATGAATCTATCAATTAATAATCTCGTTAAGTCCTACGGAGGAAAAACCATACTTGACCAAATGGCGATAGAAGTAGAGGACATTCAAGTTTTAGCACTTATTGGTGCCTCGGGTAGTGGTAAGTCCACCCTTTTAAGGCTGATTGCAGGACTTGAAGCCTTTCAAAGTGGTAGTATAAAGGTGAATGGTCACACCGTTAGTGAAATTTCAGATGTAGAATATAGAAAAAAGGTTGGTTTTGTTTTTCAGGATCACAACTTGTTTCCCCATCTAACAATAATGGAAAATATTTTATTGGTTTTAGAAAAGGTACATGGACGCGTTCGTGAGGAAGCCATTCTCGAAGTAAATTCACTTTTAAATCAATTTGGATTAATTGAGCACGCCGATAAAAGGCCACATCAGATGAGTGGTGGCCAAGCGCAGAGAGCTTCTATCGTAAGAGCACTTGCAATCGCACCTGAGCTAGTGCTACTAGATGAGCCCACCTCCTCCTTAGATCCAATATTGACGCATGAGGTTTTAAATGCAATAAAGCTTTTGGCAGAGCAAAAAAAGGATTTTGTCATCGTGACACATGAAATTGGATTTGCAAGAGAGGTTGCTGATTATATCATTTTTATGGAGGATGGAAAGATCATTGAGCATGGCACAAAAGACATATTATTAAAGCCACAAACCCAAAAGCTAAAGGATTTTTTAAACAAGGTTCTAACATTTGTAAATGAAATGTAAATTCACAGGGACGGTACTTGAATTTTGTTTTTTCCTCTGTTATACTCAGTATGAAGGTAGGTGGTCCTGTGGCACGTAAAGCTAGACGAGTAGAGCTTGAAGGCGTATATCACATCAGGCAGTTTGGCAGTTCCTCTCGAAAGCTTTTTGAAAGCAAAGAGGATAAATTCAAATTTTTAGAATTGATAAAAGCTTCTAAAAAGAAATATGGCTACAAGCTATATGCCTACTGTCTCGAAAACGATAACGCATATCATTTGGTTGTTTATGCCAATGGGAGTGACTTATCAAAGATTATGAAATCACTAAACATAGCATACGCCATGTACATTAAATCTGACCAACCTATATTTAAAGACCGATACAAAAGTGTTTTAATTGAAGATGAATGTGTGTTTGAGCGAATATGTGAAGAAATCCGATGCAATAAGGTAAATGGGTCCTGTTTCAATAGTGAAATAGATATTTGTGATCATGATAATCCCTTTCATGCTGCCTGTAAATTGTGCTTAAAAACCACAAAAGAGGCACTGGAAAGATTGGAGCAGATTGCATGTGCCAAATCCTTAAAAACACATGACCTGATAAAGGATAAGTCCCTTCGCAATCAGCTAATCGTGGATTTTAGAAAAAACTCAATTTTGTCATTGAAAGAGCTTGGTGAGCTGTTTGGCGGCTTGTCTGAGTCCTCAGTTTGTAAGATTCTTAAATTAGAAAAATAATACCAACGTTTAAAACCTTCTGTTGTGCGTATATTTATGATGTACACTGACAGAAGTTTATTTAGCATTTCAATTCAAGTAACGTCCCCAGAGACGATAAGGAGTGTAAGATATGGAACTCAATCTTAATTTAGCCTCAAGTAAAAAGAAAAGTGTTGTACTTGATAAGGGTAAGACCTATGACTTATTGATCATCGGGTCAGGTCCAGCAGGACTTAACTCAGCTCTATATGCAAAAAGAAAGGGTCTTGAGGTGGGTATCATCGGTAAAAAAAGCGGTGGCCAGGTTGTAGATACAACATCAGTGGAGAATTATTTAGGCTTTGAGTACAAAACGGGCGAAGAGCTTGTAAAGGCTTTTAAATCGCACGTTGACAGTCTTAAGGTTCCTTTCTTAAGTGATGCTGAGGTGACATCTATTCATAAAATTGAAAATAGATTTATGGTTCAGCTATCAAGTGGTGAGGAGATTGCAACGAAAGCAGTTATTATCGCTACTGGTAGCCGCCCGAGACAATTAGGAATTTCAGGTGAAGCAGATTATTTAGGTAAGGGCGTCGCTTACTGTGCAATCTGTGATGGCCCATTATTTGAAGGTTTAGAAGTCATCGTTGCTGGTGGAGGAAACTCAGCAGTAGAGGCTGCTATTGATCTTGCAAAAATTGCCAGCACTGTTAAGCTGGTTCATAGAAGTCAATTGAGAGCAGACCAAATCGTAATTGACAAGCTCAACACTTTTGAAAATGTGGAAATTTATCTAGAAACCGAAATTTTAGAGGTCAAAGGCGCTCAGCTTATGTCTGGTATCATCGTGAAGGATAAAAAGACAGGTGAGATTTCAGAGCTTGCAGCAAATGGCTTATTTGTTGAGATAGGCTATCTGCCAAACAGCGGTTTTGTAAAGGACCTTGTGAAGCTGAATGAAAGAGGAGAAATTATTGTTAATGCCGCCTGTGAGACCTCTGTTGAGGGTGTATTTGCTGCAGGTGATGTTACGGATGTTCCATACAAGCAAATCGTTATTTCGGCTGGTGAAGGCGCTAAAGCAGCACTTACTGCAAACGATTATATAAACAGATTAAAATAAATCAAAAAAATAATTGAAACACGAGAAAAGGAGAAAACTATGAGCTTATTAAACGAACAATTACAAGAACAATTAAGAGAGATTTTTGCAGATATGAAGGACGATATTACACTGGCAGTGTTTTCTAAGGAGGACGACTGTGAGACTTGTAAAGATACTTTAAGTTTTATGCAAGAAATTGAAAGTCTAAGTGATAAAATTCATCTTGAGGAGCTTGATTTGGTAAAAGATGCAGATCGAGCAGCTGCGTACAATGTAGTTATGGCACCGAGCATCGTAATGCTAGATGGACAAAAAAATTATAGAGGCGTGAAATTTAACGGTATTCCAGCAGGACATGAAATCAATTCCTTCATCCCAGCCATTCTTGAAGTTTCTGGTGCAGGAGAAGCCTTACCTGAAAGCTATAAAGTAAAACTAAATGCACTTGAAAAACCAGTCAATATCAAGGTGTTTGTTACCCTCAGCTGTCCACATTGTGCAGGTGCGGTTCAAAAGGCACATAAATTGGCACTAGAAAGTGATCTTATCGATGGTGAAATGATCGAGGCACAGACCTTTTACGATTTGTCTGAAAAGTTTAATGTCTCAAGTGTCCCTAAAATCGTTATCAACGATCAATATGAGTTCGTGGGCAATCAACCGCTTGAAGTATTCTTAGAGGAAATTGAAAAAGCGCAAAGAGCTTAAAAAGTGTAAAAAACAAACCCCCATTTGATAGCTTTCACACATTCTTGTGAAGCAACCTTTGGGGGTTTTCTATTTTTTATTTGTTTTGATTGATTTCAGAAATTCGAATAAAGTATAATAGTTATAATACCATGAGTCAAGATTTGTTTTGAGCCATTTGGTTAAAATGATTCTTTTTTTTAGGATAGTCGACGATTAGTCCTTCATATATCAACTTTTTATTTTCGAGTGTCATTAGGTCAACCGTCTGAACGAGCTCAGGTGTTTTTCCAACATCCAATATATGATGTCTCCTAAGTAATACATAAACAAATTGCGAACAAAAATAATGGTTTTTACGATAGATTGGGCGATTAAACCATACACCGAAAAGTCCAATAAAGTTATAGCGATATTGATTTTTATGCTTATAAAAGTATTCGATATCTGCCTTTAGGCCTTCAAATTGCTCTTTTGTAACGGGAACTCTAAAAATTTGACAAGCACTTGATGGGTTATTCTTATAGACCCCCTCATATAAGCTTTCTTTTACAAAGCCACCTGAAAAAGGGTTCCTAGGACGAGTTCGACCAAATGAGTACATCTCATCGAATCGGTCATCAAAGCCAATAGAGGTATGTACATATTTTGCTGGCTGAAAGTATTTCAATGCTCTGGATAACCAAGTGCCAGTTTTTGAAAATACAAGATAAATATAATAAACATCATTTTGCATAGATTTTTCCTCATATTAATAATAAATCTATTATAATATAAAGACATGTGAAATGTTATCTTTTTTTTATAATCAGGTAGGATTGGGTATAAGATAGATGTACATAAAGGAGGCTGCTATGATCCCAAAGGATTATGAACTGATTCTAAATTCACTCTATGAGGGCGTATACATCGTCGATCGTCAAAGAAGGATTTTATTTTGGAATCAAGGTGCTAAGAACATAACTGGCTACGCTGCTGAAGAGACCTTAGGTAAGTTCTGTCATGACAACATTCTCAATCACATCGATGTCTATGGTAGACAGCTTTGTCTAGATGGCTGCCCTCTACATGAGACCCTAATAGATGGTAAGACAAGGGAGCTAAATGCCTATCTTCAGCATAAGAGAGGGCATCGTGTACCGGTACATTTAAAGTCTATTCCAATGTATGAGGCGGGTGAAATCACAGCGACAATTGAGATTTTTACTGAGAGCTCTGAGCCTCAAAACGAGTATTTTAGAGCGGCGCTTTCTAAGCATGAGCTTTTACGAGATCCACTTACGGGTCTTCCAAATAAAAGATTCTTCGATCATTACATCAATTCTAAAATGAATGATTTTCGAATGCTAGACATGCCGTTCGCAGTTGCGATAGTTGATATTGATAATTTCGATGGTATTAATAAGACCTATGGTGTTGCCACCAGTGATGAGATATTAAGGCTATTATCTGAGAGCTATAGAAGTTCAATAAGGCTAGCAGATTTAATAGGACGATGGACCAATGATGAGTTTGTTTTCATCTTTTCTGGTGTCACCAATGAGGCTTTAAATTCATTGTGTGAAAAAATTAGAATTATGTCTGAAGCGAGCACTTTGCGTGCCAACACCATTAGAGAGGTTGAAATCGCTGTTTCTGTTGGTGCATCTGTCGTTAGAAAAGATGATACGGCAGACAAGCTCATCCGCCGAGTTACCGAACGACTCAAAAAAGCAAAAACGAAGGGCGGCAATTGCTGTATCACACGATAATAAAGGAGTTAAATGTCAAAAGAATTACTGAGCTGGTACGATGATAATAAGAGGGCATTACCGTGGCGAGAAACGAAAGACCCATATAAGATTTGGCTTTCTGAAATTATGCTTCAGCAGACACAGGTTGTTACTGTAATTGACTATTATCATAGATTTATTGAGGTATTTCCGACAGTAGAAGCACTAGCAAATGCAGATGAAGAAGCGGTTTTTAAGCTCTGGGAGGGCTTGGGCTATTATTCGAGAGCACGAAACCTGATGCGATGTGCGAAGGTAATTACCGAGGCGCACGGGGGTGTATTCCCTAAGACGGTTGTGGAATTAGAGCGCTTACCTGGTATTGGACCTTACACGGCTAACGCCATAGCAAGTATTGCCTTTGGCGTGAGAGCACCTGCTGTTGACGGAAATGTTTTTAGAGTGATTTCAAGGTATTTTGCTATAGAGCAACCAATTGACATCCCTCAAAATAGAGTCGTGTTTGAAAACAAGACACTTGAGCTGATGAGTTCTAGACACGATGATTTTACTCAGGCGATGATGGACTTAGGTGCAACGATTTGCACCCCGAAAGCGCCAGACTGTTTCAAATGTCCGTTGAAGAAGCAATGTAAAGCATTTGAAAGATCAAAGCAATTGGATTTTCCTGTCAAAATCAAAAAAATAAAAAAAAGGGTTCAAAGAGTCGCCTTATGCGTTGTCCTCTTTCAGAGTAGAATTTTATTGATTAAATATCCGAGCAGTGGTCTATTGGCAAACCTCTGGGGGCTACCTAGAATAGCTTTGGATGAAGGGGATTTAACCAATGACTTAGTAGAAGGCTATCTTAACGAGCATTTTGACACAAAAATAAAAACAATAGGTACGCTAGAAGGAAAAATGCATGTATTTACACATATCAAATGGGAGCCAACGATTTTCGTTTATCGAAGTGATCAAAAATTCGAATCGGAGTTACCTAAAACGGATTGGCTCACATTAGATGAGATACAGCATAAGGCGTTACCTACTGCGATAAAAAAACAATTACCTGTGATAGAAAAGTATTTGAAATTCATTGATGAGGCTAAATAGATTTATTATGAAATGGAGTAACCAATGTCTGAGTTTATTCAAGTTGATCCACATCAATTATATGAATTAGCAGTTAAGGATTATTCAAGGAATTATTTTATCTGCCATACACTTGATAAAAATCAGCCTTATGTCTCTGCTTTTGGTAGGTTTGAATATAAGGAGCCAATTGTCGGCATTTTCCTAAGAAAAACGGGTTTGCTACAGATTGCAGTTGCGGATTTTGAGAAGGTTATGGAACACAAATCAGAAATCATAAATCATATACTGGCAATGGAATTTGAAGAAATCAGTACATTTGAAAGCTATTCTGCCTTATTTCGAGAAAATGAGGCATTTGATTTGATTTCTAAGGGTGCGCATATTGCTTATTGTACAAAAGACTCTTATAATGATGTATTGGGAGAGGAAACGCTATTTTTCAAATGGATTAATTCAACTGAGCTTGAATCGGTGGTTGCACTATACCGTAAGGTGTTCAAATCCTTTGCTAGTGAAGGTTCAATGAAGGATAAGCTTTTAAAGGGTCGCGGGAGAGCGCTAGGGGGCTATTTGGATAATCAATTGATCGCCGTTGCTCAGACGGATTACGAAGACCCAAAAGGTGCTTTAATCGTTGGGGTAGCAACTGATCCTGAGCATCAAGGGAAGGGCTATGGCGAGCAAATTCTAAGGAAATTAATGCAACCACTCCTACAGGAAGACAAAAGGTTGACTTTACAGTACGATTCTCCTATTGCAGGGCAGTTATATAAAAAACTAGGATTTATAGATTACGATAGGGTAATTCGATTAAGACGTAGATGATGAGGTGACATATGAATGTGTTATTGCTTTACAATCCAAGATCAGGAACAAGAAGCTTTCAGGCGCAATTAGATTATGTGGTAGAACAATTTCAAAAAATTGAGTTACAAATTATTCCCTATCGCCTTGAGAATATGGATAAATTGGAGGCTTATCTTAAAACGTTGGATATCAGTCAGTTTAAAAAATTCATCATCTCTGGTGGTGATGGTACCGTTCATCAGGTTGTAAATAAGATGATGAAACTGGGAATTGATGTGCCAATAGCTATTTTTCCAACAGGTACAGCGAATGATTTTTCTCAGTATTTCGGTATTCCTAAAGATATTGAGGGTATGACTAAGGTCGCTTTGAGTGACCAGTATTCAAGCTGCGATTTAGGTAAAATCAATGAACAGTATTTTATTAATGTTGCTAGCTTTGGAAATCTCGTCGATATTAGCCAAAGGGTAAACGAGCAAACCAAAAACGTTTTAGGTGTTCTCGCCTATTATATAAAGGGCATAGAAGAAATACCAAAGCTCAGAACCTTTAAGGCTAAAATCGAATCAGACAATCTTGTGATTGAAGAGGATATCTATTTTGTTCTCATAATGAATGGCAAATCAGCGGGTGGCTTTAGAAAGCTTGCACCTTATTCCGATATTTCAGATGGTCTGTTGGATGTTTTGGTATTTAAAAAATGTCCAGTTCTTGACTTAATGCCATTAATGATTCAGGTACTAGGTGGTGAGCATCCAAAAAGTGATTATATTCACTATATTCAATCCAAACAAGTTAAAGTATCTTGTAATGAAGAGATCACATCAGATTTAGATGGAGAACAGGGACCTAGGCTGCCACTTGAAATTGAAGTTGTTAACCATGCGATTCGAGTTAATACTTATGTTACAGAATAGTTATAGCGCATTTAGAAAATACTTTTCTAAATGCGTTTTTTTTTTACTTATATTGGGTAATAGTAAAAACTAAGAGAAAAGATTTTTATTTTATAAGGAGATAAATATGAAAATAGGTTTAGTTGGTTTAGGACGAATGGGTTATGCCTTGGCTTTAAACATGAAGGATAGTGGTGTTGAAGTAATTGCAACAAATAGATCGTTGGATAAAGTTGATGAAATCACAAAAGAAGGTGTAAAGGGAGCATACAGCTTAAAAGAGTTAGTTGAAGCCTTTGGAGAGGAAAGACGTGTTATATGGTTGATGGTACCGTCTGGAAATGCGGTGGATACCATGATCGAGGAGCTGGTGCCACTACTAAATTACAACGATATTATCATCGATGGTGGTAATTCCTACTACAAGGACACTTTGATTAGACATGAGAGATTAAAGGCTATTGGTATTCACTTTGTGGATGTTGGAACCAGTGGCGGTATCAATGGCGCGCGTAATGGGGCCTGCTTAATGGCTGGTGGTGAGGCTGAGCCTGTTGCATTTATAGAACCTGTACTCGAGAAAATTTCGATTGAAAATGGCTATGGTTATTTTGGTGCACCTGGAAGTGGACATTATGTAAAAATGATTCACAATGGTATAGAGTATGGCATGATGCAAGCCATGGGTGAGGGCTTTGATATTCTTAAAGCCTCCGAATTTGATGTGGATTTTGAATTGGTTTCAAAGGTATGGAGCAACGGCTCTATAATAGAAGGCTTACTAATGCGCTTGATGCATGAAGCATTTAAGCAGGATGGTAACCTAGAATCAATTATCGGAAAAGTTGATGCGTCTGGTGAGGCGGACTGGACCCTTCAGGAAGCCGTTCGTCTTAAGGTTTCTGCACCAGTTATTACACAATCCTTATTTGCAAGATATAAATCTAAGGATGAAGAAAGGTTTAGTGAAAAAGCAGTTGCAGCACTTCGTAATCAATTTGGCGGTCATAAGGTTTATAAAGCTTAGGGGGAAATATGCTATTTACAATCTTTGGTGCTACTGGGGATTTAACAACTAAGAAGTTAATTCCAGCACTTTATCATCTTTTTGAAGAGGAGCAGCTGCCAACGCCTTTCACAATCGTTTGCGTAGGCAGAAGGCGTTATGAAACGGAGCAGTTTGTTGAGCTGATTAGAAGTAAAATAGAAGGTGATTATCCACATTGGGAGGATTTTTGTACCAATCTACATTACCTTTCTATGGATTTTTCCTCAGAAGCAAATTTTGATATCTTCAAAAATTATGTAGATGCAATGCATCTATCCACCAATGGACAAAAAATCTATTATTTGGCAACTGCACCACACTATTTTCCAATTATAGCAAGGGCGCTCATTGTAACGCATATGCTCAATCGGGGTGATATGCGATCTAAAATTGTATTTGAAAAGCCCTTTGGTGAAAATCTTGAGACTGCAAAAGCCTATAATCGACTTTTACTTGAGTCAATTGAAGAATCACAGGTATACAGAATTGATCATTATTTAGGAAAAGAGATGCTGCAAAATATACTTACCGTGAGATTTGCAAATAAAATTTTTGAAAGCATTTGGAATCATGAAAATATTGAAAGCGTTAAGATTATTGCACTTGAGTCAGAAAGCGTGAAACAAAGAGGCGGTTATTATGACCGTTCTGGTGCACTCAAGGATATGGTTCAAAACCATTTGTTTCAAACACTGGCTCTGGTTGCGATGGATGCGCCAATGGGCTTAAGTGATACATTGATTAAAAATGAAAAAGTTGAGGTGCTTGAGCACCTACAGGTTAGCAACGACATTATTTTCGGTCAATATGCAGGATATTTACAGGAAAAGGATATTCCAGAGGATTCAAAGACGGAAACCTTTGTAGCACTTAAGGCTTATGTAAACTCACAGCGTTGGCGAAATACACCCTTTTATCTAATAACGGGTAAGAAAATGTCAAGAAAGCTAGCTGAAATTGTTATTACATTTAAGGATGCAACCTGCTTCTTTGAAAGAGGACAGCCTGAAAAGAACACTTTGACAATTGAGATATTTCCAAGAGAAGGTATTATCTTGAAGTTTAATGGAAAGGCACCTGGCTTATGGTCGTATACCATGCCTATGCACCTTGACTACTGCCATCTTTGTAACATCATAGGAAACTCGCCGGAGGCATATGAAAAGCTCATTCTGGACGTGATTCACGATGATGCATCTCTTTTCACCCGTTGGGATGAAATCGAGAATTCGTGGAAGGTAATAGATGAAATTGAGCGTTTAAAAGCGTTCGAACCACTACATGTCTACTACTCAGAATCTGAAATGCTAGATATTGTTAATAAAAAATGGGGGCTGTAATGAATAATTGGATCGATGTAACCATGGACATCTTCCCTGAGATGATGGTCTATAAGAATAAAGATGAAAAGAAACCAAAGTATACGGTTCGTGCAACACATGAGGCGAACGGGCACTTTGAATCCAGTATTTACATGGACTTACACACTGGAACACATATTGACATGCCACTGCATATGATTGAAAACGGTACTAATTCAGATCAGTTTAATCTTGATTTGGTCAATGGCATTTGTACGGTTCTCGACTTTAGTAAAGAGGAACGTCATGAAGTAGATGAAGCTTTTTTAAGTCAATTTGAGATCAATAAAGGCGACATTATTATTATTAAGACAAAAAATGCTTATGATACAGAATTTAATCTCGAGTATGACTATTTAGATGCCTCAGGAGCGGCTTTTCTTCAATCAAAGGGTATAAAAACTGTTGGTATTGATGCGCTTGGAATTGAAAGAAGCCAAGCAGGTCATCCAACACATTCAATTCTATTAGGAAATGACATCTACATTATTGAAGGTCTCGCACTCAAGACAATTGAAGCGGGAAGGCATGAGCTTTTATGCCTACCACTTAAAATTCTCGGCGTCGAGGGCTTACCTGCACGTGCTTTGATGCGTAGAATGGAATAATTGATTTGAAATTAAATTGAACAAATTGGAACATATGAGTATACTAATGAATAGACAGAATATTTATGAGGTGAATCTATGAAAGATATAATTTTAGGTGGTGGCTGTTTTTGGGGGATGGAGGCGTATTTCAAGCGTTTAAATGGCGTCCTTGAAACTGAAGTGGGCTATGCCAATGGCCAAACAAAAGAACCATCCTATAAAGAGGTATGTACAAATACAACCGGACATGCTGAGGTGCTGTGGGTAAAATATGACCCGAGCTTGATTTCACTTGAAGTATTGCTAACACACCTTTGGAAGGTGATCGATCCGACTTCACTCAATCGTCAAGGTGGCGATGTTGGATCGCAATATAGAACGGGTATATATTATACTGACACTTCAGATGTAGAGGTTATCACAGCTTCAAAGAATGCCGAACAGCAAAAGTATGAAAAGCCAATTGTCACTGAGATTGAGCCATTAAATTATTATTTTGCAGCGGAAGAATACCATCAAGATTATTTGACTAAAAACCCAGGTGGCTATTGCCATATTAAATTGGATTAGAAGACATATAAAGACCTGTAAGAAGCTTGAAATTTTCTTACAGGTCTTTTTTTTAAAAGCAACAGCTTAGCTAGTGGTAAAACTGAAGGCTTGATGCCTAAAGTTTAATTTACTTAAATAAGTCTGTTTGAATTTGAACTCCGGTTTTAGTAGTTGCAAGTCCGCCCATTGAAGTTTCACGGAGAGAAGGGGGTAAGGCACGACCAACTCGATACATCGCTTCGACCACCTCATCAAATGGAATGATGCTTTCAATACCAGCCAATGACATCTCAGCACATAGGAGCGCATTGGCCGCGCCCATAGCGTTTCTTTTGGCGCAAGGACTTTCTACTAAGCCAGCGATGGGATCGCAAACTAAGCCAAGTAGATTTTTAAAACACATTGCAGCAGCGTTGAATACCATTTCTGGTGTGCCACCAAGCATATGAACCACAGCAGCTGAAGCCATTGCTGAAGCTGTGCCAACCTCAGCCTGACAGCCTCCCTCAGCTCCTGAGATCGTCGCATTTTTAGCAACGAGGCTTCCAACGAGATTGGCTGCAAGTAGACCGGAGATTAAGGTTTCTTCATCGAGTGCGAAGCGTTCTTTGGTGGTCATTAAAACCGCTGGCATGACACCGCATGATCCAGCTGTAGGCGATGCAACAACCTTTCCCATAGATGCATTTAGCTCCATCGTACTAAGTGCGTAAGCTGCAGCCTTCGCAATCGTTTCACCACAAACGGTATTGTGACTCCCCAATCTATCGTGAATTTTACGACTATCGTTCCCAATGATTTTACCTCGTCTTGAAGGCTGTGTCATATCCTGACTGGATAATACGGCGTTTTGCATGACCTTTATGACATTTTTCAAATAATCCCTAATATAACCATAGCTTCTGCCTGTATTGATAATCTCTTCTGAGAGTGAAAATGCATTCAGTGTAAGGTTATTGTTACGGCAGTATAGAATCAATTCATTTGAAGTTGAAAATTTCATAGCGCCTCCTAGTCGTAAATTTTCTCGATTAGATTGACGTTAATCATACCATCTAAACGCGTTAACTCATTTAAGACGACTTCCTCAATCATTTCGTCGGTTTCAATAATACCAATGGCAATTTTCCCTTTTTCTTCTCTAAAAAGCTTCATGAAAGCGATGTTAATTCTATGCTCAGACAGGCAAGTCGATATTTTTGCTAGCATCCCTGAGTTGTCTTTATGATGTGTAACCAAAGTGTTGTAATCACCTGAAAATTGTACGTCAATTCCGTTGATAGCGTTGATGATCATCTTGCCACCACCTATGGAGATGCCTATGATTTCCCAAGTCTCTAATCGATTGGTATGTGCGATGATCTTAACGGTATTGGGATGAGGGGCTTCATCATCAGAACAGATAAACTGATACTTAAGCCCTCTAGCTTCAGCTATTTTAAATGCATCCACTAAACGCTCATCATCCTGCTTTAATCCAAGAAAGCCACCAAGGAGTGCAATATCTGTTCCGTGCCCTTTATATGTCTTAGCAAAGGAACCATATAAGACAAATTCAACCTGATTAACGGGTAATTTTATGATATTTTGAGCAGTATAACCGATTCTGCAAGCTCCAGCTGTATGTGAGCTAGAGGGCCCAATCATCACGGGGCCAATGATATCAAATAAGTTATAATTTTTCATAATAGCTCCTATAATTTGAATTACATCTATCATAGCAAAATGGCTATGGAAAGGCTAATAAATAATTCATTAAGAATAATTAAAACTCATAAAATAGGGTAAAAGTGCCATAGTACTGAAAAAAGGAGGACTCATGAATCAAACATTGCTAAACGGTCTTGAATTTTTTAAGCACTTTAAAAATGGTGCAGAAAATGTGATTAAAGCGTCAGAAATTTTGAATCGCATTAACGTATTTCCTGTGAGAGATGGTGATACAGGGACCAACCTGTCAATTACACTAAGCTCAATTTTAAATGAGGCAATTGTTCATCCAGATCTCAACCTGGTCGTTAGCTCTATGTCGGAGGTTGCCCTCGAAAATGCGCGTGGCAATTCTGGAATTATATTTGCAAGCTTTATAGAAGGGTTTTCTGAGGCCTGTCATCAGCTGAAAGAGATATCTCCTGAGCAGTTTGTCAAAGCAGCCTCTCATGCGGTTGCAGTGGCTTATCAGTCGGTAAGAAACCCGCAAGAGGGCACCATATTAACGGTCATGCGATCGTGGGAAAAATACCTTGTGACGAATTGCCAGCCACAAGTGAAATTTAACGAAATGCTTCATGAAGCATATATAAATGCAGCACTTACACTTGAAGAAACACAAAATATGTTGCAGGTTCTTAAAAAAAATAAAGTAGTGGATTCTGGTGCCAAGGGGTTTGTTTTATTTTTGGAGGGGTTTTTAAATACAAAAAGTGATTTAGATGATACAAAAGAATATGCTGTGGAAGGCTTACCCCATGACTTGAAGGTTCAGTTACATGACGTGCCAGAAGACCTAAACTTCAGATATTGTACTGAGTTTATGTTAAAGGAGCCCCTGAGAGAATTGAAAGCACTTGATTATTTACTAGATCAATTTGGAGATTCTCTCATCATAACAGGCAACCAGAGATTGACTAAGATTCACGTTCATACCAATGCACCTGATCAAATTACATTGAAATTGAATGAGCATGGACATAATATTTATAAATCTAAGGTTGAGGACATGTGGCTTCAAAATAAAATTGAGACCTATCAACACCCAAAAATTGGCATCCTAACCGATTCAATTTGCGATATTTCAGAGGCTCTAATTGATCTATATCAGATTCATCTTTTACCATTAGCCTTAATTGCGGGTGAAAGCACCTACTTGGACAAATACACAATTACTAGTGATATGCTAAAACCGTTGCTAGATGCTTCAGAATCGTATCCTTCTAGCTCACAGGTAGACATCAAGCTGGTAAAGATCAAACTAGAATGGATGCTGAGGTATTATGAAAAAGTAGTTGTTCTGAGTGTAAGTAAAGCGCTGAGTGGCACCTACGAGGGATATAAAAAAGCGATTGAGGCATTGGGTGAGCAGTCTGATAGAATTACGCTGATTGATACAAAGCTTAACTCTGGTGCACAGGGACTTGTGGTTTTAAAGGCGGCTCAGCTTGCCTCAGAGGGAAAATCACTTAATAAAATAGTTGAAACCATTAGTAGAGATATAGAAAATGCAAAGATTTTTGTTAGTATGGACACCTTTAAATACGCAACCAGAAGTGGTCGAGTACCTTATTTTGCTGGCAAGGTATTAACTGCACTTCATGCTAAGCCGATCATGACTTTAGATGAAGCTGGCTTTGGTAAAGCAGGCGGAATTTCGTTTTCAAGAGCATCTGCAAATCAAAAAATATTTAAAAAGCTCAAGCAAATTGCGAATAAATCTGAATCGATTAGATATGCGATTGTTCATGCAGATAATCACAACTTAGCTGAGCGTTTTGCTCAACGAATTGAAGAGATTACAGGACAAAAGCCTGAATTTATGACTTCGATATCTGCAATTACTGCCATTCATGCAGGAATTGGCTCTGTAGCAGTCTGTATCGTCTCAGGAGGCGAGTTATGATTGAAAGCTTAGGGTTTATAGGCGTATATTTTACTATATTTTTCTTTGTGGGTACGATTCAAAAAAACAATAGCATCGTCGATCAGGCTTGGGGAATTGGGTTCGTTCTAGTAGCGTTCTTCAATTTATTAAGGCTTGAAACGATTCAGCTCACACACCTGATCGTCGTTGGATTGATTTCCCTATGGGGATTAAGGCTGTTTTATCATATCTTCAAAAGAAACCATAAAAAAGCAGAGGATTTCAGATATGCGAAATGGCGAGAAGAGTGGGGAAAATGGGTTATACCGAGAGCTTTTTTACAAGTCTATATGCTTCAAGGATTGTTTATGTGGATCATTGCATTACCAGCTATTTTACTTCTCAACACACTACATAATATTAATAGTTCGGCTATATGGAGCCTTGGCATTATAGTTTGGCTATGGGGATATTGTTTCGAAGTAGTGGGGGATGTGCAGCTAAAAACTTACAAGTCCAATCCTGCAAATAAGGGTAAATTAATGACGCAAGGATTGTGGCAATATACAAGGCATCCAAATTATTATGGAGAAGCGACCATGTGGTGGGGAATTTGGCTTCTATGCATCTCATGTGGTGTGGGTTTATGGACAGTGGTTGGACCGGTAACGATTACGTTTCTACTTCTTTTCGTATCAGGGGTACCTATGCTCGAGAAGGCAATGGCAAATAGAGATGGGTTTGTCGAATATGCCGCAAGAACCAATAAATTTATCCCATGGTTTCCGAAAAAGGGGGTTAAGTAATGAAGAAGATTAGTAATAAGATTATCACATTGGTAATCGCAAGTGTTTTGATTTCGTCACTTATAGTAGGTGCCATTTCTCAGTATATGATTTATACAACCAATATGGATCGTATTGATCAGTTGGAAAAGCAATTACGACAGGGCTATGATTCAAATATCAAGCATCAGGTTGAGATTGTGGTTAGTGAGCTACAGGGCATTATTAATCAGATGAATTCTGGAGTCATCAGTCAAGCAGATGCTAAACTTATTGCAGCAGATGTCATCCGCAATGCAAAGTATGGAGAATCAGGTTACTTCTGGGCAGATACCATTGAAGGGGTCAATGTGGTTTTATTAGGTCGTGAGGATGTTGAAGGGACAAGTCGTATTGATTTGACCGATACGAATGGGAATAAAATTCTTCAAGGCTTCATAGCTCTAGTAAAACAATCTGGTGAAGGGTATTATGATTATTATTTTCCAAAACCAAATGAAACAGAAGCGCTACCGAAACGCGCTTATGTAAAGCTTTTTGAGCCGTTCGAATGGATCATTGGCACTGGTAATTATATCGATGATATCGATGTAGCAGTTGCAGCTGAAAAGGATCAAATGAAAAAAGAAATAATGAGTGCTTACTTTATGATCATAGGTGCATTGACATTATCTCTTGTCCTTGGTATTATAGCGGCGTTTATATTTGGCAAACGACTTTCAAAACCGATTTTAAGAATCAATGAGTTATTAATTAAAACCTCACATTTAGATATTAAAAATGATGATTCATTTGATAACCTTTTAAAATATAAGGATGAAACAGGAACGATTGCTCATTCGGTTGCCAATTTAAGAACGGTTTTAAGAGAGCTAATTGCTGAAATGCAAAAGGATTCTATCCAGCTTGAAAAATCATCTGGGGAATTAAACGATGTCGTTGAAATGGGTAAAGAAGGCATCGATGCAGTAACGCAAACGGTTACAGATTTTGCTTCAGGTGCAACGTCACAGGCTCAGGATGCTATGGTTGCTTCTGAAAAAATGGAGGGTCTAGCTAAGGACATAGATGAAACGGTTAAGAGTGCGGATAAGCTCAAAGATTATACCACTGCAGTTTCAGTCAGCAATGTAGAAGGGGTAAAACAGCTACAAGCGTTAAATGATACCTTTGATTCTACGGTGTCTGCCAATAAGCGATTGAATGAAAACGTTGAGACCTTGACCGTAAAATCTTCATCAATTGTACAAATCACCAATACTATTCAGCAGATTGCAGAGCAGACCAACCTACTTGCACTGAATGCAGCGATAGAAGCAGCTCGTGCTGGGGAAGCTGGAAGAGGATTTGCTGTCGTAGCAGATGAGATTAGAAAACTGGCTGAGGAAACCTCAAAATCAACCACTCGAATCGATACAACTGTAAAAGAAATTCTTGGTGAAATTGGTGAAACAGAGAAGAATATGACCGCTTCAAACGAAGCACTTGGCTTTTCAGGTAGCGTTTTAAATAAGGTTCAATCCGCATTTGAGACCATTGAAACCTCAATTAATAATACTTTAGCACAGCTAGATCAAATCAATGAAAGCATCCGTCACGTCAATCGTAACAAGGACAATGCAACGGAATCCATCCATGGTATTTCTGCTATTACAGAAGAGAATGCTGCTGCTGCAGAAGAAATTGCTGCAACTATGGATACACAGGCTGATTTAATGAGAAGCATTCAAGAAAATGCAGGGGAAGTCAAATCCATCGCTGATGATATGTTAGAAATTATTAGCAGATTTAAAGTTTAAGTTACGCGTACAGCCTACCTAAAAAATAGTTGTCGCACAAATAGACCGTATTTAATTACAAAATAGTATACTGCTCAAATAGAACCATACAAGTAAAAAAGGTGCTATTCACATCAAAATCTGATGGAATAGCACCTTTAAAAGTTTGACTAGACGATTTTAGTGGTCCATTGCTCTAAGTTCCAGACATCGCTTACGACATCTCTATAGAATTCAGGCTCATGGCTAATGAGAAGAATGGTTCCTTTAAATGCATTGAGTGCGCGCTTAAGCTCTTCTTTTGCATCGACGTCTAGATGGTTTGTCGGCTCATCCAGAACTAGGAAATTTGTTTCTTTATTGATTAATTTACAAAGTCTTACCTTTGCTTGCTCACCACCACTGAGTACAACGACTTTACTCTCGATGTGTTGTGTGGTTAAACCGCATTTTGCGAGCGCAGCTCTTACTTCGTACTGTGTATACGAAGGGAACTCCTTCCACACTTCATCGATACAGGTGTTATAGTTAGCCTCTTTGATTTCCTGTTCAAAGTAACCGATATGAAGGAATTCTCCAGTGTCAACTTTTCCGCTGATACTTGGAATCTGACCCAGTATACTTTTGAGAAGTGTCGTTTTACCAAGACCATTTGCCCCGATAATGGCAACTTTTTGTCCACGCTCTAAAGTCAGATTAAGTGGACGACATAAAGGCTCATCATAACCGATAACTAAATCTTCAGTTTTAAAAATCAGCTTTCCTGATGTTCTCGCCATCTTGAAATTGAATTCTGGCTTTGGTTTCTCTCTTGCCAGTTCAATACGATCCATTTTATCCAGTTTCTTTTGGCGAGACATCGCCATGTTTCGTGTTGCGACTCTCGCCTTATTTCTTTGAACGAAATCTTCAAGGTCAGCAATCTCTTGTTGTTGTTGCTTGTATGCAGACTCAACCTGTTTTTTCTTAGCTTCATAAATTCTAATAAAATTATCATAATCGCCAACATAACGATTGAGTTCTTTATTATCCATATGATAGATGAGGTTGACGACGCTATTTAAGAATGGGATATCATGTGAAATTAAAATGAATGCGTTTTCATAATCGTTGAGGTATTTTTTTAGCCATTCGATATGATCTTCATCAAGGTAGTTGGTTGGCTCATCTAGTAAAAGGATATCAGGTTTTTCAAGTAGTAGCTTAGCGAGTAGAATTTTCGTTCTTTGACCGCCGCTTAAGCTATCAACTTCTTTATCAAGGCCGACGTCAAGTAAACCTAGACCTCTTGCAACTTCACTGATTTTAGCTTCAATAATGTAAAAATCGTTGTGATTGAGGATGTCTTGAATCGTACCGACCTCTTCCATGAGAACATCGAGTTCCTCTGGTGTGACATCGCCCATTTTCATATACATATCGTTCATTTCAGTTTCTAAATCGTATAGATATTGAAACGCACTTTCTAGTACATTTTTAATGGTCATGCCTTTTTCTAGTGCCGTGTGTTGGTCCAAATAACCTGCACGAACGCGTTTTGACCATTCAATATTGCCCTCATCTGGCTCAAGCTTATGCGTAATGATGTTCATAAACGTCGATTTTCCTTCACCGTTCGCACCGATTAGGCCGATGTGCTCTCCTTTTAGTAAACGGAAAGAGACGTTGTTAAAGATGGCTCTATCTCCAAAGCCGTGGCTGAGATTTTTAACCGTTAAAATACTCATTTCTTTTCCTTTCTATTAAAAGCGATATACGCTCTAGTTCTATTTTATCCTTTGATATTATATAATAAAAAGATAAAAAAACGCAAAGGAAATTGATGGGTTATGAGAGATAAGCTAGAAATAATTGAGGTTAAGCAGATCCCTAGCTTGAAATACCTATATGCATATGAAATTAGATACTTAAATCGCAAGGGTGAAGAAAAAATTTGGGAACTGGTTTCAAGAAAAGGAATTGAACGATTAGAATCGGAGATCTATCGTCATGAAAAATACAGCGATGGTACGATGATTGTAGCGACGAATCCGGATAAGACGCAAACAGTCATGATTAGAGAATATAGAGTTTCCGCAGGTCAGTTTATTTATATGTTTCCAGCGGGTCTTAGTGATCCTAATGAAACCATTGATGTAACTAGTAAAAGGGAATTTTTAGAGGAAACTGGTATGACGTTTGAGCTAAAAACTTTTTCAAATGCAAGATATACTTCAGTGGGGATCATCAATGAAAAGGTTGAAATCGCATACGGATACTACACTGGGAAACCAAACGCTGCCTACCAAACTGAAGATGAGTTGATTGAGGTTGTAATGGTTGATCGAATACTGGCGAAACACATTTTAGACAACGAGGAAATAAGTATTAGAAGTGCGTTGATATTAGAGAATCTTTTCAAACTAAATCCATTTATAAATGAGGTAAAATAATGACATTATTAGGTAAAGAACATAAAGATGCTATTTTTGAATTATGTCAGAGGCTAATTGAAGAAAATGCAAGGATGAGTTTTACAGACATTGAAAACATTGAACATTTAGAAAAATGGTTTAATGATACCAACGTTTTATTATATGGAAAATTGAATGAAGCCGGTCAGCTGATTGCTATGGTGAAAGCGACGAGAGGTGTAGGTAATAAAGCACACAGCTGTTACCTTGCTGCTGCGACACACCCAGATTATAGAAAAGAAAGTCAGGCGAGTTCGCTGACAAATGAAGTCCTTGATGATTTAAAAAATAGAGGGGTATTAATAGCACGTACCTATATTTACTCCTGGAATCACGCCTCGATTAAAACCATAGAAAAATGTGGTTTTACATTAAGTGGTCGCGTGGTCATGCATGAATACGACGAAATTACTGGTGACTACATAGACGATTTGATCTATTATAAGCGATTAGTTTAAATATTTCGAAATAGTCATTTGACCTTTAGAGGTTGTATGATATAATGAAGTGTTTGAAAAATGGAGAAGTACCAAACAAGACAGAGAAAGACTCTTTCTTGTCAAGATATACGAAAGGAATAATAATGGAAAAAATTCTATTTAGTGAATTAAACTGTTCAAGAGAAATCTTAAGAGCGGTAGAAGACATGGGCTTTGAAGAAACGACACCCATCCAATCAATGGCGATTCCGGTGGCGTTTACTGGTCGCGATGTAGTCGGTCAAGCACAGACGGGTACAGGAAAAACTGCGGCGTTCTCAATTCCAATGCTCGAAAAAATCGACCTGTCTTCTAAACACGTACAAGCGTTAGTATTATGCCCGACACGTGAGCTTGCCGTTCAGATTTCGGAGGAAGTCAACAAAATCGGCAAGTACATGAGAGGTCTGCATATTTTACCCGTATTCGGCGGTCAAGATATAGAGAGACAAATCAGAGGACTTAGATCAGGTGCTCAAGTTATCATCGGTACACCTGGACGTGTTCTAGATCATCTCAGAAGAAAAACACTTAAACTTAACAATTTAAAGATGTTAGTACTTGATGAAGCAGATGAAATGCTTAACATGGGCTTTAGAGAAGACATCGAAGCGGTTATTGAAGAAGTGGATCACAAAATTCAAACGCTTTTATTCTCTGCAACAATGCCAAAAGAGATCATGAACATCATTAACAAGTACCAAGATGAGCCTGAAATTCTCAAAGTAACACATACTGAGCTTACAACGCCAAACATCAGCCAGGTTTATATGGAGATGAAGGATAGAGATAAGCTCGAGATTTTAACCCGTTTGATAGACATCTATAACTACAAACTCTCCATCGTTTTCTGTAATACAAAAAAGAGAGTTGACGAAGTGACAGATATGCTTCAAGCACGTGGTTATATGTGTGATAAAATTCATGGTGATATGAAGCAAACACTTCGTATGAATGTTATCAACAAGTTTAAGCGTGGTGATATTGAAATTCTTATTGCAACTGACGTTGCAGCGCGTGGTCTCGATATCGATAACGTAGAAGCTGTTTTCAACTACGATATGCCAACACATGAAGAATACTACGTACACCGTATTGGTAGAACGGGTCGTGCGGGTAAAGAAGGTATTTCTTTCACATTTATTACTTCAAGAGAGTTCCATCTTTTAAGAAGTATCATGAGATACACAAAATCAGATATCAAACCGCATCCAATTCCTAAAATTAGCGATCTTGAAGCAGTGAAGAGAGATCTTTTCATGAACAAAATTCGCGAGAGAATTGAAGCTGGCTTGGATCATAAGTTTATCAAAATCATCGAAGAGTTTTCTGAAGGCTCTTATACACCGATTGAGGTTGCCGCTGCACTTTTCCAAATGGAACTTGAGATGGAAAATGTAAAAGAAATCGATTCTATTGATAACACTAAGAAGGTATTTACTGAAAAACCTGATAGAAATGCTTCAAAAGCAGGCAAAGGTACAAGAAGCAGCAGAGGTATGGTCAGAATGCATATCAATGTTGGTAATAATCACAACGTAAGACCGAGAGATATCGTAGGTGCTATCGCAAATGAGGCGGGCATCGAGGGTAGATTGATTGGTTCAGTGGATATTTTCGATAGCTTTACCTACGTTGAGATTCCAGAAAGCCAAGCACAACGTGTCCTTGAGCGAATGGACAAACGCGTTATCAAAGGCAAATCGATTTCGATTGAGAAAGCAAAGGATTCAAAGGGCAAATCAAAAGGAACAGAAGGCCATAATAAGCGTAAATCAGAAGGCTACAAGGGTTCTAAATCTGAGGGCTTTAAGGGCTCAAAATCAGAAGGATCAAAAGGTGGAAAAACTTTTGAGGGAAAAGATAGAGAGAAGAAACGCGTAAAAGCGGATCGTCCTAGAGGCTAGTCAGACGCTATTTAGCAAATATGTAAAATTAAACTCCTGTGTTCAGGCGATAACAAATCGCTGTGAACACAGGAGTTTTTTAATGACTCTCAATTGCTTGAGAAAATATTCTCACGTTGTATTTTGCTGTATTCTCGGTTATGCCCAACAGTTCATCTACTGTGACAATTTCATAACCTTCGGCGATAAGTGCATCTAGTATAGAACTTAAGGCCTGAGTGGTATAGGCATTGGTATCGTGTAAGAGAATGATGGCACCGTCAGTAACATGGTCTAGAACATAATTTGTAATGTACGAGGCATCCTTATATTTTAAGTCCTTTGGGTCAACTGACCAAAGTATAGCAGGCATATTGTTGGTACTTATGACATTTTCATTATAAATGCCATACGAAGGGCGATATAGAAAGGGCGCTCTTCCTGTAATTTTCTCAAGTACGCTTTGTGTCTTTTGAAGCTGCTGGAGCATATCTTCAGGCGACAGGTGCGTCAGCTGTGGATGACTCCAGGTGTGATTGCCTATGAGATGACCTTCTGAGTTAATGCGTTGAATCAAGCTCGGATACTCTTTAGCACGAATTCCTTGTACGAAAAATGTCGCCACTTGATTTCTTGATTTAAGGGTATCTAGGATTAAAGGGGTATAATCGGGATCTGGTCCATCTTCGAAGGTCAATGCGACGCGCTTTAAGGCTATAGTTTCCTGATTATCAACCGACTCACTCACAGAGCTTGTTGAAGGCTCCGTGGTTTCAATAACCATTTCTGTAGGAGACGTCTCAGTAATTATCTCAACAGAGTTTGTTGTTTCATCCTCTGTTGTTGGTAGGATATCATCTATGGTTTCCTTTAGCTCTATATGAGCTGTAAAGGTTTCAAAAGGAATGATGATTTTGGGTTCTCCAATAAAAGCAGGTCCGATTTGGTATTTTTCAAAAATGATAATGATGCCACCATTTGTAAACAAGAAGTGCTTAAAATTTGACTCAAGTGGATTGGTTCCTTTTGTAACCCAATCGGTGTCAAGAGTGACGTTTAAGGCATTATCATCGACAAGCTTGGCAAAAATATATTTTGATAAAATCTCAAGATAGGCGCTAGAGCCTTTAAATAAATCCTTTAATGCCAGTTGTCTACCTTGCTCGAGATTATAGTTAAAGGTATAAATGGTTGAGGTTGGTTGTGCGCCACCGAGATACTTATTTTCTTTGAAAAGAAGTGAGATATGTCGATCGGATTTAAATACGACCTCATAGTCCAAATGGAGCTCGAAGGGCAGGCTTTCTTCCTGCGTCAGCTTCAAATCGGCTGTCTCCTGTCTAAATAGCTCAATACGATTTAGAGCAAATGATTTGAGGGCATCGTCAATCTTACTCTGTCCAATAATTGGATAATGAACTGCAATCGTTTGATCATCCTCTTCTTCAATGACGCTTATAATACCACTATCAGGTGACGTTTCATCTATCGATGGAACGGAAATCTCAGGTTTAATAGGATCTTCAATTTTTTCATAATAAACGCTGCATGCAGAGAGTGAAAGGCTAAATAAAATAATCAATAATAAGTAAATAACATTTTTCATAATTGTTTTATCCATTCTAAATATGATATCTCTATTTTATCCCATCCAATGAAATAAGTGAACATAATTATATGAGGACATTGACCACGAAAGCGAGTTGTGATAAACTTTTCACATGCTTAGGCAATTTGAAAAGAGGTGTTTTAAAGGTATGCCACATATCATTTTTAGAGGGATTGACGTAGCAGATGTTAAAGAAATTGAGAAACCAATGGTTCAAGAAATTTCATCGATCGTCAACTGTCCAGTAGATCATTTTACGGTTGAATGGACGCCAACACTGTTTATCTCAGGTGGGGTTGAGAACACAGGGGGCTATCCCTTTGTTACTATTAATTGGTTTAAACGATCGCGAGATCAGCAGGATGATGTCGCAAAGGTCGTGACGAAGATCGTTCTGGATTTGGGGTATTCAGACGTCTGTGTTTATTTTAATGAGTTAGATCCAACTGCTTATTATGAAAACGGCGTTCACTACTAATTAAATGTTTTGTTATTAATTTCAATATGAAAATGAAATTGTGAGATAGCTCGTAATAATGGTATGATTATTATGAGCTTCTTTCATTTATTAGTGAGTTGAAAAGGTTACCAACTAAAGTAGGTAGAGTGCCACTTTATTTTTGATTATAGTATAAATGACAGACTTATTTGGTAGGAGATGCTATGTCTGAGATTATTCTTTCCTCAAAATTGCAAAAGTCAATAGTTCCAAGCACTTACGTTAGAAAATCAGAAAGTATAATGCGATTATCTGATTGTCAAATTAACATTGTTAGCGCACCAGCCGGTGCTGGCAAGTCAACCCTAGTTAGTGACTGGATAGAACTGGAGAGCTGTCCCTATGTTTGGTACAGTCTCGATGTGTGGGACAATGAAGTAGATTTATTTTTAAGCTATCTTGCAAATGGCTTGGTTAAATATGAGATTGGACAGGAAGTGGGCAAAGCGCTTTTACAGCTAATTGGATCAAGAGCTAATCTTGGCGATGAAGGCTTTACAAGAACTGTGATTGGTCTCTTTCACCAAATTATGGCGCCTATGATTATTGTCATTGACGATTATCATGTGATTTACGACAAGAACATTCATCGTATAATAAATGAGCTGATGCGGCAAATGCCTCAGCAATTAAGACTATGTCTGATATCTCGTGAGGATCCACCTTTGGCGTTGGGTAGATTAAGAGCAGCTGGTCGTATTTGTGAGATAAGGATGTCAAATCTGAAATTCACAGAAGTTGAATCAGAAGCCTTTCTAAATGGCATATTGTCTATGATGGCGCTGAGTGTAGATCACATTCGCTTGATTCAAGATCGTACGGAGGGATGGATCGCTGGTCTTCAATTGATGGCGCAAACCCTATTGCGTTCAGATAATAAAGAAAGCACACTTTTGTCTATGGGAGCAAATAATGATTATATTATGGAGTATCTTTTAGAAGAGGTGTTAAATACTTTTGATGGAGAGCTGCAACTTTTTTTATTAAAAACCTCAATCCTAGATGACTTCTGTGAGGAAATATCTGATTATGCGTTAGGCAACCTAAGCGGTACAAGCCATACTTATTTAGAAATATTAAAGAGAAAGAATAGCTTTATTTCCACGTATGAGTTGATAGATGAAAATGCCAAACCAGTAACCTGGTACAAATATCATCATTTATTTCGCGATCTATTAAGACAAAGGCTAAGCATTGAAAAATTAATTACAAAAGAAACCATAGATGAGGTTTACAAAAGAGCTGGTGAATGGTTTGAATCTAAAGGCCAATATCTTTCTGCGATTCACTACTATTTTAACCTACCCCTTGAAGCTGCAAGACTCATAGAATTACAGTGGGAACCTATGGATATAGCTCTAAAATCCAATATATGGCTTTCACTTGCTAAAAGACTTCCAGAAGCACTTTGTAAAAGAAGTCCCGTGATTTCAATGGGAATTGGTTGGTCTATGCTGGATGCAGGAGATACAGTGAGCTGTGTTAAATGGTTTCAGCATGTGGAAGTACTTTTGAGTCTTTACACAAAGAAAGGGCAAGTCATAGGAAGTACTGATGTCAGTGTGACAACAAGCGCCTTTGCAATTGACTCCGAAGCAGATGGCGAAGAGGGTCTTCTAGTCTTTGATCATCGAGAGTTTGATCAGCTGCCAGCATATTTATTAAGCGCGAAGGCTTATATTGCTGCATCCACAGGTGATTACAAAGCTTTGTTTGATTTAAAGGAACAATTAAAAGCGCTCGTCGTCACGATTCCTTACCAACGCGCTTGGGTCATAGAGACTTATGTAGGGATGCTCGAATGGGCAAGTGGGGACCTAATTAGGAGCTATAAAACCTTTTACGAGATATGGCTAAAGTCGAAGCAATTCTTACCTATAATAGTCCAGGGCTCATTTTTTGCTCTTTTAGTGGAGCTTAAATTACAAATGGGTGAGCTAATTGAAGTAGAGAGGATGCTAGAAGAGGAAATAATGGCATTACAGCATCCAGCAGGGGATGGTCTTTATGCGCTTTATAAGCTATATCAGGCGACCTTATATTTGATGCAAGGGAAAGTAGAACTGTCATTAGGCGCAATAGAAGAAAGTCAGAATTTTGGTATGCTTTATAATCATATGGATTGGCACTATAAGCAAGAGCTCCTAAAAGCGCGCATTGAATTATTATATGGCAATTTAGAAGCTGCAACAAAATGTGTTGAACGTGGTAAAAAGCATCACTTTAGCAACCCAATTCCCGAATTTATGGGCTATGAGGATCTAGAGCTATGGATGCAGCTAGAAGCTGCAAAGCGTGAAAACCGTTTGGGCACATTTGTCGAATTAAAATGGCAGGCACTTCTTGAGAATGAGACCGAGGAAACCCTTCCCTCTTATATTAGAGAAAATCAGCTTAAGCTATTACTTTGGTATGCACCTAAGAAGTATCATGCCTATTCCGAGATGTGTCAGCTTCTTTTAAATCGTGCAATAGCGCAAAAAAGAGCAATACAAATAGTGGAATTTTCACTAATTTCTATTAAGTTTACCACTAGTGTTGCCGTTCAGCAAAAGCTTTTATATGAAGCTCAGGAGCAAGCCAAATCCAACCATATTCTATTGCCCTTTTATGAATTTTCAGATGCATTTGAGGATGAAAAAAGAATTTTAAAGCGAGGCTCAAATCAAGTATTAACTGGGAGAGAGCTTGAGGTATTAACATTAATCGCCGAGGGCTATTCTAATCAGGAGATTGGTGCAACCCTGTTCCTATCACTTAGTACCGTAAAAAGCTATAATTATAGTCTTTTTAGTAAGCTTGAGGTCAAGAGAAGAACGGAGGCAGTGGCGAAAGCAAAAGAATTGGGCATACTATAAAATACAAACTTTGGTTGGTAGCGACCAAAGTTTTTTTTTATTATGATTAAGTCACAACGATTCTAGGAGGTGTAGAATGTTTTATACCATTTTGATAAAGGGCAATCTTAAACCACATTGGTTTGAGAATTTATCTGTTGAGAGATTGGATGCCTTTACAACGGTTATAAGAGGTGAGTTAGTGGATCAGGCCGCACTTTATGGGGTACTGAATCGCATTAGAGATCTAGGCGTTGAACTTTTATCTGTTTCTAGTGAAGACGAGGTGAAATAATATGAAGGCTATTGTTCAGGAAAGCTATGGGAAATGGGATACTTTAAAAATCGATGAAATTCCAATTCCAATCCCAAAGGAAAATGAGGTTCTCGTTGCGGTTAAAGGGGTGTCGCTTAATGCCCCTGATTGGCGTCTGTTACAAGGTAAACCATTTGTCGTTAGAGTTTTCTCAGGGTGGATAAAGCCCAAGGCTAGAGTCAAGGGAACCGATTTTTCAGGTATAATTACGGTTACAGGCAGCTCTGTTAAGAGCTTTAAAGCGGGTGATCAAGTTTATGGCGATCTTTCTAGCTGTGGATTTGGTGCGTTTGCAGAGTATGTCTGTATCGATGAAGGGCTACTAGCTAAAATGCCATCGAACCTATCATATGCGAATGCGGCATCTTTGCCTCTTACAAGTGTCACTGCATTGCAAGCGGTTAGAAATCTAGCTAAGGTTAAGGAGGGGGATCGGGTTTTAATCGTAGGTGCTTCGGGTGGGGTCGGGAGCTTTATCATACAGCATTGTCGAAATTTAAAAGCGCATATCACTGCAGTTGTCAGTACAAAACGAATTCCTCAGGCGATTCGGCTTGGTGCGGATGATGTTATTGACTATTTAACAGAAGATTTGGCCCAAGCGACTACTAAATACGATGTAATCTTATATGTTAATGGCAGTTATCCCATTTCAATCTTTCATCGCCTGCTGTCATCAAAGGGGAGATTTGTTTTAGTTGGCAGTAGCAATTTGAAGCACATTTTATATCTTTCAATTTTTGGAAAAAGTCTTAGCAAAAAATACGATAAGAGCTATCAAGTGCTAATGGCGAAACCCAATGCTGGTGATTTGAGCTACATTACCGAAGTGGTAGAACAGGAAAAGCTGACGCCTGTCATCGATCGTCAAATTGAATTCTCACAAATTCCATTTTGGATAGGTGAGCTTGAAAAGGGACATATTGGTGGTAAAATAATCGTTGATCTTGATGGTCAAAAATGAGAGAGAAAAAAATGAATTAGTAATAGATTAATAATAATAAAGCCCTTTCATACTTTATATGAAGGGGCTTTGATAGGTTCATTATGGTCTTAATCCATCTGAATGAAGAGCACCTTTAAATAGTTGCTTTCCTCATATTTGAAATGCGTTCTAAAATCCTTCGGCAATTGATGTACCTCTATGATCTTAAAGCGCTTGTTAGCAAGGTTAAAGCCCTTACCAACCAATTGCTTGAATTTTTCAAGCGTAATATTACTTGAATTATTTGATGCGACGATAATGCCTTTAGGTGAAGTGACTTTTATTGCATCCGCAAGCAAAGTCGGGTAATCCTTTTCAGCACTAAAGGTGAAGTCCTTAGATTTAGCATAGCTTGGCGGGTCAAGAATAACGAGGTCATATATTAGCCCCTTTTTTTGTGCAAACTTAAAATAGTGAAAAACATCTTCAACTAAAATAGGGTGATTTTCAGGGGAAATGTGATTAAGCTCAAAATTTTTAAGTGTGTGCTCTAAGCTTCTGTTAGCCAAATCTACACTTGTAACACTTTTAGCGCCACCAACGGCAGCAAACGTTGAAAATGCACCAGTATAAGAAAAGGTATTCAGAACCGTTTTACCTTTAGCGTATTGGTTACGAATGGCTTTTCTGATTTCACGCTGATCGAGGAACACGCCAACCATACCACCTTCGTTAAAGAATATGGAAAGCTTAACACCATTCTCCATAACTGTGATTGGAAATGTTAAGGGCTTACCGGCGATAAAGCCATCATTAACTTCTTGATGATCCTCAAAGCGACATTTTTCATAGATGGCATCGAATTCGACTGATTTTTTTATTGCGTTTTCTATCTGATTTTTAAAGGCGTAAATGCCTTTACTGTAATAATTAATTAAATATGAGCCAGCAAAAAAATCAATAGTTAATCCCCCAATCCCATCACCTTCGCCGTTAAAAACGCGAAATGCGGTTGTTTTAGGATTGTTGTAAAGGCCGAGGCGTTTTTCTACGCTTTGATAAACCTTTTTAAGGAAAAAGGCATCATCAATTTTCTCGCGCTCATTGTTTGACAGAATCCAACCTAACCCTTTGTTTTGTAGGCCATAGTAGCCGGTTGCGACAAACTTACCTTTTGAGTCCGTCAATCTGAGCAGCTGACCCTCTTCAATATCTGAAGACTCAAGTAGCTGGTAGCCAACGACACTTTCCTTAAAGATTAAGGGATATTTTTCTTTAAACTTCTCAACATGCTTATCATGTAATTTAATTTCGTACATGGTAACTCCTTCTATTTTATGGGCAAAGTTTCTGCAAATGATAACGCTTCTTCAAAATTCTCGAAAATAGCTTCCTCACCAAGCGTATCAATTAATCCTGATTTTTGCAAGACTTCTCTTGGCTGTTGTTTTAAACCTGAGAAAAGTAACTTGACTTTATTTTTGTGACAAACGGTTATAAAGCGCTTCAGAGCATGAACGGCTGTAGCATCCATAGCGGGTACATTACGTAATCGTAAAATCATAATTTTTGTTGAACGATCCACTTCTTTGCTCACTTCTAAAAATTTATCAGCTGCACCAAAGAAAAATGGGCCATTTACTTCGTAAACGGTAATATGTGATGGTAATCTTTGAAGGAGTGCTGGGTCAAAGGAAGGTGTAAAGCTATCGTCCTCCTCTGCAGTATCGCGTGTTAATTCTTTTACTTCAGTAACATCTGCCATTCGCTTCATGAAGAGTAGAGATGCAAGAACCATCCCGATCTCTATAGCAACGACCAAATCGATGAGCACGGTTACAAAAAAGGTGATTAATAACACAATAACATCGCTTTTTGGAGACTTTAGCAGACCTATAAATTCTCGCCATTCACTCATGTTGTAAGCGACAACGATGAGAATAGCAGCTAAAGCTGAAAGAGGTACAAGCTTTGCAAGTGGCATAAAAATCAACATGATAAGCAACAAAGTAATCGCATGAACCATACCTGCTACAGGCGTACGCCCGCCATTTTTTATGTTCGCAACGGTTCTTGCGATAGCACCTGTTGCTGGAATACCGCCAAATAAAGCTGAAGCCATGTTTGCAATCCCTTGAGCAATGAGCTCTGTATTTGAACGGTGTTTACCACCAATCATTCCGTCGGCTACTACTGCTGAGAGCAGTGATTCAATCGAACCTAACAGTGCAATCGTAAATGCTGGCCCGATAAGCAGTCGTATCTTTTCGATGCTAAATGCTGGTAAATGAGGTACCGGGAGCGCTGATGAGAGTTCGCCAAATTTTGAACCGATGGTAGCGACTTCCATAGGTGTAAATTGTACAATTAAGGTTGTAACCACAAGAGCTGCCAAAGAGCCAGGTACTTTAATTTTATTCTTAGGCCAGAAGACGATAATAAAAAGGGCAATTGCACCGATGATTACTGTCTGAGCTTGTGTTGTACCAAAAGCACCTATATATGCGTGCCATTTCTCTAAAAACTCAGCAGGAACGACATCGAGCTTGAGTCCAAAAAAATCCTTAATTTGAGAAGAGAAAATTGTAACCGCAATACCACTTGTGAAGCCAGTTGTTATTGGGTGTGGAATAAATTTAATAACTGACCCGAGTTTAAATACGCCCATGAGGATCATCATAATACCGCCCATCATGGTTGCCATTATGAGACCATCAAGACCAAATTTCATGACGATACCGTAGACAATCACCATAAACGCACCCGTTGGACCACCTATCTGAACTCTACTTCCTCCTAAAAAGGAAATGATAAAACCTGCAATAATAGCAGTATGGAGTCCTTTTTCTGGAGTAACCCCTGAGGCAATTGCCAGTGCAATTGAAAGAGGAAGTGCAATAATAGCAACGATTACACCTGCGGTTAGATCGCTTATAAACTGCTGTCTGCTATAATCCTTGATGGTAGTAAAAAATTTAGGTTTCATAAACCCTCCTAAACGTCGCATTTATTTAATACAAGTGTTAACAAACCTTGGTTGATTTCGTAATTTTTTGTTGATATAATGTCTGCGTGCTGTATTAAGCGACCTAAATATGTAAATGTATACAATATACCTTTTTCATTTTAGCACTTAACCACTTGCATTGCCATATGGATTACATGTTGTTGTAAAATTAAATTTAGTTAATAATAGAATGTTAACGTAACAGAGAGGACAGTAAAAAATGTCAAAAACTAACGCGCAGGCTACAATGCAGTCATCACAGAAATATCCAATTATGAATCAGTTCAAACAAAATATGATTCCATTTCTTAAAATGCTATCTATATACGGTATTATTATTCTTCTCATGGAGAGCTTGTTTCGGAAAAGCATCACAGATGGCTTCATGTGGATGGTTCATGAGCCATTAGCATTTTTGTTGAATTTGGCTATATTGGCTGTCATATCAGGCTTGTTACTACTTGCGACTAGGCGAATTGCCATCGTAACCTTTATTGTAAGTACGTTGACGATTGTTCTTCATGTGGTCAACATCGGTAAGTTTTCACTTCGTAACGTACCAATGCTTTATGAAGACTTCTTTCTTATAAAAGAAGTTTGGGTTTTGATGCCAGAGCTGATTAACGTCAAGGTACTTCTTGGATTGGGTCTTGGGATTTTGGTTTTATTCGCTTATGCTTGGGGACTTCATTTGTTTTATAAAAAAAGGAAGCTTTCCCAACATCGCATACTTGCTTTGATCTTGGTATTGGTGGGATCGCTACTATTGTTTATAGGACAAAAGCAGATGCATTCGGATGATGATATTTCTAAAACAGGGTTCTTATATTCATTGTCGAATAACCTAAGAACACCCTCTATCGTTATAGACAAAACACAACTAGAAGCAGCTGATTCTCTTTATACGAGGTATGTCGAGGGCTACAATACGGAATTTGGTGGAGAGCTTGCAGATTCAGTAAAGCCGAATATTATTATCATTCAAAGTGAAGCATACTGGGATGTGAATAAAATGGATGTCAAATTTTCTAAAAATCCAAATGCTTACTTTGAATCCTTAAGAAATGAATCACAATATGGAGAAATGTATGTCCCAGTAGTTGGAGGGGGAACGTCGAATACTGAGTATGAAATTCTAACAGGTATGACACTTAAAAACTATTCAAATGACTGGTATATGGTTTATCCCAATGAGATTAAGTCACCGCTGATTTCTTTGGCATCCATTTTGAGAAAGCAAGGTTATTCGTCAGTTGGGATTCATCCCTATATGTCTTGGTACTACAATCGCTATGGGGTTTACAATTCCATGGGCTTTAACACCTTTAAAACGCTTGAATTTATGAATGATGTAAGAAAGGTTGGCGAATTCGCGGCAGATGATTACACGACGGATCTGATTATCAATCAAATAGAGAACGAAACAGCACCAGTTTTCAATTTCACAGTTACAATGCAAAACCATGGACCTTATGGCAATGCAAGATTTGGTGCTGATCAATTTGATGTGGATATAAAGACAAAAATGTCGGATTCAACCAAATATTTTCTACACAATTATGTACAGGGCTTATATCTTTCGGACCAAGCGCTTGAGAAGCTGATCAATTATTTGAAAACCTGTGGCGAGCCAACCATTTTACTATTCTATGGCGATCATTTGCCTATGCTAGGTGATGATTATCAAGCTTATCGAGAGCTTGATTACATTGGTAATGAGGATAATTATACGCTACAAAACGACCTCCGTATGATGGCAGTCCCTTATATCCTATGGAGCAATTACGATACGAAGTCTGAAGAGCTACCGACGATGAATGCATCCTTTATGACTTCCTTCATATTGAACAAAGCAGCTCTAGATATGCCAGATTATTTAAAAGCACTTTATATGGCAAGAGAGGATATGCCCCTCTACTTTAGGACCTTTGGATATGATACAAATGGCAATAAGCTAACGCAGGAGTCATCGGCATTTATCAACATGAAATCGCTTTATTTATCTATTTTCAATACGCTTTCAAAAGGAGAGGGGATTGATCAGTGGGTGATTAAGGATAATAGTGACTTTAATAAGACCCTATCAGAAATTAACATTACCAAGGTTGAAGCAAGCGAGAGCCAGACTCAGATTTATGGAGGCCCATTTTATGAAGGTATGGCTATCAGCGTAAACAATGAAAAGATTGACTTTGATCTGAAGGAGGATGGTACGCTTCAAATCAAAAGGGGATTAAAGCAAGGAGATCAAATTAGCATACAGCTGTTAGATACTGATGGAAAGGTATTGGCAGAGCTAAAGTCATATGAGGTACAATAATGAACGTATATGAATTTAAGGATTTACAACTGGGACGCTTTATAGAGCGTCCCAATCGCTATCTGTCCAAGGTAGAGGTAGATGGAAGGATAGAAACCGTACATGTACATGATCCTGGGCGTTTAAAAGAGCTGCTCTATGAAGGCAATGAGGTACTCGTAAGATATTGCCCATCACCTACACGTAAAACCAGCTGGGATATGATTGCTGCTAAAAAAGAAGACGAGTATGTCTTAGTGCATTCTGGTATTCACCGTTACATCAGTACAGCGATTCTAGAAAATCTAGAGCTCAATCCCTTTGGTCCAATGACGGACTTAAAAGCAGAGGTTAAGGTAGGACAGTCCCGAATTGACTATTATGGTGTTATAATTGGGGAAGCGCCTATATGGATAGAGGTCAAAGGCTGCTCACTTTCTGAGGGCGGCACAGCGATGTTCCCTGATGCGCCAACGGTAAGGGGTGCAAGACATCTTGAGGAACTCATAGGTTTAAAGCAACAAGGCAAAAGAGCGGGCGTACTCATTCTCGTATTAAGTGAAGCGACACAGTTTTCACCCAAATGGGACACGGACCCTGTTTTTGCAGATATTTTTTACAAGGCACTTGAAGTTGGGGTAGAGATTCATCCAGTTAGAGTCTCACTTTTACCAAGTGGTGAAATGCGGTATCTTGGGGAGATACCTATTGTAGAGAGGGGATAATATGTCAGGGATTTTGTTGTATTTAGGGCTGTTAATTATCGGGGGGATATTCAGCTATCGTGGCTGGATACATAAGGCGATGCTCGCCCGCATTGATCGTCTGCAAATGGCGTGCCTGTTTGGGCTATTGTTTATCATGGGCATGCGCATCGGCATGGATGACCGTGTAAAGGAAGCATTTTTAAAGATTGGCCTACATGCGGTCTTATTTGGTGTTTTTACAGTTGTTTTCAGCGTTCTCACCGTTCATCTGCTGCTTCGACTCATTGGTAGAAAGCAGGTGACGAAATGACTTTTAAAATCATTTTAGCGGTCGTGATCGGCGGAATCGTAGGATTGTTTGTTCCGGACAGCTGGTATGCACTTTCAGATAACTGGCTGACAGTTGGTTTATGTTTGCTTTTATTTTTTGTAGGCATCGATATCGGGAAAAATAAAAACGTATTAAAGGACTTGAAAAGATCCGGTGCTTTGTTCTTTTTAATTCCAATAGGTGTGGCAGTGGGTAGCTTAATCGGTGCGTTTATTATAGGTGCATTACTCGGTTATCCGCTTCATGAGTCAGGTGCTATCGGCTCTGGTCTTGGCTGGTATACCTTGTCTTCAATTATCATTGCGCCATACTCGGCTGAATTGTCCGTCCTTGCTTTTTTAACCAACGTCGTAAGAGAGATCCTAGCGATTATGATGATTCCACTTGTGGCAAAGTACGTTGGCTTCTATGAAGCGATCGCACCAGCAGGCGCAACGGCGATGGATACGACACTACCAATCGTTTCGAGAAATACAAACTCCGAAACCGCCGTACTATCGTTTTCAACAGGATTAATCCTTTCGACGTTAGTACCTATTTTAGTGCCGCTGTTTTTAAGATAATTGTGTGATATAGAAAAAAAATAAAGGTGCAGCTGATTATCCTATTCAGATAAACAGAGGCACCTTTTTTACGATTAATATTTATTTGATGAAGTTCTGTTATTATTACAAAGTCTCAATAAACTCCAAAACCTTATCATAATCTGGGTGAGACCCAACTTCCTTTACATACTCAACGTATCTTACATTATCTTCAGCATCTACGACGACGATCCCACGCGCTAACAGTCTTAAGCCTTCGATGGCATAGCCGTATTTAGTACCAAAATCGAGTGATTGATAATCTGAAACGACGATTGATTTTTCAATGCTATTTGCCACACAGAAGCGTTTTTGAGCAAATGGTAAATCTACGCTCACCGTAACGACCATTACATCTGGGTGTTTAGTCGCTTCTTCGTTAAAACGAATCGTTTGGAACTCACAGATACGTGTATCGATTGAAGGAACAACGCTGTAAATTTTGATTTTTCCATTTAACTCATCAGAATTGAATTCAGACATATCTGGTTTAACCGCTTTAAAAGCAGGTGCTTTCATTCCAACTTTAATTTCTTCTCCTAAAAGTTTGATGGGATTACCCCCCATTGTAATTTGATCTCTCATGACAACCTCCAAATATATGTTTACAAGTATATAGTTAACCGAAATATCATTTTATAAACAATTTTCTTAGACATTTACAAAATGTTAAAAATTGCGTTCACAAGTGTACCCTCAGGGTGTATAGTGGATAATGTAACGAATAAAGGAATTGGAGGTCACTATGTTTAAAGAAATGCGCGTTCAGAAAAAAGTTATGCCAGCTGATCGTATCGACAAGCTGATTTTAGAAGGCGAATATGGCGTTCTTTCAGTTTTGGATACAAATGGCTATCCATATGCGATACCCGTCAATTATGTCTCTGATGAGCATGCAATTTATATACACTGCGCAAAAGAAGGCATGAAAATTGATGCCATCGCTGCACACGAAAAGGTTGGCTTCACAATCGTTGGACGTCACAGTGTCGTAGCAAAACGATTTTCAAGTGATTTCGAAAGCGTCGTCTGTTTTGGAAAAGCTGAGTTTGTAGAATCTGACGATACAAAGCTCGAAATTCTAAAGCGCTTTATTGTGAAGTACGCTCCTGAATTTACAGAGGGTGGCTTTAAATATGCAGCAAATGATTTTCATAAGACAAACATCATCAAATTAACGGTAGAACACAAGACAGGAAAGACCAACATCGATTTATAAGAATAGGAAGTTAACATGATAGATAAACAATATGAAGCAGTTATCGCACTTGCCAAAGAAGCAGGTACGCTTCAAATGCATTTTTTTAGAAGTGATTCGCTCTCGATTGAGACGAAAAGCACCTCTGTAGATATGGTGACAGAAGCCGATATCGCTTGCGATAAACTCATCGTTAGTCGTCTAAAGGAGCTGTTCCCTGGTGATCAAATTTTATCAGAGGAGCAAGGCTATCAGCCCAATGCGGCAGCATCGGATTATGAATGGATCATCGATCCATTAGATGGCACAACTAATTTTTCGATTGGTCACCCTATTTTTGCTGTATCAATCGCAAGATGGTATAAGAACAAGCCAGAGTTTGGCGTCGTTTATGTCCCTACTTTGGAAGAAATCTATTTTGCACAAAGAGGTGAAGGTGCTTATCGCGTCGTAAAAGACCAGTCTCCTGTAAGACTTTGTGCATCAACTCAGTCAGAACTGGGTAAAAGTGTCTTAGCGACAGGATTTCCATATGACCGTGCTACCGCTAAAAATAACAATTCTCAAAATATAGCGACGATGGTTCCCCTCGTAAAGGGTCTTAGAAGACTGGGTGCAGCAGCCTATGATTTGTGCTTGGTAGCAGCTGGTGTCTACGATGCATTTTGGGAGCTTAGACTTGGTAAGTGGGATCTAGCAGCAGGTGCTCTCATGATTACTGAAGCAGGTGGCGAGTTCAATTATCATTACGATGCTGAAAGATATAATGTGATTTCAGGATCGAGTGAAATTTGTAAAGCCATTGAAGGCAAGGTCTATCTGTCTAATAATGGTCATCAAATAAGAGATTATCAATTATCAAAGTTGTTATAGGAGATAAGCGATTGAAGCAACCCGTAATTTTAAAAGGAAGTCACAGATCAAATGGTCAAAGTAGTCAATACATCGATCAGCTTGTGGAAGAACTCAAGAAAAACGAAATTTATCCACAAGTATACGACATTAATCGTTTAACGGTTAAGCCATGTATCGATTGTAGTGTTTGTTCAAATTCATATGGCAAATGTGTGCACGATGATGATATGGAATCGGTTTATGAGGCGTTGAGGGCTACGGATGTTCTCATCGTTGCGTCGCCAGTGTATTTCAATGGCATCACCAGTAAACTAAAGCAGCTGGTAGACCGTTGTCAGATGATTTTCATCTGTGATTTTAAACATGGCAGGCCTTATGTGGATAATACAGTGAGTGAGACTAAGCAAGGCTATGTCATCTCTATGGGTGGTGCAAATGCCTATACCGATCAATTTACTGGGAATGCACTTAGTTTAGGCTTGGTTTTTAGAAACCTAAGAATGCCATTAACAGAGCATTTTACTTATGCAGGTACAGATCATAGTGAAGTTCTAAGTAGAAATGAAGCAAAAGACGACATCGAAAAAATCGTCCAAAATTTGAAAGACTTTTATCAAAGAGTCGGAGAAAAATAAGGAGGGATGACGTTGAAGGAAAAGATGAAATTGGGTCTCATACAGATGATTACCTATAAAGACAAAGAGATGTCACTGGACAAGGCGGCTGAAAACATTAAGCAGCTGGCAGATCAGGGTGCAGATATGGTCGTATTACCAGAGATGTTTAACTGTCCATATGAGACACAAAGGTTTCCGCAATATGCAGAGCCAGAGGGCGGGCCAACTTGGCAGAGAATGCAGCAGGTCGCTAGAGACAATCACATCTATTTGGTGTGTGGTTCTATCGCTGAAATAGAGGATGGCAATATCTATAACACATCATTTGTTTTTGATAGAGACGGCAATCAAATCGGAAAGCATAGAAAAATTCATATGTTTGATATCAACATCGAAAATGGTCAATATTTTAAAGAGTCAGAGACCCTCGAAGCAGGCGATCAGGCGACTGTATTTGAGACAGAATATGGCACCATTGGCCTTGCCATTTGCTACGATGTTAGATTTCCTGAGCTCTCTAGAATGATGGTAGACAGAGGGGCAAAGATGCTGATTTATCCAGCAGCATTTAATATGACAACCGGACCCGCACATTGGGAACTCCTTTTTAGAACCCGTGCGGTGGACAATCAAGTCTTTACAGTTGGCTGTGCGCCGGCAAGGGACTACTCTCTGAGCTATATCTCATATGGCAACTCCATCGTCGTCGATCCATGGGGCGATGTACTGGGTAGATTGGATGACTCTGAAGGGTATCTACTAGGCGAAATTGACTTCGGAGAGGTTTCTCATATTAGAGAACAGCTACCGATCATCAAGCAGCTTAGAAAAGACGTTTATCATAAGTAAGAAAATAACAATTTAGCCAGTCGATATTGAATGAGTATGTAAATTAGTAATATTCCTAATCTATATATAAATATAACAATAGCTGATACGATCTATATTATTAGATACGCATCAGCTATTTTTTATTTTTGTTAAGCCACAATCTCACTTGTGGTAAAATCTGAAGGCTCGATGCCTGAAGATTTTTGTTTAATTAAAAGCGTAAAGGTTAAATGTGTAATTGATCATCTGAAACGACTTTGACATTAGCGTCAAGTTCATAGACGAGGTCTTTTCGTTCGATGATGATTTTTGCTTTCTCAGCGAGCTCAGGCGTTGTTTTGATGTTGAGTAAGAGCTCTTTTGCTGGATTAATCGCTATCGGGTTTCCCACGCGGCAGAGCATGGAGTAATCGCCATTGGTATCGCCATAAGCATAGCTTTGACTGAGATCGATGCCAAATTGCTCAACGAGCTCGTCTATGGCTCTGTCTTTGCTGTCAGAATCCCACATTGGGATGACCTCACCGGTAAAGCGTCCCTCTTCATCGACGAGGTAGCTGGTGCCTCTATAAGCGTCGATGCTGTATTTGTCCGCCATTTTTGAAACGAGAAAATCTGGACTACCAGAGATGAAAAACACCTTATGTCCATTGAGCTTGTGCCATAAAATACGACTGCGCGTATATTTGTAGACGATGTCACCGTGGAGCGCGATGACCTGATTCGAGATAAACTCAAGATCGGCGACGCGTCTCCCTTTTAAGGCTTCATAGTACGTTTCTACGAGTTCTAACATATAAGTGTCGTATTCGCCAACGCGTTTACGCCACTCTGTAAAAGCACTTTTAATGCTGGTGTGCCAAAGTGCAGGGTCGATGATTTCGTATTTTACCATCTTTTTAAAATGTTCTATCAATAAGGAATTGCGATAGAGCGTTCCGTCAATATCAAAAAATGCTGCGATTTGCATATATGCCTCCTTGGTACTATCTTTATTTATTAGTCTATTATACCCGCAAAAGTGCAAATTTTGACTATTTTTTTTTGATTTGATTTTTCTTGATATGGACATGCTTTTATGATAATCTATTTTGGAGTTTATCATTTAGTTAAAGATTTATCAGTGGGAGGATTTATCGTGGATCAAAACGAAAGAAAAATTTTTACGGCAGACCCATCGGCATTGGGATTATTCGGTCTTGCTATGGTTACATTTGTTGCTTCAACTCAAAAACTTGAATGGACAACAGGCACATCATTCATTATTCCTTGGGCGATCTTTTTAGGTGCTTTGGCACAGGTTTACGCATGTGTAAATGACGCTAAAAAGGGCAATGTATTTGGTGCAACCGCATTTGGTGCTTACTCATTATTCTGGTTAGCAGTAGCAATGACTTGGATGACTTCAAACGGTGTATTTGGTGAAGCGATGAAGGCAAATGGCGATATTAAGCAGTTAGGCTTTGCTTTCTTAGGCTATCTCATCTTTTCTTTATATATGACGTTAGCGTCACTTGAAACCAATAAAGTATTGATGGTTATCTTTGTATTAATCGACTTCTTGTTCCTTGGCTTATCACTTAGCGTTATTTGGGGCATTGAGTTCGGCCATGTATTAGCAGCTTGGAGTGAATTCTTTATTGCTTTAGTAGGTTTCTATGGTTCAGCTGCAAACGTATTAAACCATACATTTGGCAGAGTGTTTTTACCAGTTGGAAAACCACTTGGCATTTTCAAAAAATAGATTTTAATATGAACTAAATGATTGAAGAGAAACTACTAATAGAGTGGTTTCTTTTTTTTTACCACAATCCTATTACAGTCGCGTTTGAAGTATGTTCAAATCGCATAAAGTATTGTAAAATAAGAGAGTGAAAAATAGGAGGCTATATGTCAGAAAAGATTCTTAAAGTACAAATTGACCAAGCAGCGCCATTGCCATTCTCTGAAGAAACCATTTTTAGAGCGGTTGCAGAGAATATAGATCGTATCGATACCGACTCAGATGAAGCCTGCTTACTTGTTATTGAGCCTATGGCATTGATTTTATATTGGGAAGACGACAAGGTGATCGTTAACCGAGTGATGCATTCGGACGAGATTAAAGACCAGTTGTAGTAAGAACTTAAGTAAGAACTGATAGATTGGATTAATACAATGATAAGTAAAGCTCTTCCTAGACTTCTAGAAAGAGCTTTCATGTTTTATGAATTAGTAACCCCATTGTCCATCTAAAAAGATGACATGGATTCTACTTGCGTCTCGCTGATGACCAATAATAGAATAACTACAGCAAATTCTATTTTCACTTCTACAGTCGTTGCATGAACCCGTGTGCGTACAAGGTGTGTTCGTAGAGAGTCTAACATTATTTGCAGGTGCGGCAATTTCTCTGTTGCGAGCAATCGCGGCATCAAGGTCTTTAACTATTTTGTTAGGGCTTACGATAAGATAAACTCGGCTTGGGCCGAAGGTGATCGCAGCGACGCGATTGCCAGAACCATCGACGTTGTAGAGTTCACCCTGTTCGGTAATTGCATTTGAGCTAGCAAGATAAGCATCTGCACTGAAGGCTTTTCTGTGAACCAATTGAACCTCTTGCGGCGTCAAGCCTGGTGCGTAACGGTCATAGAAAGTGAATGGCTGCTCGCGTAACCAGTCGATTAAACCCGTTTCAAATAAGGTTTGTGAACCACCCACAGCAAGGGATGTTTCAGGTGGCATAAGTTCTAGTAAAAGCGTCTTTAATTCATCTACAGTTCTAACATGATAGCCATTCATGTTGTTGCGCTTAAGTGCTTTTATTGTCTTTTCGATGCGCTTATCGATAATTGTCGTTAGGTTTTGGTCCATAAATACCTCCTTAAGTACCTAAAGTGTATCGAATTCTCAGGAAAATTACAACTTTTATGCTTTGTTCATAAAAAATTTTACAAATTAGGCATATTATTTTTCTCTATCTAGGTTATAATTACCATAATCGAGTGTGGGAACTAGACGTCAATGAAAAGATTAAGGTGAGTGATTATGAAGAAATGTTCTGAATGTAAAAAAAATGTCGCGATGATGCGGACAGCAAAAATAGAAAATGGTAAGACAGAATATGTGGATTTGTGTCTTGAGTGTGCGCAAAAGAAAGGGTATCCGGTAATGGATGAGATTATGAATCAAATCAATCTCAGTCCAGAAGAAATGGATAACTTATCTAAGCAAATGAACAAGCTCTTTGACAATGCTTCACAGGATGAAGAAAATCCATTTATGCAATTTATGAATTATGATCAAGATCACGATCATTATGACGAAGACATGGATCTTGAAGAATATGATGACACTTATGATGAAGCTGCAGAGGACTTTGAAGAGGAAATCGATGAAGAACCTGCATATGATAAGAAGAAGTATAAGAAAGTAAAGCTTAAAACTTTGAGCAAGTATGGCTCAAATCTAATAGAAAAAGCGAAAAACGGTGAAATTGATCGTATTATCGGAAGAAATCGTGAAATCGATCGCGTGGTTCAAATCCTAAATCGTAGAAGTAAAAACAACCCACTGTTATTGGGTGAGCCAGGTGTTGGTAAAACGGCGATAGCAGAAGGCCTTGCAGTAAGAATCGTAGAAAAACAAGTGCCTGAAAAATTACTAGATACAGAAATCTACTTGTTGGATATGACGGCTATCGTAGCAGGTACTCAGTTTAGAGGCCAGTTTGAAGGTCGTATGAAGTCGATTATTACAGAAGCCTCTCAGCATGGTAACGTGATACTCGTCATCGATGAGGTTCACAACATCATGGGTGCTGGTGAAGTACACGGTGGCGTAATGAATGCGGCAAACATTTTAAAACCTGCACTTGCTAGAGGCGAAGTACAGATTATCGGTGCGACGACGCTTGAAGAGTATCGTAAACACATCGAAAAGGATGCGGCTTTAGAAAGACGATTCCAACCAGTAGTAATCGATGAGCCTTCAGTTGAAGACAGTATCGAAATTCTAAAGGGCATTAAGGATTATTACGAAGTATTTCATAAGGTAGCCATAGATGACGAAGTAATCGAGGCAGCGGTTAAGCTATCCTCTAGATACATCACAGATCGATTTTTACCGGATAAAGCGATCGATGTCATCGATGAAGCGGGTTCAAGAGCGAACCTTAAAAACCATGGTTTGGTAGAGGTCAAAGCGCTTGAAGAAGAAGCGGATCGCCTTGAAGCACAAAGAGCTGAAGCAACAGCAGATGGTGAGTATGAAAAAGCGGCAGATCTTCGAGTGGAGCTTTTAAGATTAAATGAAAGAATAGATGCACTTGAGAAGTCCAGTGCACACGTGAGTTTAACCGTTGAAGATGTGGCTTATGTCATAGAAGCATGGACGAAAATTCCTGTAAAAAGCATCACTGAAGAAGAAGCTGAAAAGCTAATTGAGCTTGAGAACAGACTTCATAGAAGAGTGATTGGGCAACACGCTGCGGTAGAAGTTATCGCAAAAGCGGTAAGACGTAATCGCTCTGGCTTTAGAAAGAAAAGAAAGCCAGCATCTTTTATCTTTGTTGGACCTACAGGAGTAGGAAAAACTGAGCTTGCAAAATCGCTGGCAGAAGAGCTTTTTGGAACTGAAGAAGCTATGATTCGTATGGATATGTCTGAGTTTATGGAAAAGCATACCGTATCTAAATTAATAGGAGCGCCTCCGGGATATGTTGGGTATGAACAAGGTGGCCAATTAACTGAAAAAGTTAGACGCAAGCCTTATTCAGTCATCCTACTAGATGAAATTGAAAAAGCGCATGCAGATGTGTTTAACATCCTACTTCAAATCCTAGAAGATGGTCGATTGACAGATGGACAGGGCAGAACAGTGTTCTTCGAAAACACGGTTATTATCATGACCTCAAACATTGGTACGCAGATGAAATCAACAGTTATGGGCTTCGGTGCTGAACAAGAAAAGAAAATTGAAAATTCAGTAAGAGAAATGCTGAAAGAACACTTTAGACCTGAATTCTTAAATCGTATCGACGATATCATCGTCTTTAAGGCACTTGCGAAGGAAGAGCTTAGAGAAATCGTTGATTTACAGCTAAAAGAAGTTGCTTCAGAAGTAAAAGAAAAGAAAATGGTACTTGAAGTAGACGACGAAGTGAAAGCTTTACTTGTTAAAGAGGGCTTTGATGAGAAATATGGCGCAAGACCACTTCGCAGAACGATTCAGCGTATGATCGAGGATGAAATTGCAGAGCTTTACATCAGAAAGCTCATTCAAGAGGGCAATTTGCTTAAAGCAGTCATCGAGGAAAATAAAGTAAAAATTAAAGTTGAAGCTTAAGCTTAAGAAAAAGCAAAAGCAAAAGCAAAAGCAAAATCAAAAGCAAAAGCAAAAGAATAAAAAGAAGTAGAAGTAGAAGAATAAGTAGAAGAATAAGTAAAAGAATAAGTAAAAGAATAAGTAAGCATATATGTATAAGTATATGTATATGTAATATGTAAATAAAAGAAACCGCCTAATTCTGTAATTTAGAAATAGGCGGTATTTTTTATCAAAACATTTTCTTACGATACATAAAGAGTGCGAAAAGACTGGCGATGACCAGGGAAATAAGCATGATAATGATAAACGCAAAGTGTTGATTTGCAAGTGGTACAGGCACATTCATGCCAAAAAAGCTGGCGATCATCGTCGGTATCGCCATGACGATCGTAACGGAGGTCAGAAACTTCATTACGATATTGAGATTGTTTGAGATGACTGACGCAAAAGCATCCATGGTGCCACTGAGTATGTTGCTATAGATGTTCGCCATTTCAATCGCCTGCTTGTTTTCAATGATAACGTCTTCGAGCAAGTCTTCGTCCTCAGGATATTTTTTAATGGCATCTAGCTTGAGCATTTTCTCAAGTACGATTTCGTTACTTCTTAGTGACGTTGTAAAGTAAACTAAGCTTTTCTCTAAGTCTAAGAGCTGGATCAGCTCTTTATTTTTCATAGATTTGTGCAGCTCTTTTTCGATGTTGTTACTCATTTTATCGATTTGCTTGAGGTACTGTAGATAGTAGGTTGCATTTTTATAAAGTAATTGCAAAATAAATCGCGTCTTTTTATAAGTGAAAAATGCTTTAACCTTTCCGCTGACAAAATCATTGATCAGTGGAATTTCTTTTGTACACACCGTAATGATATTATCATTTGCAAGAATAATTGCTAAAGGTAAAGTGGTGTATATTTTAGAACCCTCTTGTAATTCAAGTAATGGGACGTCGACAAGGATCAAGGTACAATCGTCATCAACCTCAATACGTGCACGTTCTTCCTCATCCAGAGCGGCACGTAGGTGCTCGGAGGGAATGTTGAATTTTTCTGATATGGTGTTTATCTCAGCCTCTGTTGGCTGGGTCATGTTAATCCAGATAGAAGGCTCAAAGTTTTCTAGCTGAACGACCTTTTGATCAAGTGTTTTCATTAATTTGATCATAAAAAATGCTCCTTTCAGTTGATTGCCAACCGAAAGAAGCACCAAAAAAACGTCCTATAGTAAAACTATACAGGTCGATGGCTACAGCTTACGGTCAGCTGGTTATTAAATATTGAGTTGTCGGTTGTACACCTCGGAACGCTGTCCACAAGCTCACCGCCTTTCATGGTTTTGTATTGCCTTAAACAGTATATACTATTGGGTGAAGAATTAAAACTCAATTTTTATAGATGCACCTGCTTTTTTAAAATCATCCATAATGGCTTTAGGGACGAGACCACCCCCCGTTGCCCAAGAAAGATGTGTCGCGTTTTGCATTTTTTCTAAAAGGCCTTCGCCTAATAGATATTCAAATCCTGATTTTGTGTAAAATAGCTGGATTGGACCGTAAAAACCAGCGAGAGCTGATGGCTCAAGTTCAATTTTATCTGTGACGGATAGTAAGTGGAGTAGCCATAGCATCGTATGATCTTCCACGGTATAGATGCCATCGATGAGTGGCATCATAATTTCGCCTACAAATCCAGAAGGTCTACCCACAGCTAGACCGTCTGCTTCTGTCATAAGCTCAATACCAATATCCTCGACTGCTATTTTGCTGTGAAGACCAGATGCCATACCAAGAAGCATACAGGGTGCATGGGTTGGTTCTGCAAAGAATATTTTTACTGAATCCTCAAAGATTAATTTGAGTCCATAGGCAACACCGCCTGGCGCGCCACCGACACCGCAAGGGAGGTAGACGAAAAGTGGATGTTCATCGTCTACTAAGATGCCTTCGTCAGCAAGCTGCGTTTTCAGTCTTAATGCCGCAACCGCATAGCCTGTAAATAAATGCACTGAATTCTCATCATCAATGAAGTAAGCAAACGGATCGTTTAAAGCCGCTGCACGTCCTTCCTCAACTGCTTTTGAATAATCTGAATCATGAAGGACGACGGTTGCACCCTTTTCTTTGAGAAGTGCTATTTTCCATGGCTTGGCATCATTTGACATATGAACGGTGACGTTAAAGCCGATGGCACGACTGATAATGCCGATGCTAAGGCCCAAGTTGCCTGTAGAGCCAACTAAAATGTTGTATTGTCCAAAGATGGCTTTAAATGTGGGATGATTAAACTGCGTGTAATCATGTTCAGAATTCAGTAAGCCATTTTCAAGGGCTAATTTTTCTGCAAAAAGGAGTACCTCGTAAACACCACCACGGGCTTTTATAGAGCCAGCTATATCGAGATGACTGTCGAGCTTGGTCCACCAATCGCCAATGATTCGCCCTCCAATAAAGGGTATGACACCTAGCTGAAGCTGTTCGACTCGTTTGATTTTTGATTCTATTACGCCCATTGTTGCTTGCGTTTCAGGAAAAAGCTGTGCTAGGAGTGGTGCAAACCGTCTCAGCCTTTCATCGGCTAATTGTATATCTGAAAGTGTTGGCAGTGCTTTAGTTGAAAGTGACTTTAATGCTTCCTGTGTATTGAGTTTATTAGGATTGACCCAAAACACGGGCTGCGCTTGGCTTAAGCTCATTTTTAATGACGCGTCTAATGCGGGTATAGATTTCATAACTACCTCCATTAATTTAATGTCAATTTAATCTTAACAGATTTGAGACGCATTTAAAATCAAATTAAAGAATGTTATAATAGAGGCGTTAAGACTTATTAGAACACTATAACAGGAGAATATTATGACGATTTTAGAACGTATTAGAGGGTTGAGACAACCTATTTTGATGGTTATTTGCACACTTTTAATCCTTGGTTTTTTTGTTCCTTGGGTGACTAATAACCCCGACCTTGAAACCTTTGCTTATTCTGAAATTAAGTTATCCGGCTTTGATATTTTTAGAGGCTATCAGTCGCTTGTAGCTGTGGTAGACCCTCTTATCTCAACGCTTGGATATGCGGCACTTGGGAAACTGCTTTATTTGGGTTATATTTTAATTCTTTTACCCGTTATTTCGGTGGCATCTATCGTATTATTAGGGATTAGACATGCCAAAGCTTCTCTTGTTACATGGATTAATTTTGTAGCCCATACGGTTTTAGTATTGGGATTATTTTTACTGATAATGATAAATGGCGATCTAAGAACCCTATTTTTCACGATCATGTCCTTTAGCCTTGGCTATTATTTGATGATGCTTATGTCCATCTTAGGTGTGGTAACACTTGTCATCACACGACGTAAGTGAAGCACTACCGACTGCTAGGCATTTTACTTCTGCTTGAGAACAACCCAGTGATGACTGCAAAGGCAATTTCCGAGCATTTTGAGGTATCGGTGAGAACCATTTATCGTGATTTAGATGTCCTATCAGAAGCGGGCTATAGTATCGTTACTGAAAGTGGTAAGGGTGGCGGTATTTCACTACAATACAACAAGCGGCTAAGGCTTAGTGCAATGGATAAGAGCGAGCTACTAAAGGTGGTTGAACATTTTGCTATTTTTGACAAAAATGATCAGCTGTCTGAAAATTTAGCATTAAAAATAAGAGGTCAATTACCAGATGACGCGCGTCTTGTTTTTGATCGAATGAGAGAAGCTTCACTGGTGGACAAAAGCAACTGGTATGGTATCTCAAATGACAGAGAACAATTTTTATCCTTGATACAGGAAAGTATTATCAATGAGCTAAAGGTTATCATGGATTATAAAAGTGGAACGGGCTATACCGCAGATAGAATCGTATGGCCACTGGGAATTGTCAAAAAAGTTGGTCAAAACTATCTTGTGGGTTACTGAGAGCTGAGAGCTGAAATTCGCACCTTTAAAATGGATCGAATAATATCGCTTAAACAAACGGACTTGCATTATCTGTCGCCCACAGAATTTGACCTTAAGCGGTACTGGGACAGTACAACTCCGAAGTATCTTGAAAAGCAGATGTTTGACAGAACTTTTAAAGAGGATTCGAAGGGGGGCTATTTGGTGACATTAAAATGTCCTGAGGCGTACTTGGTCTATTTCAGTGGCTTCAGGTGTATAGAAGCGGATGATGAAGGTCGGTATACTTTTGATTTAATATCAGAATCAATTGCACTTTATCAAATTTTGATACACGCAGATCAGATCTATGTAAGTTCGCCTGAATCGCTAAGAGCTTCAATTAAAAGAAAATGTCAGTTTATCTTGAATAATTATTAGTTCTTGAATTGACTGACATAATGATGTCAACAAATGAGTGGTATTCTTAGTCTATCAAATAAATGGATAAGGAGACTTGTTATGAAAGCAAAAATTGTTACTCTTGAAAAGGCAAATATGATGGGCATCGTTTACAGAGGCAAAAACGAAAATAATGAAATTCCAGCAATGTGGGAAGTGTTCAACAAGCGGTTTAAAGAAATTCCAAACCCTGATATGCGTGCTTTTTATGGACTATGCTATGGCTTTGAAAGTGGTGGCAGCTTTTCGTATATGGCTGGACTTGCTGTTGATCAGTTTGAAACAATTCCCAATGGTATGGAAGTTGTGGAACGTCCGGCCAGTAAGTATGCAGTGTTCACATTTAAAGATAAGATGGATAAGATAGGACAATTTTGGGATGAAATCTACAGAACTTATTTAAAAGAGAATGACCTGACTGCAATAACAGGGATGACATTTGAGTACTACGATGAAAGATTTGAAAAAACAGGAGAATGTGACATTTACATCCCAGTGCTATAGTCTACAAATCGTTCTCAAAAAACTTAAAACGCGTAACATAATAGCAGGAATGGCAAACCCCGTAATGTTCTGTGTGAATCACAGCTCATTACGGGGTTTATATTTAGTTCAGTCTTAAAATTAAGGTCAAACTAGATTTTTTCTTTTGGAATGTAGTGTGTATGGAGTAGATCGTGTGCCTTATGACTATTAGGGGTTCCAAGGAACTCTTCGTAAAGCTGTTTGATATAAGGGTTATCATGGGATTTTCTGAGCACCTTGCCACGATCCTCTGCATAAATCGCTGCCTGACGTTTTTTGATGATTTCCATATCGCCGTGATGATATGGCTGTCCACCGCCGCCGATGCAGCCACCTGGACATGCCATAATTTCGATGGCATCAAATTGAGAAATACCAGCTTTAATGTCTTCAAGTAGCTTACGTGCATTGCCTAGTCCGTGTGCGATGCCGATTCTTAGATTTAAATCACCCACCTTAACGGTAGCAGATCGAATGCCTTCTAAGCCTCTTAACTGTTGGAAGTCAACCTTTTCAAGTGTCTCTCCAGTAATCCAATCATAAGCGGTTCTAACAGCAGCTTCAATGACGCCACCTGTTGTACCGAAGATGACAGATGCGCCGGTACTTTCACCAAGTAGATGATCAAAATCACTGTCTGGAAGACCAGCGAAATTGATGCCAGCTTCTTTTAGCATTAAGCCAAGCTCGCGTGTGGTTAAAACGAGGTCGACGTTATTATTATTGTCTTTGGTGAGCTCAGGTCTAGCTGCCTCTGCTTTTTTCGCCAAACACGGCATGACAGAGACGACGACGATATCTTCTGGTTTGAGGTTCATTTTTTCAGCATAGTAGGTTTTAATCACGGCACCCATCATAATCTGAGGTGATTTGCAGGTTGATGGGATGTCGAGCATATCTGGGAATTGATGCTCAAAGAATTTTACCCATGCTGGACAGCAGCTGGTTAACATCGGTAATGTTCCACCATTTTGTATCCTGTGAATAAGCTCAGAAGCCTCTTCCATAATCGTTAAATCGGCACCGAAATCAGTGTCAAAGATAGCATCAAAGTGAAGGCTACGCAGAGAGCTTACGAGTTTACCCGTAGTGATGGTCCCAGCATCCATATTGAAGAGCTCGCCAATAGCGACTCTGACAGCTGGAGCCACCTGTACGACAACGTGTTTTTTAGGGTTATTGAGGGCTTCCCAGACCGCATCTGTGTTATTGACCTCTGTTAATGCCGCAGTTGGACAAACTGCGACGCATTGACCACAGAAGGTACACGAGGTATCTACCATATCGAGGTTAAACGCTGGGCCAACGAATACGTCGAAGCCTCTATTTACAGCGGATAATATACCGCAGGTTTGTACAGTATTACACATGGTTTCACAGCGACGACACATAACACATTTGTTTGGATCCTTAACAAGTGCATAGGAAGAGGTATCCTTTTGATAGTTCATCTTTTCACCAGCATATCGGATATCACGGATGCCTAAATCCTGTGCAAGAGCTTGTAGGTCGCATTCTAAATTTTTAGGACATAGTAGGCAGTCAAAGGGATGATTGGAAAGTAAAAGCTCAACTGCAGTTCTTCTGGCAGAGATCGCTCTTAGATTATCTGTACGAATTACCATACCCTCTGTGCAAAGCTCAGAGCATGATGGTGCAAGCGCAGGTCTACCTTCAACCTCTACCATACAAACGCGACAGGATGCGCTTTGATTCACAATGCCAAAATCTTTTAGATTCATATGGCAGAGGGTAGGAATTTTAAGCCCCACCTGCTTAGAAGCTTCTAATATGGTCGTGCCCTCCATAACTTGTAAGGGCATGTCATTAATTTTTATATTGATCATTTTCATCTGAATACCCCCTCTATGGTCTTAGAATCGCTTGGAATTTGCAGGCAGTGAAGCAAGCGCCACACGCGATACATGCTGCCTCATCGATCACATGTTTTTGCTTCGGTGCACCGGAGATACAGTTCACTGGGCAAACTCTTGCACATGCTGTACATCCAATACATTTTTCTTCGATGACTTTATATTTTGCAAGGGCCTTACAGCTACCAGCTGGGCATCTTTTTTCTTTAATATGAGCAAGGTATTCATCATAGAAATATTCAAGTGTACTGAGGACAGGGTTTGGTGCTGTTTGACCTAGTCCACAAAGTGCACTGTCCTTAATACTCTTTCCTAAGGTTCTGAGCTTGTCGATGTCGGCCATTGTACCTTCACCTTGAGTGATGCGATCTAGGATTTCATACATGCGTTTTGTTCCCAGGCGGCATGGGGTACATTTACCACAGGACTCATCTTGCGTAAATTCAAGGTAGAATTTAGCGATATTGACCATACAATCGTCTTCATCCATAACGATCATACCGCCAGAACCCATCATAGAACCGATAGATTTCAAGCTTTCATAGTCGATAGGTGTATCGAGATCCGCAACCGTGATAACGCCACCAGATGGACCGCCTGTTTGGACTGCTTTAAAGGCTCTTCCACCGATGATGCCACCACCGATATCATAGATGATTTCACGTAAGGTTGTTCCCATAGGTACTTCTACAAGTCCGACATTGTTGACTTTACCGGCAAGTGCAAATACCTTGGTTCCCTTTGATTTTTCAGTACCGATGCTACTAAACCATTCTGCACCCTTAATCAAAATAGGTGGTACGTTCGCAAACGTTTCAACATTGTTTACGTTTGTTGGTTTACCATTGTAGCCTTCTATTGAAGGATAGGGTGGTTTTTTAGTTGGTTCACCGCGATTTCCTTCAACGCTGTGAATCAATGCGGTTTCTTCACCGCAGACGAATGCACCAGCACCAAGCTTTATAGAAATATCAAAATTAAAACTCGATCCAAAGATTTGCTTACCTAAAAGGCCGTACTCTTTAGCCTGACCAATGGCAGTTTCCAGTCGTTTAATCGCGAGTGGATATTCTGCTCTAATATAGATAATCCCTTCAGAAGCGCCTATTGCATAGCCAGCGATGGCCATCGCTTCAAGTACAGAGTGTGGATCGCCTTCGAGAATGGAGCGGTCCATAAAGGCACCTGGATCGCCTTCATCAGCATTACAAATGACATACTTTTGATCTGCTACTGGCTTTCTAGTAAGCTCCCATTTGAGACCGGTAGGGAAGCCACCACCACCACGGCCTCTCAAACCGCTAGCCTTTACGATATCGATTACCCTTTCAGGCGTATATTCGGTAACTGCTTTACCTAGCGCTTCATATCCGCCAAAGGCAATGTATTCGTTAATATCCTCTGGGTTGATGAGACCACAGTTTCTTAGGGCAATTCGATATTGCTTTTTATAAAAGCTCATTTCATCGTGTTTTGGGAGTGGCTTTTGTGTTTCAGGCTCTTTATAGAGCAGTCTACCTACCGTTCTTCCTTTAATGATGTGTTCATTGACGATCTCTTCCACATCATCAAGGGTCACTTTGACGTAAAAAACATTATCAGGATGTATTTTCACAATTGGACCCTGACCGCAAAATCCGAAGCAACCCGTCTTGATAACAGCTACCTCATCTGCGTAACCGACGCCACTTAACTTCTCCTTAAATAATTCGACGATTTGGAGGCTCTCAGCTGAGACGCAGCCAGTACCGCCACACACCATAATGTGCGTTCTTTGTGTAGTCATACCCCAACCTCCTTACAAAGCGCTATGGTAAGTTTTAATAAGCACGTGATCATCCAAGATTTCGCCATTTTGGATGTGCTTATCAAGTATTTCGCCGACAAAATTACGATCTACATTACCATAGATGGTGGGTTCATGGCCTGGCATGTTCACCTGAACAGTGGGTTCGCTGTGGCAATAGCCCATACAGCCCACCTGAACAACTTTAATATGTTCAATTCCCTTGGTGGAAATTTGAGTAATCAATTCGTTTAATACCTCACGACTACCAGCAGCAATCCCGCAGGTCGCCATACCGACGAGAATTTCTATGGTTTGGTCATCGGATTCACCCGTTTCGCGAAGCTTAACTTTTTTAATCTGATCTTCTCTAATTTTGCGCAATTCATCTAAAGATTTAACAGGCATTAACCTTCACTTCCTTCCATATTTTTATAATCATCGATGATTCTTGATACGTCATTTTCAGTGACATGGCCAAAAACCTTATCGTTTATCATGACAACTGGTGCTAAACCACATGCGCCAATACATCGCACATCCTTTAAAGTAAAGAGACCGTCAGGCGTTGTATTTCCTGACTTAATATCAAGCTGCTCTGAAAAGGCATGCATGACTTTTTCAACACCTTTGACGAAACAAGCCGTGCCCATACAAATATTAACGGTGTACTTTCCTCTTTTTTCTTGAGAAAAATAAGAGTAAAAACTCACAACACCGTAGACCTTTGACGCTGGAATATTGAGTTTTCGTGCAACATACAATTGTAATTCGCTAGGTAGATAACCAAACAATTCTTGAGCCTTGTGTAGAATAGATATGAGTGCGTCTTCTTTAGCATCTTGTTCTAAAATAAAGGCGTCTAACGCTTTTAGCTTTTGATCAGCGTTTTCTAGACTGAATATATTCGCCATAAAAACCTCCCTTTCTCGTAAATTTAACCCCTGTGAGCTTATTGGATAAGTGAAATAAAACCCACCTTAATATTCAGAAGATACTTAATATTCTGACAAATATAGTATACCTTTATTTTGACCAATTTTAAACAAAGATCATATGAGTTTGTATATTATTTAATCCAAATGTAAATATTTTTTTAACTTATCCTTGATTTTTATATAAAAACGTTTAAACTATACTTAACTGAGTATGCAGTAAAACCAATGTTCCCCATAGAGAGACAGTTTTCCTCTATGGGGCTTAATTATTTTTCTATTGAGGTAAAGAAATGTCTTTTGTTAGAAGTGGCCCACGTATATTGATTGTAGAGACTAAAGAAGAGCAGCTTTTTAGAGCTTATATCAAGGCTCAATTTGATCAAGTTGAATTGAGTGAAAAGGTTAAGAATTTTGAGGATATTATAACTGTGATGAACCACCATCAGACATTGATTGTCATCGCAGATAATGCAAAAGAGAATATCCAGAATTTTGATGTGTCCAACTCCATCATTATTAATGACAGTGCGCAATCCTTCTTAATGAGGACAATCAATTGTGGCGCATCTAGTCATGTCAATTATGTTAGACGTGCACCACGTATCATTGTGATGAAGGTTATTGGCAACATCGAAAACATGCTTGGTGAGATCGCTGACGATTTTAGAGCGAGCATCGAACCAACAAAATCCGTTATTACCTCACATTCAGAAGGGACCGTCATACTACTAACAAGAGGCAATATCAATAAAAAACTCGCTTTTTCAGATTTTTATCATAAAGCGGTTTATACCACAGAGCATTTTTCAGAAACGATTAATAATCTTGATCATCATGCTCTTAAATATATCAATCGCAGTACAGAGAACAAGGATTGGTTTAACCTCACCATAATAATTAAGGATCAATTTGAGGATTATAAGACTCACTACGATCGTCTAATCTACATTTTGGATTGTCTTGGTGCTGGCATGGTATTGAAGGAAGGGTGGAGTGAGGAATCCTCTAGATTTTTCTCAGGATCTGTTGGCGGTGGATACAAGCTAACGCTTTACACTTACATGGAGCCACTAGAAATTAAGAAAGCCCTATTTTCACTGGAATATATGGAAAATGGCGAGCGCATTGCTGATTTTGACTTATATTATAAGAAAAAGAAGATCCATTGGGACGAATTAAAGATTAAAGGAATCAATACAAAAGAAAACTTAAGTGATCACTATCGACAAGAGCTTTATAAAAGCTTGGATGAAGAAGATATTTTGTATCTGAGATCACTTGAGGATTATATATTTGCATCGAGATAGCTTCCTGTTTTAAAGGTTTTTTGTTATACTGTTAGGGAGGCGAAGCAATTAAAGCTGGCGAGTATCGTCAGCTTTTTTTAATAGCTCTTAGGCCGGTTGAATAAGGATTATTAAGGTGTGAATTGTATAATCCTAAAGGGATATATTTTAAAGGTAAGGTGTTAGAGTGACTTATAAATTAATCATCCAGTACGAGGGGACTCGTTATAAAGGGTGGCAACGACTGAAAACTACCGATCAAACCATACAGCAGAAGATTGAAAATGTTTTATCGCGTCTATTAGGAGAACCAATCGAAATTGATGGTTCTGGTAGAACGGATGCAGGTGTACACGCTTTGGGTCAGGTGGCGAGCTTTAAGGTGACGGAGACGATTTCAAATCTAAATGAATTTAGATTTCAAATGAATCAATACTTGCCAGACGATATCATTGTTCTTGAGATACAAGGTGAAAACGATAGATTTCATGCGAGACTTAATGCGGTTTCGAAGACCTATGTCTATCAGATTTGGCTTGCAGAACAGCCACCACTAATAGAGCGAAATTGGGTTTTAAACCTTGGTTCAAAAAGACATCAGCTCAACTTTGAGAAGATGAAGCTGGCGTCAGAGGAATTAATAGGGAAAAAGGATTTTAAGGGCTTTTCAACAGATAAGACGAAAAAAGGAACCATTAGAACCATAGAATCGATTAATTGGGAGATTCATGGCGATGTCTTACAGATAAAATTCACTGGAGATGGATTTTTATATAATATGGTTAGAATTATTGTGGGAACTTTACTTGAGATCGGGTTTGATGAGCGTCAGGTTGACAGTCTGAACCAAATCATAGTATCTAAGGATCGCGCATTAGCAGGAGAGACAGCGCCTGCACATGGGCTTTATCTAGAGTCTGTTAGGTACGAGTAAATTCAAGGGTTTCTGATATATCGTGGACAGAACTTGTTAATCTTGGAGGTAATTGAAATGGGAAAAATATATATGGAATGTTTTGCTGGTATCAGTGGCGACATGATGCTCGGTGCATTGGTCGATCTTGGCGCAGAACCAGATAAAATAAGAAAAGAACTTTCGAAACTCGGACTGGATCATGAGTTTGAAATTATAGTAGCAAGGAAAATGAAGCATGGTATCGAAGGCACAAAGCTAGATGTCATCGATCATAATAATGCTCATGACCACGAGCATCATGACCACAAACATCATGACCACGCGCATCATGACCACGAGCATCATGACCACGAGCATCATGACCACGCGCATTATGACCACGAGCATTATGACCACAAACATCATGACCACGCGCATCATGACCACGCGCATCATGACCACGAGCATCATGACCATGAGCATCATGACCACGCGCATCATGACCACGGCCATCATGACCACGAGCATCACGATCATCATCATGATCATTTAAGAAATTTTAGAGATATTAAAGCATTGATAATAGAAAGTGATTTATCTGAAACTGTAAAGAAAAACAGTCTTAAGGTTTTTGGTGTATTGGCAGAGGCTGAGGGTAAAATTCATGGTAAAACAGCTGAAGAAGTGCATTTCCACGAAGTTGGTGCCATTGATTCTATCGTAGATATTATTGGCACCTGTATCGCACTCGATCTTTTAAATATCACTGAAATTAGCACTTCGACTGTGGAAGTCGGAAGTGGATTTGTTAAATGTGCGCATGGTCTTATGCCAGTGCCTGCACCGGCGACAGCAGAGCTACTTAAAGGAATTCCTATCAAGAGTCGTGTGAAAGGGTACGAAATGACCACACCGACTGGAGCGGCTATATTAAAAGCACTAGCGTCCGAGTTTACGGATGAAAGGTCATTTATAGTGAACCGTATCGGTTACGGACTTGGCACAAGAGAACTTGATATTCCGAATTTAGTGCGTATCTCTATGCTGAGTGAAACACCAGTTAATCATGCATCGGTAAACCAAACACGAAAGCAGTTTATAATGGAAACAAACATAGATGATATGTCCTCTGAACAATTGGTTTTTGCAGAGGAGCTACTTTTAAGTGCAGGTGCATTGGACGTTTATAAGACAGCGATTATCATGAAAAAGGGTCGCCCAGCAATTAAACTAACCATTTTAGCTTGGGAAGAAGATCTTAAAAAACTGCAAAAAATCGTATTTGAACAGACCACTTCGATCGGCATGCGACTTTATCCTGTTGAAAAGGTTAAAATTGAGCGCGCATTTGAAGTTGTAGAGACAGAGTTCGGTCCATTGACGCTTAAAAAAGCGTATTTCGATGGTGAGTTGGTTAATGTTAAGCCTGAATATGAAGAAATTAAAGTGTTTGCACTACGTGAAGGCGTCTCTATCAAAAAGATCTATCAAGAGATTCAAAAGTATATTTGCTACTATGAGAAGTAGCTTATAAAAATCGGTAAGTTAAAGAAAGAAACATGTAGGATAAGAGAAATAAGAAGTATAAGAGAAGTAAGACACTTATTATAGTATGTGTAGACTATTAAATAGAGAAAGTAGAGGCATAAAATTGATAAAGGATAAGTTTGGCAGTTTAATAGAAGCGGATTCAGCCTTCGCAAATCTTTGTGAGGTGATTAAAGGGTATGAAAAGCTCGTCGTTGCATTTTCTGGGGGTGTAGATAGTACATTCCTAATAAAGGTTGCATCAGAGCTCTTAGGTGATAATGCGATTGCACTTACAGTAAACTCACCTTATATCGCCGACTGGGAGATTGAAGAAGCAAAAGAGTTGACACATGAGTTAAATATTAACCATAAATTTTTAATCGTTGAAAAAATTCCAAATCAAATCATTAATAATCCAGTAAATCGATGCTATCTATGCAAGACAGAAATCTTTAGTACAATTAAGAAACGTGCAAAGGAGATGGGTATAGATTATGTAGCTGACGGTTCTAACGTGGATGATACAAAGGATTATCGTCCTGGTATGCGTGCTTTAAGTGAGCTTGAGATTAAAAGTCCACTTATGGAGGCAGGCATCACAAAAGCACAGATTAGAAAATGGTCAAAGGAACTTGGTCTACCGACCTGGGACAAGCCACCCTACGCGTGTTTATTGACGCGTCTGCCTTATGATCAGCCTATCGTTATACAAGATCTTAAGATGATAGAAGCTGCTGAGGGCTATCTTATCGGCAGAGGCATCCGAGCGGTTAGAGTTAGAAAGCATGACGGCATCGCTAGGATAGAGGCTGGGGAAGCTGAGCTTGAAATGATGATGAACGTTCAACTTTTAAAAGAAATTGCAGATGAACTTAAATCCTATGGTTTTGAGTATGTGACATTGGACTTAGCAGGGTATAAGATGGGAAGCTTTAACAAAGGGATCACTGAAGAAAGGAATGCTTAGATGAATCAAGAAGCCTTAAAAGCACTACTTGAAGCAACTAAATCCGGAGAAACTTCGATTGATGAAGCCTTAGAGCAGTTAAAAACACTACCGTTTAGCGATTTGGATTTTGCTGTCATCGATCATCACAGACAGATCCGAAATGGTCATCCAGAGGTGATTTATTGTGAGTCGAAAACCGTTGATCAAGTGCTGGGCATTATGAAGCATATGGTGAATGAACGTCAGCAAGCGGTTTTAGCAACCCGTGTAACCACGGAACAACAAAGTGCCATTCTAGATGCATTTCCTAGTGCTTCAGTGAATGTGTTAGGAAGAACCGTTAAAATAAACTGCCCTGAAATTAAGGAAACTGCGGATTATGTTGCCATCGTTGCTGCTGGAACCTCTGATCTACCTGTTGTAGAGGAAGCTTATGAAACGGTGAGCGCTCTTGGACATCGTGCAGTGAAGGTTGTCGATGTTGGCGTCGCTGGCATACATCGTCTATTTTCACGACTTGATTTGATTAGAGGCGCAAAAGTGGTAATCGTCGTCGCAGGAATGGAAGGTGCACTTGCTAGTGTCGTTGGTGGGTTAGTGGATAAGCCGGTTATTGCGGTTCCAACAAGTGTTGGCTATGGTGCTAGCTTTGGTGGCATCAGTGCTTTACTTACGATGCTGAATAGCTGTTCCTCTGGCGTCACAGTTGTGAATATCGATAATGGTTTTGGTGCCGCTTATGCTGCAGCTCAAATTATGAAGCTATAATCAAATTGAAACCCACAAAATTATTTTCGAATTTATATTTAGTTAAAAATATAAATATTAAGCTATAAATTTTATTGTGAGTTTGAATGACCAAAGCTACTTGTACCAACCAAGTTAATCGAAAACGAATCTTTACTATTGATTATGTGACAATAGTAAAGATTCGTTTTTTTTTATTTTCTATGAGAAACGTAACTTGTGTTACCGATTCACATCTATTCTCTGGGGTATAATCGGGTTGTAATGAAGTTAACGAATTCACAATTAGAAAATAAGGAGATCGGGATATGAGTATGTTTTGTTATCAATGTCAGGAAGCAGCAGGTGGCAAAGGCTGTTCGAAAATTGGTGTCTGTGGTAAAACAGATGATGTTGCAAATTTACAAGACTTATTAATTAAGGAGATCGGGATATGAGTATGTTTTGTTATCAATGTCAGGAAGCAGCAGGTGGCAAAGGCTGTTCGAAAATTGGTGTCTGTGGTAAAACAGATGATGTTGCAAATTTACAAGACTTATTAATCTTTACTTTAAAAGGTGTTTCAGAGTTCAATCAACAAGCACGTCAAGCGGGCTTAAATACAGAAAAAGCAGATCATGTATTATTGGATGGTTTATTTGCAACCATCACAAATGCTAACTTCGATGGCAATGCAATCAAAGATAAAATCGAAGGCGCTTTGGCAGTTAGAGAAGAAATTAAATCAGCACTTACAAATGCTGGTAAATTAGCAGAAAAGGCTTACCATGATTCAGCAGTGTGGTCATCAGACAGAGCTGGATTTGAAGCGAAATCTTTAGAGCCACAAGTAGGTGTTCTTGGTACTGAAAATGAAGACGTAAGAAGCTTAAGAGAATTAATCATATACGGCTTAAAGGGTATGGCTGCATATGCAGAGCATGCTGCTAACTTAGGACACAAAGATCAAGAGATTTATACGTTCATTGAAAAAGCGCTTTTAGCGACGATCAATGATGGCTTATCAGCAGATGAACTGGTAGCGCTTACATTAGAGACAGGAAAATACGGCGTTAACGTAATGGCTCTTTTAGATACTGCTAATACGAGCACATATGGTAACCCTGAAATTACAGAAGTTAATATTGGCGTAGGTAAAAACCCAGCGATCCTAATCAGTGGTCATGACCTTAAAGATATGGAAGAACTTTTAGCACAAACTGAAGGTACTGGCGTAGACGTTTACACACACAGTGAAATGTTACCAGCGCATTATTACCCAGCATTTAAAAAGTACAGCCATTTCGTAGGTAACTACGGTAATGCTTGGTGGAAACAAAAAGAAGAATTTGAAACCTTCAATGGACCAATCGTATTCACAACTAACTGTATCGTACCACCACTTGCAAGCTATAAAGACAGAGTTTACACAACTGGTTCTGCAGGCTTTGAAGGCTTTAAGCACATTCCTAGCAGAGTTAATGGCGGCGCTAAAGACTTCAGTGAAGTCATCGCTCATGCAAAAAGATTACCTTCACCAACAGAGATTGAAACAGGTAAAATCATCGGTGGTTTTGCTCACAACCAAGTACTTGCATTAGCTGATAAAGTAGTTGATGCCGTTAAAACTGGCGCAATTAAGCAGTTCTTTGTAATGGCAGGCTGTGATGGTCGTATGAAGTCAAGAGACTACTACACTGAGTTCGCTAACGAGCTTCCAAGTGATACAGTAATCTTAACTGCTGGCTGTGCAAAATACAGATACAATAAGCTTAACCTTGGTGACATCGGTGGTATTCCAAGAGTACTTGACGCTGGTCAATGTAACGACTCTTACTCATTGGCAGTGATCGCGCTTAAACTTAAAGAAGTGTTTGAACTGAATGATATCAATGAATTACCAATCAGCTATAACATTGCTTGGTATGAGCAAAAAGCAGTTATCGTACTTTTAGCTCTTCTCTACCTAGGGGTTAAAAACATCAAGCTTGGGCCAACATTACCTGCGTTCTTATCGCCAAATGTTGCAAATGTCCTAGTAAATACTTTTGGTATCAACGGTATTTCAACTGTAAAAGAAGACATCGTTCAATTCTTAGGTTAATTAACAATAATGTGCTTCGTGGCTTACGAAGGTAAGCATAAATCATTAAATCATTAAATCATTAAATTCATTAAAATTATTAAAGCTTTTAAGCATAATAGGGTTTAAAATAAGCTGTAGTTACTTTATTAAATAGGGTAACTACAGTTTTTTGTTATCAATTTTTATTAACGAAAAAGCAACATGCTATAAATTGTAATGGTTACACCTTTAGGGTATACTGTACAGGTGGAGGTGAAATCATGAACAAACCAATAAAAGTCATTATTTCAGATTTAGATGGCACTCTCCTAAATGCAGAGCACACCATTAGTGAGTATAGTAAAAAAGTGGTAAGGCAGCTTGCAGAGCATGATATTAGATTTATCATAGCAACTGGAAGACATTTAAGAGATGCAAGTAAAATTAAAGAAAAATTAGGTGTTAATGCTTATTTGATTACAGCAAATGGCGCAACGGTTGCAGATGAAGCTGGTAACTTAATCTATCAAGCTTCAATTCCTTCAGAAGTTGTTAAAGATATTTTATCCATTGAAGTAGAAGAAGGCGTCTTTAAAAATCTCTATCAGGGCGATCACTGGCTGATGGAAGAAAATGATACCGTATTTGATGAGTACTACCAAGAGGGTGATTTTGCTTTTACGCTGTGTCGTTTTGAAGAAAGATATGAACATCCTACCAATAAGATATTTTTTACAACAAGGGATCATAGAAAATTAGAAAATGTGGCCAAAATCATATCAGAAAAATACGGAGAGATTGTCGATTTAACCTTTTCTATGCCAGAATGCTTAGAAATCATGCCCAAAGGTGTTAATAAGGGTGCTGCAATTATTGAAACCCTACAACAGCTAGGCATTTCAAAGGAATATGTAATCGCATTTGGCGATGGTATGAACGACGTCGAAATGCTTCAAGTGGTGGGAAAGGGTTACTTGATGGGAAATGCAACACCTAAGCTTGTCGAAAGCTTGCCTAAGCATGAAATGATAGGTAAAAATAGTGACGACGGTGTGGCTAGACACATCGAAAAACTATTAGGACATTCGGTTAAAACACCTCATAAAGCGGTAGTATAAACGCTTTGTTAGGTGTTTTTTACATGAAAAAAATCTTTAGGTTTCCTTTCAAAATGATATACTAGATAGAGATGCATGTGAAAGCAGTCGCTGTCGTGTATACGAACCTTAGAATTAGAAGGAAGGTCTTATGAAATTCAATCAAACACCGACTATAACACTTGAGTTAAAGCAGGGAAGCTATCCCATATATATAGAAAATCAATTGATTAAGAATGGATTGATCAAAGCCTTAATAAGTGAATCAGACAATAAAGAAACCATCGTTATAACAGATGAAATGGTTTATAGAATTTACGAAGCGTTTCTTCCAAAGGAACGTGTTATCATCGTACCTGAGGGTGAAGCCTCAAAACAGATTAACATCTATACAGAGGTTGTTGAGCGATTGGCAGTTTTAAATTTAAATCGTCAAAGTCAAATTATTGCGTTTGGTGGTGGCGTAGTTGGTGATTTGGCTGGATTTGTTGCCGCGACGTTTATGAGGGGAATTTCATACATTCAGATACCGACATCGCTAATGGCGATGGTGGACAGTAGCATCGGTGGAAAAGTCGCGTTGAATTTAAATCATGGGAAAAACCTGATTGGTAGTTTTTATCAGCCAGATGCGGTCTTTATAGATCCTTCCTTATTGATGACATTGAATCGTGAAGAGTGGATCAATGGTATGGCTGAGGTCGTTAAATATGCTGTTGGCTTTGATCGGCAACTGTACAAGTTTTTAATCGAAAATACTCTGGATACTTTAATGGCAAATGAAGTCATTACTCGGCAGATGATTACCGCTTGCGTTATGATAAAATGCGAAATTGTTTCTCAGGATGAGCTAGATAAAGGCATTAGAAATTATCTTAATTTTGGGCACACGATAGGGCATGCCATTGAAACATACTACAACTACATCACCTACAAGCACGGTGAAGCAGTTGCTATTGGGATGTATCTTAAAATAAAACTCGCTTTTGAGTTAAATCTGTTATCACAGGAAGCCTTTGACGAAATATCGGATATCTACAAGAGATATCAATTGCCAACGCATTTTGATAAGAATGATGCTGATGCTGTATTTGAGCTTATGGCAAGAGACAAAAAGCGCGTTACAGATGAGGTTGATTGGATTCGATTCGAAGGCGTCGGTAAATTGGGAAAAGGTCGAGATCATTTAGGCTGGCTGATGACAACCTTTAAAGGCATTTTAAATGAAGGTGCTAAGGATGAATGAGCAGATGAAGATCACCCCTAGATATTTGCATGGCATCTTATCGATGCCACCTTCGAAGAGTATCAGTCATAGAGCTATAATTTGCGCCGCTTTGTCACAGGGAACCTCTAGAGTTGAAAATTTGGTGTTATCAGAGGATATTAAGGCGTCTATAGCGGCTATGATACAATTTGGCGCGAAAATAGAGCTCGACTACAACCCCATAAGCAATAGATATACGGCTAATATTTGGGGAATAAAGGAAGCGGTTGATCGTCCATTGACCATTGACTGCAGGGAATCAGGCTCCACTGCGCGTTTTTTAATCCCCTTTTTTCAATTGACAAAAAGTAAAGTTACCTTTGTTGGTGCGGAAGGCTTAATGAAAAGACCCTTCGGTCCGTATTTAAGGCTCTTTGAAAGTCAAAAGCTTCAATACCAAAGTCATTCGGGTGCACTTCCAATCACCGTTTCAGGAAGCTGGCAACCAGGAGAATATGAGCTTGTTGGTAATGTAAGCTCGCAATTTATCACCGGTCTGTTGTTTGTTCTGCCTCTTCTTGAGGGTGACAGTCAGATAAGGATTAAACCACCTTTTGAGTCGGTTGATTATGTGAAGCTGACCATTAGCTGTTTGAAAAAATTTGGCATAGACATTATTTGGAAGGATGATTTAACCCTTTGGATTAATGGCCATCAGTCCTACCATGCATCAGATTACTGGGTTGAGGGTGATTATTCACAAGCTGCTTTTTGGTTAGTGGCGAATTCAATAGGCAGTCACATAGTGATAGAGGGGCTAAACACTGCCTCTGAGCAAGGTGATAAAAGAATTATTGAAATTATCGAACAAGTGACAAAGCAAAGTGAGTCAGAAGGCTATTTAGAGATCGATGTCAGCCAATGTCCTGATTTGGTTCCCATCATAGCGGTTCTTTGCACCGTTAAGCCTGGTCTATTTAAAATTACAGGAGCTGAGCGCGTGAGAATTAAAGAATCCAATCGACTTTTAGCGATTGCTTCTGAGCTCAATAAATTAGGCGCATTGATCACTGAAACTGAAGATGGTCTTGAGATAGTTGGAAATAGGCAGTTAACAGGAGGCATGGTTGAAGCCTGGCAGGATCACAGAATTGCCATGGCACTTGCAATTGCAGCGACCTGTGCAAATGATGTGGTTACCATTCTAGGAAAAGACAGTGTAAATAAATCTTACCCAGAGTTCTGGAAAGATTATCATGCTTTAGGAGGTGTTATTAGTGGCGAGTAGTATAGGAAATTCAATTAAGCTGACTCTGTTCGGAGAGTCGCACGGACAAGGTGTGGGCTGCGTGATAGACGGTCTACCGCCTAACTATAAACTGAACAAAGCGCTGATTGAAAAGCGTCTCAATCAACGAAAACCAGGACAGGCTCTAACAACGCCGAGAGCTGAGTCGGATGAATATGAGTTACTAAGTGGTTATTTCAACGAAAAAACCACAGGAGCGCCACTAACGGTGTGGTTTGTGAGCCATAATACGCGATCAAAGGATTATGATGCTATAAAGCATGTTTTTAGGCCTGGGCATGCTGACTATGTTGGGCATATTAAGTCTGATGGTGCCAATGACTATCGCGGAGGCGGTCATTTTTCAGCGAGATTAACGGCACCCTTAGTTTTTGCTGGTGCTATTGCAGAGGACTTACTCAATAAAAGAGGCATTCAAATCGTTTCGCATATTTTCCAAATTGGCGGAGAAAAATCAATTTCATTATCCCGTTACGGTATATTTAATGAGGATTTAGAAAGACTGTCAGATGCTACGTATGGCATTTATCCCGATGCAAGAATGAGAATGCTGGATGTCGTAGAAGCTGCAAGAAATCAAGGAGATTCAGTTGGCGCAATAATTGAAACCTCAGTGTTTGAGCTTCCTATAGGCTTAGGTGAACCCTTTTTTGACTCAGCTGAAAGTCAATTGTCTCATGCGCTCTTTTCCATTCCAGGATTGAAAGGGGTTAGCTTTGGAGATGGCTTTGATTTTGCATCAAAATTAGGTAGTGAAGTGATCGATGCCTTTGTTTTGGACCACTTAGGCCAAGTTCAAACCAATGCCAATCATAATGGTGGCATCAACGGTGGCTTAACCAATGGTATGCCTTTGACCTTCAAGTGTGTGTTTAAACCAACCGCCTCCATAGGAAAGAAGCAAAATACGCTGAATTTCAATACAAAAGAAATGACTGAGCTCGAAATTGAAGGTCGACACGATCCGTGTATAGCCCTAAGAGCGGTTCCAATTGTTAAGGCAATGACAGCGCTAACGTTACTAGATATGTTAATCGCACATCAAAAGAGTTTCAAAGATGAGTAAGAGCTGTACAGCGATTGGTCAAAAAATTGTACATGATAACAAACTTATTTCAGATAACTCATTAATATGATAAATAAATGGTTTCATTTCTAATATTTAGGAGAAAATCAGTTTCCTAATAAGATGCGTTAAAACGCTGCAAGACAATCATTTCAATAGATTCTCTAAATTACAATCGTAATTCTATAGTTTAGTATAGGATGGGTCTATAATTGAATTTGATAGGAATGCATGACCTTAATTAACCGAGAAACCTATAAAAATGAAATAAATATTGACAGTTGTTCACTTATTGTACATAAATTTGTACACAATTTGGACAACTGTCAATTTTTTTATTCTAAATTGTAAAGCTTTTATTAATAAAGTCGTGTAAATGCACATTTTTAAGTGCAAGAATCTTAGTGAATATTTTGGCATAGGAATTGCTAGTATAAAAGACAAGGAATGCAGGAAATAAACAACTAGAAATTAGGAGCTAATTATGATCACGGATATTTCCCAAAATTCAACGATGCAGTTGTTCAATGAGATCATACCTTTGTTGAACCTTCTAGTCGATGAAAAGCTCATGGTCGGAATCAACAACACTGAGCGGTGTCTAAAGTTCTATACCGGAACTGCAGGGACAGTACAATCGGAGGAACAGTCGTTACTTAAAAAGGGCTCTGCAGCCTATGACAGTATACAGACGGGTAAGCTCGTTCACAAAGTAATTCCTAAAGAGGTTTTTGGATTTCCTTACAAGGCAATCGGCTATCCAGTATTTGACGAAAATGGCATCGTCGTTGGCGCGATTGGCTTTGGCATCAGTCTTGAGAAGCAAAGTCAGATGGAAACCCTAAGTACGACATTATCTGTAGCATTAGAAAAGCTTTCCGCATCGTTTAAGGAGGTATCTACAAACATTCAGAGTGTTGTAGATCGAAACATCGATATTGGAAGAGATGTCGTTGCTTCAAGAGAATCAACCGATAAGACAGATGAAATCATAAGTTTCATTAGCAACATTGCAAACCAAACGAATTTGCTAGGTCTAAACGCAGCGATTGAGGCGGCGCGATCTGGTGAGCACGGTAGAGGCTTCGGTGTTGTGGCAGAAGAAATTAGAAAAATGTCGAAATCGAGTAAGGATTCTGCAGACTTAATTAAGAATACTTTGACCCAAATCAAAGGTTCTATTGGCAACATTGAACGTAAAATTCACGATAATAACGGAATCTTTAGTATGCAGACCGAAGCATTAGAGGAGATTTCAAAGTCGGTTGAAGCGCTCAATGAAAGTGCTAAAACGCTTGAAAGCCTTGCAAAGCAGTTTTAGTTATGAAAAAACATTAGATGAGGTGAACATTTTGAGTACTTTTATTCAAGTCATTCTGCGTAGCTTAGAGACTGGGAGTATATACGCACTCGCAGCGCTAAGCATCATCATTATTTTTAGAACATCCAATATTGTTAACTTTTCTCAGGGTGCAGTTGCGATGTTTAATACTTTCGTCGTTACCTACTTATTTAACACAATGGGCATTAACATCTGGTTGGCTGCTCTAGGTGGTATCGTCAGTGCGATCTTAATCGGTATACTGATTGACCTTGTAGTTATTCGACATACTAAAAAAGTTCATCCCGAAGCAAAACAGATTATCACGCTGGGTATGATCATGATTGTTTTAGGAATTGCGCCACTTATCTTTGGTGTTGATCCACTGAGATTACCGAGACTGATTGAACAAGGTAACCTTTCAATCCTCGGAGCAGATATTTCCTACAATGGTATTTTTAATATTTTATTTGGTCTACTCGTAATGGGCGGACTGTTTGTGATTTTACAAAAAACAAAAATTGGATTAGCAATTCGTTCTACTGCTTCAAACGAGCATACTGCAAAATTAATGGGCGTACCAACAAAGACAGTCACTATGGGTGCATGGGCAGTTGCGGGAGTACTCGGCGTTATCTCTGGTGTAATGACAGCGCCTATGACCTCTGTAACCCTTCACATTATGGATGATGTCCAATTAAACGCACTAATCGCAGTTGTATTAGGTGGGTTCCAAACTTTTTATGGTCCAGTAGTTGGCGCATATATTATCGGTGTTGGTAGAAACCTATTACTTTACTACGGCAGCTCAGTATGGGGCGGACAGATTTTATATATTCTAATCTTAGTATTCTTGGTGTTTAGACCTCATGGGTTATTCGGCAAGAAAATCATTAAAAAGGTGTAGGTGAAAAGATGAAGAAAATAATTAAAAATCCTTACTTACATTTTGTCCTTTTAGGTTTGATATTAGCACTTGTGCCAACTTTGGCAAAAATGGGACTAATGAAGACAAGTTATTTAACAACGCTTGGCGGCACCTTTATTTTCGCAATTGCAGCGTTGGGACTTAATATTCTACTTGGCTATTCAGGATTAATTTCACTAGGTACAGCTGGTTTTATGGGCTTTGCAGCTTACTTATCAGCCTATTTCACAGCAGATTTAGCATTGCCTTTTGAGCTAAGCATCATCTTAGCAGTTGTTATACCAACGTTATTGGGTATCTTAGTCGGATTGGTATCACTGAAAATAGAAGGTATTTATCTTGCGATTGCAACATTAGCAGTATCTGAAATTCTCAAAAAGACATTTGAGGAATTTGATTTCTTTACAAATGGCTTTAGTGGTAAAACCGCTCAGTATCCAACACTTCTTGGAACTTTTGAGTTAGATCGTGCAGGCACCTATTATTTTGTGGTTGCAATACTGATACTTGTAATGCTTTTAACCTATAACCTTATGAACGGTAGATTGGGAAGAGCATTGAATGCAATGAGAGGTAGTGAAGCGGCTTCACAGGCAATGGGCGTAAATCTTCTCAATCATAGATTAATCGCATTTGCTCTTGCTACTATGTATGCAGCAATTGCAGGTGTTCTCTATGTACACTTTGTTAAATATTCATATCCAACCATTTGGTCGCTTAACCTATCCCTTAACTTCCTTGCGATGATCGTTATCGGTGGTCTTAGATCCATTTATGGAACCTTACTCGGTGCATTTATCGTATTCGCGGTACCGGATTTACTATTAAAACAAGTGCCGTTTTTCAGTGATTTATCGTATGTTTTAAATGGTATTCTCATCATCGTCGTTATCATTTTCTATCCAAATGGCTTGGTGCATATGTTTACTGATTTAAAACGCTTTATAGTAAAACTGGTAAAAGGAGAGAAATAGTATGCAAAATAATATTGACGGCTTAGTACTCAAAGTCGATGGACTTTCCATAGCATTTGGAGGCTTAAAGGCTGTAGACAATCTCTCTTTTGACATCAAAGAAAATGAAGTCTTTGGATTGATCGGACCAAATGGTGCTGGTAAGACAACGGTATTTAACTGTATCACACAGTTCTATAAACCTAACTCTGGTGATATTTTATTTAAAGATAGAAATGGCTCTGTACACAACCTGCTCGATAAGAATGTACATGATATCATTAAGCTCGGCTTGGTAAGAACCTTTCAAAATGTTGAGTTAATACGTGAGCTTAGCATAATTGATAATGTGCTTATCGGCGCTCATGTGGATTTTAAATCGAACATATTAGATCAAGCCTTGAGATTACCAAGAGCTAGAAAAGAAGAAAAAAAATACAGAGCAGAAGCGATGCGTGTGCTCAGCATTTTAGGTATTGAAGATCGTGCTGATGCACCAGCTGGCGGACAGCCTTATGGTGTTCTTAAAAAGGTTGAATTTGCTAGAGCCCTTATGTCTAATCCGAGACTGATTATCTTAGATGAGCCAGCAGCGGGTCTCAACGATGTTGAAACCATCGAATTGTCTAAGTTAATTCGTCGATTAAGAGATGAGCTAAACTGTTCAATTCTTTTAGTTGAGCACGATATGAGGCTGGTTATGGAAGTATGCGATCGTATCTGTGCGATTTCGTTTGGTAAGTTCTTAGCAGTAGGAACGCCAAAGGAAATCAAAGAAAACAAAGATGTGCAGGTAGCATATCTTGGAATCGAGGTAGATGAAAATGCGTAAAGATAAAAAAACGGCGTTGTCAATTAGTGGCCTGGTTGTAAGATATGGAGCAGTAGAAGCTTTAAAGGGAATCGACATCGAGGTTAAGGAGGGTGAAATTGTTGCACTTCTTGGCGCAAATGGTGCTGGAAAAACCTCAACACTAAGAACTATTTCAGGCTTGGTAGAGCCTGCTGAAGGTACAATCAAATTATACGATGAAGACATTGTAAAAAAAGAAGCAGAAAAAATAGCAGCACTTGGAATTGCACAATCTCCTGAGGGTAGAGCCGTATTCAGAGATTTCACAGTTGAAGAAAACCTTAAAATCGGTGCATTTACACTTAGAGATAAGGTGCAGATTGCAGCTAACTTTGAACGCGTCTATAAATATTTTCCCGTTCTTAAAGAGCGTAGAGCTCAAGTCGCATCGACGTTATCAGGTGGTGAGCAGCAAATGCTAGCAATTGCCAGAGCGTTAATGAGTAGTCCTAAGGTTCTTTTACTTGATGAACCTTCACTTGGACTTGCACCATTGATCGTTCAAGACATTATGAAGATCGTAAAGGAAATTAAGGAAGAGGGAACAACCGTAATTATTGTTGAGCAAAATGCTGCTCAAACACTTAAGATTGCTGATTATGCGTATTTGCTTGAGCTTGGCCAAATAAAAACGCATGGGCCAGCAGATCAGCTTAGAAATGATCCAAAATTAATTGAAGCATATCTTGGTTCTCATTAATCAAAAATAACAGAGTAACATTTTGAACGGTATTGAGTCGAAATAAATCCCATTTCGACTGAATATAAATTACAGATTTAGACTCATAAGAGGAGGAGTAAGAAAAATGAAAAGATTTTTATCGCTTTTATTAGTTTTTGTTATGGTTTTTTCATTAGCTGCTTGTGCTAAAAAGGACGAACCAGCTACAACTGAAGCTACAACTGCTGCAAATGGTGAAACTCAAGCAACAACAGAAGAACAATTAGAATGGGCTCAAGGTATCACTGATACAGAAATCGTCGTAGCAAACAGCGCGGCAACTTCTGGTGCATTTGCACCTGTTGGCGTTCCATTCAATGCTGGTATTGAAGCTTATTTCAAAAAAATCAATGAAGCTGGTGGCGTTCAAGGTAGACAAATCGTTTTCAAACATGTTGATGACGAGTTTGACCCAGTTAAAGGTAAAGCTGCTTTAACAAGCTTTGTTGAAGATGAAAAAGTATTTGCAATCGTAGGTCACTTTGGTACACCTGTAGTTGCAGCTACTATTGAAGATCTTAAATCTTATGGTATCCCAGCTGTTTACTTTGCAACTGGTATCGGCCAATTATACAATGAAAATGCAACTGGCTCTGATAGAAATATCTTCCCAGTTCAACCAATCTATAAAACTGAAGGTAAAATCATGGTAGCTCGTGCTGCTGGAGACTTCGAAGCTAAAAAAATCGGTATCGTTTATACAAATGATGATGCTGGTAAAGACTTACTTTGGGGCGCTCAAGAAATGGCTAAAGAACTTAGCTTAGAACTAGTTGAGCAACAAGTTGCTGCTGGTGCTACTGACGTTTCTTCTGCTATTACAGCAATCAAAGACGCAAACGTTGATTTCGTAATCGTTGCTGCAATTCAAGCAACATTCCCAACAATCGTTAAAGAATTAGCTGCACAAAACGTGAACAAAGACGTTATCACAACTTACGTTAACGTTTCTCCAGTCATCGCTCAAGGCGTTGTAAATGAAATCGCTGGAAAATTTGATGTATACGGTAATGGTTGGGTTTCATTCGAAGGCGAAAGAGCTAAAGCTTTAGAAGAATTCCAAAAATACGCTGTAGGATATGAAACAAACGTATATGCTATGACTGGCTGGATCGCTGCTTACTTCTTTGTTGAAGGTTTAGAAAGAGTTGACGGCGTAATCACTTGGGATAAGTATATGGACGCATTAGAATCTGCTCCAATCATGAACCCATTTGGTGGTGAAATCAACTATGCTAACGGCTTAAGAGCTGGTACACAAGAAATGAACCTTTCTAAAATTGATCCAGAAAACAAAGATGGCGCTTGGTTACCAGTAAAAGACCTTGCATCAATCAACTCAATCTTAGGAAAATAATTAATAGAACGACTCTTGTTTAATCAAACAACCTTTATAGATGACAGCTCACATTATACTCATTTAGGGTATAATGTGAGTAGGCATCAACAGGTTGTTTATTTTAATCGAAAAACACGGATTATTCATAAAATCATTTGTCTAATGGGGGATGATTTTAATAATAGTCTGGGAATAAGACAAGAAAGAGGGCACTTAGCATGAACGAATTTGAATTTAAAAAGATTCATATTAAAAATGAAGTCCTCGCATATCGTGAGGGTGGATTAGGTGACAGAACTCTGTTGTTGATCCATGGTAATATGTCTTCATCAGCACATTTTGACAAGCTGATGGATGCACTTTACGATGACTTTAAAATCTACGCAGTTGATCTTAGGGGCTTTGGACATTCTTCTTACCATGAAAGATTTGATTCGCTTAAGGAACTCAGTGAAGACCTAGAATACTTTATCGACAAATTGAGACTCAAGGATGTGGAAGTTTTGGGATGGTCCACAGGTGGTGGTATTGCCATGCACCTAGCTATCGATTGTCCTGATTTGATCAAACGTGTTATTCTTCTTGAAAGTGTTGGCATTATGGGATATCCAATGTTCAAGAAAGATGCTCAGGGACAACCTATTCTTACTGAGCTTTTGATGACGAAGGAAGATATTGAAAATGATCCAGTTCAGGTTGCGCCAGTTCTAGATGCAATTAAAAATCAAAATGCTGATTTTTATAAGTTTTTATGGAATGCAGCTATTTACACAGCTGGTAATCAACCAAATCCAGAGGATTATGATTATTACGTATCCGAAATGCTGTTACAGAGAAATTTAGTTGATATTGACTATTCATTAACGAGATTTAATCTTTCACATGCTGATAATGGTTACGGTGTAGGCAGTGGTGAAATTGAGAGGATTAAATGTCCTGTTTTAATTATTCAAGGCGACAAAGATATTGTCGTACCAATGGATATGGCAGTAGGCATTAAAGATGCTCTAAAGGATACTGCAAAGCTAGTTGTTTTAGAAAATTCCGCACATAATCCAATGGTGGATAGCTTAGATAAAGTTGTTGCATTAATCAAGGAGAAATAAATGGCATTTTTAGAGGTGAATGGAAAAAAAGCCTACTATGAAGTGCATGGCGATCATGAGTCTACACTTGTCATACTCAATGGTATTATGATGAGCTGTAGCAGCTGGCAACCGTTTGTCAGCCTTTTGTGTCAACATTTTAAAGTGGTGCTTTTGGACTTTTACGATCAAGGTAAGTCCGAATATTTAGTAGAAAACTATACTCAAGAATTACAGATTGAATTAGTAAAAGAGACGATCATGGCACTTGACCTTCAGCAAGTGACCCTAATGGGAATCTCCTATGGTGGTGAAGTTGCCATGAAGTTCGCTGTAAAATACCAAAACTTAATTGAAAAGCTGATCCTAGCTAATACGACAGCTTATACCAATCAACAGCTAAGAGCAATTGGTGATGCATGGGTATATGCTGCTAAAACACATGATGGTAAGCAGTTTTTTAAAAATACAATTCCTCCGATTTACTCCATGGATTTTTATGAAAAGAACATCGATTGGTTAAATGCTAGAGAGGAAATGTTTGCAAGATTATTTGATGCAAGATGGTATGATGGTTTCATCAGATTGGTAATTAGTGCGGAAGCACACGATGCTAGAGGCGATGTAAATCAAATAAAAGTACCAACTCTACTCATTGGTGCAGATGAGGATATTATTACACCTTTATCTTGTCAGATTGAGTTAAACGAAGCGATTGAAAATAGCCGATTCGTTGTGATTAAGAATTGTGGACATGCCTCCATGTATGAAAAGCCAATTGAATTTTTTTCTGCAGTTATTGGCTTTGCAGCAATCGGGGAGCAATCGTTTAAAATTTAAGTAGCTCCTTCTAAGCCGATGGGATGTATGTGCTTCTCATTTGGCTTTTTTTAATGTAATCATATTGACTTGTTTGAAGTGATTGTGTTGATGATATAATAGCATTGGAGGCATATTATGGATCACAATCAGTTAATGAAAGCCAAAGTTGACTCTGTAGTAAGAGAGTCCTTTATTAAAGAGAATATGAACTTTATAATATATACGACTTCCAAGCAGCTGGGCAGATATTTATCGCTTGAAAATGATGAAGAGTTCAGTGTAGCGTTAGAGGCTTTTAATGATGCCATAGATACCTATGAGGAAGGGGTTAGTAAGTTTGAAACGTATGCGACCACCGTCATCCGTAATCGATTGATCGACTTTCATCGCTCTGGTGTAAAGTACAAGACGATGAGTCAGTCTTGGGATGAAGATCTTGAAGAACCAATGGCACCTGAGACAGATCTGATTCTAAAGATTGAAATCGAAGCCTTCGGTAAAAGGCTAGGTGACTTTAACGTATCATTTGATGAGCTAGTAGATGCGAGTCCTGATCATGAAGATACAAGAGTAAAGGCGATAGAAGTGGGTGAAGAATCTTCCAAAGATGAAACTGTTATTGAGTTTCTATATAAGACCCTTAAGCTGCCAGTTATGGCCATTGTTAAAGTGGTTAAAACCACAAGGCGGTTCGTTTATGCTCACAAGACATTTATACTATCCGTAATTCTTATCTTTCATGAGGAGTTTCCATCGCTAAAGGAATGGATTGGTGGCGTGAAAAAACTTTAAGATGCCGCTTTAAATTGTACTCCCAATGGCTTATAATGTAATTTGACACCTATGTAACTGTCAGATTTTGATTTTAAATAAAAGAGGTCATATGAAAAATAAATTTGCAAAAAATCTTGGAATTTTAGGAATTATTGGACTGTTAGTTAAAGTGATCGGTGCATTTTATCGTGTACCACTTGCTATTTTTATGTCCGAGGATGCAGTTGCCTATTATTCATTGGCATATCCTTGGTACAATATTTTAATAGTAATATCTACCACATCTATCCCAGCAGTTATTGCAAAACTAACTGCAGAAGCAATTGCCACCGAAAATCAGGTGCTGCAGGATGATGTCTATCATGTCTCCAAGCGATTTTTACAGATTTTCGGGATTGCGGCGATGATTTTCTTAATTGGATTTGCTGGTGTTATCTCAAACGCTCTTGGATATCCTGAAAGTCGTTACTCCTTTTATGTTTTAGGTATAGCTGCCTTTTTCGTTTCACAGAATGCTGCGTATAGAGGTTATTTCCAAGGAACACAAAGAATGGAATTCTACGGTATTTCTCAGCTAATCGAGCAATTAGGTCGAGTAATTATCGGTTTAGGTGTCGTTGCTGTGGTATCAGGCTTTGCTATGGGCGATGGGTATGTCGCTGCTGCGGGAACATCAGGTGCCTTTTTCGGAGCTATAATTAGCTGGGGATATTCTATTAGTCGTCATAGAAAGCATTTTAAGGTCGTGAACAAAGAGGTTCATAATTTTAAGAGTATTTCTAAGCGAATTTTTGAAGTGTTAATACCAATTGCTATAGGTGCTTCAATTATGCCACTTCTTACCATTATCGATGGAACGCTGGTCGTTTGGAGACTTAGAGATGTGGGCTTTATTGATGAAGCTGCAGTAATGTATTCCTATTTATCATTTTATTCAACACCGATTATCAATATTTCTCAAGTTGTATTTTCGGCACTTGAAGTTAGTTTATTACCGATGATTACACGAGCTTTTACTCAGAAGAATCCCAATCTAAAGCATCAGGTAGACTTAGGCATTTTATTATCAGTTTCGCTTGGGATGCCGATGGGGGTTGGTATTTGGGCATTTGCTGAACAAATTTTATTATTCCTTTACCCATCGAAGGCTGAGATAGCTGTGGATGCAGCACCGGTACTTGGCATTATGGGTCTTTCGATTGTTTTGTTCTCTGTATTCCTTGCAACGACAAGTATTTTACAGGGCATTGATAAATACAGAAAACCTGTCCTTCACTTGGGTATTGGGGCAATAGCTAAAGTGATTTCAGCCTATATTTTAATAGCTATCCCAAGCTTAAACATCGTTGGAGCAGCATATTCAACACTAATTGCATACTTTGTAGCAGCAGTGTTAAATGTCAGTGTGGTTTATAAATCGTTTAAGCCGTCTTCTGAGTTTATACGAAAGATACTGATGACGATAGTAGCCAATGTCGTCATGGTAGTCCTTTCAAAAGGCGCATATGGCATTATCGAGCCGCATTTGGGTATGAGACTTTCCTTGATGATTGCAATCATGATAGCGGTCATCGTCTATGGCGCTATCCTTTTAGGTGCTAAAATTGTGACAAAAGCAGATTTCGATAAACTGGGTGATCACTAGTATAATCGTTTACATGGGACATTAATCAAAGGATGAGTTAAAGAATATTAGAATTGAGATAAAGAAATAAACGCCTGTTAACCATAGATTGTTAACAGGCGTTTTATATACTATTTAAGCATGGTTAGCATTAGCTCTCTAATGACTTTACAAGCAGTTGCTGTACTGACGCCTGTTTGGTCATAATGTGGTGAAAGCTCTACGACATCTGCGCCGATGATGTTAAGCGGCGCAAGTGTCTTCAAAATATCGATCATATCCTTAAAGAAGATACCACCTGGTTCAGGGGTACCCGTACCAGAGAAGATCGATGGATCGAAAACATCGAGATCGATAGTGACATATACAGGTGTATCTGTCCCAATGCCAGATACGACATCCTTAAGTGTATCATAGGTGAATTTTTCAAGATGGGTATGTGTCTTTGCCCATTCAAACTCTTGTCTTTCTCCAGAACGGATACAGAACTGTGAGATGGTACCATCGCCCATAAAATCCCAAGCACGTCTGATCACCGCTGCATGAGATAGTGGTTCGCCCATGTAGTGATCTCTTAAATCTGTGTGTGCATCAAAGTGAATCAGCTTCATGTTTGGATACTGCTTATAAGCTGCACGAATTGTACCAAGTGATACCAAATGCTCACCACCGATTAAGAATGGTTTTTTGCCAGCCGTTAGTATTTCTGAAGCCGTTGACTCGATCACATCAAGTGCTTTAGCAGCATTACCAAATGGTAAATCGAGGTTGCCAATATCGGTAAGTGCATAGTCGCTTAAATCTTTATCGAGGTAAGGGCTATACGTTTCTAGTCCAAAAGAGTCCATACGGATATAGTCCGCAGCAAAACGTGTCCCCGGTCTAAATGAAGTTGTAGAGTCAAACGGAGCGCCAAAAATGACGACGTCAGCCTCATCAAACTCACAATCACATCCGATAAACGTATGAATATTTGAATGCATCTTATTCCTCCAACATCTTTTTAACGAAAGTAGGGAGGGCAAAGCAGCCTACATGTAAATCTGTATTATAGTATTTTGTTTCAAGACCAAAAGATGCCCATTTTTCAGGATTGAAATCTTTAATTGGATCAAGTGTTTTAGAAGCAAATCCAAATAACCAGTGACCTGATGGGTAAGTAGGCATATGGAATTGATATACTTTACTAATTGGGAAGATTTTTTCAATTTTTGAATGCGAACGCTTCATTTCTCTAGCATAGTTTGGATAATATGGGCTCTCATGTTGGTTAATTAAAATACCATTTGGAGAAAGAGCAGCATAGCAATCCTTGTAGAATGCTTCAGAGAATAAACCTTCTCCAGGACCGATTGGATCAGTACTATCTACTAAGATTAAATCATAAACATTCTCTTTACCTTCGATAAATTTAAGACCATCTTCGAAGTAAAGAGATACTCTTGGATCGGTTAATTTTGATGCTGTAATAGGTAGGTATTTTTCGCAAGCGCGAACAACCATTTCATCGATTTCAACCATATCAATTTTTTCGATATGTGCATATCTTGTTAATTCTCTTACTGTACCACCGTCACCACCACCGATAACGAGTACGCGTTTGATTTCTGGATTCGTTGCCATCGCCACGTGTGTAATCATATCGTGATAGACAAACTCATCCTTTTCATTTACCATCATTAAGCCATCTAATGTAAAGAAAGTACCAAATTCTTCAGACTCAAAGAAGTCGATCGTTTGAAATGGGCTCTCTTCTGAGTAAAAGTGTTTCTTTACTTTTATTGAAAAGTCAACTGTATCTGTGTGTTTTTCCGTGTACCAAAGTTCCATGATTACCTCCTAATAATAACGCCTGACGAAGTCGTCAGACTTAGTTTATATATAACCTTACAAATGAACAGCCAATCATTTTATAAAACAATTGGCTGTAATTTAAATTATTCTTTAATGACCTTGATGAAATCGGCATTTGGATCTTCCATGCCGGTTACAATACCGTGAGATGATTTGAACAGTTTAATCTGTTCGATGACCGATTCGTTGATACGCTCGCCGTAGCTGACGACTGGGATACCAGGTGGGTAGCTCATAAGCGATTCGCCACTGATTCGGCCAAGGGTGTCTTCTAAAGCGATCATCTCTTTCTCAGCATAAAAAGCGTCTCTTGGAGAGATGATAACCTCAGGATAGTGCAAATCGATTTTCTTATAATCGATGCGCTTGTCCATAAATCGTTTACTGATATCATTAAGTGCTTCAATTAATAGATCCACATGATCATAATCATCACCAACGCTTAAGATGGCAAGAGAATTATAAACATCGCCAGTTTCCATCTGAATGTTGTATTCATCCCTTAAAATATCATAAAGCTCCATACCGTTTAATCCCATATCGCGTGTTGTAACACTTAGCTTAGTAGGATCAAAGGCGAAAATACCAGGTCTGCCTTCTGATTCTATTCCAATCGCATAGCAACCGGGAATTTTGTTGATTTCAGTTCTAGCATACTCTGCAACTTCGAGGATATGATCTAAAATGACTTTGCCTTCAGTTGCGAGCATCTTTCTTGCCACATCCAACGAGCCCATTAATAGATAGGAAGGGCTAGTCGTTTGCATCATGTTGATGACTTTTCTAACGTACCTGCCATCCACACGAGTGGTATTGACCAAAAGTGCAGAGCTCTGTGTTAATGAACCACCAGTTTTGTGTAAACTAACCGAAGACATATCTGCACCTGCTTGCATCCCACTAAGAGGAAAGGCATCATTAAAATGAAAATGTGTGCCATGTGCTTCATCGATTAAAACCAAAAGTCCTTTCTCATGACAGTAATCAACGATCTCTTTAAGATCGCAGACAGCACCATAATAAGTAGGATTAATGATAAAAGCAGCTTTAGCATCTGGATGTGCTTCATATGCTTTCGTAAGTGATTCTAAAGTAATATTATGAGAGACACCCATTTCTTCATCGATCTCAGGACTCATGTAGACGGGCGTTGCACCGCATAGAATCAAGGAATTAATCGCTGATTTATGAACGTTTCTTGGTAGTATAATCTTATCACCTTCACCTACAGCGGTCATAATCATCACTTGTACCGCAAATGAGGTACCATTTACGATAAAATAACCTCGATCTGCACCAAAGGCTTCGGCTAATAAATCTTCTGATTCTTTTATAACACTAATTGGATTCCCTAGAAAATCTAGAGGCTTCATAGAATTGACATCAAGCTCTAGCATAGCGTCGCCAAAATATGCCGCGTATTCCCTTAAACCTCTACCGTGTTTGTGACCGGGAACGTCAAACGGAATTACTTTCTTATCACGATACGCCTTCATTGCAGTAAAGACGGGTGTTTTGTTTTGATCTAGCATTTAGCCGTCTCCTCTCAGTAGTAACTATGCTTTACCAATGTTTCGACCATAGTAGATTTCTGTCATTTCTTTTTTAAGCTTAGTCATAATCTCTCTTTGATCTTTTGGTGTTAAATCATCTTTGCTAACTTCGAACAAGTAGTTGTTGAGCTCAAAATCCTTAAGCATCATTTTTGTGTGGAATATATTTTCTTGATAGACGTTAACATCAATTAACTGGTATTTATTTAAAGTTCTTTTTGCGATGTAGTTTTGAATTGAATTAATATTGTGGTCGATGAATAATTTTTGACCAGATGCATCACGCGTAAAGCCTCTAACTCTATAATCAATCGTGATGATATCAGAATCAAAACTGTCGATGAGGTAGTTAAGTGCTTTAAGTGGTGAAATTTGACCACACGTCGATACATCGATATCAACTCTAAAAGTGCTAAGACCATTATCGGGATGATATTCAGGATAAGTATGCACCGTTAAGTGACTCTTATCTAAGTGACCGACAACATGTTGTGGTACATTGACGAGAACGCCTTTGTTACACGATGCGTCTAAAGCGCCGTCAGGTACCTCTTCTTCTGAAATTAAGATGGTAACGCTTGCGCCCTGTGGTTCATAATCTTGCTTTGCGACATTTAAGACGTGAGCACCAATCATTTTAGTAACATCTTGCAAGATATTCGTCAAACGTTCTGAATTGTATTGCTCATCGATGTATTCGATGTATTTTTGACGATCCTCAGCTGTTTGTGTGTAGCAGATGTCGTAAATGTTAAAGCTCAAAGTCTTCGTTAAGTTATTGAACCCATGAAGTTTAATTTTCTTATAACCTTTCAAATCAGGCCTCCTTAATTCAAGATAGTCTGTTATTTAAAACGATAGATAATACTTAAAATATTAACCCGTAAGTATACTAATACTGTTTTTAGCACAAGTACAATTATAGCACAAAATATGAGAAATGCTAGTATCTAATGCGGTTTTTTTATAAAAATTTTATAGGTGGTTTTTAAACGAAGTTAAGTTTAATATATTAAACAAAATAGGGTTAAATATGAAACAAAAAATAAAAAGCCATTTTATGGGAATTCCCTAAAATGGCTTAATTGGTCTATTTGGTGTCTTGTCACTTGAAAATGCTTGTTAAAAATTAAGGAATTTTATTTTGCGACACTTGGAGGCTTGAATCCTAAAACGCGTGTTGAATTGAGAACGGCTATCAAAGCCACGCCTACATCAGCAAAAATTGCCATCCACATGGAACTCAATCCGACTGTGCCCAGTGCCATAATTAAAAGCTTAGCACCTAGTGCGAAAACGATGTTCTGTGTAACAACACTTTTTGTCTTTTTAGAGATAGCGATTGCTTCGATGATTTTTGAAGGCTCATCGGTCATAAGAACGACATCAGATGCTTCTATAGCGGCATCACTACCGATAGCACCCATAGAGATGCCCACGCTAGCAAGTGCTAAAACAGGGGCATCATTTATACCATCGCCTACAAAACCGACGTTCTTACCTGAGCGAATCAACGCATCGACGATCTCATATTTATTTTCAGGGAGTAACTCACTGGAAACTTTGTCTATTCCAAGCTCTGCACTTACTGAAACCGCAGCTTCTTTGCGGTCGCCAGTGAGCATATGAACTTCAATTTGGCTCGAGTGTAAAGCAGCTACAGTTTCAAAAGCATCCGCTTTAATTTCATCACGCACTTCAAATGTTCCTTGGTATTTCGAATCTAAAGCGATGTGAACCTGTGTATGCGGAGAATTGATCGGCATAACATCGATATGGTTTTCATTCATCAAACTGAGATTACCCGCGATGATTTTACCCAAAGACGTTTCGACGATAACGCCTTTACCACTGACTTCTTCGATCTTATTTAGGCTCACAGAACGATCATAATCGCCGGTATAGTCTAAGATGGATTTTGCTATAGGATGGTTACTGTGCGACTCAGCAATTGCTGCAAGCTTAGATAGCTGACCTCTGTCGATTGAATCATTAGCAACATAGATTTCATGAACTTTAAACTTGCCTTTAGTGAGAGTTCCTGTTTTATCAAAGACCACCGTGTCAATTTGGCTAAGTGCTTCAAGATAGTTGCTGCCCTTAACGAGAATGCCATGCTTAGAGGCATTACCGATACCGCTGAAGAATCCGAGTGGCACTGAAACCACAAGTGCACATGGACATGAAATAACTAAGAAAATTAGTCCTCTGTACAGCCAAGTATTGAATTGATCAAATCCGAATAGGAGCGAAGGGACGAGGACCAATCCAAGTGCAAACAAGACGACAGCAGGTGTATAATATCTAGCAAATTTCGTAATAAAGTTCTCCGTTGGCGCTTTATTTGCAGTTGCATTCTCAACTAAGGATAAAATTCTTGCGACTGTAGACTCACTGTAGATCGAAGTCGCCTTTACCTGAACGACGCCACTTAGGATGACGCTGCCACTTAAGACATCATCGCCCTTGGTAATAAATCGTGGAACTGATTCACCAGTTAATGCTGAGGTATCGATGGACGAACTTCCTTCTATAATAATACCGTCAAGTGGTACGCGCTCACCAGGTTTAACCATGAGGGTTTCACCCAGAGATACAGATTCAGGAGAAACAGACATCCAGAAGCCATTTCTAAGAACTGTTGCTTGATCAGGTCTTATATCCATAAGCGAACTGATTGCTCTTTTTGAACGGTTAACAGCCAAGTCCTGAAAGTATTCGCCAATTTCATAAAAAATCATAACGGCAACTGCTTCAGGATATTCGCCAATTGCGATTGCACCGAAGGTTGCAAGCGACATAAGAAAATTCTCATCAAAGATTTCACCTCGACGAATGTTTCTAAAGGATTTGTGTAAGACCTTATATCCAGAAAGCAGATAGGCAACTAAAAAGAAGGGCAGTGCAATGGTTGAATCTGAACCGATTATGATACCGATTAAAAACAAAGCCAAACTCGAAAAGAGTCTTGCCACTTCCTTTTTATCGTGAATCCAGTGAGAAAGCCCGCTATTTTGACTTGTAGCTTTCGTTTCAGCAGGTGCGCCAGCAACTGAAACGACAACATCAGGCTCAAGATCAAGTACGATTTGTTTAATAGCTTGTATGGTTGCATCGGCATCGCCTTTACTTTCAAAGGTTAACCGTGATCTTGAAAAGTCTAGAACCACATTATCGGCACCCGCTAAGCTTTTAGATCTTGATTCAATTTTTGCGGCACAGTTGGCACAGCCAAGCCCTGTGAGATTTAACGTTACTTTTTCCATATGAATACCCCTAAGTTAAAAGATTAGTTTAGTAAATTGATTTCCAAGTACATATGAACAGTTGCTCATATGTTCAATTATATTTTAATCCAATTCTACTATGATGTCAATAGTATAGAAAGGTTGTATCAAAGTTATTTGAGGTGTAAAATAGTGAAGGTAATGATGTGATTAGACAAGGAGCAATGATGAGGAATTTTAACGGAAAGAAAATTGAGTTACTTGCGCCAGCCGGTAATTTAGAAATTTTTAAAGGGATAGTAGACAGTCGCTGTGATGCGATCTACTTTGGTGGACAGCGTATGAACATGCGCATGATCCGCAAAGGATTTAACTTTAGTGACGCTGAATTAAAAGAAGCGGTGGAGTTGGCAAAAGAGAGAGAAAAAGCCACTTATATAACCGTCAATAACCTAATAGATGCGAACGAGCTTTCTGAATTAGACGATTATTTATTACTATTAGAAGACATAAAGCCAACTGGGATCATCGTACAGGATATGGCAGTACTTGAACGTGCAAACGCACTGGGTTTAACCATCGAAAAGCACGCATCGGTTATGTTTAACGTACACAACACTGAAATGATACATGCACTTGAGTCACTTGGCGTTAGCAGAGTCGTGCTTTCACGTGAAGCGACCCTTGTAGATGCGGCACGATTTAAGAGGGAAGCCAATCTTGAGCTAGAGTATTTTACACATGGCGATATGTGTATCGCACATGGCGCTCAGTGTTATTACAGTGCCATGCTCTTTGGCATGAGCAGCAACAGAGGCAAATGCTTAAAGCCATGCAGATGGTGGTTTGAACGCGAAGGCAAGCAAGAATTCCCTCTGGCTGTAAAGGACATGTCCATGATTGCCCATCTCCCAGAGATGATTCATGCGGGGATTACGTCGTTTAAAATCGAAGGCAGAATGCGCGAAAGGGACTTTATCGTCAATCTCATCAACCACTATGGGGATGTGTTAGACGCTTATATCGCCGACCCTGTAAGCTATGATTATAAGGGTTCAGAAGCGTGGATCTATGAAAATCGTAAGCGCGATCTTTCAACTGCCTATGCTTTTGGCACACCTGGCGTCGCGAACATCAATACTCGATATGAAGGCACAGGCAAATTTTACAGCACAGGTAAAATGTTCAGTACCCCAACGGCAGAATCAAAAATTGAGCTACACCAAGTCAAGAATATTAAAGAAGTCTTTGCTGGTAAAACAGCCAAAGGCTTTACAGATAAAAATAGCGAAAGCGACGAATTGCCATCCAATAACAGCAGTCGTTCTTTTAGTAACACAGAGCGTTTGGAGAAGCATAAGCTTTCAGTACGTGTGATGGATATGGCACAAGCGCGCATCGCATTCGATAAGAAGGTAGATAGAATTTATCTCAGTGCAGATGTGTTTGAGCCAAAAACGCCATTTACGCTATCACAAATCAAGGAACTCATCCGTGAAAAGGGGGATACAGAGGTGTATTGGTCGTTACCTAAGATGATGAGCGATGCACAAATCGAAACCTATCACGCTTGGTTTAAGAGACTTAAAGTAGAAGGCATTCATCTGGATGGCTTATTGATTACCAATCTAGGTGCACTCCATGCCTTTAAAGGCTATGGCTATAAAATGATAGGCGATTATTCGCTCAACCTCTTTAATGACATTGCAGTTAAAGGGTATGAGCAGCTTGGATTAAGTGCTTTTACACCATCCATCGAAATCCCTGCAGAGCATCTTGCTAACCTACTGGCTTCAGACTATGAGTTTGAAGTGATCTCACATGGTAGACTGACCAGTATGTATCTGTCACATGATCTTTACAAAGCCTACGGGATTTCAACAGATGAAGCCTTGATTCTTGAAAACGAAGGTGGCAAGTATTTGATTCGCAAGGATGTGAATGGCATGTGCCATTTGTTGATGCAGATGGATTACAGTTTAGTACCTTTGTTGAATGATCTTCCAGCAAGTCGCTTTAGAATTGAAGCACAGGAAATGTCATCAGAGAAGCTAATGGCAGTTATCGATTTACATCAAGAAATACTCGGTTCAGATCTTACGGTAGAAGCAGCTTTAAATGCGCTTAATGCTGTGACCGATGCCACACTTGGCGCAACGCGATTTTAGGAGGGCTTATGAACAATTGGCTATCACCAGAAGGGATTATAGATAAGAAGAAAACCTTTTTTTATCCCAACACCATGCACTTTTACAAGCAACCACCACATATCGTAAAAGGCGAGATGCAGTATCTATACGATCATAACGGTAAACGCTATACGGACTTCTTCGCAGGTGTGACCGTTTTAAACTGTGGACACAGCAATCCAGAGATTATCAAGGCAATTGAACTGCAACTTGAAAATTTACAGCATACGTCCATCATTTATCTGACACAGCCTATGGTTGAACTTGCAGAAAAATTGGCAACGAAACTACCTGGAGACATTCAGACCACCTTTTTCTGCAACAGTGGCACTGAGGCAAACGAAGGGGCATTGCTACTTGCGAGGATGCATACTGGCAAAAAAGGCTTTGTGGCATTGGAAGGTGGCTTACATGGTCGATCACATCTCACCATGAGTGTCACGGGTATCCCAATGTGGCGAATCGATCCCTTTTTAGAGGAGAATGTCTACTTTGCGCCTTGCTATGCGACGAGTGGTGAAGACACTGAAAGTGCAAGTCAAAAGACCATAGATGCCATTGAAGCGATACTAAAAGTACATGGTCATGAGATTGCAGCCTTTATCGTAGAACCGATGCAAGGCAATGGCGGTATGATGGTGCCAAGTGATGATTTCTTTAAAAAGCTAAAACCCATTTTAGAAAAACACGAAGTTTTACTAATAGCAGATGAGGTTCAAACTGGTTTTGCTAGAACCGGTAGGTATTTCGCAGTGACACACTTTGATGTGGTGCCAGACATCATCACCTATGCCAAAGCGCTCGGCAATGGTGTGCCAATCGGTGCATTCAGTGCAAGACCACATGTGGCAGCTTCCTTTAACAAGCCTTCCGCATCGACCTTAGGCGGGAATCCCGTTTCTTCAACTGCGGGTATAGCAGTCCTCGATTATATCGACCGACATGACTTGGTATCACAGACTGAAGTGCTTGGCGCAATTTTGAAAGCAGAACTGATAAAATTAAGTGAGCAGTTTGACTGTTTTAAAGAGGTTAGGGGACTCGGTTTGATGCTTGGGGTTGAGGTAGCTGGCGAGCGTTCACCAGAAATCGTGGATTATATTCTTGAAGAGATGAAAAACAGAGGCTTCATCATCGGTAAAAACGGTATGAATCGCAACGTACTTGCTTTTCAGCCACCACTGGTGATAACGAAAGCGGATATTCAAGCGATGATCAACGAACTGATAGTGGTACTGGAATCTTTACCTATAATGTAAGTAAAAATAGACAAGAGAATAAGAAAACAAGAACACAAGAAAATAAGAAAATAAGAAAACAAGTTAATAAGTTTAATATTTAGTAAGCATAATTAAAGTTACTAAGAAAAATAAAAGTTACTAAGAAAAATAAAAGTTACTAAGAAAAATAAAAGTTACTAAGAGAAATAAAAGTTACTAAGAGAAATAAAAGCTACTAAGAGAAAAAAAGCTACTAAGAGAAATAAAAGCTACTAAGAGAAATAAAAGCTACTTAGAAATATAAATGCTACTAAGAGGTATAATTTAAACTAAAAGATAAAACAAAAATCCTACGGTCACATCAAATAAAACGATGTGACCATAGGATTTATTTTTTGATAATTAGTCTCTCGTATTTTGCCAACGGCAAAGCTTTTTCTCAATAAAATCTATGCTTTGGAAGAGAAATACGCCCATTAAGCTGATGGCAACGATGCCGGCAAACATCCCCTTATAATCGAGTTTTAACCAGCTGTCCATGATGTAGTACCCGATCCCGTACTTGGTCGCAAAGTTCTCTGCAAAAAAGAGTACGGAGATAGAGGTACCTATGCTGACTCTTAATGACGTTAAGAGATTGGGCAGTAGTGCGGGGATAATGAGGTGCCTATAAACTTGAGTCTTTGATGCGCCAAGTGTTTGCATGGCCGTAAAATAGCTTTTGTTAATCCCTTTGACACCATCTCGTGTACTGACGAGGATTTGGAAAATCAAAATCAAACCGACAAGGATGATTTTTGATAGATTGCCTAGTCCAAAGAAAAGCATCAATAAAGGAAGAAATGCAATTTTAGGCACAGGATAAAGCGCGTAGATAACAGGTGACAACCAGCTGTCGAGTTTGGGATGCATCGCAATTAGGATTCCTATCGGAGCACCAATAATGACTGTAAAAAAGATTGCAACTAGGATTCGATATAAGCTATAGACAACATGAAGGCCAATGGTTGGCGCATGCTTTACGAAAACCATAAAAGTATCATGTGGTGCGGGTACGAGTCTTTGACCAGCAGTGAAGCTCATGAGATACCAGACGATAAGTATAACACAGAGTGCATAAAGGTGGCGTTTTGACTGTTTCATCTAGCACCTCCATCTGCAAGGTGAATTTCTTTCATCGCCTGTCTGATCTGTAGGCAGAGCGCATAAAATTCAGGCTTTTCACGAAGCTCAAGGTCACCGAAGCTGGGGTTATCAAAGCGATGTGTGATTGCACCACCCGTTTGTGACATCAGTAAGATCTCACGTCCAAGGAATACGGCTTCTTCAATGTTATGTGTAACCGTAACCCAAGTGGTCTCTTGTTTACTAGAAAGACCGATCACTGAATTTTGAAGCGCTTCCCGGGTGATGGTATCCAGTGCTGAAAACGGTTCATCCATCAGTAGTAGCTCTGGGCTTAATAGCCATGCACGACCTATAGCAACCCTTTGTTTTTGCCCACCACTGAGCTGGTGTGGGTACTTGTCCAGATGTGTATCGAGACCTAATTTAATGGCTAATTTTGCGATAGAATCCGTCATTTCAGAGCTGAGTTTTTTATACTTGATGATCAGACCTAGCGAAAGATTTTCTCTGACGGTTTTCCATGGAAACAGCCCGTACTCCTGTAATACAGTCGCAACGTGTGAAGGTGTAGACTCGCTTTCGAAGTTTAAGTTACCGGTCTTTGGCTGAATCAAGCCTCCCAACGTAAAGAGTAGCGTCGTCTTACCACAGCCAGAATGTCCGATTAAGGTATAGGATTTTCCCTTTTCTAAGGTAAGTGTCAAGTTATCTATAATGGTTTGTTCACCATAGCCTACTGTAACTTCATTAAGTGTGAGCAGATGTTTACGCATGTGTTTCTCCCCAAACGCGGTGTGACTCTGATTTGATTCCCAGAGATAATAGCACTCTGGCAGCCGTCTGTGTGACGATTTCATCTACAGTCGTAGGTCGATTGTAATAGGCAGGTACTGGTGGCAATATAGTCGCGCCATTCTGCGTGAGGGTCAACATGTTTTGTAGATGAATGCCGCTAAGTGGCGTCTCTCTCGTGACGAGAACGAGGGGTCTTTTTTCCTTTAAAGCAACATCCGCCGCTCGGATAATCAAAGTATCTGAAATGCCATGCGCGATTTTCCCCAAGGTCCCCATACTACAAGGCACGATGACCATGGCATCTATGCTATAGGAGCCACTTGCCAGTTGTCCGAAGAGATCGGTGTTATCATACTTTATAAAGTGCGGGTGACTTAAGTAGTTTGAAAGCCATGTCGCATAAGGCGTTTCAAGTTCATAGGAAAGCACTTTTTCACCCACTTGCGTCGCCACAAAGTGAACCTCGTGCCCACCGTCGAGTAGCTGCTTGATGACGCTGTTTGCAAGTGTACTGCCACTGGCGCCAGTAAGACCAACAGCGATTTTTTTCATAGGGTTTCCTTTCTATCTCACAATTGAAAATCCTTTATTTTAAGAAAATATCAAGTGTGGTTGTAATCAACAGTTGTGTTGAAATCAGTTGGTTGATATGATAAGCTGCAAAATTCATTTTGATACGGTGTCCGGGATCGATTAAGCCGTGCTCGATCAGTAGAAGTAAAGCGCTGATGCCAACACCGACGTAATAAATCACGCCTAGACCAGCCAATACGCCTACCGCAATTAAAAGCCCCCACATGATCAGGTGGAAGGTTCTTGCGATAGTGAGTGCGCCTTTCAACCCGAAACGAGCAGGGATTGAAAAGAGGCCAGTCGCTCGATCGAAGTCGATGTCTTGAGTGCCATAGATGATATCGAAGCCAGCGATCCAAAGGGTAACGATGGCACCTAGAAGAAATGGGATCCAGTCGATACCAGCGGTTACAGCAATCCAAGCGCCTACTGGTGCACCTGCACAAGTTATACCGAGGACGATGTGGCAGAGCCATGTGAAACGTTTGGTATAGCTATAAAGTGTAAAAAGTGCTAGTGCAACCGGTGAAAGATAAAAACAAAGCGTGTTGATTTGATAAGCACCAAATACGAATAAGATATAGCAAAGCGCTGTAATAATTAACACTTCTTTCGACTTCACGATGCCTTTGGGCATGTGTCGATGCTGTGTCCTTGGATTGAGCGCATCGTACTTTTGATCAACGTAGCGGTTGAGCGCATTGGCGCCATTTCTACCAGCAAATAGACAGACCATAACCCATATGAAGGTATGGAGATCAGGAAAGCCTTTTGCTGCGATAAAGAGCGAGATCAGTGCAAAGGGGAGCGAAAAAAGCGTATGAGAGAACATAACGAGCTCGCCATAGGTATTGATTTTACTAAAAACCCTTTGCAACCAACCTTGTGTATTATTATTTAATGCCATATTTGTCCCATCTTTCTGTCACATAGGCTTTCATTTCGTCAGACATCTCGATATCATCTGGCCAAGGACGATGTAAGCCATCTGTAGGTCCTTTTTTCGTGGCATCCAGCGCGATATAGAGTCGATCGTGTGCGTTTTTACCCGTCATCATATCGCGTTTTGGATCGATGTTATTAAAAATCTTCCAAAACACTGTGGATAAATCTTCTGGTTTAACCCATTCATCCACAACGACAACGAGACGGTGTTCGCCTTTTTCGTTTTCTTTCATGATGTCATGCGCAGTCTGTGAAGCGTTGGCCTTATCAAAAGGAATGACCTTAAGTGCTTTAAGGGGTGCATCATAAGAACGCGTTTGATTGTAGCTTGGATCGAACTCAACTTCTCTTTTGCGGGTTGCATCGACACCCAATCTAAAGCCTTGGAAGGCTCTATTAGAGGCATGATCCAGTGCATCAAGTGGTCCTTCCGTAATGATGAGATGACTTTCATCGGTCACATTTGCCTCAAGTGCAGCGGCAACTGCTTGATAATCATGCACGTTAACCGTATGGTCAACGACGATAATCATTTTGGTATACATCATCTGACCGAGACCCCAGAGACCGTAGAGCACCTTATTGGCGTGTCTTGGGAAGGCCTTTTTAATAGAGACGATGGCACAGTTGTGAAACACGCCTTCAAGTGGCATGTCCATATCTATGATTTCAGGTGTTTGTATTTTCATTAGTGGTAAAAAGATGCGCTCAGTTGCCTTTCCGAGATAACAATCCTCCATCGGTGGCTTGCCCACTATGGTCGTCGGATAAATCGCGCCATTACGATGCGTGATTTTCTCCAGATGAAATACAGGATACTGATCGGCAAGAGAATAATAGCCCGTGTGATCCCCAAATGGACCTTCCAGGCGTCGCTCGTCTAAATCCACATAACCTTCGAGGATAAACTCAGCTTCAGCGGGAACGTAGATGTCGTTGGTAACGGATTTGACCAACTTAACCGGTTTCTTTTTAAGGTAGCCAGCAAAAATCATTTCATCGACCATTTTTGGTAGTGGGGCAGTTGCGGCATAGATGATTGTTGGATCACATCCTATCGCTACTGAAACCGGCATTTTCTTCCCTAGTTTTCTATATTTTTCGTAGATTTCTTTTCCATCTTTGTGTAGGTGCCAGTGCATACCTGTGGTTTTTGCATCGTAAACCTGCATACGGTACATACCGACATTTTGCTGACCGTTATCAGGGTCTTTGGTAAAGACCAGTGGTAGGGTGATGTATTTACCGCCGTCATCTGGCCAACATTTTATGATAGGCAATAAGTCGAGGTTGGGTTCGATGATCACATCCTGACAAGCCCCTTTCTTTACCTTTCGTGGAAATATAAACGGGAGTGGTGCAAGCTTTGGAATGGCTTTAACCTTTCCTAATAGTGAAGCATAAGCGCCAACGTCCATATAGCCTGCAATTTCTTTAGCGATATCATCTAAGTTTGTAACGCCAAAGCTCAGATTGAGTCGCTCGTAAGTGCCCATTGCATTGATGACCAGTGGGAAACTCGATCCTTTAACGTTATTAAACTGTAGTGCATTACCGTATTTTTTTGAGATTCTGTCTGCGATTTCTGTGATTTCTAATTCTGGGTCAACTTCTATATCTATCTCTGTGAGAAGTTCTCTTTCTTTTAAAGCTTTCAGGAAGCTCTGAAGATTTTTATAGGGCATACCTTCCTCCTTATTAACACCTTAGATTATAGCCATTTTAAGGGCTGGTGTCAATTTAGCTATATTGACTGACTTGGTCGAATATGTTAGCATGATTAGGTTGACAAGGAGGACATCATGAAAAAAATGATAACAGTAATGCTTGCTATTTTATTAGTTGCAAGCTTAGTACTTGCAGGCTGTTCTGCAAAGGAAGAAGAGAAACAAAGCCTTAGAATTGGCGTTATGTCAGATTTAGGGGCTGCGCCATTTGTCGTTGCAAAGGAAAATGGCTTTTTCGATAAATTAGGATTAGATGTAGAAATCACGGTATTCAAAAGTGCTACAGATAGAGATACCGCAATGCAAACGGGCAACTTAGACGCTGCAATGGCAGATATGTTAACGATTGTATTTTATAACGACGGTGCATTTGATTCTAAAATGATTGCTGCAACCTATGGTGACTATGTGATGTCATCGACACCAAGCCTAGATGCATCTGCCTTAAAAGCACTTGATCAAATCAATGTGGGTATTTCTGCAAACACCGTTATCGATTTTGCAACGCAACAAATCGCTGAGAGCTTAGGCGTTGAAGGTCAAGTAGAAACGGTTGCAATTCCACAAATGCCAGTAAGACTTGAAATGCTTGCCGCTGGTGAACTTCAAGCGGCGACATTACCTGAGCCTTTGGCATCAGCTGCTGTTTTAGGTGCTGGCGAGAAAGTGAGCGGTACTTTGGAGTTAGGGCTTGAGCCAGGGATCTTTATCGCGACACAAGCGGTAATCGATGAAAAATCTGCAGCTTTAGAGAAGCTAATGGAAGGTTACAATCAAGGTGTCGATTATTTGAATGATACAGAGCAAGGCACTTATATTCAACTTTTAATCGATCAGTTGGGTTTCCCACCAACACTTGCAGAGTCGTTTGACTTCCCAACACTTGCACATGCAACTGCAGCAAACGAAGCAACATTTGCTAAAGTACTTTCTTGGATGCAAGAAAGAGAACTAACAACTTCTGAATACAGTTATTCAGACTTAAACGAAGGCAAGTTCATCAAATAGTCGTCAACAAAATAAGTCTTTGGTAAAATTGAATAAAAAAGTAAAGGACCGTAACCAATCAAAATTTGATTGATTTCGGTCCTTTTTTAATCATATGAAAAAGAGCTATTACGCATCTATTTAACTAGATTTGCAACAGCTCCTTTTTTATTACCGTTTTAGTTGTTCCTTCCGTTTGAAGGAAAGAGCGTTTCAGAGAGCAGATGATTGAGATTGGAAAAGGACTGATCCAATTTTTCTAGTGTTTTGAAATCGAGGTCAAGTAATTGTGATGCCATTTCATCACCGAAGCTATCGAGGGTTGATTCCACGATTTGCTTGCCTTTTTCAGTTAATGAAATGTAATAAATTCTCTTGTCCTCGAGGTCAATTTGCTTTTGTATATAGCCATTTTCAATTGCAGTTTTTACGTATCTACTACAATTAGGTAATGAAATGTTTAGAATTTCAGAAACTTCTGAAATCATCAATTTCTCATGGCGATACACAGTATGTAGCAATTTGAATTCAAGTTTACTCACTGCCTCTGCTTGATTCTTGATGATGCTAGACTGAATAACTTCTTCGTAAAAATCGTTGAAAATCATGACTTGTTTCAAAATGTTTTTGATCTTATGGTTGTTGTCCTTCATTTGTCAATCACACTCCTTAACTCATTATAAAATGACAGATATATAATTGCAACCTACAATCCTGTCAGAAAACTATTTTCTGATTTGACCTGTCCCATAAACGATATATTTAATCGTGGTTAATGCTTTCAGCCCCATTGGACCTCTTGCATGTAGTTTTTGTGTACTAATGCCTATTTCAGCGCCAAAGCCAAACTGTCCACCGTCTGTAAAACGCGTAGAAGCATTGACATATACAGCTGAGGAGTCCACACTTGCAAGGAATTTTTGTGCGTGCTCATAATAATCCGTTAAAATGGCCTCACTATGACCCGTACTGTAGTTGTCGATATGATCGACGGCTTCAGTTAAGCTATCAACTACTTTTATAGCTAATTTGAAATCGAGGTACTCGGTTTGATAATCCACTTCAGTTGCATGCCATGCGCTTGATAGATCACAATTTGAAGCTTCAGCTATCTCCCAGCTCTTATCACAAAGTGCAACACTGACGTTTGATGCTTTCAGTGAAGTGAGTAGCGTAGGAAGAAGCTCAGGGGCGATACGGTTATGAATAAGAACCGTTTCAACCGCATTACATGCACCAGGCCTTTGAACCTTTGCATTGAGAATGATGTCCACACTTTTTTCGATAGAATAATATTCGTCTACATAAATATGGCAGTTGCCTGTTCCTGTTTCAATCATTGGCACCTTAGAATGCTCAGCGACAAATTGAATTAAACCTGCGCCGCCTCTAGGGATCACACAGTCAATGGCATCTCTTGCACTTAAAAGCTGCTTAGTAAAGTCGCGATCTGGCGTTTTCACAAGTTGAACGGTACCTACCGGCATGCCTTGCTTTTCTATAGCGGCGTCAATTGCCTTTAAAAGCGCAATATTGGTCGTGAGCGCATCAGAACCACCCTTGAGGATAACTGCATTACCAGTCTTTAAACAAAGCGCAGTGGCGTCCACAGTGACGTTTGGACGGGATTCATAAATCATAGCGATTACACCAAGCGGCACGCGTTTTTGACCGATACTGAGTCCAGCTTCATTTAGCCACATAGCATCGACTTCACCTACAGGATCACTTAATAGAGCGACTTCTTCCAGCCCTTGGATCATTTCGTTAAATCGTTGATCGGTAAGCGAGAGTCTTTCTACCATTGCTTCCTTTAAGCCACCCGCTCTAGCATCAGCGACATCAATGCTATTTGCAGAGAGTATATCTGTCTTGGCATTTATAAGCTCTTCCTTAATCGCTAATAGCAATTGATTCTTATCTGCTGTAGATAAGGTTCTTAGAACTTTGGAAGCTTCTTTAGCAAGCTTTCCCATCTTTTTAATATCTTCACTATAATTTTGCATATTTTTATCCCCTAAAATCAAAAAATGTACCGTCTGCATTCCCCTCTAGTAGTAGATTGAGAATGTTAGGTGTGCCACTATTGACAATTAACATCGTTTTTTCAGCGCTTGCAATGATGCGAGCTGCTTTGAATTTGGTTTGCATACCACCAGTTCCCACTTTAGAGCCAGCGTCTCCAGCATCAATCTTTGATAAATCATCAAGAGAGTTGATTTTAGGAATCATAGTTGCGTCCTCAAACTTCCTAGGGTCTTTATTATATACCCCATTAATGTCTGATAAAATAATTAAATTTTCAAAATCAATCATTTTACAAACTGCAGCCGACAAAGTGTCATTATCGCCTACTTTGATCTCATCTATAGCCACCACATCGTTCTCATTGACGATGGGAATTACGCTGTGTTTTGTAAGTGCAGAGAGTGCGTTAACACTATGTGTTTTTCTCTGAGGGTCTACCATATCTTCCTTAGTAAGTAATACCTGAGCGACAGTTATCCCATATTCAGAGAAGAATTTTTCGTACATATGCATTAGAGTACCTTGTCCGACTGCTGCAGCTGCTTGCTTTTCGGGAATAGATTTAGGCTTCTCGGGCAGTTTCATCTTTCCAATCCCAGCAGCGATAGCGCCAGAAGAGACGACGATGATCGATCGACCGCTATTATATAGATTAGCAATTTGTTTGACGATGCTCTCCATCTTCCAAAGATCTAGTAAGCCACTTTCATGTGTTAACGAGGAAGAGCCAATTTTGATAACGATTTTATTAAATTCTTTAATTGAGTGTTTCATACCTGCCTCCTAAATTTCAATGAGTATATCACAATTAAAGGCGCATTGTAAAGACGTTAACAGTTTAACGAACATACAAAAAAATATATATGGAACTGAAAAAAGAAGTCTATGTGCATGGTTGACACATAGACTTAATGGAGGATTTTCTATCCAATCATAAAGGAAAGTTCTGCTTCACAAGCGACCGTATCACCCACGTAAGCAACTGCCTTTCCAACACCGAAATTAGAGCGTGATTTAATAATTTCGATGGTGAGTGTAAGCGTATCACCTGGAATAACTTTTCTTCGGAATTTACAGTTGTTAATAGAGGCAAAATAAGCTATTTTACCTTGGTTTTCGGGCTTTTTTAGGATGGCGATTGCACCTACTTGAGCAAGTGCTTCTACTATAAGAACGCCCGGCATAACGTGTTCAGAAGGAAAATGACCTTGGAAAAACGATTCATTTGCAGTTACGTTTTTAATACCAGTCGCTTTTACCCCTTCTTCTAGCTCTAGGATTTGATCCACAAGCATAAAGGGATAGCGGTGTGGTATGATTTCTTGTATTTGATTACTATTTAATAGCATAATTAACCTCTGTATTTCGCAAATATAAGCGATGCATTATGACCACCAAAGCCGAGAGAATTTGTAAGCGCATATTCAACTTCTTGGTTTCTACCTGTATTAGGTACATAATCAAGGTCACATTGTGGATCAGCTTCATTGAAATTAATCGTAGCGGGAACATAACTATTTTGAATTGAAAGTGCACAAACAGCAGATTCAATACCACCAGCTGCACCGAGGAGGTGACCAGTCATTGACTTAGTCGAGGATACCGGTACTTTATAAGCATAATCGCCAAACGCGGTTTTGATTGCAGCAGTTTCGAAGATGTCGTTGTATGGCGTACTTGTTCCATGAGCGTTGATGTAACCCACTTTTTCAGGTGCTATATCGGCGTCTTTTAGTGCCATCTTCATCGCTCTAGCGCCACCCTCGCCACCTGGAGCAGGTGTCGTGATGTGGTGTGAATCACTTGTTGTACCATATCCAACAAGCTCAGCGTAAATTTTTGCGCCACGTGCTTTTGCATGGTCGAGTCTTTCGAGGACGAGCATCGCAGAACCCTCTGCCATAACAAAGCCACTTCTGTCTTTGTCGAAAGGAATCGATGCACGCATTGGGTCTGTCGATTCACAAAGTGCAGTCATTGCTTGGAAACCGCCGATACCGAGTTTTGAGATAGATGCTTCAGTACCACCTGCTAAGATCACATCGTGTGTACCGTATCTGAGTTCTTTTAAAGCCTCTCCAATAGCACTTGCACTTGATGCACAAGCTGTGTTGTAAGTGAGACATGAACCTTTGATACCAAGTTCGATAGAAACATTACCAGCAGCTAGGTTGGCAATCGATTGTGGGATAAAGAAAGGTGAAATTCGATCCACGCCTTTAGTCATCATTTTTTCAGCAGTTTCTTCTATAGTAATAAGACCACCGATACCATTACCGAGGTAGACGCCAACATTTTGTGCATTGTCATCGGTGATTGTAAGTCCAGAATCTTCAAGAGCCATTTTAGATGCAGTGATTGCAAAGTGTGTAAAGCGATCCATACGCTTTGCATCTTTTTTATTAATGGTTAAAGTCGGGTCGTAATCTTTGATTTCGCCTGCAACTTTGACTTTAAAATCAGTTGTATCAAACGATTCAATGTGGCTGATACCACATTTACCTGCTTTTATGCCATTCCAAAAATTTTCAACGCCTTGACCGATTGGTGAAACGATACCGATGCCTGTTACAACTACTCTATGTTTCATGTTTCCTCCTAAATTACATAGCCATTCCGCCGTCAACTTGAACGACTTGGCCTGTGATGTATTTTGCTTGCTCCGATGCTAAGAAGACGACGAGATTAGCTACGTCCTCAGCTTCTCCAAATTTACCCATTGGAATATTCGATAAAGTAGCTTGTTTTACAGTTTCATCAATCACATCTGTCATGTGGGTTGCGATGAATCCTGGTGCAACAGCATTGACACGAACACCCCTAGGTGCTAGTTCTCTAGCAACTGCTTTTGTGAAACCGATAACGCCTGCTTTTGAAGCCGCATAGTTTGCTTGACCGATATTACCAGAGATACCAACTACTGAAGAAATATTGACGATTGAACCGAAGCGTTGTTTGAACATAATTTTAGCAACGTGCTTTGTGCAGTTAAAAGTACCTTTTAGGTTGGTATTGTTAACTGCGTCAAAGTCTTCCTCAGACATTCTAACGAGAAGGGTGTCTTTAGTAATCCCAGCATTGTTGACGAGTAAATCAATCCTACCAAAATGATCAAAGGCAGCCTTTGCGAGATGCTCTGCGTCTTCAAATGAACTAACATCACCTTTGACAAGAAGTGCATCTGCGCCAATTTCATCGACGAATGCTTTAAGCTCATCTTCATTTTTTCTGTAATTTAGAACCAAACTGTAGTTTGCTTTAGCAAGTGCCTCTGCGATACATCTTCCGATACCTCTACCGGCACCTGTTACGATAGCTACTTTCATGATGCCTCCTAAATGGCTTTTTCTATGGTCAATTCTTTAAGTGTATCTACTGCAGTATGCAGTGTTTCTATATCATAAATTGAGATAACCTTTAATGACTTATCAATTTTTGAAACAAATCCTGAAAGGGCATTTCCAGGACCAAATTCAACTAGCGTATCGATTCCCAATTGCTTCATTGCCTCGATGCATTCAATCCATCTTACGGAACTCGTCACTTGCTTTGCCAAGTAAACAGGAATGTCATCTGTGCTTGAGACGATTCTGCCATCTACATTTGTAATAACTGGTGTACGCATTTCGTTAAATGTTATTTTTTCAAGCTCTGTCGCTAAGTTCTTTTCGGCTGGTTGAAGCATAGATGTATGGAATGGTGCGCTAACGGGTAGTGGAAATACGCGTCTTGCACCTTCTGCCTTTGCGTATTCGTGCGCCATTTCAAGAGCAGCTAGCTCTCCACCGATTACGATTTGGTTAGGAGCGTTGTAGTTACAAACCTCTACTATACCGTGCTCAGATGCTTTTTCAGCTACTTTGTCAGCTTGCTCAGGTGTTAACCCCATAAGAGCCGTCATACCACCAATGCCGAGTGGTACGGCATCCTGCATGAATGCCCCTCTTTTTCTAACGAGCTTAACCGCATCTGAAAATGCGATAGAGCCAGCGCTGACATGTGCACTGTATTCGCCAAGTGAAAGACCAGCGCATGCGGATGGTGATAAATCTATTAAAGATTCAAAGGCCTTAAGCATCGCAACTGAAGTGGTTAGAATCGCAGGCTGTGTTACCTCAGTTTCATTGAGTGCTTCTTGAGAGCCGTTAAAGATCAAGTCTTTTAAATCATAGCCTAAAGCTAAATTTGCTTCGTCGAAAACAACTTTTGAAGCTTCGAAAGCCTCGTAAAAATCCTTACCCATACCTTGTTTTTGAGCGCCTTGTCCGGCAAACAGATACCCGATTTTCATAAATGCCTCCTATTTTATATGGTCGTAAACACGCGTCATGACCGCTTGGCAATCGCTTAGTAATTCTTCTACGATTTCCTGTGCACTTTGTCTTTTCGTAATTAAACCTGCAACTTGTCCTGCCATAACTGAACCGTAAGTAACGTCGCCATCTACAGCAGCCTTTTTAAGAGCACCTGCACCTAGGGCTTCAAGCTCATCAGCGGATGCGTTATTTTTTTCGAGTTCACAGTATTGTCTATAAAGCTTATTTTTAAGTATTCTAACTGGGTGACCTGTTGGTCTGCCCGATACCACTGCTGACGTATCTTTTGCATCAAGTACCATTTCTTTGTAGTTATCGTGAACGTTACATTCGTGAGCAACTAAGAAACGCGTCCCAACTTGTATCCCTTCAGCGCCGAGCATAAAAGCGGCTGCTGCGCCACGGCCATCTGCTATACCACCTGCAGCAACTACAGGAATCTTAACTGCATCGACCACTTGAGGTACAAGTGCCATCGTCGTGAGTTCACCAATATGACCACCAGCTTCAGTACCCTCGGCGATGAGTGCGTCAACCCCTAAGCTCTCCATACGTCTAGCAAGTGCTACGGATGGCACAACTGGAATGATTTTAATACCAGCTTCTTTTAGTCTTTCAACGTATTTACCAGGGCTGCCAGCACCTGTGATGACGATTGGCACTTTTTTATCTATAGCAAGATCGATGATATCGTCAGCAAATGGACTAAGTAACATGACATTAAGTGCATAAGGACGATCGGTTAAGGTTCTAATTTTATCAACTTGTTCTTCAACGACTTGACGCGGTGCGTTGCCACCTGCGATTACACCTAAGCCACCTGCGTTTGAAACTGCTGCAGCTAAATCTGCATCTGAGATCCAAGCCATACCACCTTGTATCAGCGGGTACTTAGTACCAAGCAAATTACTTAAGTCATTTGCTTTCATAAAAACCTCCAAATTTTATAAAAAGTTTATTTTTCCCCTTATGAAAGAAAATCCAAAGCATGCGCCATGGATTTTCTAGTGAAGTGGATGTTATTTAAATTGATTATGCGTTATAGTTTTCAATATAAGTGACGATGTCACCAACTGTCTTAATAGAAGCAGCATCGCTTTCAGCTACTTTGATATCAAACTCATCTTCGATAGACATGATTAAATCAACCATATCAAGTGAGTCAGCGCCAAGATCTTCTTTAATTTTACTTTCTAAAGTTACTTCTTCAGCATCTAAATCCAATTCTTCAACTAATATTAATTTTACTTTTTCGAAACTCATAGTCATCCTCCATATACCTTCTCTTTTTATAAGTTCAAATCATACGATTAATCGACTTCAAAAGTCAATCAAAGTATATTGGATTAGAATGTCCCATTCAATAGCTTTTATAAATTGTTTATAATTGAGAATAATTTCTTTATAATCCTTTTTTAATGTGTTTAATCGTCTTATTTAATCATTTATATGTTAAAATAATTATAATCTTGGCAGTTTGAATTTGGTCTTAAAATGGTATAAAAAAGCTAATGTAGTTGAAAGATTAATGTAGAAATGGAGGCAGAAATGGGTCTTTTGAATTTTATTAAAGGTGAATTTTTAGAAGTTGTACATTGGGAAGATGACAGTCAGGATACGATGGTATATAAGTTTCCTATGACGGACAAACAACAAATTAAAGAAAATGCACAATTAGTCGTACGACCTTCTCAGGTCGCAATTTTTGTATATCAAGGTCAAATCGCAGACGTATATCAACCTGGAAAATACACACTACATACGGACACGATGCCAATTTTAACAAGTCTTTCAAACTGGAAGTATCTATTTGAAAATCATTTTAAGACAGATGTTTACTTTGTTAATACAAAGCAATTTGTCAATCAAAAATGGGGAACCGCCAATCCGATTATGATGCGAGATCAGGATTTTGGTATCTTGAGATTAAGAGGGTTTGGTGTTTACTCTTTCAAAGTAAATGAGCCTGTGGCGTTCCTTAAAGAAGTATTTGGATCGAACAAGTTTTTCACTGTGGATCAGATTAATGAGCACCTCAAAAGTCTAATCGTATCAACCGTATCGGATTCTATAGCAGAAGCTAAGATACCGGCGATCGATCTTGCGATGCAATACGATGAAATCGGTCGTTTAACGCAATCGAGAATCGATGAACGATTTGCAGTTTATGGACTCACGATATCTGACTTTGCGATAGAAAATATATCTCTGCCAGAATCAGTCGAACAAGCCATCGACAAGCGTTCACAAATGGGTGCACTTGGCGATCTAAACAAATACATGCAGTTTCAAACCGCAGAGGCGATACGCGATGCCGCGCAAAATGAAGGCGGTGGTATGGCAGGCATGGGCGCAGGTATGGGTGCTGGCATGGGGATTGGTAAAGCGATGAGTGATATGATGAACGGTATGTCAGGTGGACAGGGTACTGGTAGCCCATCACAACCACAAGTACAGCCGCAAAATCAAACGAACACGCCAACTAAGCCTTGTCTTAATTGTAATCAACCTGTTCCAGAGGGCGCAAAGTTCTGTCCGGAGTGTGGTTCAGATCAGGTTAAAAGATGTGTTCATTGCCAAACAGAGATCAAAGGCAATCCAAAGTTCTGCCCTGAGTGTGGTGGTATACAAGCCCTGGAAGGTACTTGCGGTAAATGTGGAGAGACCTATGAAGGTGACTTAAAATTCTGTCCAAATTGTGGCAATAATTTGAAGGGATAAGGTCATGAGCGATGTGAATTTAAATGAAAAAACGAAAGTAAGCTCTTGCCCTACCTGTGGTGGCCAAATGGCATTTGACCCTGAGACGGGAGCTTTAAAATGCGGCTACTGTGACTCGGTTAAGGCAATTGAAATGCTAAAAGAAGCCGTAGTTGAAAACCCGTTTGTAGCGACGCTAATGGATGGCGTTCGGGAATGGAATGACGATGATATCGCATTGATACAATGTAAAAATTGTGGCGCCCAAATTGTTTTTGATCCACATACCAAAGCACAGTTTTGCAATTATTGTGGCTCATCTCACGTCAGTGTTATAACCGCAGAAAAAACCATAGCGCCTGGTTATGTTATACCGTTTAAAGTAACGGCTAAAAAAGCGGGTGAAGCTTTTAAGACTTGGATTGGCAAAAGATGGTTTGCACCAAACGATTTGAAAACCGCTTATAAAAACGATAAAATTCTTGGCACTTATATACCGCACTGGACTTTTGATACACAGACCTTTAACCGATACACCGCTCAAAGAGGTGATTACTACTATGTGACCAAGACCAGAGTGGTTAATGGTAAAACTGAAACTTATCAGGAAAGACAAACACGTTGGACCAATGTAAGCGGCAATTACGAACGTTTCTTTGACGACGTACTCGTTATAGCTTCGAAAAAGGTGGACAATAAAATCCTTTCGCAGGTAGATTCATTTGATCTGCATGAACTCATCACCTATAAACCGGATTATCTAGCTGGATTCTTCGCTGAGCGTTATAGCATAGCGCTTGAAGAGGGCTGGGGAATTGGAAAGAGGGTTATTGACAACCAACTTGAGAGTGATATCAAACATCGAATTGGTGGCGATGAAGTGCGTATGCTCAAGGTGGCAACGAATTATGACGATGTCACTTATAAGCACATCCTATTACCACTTTGGATCTCAAGCTACCTTTATAAGGGAACGACCTATCACTTTATGGTCAATGGACAAAATGGAACAGTAAAGGGCACTTATCCAAAGAGTGCGCTTAAAATAGCATTGGCTATTTTGGCAGTAGTTGCTATTCTAGTGGTGGCATACGTTTTGATTTCAAGTAATTCAGGAAATGTGAGCACGTATTAAAACATAAATTTATAAGAGGGAAATTATGAAGCAGAATAGCATAAAGGCAATCACTGTCATTATCGCTTTGTTAATTTCATTTGGATACGAAAACGCCGCTCAGGGCAGAATGGCACTTTTAATTGCCTTGGGCGGTTCTTTTGTGCTGCTCTCATTTTTACGAGGTAGTTCTCATCAAAGGTTTAAATGGTCGCTTTTAATTGATGTACTTGTGGTCTTGGGGCTAAATTTCAATACTAGATTTGATGTGAATTATCTTTATATTTTATTCTATCTTTGGATTATCATTGAGGCAGTTGGTTATCATGATCTCTACTTTGGAGCAGGATTCTCTTTTTTATGTATTATTGCTGCAGGTTCGAGTTTTTATTATAGTCTTAGCTTTCATATTAATTATCAAGGTATTATGGAAGCGTTTATTATTTTGTTTCTTATTGGATTATTTATTGCAATGCTGTTTATCTACAAGCTTTATAAAAGTGAGAAAATCAGAGTTGATGTACTCAATGAAAAGCTAAATCAGCAAATCGATTTGATGGTACAAACCAATTTAAAACTAGAGGTGTCCAATGCATCCTTGGAATCGGCAAGGGAAACCGTCGAACAGCTAACGCGTATAAAAGAGCGTTCACAGCTAGCAAGAGACTTGCATGATACCATCGGTCATGAGCTGACAGGACATATTATGTCGCTTGAGATGATAAAATTATCTCCAGAGTCAACCGCTATTAGAACAGAGCTACAAGAGACGATTGATCATTCAAGGGAGATATTAAGAGCACTGAGGGCAATGGTTGAAAAAAATAAAGACGTTATTCTCCAAGATAATTTTTACGAGAATATACTAAAGAAGCTAGAAAGCTTTTCAGCTCACACAAAAATTCAAGCTAAGCTGAGCTTTCATCTTAAAAGTACATCGATAGAGGAACAAATATTACAAATTGCCCAGCGCTGTATTGTAGAATCACTCACCAATACTGCCAAGCATAGTCGTTCTAAGAACGTATGGGTTTCAATTCAAGAGTTAGATGAAGGGGCTATTTTGATAAAGATTCAGGACGACGGTGGTAGTCAGCTGCCTATAGAATTGGGAAATGGCTTGAATTTCATCAAAGAGCGTGTTAAAAGACTTGATGGGCTGGTTACGTTTGAATGTGATGAAAATGGTTTTAGAACGACGATCAGATTACCTGTAGGCGTTGGTAAAGGGAGTGAGGTAAATCGTGATTAAAATAGCGATCGTGGACGATCAGGTTTTACTCGTAAAAGGCATAAGTATGATTGTGAGCACTACAAGTGATATGGAAGTGATTTGGACGGCAAATAATGGTGAAGAGGCTTTATTTTTTGCAGATCAAAACGTACCCGATGTGGTGTTAATGGACATTAGAATGCCAATTATGGATGGGGTTGAAGCTACAAAGCAAATCAAATTAAGGTTTCCTAACACAAAAGTCATTATACTCACCACCTTTATGGAGGACGATGAAATTTACCTTTCGATGAAGTTTGGTGCAAGTGGTTATTTACTAAAGGATGCGTCACCTGAGCAGATTTTAGAGGCGATTAGAAATGCGATGACCGGTGGCACCATTATGGCACCACATGTTGCGTCAAAGCTGGTTAAGCAATTGGATCGCAGTCAAACACCTAATTTTTCTTTTTTAGAAGCACTCACTGTACGAGAATCAGAGATTGCAATCCTCATTTCGGATGGGTTAAGCAATCGAGAGATCGCAGACCAGCTGTTCGTCTCCGAAGGAACTGTAAAAAATCACCTTACCAGTATTTTAGAAAAGCTAAGCCTAAGAGATCGAACACAGCTAGCGATTTACATCCTAAAAAACAAATAGAATGGATAATGTCATTTTCATAACCCTTTTTTACGAAATAACTGAAAAAAGTTGTTTCATAAAAAGGGGTTATTTTAGTTATGTACACAAAACCGTGACAAAAGTCATGGACAAATTAGCTATAAGTCAGAGGTATATTTAATCGATACACTGTAGAATAACATTAGAAAGTGAGGTAGTCTTTATGCGAATTAATAGGAAAATAGGGATTTTACTGCTTGTAATTGTGAGTCTTTCTTTTACGGGATGCCAGTATGGTACTGACTATAAAGATTATATAGAAGCAAGTGACAGAACGGATCAGATAAAAAAAGGTGCTGTGTCCTTTGATTTTAGTATGGACAATCAGATGAGTGAACTGGTTAATAATAGTGATGATGAGACTTTAAAACAATTGGGAACGTGGCTAAAAACAATCGTTATAAATGGCATAACCCGTTTTGATAGAGATAATCAATCTTCTATAACAGAACTCAATTATAAACTTGCTGGACTAGGAAATGATGTAACGCTCTACCAACCCGCTAATGATGAAATGTATATTAAATTACCTTTTGACAGTCGATGGTTCAGTTTACCTAAAGCGGAAAATTCTGATCAGTACAATGCATTCGGAACGGCTTTAATTGCCATCGGAAGTGAATGGGCGCAGATGATGCAAAAGGAAAATATTTTTATCGGCGAGAAGACCATTATTCAAAACGAAGCTGGTGACATAAAGGCGACTAAGTTTACAGTGAGACCAACCGCGGAGCAGCTAGATACTTTTCAATCAAAGCTAAAGGTGGTGCTTCAAAATAATGTCCATCTATTAAACGGTATGCTCAAAGAACAATTTAGTGGCGTTGAAATGTCAGATGAAGAATTGGGTCAGCTAATCAGCGCATTGTTTGACTCTATAGAGATTGGTAAATATGAAGAGGTGGCTTACATGGATATGGATGGCTACCTTGTTGATCAAACGATTTATATTGAAATCGCTTATCATTCAAGCTCTCAGATGACCAATTTATTCGAGTCGCAGAAGATAGAGCTTCATATCAGTTATTTTGATATTGAAAAAAATCAAAGTATGGATTTTAGTGAAATACAGAAAGACAGTGCAGTCCCAATCGACGCTTTAAGGTCACCTATGGGGAATGAATAGAGGAGGAAAGGAAAATGATGATAGTTGCTGAAAAACTAACGAAGAAATTTGGAGATTTTACTGCGGTTGATGCCATCGATTTATCGATTGAGAAAGGAAAAATAGTAGGTCTTTTAGGTCCAAACGGGGCTGGAAAATCAACTACGATTTCAATGATATCAACCTTATATAAGCCAACCTCAGGCAGACTTTTTTTCGAGGGAAATGATATCATAAAAAGCCCAAAGTGGATTAAACCCCACCTAGGATACGTGCCTCAGGAGCTTGCACTCTATGATTCACTCTCTGGTTACGAAAATCTAAAGTATTTTGGAGGTCTCTATGGTCTTTCTGGTACAGCACTTAAAAAGAGAGTGGATGAGGTTTCAAGGGTTATCGGTATAGATGAAAGACTAAAGGATCGCGTTTCTGAGTATTCTGGAGGCATGAAGCGACGCATCAATATAGGCGTGGCACTTTTACATGAGCCAAAGCTGATCATCATGGATGAGCCTACCGTCGGTATTGATCCTCAATCGAGAAACCATATTCTTGAAACGGTGAAAAGTTTAGGCGAGCAGGGGATAACAGTCATCTATACGAGCCATTATATGGAAGAGGTCGAGGCGATTTGTCAAGACGTATGGATTATGGATCACGGTAAAATGATTGCCAATGGCACACAGGAAGCGTTAATTGAGCAGGCGGGAATTCATACTGCGATACGCATGAAATTCGATTCACAGATTAAAGATAGACTCGATCCTCTTAGAAAATTAAATCACGCAATGGCAGTGGACTTAATTTCTGATGATGAATTGGTCGTGCTGGTTAATGGCGGTGGAAACACCCACAAAGAGGTCATAAAAAGCGTTATGGAATTGAATTACGATTTAACTTCATTCGACATAACTAGGCCAAATTTAGAGCAGGTCTTTCTGAAATTAACGGGCAGAGGCTTGAGAGATTAGAGGTGAAAAGATGCTACTTAAATTATATAAGAAGGATATGGCAGTATTGCTATCAGACAAAAAGGGCTTGTTTATCTTTATCTTAATGCCTATCGTACTTACCACAATCCTAAGCTTTGCCCTTTCAGGTAACTTTGGTGAACCAGGTGTTATGTCACCTATAGAGGTTGCAATCGTCAAGTCATACGATAAAGAAGCAGAAAGCAACGCTTATTTAGATATGGTATCGCCCTATATGGGAGAGGGATTGGCATCCCTTAAAGCGTCCCTAAATACGGAGCTCGACTTTGAAGGATTGTTCTTCAATACATTCTTAGAAAATGAAGAAGTAAAAGCAATGATATCCACCGAAGTCATGTCTGAGGATGAGGCACTACAGGCATTAGAAGAAAAGTCGGTGAAAGCAATCATCGAACTACCAAAAGGCTTTATTAAAGATCAGCTAATAAACTATACCTTACCGAATCGAAATGAGATGACGATTCGAATCGTTCGACATCCAGACTATGGCTATTCGGGAGATATTGTCGAAAGCATTATTAACAGTTATTTTGAAACTCTGAATAAACAAATCGTCAATAAAAATACCTATTTAAGTGTCGGCTCAGGCTATTTGGATCAAGCGACCCTAATGGCGTCTCTATCAGAGATTATGTCAAGCGAAGCAGTTTCTAGCTCAGAAAAGGTAACGCGTACACTAGTACCAGGAAAAAGATTGATCGATAGTCCTACCTATTATTCCATCGCCATGATGGGGATGTTTATTCTATATAGTGCTGGCTATATGGGGCGGGAGCTTCTAAGAGAAAAAAGACTGCTTACCTTAGACCGTGCCAGTGTGGCAGGTATTAGCTATATTAAGGTTTTAGCTGGAAAGTTCTTAATGACCATTACACTATGTGTGATTCAAATGAGTCTATTAATTCTATATGCTAAGTTTGCTCTCGGAGTAGAATGGCTCAATCCACTTAAAATATTAGTTGGCATTTTCTTTTCTGCAGTGGCTGTTAGTGGTGTGGGTGTATTTGTTAGTGCGTTGACACTAACCTCCGAAAATTATCGCGTAGCGAATATTTTTGAGAATTTACTCATTCATCTTTTTGCTTTATTTGGCGGTAGCTATATTCCACTGGATGTATTGCCTAAGATTTTTATGACATTGAAATACTTTGCATTAAACGGAATTGTCATCGACCTCTTTCTCAATACGTATCAGGATGCAGACTGGCGTAAGTTAGGGCTGTATTATCTCTCTTTAGTGGGTATTTCAGTTTTCTTTAGCATACTTACAGTATTGATGATCAAAAGAAAGGAGGTATTCACTTATGAAGGCACTCATTAAATTAAAAATAAGATTAATGAAAGACAATCTCATTTTATATGTTATCATGGCAGCGATGAGCTTAATCCTTTCAGCAGTCTTTGGTGGTACCATGGGCGGTAGCTACAGTCCGACCATCGTTGTAGTAGACGAGCTTCAAACCGTTGAAACCTCAAATATCATCAATGATCTCCAATCGGAGCATGCCTTTAATGTAAAGCTGATGGATTACGATGCAGCACTTGATGAAGTGATGGGACGAAATGTAATAGCGGCGGTGGTCTTTGATAAAAGCTTAGATCAGGGCGTGAATGTTATTCAGCTGAGAGACACTGTAGAAGGCTTCCAGCTTTCTAGACTACTAGAGGACGAGCTCAGCTTGTTAGAAAATATAAAGACATTGGATTCGCAATTATCAGGTATACTGGTTAATGAAAAAATTGTATTTAATCAAGATGATCTTTATCTTGAGGTGAAAAATACCTTTGGCGATCAGTGGGAAAACAAACGACCAATTACCATAGAATCTTATCTAGTCGCATCTGATAACGCATTGACCTCAAATGTAAGTCGTCACTATATGATCGGCATGACATTGTTCTTTGTCACCTATTCACTCATGTTTACTGTGGGGGATTTTCTTGAGGACAAGAGGTTGCGCACACTAGATCGCATGATGATTGCTCCGATAAGCCGTAGAGGTATCCTTTTTTCAAATTTAGTCAGCTCAATGGTCGTTGGCGTTTTACAAATTTGTTTCATGGTACTAGCAGGAAAATTCTTATTTCACATCGATTGGGGTCAGAATTTACTTGGAGTCATCGGTGTTGGCGTCTTATATATTTTCGTTATGACCACACTTAGCTTATTTGTCGTTAGTATTGTGAAGACCATGGCGCAATTAGGAGCGGTTTCTCCAATTATCCTTACCGGTATGGGGATGCTAGGTGGTTGCATGTGGCCACTTGAAATTATCTCATCGAGGTTACTGCTCACGTTAGCGAATTTCACCCCACACAAATGGGCACTTGAAGCGATTGAAGCACTTACTAATGGCAATACCTTTTCCTATCTGCCTATCCTTGTTCTACTTGGAATGGGGTTAACGTACCTCATCCTTGGTGAAAGAGTGATGTATTTTAAATCTCTTAAGGACAATCAGTAAATAAGCTTTATAATAATCTCTAAAACAATTAGAACTTTATAAAATGTGCGGCTCAATAAGAATGTATTTTCAATAAGAAGCAAAGAAAAATAAATCCCTGTTTAATCTAATCGCATCTGTCGTATATATGAGATAAGAAGCCGTGATTGGAGGGGTGTTTATGTTTAAAACAATCGACATTAAAACGACAGAGCAATATCAAATGTACGAAATTTTAGAGGAAATCAAGCGAATCGTAAGTGAAAGTGGTGTTTTATATGGGATTGTAATCGTTCATGTACCTCATGCGACTGCGGCACTGACGCTTAACAAAAACTACGATCCTGTGGTTCAAAAGGACATCATTGAAAAGCTTAAGGACATTGTACCGAAGGATGGCAACTATTTGCACATCGAAGGAAACAGCGACGCACACATTAAGGCATCCTTATTCGGTAACACCGAAACCTTAATTATTGAAAATGGTAGAGTTGAGCTCGGGATGTTCCAATCCATTTTCTTATGTGAGTTTGATGGTCCAAGAAAACGTAAAATTAATATTAAGGTTCTCGAAGGATAGTTTGTTGACGATAACTCTCAGCTTGTGATACCATGAGCTGAGAGTTTTTTTTTAGCCACAATCTCGCTTGTGGCAAAATCGGAAGGCTAGATGCCTAAAGATTTGATAAAGCAAAAGGGGAGTCGATATGAGAAAAATTGATGAAGTACTCAATTGGATTTCAGCAAAACCAAATGAATCGTTTACAGCAAATCAAATATCAGAAGCATTATCTATCGACAGAACCAATGCAAGTCGACATCTCAATCAATTGGTTTCTGAGAGTAAAGTCCAAAAATTAAAGAGTCGCCCCGTTCAGTATCAGATATTACATATAGATGCCAAAACGGCTGTCATTTCAAAACCAGTTTTGGATAAAAAAACCTCACTTGACCTTTTGATAGGTGCCGAGAAAAGCCTAAGCGTGCCCATTCAGCAGGCAAAAGCGGCGATCTTATACCCGCCTAGAGGACTTCATACTTTGATCTTAGGAGAGACGGGTGTGGGTAAATCCATGTTTGCAGAGCTGATGTATCAGTTTGCAAAGAATTCGGGAATGATTGGTGAGGATGCACCATTTGTCAGGTTTAACTGTGCAGACTATGCTGAGAACCCGCAATTATTAACCGCCCAGATCTTCGGTGTGAAGAAGGGCGCATATACGGGTGCAGAAAAGGATAGAGAAGGTCTCTTAAGTAAAGCGAACGGTGGTATCATCTTTTTAGATGAGGTACATCGCTTATCCTATCAAGGTCAGGAAATGCTCTTTACTTTTATCGATAAAGGCTACTTTAGACGGCTTGGCGATACTGAAGAGCGACAATACGCTGAGGTACAGATTATCGCTGCAACCACAGAGGACCCAGAATCGGCACTCTTAAGAACGTTTACCAGACGTATACCGATGACGATTCAGCTCCCTGCACTGAGCGAGCGTGGCTTAAAGGACAGATACATGTTGATACAGACCTTTATAAAGGAAGAGTCAAAGCGTCTGTCTAAAAGCATTTACATTAACAAAAATGCACTTGAGTCATTTTTGCTGTATGATTGTCCAAGTAATATCGGACAGCTTAAAAGCGATATTCAGCTGGCCTGCGCTAAGGCTTTCTTCAACTATAAATCACAAGACAAAAGCTATATTTTAATAGAGCTAAGCGACCTGCCACAGCAAGTGGGGCGTGGTCACCTCAGAATCAAAGAAAATCGATCTGAAATAGAAAAACTCATTAAAAACCAAGATGACATCTTTAAGTTTCACTACGATGATGAAACCATGTATCTCAATGAGGATTTGGATGACACTTACTTTTATGAGCAAATCGAAAGCAAGCTGACGCGACTTAGAAATGAAGGTCACAGTGAAGCTGATATCAATCAGATTATGAGCATTGATATTGAGACGCACTTTAGAAAATACATGGTGGATATGACGCCACACTTTAAGAAGGATGAAATCGCTAAGGTGGTGGATGTTGGGATCGTGGAATTCACCGAAAAAGCGCTTTCAGAAGCAAGTGAAAAGCTAGGCAAGTCCTTCGACGAAAAGATTTTTTATGGGTTTGCGCTTCACCTCAACGGCAGTATCGAACGCCTTAGAAGAGGTAAGAAAATCTATCATCCAAAGCTCAATCTAATAAGGGTTAACTACCCTGACGCGTTTTTAGTTGCCATGGAGCTAGCGAAAAAGATAGATGAATCATTTAATGTAGAGACACCCCTAGATGAAATCGGATATTTGACCATGTTTCTCGCATCCAGCCCAAATGAACAGATCGGGGAAAAGGATGAGAATGTCGCTGTTTTGATTATCATGCATGGTAATGCCACTGCCTCAAGTATGGCGCAAGTGGTGAATTCGTTGGTAGGCACAACACATTGTCATGCGCTGGACATGCCCCTGAACATGAAGCCTCAGGCGATGGTAGAACTGGCAGTGAGTAAGGTGAGGGAGATTCACGAAGGCAGAGGCGTCATTCTTTTGGTAGATATGGGCTCACTGGTGAATTTTTCAGAAATCATTTACGATGAGACCGGTATTTCCTGTAAAACCATCGATTGTATCAGTACACCAATTGCACTTGAAGCGTGTAGAAGGGCAGTGTTAGGGCGCGACCTTGCTGAAATTCATTCTGCCTGCTCTGAGCTGATGGGCAGAGCGCCTATTGCGTTGAACGTCCCCGATATTCGCAAGAAAAACCTAATTATTACAGTGTGCTTTACCGGTGAAGGTGCAAGTGAAAAATTAAAAGAGCTCATCGTCTCGCAGCTGTATTTAGGCGATTCTTTTGAGGTCGTTCCGCTAGATATCCTCAACCGTAAAGCGTTTTCGGCCTCAGTTGCTGAATATCGAAGAACGCATGAAATTCTTGCAATCGTTGGAACTGTAGAGGTAGAAGAGCAAGGTATTCCTTATATTTCAGCAGTGGATGTACTAACAGGTAAGGGCATGACGTTATTAAAGACCTTGGTAGCTCATCAGGACGAATACATTAAAATAGGCGATTCACTTTCAGAGCATATAGAAACCGTAGATGCCAAAGAACTCATTTCCTATGTGCGACAGTTTAGCATCGACGCAGAACGCTTATTAAAGGTAAAGGTACCGGATGATGTGAAGGTTGGTATCGCGCTTCATATGAGCTTCCTAGTAGAGCAAATCAAAATGGGGACACACAGCAAGCGTCGCGATGATGTGGATGCCTTTATTTCAAAGAATTCTAGAGAAATTGCATTGATCAAGCAGGCCCTAGGGGCACTTGAAGGTCGCTTTGGACTAAAGTTCAATGAAAGTGACGTTGCTTACCTTGCCAAACTTTTTTTATCGAATAATATTGAGAGTGTGTAAAAAATACACTAAAATGCTAAAATCACACACAAATATAAACTGTGTAAAAATGTGTGTCGATGTTTTACACACTAAATACACCTAATTTAGGACTAATTTTACAATAAAAAGCTAAAAAATCCGTATATACGGATTTTTTTTTATCTTTTTTTACAGAAAAGTAAAAGTTGAAATCCGCTAAAATGCACGAACAATTAAACATAACACCAATTTTTTAAAATACATCCGATAAAATTGGATGATAGGGCATGGGTTTTGGCATCATTCATGCATTATATAAGCGTGTAAGTGAGGAGGTGTGTGTTTGAAACAATTAGCAGTTAGAGTACAAAGCGAAACAGGACTTCACGCTCGACCAGCGAGCCAGTTTGTCACTGAAGCTTCAAGATATTCAAGTGAAATCAAAGTTCAGAAAAATGAAAAGCTCGTCAATGGCAAAAGCATTATGGGCATCTTAGGATTATGTGTTAATACGGGTGATGAAATTATCATCATCGCAGAAGGCGAAGACGAGGCGCAAGCGATTGAGGGGATCAACCTATTATTTGAAGGCGGTCTATAAATGTATTATATCGGAATAGATGGTGGCGGTTCAAATACCATAGGCATGATCGGTAACGCAGATCAAATATTATTTGAAGCGATTGCAGGGCCATCCAATTATCATAACATCGGTAAACAAGGCGCTCAGGCGACGATAAAGGATTTATTGTTTCTTTTGCTTGACCATGAGCGCATTTCACTGAGCGATATTGAGACCATTTGCTTCGGTGGCGCAGGTGTGGACACTCCTTCAGATGAAGCGGTTGTAAGGTCGTTATTTAATGAACTTGGTTTTAACGGTAGACTCATAGTCATCAACGACGCACTCGTGGCGATGGCAGCTGAGACGGGTACCCTAACCGGCGGTATTCTCATCAGCGGAACAGGCTCTATCGCTGTAGGTGTTGACGCTGAGGGTCAGGCGCATCGCGTCGGTGGATGGGGACACCTTGCAGATGATTATGGCAGCGGTTATAGAATTGGTATCAGAGCGATCGAGGCAATGTTCAGAGCCTATGATGGTAGAGGAGAAAGCACAGGATTATTTGAAGCTTTAAAGGATCAAATGGCGGTAACCTCGGTCCCAGATATAATCGATTTTCTCTACAATAGAGGCAATCAAAAACACCAGATAGCAGCACTTGCAAAAACTGTAGCAGCACTGGCTGAAACCGATCAGGTTGCAAATGCAATCATCGATCAAACGGCTATGGATTTGGTGGAAATGTGCTTCGCTTTAAAGAAAAAGGTGAAACAGTCGTCTCTCGATATCGTGTTAAGTGGCAGTGTGGTTATGAACAATGATGCGATCGTTAATAAAATGAAAGCGCTCTTACCAAGTGACATTCGCATTAAAAGATTGAGCGAACGACCTGTAGTTGGGGCATATAAAATAGCTAAAAATAAGAAATAGGAGAGAAGTTATGAAAAAAATCATGTTGGTATGTTCGGCGGGAATGTCGACGAGTCTTCTCGTAACTAAAATGAAGAAGGCTGCAGATGAGCAGGGAATGGCGATAGAGATTTTTGCATGCTCTGAGTCAGAGGCAAAAGCAAAGTACAATGACGTGGACATCATCCTGTTAGGACCTCAGGTTCGTTTTTTACTATCTAAGATTCAAAAGGCAGTGGAAGCAAAAGGAACACCCGTTGCGGTAATCGATAGTATCGATTATGGCACGATGAATGGACCAAAGGTCCTTGAAAAAGCATTAAAATTGTAGACGTACAATTTTAAGTTTCATCACCACAGCACGTGATCAACTGCTGTGTTAAATCTAGAGCACATGCTCAGGGTTTATCGTATGGAATCATAAATTTAGCAGAAAAGCTTTTCATCAACTTTTAATTACAGGGGGTTAGTCATGAACAAAATTATGAGACTTCTAGAGAGAAGTTTTATCCCAGTGGCTGGGAGAATTGGTTCACAAAGACATCTCGTCGCAATTAGAGATGGTTTCGTGGCATTGATGCCGATCCTTATAGCAGGATCATTTGCAGTATTAATTAACAATTTACCAATTGACGCTTATCAAAATGCGATGACATCTATCTTCGGCGAAGGCTGGAAGACTTTTGGTGGCAACATTTGGTGGGGCGCATTTGCAGTGATCTCTATCTATCTTGCTTATAGTATTTCCTACAATCTAGCTAAATCCTATGAAGTAGATGGTTTAGCAGCTGGTATGATTTCACTTGCTGCATTTTTCATCATGGTACCTCAAGTATCACCAAACGGTGGCTGGGGTGACATTAGCTGGACTTATCTCAACTCAGGTGCAATGTTCGTGGCATTAATCGTCGCAATCGTTTCAACTGAAATTTTTGTCAGATTAACACGCGTTAAGCACTTAGTGATTCGTATGCCTGAAGGCGTACCACCAGCGGTAGCAAAATCATTTGCTTCATTGTTCCCAGGTTTATTAACTTTAGTCATCTTTGCTTTCGCATCGATTTTATCGACTAAATTACCTGATGGCAACTTATTCACATTTATCAATAGAGTTGTTGCAGCGCCACTTACAAACGTTGCTGATACCATTGGCTCAGCAGTTATAATCGTATTTATGAATCAGATTTTATGGTTCTTTGGTCTTCACGGGTCAAACATCATCGGCGGCATCATCGAGCCGATTTTACTACCAATGATTCAAGCGAATATCGATGCCTTCCAAGCTGGTGCTGAACCAGTTTACACTGTAACAAAAGTTATGCTTGATACGTTTGTTTATATGGGTGGTAGTGGTGCTACTATCGGTCTTTTAATTGCAGCGTTTATCGTAGCGAAGAGAAAAGAACATAGAGAGATCGCTAAATTAGGTATCGGACCTGGTCTATTCAACATCAATGAGCCTGTGGTTTACGGTTTGCCAATCGTACTCAACCCATTCTTGTTAATTCCATTTATTATCGGCCCAATTTTAATGGTTATCAACACCGTTGTCCTTATGAAGCTTGGCATTTGTCCTAAAACGGTTGTTATCGTTCCTTGGACGTTCCCACCAGTAATTGGCGCTGCTTTAGCAACTGCTTCTATAAGAGGTGGTATCGTTGCACTAATCAACCTTGCTATTGCTACGGTGGTATACTTGCCATTTATGGGTGCACTGGATAGAAACAAAACATTAAACTCTGGCGAGATCAAATAGAAAAACAGTATAATGAGATTAGGGGATGAGCAATCATTCTCTAATCTCGATTTACTAGAATAGGAGCATTTTATGGAAATGGTTATAATGAATCTGATTACGAATAGTGGCGAGGCAAAAAGTGCGGCTATGGAAGCGATTGGCTATGCAAAGACTTTTAAGTTCGAAGAAGCACATGCTGCTATCGAAGCATCTGCTGCGAGTCTTTCAAAGGCACATAAAAGTCAAACTGCTTTGATTCAATCAGAGGCATCTGGTGATAAGGTTGAGCTTTCGATGCTCTTAATTCACGCACAGGATCACTTAATGAATGCTATGACTGCAAAAGATTTAGCATCTGAAATCGTAGATTTGTATCAAGTGATCTATAATATGACAAGAAAGTAGGCTGAAATGAGACGACTAGGCGTATCGGTCTATGTGGATCAAGCACCGATAGATGAGATTAAGAATTATCTAAGCTTGGCGGCTGAAAATGGGTTTTCGCGCGTTTTTACCTGCTTGATCTCCGCAGGGGAGGAAGGGAATGCATTTATTGACAAGTTTAAAGAAATGACAGAGCATGCTTCAAGACTGGGAATGGAAGTGATTGCAGATGTTGATCCTACAGTATTCTCAGCTTTTGATTTATCACCTAGGGATCTGTCTTTTTTTAAAGAGATGCATCTTACAGGAATTCGTTTGGATCTTGGCTTTTCTGGACATGAAGAGGCTTTGATGTCATTTAATCCGCATGGGATTAAAATAGAACTTAATATGAGCAATGGTAATCGGTACATCGATAATATTCTCAGCTATCAGCCGAATTTAGGCAATATTTATGGCTGTCACAACTTTTACCCACACGTTTATACTGGTCTTTCTAGAACTCACTTTTTAAAATGCTCAGAGCAGTTTAAGCAGCTCAATGTTAAAACAGCTGCATTCGTAAGTTCATCACATGCTGAGTTTGGCCCATGGCCTGTCTCTGAGGGGCTTTGTACCGTAGAGTCACATAGAACCTTACCGATTGAAACGCAGGCAAAGGATTTATTTAATACTGGACTAATCGACGATGTCATTATCGGCAATATGTTTGCCTCTGAAGAGGAAATTAAAGCACTGGGCAAACTCGATCGCTATCTTTTATACCTTCAGGTAGTATTTACAGAGAACACGACAGACCTTGAAAAAACCATTGTCTTAGACGAACCACATTTCGTAAGGGGCGATGTTTCTGAATATGTTCTAAGATCAACGATGAGTAGGGTGAAATTCAAAGGAAAGTCTTTCCCGCCTCACGATACAGATGAGATTAAACCAGGTGATATTCTTATAGAGAACGATCTATATAAAAGATACACTGGAGAATTGCAAATCGCATTAAAGGAGATGCCAAATAGCGGAAAAACCAATCATGTGGCAACTGTAGTATCACATGAACAGTTCTTACTAGATGAACTGAAACCATGGCAATCCTTTAGATTTTGTACCAAATGATTTGGTTCCAAATGATTTTAAAATTATAGGATGGACAAGTTGTGACGATGTGCTATACTGATGCTTAAGGCATATTTTACAAACAAATTTTAAAGATCTTTTGAGGCATCAATGAATCGTTATAAGTCATTCTATTTTGTATTATTTTTTACATGGTCATCTGTGTATACGTTAATAACGCTCTATCTCAATGAAGAGATAGGGCTTTCTTTGTCTACAATTGGATTAGTAATGTCTATCTTGCCATTAATCTCACTAGTTTTTCAGCCAATTTGGGGATTGGTGTCAGATATGAAGGGCAATAAGCGGATTGTACTACAAGGATTATTAATAGCGACAGCACTTCTTACAGGTGCAATTACTTTAATAACCCAACAGTTCTGGGTCATCGCACTGTATTATCTCTATCAGATTTTCCTGTGTGGTCAAGGGCCATTGTCAGATGCGATGACAATCGAATATGTGAATCAGGCAACTGAAGGGTCATTTGGATTCGTTAGAACCTGGGGTTCTCTGGGTTATGCGATAGGAGCTTTTTTCGTCGCTTGGATTTCCAATCGTTACGGACTGGTGTGGTTATTTTATATAGCGAGTATCGGTTATGTTTTAAGTTTATTCCTGACCTTTCGATTAGATGCGTTCAAATTGCCAAGGCTAGATAAGACGCTTAAGGCAGATTTATCAGCATTGTTAAAGGAAAAGAAATATCTTTTTGTACTGGTATACAGTTTTCTGCTCATCGGTTCATTTTTTGGATCCGATCAGTACCTAGGGCTTTTTATAAGAAGCACTGGTGTGGATTTGTCAAAGTTAGGACTGATAACGTTTATTTCCGTATGCGTGGAAGTACCGTTGATTTCTCAGTCTAAAAGGTTAATAAAACGCTTTAGCGCAACAAAGCTGCTGGTTTTCATGAATGTGATCGCCATCATAAGGATGCTGGTGCTAAGTCAAAGTACTGAGCTTTGGCAGTTTGTTTTAGCGGGTGTGCTAAGGGGACTATTGGTTGGTATATTTGTGCCACTTTTCGTTGAACTTATAATTGAGATGACACCTAGAGCAGTGGTTACTTCAGCTATTGCCATCTATTCGGCAGTTTCCTCTGGAATAGCAAACTTTATCTTTACTTTGATCAGTGGATTTTTGGCGGATTATCTAGGCTATCAAGGGTTGTTCTTGACCGTGGGCATCTTCATGTTGCTACCATTAGGTTTGGCGATTAAGATGCACCGAAAGACGTATTCTGCAGAAACAATAAAATAAAAATCCTGTGTTCATATCATGCTTTCTTAGAAAGTGTTTGATGAACACAGGATTTATTTTATTTGAGAAAAGTTTTTCAGACTTCATCCTTAAGGCTAATTAAAAGCTTCACGAAATCCTCTGCAGCCGGTGAAAGTGTCCTACGTCTGTTAGTAATCAAATGTATGTTACGTGTCGTATTTAAGCCTTTAATTTGAAAAGCTTTTACAGGTAGATTTTTACTATAGCATTTGAACAATCGATCGGACATGTATGAGATCCCAAGTCCAGAAACGACAAGATTGATGATTAAATTCAGGTTGTCACTTTCAACAATGGTATCCAGTAAGGAGATATCAAGGCCACATTCAGCCATTAGTCTTTCTATTTCTATACGAGTAGCAGATTGATCGCTTCTACTGATAAATTTATAGGGGAGAATTTCTGTAAAATCGACAATACCCTCTAAAGGCAATTCCTTACTGCAGATGAAGACCATATCCTCGTCAAACAGAGGTGTACTGATAAACCGTTCATTTTCGACATGCATACCAATTAAACCAAGGTCACTAGAAAGCGAGCAAACGTCTTCTAAAATGAGAGTTGAGGTCTTTTCTTCTATAATGAATTTAACCTCAGGATGTAAGGTTTGATAAATTTCAATGGCCTTTGGTAATAGCACAAGGCTAGGAGTTGTCGACGTTGAGATGGTTATAGAGCCTGTGATTTTCATTTGAGAGGTAATAATATTATGAATGGCCCTATTTTTCATGTTAATCATATCAAGGGCATAGTTAAGAAACTCAGAACCAGCAGGTGTGAGATTTACTTCCTTGGATGTACGATCAAAAAGTGGTGTGCCAAGCTCTTTTTCAAGATTGGAAATATGCAAGCTAATGGTAGGCTGTGACAAGAAGAGCGCTTTTCCAGCTCTTGAGAAATTCTTGTAACGCGCTACATTAACGAAAGCCTCAAGCTGTCGAAAATCCATAATATCACCTCTGATACTATTTTAACACATAAAATTTAAAGTGGACATAGGCTTAAAGAATGAAAAGTTAAAAAATTAACGACATATCCTTAACAATTTATTTACTTTTTCATAGTTGACAGTTGTGGAGTAAGAGGGTAAAATACGTATTAAGATATCGTACTGAATTAGTTGGAATTAATTTGGTAGGGATTATAGGTTAAAGCATTGAAGAAGGAAAGTAGTTTTCAAAAGTCTTTTAGAGAGAAAACGGGTGGTGAAAGTTTTCAGACGTTTGTCAATGAAGTGCCCTTCGGAGCAGTATACCGAATTAAGTAGGCTATACCGGGTTCTCCCGATACAGAGATAGAGTACATCGTACTTGAAGGTGGATCTTTGATCAATTAGAGTGGAACCGCGGAGTTTACTTCGTCTCTTAGTAGAGACGGGGTTTTTTTATTTTATGAAGCGTACGAATCAAAGATCCCTTAAGACAAGGCGCTGTATTCGTAGCAGAAAGAGAGAGGAAAAAATGATGGAATCGAAATTAGTAAAGGAAGATGTATTATCACTTATTGGCAACACACCAGTTGTTAAACTAAACCATTTAGTGGATGAAAATATGGCAGAGGTTTATGTTAAGCTTGAAGGCATGAACTTAACAGGAAGTGTTAAAGCTAGAGCCGCACTGGGTATGATTTTAGACGCTGAGAAGTCAGGTGCACTAAAAAACGGTATGACAATAATCGAACCAACAAGTGGCAATACGGGAATCGCACTTGCATATATAGGAAAGCTTAAAGGCTATCCGGTAACCATCGTTATGCCAGATACGATGAGCGTTGAAAGAAGAAACATCATCAAAAGCTATGGTGCAGAGCTGATCTTAACTGATGGTAGTAAAGGAATGAGCGGTGCAATTCAAGAAGCAACTAGACTTTCTGAGACGCCAAACTACTTTATGCCACAACAGTTTAAAAATAAAGCCAATAGAGACTATCACTATCAAACAACCGGTCAAGAAATCATTGATTCATTTGAAAGCTTAGATGCGTTTGTCGCTTCTGTTGGTACGGGTGGTACAGTATCAGGTGCAGGCGCAAGACTAAAAGAACACTTTGAAGGTATTAAAGTCATCGGTGTTGAACCAGTAGAATCACCGGTTTTATCAGGTGGTCAGGCTGGACCACATAAGATTCAAGGGATTGGCGCAGGCTTTGTACCTGAAATCTATGACGCAAATGTCGTCGATCAAGTTGAAAAAGTAGACAGTACGCAGGCATACCAGCTTACAAAAGATATATTTGAAAAAGAAGGACTGTTTTTAGGAATTTCAAGTGGTGCAGCGATTGAAGCAGCGCTTAGAGTTGCTAGAGAGCTTGGTAAAGGTAAAAAGGTGGTCGTAATTTCTCCAGATGGTGGTGACAAGTACATTTCCAACAACGTATTTTTATAGAAGGTGATTGAATGTTTAAACGTGCAAAAGAGTATTTAAAATTTATAAAAGAGTCCGATCCAGCTGCGCGCAGCTATTTAGAGGTGCTTTTACTCTATCCATCCGTTCATGCGATAGCGCTTTATAGAGTAAGTCATTTTCTCTATAGTCATAACCGATTTTTCTCAGCCAGATTTGTTTCACAGCTAAGTAGATTTTTTACAGGTATTGAGATTCATCCTGGTGCGACGATAGGCAAAGCCTTGTTTATCGATCATGGCACAGGCGTGGTTATCGGTGAAACCGCTATAGTGGGTGACTATGTTACGATTTATCAGGGGGTAACCCTTGGCGGAACTGGAAAAGATACTGGGAAGAGACATCCAACGATAGGTAATCGCGTTACGATCGGTGCTGGTGCAAAAATTCTTGGTCCAATCCACATTGCAGCGGGAACAAAAATAGGTGCTGGCTCAGTAGTTTTGACGGATACTAAGACTGAGTCAACTGCAGTCGGCATTCCAGCGAGAGTCATCGGTGGCATCGAATCATCAGTGATTCCAATTTTTAAATATAAAGACAAATGCGACGTTTATAACGATATGGTGATTTAAAATCAGGCGGCAGCGGTTTGTAACATAAGTTACAGACTTGCCGTTTTTTCTATTTTATAATAAGCTTACAATATGAGTGATGTGTAGGAGGAAATTATGAAAAGAAATGTTATTGAAATTAATGAAGATAAATGTATTGGCTGTGGGTTATGTGCTGGCGCTTGTATGCAGGGTGCTATTGAGATCATCAATGGCAAAGCAAAGCTTGTAAGTGAGTCTTATTGTGACGGACTAGGAATGTGCTTGCCTAAGTGTCCAGTTGACGCGATTCATATCGTTGAAAAGGAAACGGATGCTTTTAATCAAGAACGTAAAAATATCAAGGCTAAAAGTGATGCGCCTAAGGCTATGGAAAGTGGCTGTGGCTGTGCTGGCTCACAAGCGAAAACCTTTGATAGAATAGCGACGATTCCTACTTTAGATATGGCACCTAAGGCGACGATTACGCCTTTAACTTCTAAAGCTGAAGCTACATTTGATGGCGTAGTGCCTTCAGAGCTTATGCAGTGGCCTGTGCAGTTGAGATTGGTTAGTCCAAATGCACCGTATTTTCAAAATGCGGATCTTTTAATTGCAGCGGATTGTACGGCTTTTGCTTATGGCGATTTCCATAGAGATTTTATAATGGGTAAGGTTACTGTCATCGGTTGTCCAAAGCTAGACGATAACCAGTACAATACGGATAAAATAGCTCAAATTTTAGCGTCGAACGAGATCAAGAGCATAACGGTCGTTAAAATGGAAGTGCCATGCTGTGGTGGTATGATCTCTGCGGTTAAAGCGGCGATGTTAAAAGCACAATGTATTGTTCCTTACAGCGAAGTCACTATTTCAACAGATGGCAGAATCAAGTAGTAAAAAGCATTTAATATGAGTTAACAGCAATTCTAATTTCTATAAAAAATCCTATCCTCACAATAAGCATGTTTGCTTGTTATGAGAGATAGGATTTTAATTTTGTAATCGTTTATTTTAATAGTAGTTTCTTATAATAGTAGTTTCTTATAATAGTATTTGGTTTTAAAAAACTGTTATAAGCGAGATTTATTCGGTCTTCTGCGCTTCGATTAAAACGCGTTCGCCTACAAGGTAGCAGTTACCACCCACCCATACTGCAAGGTTGGGTTCTTCAAAGAGTTTTGTTTGAATCAGACTTGTATTTGACATGGCCTCTCCTTGAAGCACATCCATTTTATAGTAGACAGGCAACTGTAAATCTTTTGCGAGAAGTGGTGCTTTGTCTTGAAGATTTTGATACAAGTATGCAACCAGTGCACCATTGGATGTCCCCGTCGCCGATTCTTCGTCAATGCCATAGAGAGGTGCGAAATTTCTTGCATAGACTTTACCCTCCTCAATTGTAAAAGCATGTGCACCGACAACGTCGTAAGTTTTAGAGAGCTTTGCCAATGCTTTCATGTTGACACTCAAACGGTTTAGAGCTTGTCTTGAGCAAATCGGCACAAACAAATCCTTTAACCCTGTGCTCCAAATTGCAATGGGTAATGATTGTTGTTGATCCGTTTCGATAGAAGGAAAAGCTTTGATAAAATCGTCGGAAACTTCTATACGAGGCGTAATCTCATCCGGTGTTGACTGTGCCATCCAAATGGTAACCTCGGGTACTGATGTATCGATTTTAACCGCGAGCTCACCGGCACCTGTCAATTGTGTATAACTGCCCTCTGCTATATACCCAAGATGATTTAATAGCCAAAAGCTGGCAATGGTTGCATGGCCACACAAAGGCACTTCATCAGTAGGTGTAAAGAACTTAAGCTCAAAGTCAGCAAGAGCTGTTGAGCGAATAAAGGCAGTTTCTGAAAAACCAACTTCTTTTGCAATGGCTTGCATTTGAGCATCGGACAGAGCATTTTCAAAATCGAGAACGACTCCAGCTGGATTGCCACCTCTCAATTGATATGAAAATGAATTAACCAAGTAAACTTGAACTTTTTTCATAGATTACTCCTTTTTTAATGTCTCTTTGTAGGTGACATATGTGTTGAGCGTTTCCATGTAGTTTAATATGCTACCTGAGCGCTCTTTTTTTATCTGAAATTCCTTTAACATGGCTTTATATGGAATAGATCGCCTTGTGCTATCTTTTGTGTAATAATCGGCAATCATTTCATATGGCACCAGATAGAATTCATCATTGAACTTAAAATGGATGATGATAAACGCCAGTCCACCTTGTGCATCAATATCTTTCATATATCCAATCTGATGGTCGTGTATATTTTGAAGCGGTAAGCTCTTTAGGTTGGTTTCTTTCGCATCAAATGCTAAGCAAACTCCTTGAGCGATACCGATAAAATCCACAGTGGATTTTTTTTCAAAGAATCCTTTAGTGATCATGCCCTGATGGTCGATATCGATCACTTTTATAGGCGTACTCACTTTATCTACTCGACATAATCCTAATTGATGGTAATATTGATTTGTATAGTAGAGAAGTTCTTCTAATGCGTCTCCTCTATGACCTCTTTTTCCCCACATAACAACCTCCCAAATTTAGAATAACAGAAATTCGTCAACCTGTGAATAATGGAGAAAAAAATGTGGACAAAATTGTGGATAATGTGTATAACCGAACAATAACTTTTTAAAATTTTCAGAATTAGCCAAAATTTTTATAGTTAGGAGGTGTTTTTGTGAATTAAATAGGCTGTTCATTACAAAATGTTCGATAAATGTTTACATACCGTTAACATTATTGAAAGATGAAAGACTATTTAGATCATTTAGAGTTAACATAAATAAACCACTTTCTGTGGAAAAAATGTTGATGATTTTGGGAAAAGTCATTTTAAGGTTGTTTACAAACAATTCACAAGAATTTTTTTAATATCGAATTGACAAAGGAAACGATTGACGTTATTATAAGAAAGAAACGACCCCTATGCGGGGGGTGGAGGATTCGGTGAAGATATTTGCAACTGAACAAGCGATAGAGCGACTTAAAAAAGACATCGCTAAACGTGGTCCATATCGTATCACAGTCGTAGGCTATGGTTGAGGGGGTCCACAATTTGGGTTGGTTCCGGGTGAACCACAAGATGATGATTATATGGAAGATTTTTCGGGTATACAAATATTTGCCGAGAAGATGTTAATAGATAAGTTTGAAGGCTTTAAAGTCGATTATTCAAATTTCTTTTTAACCAGAGGCTACTATGTAATGGCCATGCGTTATGGCTCAAAATGCTAATATGGAGGTAGTTATGTCTAAAAATGTAGTAATTTATTCAAGCAATTCTTGTGGCTATTGTACAATGGCTAAAGATTATTTTAATGAAAAGGGTGTTAATTACACTGAGAAAAACGTTTCGACAGATATTGAAGCGAGAAAAGAATTAATGTCTAAAGGTTTCATGGGTGTTCCAGTTATCTACGTAGAGGATGAAGTGATTCAAGGCTTTGATAAAGCAAGATTAGATTCATTATTGGGATTATAGAACACATCAAATCAAGCCCGAAAGGGCTTTTTTTATAGCTCAAGATTGTTAAAAATATATTCAAGTTTTGTGGAGGTTATTATGGGTCAGAAGGTGATCATTGTCGGAGGGGTTGCAGGTGGCGCAAGTGCTGCTGCGCGTCTCAGAAGAATGGATGAGCAAGCAGAAATTATCATGTTAGAGAAGGGTCCTTACATTTCATTTGCAAATTGTGGCCTGCCATACTATATTGGTGGAACGATTGCAGAGAGAAGTGCTTTATTGGTTCAAACACCAGAGGGCATGAACGCAAGATTTAACGTAGATGTTCGTGTTGAAAACGAGGCGATTTCTATTGATAAAGAGAAAAAGATTTTACAAATTAGGGATATCAAGAACAACCGTGTTTATGATGAAAGCTATGATGTATTAATTTTATCTCCAGGATCGACACCGCTTAAGCCACCAATTCCAGGCATTGATTCTCCAAACATCTTTTCACTTTGGAACATTCCAGATGTGGATCGCATTAAGAGCTTTGTGGATAATGTAAAACCAAAATCAGTTGCAGTGATCGGTGGTGGTTTCATCGGACTTGAAATGGCTGAAAACCTTCACGATCTTGGCATGGAAGTTAATGTCGTTGAAATGGCTGACCAAGTTATGGCACCCGTTGATTTTGAAATGGCGCAGATTGTTCACAAGCATATGAAGACTAAAAAAGTCGGTCTTTATTTAGGCGATGGTGTTAAATCCTTCGAATACCATAATGGCAACACAAAAGTAACCCTACAAAGTGGCAAAACACTTAATGTTGATCTCGTTATTTTATCGATTGGTATCCGTCCTCAAAGTGAGCTTGCAAAGGCAGCTGGCTTAGAAACCAACCAAAGAGGTGGTATCCTAGTTGATGAATTTATGAAAACTTCAGATGAAAGCATCTATGCGATCGGCGATGCGATAGAGGTAACAGACTTTATCGGTGGCGGAAAGACGATGATTCCTTTAGCTGGTCCTGCAAACAAACAAGGTAGAATCTGTGCGGACAATGTTGCAGGTAAAAAGGTACCATTCAAAGGTTCAATGGGAACCTCAGTTGCTAAGGTTTTTGATTTAACGGTTTCAGCAACTGGCGTTAATGAAAAAACACTTAAAAGAGAAGGAAAAGTATACGGTAAAGATTATTATACAGTTCTTGTACATCCAAACTCACATGCAGGCTATTACCCTGGCGCACTTCCAATGACTTTAAAAGTTATATTTGATATGAACGGCAAAGTATTGGGTGCACAAAATGTGGGTTACGATGGCGTTGAAAAGAGAATCGACGTGATTGCAACTGCTATTCGATTTGGTGCAACGGTTTATGACTTAACTGAGCTTGAGCTTGCTTATGCACCGCCTTATTCTTCTGCAAAAGACCCAGTAAACATGGCTGGCTTTGTCGGTGAAAACATTCTGACAGGTATGGAAAAACCATACCAGTGGCATGAGTTCAAAGATATGGACCCAAGCTTCGTCGTCTTAGATGTTAGAGAGCCAATGGAAAGAGAAATGGGTTATATCCCAAACTCTATTAATATTCCTGTCGATCAATTGAGAAGCAGAATGGTAGAACTTGATAAATCTAAAACTTATATCGTATATTGTGCAGTAGGGATTAGAGGTCATGCTGCTTCAAGAATCCTCGTTCAAAACGGCTTCGAAAACATTTACAACTTAATCGGTGGCTTTAACACTTACTCGACAGTTCTTTGCCAAGAGAATAATGGTATGTGTGAAGGTGCTTTACCACAAGGTGATGTACATGTATCTGAGACAGGTGATGTTGAGCAAGATGCTTCTTTCCAAGACGCACAAGACGATGCAAATGCGCAAGTAATAAAAGTTAATGCGTGTGGCTTACAATGCCCAGGTCCTATTATGCAGGTACACAAAGCGATTGAGATGATGAATCCTGGCAATATTTTGGATATTAAAGCTACAGATCCAGGCTTTGTAAATGATATCGGCGTATGGTGTGAAAAAACAGGTAATACTTTACTTGAATCAGGAAAAGAAGATAAAGCATTCTTTGCTAAGATTAGAAAAGGCAGAAAGAAACCAGCACAAGCACCAACCGCTGTTAAGGATGATAAAACCATGATTGTTTTCAGCGGTGATTTAGATAAAGCGATTGCGACATTAATTATAGCAAATGGCGCTGCATCTATGGGCAAGAAAGTCACTTTATTCTACACCTTCTGGGGACTTAACATTTTAAGAAGACCAGAAAAAGTAGCGGTTAAAAAAGACTTGATGAGCCGTATGTTCAGTGGTATGATGCCAAGAGGTACTAAAAAATTAGGTTTATCAAAAATGAACATAATGGGCATGGGTCCTAAAATGATCAGAATGGTTATGAAAAAACACAATGTAGATTCATTAGAGGATTTACTAAAAATGGCTATGGAAAATGGCGTTAGAATGGTAGCTTGTAACATGTCTATGGATCTTATGGGCATTACGCAGGAAGAATTAATCGATGGTATTGAACTCGGTGGTGTTGCATCTATGCTAGGCGCTGCTGAAGATTCAAACATGAGTTTGTTTATTTAATTGGAGGGCTTATGGCAACAGATGATCAAAAAAAGAAAATTATCAATCGCTTAAAAACCATTAAAGGACATATTCAGGGCATTGAGAATATGGTGGAAGCTGATAAGGGTTGCGATGAGATTTTAATTCAGGTTGCCGCAGTTAAACAATCCATTCACAAGGTTGGTCTTGCTATTATGGAATCACATGCCTCTGAGTGTATGATGGATGAAAATCAAATGGACAAGGAAAAAATTGAAGACCTAATTAAAATGATCTTCAATTATACAAAGTAATCAATCATTTGAGTCCGGTGCTTCTAGGTACCGGACTTTATTTATTTCTTTTTTTATAGTATGATAGGTATGTTGTTTACTTTGATGAAAGGTGAGGGAAAAACATGAATAAAAAGCGAATCATAATGATTTTGGCACTATTAATTGCACTTCTTGCAATGACCGCCTGCAGTAAGGACGATCAAAAGCCTGATAGCACGACGACAGAAACCACTGAGGCAGCAAGTGAAACCCGTGAAATTGACTTTGATGCAGAGGGCATCGCAGCTAAATTCCTCGACACCTTCATGGCAGAGTCCTTTCCAGAAATGCTGATTAATTTTACCTATTCTGATGAAATGAAAGAACAATTTACGGTAGAAGCAATGGAAGCGATTCATAAGCAAATTATTAAAGCCTTTGGCTCCTTCGAAGGCACCTACGGTTTGAAAACCACTGAGCAATCGGAGTATTATATCGTATCTATTGGTGGCAATCACGTTGATAAGGATTTGGTATACAACATTGTCTTTAACTACGATGGTAAAATTGCTGGCTTCAATTATCAAGAAATTTCGTCTGTTGAAGATTATTTTGACGCTGAAATAGACAATGCAAATGAGTTTGAGGTGACCTTTGGTGAAGCACCGTTTGAAATCAATGGAACATTAAGTATTCCTAAAGAGGGTAACGGTCCATTCCCAGTAGTGGTATTGGTACATGGCTCTGGTCCAAATGATAGAAATGAATCCATCTATGTGAATAAGCCATTTAAAGATATCGCAACTGGCTTAATCGATAAAGGGGTTGCGGTTCTTAGATATGACAAGAGGACCTATACACATTTAGAGAAGTTCAACGATCCTACTTTAGCTGCTGATTTTACAATTTACGATGAGGTTGTAGACGATGCCGTATATGCAGTTGAGTTCTTAAAGAATTATGAGGGTATAGATCCTAACCATATTTTTGTCGCGGGACACTCATTAGGTGGCAATCAAGCACCTAGAATTGCCGACGCGACTAAGGACGTTGCAGGTATTGCAGTTCTTGCAGGCAATGTAACGCCACTTCAAAAGCTAATTGTTACGCAATATAAGTATTTGCTAGGATTAGATGGTAGCTTAGATGACAATGATCAAAAGCAGATTGAGAGCATAGAAAAAGCATCTAATTTGATTTCATCAGACGAGATGACATTAGATACCGATATGAGCCTAACACTGGGATTAGCACCAAAATACTGGATGGACATCAAGGACTATAATCCAGTTGAGCTTGCGGCTACGCTTAATATTCCAATACTAATACTACAGGGTTCAAGAGACTACCAAGTTCCTGTCGATGAATTTAAGCTGTGGCAACAGGGATTGGGAGACAAGGCGGATTATAAAGAATATAGTGACCTTAACCATTTGTTTATGACTGGTGAAGGTATGTCGAAGCCTGAAGAATATACAGTTGCAGCTCATGTTTCTTCTGAGATGATCAATGATTTAGCGGACTGGGTTTTAGAAAATAGCAAATAGAGTCAAGGAATTAAATGCGTATAATAAGCCCCTGAGAGATACCTCTCAGGGGCTTTCGTGTGAAACCTTATATAAAAACTTTCGTATATCAATTAAGCATACTTTCAAAATCCTCTCTGGACATTTCTTCTGTAACGGCTCTTTTAAGTTTGGATGATTTCGAAATATCGCCAATTAAAATGCCACCAACTACCTTACCACTTTTATAGAAGAACTTTTCAAAATGATCCTCTGTGGAATAGCTGTATATATCATAGGAAGCATTGGTATCCGATCCTACATCTCCTATTGAAAAAAGGCGAAGGTTAAGACCGTGATAGATATTAAATGGTGTTACGGGTACATAAGGTACATTTTTTCCAAGTGCGTTAAGTGCTGCAATTCTGCCTTGTTCGATCGCCTCTGGCCAAATAGCATAGTTGACGCCTTTGTATTCTGCACAATCACCAGCAGCAAAAATACCTTCAATATTTGTTTTCATAAAGTCATCTACGATAATGGCTCTATCGGTATTTATTCCTGCTTTTCTAGCGCTAGTGGTTTCTGCTCTCACCCCTATGGAAACCGCGATGAAATCAGCTGGTAGTATCGTACCATCAGAAAGTAGGACACCGTGTGCGACCTCTGTACCTATAATTTCTTTTGTTTGAACACCTTTAATGACTTTAATACCTGTCTCTTTGACCTTTTCTTCAAAAAGTACAGAAGCTTCAGCATCCAATTGACGTGGTAGTAATCTTTCCATCATTTCTACAACGGTGACTTCTACGTTCAATTTCGTCATCTGCCAACCGAGCTCAAGTCCCAATAGCCCACCACCGATGATAACAGCAGTCTTCTTATGCCAAGCAAATTTTTTAAGTGTTTCTGCGTCAGTTAAGTCTCTTAGATTGAGCACATTGCTTTTGTCTATCCCTGGGATAGGTGGAATAAAATTACGACTGCCGGTAGCTAGAATTAGCGAATCGTATTGCAGTTCTTCACCATTAGAGAGCTTAATCGTTTTAAGCTCAGGATGAATTTCGTCTAGCGCAGTTTCATACTTAATATCAATTCCATGCGTTACGTACCAATCGTGATTGTGCAGGTAGAATCGATTGGGAATTTCAGTTTCTGAGATATATTCTGATAACATAGGTCTGTAGTATGGAGGTGTTGCTTCCATAGTTACGACGGTTATATCAAATGCCTCGCCTGATGCAAGAATTTCCTCAAGGGCAGAATTACCAGCTGCGCCATTTCCAACAATAATTAATTTCTTATTCATGTGGATCCACCTTTCTCTATATATGACTCGATATATGGTATATACCTCGTTTTATAAAATAAATGCATTAAAATTTTGTAAATTAATATTGATATAAATAGAAATTTTGTTTTATTTGGTATATATTGAGGTATATAACACCTATGTCAATTCTGTATACCTTCATCATATGTAACAATAATATATTGATGTTGACAGAAAAGATAAGTGATGGTATTATCAGTTTGTAATGATTACAAACTAAAAAAATTTAATGTATAAGGAGAGTATTAGTATGAAGTATGAATGTGTAGCATGTGGTTATGTTTATGATCCAGAGATCGGCGATCCAGATAGTGGTATTGAACCAGGTACAGCTTTTGAAGATATTCCTGAAGATTGGGTTTGCCCACTTTGCGGCGTAGGCAAAGATATGTTTGAACCATTAAAATAAGTGAGAAAGCGTATTTAAAATGATGAACAATGTAGGTGATTTTTTAAAAACCAACGGGATTAAGCCGTCTTACCAAAGGATAAAAATATATGAATATCTGATGAACACGAAAGACCATCCTACGGTAGAAAGCATCTACAGTGCGCTGAACGGACAAATTCCAACACTTTCTAAAACGACAGTCTATAATACACTCAAGATATTTATCGACAAAGGGATCGCTATGGCGATTACTATTGACGACAACGAAGTTCGCTTCGATGCGTTTATTGATACGCATGGTCATTTCAAATGTCAGGAATGCCATAGAGTATATGATTTTCATGTGAACTTTGAAGGCGCAATTGGCGATCAATTGGACGATTTTCAAATTCTTGAGCAGCAGATGTTTTTTTATGGCATCTGTCGAAGCTGTAACGAAAAATCATAGGAGGTCCCAATGAAAAAATTAGATGTATTCAAATGCGGTGTTTGCGGAAATATCGTAGAAGTTGAGCACGTTGGCGGTGGTACGTTAGTATGTTGTGGTCAAGAGATGAATCTGTTAGAGGAAAAATCTGCTGATATGGCAACTGAAAAACACGTTCCAGTTATTGAAGCGATTGTTGGTGGCTACAAAGTAACAGTTGGATCTACGATTCATCCAATGACTGAAGAACACCATATTCAGTGGATTGAGCTTGTCACAGAGTCTGAATCTCTTATTACTTATCTAAAACCGGGTGATGAGCCAGTTGCTATTTTCAAAACTGATGAGAAGGCAATAAAGGCAAGAGAATATTGTAACCTTCACGGTTTGTGGAAAAACGAATTATAATTCTAATAGAGTTTAGAAGTTAACTTCTAAACTCTATTTTAAAGGAGAAAAATATGATCAACGCTAGATTAGAAGAAGTGATCAATAAGCAAATAAATGCAGAACTCTACTCAGCATACCTTTATTTATCAATGTCAGCTTATTTTGAAAGCGTTAACCTTCCGGGATTCGCAAATTGGATGAAGGTACAGTTCGAAGAAGAGCAATTTCACGGGTTAAAGTTTTTTAATTACTTAATTAGTCGTGGTGGTAGAGTTAAACTTGATACCATTGAAGTCCCTAAGTTTGAGTGGAAGAATGCAATAGAGGTTTTTGAAGAGACTTTAGAGCATGAAAAACATGTTACTGCTCTTCTTAACAACATTGCAGAGGTTGCTGAGGAAGAAAAAGATAGAGCAACTAGAAACCTTATGATTTGGTTCATCGATGAGCAAGTTGAAGAAGAAGGCAATGCAGAAAAAATTATCAATGAGTTGAAAATGATCGGTGGCGAAGGACACGGTATGCTAATGCTCGATAGAGAATTTGCAACTAGAACATTTGTCCCACCGACTGGTGCATAGAATTTAAGGAGGTATTTTTAAAATGGCGAGTATTAAGGGAACAGAAACTGAAAAGAACTTACTAAAAGCTTTTGCTGGCGAGTCTCAAGCTAGAAACAGATACCAAATGTTTGCTAAACAAGCTGAAAAAGAAGGCTATAGACAAATCGCTGATTTCTTTATGGAAACTGCAGATAACGAAAGAGTTCATGCTGCTAGATTTTTTAGCTTCTTAGAAGGTGGCGATTTAGAAATTACTGCTATGTATCCAGCTGGTAAAGTTGGTACAACTCTTGAAAATCTTCAAGCGGCTGCAATGGGTGAGCATGAAGAATGGGAAATTCTTTATCCAGAATTCGCTAGAATCGCAAGAGAAGAAGGCTTCCCAAAAGTTGCTGCTGCATTTGAATTTATAGCTAAAGCTGAAGTTGAGCATGAAAACCGCTATAATAAACTTGCACAAAACATTATGGATGGCAAGGTATTCAAGAAAGATGAAGTGGTTAGATGGAAATGTAACAAATGTGGCTACGTACATGAAGGTACAGAAGCGCCAGCTGTTTGTCCAACATGTCTACATCCACAAGAGCATTTCGAATTAAAAGAATCTAACTATTAATGCTTTGTTCTTTTAAAGTTTAATATTAAAACCGATCTTTGGATCGGTTTTTTTTATTTCACCAAAATAGTGATATAATGGTGAAATAAAAGTGAGTTAGGAGATATTAAACTGATTATCAGCGAGCTTTAGTTTATAGGAGGCAAAATGAAGGTACTTATAACTGGGTTTGAGCCCTTTGGAGGCGAGAGGATTAATCCGTCCTACGAGGCGGTAAAGAGTATAAAGGCTTTTGAAAACATAGAGGTTATTAAAGCCTGTCTACCCGTTGTTTTTGGAGATTCAATTACAATGCTGGAACAGCTCATTGATCTTCATAAGCCCGATATTGTCATTTGTGTAGGACAAGCGGGAGGGCGACAAGGATTGACCATTGAAAGAGTGGGGATTAACATAGATGATGCAAGAATTCCAGATAATAATGGCAACCAACCCATCGATGAAAGAATAGTTGATAACGCGCCTGATGGCTTATTTTCAAATTTACCTATTAAGGCCATCGTAGATCAATGGACACTGCAGGATGTAAATGGAAGTGTTTCTAATACCGCAGGCACATATGTCTGCAATCATCTTTTATTTGGACTGTTGGAAATGAGACAAAGAAAAACCCCCCTTTATAAGGGCGGCTTTATTCATGTACCATATATACCTGAGCAAAACATTGAACCTTCGATGTCTCTCGAAATGATTACAAAAGGTTTGGAGATCGCTATTGAGACCAGCGTAGGGGTTCAGGTGGACATTAAGCAATCTCAGGGAACTATCTGTTAAGCCTTGTAAGGTGCCATACCCAAATTTGCAAGTGCATCTGCTCGATGATTAAGCTCGATCAGGGATAAAAAAGCATGCTTAGACAGAGAGGCATTATGCTCTTGATTAAATTTAGTGAGCCACTTATTGACCTCTGCTGTTTTATTAGGATCTAGATGTCCTTTGATTTTGTAGAAATTAACCTTCTCGAAGGATTCAACCAAATTGACCAATGTTTCCCAAAGAGCCTTGTTTTCTACAGGCTCTTTTTTTGAGGTCAGCCAGCCATTCAAACGCCATTTGTGATACCACCCCTGCCTAAAGCAATTGACGACATAAGCGCTATCGGAATAGATATGAACATTTACTTCTTTCGTTTTTAATGATTGCAAGGCCTCAATAGCAGCTGTCAGCTCCATGACGTTATTGGTCGTCGCTGGTGCGCCACCATAGATTTCTTTAATTTGTTCCTTGTATTTTAAAACTGCTCCCCAGCCACCGACGTTACCTTCTTGTCCGTTTCCAGAGCATGCACCATCACAAAATATGATTATATCCTTCATAAGTCACCTCATAAGTATTATAGCAAGTTGAAGTGAGGGTTACAACTATATGAAAAATACAGATTTAGCAGAAAATTTGCACAATTCAACAAAAATTTGATATTATAAGAGGGTAGCAACCATTACATTTAGGAGGCAAGGACATGTTTAAAAACCATCATGAGGTACAAGAGTTTTGCCGCAACAATGAAATTGAGTTCATTGATTTTAAATTATTGGATTTAGCTGGTAGATGGCATCATTTAACCATAACACCACGTCGATTTACAGAAGAAACCATTACGCAGGGCATCGGCTTTGATGGGTCAAGCTACGGATTTTTAAGCGTCGAAAAATCAGACATGGTTTTTAAACCTGATCTGGAGTCCTATTTTATCGATCCCTTTAATGAGTCGAAAACACTTGTTTTTATGACGCGATTGTTTAAAGTCGATGAAGCGCACTATAGATTTGAAAGCGATCCACGCTTCATCTGTGAAAAAGCAATAGCTTATATGAAAGAAAAAGCGCATGCAGATCAAGTTTTGTTGGGACCTGAATTTGAGTATTATACCTTTGATAGATGTCAATTTGAGCTGACCCCACAGGCTTCAGGCTTTCTTGTGGATACGCAGCAAGCTGAATGGCATTCAGGAAAGGTTGAGAATAATAGCGGTTATATCGTTTCCCATAAAGGTGGCTATCATGTTGATCGTCCTAAGGACATCAACTTTGATATGAGAAACGAAATTGTGAGCTTGCTTGAGCAAGTTGGCGTACCGGTTAAATACCATCATCCTGAGGTAGGTGGCCCTGGACAGCAGGAAATAGAGCTTGATTTTGAAGGGCCAGTCGTAATGGGTGACCGTTCAATGCTGGTCAAATATATAATAAAAAATACATCACACCTATATGGCAGAACGGCGACTTTTATGCCAAAGCCAATCTATGGTGAAGCCGGTAGCGGGATGCACGTGCATATGCAGCTTTTGAATGAAGGCGTTAATCTCTTTTATGAAAAGGGTGGCTATTCAAATATGAGTAAAATTGGCCTATATGCAATGGGGGGGATATTGAAGCACGCACCTTCACTTATGGCCTTTACCAATCCTTCCACAAACTCGTTTAAACGATTGGTACCCGGCTATGAAGCGCCTGTTAGCCTTTGCTTTGGTACTGCGAATAGAAGCTCAGTTGTAAGAATTCCAGGCTACGCAATTGAACCAAATAGAAAACGATTCGAGTTTAGACCTTCAGATGCGACTGCAAATCCTTATTTGGCATATGCAGCACTGATGATGGCAATGTTTGATGGAATTGAAAATGAAATTGATCCCATAAAAGAAGGCTACGGCCCACTTGATGTAAATATATTTAAGCTATCAGATGAGGAAAGATCAAAAATTGGCGCATTGCCTAAGGATCTCTATCAAGTAATTGAAGCAATTGAAGCAGATCAGTCCTATCTGTTGAAGGACGGTGTATTTACGCAAGCGATTATCAACGATCAAATCAACTATTTGAAAAAGGAAGCATTAGCTGAAGGGCTACAGCCTTCACCACGCGAATATAAAGTGTATTATGATTTATAATAATTGCAAGGCACACTTGTTTATATGCTAACAAGTGTGCTTTTGTTTATAGAAATCAGTTAAATTTCATTGTCAATATGTCCATATAATGAGATAATACAATATAAGCCAGACGTTAGAAAAGGACGTATTTATGCACATAAACGACAAAAAAATGATAATAGATCAGCTAACTAATTTCATTAAATATAGAAGTGATTCTGCAACAGAACATGAGCGTGCATTTGAAAGTATTTTGTTAGAGGCAATCAAAAACATACCCTATTTTCAAAACCATAGCGCTTTTTATGGTGCAGCGTTAATTGAGTCAGACCCACTACATAGAAGTGTTGTTTGGGCATTAAGTGGAACTGAGTATTCTAAAACGGTGATTCTTTTTGGTCATCATGATACGGTTGATTTAAGTGATTACGGTCATTTAGATGGGACAATTCCCGAAGAAATCAGAGCGTATTTCAGCGAGAGTGAAGCGGATGCAAGCTCAGGAGAATGGCTCTTTGGTAGAGGCAGCTGTGATATGAAGGCTGGGTTGGTAATCAACCTTAACCAGCTTCGTAAAGCGACTGAGGGTGCTTACAAGCATAATATACTTTTAATAAGTGTTCCAGACGAAGAAACGCTATCTGTTGGCATGCGAGCAGCAACTGAGTTGATTCTTGAGTTAAAGGAACAGCATCAGCTTAATTTTGAACTTGCAGTTCTAACAGAGCCCCACGAGCGGGTAAGTGACGATGAAATTGTCCTTTCATCTGGTTCTGTAGGAAAAATGATGCCTATTATAGTCACTAAAGGACAATCGACACATTCTGGACTAGCCTATAAGGGCTTAAACTCTGTTGCAATTGCGATGGAGGTTATTAAGGCAATCGAGCTGAATACTGAAATGGGTGATGTCGTGGATAAGCGTATGACACCGCCTCCAACCTTTTTAGATCTTCACACCTTGAGAGAAGGGTATTCAGTTACCACACCTGAGTATACCGTCGCAACCTTTAACTGGTTGTTTCTAAAGGGCAACCTAGAATACAAAATGGCGCAACTAAAGGAGCTATGTAAATGGTCTGCTGAAGATGCAATTAATCAATACAACTACTCCTATAACGAGTTTTTGAGAAAGCAAAATCAGCCCTCCTATTGTGACTGTCACGACATTAACTTTGAAATATTGTTATACGATGAGTTGGTTGATCGTGTGAAGGACCAAGTCGATATTGATGTGTTATATAATGACATTATCAGTGCCAATAAGGAACGTTCCATACAAGAAAATACGGCGCTGTACATTAAGGCCCTGATGGGGTATTTAAATGCTGATTATCCTATAGTTGTAATTGGGTTACTACCGCCTTTTTACCCTGCAGTTTCAAGTAAGGCCTATTTTGAGGATAAGCTGAAAGCTATAATAGAGGCCTATAGCGTAGAAAATGATCAAAAGATAAAGGTAGATCATTATTTTATGGGCATTTCAGATATGAGCTATATGAAAGCTTCTCCACATGAAATTTACAGTACACTTAGATTAATGCCAACCTTTAACAGGGAGTATAAATTGCCATACGATGCAATTGATGCTTTAAATATTGAGGTGCTACACCTTGGCCCTTGGGGGAAAAATCTTCATTTAAAAGGAGAACGCGTTTTTATCGAGGATGTAACGACGAATATTCCAAAGCTGATGGACCACATCCTCTGCGAACTTGCCAAATGATGCTTTAAGGTGATGAGAGATTTATAAAAGGACACATAATAGTTAAGCGTGATTGATAGGAATCAATCACGCTTTTTTAGTTAAACCAATATGAACTTATTCAGAATTTATTCAGAGCTTATTAACACCATTTCAACAGAAAGTGAGGATAATTGTGGATAACTCTGTGGATATTGTGGGCAAACGCATGTTTGTATCCCTATTTTGACAGTTTTTGATCAACAATGGCCTCGAAAGCATCGACGTCCTCTTTAATCTTTTCAAGTGAGGATGCCCAGAATTTTTCATTCTCAGGATCAATGTCCATGATAGAACAAACATCAACTATACTCATTTTGCCAGTTGCCCTGAGCATTTCATCGTATTTGGTAAGAAACTTATCAGGTTGTTCCAAGTATTTTGCATAAAGTCCTGTAGCAAATAGTAAACCAAAGGCATAAGGAAAATTATAAAAGTTTCTTGCTGCATAATAGTAGTGATTCTTATTTAACCACATATATGGATGGAGATGGTTTTCATCAAGACCATCACCGTACGCTTTCCTTTGCGAATCCAGCATTAACTCCTTCAGCTCAGCAACTGACAGAGGATGGTCTTTTCTTTCCTCAAAAACAGCAGTCTCAAAGTAATATCTAGAGAGTATATCTACGATGACCTGAGTCGCACTTGAAAGACTGTTTTCAAGAATGGATAGCTTTAAATCTTCATCGGCATTTTTCAACACGGCATTTCTAACAATGGTCTCACAGAAAATAGAGGCTGTTTCAGCCAAGGGCATCGGATAATTTGTGTTTAAAATACTTTCAGACATAATCCGATCGCCATGAAAGGCATGACCCAACTCGTGTGCTATTGTGAGGACATTTTTAAGCTTACCAGTGAAATTAAGGAGAACGCGGCTTTGATTGATGCTTGGAATATTTGAGCAAAATGCGCCTCCGACCTTACCTGCTCTGGGCTCAAAATCAATCCATTGTGCCTCAAAGCACTTATCGGCAAAGCTGGACAATTCAGTGCTAAAGTCAGCAAAATATGATACGATGAAGCTTCTTGCCTCTGCGATGGTAAAGCTTTTGTCAGATTCAGTTACGGGTGCAAAAAGGTCATAAAATGGCATTGCCCCTTCGTTGCCAAGTAATCTAGACTTAGCCTTTAAGTACCGTCTAAAATCAGGAAGAAACTGTTCCATCGTCCTTAGCATTGAATCCAAGGTTTTGCGAGACATTCTTGAATTGAATAGGGTTTCGTCTAAAGGAGAATCGAATTTTCTTAGTGAACTAAGCGTTAAGACTTCACCCTTAATGCCGTTAAGGGCAGCCGCTGAAACCTCAGCGTGCGTATCATATGCACTAAGCTCGGACTCGTATCCAAGCTTTCGAATGCTTTTATCACCGCTAAATGCCAAATTACGAATGGCCATAATGGGCATGGCTTTCGTTCCATCAGGTAACGGTACCTCATAAGAAAGCTGTGATGATGCTTTGCTTTGTAGGGTTTCCCATGCTGACGCACCTGTCGCACTTAGCTTTGAAGCAAGTATTTCTTCTTTTGGAGACATCATGTGTGCGGTTGATGCGATTAGCTCCTCTAGGAAGAAAAGATGCTCTTGAATTAAGATCGACTTTGAAGCGAGTGCATCTATAGAATCAATCTCCTTAAGCCATAGCTTAAATGCAACCCTAGGTTCAGTGAGCATGCTTTCAAACTTGAGTACCTTAGATTTTGTCATTAAAGCATCTTTGGATTTTGAGTTAGTTGTAAAGGATAAGTGACCAAAAGCACCAACTCTTCGTAAGGTAGTCATATCCTCAATCAATGCTTTTAAGAAAGCTTCAATACTTCCTATTTCATCATTGTGATGGGTTAGATGTTTCTCAATGAGGGCTTTATATCGTAGTGAAATGCCCTCGCACTTTACAAGATCAGCCTTGAAGCTAGGATCATCAAACCCCTTATAAAGCGCATCTAAGTTCCAAGTCGTCATTATAGTTCACCTGCCAATCGAACAAACTCATGGATATCGTTTTTAATCTGATCAAGTGATGCGTTCCAAAAGGCTTCACTTTCGACATCAATCGCCATAATTTTACAAACGTCGATCACGGACATTTTTCCAGAAGCAGCCAGTAGCTTATCGTAATTGTCTTTAAAAAATTCAGGTTCATCAAGGTATTTGGCATATAACCCCTTTGCAAATAGCAAACCAAATGCATAAGGGAAATTATAAAAGTTCAGCGCAGCAGAATAATAATGTGGCTTGATTAACCACATATATGGGTGCAGTGTTTCATGATCTAATCCTGTCCCATAAGCTTTTTTCTGAGCTTCAGTCATTATTGTTTTTAATTCCTCAACCGATAGGGGATGATCTACTCTCGTATCAAATAATTGAGATTCAAACATAAATCTTGAATAAATATCACAAATCACCTGAGTGGCATCCTGAAGTGAATTTTCAAGGATCGTAATCGCCTCATCCTTAGTTGCAATCTTCAGAGCTGCATTATTTACAATGGTTTCACAGAAGGTAGAAGCGGTTTCAGCAAGAGGCATTGGATAGTTAATATTTAGAATGTCTTCATCATTTGTACAGATAGCGTGATAACCATGTCCAAGCTCGTGCGCCATTGTGGTGACATCCCCAAGGTTGCCAGTATAATTTAATAACACACGAAATTCACCGAGTGGATGTAAAGAAGCACAGAAAGCCCCACTTACTTTACCTTCGTGAGGTGAAACATCTATCCAAGCGTTGTCAATCGCATGCTTTGCTACAGAAGCCAGCTTGTCAGAAAAAGCTGAAAAATTATCGATCACGAACTGGCAGCCCTCTTCGTAGCTGAATTTTTTTTGGGCAGTTCCAATGGGCGCAAACAAATCATAAAAAGGCAATCCACCTTTGTGGTCAAGTAATCGCGCTTTAGTTTGTAGGTATTCATGGAACGTAGGCAATGCTTTTTCAATAGCTCCAAACATAGCTGTAAGCGTTTGTTTTGACATACGTGAGTTTTCAAGTGTCATATCTAGTGGTGACGCGTAGCCTCTTAGCTCACTCATGGTCAAGACTTCACCCTTAATACTGTTAAGTGACATAGCAACCGCTTCGTCAATTTTACCATAGGCATCTAGCTCAGCTTCGAAAGCCGCTTTTCTTATCTCCTGTGAAGAATCATATGCCATGTTGCGTATGACTGTAATTGGTAGACGTTTGACCTCGCCATCAAGCTTGATCGTAACGCTTAAGGTTGAAGTTAATTTTTGTTGTAAGGTCGTCCACGCATTTGAACCTGTAATGGATAGCTTTGAAGCAAGCACCTCCTCCTCTTCTGACAGCAGATGTGTTGAGAAGGCTTTGTCCTCACAAATGATAAATTCAAATTGCTTTAAGCAATTCGATGGCGCGATATAGGCTTGTATGTCGTCGATCTTACTTAAGAATTGAATTAGCTTTGTTCTAGCAGGCGTTATTTCAGAGAAAAGCTTTCTTAGCTTGTTTTCAGTTTGAAGTGCAGATTCATTTGATGTGTTACAAGAGAATGTCAGGCTTGCAAAATTATAGAGCTTCATAAGGGTAGATTCAACGGCAGAACGCTTCGTATAATAGTTTTCAAGCGTTTCCAAGGAAGACAAAGAAGTAGCAATCTGATTTAATGATCGAATATCATTTTCGAGCTTTTCAAAATCTGCCTTAAAGGCATCTGACCCAAAATCGCTATAGAGTTCTTTAAGTGACCAGTTTAAATGCATAAGACCCTCCGTTTAAATTATCATAATATTTAGTTATTCGAAGTATTAATTCATTATATCACATATAAAAAAATTTATACTTAAAAGCGGATTAAAAAGCTGATGCTAAATTCAAAAAATACGTGCAAAATGACTCACCTGTGATGTGTTTTTGAGATGAAATGATAAGTGATAAAAAAGAGGCACCCTCCATATGGATGAATGCCTTCGATTCTAAAAGGTATTGATAATACTGAGTATTTCTGGGTGCTCAGCTTTATATTTCTCTTTAAACTTATACATTCTAATATCAGCAATCTTAACGAGGATGTCATAGATCATCGAGTCATCAGGAGATGCGGCAACTCCGTAGCTAAAGCTGACAGGGAGCTCATTACCATGAAATTCAATGGTGTGATTCTTTAAATTATCAAAAATGGCAGTCATCTTTTCTTCAGCATGTGTTAAGGTGATGGACCTTAAAAGGATGACAAATTCATCACCGCCGATTCTAGAGAGAACATCCGATTCACGAATAGAGCCACGTATCATATTGGAAAATTCCTTAAGGATGACGTCGCCAGCGCTGTGTCCAAAGCTGTCGTTAATCAACTTCAAGTAATTCAAATCGCAGAGGACGATGGCGTAAGGCTCCAATGTATCTAAAGTATAGTCGCGATGATCGTCTATAATTTTCTCAAAGTAATTTCTATTAACCGCACCCGTCAGCTTATCATAACGAGACATGGTAACGGTTTCGTCCACTAAGTATTTGTTCTTAAGAGCGATGGCAATTTGTGATGAAAAGAAATGAATCAACTGTAGGTCGATTTCATCAAAGGCATCCTTTCTGTCGCTGTCAATGTTTAGAATGGCAAAAATCCTTCCATCGATAACGATGGGCGCAGACAGTACCTCTTCGATGTCCAGTCCGCCAGCCTTTTCAATAACAGCCACGCGATCTTCATCTAAAATCTTAGAATCAAACTCTTTTATATTTCTTATAATTGCAGGCGCTTCAAAATTGTTTTTTGCATTTTTATATAAAAAGGTTTCCTCAAGCTGCATTTTCACCTTTTTGAGCTCTGATAGATTATAGCCGACACAGGTATGATATTCATAAAAATTAGCCTTTTGATCAAGGACAAGAAGGCTACCCTTGTTAGCGTTTTCAATAACCTCAATAGCCGAATGCAAAATGATGTCATAGTAATCGTCAGAATCATTTAAATTTAAAAACAAATGATTTACCTTTAACAGTGTATCTAAGGTGTGATTTTTAAAAACATTGATCCGTTCAAGCTCTTTTAATCGATTTTCATATAGATCGTGTTCACCAATAGCCTGTGTGATAATGCTCTCATAGTGTGTAAACAAAGAATCAATGTTTCTGAAGTGGCCAAATTTGGATTTGTCGATTTTTTCGCTTGGAAGCTTGCCGAGCTTTTTCTCTAAACGAGTGGTATTATTTTCAATGATTTTAACCATTTTACGAATGTGAAAAAAAACGCCAAGCATAGGTATTCCAATGATTAGTATCAGAGATATGAAAAGTGGAAACGGCTCTTGATAGGTAAAGACACTACTATAAACTAGCGCAGCCAGCAGCAGTGCTACGAGACCGAATGTGATAAAGTATTTTTTTCTAAGATTCATTAATTCACCCTCTATGTGTTAATTGTTCTTTTCTTAAGTCGGACTTAATAGTTTCTTAATATTTATAGATTATAACTGAATTAAGATTTAATCGTCTTAGCGCAATAGTGATATAATGCTAGATTAGAAAGATTAAGCTTTGCAATTAAACGATATGTATAAAGAAGTGATAATTTTATTATACATGATATGCGCTATCAAATAAATATTAGACTTCATGAATTATTAGGAGGGTATTATGAATGACCAAACATTATCTATCATCTGGGCAATATTGATTGTATTTTTCACTGTGGTTGAAGCGTTTACATTGGGACTCACTTCGATTTGGTTTGCGGTTGGTGCACTTGTCGCTTTAATTGCATCTGCAATCGGACTTGGGTTTGCAGTTCAATTTATTGCTTTTGTCGTCGTTGCAGTTATACTATTATTTTACACGAGACCGATCGCTAAAAAGTTTCTAAAAGTTGGTCAAAATAAAACCAATGTGGATGCATTGATTGGTAAAACAGGTTTTGTTACAAAATCTATCGTTTCAAGAGAAGTTGGACAAGTTAAGCTCAATGGTCAAATTTGGACAGCGAAGGGCGTAAGTCATGAAGCGTTTGATTTAGATGAGGAAGTAGAAGTGGTCGCAATCGAAGGTGTAAAGCTAATCGTAAAGAAAGTGGATAAGTAGAACGAGATATCAAAGCTGGTATATTAAAGTATGATTAGAAATACACAAATGGACGATGTTTAATCACGAAAGTGATATAATGTAATATATATATTAATATGATTATTAGGAGGTTTATATGGGTTACTTAATTGGTGTCGTTTTGGCACTTCTATTCTTACTATTAGTTGCTTCAAACATTAGAGTGGTACCTCAGTCTAATGGTTATGTCATTGAACGTCTTGGCGCATATATGACAACTTGGGAAACTGGTTTACACTTTAAAATTCCTCTCCTTGATAGAATTTCAAAGAAAGTATCTTTAAAAGAAATGGTTGCTGATTTCCCACCACAACCTGTAATTACAAAAGATAACGTTACGATGAAAATTGACACCGTTGTTTATTATCAAATCACAGATCCAAAGCTATACACCTATGGTGTAGCAATGCCGATCGTAGCAATCGAGAATTTAACAGCGACAACACTTCGTAATATCATAGGTCAGCTTGAGCTGGATGAAACCTTATCTTCAAGAGATCTCATCAATACACAAATGAGAGCTATCCTTGACGAAGCAACTGATCCATGGGGCATTAAGGTAAACCGTGTTGAGCTTAAAAACATCTTACCACCTAAAGACATTCAGGATGCAATGGAAAAACAAATGAGAGCAGAGCGTGAAAGACGTGAATCGATCCTTAGAGCAGAAGGTGAAAAACGTTCAGCAATCCTTATCGCAGAAGGTAAAAAAGAATCGGTTATTCTAAGCGCAGAAGCAGAAAAACAAGCTGCAATCCTAAGAGCTGAAGCTAAAAAAGAAGCACAAGTTAGAGAAGCAGAAGGGGAAGCAGAAGCGATTCTTAAAATTCAAAAGGCAACTGCAATGGGTCTTGAAATGATTAAAGATGTTCATGCAGATCAGTCTGTATTGGCACTTAAGAGCTTTGAAGCACTTGCAAAAGTGGCTGATGGTCAAGCAACTAAGTTAATTATTCCAAGCGAACTAACAAATGTTGCGAATATTGTAGCTAGTATCAAAGAAGCAGCAACCTTGGACAAAGCGTAATAAATCATTGTCTGATAGGCTAGGAAAATAGCAAGGAAGTAAATTAATAGATTAAAATAACAAATCAGAGGTATTGTTCAGCTGTGAAAATAGATGAATAATATCTCTTTTTACGTTGTATAGAGCTGTATCCATTAACAAAATTATAGGTAATATTAAAACTCTTAATTGCAGAACAAATGATATTCAATAATTTAACGACAAAATTAATATTCTTAATTCGAAAGTTAGAATATGGTTAAAATGTTCAATCTGATATTGATTATGTTTAATTATTGGTGTATTTTAGCATTAGAGATATAACCGAATCAGTCTTGTAACACGTGAGGTGGAAAATGAAAAGAACCGTACTGGGAAAATGTCCTGTTTGTAGCTCTAAATTAAAGGTTGTACGATTACAATGTGATCAATGTAAAACAGGAATAGATGGGAATTTTACCTTAGATAAGTTTAGCTATCTAAGCGATGAGCAAAAAGAATTCATAGAAATATTCGTTAAGAACAGAGGCAACATCAAGGAAATTGAAAAGGATCTAGGCATTTCATATCCGACTGTAAGGCGTAACCTAGATCAAGTTATTGAAGCGCTGGGCTATAGTGTAAAGCCGAGTGAAGAGGAAGTAAACAAAAAAGACATCTTAGAAAAATTAAGTACAGGTGAGCTGACATCTGAAGAGGCTTTGAAAAAGCTTCGTGGTGAATAGTTTTAGAGGAGGCTATTATGCAAGAAGATCAAATGAAAATACTTAAAATGATTGAAAATGGTACAATTACAGCTGATGAAGGGATGAAACTTCTTCAAGCAATTGGTGGTGGTGAAGAAAAGAAGGGTAGCGCGAATCGAATCTCAAAACCATCGCATGTGAGAATTTTAGTTGAGAATGAGCATAAATCTAAACCCGTAACCGTTAAGCTGCCTATAGGTATATTCAAAGCAGGTATTAAAATTGGAGAAAGATTTTCTCCTGAATTTCAAGGTGCGATGTCTGAGGTAGATTATGATGCTATTTTAGTAGCGATAAATGAAGGCACAGTGGGTGAAATCATGTCAGTGGTGACTGATGACGGAAGCCATGTCAGTATTTTTATAGAATAGAGGTGCACAAATGAGTGATAAATTAGAGATACTAAAAATGATAGAAAGTGGTAAAATTTCAGTCGATGAAGGGCTTCAAATGATCGAAGCACTTGAGCAAACAGAAAGGATAGATGAGGATGTCCGAGAAGAGCTATATAGTGATCGAATGGCCGATAATACCAATATTGAATCAGAAATCTACGGAGAAACCATCCGAACCAGTGAATTTAAGAATTTTGATGTATCCCTAGTGACCTGTAAACTTAACGTTGAAAGATCGAATGTTGACGATGTTACCATTGAAATTTTAGACAATCATACGAGAGAGTACGTCGACAAACCAGAGTGGTTACATTTAAACGAAGAACATAATACGATATCCATTAAAGAAAAAAGAACCTCAAATTTAACGGATATATTTGATTTCTTTAAAAGTGGCAGTGGCTTAAGCAAATCGGTCTATATAAATGTAAAGCTACCTCTTGAAATGGTTATTGATAAAGGTAAATTTTCAAACGTATCAGGCAGCATCTCATTATTAGGTGTAAAGTCTGTTGATCTTGAAGCAAGATCTGTAAGCGGTAAGGTCTATGCAGGGGATATAAAAACGCAAACCCTACAGCTCAAATCCACTTCTGGCTCAGTAACTGCTGATAATGTTAAAGCCGCAAAGCTTTACCTTAATTCAACCTCAGGCAAGGTCAAGCTCAATGGAAATGCACATTTAGTCGAAGCCAAATCAGTTTCTGGTACATGTGAGCTTCAAATCGGTGCAATGCTAACGAAGTTAAAAACCAGTACGGTATCGGGTAGCCTAAAAATGTACCTTGCTGAGCCGGAGGTGTTTAATCTGAAATTTAACACGGTATCCGGTGGGATAGATACAAATGGCTTTGCAATCGTTGATAAGTCCAGCTCAAGTAAGAAGTCTGTACAAATAGACAATCGTTCTAAGGATCATTACATTGAAGCAAGTACGGTTTCAGGTAAAATAGTAATAGATAAATTTTAAACATCATCAAACATCGGAGGCGACAATGAAATCCTTACTCTTAAAGAGAAAAAGAGCCTTTATCATATATATCATTGCCTGCTTTTTCCCAGTTATCGGACAACTGGCTGGTAACTTTGGATTTGCTAAGCTAATTGGAGTCGTGGAAGCGAAGAGCTTCCACGAATTCTATATTTCTATAGGCATAATGTTGATAATTGTAATTTCTACATCATTGCTACAGCTCGCGTCACGATTTCTTAGAATTCGTTTCATGAGAGATACACTTCTAGATATTAGAAAGCAAGCATTTGACAAGATTATGAGCTTTAGCTACGCGCACTTTAGTAAAAAATCTAAAGAGGTCTACATATCCAATCTTGTTAATGATATCAACAATTTCGAGCAGATATTTTTTCATAGATTACTAAACGTTATTTTCTATATAGGGGTCTATTCTGTTTCGCTAATCATTTTGGGCTTTTATGATCTGAAGTTTGCGATTGCAATATTCGTCGTTTCTTTAGTGGTTTTCTTTATAACAAAGTCATTTGAAGGAAAGACGGTTAAGATTCAAGAAGAGGTTTCAGAAAATAATGAAGCCTTTACTTTAAAGGCTTCAAATACATTTAATGGACTTGAAATACTTAAGCTGAATAACATCTCAGACAAATTTCTAGACCAAACCATTGACTCAATTAATAAAGTGGAAACAAAACGCTTTCATTTTACGCTGTTTACAGAGGCGCAAAGAGGCCTTACTAACATTTTGAGATATGTGATATTTGTTGGTATTTTGATGTATTTGATTATGCAAGCGTTTAACGACGTGAGCTTGACGCGAATTACGTTTATGATCCAGCTTGCAAATGGCTGTGTGTGGCCAATTGGACAGGTCATGCCTATGTTCAATGAATTAAAGGCAGCCCTAAAAATATATGAAAAGATTACCGTAAGTGACGAGCTTGCTGATGAGAATCATTCTGGCAATTTACCTTTTGCATTTGACAATCAAATCATCGCTGAAAACCTCACCTTCTCCTATGAAGACCATCGCATATTAAACAGTGCCAATTTTGCACTAAAAAAAGGGCAAAAGTATCTTTTGAAGGGTGCAAGTGGTTCAGGTAAGTCTACACTTATTAAGCTTATTTCAAAGGTTTATGAGGGCTATGAAGGGAAAATAACTATGGATGGTAGTGATTTTCACAGCCTATCCACTGAGGATTTCAATCAAAACGTCTCCTTTATTTATCAGGATGTATTTTTATTTGAGGATACACTTAGGAATAACATCACACTTTATAAGCCGTATAGTGAAGCAGCAATTGAAGAGGCGATTGTTAAATCCGGTTTGAAAGAGCTGGTAAATGCCTTTGAAATGGGTCTAGACCATAAAATACAAGAAAATGGGAAGAATTTATCTGGTGGTCAAAGACAAAGGATTTCCATTGCGAGAGCCATTATTAAGAAGAGTCAGATCCTATTTGCAGATGAGGCGACCTCAAGCTTAAATGAAGAGCTTGGACGGGCTATAGAAGATACCCTGCTGTCATTAGACGCAACCGTAATCGCTATCTCACATCGCTTCTATGAAGGAGTAACCGAGAAATACGATGCAGTGCTGGAGCTAAAAAGTGGCTTACTACAAGAGTATCCTAGTGATGTTTATTTTAAGGAGGTAGTGACAATATGAGAAAGCAACTCAAAAAAGCCTACCCTTTTCTTGTACTAGCAGCGATAGCGGGTATTGCGGTCTATTCTGTAGATGGATTGGTAAGCATTCAAATCATGAAAGCCATTGATGCAGTCATGTCGAAGGATAAGTCATTGATGTTTGATCACATTAAAACGATGCTCCTATTGGCAGGTGTTTTTGTACCGACAACGTTACTGGTCGCTTATTTGAAAGGCTTATATAAAAGAAAAGCAATTGTGACGGCGAAGGCCTATTACATCGACAAGATCTTTGACAAAGAGATTAACCAGTTTCAAGCAGAAAATACAGCACTTTATCTTAGTGCGTTGACCAATGATGTTTCAAATGTTGAGATGAATTATATTGATGGTATCTATGAGGTCGTGCTCAACACCATGAACTTTATCGTAGGAATTGTGGTTATCGCATATGTAAGTCCAATTGCACTTGCCGTTGGGATACTGCTTGGTCTTTTGGGACTTGTTGTGTCGGTAGTCATGGGTAAACCCTTACAGCTACATCAATCTCATAGAAGTGAATACTATAAGGACTACACAATTTATATCAAAGAGTTTTTAGGTGCATTTAATATCATCAAGTCCAATAATTTGGCAGATAAAGTGAGCAATGATTTCTACAGCAAGTCTGAGAAAATTCAAGAAAAGGGATACATCATTGATAAAATAGTATCCTATATCAGTGCAACTCAGAATTTTATTATGATGTCTATCATGTATGGGCTCCTTGCATTTTCTGTCTGGATGGCACTTAAAGGTAATCTGACTTTGGGTGGCGTTATTCTCATCGTGAACAATATGGAAAAAATAATGTTTCCACTTATGCAGATTAGTGAATGGCTACCTAAGGTGCAATCGACAAAGGGTATTTTCAAACGCATCGATGAGATCCTCGATAAAAATGTGGATCACGAGGAGACCTTATCAGTAGGAGAGCTAAACGACGGCTTAAGCTTTGATGAAGTGAGCTTCTCTTATGATCATAATGCGGTGCTTGATGAGGTTGTTTTTGAGTTTGATAAAGGCAAGAAGTACTTGATCGTCGGCCCTAGTGGTGGTGGTAAATCAACCATTTTGAAATTGACGAGAAAGTATTTTAACCCAACTAGGGGTCAAATTAAGTACGATGCCTTTGATCTTAAAAACGTGCAAAAGGCATCCTATTTCAAACAAATTTCGAATATTGAGCAAGCGGTCTTCATTTTTGAAGACACCTTAAGAAATAATCTAACCTTATATAAGCAATACGATGATGCTGCCATAGAAGAAGCCATAAAAAATGCTGGACTTTCAGATTTTATTGGCAAGTCTGAGGATGGTCTTGAAAGAATGCTTTACGATAATGGCAAGAACATCTCCGGCGGTGAGAAAAGTAGAATTGCCATCGCAAGAGGCTTGCTACAAAATGCAAACATATTGATTTTAGATGAGGCGTTTGCAAGTCTTGATGGACATGTTGCAAGAGAAATTGAAGAAACCATCTTAAATTTAAATGGCGTTACCGTGGTTAATGTGAGCCACGTTTTGTTTGAACAAACCAAAGAGAAGTACGATAAAATATTCTTAGTAAAAAACAAAAAGGTTTACGCAATATAAATGAAAAATGACAGACTCGTTTTGATAGAGTCTGTCAGTTTATTTATTTGCGGGTAAAGGTACACTCACCGCCGATATAGGTTTTTTCAACCTTTAGAGTCAATAGCTCAGATGGATGTAGGCTTTCAAGTGGCTTTGTAACAGCAAAGAAATCAGCCAAATACCCAGGTTCGAGTCTTCCCTTTATGTGCGTCTCATATGAAAAATACGCACCAGCCGAAGTATAGGCGTCAAATGCTTCTTCAAAGGTAAGACCTTCTTCTTTATAGTAAACTAAGCCATCAGGACGTTCTCTATAAATGGCATAATATAAACCGCGCATAGGGTTGGGGTTCTCTACAGGGGCGTCTGACCCAAATGCAAGTATAATACCGTGAGAAAGCATTTTTTTGTAGGCATAAGAGGTGCGAGCCAGCACTGGACCTACTCTGCTAGGAACGATGGTCATGTCGTATTCTAAAAACACTGGCTGTACCAGTGCACTGATACCTTGCTTAGCCATCTTCAAAATCAATTCATCGTCCATTATTTGACAGTGTATAATGCTATTTCTTCCTGTAGTAACGCCTTCAAATACGTTTAAAATCAATTCTATGGTCGCATCTCCAATACCGTGTATCGCTAGATCAAGCTTGGCGGATTGACAGATTTTAACTAGCTCACGCAAGTCATCCTCTGAGTGAATAAAGAGTCCCTTTTCACCTGGTGCGTCATGATAGCCTTTACGAATTTTAGCAGTGCGCGAGCCAAGACTGCCATCTGCCAGTACCTTTAATGGACCATCGGTATATCTACCGTATTGATTATTTTGATTATAGCCATCCTTAATTGCTTTTCGCAGCAAGTCAGGTGTAAAGAACTGACTTTGCTCGTAAACTCTGATTTTCAATTTGTTTTCATCGACGAGAGCTTTAAAAGCGTCCTGAACTGCGGCATAGTGGTCCTGTTCAACCATAATTAAATCATCAGTTTGAACGGATGTGATGCCATATGCCATCAGGTGCGCCTGTGCCGTTTCGACGAAGGTCATCAATTGCGCTTTACTCGGTTCAATTTTAACGAGGCTCAGGGCATTCTCTCGAATAATACCAGTTAATTCGCCATTTATAACATCTATTGCCCCTCCAGTGATTTGCATATCTGCGGTAAGCTTGAAATGTGCAATGGCTTTAGAGTTTAAGACTGCGATATGACCACAGGCTCTATACAAAATAACAGGTCGTTCGCTACAGCAAGCATCTAGATCGTATCGGTTTGGCAATCTTTTTTCTTTGAAAAGATCTTGATTCCAGCCCCTACCGGTTATAATTTCGAAGAAATGACTTGTGCAATATGTGGTGAGCGCCTCCTTTAGCGCATCTATGCTATGCACATCACCTAAAAGGCATTGGGAGAGTGAGGCGCCATAGCCCATTAGATGCATATGTGAATCATTGAATCCCGGATAGATGAAAAAGCTAGATAAATCCTCAAATATAGTTTCTTCAGTCAGCTTAGGAGGTTCAGTAGCGATTGCTATTATCAATTCATCTTCAATTAGGACATAGCTTGGGGTGAGCGTCTTCGGATAAACTCCGGCAACCTTTAAGAGCTTTAGCATACATCTCTCCTTTAAAAAGTATTTACAATTATTATATATTGTTGAAGGTGACTTGTCAGTGTATTATGGTATAATGGTAAGGTGTTATTATTGTAAAATAAATCACAATGTATCAAAATTAGGAGGAGTAATGAAATATAGTAAACCTATAGTATTGGGTATGAGTTTACTGTTATTGTTAGGTGGCTGTTCAAATGCTGTAGATGATAAAGAAGCAACGACTGAAACCACTGTCGCAATTACATCGGAGACAAGTACATCAGAGGCGGGATCGGAGTCGTCATCTGAAGCAACTACAGAGCAATCTTCTACGGGAGAGGGAACAACTGTCGCGCAGGGATCTACTGAAACGACGACAGAGAACGATCATGTCATCGTTAGAAGTGAATCGACGATTAAGAACGATTCTAAAACAGGCAGTATCATTACATCACAGGAAAGCTACCAGCTTGGAACTTATATTACCTTGAGTATATATGCAGATAAGGAAGTCCCAAATAATGTTTTTGACGATTTATTTAATCTGATTGATAAATACGAGTACATGGTCTCAAAGAACATCTCAGGGACAGAGCTTGACAAGGTCAATAAAAATGCAGGAATTGCACCGGTTAAGGTCTCAAGTGATATTATTGAAATGGTTAATTTAGGCATTAAATACGCAAAGATTTCCGAAGGACGCTTTGATGTTTCTATAGGACCTATGGTCGATTTATGGGGAATTGGATCTGAATCGGCTAGATTACCAGCAGACTCAGAAATTCAGGCGCTAATGAAATCCATCGATTACAGTAAAATTGTGGTAGATAAATCAGCTTCGACCGTTTATTTAACTGAAAAGGGTATGGAAATTGATCTAGGTGCTATTGCAAAGGGCTATATCGCGGATAGATTGAAGGAAAAGATACAAGCTGAGGGCTACGAAAGTGCAATTATTAACCTAGGTGGTAATGTACTGACGGTTGGTAAAAAGCCGAACAGCGATAACTGGAACATCGGTGTAAGAAATCCAGAATCAGATGCAGGCTCAACGATGGGCATTCTAAAGTTAATTGATAACTCTATTGTTTCATCTGGCGTATACGAGAGATTTTTTATACAAGATAATGTAAGATATCACCATATCATCAATGCATTAACTGGATATCCAGAGCAAAATGAGATGCTATCGGTCTCTATCGTATCTGATCGCTCAGTAGATGGAGATGCCTTATCCACAACCACCTTCCTACTTGGCCTTCAAAACGGTTACAAGTATATAGAATCCTTAGATGGGATTGGTGCAGTATTTATCATGAAGGACCATTCGGTCTATGTTACAAGTGAATTGGCTGATAAGTTTACATTAACCAATAAGGATTACACTATTAAAACCATACAGCCTTGATTAAGTCGTTTAACCCTATGCTCTGTATACAGAGCATAGGGTTTTTTACATAGAGCATAAGGCTGTTTAGATGTAAAAAAGCGCAGTTCCGAGGAACTGCGCTTTGTCTGATTAGCTGGTTGTTGTTTGCATTTCTCTAATCAATATTATTTTAATTTAAGTGCTTTTTTAGCTAATTCAATAAAGTTACCAACTTTGATAGAAACGCCTGTTACAGCATCTGTGTGACCATCAGCATCAGTTAAAGTAATTTCATCTAAGCTTTGTGTATCAACTAAGAAATTTTCTACCATAGCTGCTTGTTCATGCCATTCAGATGAAGCTTTACCGATTGAAACCATACCGTAATCGCCATCGATTGAAGCTGTTTTCTTATCTTTATCAGTATCTTTGCTTGTACCATTCCAGTTAGCAGCAACGATGAAACCGTTGATTACTGTGAAAGAAGCATTTTCTTTCCAGCCTGAATCGCCATAATCAGCATCTTCAGCGTAGAAAGTACCATCAACATATGGACCAGAGCCTACTGGACCAGCTGCTAAAGCTTCAGCAGTTAAGTCAACGAAATCACTTACGTGAATAGAAACGCCAGTAATAGAATCTGTGTGACCTTCAGCATCTGAATAGTTAAGACCATCAAATGATTGATTGTCGATTAAATATTGCTCAGCAAGAGCAGCTTGTTCATGCCATTCTGATTGAGCTTTACCAAATGTAACCATATTGTATTCGCCATCAGCAGAAGTTGTTTTTTTGTCTTTACCTGCAGTAACGCTTGCGCCGTTCCAATCTGCAGATACGATTTTACCACCAGCAACTTCGATAGTAACTACTGTTTTCCAACCTGATTCAGCATCAAATGTTGGTTGAGTTGCGAAATAGATACCGTCAGCTAAGTCGCCGCCAGCTGTAGTTGTGTCAGCTGCAGTTGTATCTGCTGCTGTTGTTTCTTCTGCAGTCGTTTCTACTGCAGGCTCTTCGTTTTTACCACATCCAATAAATAAACTGCTCACCATTAAAAGAACGAGCAATAGACTTAATAATTTCCTCATAAGCCACCTCCTAGTGTTTTGCAAACAACCTAAACCTATTATATCAAAAGATTTGAATAAAGCAATTTTTATTAAGGAAAGTTGATACTTTTTTAACGTAAAAAAAGGAAACATTTGAGAAATGCTTCCTTAGCTTGCAATTACTTGCGTATGAATTTTTTTTTATCGCAATAAGCCTTGAAAAAGTAGCAACTTATTTCCAATTATAGGTTGTTACTCTATTAGAACAGCGGTGCCATAGACCATAATCTCTGCAGCGCCCTGTACCACGCTGCTCGAAGCGTACCTAATGTTGACGATGGCATCTGCACCCATTGCAGTAGCTTCCTCTACCATAAGCTTTGTCGCTATTTGTCTCGCTTCATTTAGCATCTCACTGTACTCTTTCATCTCACCACCGACTAAGTGTCTAAAGGCTGATGTGATATCTTTTCCAACATGTCTTGCTCTAATGGTACTTCCTTTGACAAGTCCAAGAGCCGATGTGATTGTCCTACCTGGTATATCAGGCGTATTCACTAATAACATGAGACCTCCTAAAAGACTAGTATTTTTTATAGTCGTCGCCTTCAGATTTAGAAGTCTTATAACGATCCCAAATCAATGCGACAATAAGCATTATACCGACGATCAATAAGCCAATAGCCATAAAATTAATCACATTGGCTAAAAAATAGGCACTTGGAAAGAAACTGATTACTATACCTATTGCAAACATGGCAACTAAAAATGTAACAAAAAGAATACTAGAAATTTTTATCATATTACCAACCTCCATTTCACTGCTCCGAAAGGGGCTTATTTCCCCTTTATCATAACAAATCTAACGCTTTTAGTTATTAAAAAAGGATTAAACTTTATCTAAAGTGGGAGAAATAATGCTCAAAATCAGTAGTTAAAAAAAAACAATAATCCTTAAAATATTTTATTAATTTAAAAAATTTTTTATACAGTGAAATGAAATTTAAAAAGACAGAATAGACAGACAATTCAAAAGATTTCCCCCAATTTCGAAAACTTTAAATCGTTTATACAATGCATGAATATGCAAAATAGTTCGAAAATTCGTACAACAGCTTGAAACCATTGTAAATAGATGCTTGTAAAAGTTTTAACAACGGGTGTATACTAGAATTGCTTCAAAGAAATATGAATAAATTACCATATTATTACAATCCAAACTAAAAGAGGTGCAATGATGAACCAAAATGGCTTACAGGTTTTTTCCGAAATAGGAAAGCTGAAAAAGGTTTTGCTTCACAGACCAGGTGAGGAAATAGAAAATCTAACTCCGTCACTCATGAATCGTTTGCTATTTGATGATATTCCATATCTGAAAATAGCGAGAGAAGAGCATGATGCATTTGCGGATGTGTTTAGAAAAAATGGTGTTGAAGTCTGTTATCTTGAAGATTTAATCTCAGAAACATTAAGGGATGGCAATTTGAAGGAAGCTTTTATAGAAGAGTTTGTTTCAGAGGCGGGACTTAAAAATCGATTAAGAATAGAACAGGTTAAGGATTACTACAGGGAGTTTGAGGATAACAAATCCATGATAGACAAAATGATGTCTGGGATTCGACGCGAAGAGCTTCAGCCATCTGGACTCAGATCGTTATCCGACCTAGTCGATATGGATTATCCATTTATAGTCGATCCGATGCCCAATTTATACTTTACTCGAGACCCATTTGCAACCGTAGGAAATGGTATAACACTGAATAAAATGAGAACGATAACAAGATGTCGTGAAACGATTTTCGCGAAGTATATCTTTAGATTTCATCCAGATTATCGACATCATGACATACCGTTTTGGTACGATCGAGAAATGAAGAATTCAATAGAAGGTGGCGATGTTCTCGTTTTAAGCGAGAAAGTAATTGCTATCGGAATTTCTGAAAGAACAGATGCAGATGCAATTGAGCTATTTGCACGCAATGTATTTTCAGATGGACAGCCGTTTGAGACGATCTTAGCCTTTGACATCCCTAAAAGTAGAGCCTTTATGCATCTAGACACGGTATTTACGATGGTCGATGATCAGGTGTTCACCATCCATCCTGAAATAGAAGGACCATTAACGGTTTACTCTCTTAGACGCACAGAGCGAAAAGGCGAATATAAAATCGAAAGAGAATATCAAACGCTTGAAACCATATTGAGTAAATATCTTGAAGCGGATTCTGTTAAGCTCATTCGATGTGGTGGTAAGAAGGGGATTGATGCTGGCAGAGAGCAATGGAATGACGGTTCAAATACACTCGCTATCTCACCAGGTGAGGTCATCGTTTATTCAAGAAACCATGTGACAAACCGCCTGCTAGAATCAGAGGGGATTAAGCTACATGAAATTCCTTCATCTGAATTGTCGAGAGGTAGAGGTGGTCCTAGGTGTATGTCTATGCCACTTTTTAGAGAGAGATTATAATTATACGGATTATCGTAGGTAACAAACACGCAAAGCGTGATTAAGATTATATATGATCAACTAGGAGGATATTATGCCAGTTAATTTAAAAGGAAGACATTTATTAACATTAAAAGACTTTACACCAGAAGAAATCAGATATCTTTTAAATTTGTCTAGTGATTTAAAAGCGAAGAAAAGAGCAGGCATTAGAGGCAATTTATTAGATCGAAAAAACATTTGTTTATTATTTGATAAAACATCCACTCGTACAAGATGCGCATTTGAAGTAGCAGCCTTTGACGAAGGGGGTACAGTGACTTTTTTAACCAACAGTCAAATGGGCAAAAAAGAAAGTATCGAGGATACTGCGAGAGTTTTAGGAAGATATTATGATGGTATTGAGTATAGAGGCTTTAAACAGTCAACCGTTGAAGAGCTAGCAAAATACTCTGGCGTACCAGTATGGAATGGCTTAACGGACCGTTATCACCCAACTCAGATATTAGCGGACTTTTTAACCGTTATGGAACACGTAGATAAACCTTTAAACAAAATTAAATTCGTGTATGTCGGTGATGCAAGAAACAATATGGGAAATTCGCTTATGATAGGCGCTGCTAAAATGGGGATGCATTTCGTAGCACTTGCTCCAAAAACCTTATGGCCTGAAGAAGCGCTCGTAGAGGAAATGAAGCTAGTTGCTAAGGAAACCGGTGCAGTTATTGAATTATCTGAGGATGTAGCTTCAGTAGATGGTGCGGATGTTCTTTATACAGATGTTTGGGTTTCGATGGGTGAGGAGCATTTATTTGAGGAAAGAATCAAAATGCTCAAGCCATATCAAGTCAATATGGATATGGTAAAAAAGACAAATAATGAAAATGTTATATTTATGCACTGTTTACCAGCATTCCATGACAACATGACAGAGGTTGGTGCGCAAATCGAAGAAAAATATGGACTCTCTGAAATGGAGGTTTCTGACGAGGTCTTTAGAAGTAAACACTCAGTTGTCTTTGATGAGGCTGAAAATAGAATGCATACTATAAAAGCAATCATGGTTGCAACCATCGGCAACTTATAAGAACGTTGACAATACTATCTCGGAGGCAATCTACATGAATAAGGATAAAATCGTCGTTGCTCTAGGCGGCAATGCTTTGGGAAATTCACCTGAAGAGCAGTTGATGCTTGTAAAAGGAACGGCTAAACCCATTGCAGATCTAATTGAAGCTGGACATGAAGTTATATTAGCACATGGTAATGGCCCACAGGTGGGCATGATTAACCTAGCAATGGCAACCTCAGCAGCCTCAGAAGCAAAAACACCAGAAATGCCATTTCCTGAATGTGGTGCAATGAGTCAGGGCTACATTGGCTTTCATCTTCAAAATGCAATTAGAGAAGAACTACTAAATCGTAATTTGAACGTTCCAGTAGCAACCATTGTAACTCAAGTAATCGTCGACAAGGATGATCCAGCATTTAGTAAACCTACTAAGCCTATTGGCGCCTTTTACTCTAAAGAAGAAGCAGAGCTGCTAATTGCGCAAAAAGGGTATACTATGGTAGAAGATGCAGGCAGAGGCTACAGACGTGTCGTCGCTTCACCTAAACCGATAGATGTCGCTGAAAAAGAAACTGTAGAAGCCCTAGTTGAAAAGGGGCACATCGTCATCACTGTTGGCGGTGGTGGTATTCCAGTGATTAGAGAAGGCAATCGACTCATAGGTGTTCCAGCCGTTATCGATAAAGACTTCGCTTCTGAAAAAATAGCAGAATTATTAGATGCGGATTATTTGATTATTTTGACTGCTGTGGAAAAGGTTGCGATTAACTACGGTAAGGAAAATGAGAAATGGCTGTCAAAGCTGTCAGTAGAAGAAGCAAATCAATACATTGAGGAAGGTCATTTTGCACCAGGAAGCATGCTGCCTAAGGTTCAAGCTGCTCTTCAATTTGCAAGCTCTAAGCCAGGTAGACGCGCGTTGATCACTTCGCTAGAAAAAGCTAAGGATGGCATCGAAGGTAAAACTGGCACCATGATTCAAGTATAAAAATTGATTTAAGATAAACTCATAAAGTCCTTCATCGGTTTTGAATAGATTCCAGATGAAGGACTTTCTTTTTACGTGAAATACAGTTTTTCTAAGCTTTATGGCATAAAACTTGCGTGTTATTATTTTCAACGTAGCCATATGAAACATTCTACAAATGTTTTATAATGAAGAAAATGAGAAAAAGATAGCGAGCGTGATGATATGAGTAATTATACTGGAGAAAAAGGTAACTTAACAGACGATTTGTTTATCAAAAGGCTTCATCAAATTTTCGATCCGATTTCAGTGCCGATAATTATGGTAAATAAGGACACTGAAGTCGTAATGATCAATGAGTCTTTCGCAGATTATCTCGGGTATCCGAGAAGTGAGATTATCGGGAAAAAGGTTGCAGTACTCGATCCAAACACGCGTTTTCCATATGTCATAAAAAACAAACAGCCTGAATTCGCTCACAAGCACAAGTTTACAAATGGTCATACGGCACTTGTGCATAGAATTCCTGTTTTGGATGATGATGGAGAGGTTGTTTTCGGGTTTGGTATGGTCATCTTTGACGACCTAAAGAAGCTGCAAGAGGTGTTAGAGAAAAACAAGCTATTGGAAGGAAAGCTTTCGATTTATCAGGAAGAATTAAAGAGCATGCGCGGCGCTAAGTATTCTTGGGAGTCCATAATAGGTAACTCGATCATCATGCAGGACGTTAAGGGAATTGCCGCTAAGGCAGCTAAAACGGATTCAAATGTCTTGATTATAGGTGAAAGTGGTACAGGTAAGGAGCTATTTGCGCACGCCATTCACAATGATAGTAAAAGGTTTGATGGGCCATTTATTAAGATCAACTGTGCCGCAATTCCAAAGGATTTATTGGAATCAGAGCTGTTTGGATATGAAGAGGGCGCATTTACTGGCGCCAAGAAGCAGGGTAAGATAGGCAAATTTGAGCTTGCAAATGGTGGTACTATCTTTTTAGACGAAATTGGTGACATGCCCTTGGACATGCAGGTCAAGATATTAAGAGTGCTTCAAGAGAAGGAAGTGGAACGGATTGGCGGCAATAAAACAATTCCTATCGACTGTCGTATCATCGCTGCAACCAATAGAGACCTCGTTGAACGCATCAAAGAAAATGAGTTTAGAGAGGACTTATACTATAGACTTAATGTCGTTAATATAGAGGTTCCCCCTCTTAGACAAAGAAAAGAGGATATTGAAATATTAACCCTTAAGCTAATGGAAAAGCTTTCACATTCACTTGGAAAGTTTGTAAGTAATATCACGGTGGATGCACTGGATTGTCTGAAAACCTATAACTGGCCAGGTAACATTAGAGAGCTTGAAAATGTGGTAGAGCGCGCAATTAACATGACGGAAGGGGAAACCATCGAAATTCAGCACCTTCCATCATTTATAATCGCTCATAACCCAAATGAAGCAAAGGAAACAACTACCCTAACGAGTCTAAGACATGCAGTCGATGAGGTAGAAAAAGCGACGATCTTAAAATCCCTTAAGGCTGTTAATTATAATAAACTGAAGGCAGCTAAGATTTTGGGGATCAGCAGAACGAGCTTATATGAGAAAATGGAAAAATTTAAACTAGAAGTTGAGTAAAGTGTAAGAGAGTGTTCACAAAACTGTTGTACAAATTGTGAACACTGTCTTTTTTTTGTACAGTTTTTCATACACGATTCCAATAAAAATAGTCACTTGTCTGCGATTTTGTTTTGGCACGACTCTTGCGTATTCTAAAAAGCAAACAAGAGTTGTAATGAATTGCATAAAGATTTAGGAGGCTTGGCAGATGAAAAGAAGATCTGTTGGAATCGTAGGAACCGGTATATATATTCCGGAAAATGTTATTACTGCTAAGGAAATCGCTGAAGCGACAAATGGCGTTTGGGCAGAACAAGCAATTATAGATAAGCTAGGGTTTACACAAAAGCCGATTCCTGGAAAAGGGGATGGCACACAGGCGATGGGTGTAAAAGCCGCATTGGATTGTTTAAAGAACACAGGGGTAGATCCTCTAGAAATAGACGTCATCTTATGTATGGGTGAAGAATGGAAAGAATTTCCACTTACCACTTCTGCGATCTATATCCAAGAGCAAATCGGTGCGAAAAACGCATGGGGTATAGATGTACAAAATCGTTGCTGTACGACTGTAACGGCTATGAAGATGGCAAAGGACATGCTTGTAGCAGACGAGAGCATTAATACCATCATGGTTTGTGGTGGCTATAGAAATGGTGACTTCGTAGACTACAGCGATAAAAACATGTCGATGATGTTTAACCTTGGCGCAGGTGCTGGCGCAATTATTCTTAAAGCGGATTATCATAAAAACTTGCTTTTAGAATCTCATATTATGTCTGACGGTAGTATGGCGAGAGATGCTGGTGTAGAAATCGGCGGTATCGAGCACCCAATTACGACAGATAACTTAGGAGAAGCATACAAATCGCTAAGATTGATGGATGCGGACCACATGAAAAACAGACTCAACGATGTCTCTATGGACAACTGGATGAAATGCATTGACTTGGCATTTAAAAAATCTGGCGTTGAAAAATCAGAACTCGATTACTTAGCGGTACTTCATTTTAAGTACTCTATGCATAAACAAATGCTTGACCTTCTGGGATTAGAAGAAAGCCAATCTATCTATCTTAGTGAATTCGGTCATATAGGTCAAGTGGATCAAATATTGTCTTTACATTTAGCCGAACGACAAGGGAAACTTAAAGAGGGGTCGGTCGTGTCAATGATTGCAGCAGGGATCGGTTATGCATGGGCAGCTAATGTAATAATTTGGGGAGAAAGGGGTGAAGGTAGTGTTGAGTAAATCTGAATACCAGAAGAAAGTAGTTCTTGTAAAAGACGTACTTCCTTTAATCAGCTCTGGCGATCATATCGTTTCAGGCTTGGCAGGTGCAGAGCCTCAATTAATTTTATCCGAGCTTCATAAAGAAGCGGATCGATTAAGAGACGTCTCTATTATCACTTGTCTACCGATGGGAACTTACGAATTCTTTGGCAATCCCCAATATAAGGATGCTTTCACTATGGAAGGATGGTTCTACAGTGGCGCAATGCGAAAATTGCATGCCAATAAGAACATCACCTTTATCCCCAATCATCTTCACTTTGCTGCAACTAAAAGATTGGATTTCAAAAAACCTAAAATTTATATGGGGAATTGCTCACCAGTAGATGAACATGGTTTTGTGTCATTGGGTCTAAGTGCAGTCTATGAAAAAGAAATGATAGCAGAGGCTGATATCGTCATTCTCGAGGTCAATCCCAATGTACCAAGAACCTTTGGCGATACACTTTTACACTATACAAAGGTCGATTATTTTATCGAAGCTGATTATGAATTACCTGAACTACCGATCACAGAGCCAAATGAAAAGGACATCAAGATCGGTCAATATATCGCTGACCTAATCGAAGATGGTTCTACCATACAGCTAGGCATCGGCGGCATACCAAACGCTGTTGCTCAAGCGCTTAAAACGAAAAAGCACTTAGGAATTCATACTGAAATGTTTACTGACGGTATGGTGGACTTAGTAGAATGTGGTGCTGTAGATAACAGTATGAAATCCATTCATCCTGAAAAGATGGTCGCTGCATTTGCGCTTGGAAGTAAAAAGCTCTACGATTTTATCAATAATAACCCTAGTGTAGAAATAAAACGCGGCACCTATGTAAACGACCCTTATGTGATTGGTCAAAACTATAAAATGGTTTCAATCAACACTTCAGTCGAAGTAGATTTAACAGGACAATGCTGCTCGGAGTCCGTGGGAACTAGACAAATCAGTGGTACTGGCGGTCAAGCCGATACTGCTATAGGCGCTCAAAATTCAAAGGGTGGCAAATCCTTTATCGCGCTTTATTCAACAGCAGTGGTAAAAGACCCAGTAACTGGTGAAAAAATCGAAAAATCAAAAATAGTACCTATGCTAACCCCTGGCGCTATCGTTTCATTATCGAGAAATGATGTGGATTATGTGGTAACAGAGTACGGCGCAGTTACTTTGAGAGGCACCTCTGTCAGAGAACGCGTTAAAAGACTGATCAGCATCGCTCATCCTATGTTCAGAGAAGAGCTACAAAGAGAAGCAGATGCACTAATGATTTGGTAATAAAGCTATATTCGTCTCCTTTAAATAGACCCTAAACGTAAAGAAGAAACAGGACACCCAACCTGTTTCTTCTTTATTATTATAAATATGATGAACTAATAAAATTCAAATTTTGAAGCATTGTCAATTGAAACTTAGCACCTATCGCTTATCCTACGTTAAAGTCAGTGTTCAATCTTTCTACGATTTCTTTACCTAAGGCATTTAAAGCTTCGAATTCAACATCCTTTGGCGAATAAGTTGCTTCTATGGATGGACCAATTTTTTCCCAGCCGATTTCGTTAACGAAAGCCTCAATACCTGAAACCCCACCACCAGACCAAGATTTGTTACCAAAAACGGAAATCAAGCGATCCTTAAGACCAGAGTTGCTAAGCTTAGCTAGTACCGTTTCAACAGAGCTAAATACTTTAGTGTTATATGCACACGAGCCGATAACCACCGCTTTGTATTTCCAAATTTCACTTAGAATATATGAGTTGTGTGTTTTAGAGGCATCAAATACCTTAACATTTTTAACCCCATTTTCAGCGATGATGCGTGCAAGATAGTCTGCCATCTTTGCAGTATTGCCATACATAGAACCATAAACGATAACGACACCGTGCTCTGCCTCAAAGCGACTCCATTTATCATAAAGCTCAACTATTTTTGAAGGATTGGAACGCCAAACCGGACCATGTGTCGGTGCGATCATCTTAATGTCTAGGCCACCTAATTTTTTTAGGCTTCTTTGAACCATAGGACTATACTTTGCCACGATATTACTATAGTAACGTCTTGTTTCATCCTCATAAAATTCAAAATTTATTTCGTCGTCAAATATGCCGCCATCTAAAGCACCGAAGCCACCAAAAGCATCCATTGAGAAAAGGACACCAGAGGTTTCATCGAAGGTCATCATAGTCTCTGGCCAGTGAACCATAGGGGTTAAGTAGAACGTTAGCTTGTGCTTTCCTAAATCGATAGAATCCCCATCGCCAACCTCATAATAATTACGCGTAATACCATAAAAGCCTTCTATAAAAGGAAAGGTCTTTTTATTACCTACGATTTTCATATCTGGATAAGCACCTAAAAGAGCGAGCATCGAGCCTGAATGATCGGGCTCCATATGATTGACGATTAGGTAATCTACTTGTCTATCGCCAATGATTTCCTTAATTTTTTCAAGATATTCTGTCGTCTTATTAAACTTTACCGTATCTAGAATGGCTATCTTTTCATCGTTGATCAGGTATGAGTTGTATGCCACACCTTTTTCCAATGGCCAGTAGTTTTCAAATAGAGTAGTCTCTCTATCGTTCACACCAATCCAATGGATATCTTCTCTAATACTTAATCTACAATTCATTATTCACCTCGTATTTGTATTTACTAAAACAGTGGTCTATTAATGCTTTTATTATAGAATAAAATCATTGGATAGGACAGACTATTTTTGTATTTATTAATTTACAGTTTCGAATTGTATACAAAATACAGATATGCTATAATACTAAATGTAATCGAAATGGCTATAGTGGTTTACATCCTGAACATTCTTATATATAATGTACTTGAACTTTAGTAATAGAGGTAGTTGACCATTGTGTCAAATGATTAACAAAATGTAGCATAAGGATTGGGAGTACGTTGATTGACAGGGATGTATTTTGTATACTATACTGTTTCTGTAATCAATGATGATTAAAAGGAGGCTATTTTTAATGGGTAAAAAAGTAATGAAAACCATGGACGGTAACACGGCTGCAGCATATGTATCATATGCGTTTACTGATGTTGCTGCTATCTACCCAATTACACCATCTTCAAATATGGCAGAAGCTGTAGATGAATGGGCGTCATCTGGGAAAAAGAATATTTTCGGCCGACCTGTAATGGTATCTGAGCTTCAATCAGAAGCGGGTGCTGCAGGTGCTGTTCACGGCTCTTTGCAAGCAGGTGCTTTAACGACGACTTTCACAGCGTCACAAGGCTTGCTATTAATGATCCCAAATATGTACAAAATTGCTGGCGAATTATTACCAGGTGTATTCCACGTAAGTGCTAGAGCAATCGCTTCACATGCACTTTCTATCTTCGGCGATCATTCAGACGTTATGGCAGCTAGACAAACTGGTTTTGCTTTATTGTCTTCAGGTTCAGTTCAAGAAGTTATGGACCTTGCTGGTGTTGCTCACTTATCTGCAATTAAAGGTAGAGTACCATTCGTTCACTTCTTTGACGGTTTCAGAACATCACACGAAGTTCAAAAAATCGAAGTTATTGATTACGCAGAATTCGATAGATTGGTTGACCACGATGCAATCAATGCATTTAGAAATGGCGCTTTAAGCCCAGAGCATCCTGTTACAAGAGGTACAGCACAAAACCCTGATATCTTCTTCCAAGCAAGAGAAGCTTCTAATGGTTTCTACAATGCTGTTCCTGAAATCGTTGTTAACTACATGAACGAAATCAACAAAATTACAGGTAGAGATTACAAGCCTTTCAACTACTATGGTGCTCCAGATGCTGAGAGAATCGTTGTAGCAATGGGTTCTGTAGTTGAATCTTTAGAAGAAACAATCGACTACTTAAACGCTAGAGGCGAAAAAGTAGGTATGATCAAAGTTAGATTATACAGACCATGGGCACCAAGCTACTTCTTTGATGTTTTACCTGCTACTGTAAAAACAATTGCAGTATTAGATAGAACGAAAGAACCAGGTGCAGATGGCGAGCCATTATATAAAGACGTTAGAGCTATGTTCTACGGCAGAGAAAATACACCAGTTATCGTTGGTGGACGTTATGGTCTTGGCTCAAAAGATACAACGCCTACACACCTTAAGGTTGTATTTGACGAAATGAAAAAAGAAAACCCAGCAAACGGCTTTACACTTGCGATCAATGATGATGTGACTCACCTTTCTTTAAATGCAGAAGAGAGCATCGTTGCTGAGAGCGAAGGCACTATCCGTTGCAAATTCTGGGGTCTTGGTTCTGACGGTACAGTTGGCGCTAACAAAAATGCAATCAAAATCATCGGTGACAAAACTGACCTTTATGCACAAGGTTACTTCTCATATGACTCTAAAAAGTCAGGTGGTATCACAGTTTCTCACTTAAGATTTGGTAAAAACCCAATTCGTTCAACTTACCTCATCGATGAAGCAGATTACGTTGCATGCCACAATCAATCATATGTATACCAATATGATTTATTAAAAGGCCTTAAAAAAGGTGGTACTTTTGTTCTTAACTGTAAATGGAATGAAGAAGAAGTAAGTGCTTTACTTCCTGCAGCTATGAAAAAATATATCGCTACAAAAGAGATCAAATTCTACACAATCGACGCTACTAGCATCGCTGAAGAAATCGGTCTTGGTAACAGAATCAACATGATCATGCAATCTGCATTCTTTAAACTTGCTAACGTTATCGATATCAATGACGCTGTTAAGTATCTTAAAGAAGCAATTGAAAAATCATATGGAAATAAAGGTGCTAAAATCGTTGAGCTTAACAACAAAGCAGTTGATTTAGGTATCGATAGACTTGTAAAAGTTACAGTTCCTGCTGATTGGGCAACTGCTGAAGAGTCAACTGGCGTTGAAGCTAAAGGTGAACCAACATTCATCAAAGAAATCTTAAGACCAATCGCTGCTCAAAAAGGTGATGATCTTCCAGTAAGTACATTCAAAGGCTATGAAGATGGTACTTTCGAAGCGGGTACTGCTGCTTACGAAAAACGTGGTATCGCAGTTAACGTTCCAGAATGGCAAATCGACAACTGTATCCAATGTAACCAATGTTCTTATGTCTGCCCACATGCAGCTATCCGTCCTTTCTTAATCACTGAAGAAGAAAAAGCGGCAGCTCCAGCAGGCTTTGAAACAAAAGGAGCAATCGGTAAAGGTCTTGAAGGCTTACAATACAAAATTCAAGTTTCTCCATACGATTGTACAGGCTGCGGAAACTGTGCTGATGTTTGTCCTTCTAAAAACAAAGCATTGGTTATGAAGCCAATCGAAACTCAAGTTGAAGTTCAATCTGAAAACTGGAATTTCGTAGTTGCTCAACCAGTTAAAGACGACAAAATGCCTCTTAACACAGTTAAAGGCTCACAATTTGCTCAACCATTATTCGAGTTCTCAGGCGCTTGTGCTGGTTGTGGTGAAACACCATATATCAAAGCAGTTACACAATTATACGGTGACAGAATGATGATCGCAAATGCTACAGGTTGTTCTTCAATCTGGGGTGGTTCTGCACCTTCTACACCATATACTAAAAACGCTAAAGGACAAGGTCCAGCTTGGGCGAACTCATTATTCGAAGACAATGCTGAGTACGGATACGGTATGGCACTTGCTGTAAAAGCAATTAGATCAAACATGGTAGAAAGATTCTCTGCACTTGTTGAAATGAACATTGATGAAGCGGTTAAAGCGCCATTCGTTGAGTGGTTAGGCTGCTACGAAGATGCAGAAGCTTCAAAAGTTGCTTCAGCTAAAGTTCTTTCAGTACTTGATGCAAACGTAGATGCTGCTGCTAAAGAAATCCTTGAGTATGCTAGAAACCAAAAAGACTACCTAGTAAAACGTTCTGTATGGATCGTTGGTGGTGACGGTTGGGCATATGACATCGGTTTCGGTGGTCTTGATCACGTTCTTGCTAGTGGCGAAAACGTAAACGTTCTTGTATTTGATACAGAAGTTTACTCAAATACAGGTGGACAAGCTTCTAAATCTACTCCAGTATCTGCAGTTGCTAAATTTGCTTCAGCTGGTATGAGAGTTAAGAAGAAAGACCTTGGTATGATCGCTTCAACTTATGGCTATGTATACGTAGCACAAGTTGCTATGGGCGCTAACCAAAACCACTTCTTAAAAGTGCTTCAAGAAGCTGAATCATATGATGGTCCATCATTAATCATCGCTTACGCACCATGTATCGCTCACGGTATCAAAACTGGTATGGGCACAACACAAAGAAGAGAAAAAGAAGCTGTAGATGCAGGTTACTGGCATCTTTGGAGATTTGACCCACGCGTTAAAGCTGAAGGCAAAAATCCATTCTTCCTCGATTCTAAAGAGCCTACTACTAGCTTCCAAGACTTTATCCTTGGCGAAACGCGATATACAATTCTTCAAAAACAATTCCCTGAAGTTGCAAGTGACTTGTTCAAAGTAGCTGAAGAGAACGCTAAAGATAGATATGCTGGCTATGTAAGATTAGCTAAAATGGAATACTAAGAGTAAAAAAAGATAAATTAATGCTACAAATTATCACTTTAAGGCTGTCGTAAGACAGCCTTTTTTACATATTCAAGGCGTAAAATAGTTATTCAAAATTTTTATTTGCAATGGTCGGGTAGATGCTTTAAAATATATTTAGCCTATCGAATGAATTTGAAAGGAGTCACTATGAATTTCATAAGACTTGAAACGAGAATCCATACAGATATCAATAACGGTTATCGATATTTGACGAATCCCTCTAAGATCGAAAAATGGACTCAGAAAAAACCGAATAAGACAGAGCAAGAACAGTTCAGCTGGGTTGTGTGGCATTTTGAAGAGAGTGATTATATCTATACTTTCAATTTGATGAGATGTGGCGTGAAAACTGAATACTGCACAGAAATTCACCTTGTGATTACACATCCAAGTGGTAGCATCGAAGAGGCGCTACAGGAGTCGGTTAAAGCGGAGGCGACTGCTTTACTTGATGCACTTAGATTTGAATTCAATAAAGAGTGGGTTATAACAGACCGTGATTTATCGGCGAGCTTCTTTAAAGGGAGCAAGCTATAATCATTTGGGGTGGTTTTTTAACTTTTACAGGTATTAAGGAGGAAATATGCAATACAGATTGATTGGTAAAACAGGTATTAACGCTTCTGTTCTAGGACTTGGTTGTATGCGACTTCCAGCAGACGCAGCAGATGCAAGCGTAGTAGATAAAGCAAAAGCAATAGAAATGATTCGATATGCACTTGATCATGGGATCAATTATATCGATACAGCATATCCTTATCATGGTGGTGAAAGTGAGAGAATCGTTGGAGAAGCGCTTAAAGGCGGTTACCGTGAAAAGGCAGTTTTAATTACAAAATCTCCAGGCTGGCTCATAAAAACACAAGCGGATTTCCACAAGTATTTAGATGAGCAGCTTGAAAAATTAGGTACAGATCATTTAGACATTTACCTATTACATGCACTCAACAGAAACACATGGGCAACTTACAAGGAAATAGACGTATTTACAGCAATAGAAGAAGCGAAGGCAAGTGGTAAAATCAAGCACATCGGTTTTTCATTCCACGATGAGTATGAAATCTTTCAAGAGATCGTAGATAGCTATGATTGGGAGCTTTGTATGCTTCAGCTTAACTATATGGATATGGGCGAGCAAGCGGGTCTTAAAGGACTTAAATATGCCGAGTCTAAAGGCTTACCAGTGATCGTTATGGAGCCACTTAAAGGCGGTATGCTAGCAAACCCACCTGAAGAAGTGAAGTCTATCTTCGAAGGCCATGCGAAAGAAAGAAGCGCAGTTGAATGGGCGTATCGTTATGTGGCGAACTTTGAAAATGTCAAAGTGGTCTTAAGTGGTATGTCTAACCTAGAACAGCTTCAAAACAGCATCAGTCTTTCAGATCAGCTTACAGTAGGTAACTTGGATGAGAAAGCACATGAAGTGGTTGAGGCTGTGAAAGAGGCGTACGCAAGACGCGTTCAAGTACCGTGTACGGACTGTAAGTACTGTGTACCTTGTCCACAAGGCGTTCAAATTCCTAGAGCGTTTTCATTCTTTAATAGAGCATACATCTTCGATAGCCAAGAAGCGATGAAGAATCAATATATGCAACAAATCCCAGAGACAGGTAGAGCAGGCCAATGTATCGCATGTGGTCTCTGTGAACCTAAGTGTCCTCAAAAGATAGAAATCATCGCAAGCTTAAGCAGAGTAGCAGGCGAGTTCGAAAACGTATAAAAATATTGTAAGACTTATAAAAAATGTTGAAACCCACTTTGAAACCCTCTATAATTAAAGGTGCTATAATGATTTTATCGAAAGAGGTGGCATTTTGAAGAAGGGCGATTTTATTTGGGGTGCATTATTAGCAGCGTTTACTGCTTTTGTAATTGTACCATCAACACATGAGGTTTTTGTTACATTTACAGGCGCACATCCTTATATAGGCGGTTTTATCAAGTTTGGACTTTTAGCGACTATGGGTGAAATGCTCGTGGTACGTATCAGTACAAAAGAGTGGAAGAAAGCACCAGGATTCCTATGGCGTGTGGCGATTTGGGGATTCCTTGGTATGGTCATCACCTTGATCTTCTCTATCTTCTCAGGTGGCGTAACCAGCGCACTTGGAAAGGGTTTATTACCAGGAGGCGATTCAAAGCTCGCATTTGCATTTTTCACAAGCTTCTTGATGAACATGACATTTGCACCGACGTTTATGGCATTCCACAGATTTACAGACACGTATCTCGACCTTAAATACGGTGAAGGCAAAAAACCAACCATCGCAATGGTTGTCGATCGAATTGACTGGAAAGGATTTATCTCATTTGTCCTAATGAAAACAATCCCATTCTTCTGGATCCCAGCACACACGATCACATTCCTTTTACCACCAGAATACCGCGTACTCGTCGCAGCGTACCTAAGCATGGCACTCGGCCTACTACTCACAATCGCAAAGCGTAGAAAGTAATTGGTCGTCTAAGGGCTATGTAACTGAATCAATTTAGACAAAATTAAGGAGATGGCGTAATCTATGAGAATAGAATATGGCATCTCCTTTTGTGTTTAATCTCTGTTGTTAACGCTTAGACTCTTTATAATAAATTCTTATAACGATGACTAAATACGATAAATTGGTCATCATCAGATAGGTTAGATAATAATAATTCAATTGAGTTATCGTTCTTCTCTAAATTGAGTGTTTGTGAGATTTCCAATTGATTTTCACGATACAACTCAGTATGCATACCGTATTTGTTTTCAAGATCTCTAACTGAATAATTTTCTTCATTTCTTGTATATTCAATTATTTCTCTCCAATAAGGATAATAGTTTACAAGTTCCAAAAACTCTTTTAAATAAGAAGCAATTTTTCCACATTGTCCATCTTTAGTAACATAACCTACGGGGTGAACTCTATCCTCAATGTTACCAAAATTGCCTATCGTACCAAAACAGTTTCCAAAGCTATCTAATCCAAAAATAACAAAGTGCTCTAAGGTAATAAAACTAAAATCTTCACTCTTTTCATCCATACAAAATCTTAAGTTACAGTTGTCTTCTAATAATTTATAGATTCTGTGTTCTTGTTCGCCAGCAGGAGTAGTTGCTACTTCGTTCAGCTCTCGATACATACGTGGCTTACCATCTTCAGTTGTGAAAAAAACTTGAAATCCGAACCCCGGAACCTCACTAACACTTCTAGTAGATTTTTTAGACATATTTATTCCCTTCGTTTAATCTACAATTCACATTTACAAAATTGATTCATATAAAGGATTTAGTTAATAATTGAGCTTTATGTTCTTATAGCTTTGGTAGCTTAATCCGCATGGACTGTGTGTTAGCGGAAGTTTACATTAAATATTGTTTGAAACTACAACAATTCCTGTATCTAACAACTCTTGTAATTGGGCAACTGTAAAACCTTGCCTGCTCTGATCGAAGTCTGTAATATAGAACCCTATACGTCTCATTTTAGCTCTAATTTTTTTCTTCTCATTAGCCTCTGAAGTCTCTAGATCTGCTATTAATACTCTTAATTTGTCAATCGCTTCTTTTGTAAATTCATTTGTTCCCATAAAAACTCCTTTATTTTGACTTTAGGATTACTTTCTTGCATTCCTTGCAGCGAAAGTTGCGGGGACTGTGTGTTAAGTGAAGTGATACTAAAATAATTCTGGATAAATACAATCATCACTTATTTGAGTAAATCCATCTACTTTACCTGTAACAATTGAATAAGTCAATTGATCAATCCTATTAATTTCATGTACTTTTTTTAGAATTCTTAGGTAATCTTCTCGATTATTTAGAGCAATGCCTGCGTTATTTACAATTACGACTACTAAGTTCATAAAGTGACAGTTATAATCAACTTGTGTATTAATAAGCTGATCTATCTTCCCTTTTTTAATCAATCTGAAATTGATAAAATTTACTATATCAATTTCGGTCCATTTTTCTTTTCCTTCATTTGATATACACATTACCTCAAAGCATACTTTCTTATTACATCGATATGCGATTAAATCTGCGTACTTCTTTACTTTGTTATGAATTATTTCAATATTTTCAAATCCATTCAATCCTAAAAAATTGATTGCCCTAATTTCGGCAAATGAGGAGTCTACCCTACTACCACTTTTATCAGATGGATTAAAACCTGTTTTGGCAAAGAGTTCATTACAATTTAGGTTAGTAAATTTCTCAGCAATTTCAAACATCTCAGAAATTGCTTTTAAAGTTAACTCACAATTATGACAAAGAGCATTGATTAATTGATTGTCAATTTTACTATTTATACATTCTAATATGAATTTTTTTAGTACTTCTGGAATATGCTTATAATTGTCTATACTCATACTTTCGTAGCTAATCATTCAACTCTCCTAAATCATTTCCTATAACGTTCTTCGTAGTTCCGTCGCCTCAAGTGACGGAACTACGGTGTTAAACGAAGGTTATATTATTCCCTTTTATGATTACAACTTCTTAAGAACTGCATCCAAATCAATTTCAATACCACACGCTTTAATCTCTTTTAGTATTCTCATTCTCCAATTACCAGAAACGTCAAATGGCTCATACAGTACGCCTTGTAAATCGCTTGGAATTTCAACATTTTCTTTTACTAATAATCTCACTTTTGATTTTCCAAGTTTTCCTAAGAAATAACCTATTTCGAGAATTACATTTTGACGTGCCCTCATTTTTAGTTCTCCAATATCATCTGGACTCAGTAATGCAATAGCATAGCATGAATCTTTTGTTTCTTCTATTAGCTTGTCAATTATTGTCCTACCAAGATCAGGTTGTTCATGTAACACAATATCATCTAACCCTGCTCTACTAAGTATTAGTTGTACTTCTCTTTTCATTTCTATGTCGTGACCATGTATTATGAATATTTTATCCTTGCTTTTATTAGTTGTGGGTTCAGTCATCAACTTGTCTGCATTATTCATAATCACAGTCCTTTCATGTTCAATATTTTTTGGTATAAATTCGTAAGTGTCTTCACCCTTTTGTGTTTTACCATCAAAACCTTTAAATGATTTTCCTTTAATTCTACGTATTTTCTTTTCATCAACTAAATTATTTAAAAACCAGTCTATTTTAATTTTATCTACATAAACAGGTAGTTCTTTTGAAATAAAATGCTTAGTAATATTTCTTTTTACACCTGTATTATCTTTCACAATTTCTAACGTTATATTCTGTAAGTCACCATCAGTATATTCAACATAGTTTTTTAAAAATTTTATACCTTCTGATGTTAAGTTTGCATCGGCAAGTATCATTCCTTGAACTTCTGAACCAATGCCCGCTCTTATAACTTTTCCACCACTAACTAATCCAAGTTCTTTAGCATGTTCAAAATTTGATCCATAGTCATTTATATTATCAAACTCAGTCAAACTCAATTTTTTGCTTTTGTTTTCAATGTCCTTTAATATTTGATTTATTTTCTTCTCGTTTTTCATGTTTCCCCCTTTGTTTTTTAACTTTCGTTTAACGTTCTTGCAGCCCTCGCAGCGTTAGTTGCGAGGACTGTGTGTTAGCTGAAGGCGTTTATTTTACTTTTCGTTTGATATTAATCGCTTTAAATGCAAATCTTACTATGGTATTTTACTAAACCTATAAAATCTGCACTTTTATTGGTTTTGTCTTTATTAATCTTTTGCTTTTAATTGTCTTTTGACCTTATTGTCTTTTGACCTTATTGTCTTTTGACCTTATTGTCTTTTGACCTTATTGTCTTTTGACCTTATTGTCTTTTGACCTTATTGTCTTTTGACATTAATCTCAATTATCCATATTTCTATTACAGTTTATTGCTTTTAAATCGATTATAACCTTTTTCCCATGCTGAGTTATTTTTCATGCCAGCTCCAAGTATCAACTCAATTACAAATATGTAAACAATAAAAAATGGAATAAAAATCACTAATCTCTTATTATTTTTAATAAATTTTTCGAATTTCATATTCATATACATTCTCCTAATTTATTCAATTTTTCAAGTTGCACGTCGCTTTCAGCTAACGTTCTTGCAGTCCTCGCAGCGTAAGTTGCGAGGACTGTGTGTTAGCTGAAGGCGTTTATTTTACTTTTCGTTTGATATTAATCGCTTTAAATGCAAATCTTACTATGGTATTTTACTAAACCTATAAAATCTGCACTTTTATTGGTTTTGTCTTTATTAATCTTTTGCTTTTAATTGTCTTTTGACCTTATTGTCTTTTGACCTTATTGTCTTTTGACCTTATTGTCTTTTGACCTTA